>JAESFX010000019.1_pt1 | contig 573431 bp, 531 predicted proteins | sample 9269501 | NCBI WGS metagenome assembly JAESFX01 (sample SAMN14515570, study PRJNA621655) | algae metagenome | isolation source: Desmonostoc geniculatum HA4340-LM1 and co-occurring heterotrophs from cave... | place: USA: Maniniholo cave, Kauai, Hawaii | collected 2009-07-28
CCCGGGTCACGCAGGCCAAATGAGAGCCACACGACCAGCGTGGGCAGCCGAAATGAGAGCGACGACCCGGGCGCCTGGACCGAGCCTCGCCAGGCACCGGCCCTGGGTCAATGGAACAAGCAGCCGATGTCCGTGCACTGGCTGTGCTGGGCTGGCATCGTGCACTTATGGGTGCTTGGGACAGCGGTCCGTTCGACAACGACGACGCGGCAGACTTTGCCGGCGACATCTCGGAGACCGCAGATGCGCACCGCGTCGCGGCTCGGCTAGAGGAGGCTCTCACGTCGGTCACCAACGCCGACGGGTACGTCGACGCTCCGGACATGAACGAGGCGCTGGCCGCGGCCGCGATCGTCGCTGTGTTGATGTACCCCGAGCTGCCTGTGCCTTCGTCGCTCGACCAGTCGTGGATCGACGCAGCCCGAGTCGCACCGCCGGCCCATCTGAGCGGTGCGGCCACGCACCTCTTCGCGCGTGCGTTCCAGCCACAGGACAACGAGTGGTACGAGCTCTGGGCGGAGGCTGATCTGGTGGACGAGGTGCGGGACCGCATGACGCCCTACTCGTCTGCGCTCGCCTAGGCGGAGCCCGGGTCGGGCTGCGCTAGTCAACGGTAGTCACCGCTGAGGTCGAATCAGCGCGCGGATCTGCCGATGAGCGGACGGCGCGTAACGGTGCATGGTTCGATGTTCGAGTGACTGAGGACCTCGGCGCGCTCGTCCGCGACAAGTGGACCTCGGTGTTGGAAGACGGCTTTGAGTTCGTCGATGAACGTTCGGGCGTGGTCGAGCTGCGCTCGGCGAACGTGTGCATAAGGGCCGTGCTCGACCCACGCGGGGTGATCGACGTGGACGCATACCCGGTGGGCGGCGACGATCATTCTGGGTGGGCTTACACCGGTATGGTCGGCACTGCGTCCGCTGGTCGCCTGTTGGAGCTAGCACTTGAGCAGATGCGCCACGAGCCTTCGATCCTTCGCGGCGATAGAACCTTCTACGAAACACTCGCCCGGCAGAGAGCGGCAGAGGCTCGTGCGCTGAACGAGTTATACGCCGGACGTGGCCAAGACCCACGCCCCAACAGAGTGCTTCCCTAGGTTCATCCGGATCCTGCAGTGCGCGGATCTGCCGATGTGCGGACGGGCCCGAACTAGAGTCTCCGTGTGGAGATGCACGTCAGGGTCATGCACGACTACCAGTGCCACCCCCTCTGGGTGACTCGCGCTCCGGGCGAGGTCGCCAGCAACGAGTCGCCCCGAGACCTCGGCCTAACCCCCTCCCTGGTGGGACGCCTCGATGCATGGCTGCATTGGGGAGAGAGCCGGATCAACATGGCTGACCCCTACGACAGCAGGGCCGTCACGGCGCAAGAAGTCGCGGCCTTCGACGGAGAAGGACGTCTGCTTGCGGAGCGTGTTGGCGTCGAACTGCCAACCGCGGTGGTGACGTACGGACCGTATTTGCCCTCGCACTAACCCATCCGGATCTGCCGCGATGAGCGCGTCCACTCACGCCGATGTGTGTGCATCGCTGACTGACATGCTGGACCACATGCAGCCAGTCACCGAGACCGAGATGGCGGTCATGAACCGCCTCGCGTCGGTCGAGTTCGAGGGCGTCGTTCAGTTGCGGGCACAGATCGCAGGCATCAGCCAAGTGGAGCCCAACTGCTCCTGTGGCTGCCCATCGTTCACGCCCATGATCGATCGCGCGGTCGCACCCGCCTCGGCGCTGCGGACCTTGCTGCCGACAAAATTGGTGGAAGAAGAACGCATCGACGGAGTCCCTCGCACGGTTATCTGGTTTGCCGACGCAGAGGGCTACATCGCGAACGTCGAATGCGTGTACTACGACGATTCGCTCGACGAATGGCCCGACCCCCGGCTCTGCACCGTACGAGGCTGAACGTCCGGATCTGCCTGCGATCAGGGCGTCCACCGTGCGGATGCGGGGCAAGGCAACGTGCGGGAAGGCGGTCCTTGCGCGGGCACTGCACGACACACTCGGCCAGCGGTCGCCGCTGATGCCTGAGCATCATCTCGACGCCGTGTGACGATACGAGCGTGGGCATACGAGATGATCTTCGAGCCGCGGTGAGGGACGTCCTTGGTCCGGCCGCTCGCTCCCACGGCTTTACGGGGACATCTCCCACGTGGCGTCGGTCAACGCCGTCGGGCGACTGGGCCATCGTGAACCTCCAGTCGTCCAGGTCCAGCAGCGCAAGCTCAGTGCGCTGCATCCTCAACACCTCTGTCGCTCCCGAACCGTGGCTGCGGTTGACCCGTGCGCAGATGGGGACGGCGATGCCGAAGGCGATTCCCGTGTCGATGGGGCTGTACCAGCAGCGGCTGGGTCCGTCCAACACGCCCGACGGCAACGAAGGATGGTGGCAGGTCGACTCGCCTCGTCGCGTCACTCAGGTCGTCGACGACATGCGAGCACAGCTTGAACGGCGAGGATGGCCGGTGCTCAGTCGCCTGCTCGAGCGCGACGCGATGGTGGACCAGGTCCGGCAGGGCGACCTCGGCTTCTGGCGCAAGGCGAACGTCCCCGGCTACTTCGCAACAGCCGGGGCCCTCCTCCTCATGGATGCCGGCCCCTCCCCGGAGCTGGACGAGCAGCTCGCACTCGTACGCGCCACAAGCACCGCTGCACAGGCCGAGTCCACAGACCGCGTCGTTCGATGGGTCAGGAAGCAAGCCGAGTCAGCGACGTAGCGCTGCGGCAGTCTTCCCTGAGCTTCTTCGTTGAAGCCAGCACTGGTGAGCGCTTCCTCGCCTACTTCCCCGAGGACGAGGTCGAGTGGAGGGACGAGGGGCTTCGCTACGGCGGATTGACGTACGGCTCGGGCGACAGCATCGTGCTCGGCGGCGGGACCTCCAGCGCCTCGCGGCCCGTTCCGTCGGACTGCCGTGAGCGCTTCGAGGCGTTGACCCAGTGGATTGTCGCTCAGTCCGACCAGCCCACAGGTGGGTCTGCCGTCCTCAGCTCCACGCGACCCCCCGGGCCGACTCTCTCCCCGTGACGGACGACACGACCACGCCGACGGACTGGGACCAGAGCGAGGGTCCCACCCTCGACTCGCCCGCTCTCGGTGCGATCGCGCTGGTCGTCGCGATCCTGAGCGCGCTGTGCGCCCCGACGTACCTCTTCAGCGTCTTCACCTACCACGGGGCAGCGGTGGCCCTCCCGGCTGGGCGTGATCGCGCGCGGCGTCCCACGGAGCCACGAACTTGGCACGGCGGCCATCGCAGTAGCGGCAGGGGCGTGCCTCGTCGCGACGGCGGTGCTGATCTCGGTGGGTGACTGATCCAGTACGGTCGGCGCCATGGCATCTCCGGAAGCGAAGCTCGCACCTGTCGGCGCACTGCGGGGCGGACTGGCCCTGATCGTCCTGGGTGCCCTGCTGGCCTGGGCGCCCGTCGACTCGATCCCGGACTGGGCCTGGCTCACGAGCCTGTCGATCGGTGTGCTGCTGGTGGCCGTCGCCCTGGGTATCCGCACGCTCCGCATGAGGTGACCCGCGACGGGACCGGGACCGCGGTCAGGCCGTCGCGGCAGCCAGCACCAGCACCGCGAAGGACACCTCGACCACCGCGCCGAGCACGTCACCGGTGATCCCGCCGAGGCGGCGTACGCACCGGAGCAGCAGGGCGACGACCGCGCCCACCACGACAAGGATCCCGACGAGCAGCGGCCACGGCGACCCGAGGCCGACACCGGCAAGCGCGACAACCACGGCAGTCACGGCGAGCGAACCGACGGCGGCGATCACGGGCACGGCGCCGATGTGGACCGCGCCGAGCCCGTCGGCCCGGGCGGCCGGGACGCCGCGCACGCATGCCAGCGCGAGGCTGGACCGCGACGCGCACACCAGGACCGCGACCACCCACCACGCCTGGTCGTGCCGCACGACCGCGCTGAGCCCGGCGGCCTGCAGGCCGGTGACGAGCACGACCGCGACGACGCCCGCCGGCCCGACCGGACCGGTGCGCATCACCTCCAGTGAGCGGGCGGGGGAGTAGGACGCGGTGAGCCCGTCGGCGGTGTCGGCGAGGCCGTCCCAGTGGAGGGCGCGGGTGCCGAGCGCGAGCACCAGCACCACGACGTACGCCGTGGCGAGGGGCGGCAGGTCGACCCAGCCGGCGACGAGCACGACCAGCGCGGACGCGGCTGCGAGGGGCAGGACGGCCAGCGGCGCGAGCACCATCGCGACGCCCGCCACGGACCGGTCGACGCGCGACGGGGGCGGCACGCGTACGGCGGTGAGGGTGCCGGCGGCCAGCAGCGAGGCGTCGCGCAGCAGGCTCACGAAGGCAGGACCTCCGAGAGCAGCGCCACGTCGCGCAGCACCGCGATGCCCGAGCGCAGCATCGGGAGGGCGGCCACGGCGCCCGATCCCTCGCCGAGGCGCATCCCGACGTCGAGGAGCGGCTCGAGGCCGAGGGACTTCAGGGCGTGGGTCTGGGCGGGCTCGGTGGACCGGTGTCCGGCGACCCACCAGGCGGCGGCGCCCGGTGCCATCGCCTCGGCGACGACTGCGCACGCCACCGACATGAGCCCGTCGAGCACGACGGGCACGCCCAGGGTGGAGGCCTCGACGAGGAAGCCCACCGTCGCGGCGAGGTCGGCGCTGCCGAGGGCGGTGAGCAGCTCGACCGGGTCAGAGGTGCGTCCCGCGGTCCGCGCCAGGGCGGCCTCGACGACGTCACGCTTGCGGGTCCACCCGTCGTCGTCGATGCCCGTACCGCGGCCGGTGACCTCGTCGGCAGGAAGACCCAGGACCGCCGCGACGAGCGCGGCGGCGGGCGTGGTGTTGCCGATGCCCAGGTCGCCGGTCATCAGCAGCTGCGCGCCGTCGTCGACCAGCTCGCGCGCCACCTCGGCGCCGAGGGCGAGTGAGCGCTCGGCCTCGTCGCGGGTGAGCGCGTCGGTGAGGTGGATGGGTCCGGAGCCGCGGCGCACCTTGCGCGCGCCGACTTCCGCGGGGAGGTCGGAGAGGTCTGCGTCGACGGCGATGTCGAGCACGGTCACCGCAACCCCGTGCTCGCGGGCCAGCGCGGAGACGCCCGCGCGGCCGGCGACGATCGTGCGCACCATCGCCTCGGTGACCGCGGCGGGGTAGGCCGACACCCCGTGCGCCGCGACGCCGTGGTCGCCGGCCAGCACCACCAGGCGTACGTCGGTGAGCGGCCGCGGCGGCACCTCGCCCTGCACCGCCGCCAGCCAGGCACCCAGCTCGCCGATGCGGCCGAGCGCTCCCGCGGGGGTGGCGAGACCGGCGAGCCGCTCCTGCGCGCGGGCGGCGACGTCGGGGGAGGGCGGGGCGATGCGTGTCTGGTCCATGGCGGCGCCAGCCTAGATGCCAGTCTGGGTCCGTGCCCGGCCACTCCGTCCTCCAGCTCCCGGTCGACGCGCTGGAGGAGTGGGTGCGCGCGCGGACGGCCCACTACGACGCGGGCTTCGTCTCGACGGACCCCCGCTTCGGGCACGCCCACATCACCGCGCTCGGCCCGTTCGACCCCGATCCGTCGGAGGCGACTCTCGCCACGATCGCCGACCTGGCATCGGCGACATCGCCGGTCGCCGTGGAGCTGGCTCGGCTCGCGCAGTTCCCCAACGGGATCATCCACCTGCTACCCGAGCCCGACGACCGGCTCCGGGACCTCACCGCCCGGCTCGTCGCGGCCTTCCCCCACTGGCCGCCGTACGCCGGTGAGTTCGGCACGGACGTGCAGCCGCACCTCACCGTCGACGCGGCATCGGATGAGGTCGACCTCGCGTCCACTGCGGCGCTGCTCGCCGACGCTGTGCCGTCGCGGGTCGTGCTCGACCGGCTCCAGCTCGCGTGGTGGGAGACCGACCGCTGCCACGTGGTGCAGGAGTGGCGGCTCGGGGGCTAGTCCGTTCGGGCCATTTCCCTGCGAACGCCCGGGACCGCCCATGTGCGGCAGCGAGGCTGGACGCATGCGTCGCCGACCCGCCCCGACCGTGCTCGCCCTCGTCACCCTCGTGGTCACGCTGGTCGTCACGGTCCTCGCGGGGACGGCCCCGGCCGCGGCCACCGACATGGACTGCGGCGACTTCGCCACGCAGGCCGAGGCGCAGGCCTTCTTCGTCGCTGCCGGCGCGGGGGACCCGCACAGCCTCGACTCCGACGGCGACGGACTCGCCTGCGAGTCCAACCCCTGCCCCTGCTCGACCGACATCGTGCCCTTCGTCGGCACGCCCACCCCGACGCCCACCACGGCCCCGACGGACCCCGGTGCGGGCGACGGCGGATCGTCCGGCACCGACCGCGCCCGCGTCGTGCGGGTCACCGACGGCGACACGCTGAAGGTGCGCCTCGCCGGCGGGCGCGAGGAGTACGTCCGGATCCTCGGCATCGACACCCCCGAGGTGCACGGGCGTACGGAGTGCGGTGGCGCGGCTGCGAGCCGCCGGATGAGGCGGCTGGCGGCGGTGGGGGTGAGGGTCGTGCTCGTCGGCGACCCGACCCAGGCCGACCGCGACCGCTACGACCGGCTGCTGCGCTACGTCCAGCGTCGCGGCAAGGACGTCGGGCGTGCGCAGGTCGCAGCGGGACTGGCGCAGGTCTTCGTCCACCGCAACGACCCCTTCCAGCGGGCCGGGTCCTACCAGCGTGCGGAGCGCCGGGCCGACCGGCAGGGCCGCGGCTCCTGGTCGCGTTGCTGGCGCTGAGCGACGCACCTCGCCACGGGCATGGCAGGATCGTGACATGGCTTCATGGGCGCACCTCGAGATCACTGTCGACGACCAGGGCAACGTGGAGGTCGGTGGCTACAACGCCGACCCGGAGGCGCTCGTCGCCGACACCGAGTCGTGGGAGGACCTGCTGACCTCCCTCGGCGTCAACGGCTGGGAGCTGGTGCAGGTGATCCCCGGCGTCGAGACGACGTACTGGTTCAAGCGCCAGTCCTGATCGGGCGGTCGTGAGCGACCTCGCGGCCCGGTTCCGCGCCGCCTCGGCGTCCGCGGAGACGATCTTCTGGCGCCCGCCCTCCACGCCGGCGGCGATGTTCGCCGACCTGGCGGCGTACGCCGACGAGCACGGGGTCGAGTGGGACCGCTACGGCGAGCGTGGCGCGGTCGCGCAGCTCGAGGCCGAGGTCGCGGGACTGCTCGGCAAGCCGGCCGCGGTGATGTTCCCCAGCGGTGTGATGGCGCAGCAGGCGACGCTGCGCGCCTGGTGCGACCGGTCCGGCTCGCGCCGCGTCGCGCTGCCCGACCTCTCCCACCTCGTCCACCACGAGCAGGACGGCCCGCGCCGGGTGCTCGGCCTCGAGCTCGAGTGGCTCACGACGGGACGCGAGACGCCCACCGCGGAGGCCCTCGCGCGGGTCGGCGGCCGCCTGGGTGCGGCGATGGTCGAGCTGCCGCTGCGTGACGCCGGGTGCCTGCTGCCGACGTGGGACGAGCTCGTCGCGCTGTCGACCGCGGCACGCGAGCGCGGCGTACCGTTCCACGCCGACGGCGCCCGGATCTGGGAGTCCGCGCCGCACTGGGACCGCACGCTGGCCGAGGTGGGAGAGCTCTTCGACTCGGTCTACGTCTCGCTCTACAAGGGCCTCGGCGCCTCGAGCGGCGCCCTCGTGGTGTGCCCCGACGACCTCGCCGGCGAGCTGCGCTCGTGGCGCCAGCGGATGGGTGGCACCCTCTTCTCGATGACCACCGCGGCGGTCGGTGGGCTGATGGGCCTGCGGGACCTGTCGAGGTTCGGCGACTACCGCGCCTGGGCGATCGCGCTCGCCGCGGCGCTGCGCGACCAGGGCTTTGCGACCTTTCCCGAGGAGCCGCACATCGCGACCTTCCTGACCTATGCCCCCGGCACTCCCGACGAGGTCAACGAGCGGGTCGTCGTCTTCACCGAGGAGCGCGGCATCGTGCCGTGCGGGCTGTGGCGGGCGGCTGACGTCCCGGGCTGGGTCGAGACCGAGCTGACCTGCTACGAATGCGCGATCACCCGCGATCCGGTCGAGGTGGCTGGTTTGATGGCCGCGGCAGTCGGGGAGAGTCGCTCCGGCACGTAGCCGAGTGCGGGAGGATCGCCATGCGGGCATGGACAGGGACGACCCTGGGCAGTCGCGTACGACGGGGCGCCGCGCTGGCGCTGATGGCGTGCGGGACGGCCCTGTCCGTGACGACGCCTGCGCACGCCGCCGGTGAGCTGTGCGACACCGGCGTGGTGTTCGACGACGCGGACGTGCTGGACGACCGGGTCGTCTCACGTGCGGCCAGGGACTCCTTCGACGACCGGGTGACGGTCAAGGTGATCGCCTGGGATCAGACCCCCGGCGGCGGCACCCTCTACGACGCCCTCGTCGACGCACGCGCGCAGTGTGCGGGCTGGGGCTTCACCGGCGGCGGGCGGCGCTCGCTGCTGGTGCTCGGCGTCTCGACCGGAGGGCGCGAGCTGGGCACCCACTACGACGGCTGGGCCTTCGACCGCTTCGAGGCCGCGCGCGACGACGTCGAGCTGGGCGCCATGGGTCCGGCGTTCGGCAACGGCCAGTGGACCGACGGGATGGTGGAGGGGCTGCGGGGCTACGCAGAGGCGTACGCCGCCTCGAGCCCGACGCGCGGCCCCGAGCCTTACGTCCCGGAGATCGACGACTTCTCCGACGACTTCTCCTCCGACGGGGGCGGGTCGGCCCCGTCCCTGTGGCTCCTCGGCGTGCCGGTCGGCCTGGCGGCCGTCGGTGGCGGTGGCTACGGCGCGGTCCGGCTGCGACGACGCCTCAAGGCCCGGGCCGCAGCCCGCGCCGCGCTCGCGCACGCGGTGTCCGCGATGGCGCAGGCGTGGTTCGAGCTCGACGAGAGCAACGAGCTGATCGACGCACGGGTCGCTGCGCTGCCGCCGGTCAGCGACTCGGTCGCCGACGGGATCCGGGCTGCCCACGCCGAGGCCGTGGTCACGCGGGACGCTGCCACCGCGACCTACTTGCGACTGTCCGAGGTGCACACCGAGTCGGCCGTGGCGGAGATGGACACCGAGGAGGCCACGCGGGCCGGCCACGAGGTCGAGGCCGCCACCCGCGAGCTGCGCGACGCGCAGGCCGCCATGGCCGTCGTCGAGGAGCGGCTCTCGGCCTACGACACGCTCCGCGATGAGCTCCCGGCGCGGATCGAGGCGCTGCGGACGGGGTCCGCCGAGGTCACCGCCCTCCTCGCCTCGCGCCAGGTCGAGGGCTATCGCACGACCGACAACGACGCCGCCCCGGCTGCCGCGGAGCGGGCCGCGACCGATGCTGCGGCACTCGCCGCCCAGCAGCGCCACGGTGACGCCGCCGCGCTCGTCGAGCGGGCGCAGGCCGACCTCGCCGCGCACCGCACGTGGCTCAGCGAGCTCGCCGACTTCCGGGCGGCTCTGGTGCGCGACACGGCAGCGCTCCACACCCGCACCACCGAGCTCGACGCCGCGCTCGCCGACGCCTACGTCACCACCGAGGCCCTCGAGCGCGACCAGGACCCCAGCTGCGTCGAGGGCGTGCGCGCCACGGTCGACGAGGCGTCGGCCGCGCGCAAGGCTCTCGACGGGGCGCTGCGGACCATCGAGCAGCACACCTCGATGGCCGACCAGCAGTTCGCCCGGGCACGGGAGGAGATCACTGCGGCGCAGCAGTCGGCAGACGCCGTCGCGGCGGGCGCCGCGCATCCGGCGCTGCGGGTGGAGCAGCTGCGGGCGCTCGCGATCGAGGTGCCGCAGCGCGTCGAGCGCGCCGTCGTGGAGGCCGACGCGATCCAGGGGCAGGTCAGCACCCACCCGGCGGCGATGACCTTCCTGGCGGAGGTCCCCGACGTCTCGGGGTTCCGCTCGGAGGCGGTCGGGGTCGGTGACGCGGCCGCGCTCGCGAAGCCGCCGTGGCTGCGGCTCGACGCCCAGCTGGAGGAGGCCGAGGAGGGCCTGACCCGCGCCCGCGCCGTGGTGGACCGAGCGATCTCCGACCACGAGGCCTCCCAGCGCGCGCTCGACGCCGCTGCGTCCGCGATCGCCGCGGCCCGCGACCAGGTCGTGCACGGCGACGTCTCCGGCGCGGCTCGCGAGCTGCTCGACGACGCCAGGGAGCAGCTCGCGCTCGCCGAGTCCGAGACCGGGTCGCTGGCAGCCATCACGGCCGGTGCCGAGAGCGCCAAGGACAGCGCCAGCGCGGCCGCCGCGCGTGCTCGTCAGGACCGTCGCGACGCCGAGCAGCGGCGCGAGGCGGCCCGCCGCGCGGAGGCAGCGCGCCGTCGCAGCTCGAGCGGCGGCGGTGGCGGCTTCGGCGGAGGCGGGGGCTTCGGGGGCGGAGGCGGGTCCCGCAGCAGTGGCGGCGGGGGCTCGCGCAGCTTCGGTGGTGGTGGCGGGTCCCGCGGCGGTGGCGGTGGCGGGTCCCGCGGGTTCTGACGCGCGGCGCCGCGTGCCCTAGATTCCTCCCGTGAGTGCCCAGGCCCCTTCCGCTGTCATCCTGATCCGCGCGACCCGGTTCGTCCCCAACCCGGCGACCGCGGCGGACAACGCCTTCCAGGCCGACGCCCCGGCCGGTCAGACCGCGGAGGCGACCTCGGCCGGCGCGCTCGCCGAGATGGACGCCCTTGCCGAGGCCCTGCGCGCCGTCGGCGTACGCGTCCACGTCTTCGACGACGACGACCACACCCGCCCCGACAGCGTCTTCCCCAACAACTGGCTGTCCACGCACGCCGGCGGCACCGTCGCGGTCTACCCGATGTACGCCTCCAACCGCCGCCACGAGCGTCGCAGCGACGTGCTGGAGATGCTGAAGTCGGAGTACCGCGTCCAGGCGATCGTCGACTACTCCGGCCTCGAGCCGGACGGCATCTTCCTCGAGGGCACCGGCGCGATGGTGCTCGACCACGTCTCCCGCGTCGCCTACGCCGCCCGCAGCTACCGCGCCGACGTCGCGGTGCTGGAGCGCTTCTGCACCGACTTCAACTACGAGCCGATGGCCTTCGACGCGGTCGACTCCGACGGGGTCCCGGTCTACCACACCAACGTCATCGCCTGCGTCGGCACGCACGTCGCCCTCTTCGCGCTCGACATGATCCCGGACGAGCACCGCCGCGAGCAGGTGCGCGAGCGGCTCGCCGTCACCGGGCGCACCATCGTCGAGCTGACGGAGGAGCAGATCCGGGAGTTCGCCGGCAACGCCGTGGAGCTGTGCGGGCGTACGGCGGACGGCCGGCGCCGCTACGTGATGGCGATGTCGGCGCGGGCCAAGCGCTCGCTGCGTCCCGACCAGGTCGCCGCGATCGAGGAGTCGTGCGAGATCGTGGCGGTCGACATCCCCACCATCGAGCTCGCCGGTGGCTCGGTGCGCTGCATGATCGCCGGCGTGCACCTCGACCACCGCCGCCCGCTGGCCGAGGCGGAGCTCAGCGCGGCGGTCGCCGCGATCAACGAGGACAACCCGGTCACGCCGGACGGGCGCTTCGTCGACGGCAACGCCTGAGCCGACGCCGGAGGGTCAGGTGCCGCCTCAGGTGCTGCTGCGCATCTCGGACGCGTGGAGCCGGTAGAGCCAGTACGCCGCGACCGCGCAGAGCAGGTGCCACGCGGCGTGCCCCTGCAGCAGCGAGTCGGGGTCGCACCAGCCGGCGTTGCTGAGCAGCCAGATCGTGAAGGCGACGAGCATCGCGGTCACGGCCACGACGCCGTGGCGGAACACCCGGCTCGTCTCACCTCGACGCCACAGCGCGGTCTCCAGGACGACGGCGCCGAGCAGCAGCACGCCGAACGCGAGATTTCCTGAGTAGTTGACGACCGGGACCGGGTCGGGCCAGAGCCCGATGAGCTCGCACGCGGCCACGCAGGCGACGTACGCCGCCACGAAGCCGCCGGTCCCGCGTCGGGTCCACCGCGCCCAGGCCCAGGCCGCGGCGAAGCCGGCGACGAGGTACATGCTCAGCATGTCGAGGTGGCCGCCCCACTCGCTCTGGGTGGCGTGCATGGCGGCGGAGCCGGGTCCCAGCAGCACGACGACGCACGCGAAGACGGTCGCGACGCCCGTCGACATCACGGGCCGGGTGCCGGGCCCGTGGCGTCGACGGTGCTGCGCGTGGTGGGCGACGAGGAGTCCGGCCACGACGAAGCCGAGGTTGGACAGCGTGTTGGCCGGTTGCGCGATCGCGCCGGGTCGCGCCCGCTCGCAGAAGTTGGCGCCCCGCCCGACGTCCGGGCCGAGCCAGCCCTGCGCGACCGCGAGGGCGAGGAGCGCCGTCGACCCGGCCGCGACCACGACGGTGGTGGGGACGGGTCGCGGCACGGGTCGATCGTAGGGCTCCTCAGGCGCGCGTCACCTGGACCACGCTCGGGCGCGGACCGGCGAACGACCCCGCCCCGGCGGTCGAACCGGCCGGCACGTAGTCGGGGAAGCGCGACTGCGGCGCGGCCCACGTGCCGTCCTCGCCCGGGTGCTGGACCGCGACGAAGACCGAGTCCTCGCGGTCCCGGATGACCGGTCCGCAGGTCTCCGCGCCGGCGGGCACGGCCAGGAACTGCTGCACGTGACCGCGCTCGGGGCCCTCGACCGGCACCTTGAACAGGGCGTCGTCGAGCGCGATCGCGCCGGGCTGGCCGTCGGTGGAGACCCAGAGGTTGCCGACGCTGTCGAAGGCGACGTTGTCGGGGCACGAGATCGGGGAGACCGGTCCTTCCCAGCCACCGAAGTAGCGCCCGGCCGATGCCTCGTTGCCGCAGATGAGGAACAGGTTCCAGCTGAAGGTCGCCGCCGTGTGGTCCCCGCCGGTCGGGACCATCTCGACGACGTGGCCGTCCTTGTTGGCCGGGCGCGGGTTGGCCTCGTCCACCGCGGTGCGGGCCGTGTTGTTGGTGCAGGCCACGTAGACGCGCCCGTTGCGCAGGTTGGGCTCGACGTCCTCGGGACGGTCCATCTTGGTCGGCTGGACCACGTCGGCGGCCAGGCGGGTGTAGACGAGCACCTCCTCGGTCGTGAAGCCGGGGACGACGGACTGGCCGTCGCGGGTCAGCGGGAGCCACTCGCCGCTGCCGTCGCTGACGCCGTCCGCGAGGCCGTCGCCGGTGAAGCGGGCCACGGACAGGTCGCCCTCGCTCAGCAGGCCGAGGTTGTGGCGGCGTGCCTTCGCACTGTTGCCGGGGCGCATCTTCTCGCGGGAGACGAATCGGTAGACGTAGTCGAAGCGCTCGTCGTCGCCCATGTAGGCCACCACGTGGCCGTCGCGGTTGACGATGACGGTGGCGCCCTCGTGCTTGAAGCGGCCCATCGCCGTGTGCTTGACCGGGGTGGAGGTCGGGTCGCTCGGGTCGAACTCGACGATCCAGCCGAAGCGGTTCGGCTCGTTGCGGTAGTCGTCGGTGGTGGCGTCCCACCGCGGGTCGAGCGAGCGCCAGTTGCGCGAGTCCTGGGCCGCGGAGAGCCCGTAGCGCTTCTCCTTCGGGTCCGTCCCGGTGACGCGGAAGTACTGGTTGAAGTTCTCCTCGCCCGACAGGATCGTGCCCCAGGGGGTGGTGCCGCCGGCGCAGTTGTTGAGCGTGCCGAGGACCGCGCGGCCGGTCGGGTCCGCCGTGGTCTTGAGCAGGTCGGAGCCGGCCGCGGGGCCGTCGACGGCGAAGGTGGTGTCGAGGGTGATGCGTCGGTTGAGGCGCGCGCCCGGGACGTACGTCCACGCGTCGCCGCGCCGGCGCCGCTCGAGCTCGACGACCGACATGCCGTGCGCGGCCCAGGCGGTGCGGATGACGGTCTCAGGGTCGGTGCCGGGCGGGAACATGATGCCCTCGTTGGTGTACTCGTGGTTGCACACGAGCAGGCCGCGGGTCCCGGCACGGTTGGTCTCGATGATGTCGAGGTAGTCGTTGTTGTAGCCGAACTGGCCGGCCTGCGCCTCGGGTGACTGGTTGGCCGGGTCGAAGGCGGGAGCGCCCGCCAGGATCGGGTCGCCCCACCGCACGATGGTGTCCCAGCGGTAGCCGGCGGGGACGGTGACGTCGTCGACCGTGCTGGCGACCGGTGCGATCGCGGTGAAGGCGAGGGAACCCCGGCCGTGGTCGTGACCGCCACCGTGGCCGCCGCCCTTGCCGGGCTTCGCGGCCGCCGGCGCCATCGGCACAGCGGTCAGCGCTGCCACCGACAGGCCGGTGCCGACGACCGAGCGGCGGCTCAGCACCGAGGCGGCGATGTCGCGGAAGTACGAGGTCTCGGTGGTGTTGGGGACCTCCTGGAAGCAGGCGTCGCCACAGCGGAGGTGGCAGGTCACGGCGCTGCGGTTGCCGTGGGTGCGGTTGACCATCGGGAGCAGGGTGCGGCTCTGGGGAGGAGTCATGGGGGGACTTTCCGAGAGGAGGGGTGGGCGGACCCCCCGACTCTCACCGTCCGTGTCGCCGAGCGGAGGGCCGGCGGGTGGACGTCGGGTGAACGTCACCCGACCCCTCCGCGAAGCCGCTCCCTCCTCGGAGGACGTGTGCTCAGCGCCCGCGTGCTCCGGTGGGCCGCACGTCCACCCAGACGAGGCGGTGGTCGCTGGCGGGGAAGGGGAACGTGCCGACGAGGCGGAACAGCGGGTCGTCGGACTCGGGCCAGAACACGCCTGCGTCGCGGACCTTCGTTGAGCGGTCGGGCAGGACGTAGTCGGCGCGGAGGTTGCCGGGACCGTTGGGAAGCGCGTCGGCGAAGTCCGCGGTGTCCTGCGCGGCCGGACCGGTGTGGTCGAGGTTGGCGCCAGCGTCGCGGGCGGCCGCCTCGACCGCCCCTCTCGAGCGCGGGTGCGGGTCGCGGACCCGCGGGTGGTCGAGCAGCTGGAGGATCGCGTCGTCGAAGGAGTCGCCGTCGAAGGGGTCGGCGTTCTGGTCACCGGCGATCACGAAGCGGCTGCCGCGCGGCAGCCCGCCGTAGGTGCCCTCGTCGTCGTAGAGGTAGTCGGCACGGTCGCGGACGTAGTCGGCCCACAGCCGGATCTCGTCGTGGTTGCGGGTGCCGTTGCGGTCCTCGGCGCCGTCGAAGGTGGGCGGCGTCGGGTGGGAGACGAGGAAGTGGACGGTGCGCCCGCCGATGCGGATCGGCACGTCCCAGTGCGACTTCGACGACAGGCGTACGGCGTCGAGCTCGGCGGGGGAGTACCAGTCCGCGGGCTCGGGCGTGGCCGGGTCGTCGGGCAGGACGGCACCCGGCATGTCCTTCCACAGGAAGTCCTGGAAGGTGCGCACGTCGTCGGTGGCGATCGGGTGCTTGGAGTAGACGACCATGCCGTACTGGCCCGGGAAGGTGCCGAAGCCGAAGGCGTCGTTGCCGCCACCGACGGTGCCGCTGTTGTCGAGGTCGAGCCCGCTCGGGACGCCGGTGTTGACGGGGGCGACGTAGAAGTAGGGGTAGTCGACCGGAGCGGCGCCGTTGTGGCCGACCTCGAGGTAGTTGTCGCGGAACAGCTCGGCGGCGCGGCCGCCCTCGACGTAGTCGAACTCGTTGATCAGCAGCACGTCGGGGTCCGTGCGCTGGATCGTCTCCGCGACAGCCGCCGCCTGGGCGTTGCCGGGCGTGGAGAGGTCGCGCACCAGGTCACCCTCGGCGAACCGGTTGAGCGAGGCGTTGAAGGTCGCGAAGCGCACGTCGGCGGGCTTGGCGTGCCGGCGTACGTCGGTGCCTGCGCCCGCGCTGGCCGGGGTGGTCAGCAGCGGGGCCGCGAGGCCGGCGACCGCGAGGGCGGTCGCGCCGGCGAGGGCGAGGCGGGAGCGGTGGGGCGTGGGCCGAGGACGCATGCGAGAACCTTCCGAGGGGGTCCGGCCAACCTACGACGGACCTCCGACGCCGCGGAAGGTGGCCGACCGCTGTTGGCGCAGGTCTCACCCGGTGTTCACCTCACCCGACCGCTCGAGGACGCGCTGGATCACCTGTGTCGTGGAGAGCCCCGGGGAGCGCTCGACGAGGACGAGCGCCCCGCGCTCGACAGCAGGACCGTAGATGGACGCCGCGCCGTCGAGGCTCAGGTCGTCGCCATGCACGACGGTCGTGATCGCGTGCTCGTCGAGGAAGCCCTCGTCGACCATGAAGGGCGCGTCCGCGATCACCTCGTCGACGAACCGGCACGACTCGATCACCGCCACCCGCTCGGCCAGGGTCATGATGGGCCGGCGCTTGTAGGCGGCGGTCGTCTCGTCGCCGAGGACGCCGACGACCAGGTGGTCGCCGTGGCGGCGCGCCTCCCGCAGCAGTGCGACGTGGCCGGCGTGGAACAGGTCGCCGACCATGTCGACGTAGACGCGTCGTGCCGGGGGATCGGGTGACTCGGTGTCCATGGTGCTCCTGACGTCTGCCTCGGTGCTGAGGGCTCTGTTGTACGCCTGCTGGCGTTGAGGTGCACACGCCGTGGTCGAGTAGCCGGGCCGCCTTTCTCTCGGTGGTCGAGTAGCCGGAGCGAGGAACGAGCGAGGCGTATCGAGACCCAGCTCCACTGTCGGACCCCTTCCCTAGACTCGAACACATGATCGAGATGCTGGAGACGGGGCCGGAGGCCGGGGCAGACGCCCTCGGCCCCGCAGCCCTGCTCGCCTCGATCCGCTCGGCCCGGTCGGCTGAGGACGCTGCCGCCGCCCGGCAGCTCGACCTCGCCGCGCGTTGGGCGGACCTCCACCCGCCCGAGTCCATCCACACGGCGGCGTCGTTCACCGTCGCGGGGTGTAAGCACGAGGAGCCGATCGCCGGACCGGGTACGCCGCTGGTCGCGGAGTTCTGTGTCGCCGAGCTCGGCACCGTGCTGGGCATCACCTCGGTGTCGGCGAAGAAGCTGATCGGTCACGCCCTCGAGCTCCGCCACCGACTCCCGCGGCTCTGGAGCCAGGTCCACGCCGGACGGGTCCCTGCGTGGCGGGCGCGAGCGGTCGCCGAGGTGACGATTCACTCGACTCCCGCGTTGGCGGTGGAGGCGGCGCGGTTCGTCGACGCCCAGGTCTCGGCGGTTGCGGGGAAGATCGGTCCCGCGCAGCTGGAGCGGCTGGTCGCGGAGACCATCAAGCGGTTCGACCTCGCAGGAGTCGACCCGGCCGCGGACCCGGAGGACGGGTACCTCCATGTCGACCCGCGCCACGTGACGATCCACGACCAGGACGTCCACTTCGCCGGGACCGTGCGCCTCGAGGCCGAGGTCGACCTCGCCGACGGCCTCGACCTCCAGCAGGCGCTCGCCCACGGCGCCGCCCTTCAGAAGGCCCTCGGGTCGCAGGAGTCGCTCGACGCTCGGCGCGCGAAGGCCCTTGGGGACCTGGCGCGGACGCAGACTGCGCTCGATCTCTTCCACCAAGGCCAGACCGCCGGCACTGGTTTCAAGGCTCGCTCCGCTCGCACCTCAACCACCGGCGACGGGCCGGACCTACCCGCCGCTCGGGAGGTCGTCCTCCACGCCCACTTCGACGCGTCGGTCGTCGGCGACACCACGGTCTTCGGTCCCACCGGCCGGCTCGAGGAGGGCCAGCGACTCTTCCTTCTCGACCAGCTGAGGGCGTGGTGCGCCGACTCCCGCACGAGGATCACGGTCAAGCCCGTCATCGACCTCAACCAGGAGAAGACCGCGCCGAGTTACGAGATCCCGGACCGGATCCGCGACCACGTGATCCTGCGTGACCGGACCTGCGTGTTCCCGTGGTGCGCGCGGCCCGCGCGTGGGTGCGACGTCGACCACGTCGTCGAGTACGACCACGACGCCGTGGCAGAGGGTCGTCCCCAGCCCGGACCTACGGAGACCGACAACCTGGGCGCGTTGTGCCGGTTCCACCACCGGCTCAAGACCCACACGGCCTGGCGCTACGACATGGTCGCGCCCGGAGTGTTCGAGTGGACGTCCCCGCATGGCCACCGTTACCGCCGCGACGGCACGGGGACCACCGCCCTCGACCCACCGGACCCCGGTCTGCCCCGGATCCCGTCACCTCGAAGATGACCCCGCCCCACACCCCGCCATCCACGCGTTGGCGGGGCCACAGGCATGTCCGCGAGCCCATCCGTCGGCGAGACGTGGTCAGTCGGCGAGGCGTGGGCCGGCATGGCCGGCGAGGCACAGCCAGCCGCCACCGTCGCGCACCCAGACCTGGGTCATCGGCATCCGGAAGGTCTCGGCCTGGCCGTCAGCAGCCAGCACTACGTCAGCCACTTCCGCGTGCAGCACGGCGGTGTCGCCGATGACCACGACGCTGGGGTCCACGAGTGTCTGAGACCTCCAGACGGTCGTGCCCCCGGTGTTGCGCTCCACGTACTCCGCCCGGTCGAACACCTGACCTGTGTGGGTCGTCCAGCGGAAGGCCGGGTGAAGGAGGGGGAGCAGCGCGCCGGCATCGCCCCGGGCGAGGGCCTCGGCCCGCGCCTCGGCGGCGTCGATGACGGCTGCCCGGTCGTCCATGGGCGACATGGTGTCACCGGCGGCGGGGGTGGGGGTGGGGGTCTCGATACGCCCGCTCGTTCCTCACGGGCTACTCGACCAGCGAGGGGGCGGCGGGCTACTCGACCAGCAAGCGGCGGTGGGCTACTCGACCAGCGAAGAACGGGTGTTGCGCAGCGGGGGCTGTTCCTCGGGCGGCGTGCAGATCAGGCGTACGTCGTCGAGGTTGCCGATCTCGCCCTCGACCCGGCACCGGCTGTCGCGGCCGTCGATGGTGAGCTCCTGCTGCCTGCGGTAGCGCTCGAAGGTGATGTCGGCGGCGTACTTCTCGTTGAGCGCCTCCTCGATGTCCGAGTCGCTGTTGAGCGAGGCGACGAACACGGCGAGCCCCCCGAGGCTGAGGAGCACCCAGGCGACGAGGCCGGCGACGACGTACGTGCGCCACCGGGGTCGGCCGGGTGGGGCGGGGGAGGCGTTCACGCGGGCCATCCTGACGGTCGACACGGGCCGCCTCGACGACGGGTCGGTGCGCGCCGCCTGACATGCTGGCGCGCGTGATCCCCAGCCCGCGCCGTACGGCGATGCTCCTGGTCGGCTGCGTCGTGCTCGGGACGGGAGTGGCGATGCTGCTGGCCGCGGACCTGGGTTCGGACGGCTACTCCACCCTCGTCAACGGCCTCGCGCTCACGACGGGTGTCGCCTTCTGGATCGTCAACCTCGTCGTGGGTGCGGTCTTCGTGACGATGGCGATGCTGCGCAAGGTCATCCCGGGCATCGGCACGGTCGTGCAGGTGGTCCTGGTCGGGGTGGTGGTCGACGTGGCCCTCGGGCTGATGACGACGCCCGACGCACTGGTCTGGCGGATCGTGCTGCTCGCGGCCGCCTTCCCGGTGCTCGCGATCGGCATCGCCCTCTACCTCGGCAGCCACACCGGCGCCGGACCCGCCGAGGCCGCGGCCCTGGCCTGGGACCCGCCGGTGGCGTTCAGGTGGACCTACAGCATCGTCCAGGGCGGGGGAGCGCTGGGCGGCTGGCTGCTGGGCGCCACCGTCGGCGCGGGCACGCTCGCGGTGATCTTCCTCCTCGGTCCTGCGGTGGACCTGACCGCCCGGATGATGAGGATCGATCTCCACCAGACGACGGATCCGGTGGGCGACGAAGCCGCCTAGCGTGGCAGGCATGTTGATCGCCGAAGAACTGTTCCTCCTCCTGCGACGCGACGACGGCAAGCCGGAGAGCGCCATGGCCCACCGCGGCTACGGCTTCGCCGCGGCGCTGCTCACCGACCTCGTCGTCGCCGGGCGCATCACGCTCAGCGACGACAAGGACCCGCGCATGTCGGTCCTGCAAGCAGGCCCGGTCGGGCACCCGGCGCTCGACGCCGCGATGACCCGCCTCGAGGCGCGCGACGGCAAGAAGCTGTCGTCGCTGGTGACGGACGGCAAGCTCGCCCGTGAGGCGGAGCTCGCCGAGGCGCTGAGGGCGGCGGGCGTGATCAGGATCGAGGAGAAGCGCGTCCTGGGCCTGGTGCCCGAGAGCTACCCGGTCGTCGACCCCGAGCCCGAGCGGCGCGTGCGCGAGAGGTTGCGCACGGTCCTCCTCGGCGGTACGCCCTCGACGGGCGACGCGGCGCTGCTCGCCATCCTCCAGGGACTGGGGATGGCTCCGAAGGTGCTGGAGGACGAGAAGGGCATCCTGGGCAAGAAGGAGCTCGCCCAGCGCATCGAGGAGGCGTCCGGCGACGTCGCGACGGGCGACGCCGTGGGCAAGGCCGTCGCGGCGATGAACACCGCGATGATGACGGCGGTCATCCTGCCCATCGTGGTGTCGGGGAGCTGAGCCCCACCCCGATCGCAGGGGGATCTCCACCCAGCGACGGATCCGGTGCGCGAGGATGCCACCTAGCGTGGCCCGCATGCTGATCGTCGAAGAGCTCTTCCTCCTCCTGCGTCGCGACGACGGAACGCCCGAGAGCATGTCCGCCCCTCGGGGCTACGGCCTCGCCGCCGCGGTCATCACCGACCTCGTCCTCGCCGAGCAGGTCACGCTCAGCGACGACAAGGACCCGCGCGTGTCAGTCCTGGGCCCGCGGCCCCTCGGACACCCCGCCCTCGACGCGGCGATGATCCGACTCCGTGAGCGCGACGGCACGAAGCTGTCGTCGCTCGTCGCGGACAGGAAGCTCGCCGTCGAGGAGCAGACCGCGCAGGCACTCGCCGCTGCGGGCGTGGTCCGCACCGAGGCGAAGCGCGCGTGGGGCCTGGTGCCGGCGAAGTACCCCGTGCTCGACCCCGGGCCCGAGCGGCGCGTGCGCGAGCACCTGCGCGTCGCGCTCGCGGGGGCCACCCCGCGCACCGAGGACGCGACCCTCCTGGCGATCCTCCACGCCCTGGGCGTGGCCCCCAAGGTCCTCGAGCAGGAGAAGGGCACGCTCGGCCGCCGCGATCTCGAGCAGCGCATCAAGGAGATCTCGGCCGAGGTCGAGGCCGGTGACGCCGTCTCCAGGGCAGTGGCCACGATGAACTCGGCGATCCCCGTCATCATCTCCGACGGTGGTGGGGACGGCGGGGACGGCGGAGGCGGCGGGGACTGACGGCGCTGGGAGGCACGCGCCTCAGCCCGACGCCGGCCGACCGGTCAGCACGCGCACGGCGAAGTCGGTGGTGAAGTCGTTGTCGAGGAAGCCGACCACCCGGGTCACGCGGTCGAGGTCGAGCGGCAGCAACCCTCGCGAGCCCGGCACGTCCGGGGTCAGCCCGAGGTCGAGGTCGTCACGCCCCGACATCATCCGCACGTTGAAGTCGTAGCGCTCGCGTGCGCCCTCGGCCCGGAGGCGGCGTACGACGGTTGCGCCGACGCGGCGACCGCCCGTCTCGGCCGCCCAGTCGTTGAGCGCCTCGAGCAGCGCCCGGCCGTCGTTGTGGTCGATGTCGGCCCACGCTGCGTCCATCGACCCGGCGACGTCCAGGAGGATCGCGGCCGTCTTCTCCCCGATGCCCTGGACGCCGGGCAGGTTGTCGCTGGAGTCGCCGCGCAGGGCCGCGAAGGCGAGGTAGTTGGCCGGGCGGACGGCGTACATGTCGAAGAGCCGCGCAGGGTTGAGCATCGGTGAGCCGTGGATGCCGCCGTCGATGAGCCGGAGCACCCGCGTGTGCGCGCTGATGTGGGCGAAGGCGTCGCGGTCGGAGGTGATGATCACGCAGTTCCAGCCGTTGCGCTCGGCCCACGTGGCGCCGGAGGCGTTGACGTCGTCGGCCTCCAGCCCGGGCGGGGTCACGGTGGCGAGCCCGAGGGCGTCGAGCAGGGCGCCGGCGCGGTCGAGCTGGTCGACGAGCTCGGGGTCCTTCTGCGCGCGCCCGGCCTTGTAGTCGGGGTAGGCGTCGCGCCGCACCGATCCGGTCCGGTCATCGAGGCCGAAGACGATGGCGTCGGGCGCCATCGTGTCGATCGACTCCAGGATCTGACGCAGCATCCCCTGCAGTGCCCAGATCGGGCGGCCCTGCCGGTCCCGGAGCCTGGTGTGGGCGCGCGCGTGGTGGTTGCGGTGCAGCAGCGACGGTGCGTCGACGACCAGCAGCAGGCGGCGGGCGCGGGGGTCGGGGTTGCTGGGAGCCATGGTGATCGGCGCCAGCCTAGACGGCGGGCGCACGTGCGCGATCAGGCGCCGAGGCCCTCGAGGTAGGACGCGAAGCCGAGCGGCGCCCTGGCCGTGCGCCGTCCCGATGTCGTCACGTCGATGGCGCCGGTGGCGACCCAGTCGAGCGAGGCGCGGCGCATCGCCTCGACGAGCTCGACGTCCTCGTGGACCGGGAGCGGTGCGAACCCGCCGACGTGGAGGTAGGCGTCGAGGGAGAAGCCGAGGTTCGCGCCGTGGACGTGCTCGTGCCCGTCGGAGAGCGTGTGGCGGGCGTGCCAGGCGGCCAGCACGTCGGGGGACAGGTCGACCGGGCGCGGGCTGACGGTCCCCACCACGAGGTCGCGCCCCTCCGCGGCCAGGCCTACCTGCGTCAGCAGCCAGTGGGGCGGCACCGCGCTGTCGGCGTCGGTGCTCGCGATCCAGAGCCTGCTGGGGTCCCCGGCCCAGTCGGCAGCCGTCTCGACCCCGAGCGCACGCGCGGCGCCGACGTTGCCGGCGCGGCTCGCGATCGCCCGTACGCCGTGTCGGGCCACCACGCCGGCGGTGTCGTCGCGGCACACGTCGAGCACGACGAACACCTCGGTGCGCACGTCCGGGTGGGCGAGGTGGAGCACGTCGCGGGCGACGCGGACCGACTCCAGGCAGGCGGGGAGCAGCACCTCCTCGTCGCGCGCAGGGATGACCACGGCGACCGCCGACGGCGCGCTCACGTGGGCCGCGCCAGCACCAGCAGGTCGAAGTCGGGCTCGTGGTGCTCGACCAGCACGGGCGCACCGGTAGCGAGGAAGGCGTCGTGGACCGCAGGTCCGGCGAGCGGCCACCCGACCGGCTGGTGGCGCCAGTGGCACAGCACGAGGTGCCCGTCGTCGGCCAGGGCCGCACGTGCGAGCCCGACCACCTCCTCGAGCTGTCGCGGGCTGAGGAAGTAGCCGACCTCGGAGATCGAGACGAGGTCGTGCCGTCCCTCGGGCCACTGCTCGGGCACCCGTGCCCGGGCGACCTCGAGGTGCGCGATGCCGGACGTACGCCGACGTGCGAGGTCGATCGCGGCCTCGCTGTCGTCGATGGCCAGCACCCGGTCGCAGCAGCCGGCCAGGTCGACGGCCAGCGCCCCGACCGAGCAGCCGACCTCGAGGGCGCTGCGGTAGCGCTCGCGCGGGAGGCTCGCGAGCGTCAGTGCCCGCTTGCGCCGCTCGTAGGCCGACTCGACCTGCCACGGGTCCGGGCGGTCGCGGTGGACCTGGTCGAGCGCGTCGTCCTCCACCGGCTCGTCGACCAGGAGGAACACCTCGCCGTCGCGGTCGAAGTGCTCGAGCAGGTCCGGGCCCAGCAGCACCTCGTCACCGTCTGCCGGTGACAGGGGGCGCACCTGGCTGGCGTGGGCGGCGACGGCGGTGCGCTTGGCCGCGCGACCGGCCTCGCCGAGCTCCAGCCGGGCGGCACGGTCCCACGGCACGTCGACGGGGGAGCCCCAGTGCCAGAGCCAGACGGGGTACTCGACCAGCAGCGCGTCGGTGCGTACGGCGGCGACCGCGGCCGCTCGACCGACCGCCTCGTGGTCGGGGTGGCCGTCCCCGCGCCACGGGGCGCAGAGCACCACGTCGTCACCCCGGGTGCCGATCTCCTCCACCAGCGCGGCCACCAGCGCGTCCGTGTGCGCGGCCACGTCGCCGTCGGGGAGGTCGAGGCGCGCCACCGTCGCGTCGGGAGCGAGGCCGGCGACCGCCTGGCGGAGCTCGCGGCGGCGTACGTCCGCGAGCCGAGCGGGCGGGTGCGTGGGGGAGTCGGGGTGCGAACCCTCGCCTGCAGTGGCGGTCACGACCGTGACCTCCCACCCGACCAGCGCAGCCGCGTGGACCAGCCCGGCCGCCCCGAGGGTCTCGTCGTCCGGGTGGGCACCGACGACGACCAGGCGGTTCCTCGAGTCCGGCAGGTGCAGCGCGGGAAGCGCCGCGATCGACGGCGTCCACGAGGCGGCGGGCGTGCCGGCCTGGTCGTGGCGGAAGGCGGGCTCGCTCACCACCCGGACGGCCCCGATCGCAGGAGCGCCCCGCCGAGCGCGGCCTGGTCGCGCTCGGCATGCCACTGGCGCAGGTAGAGCTCGAGGTCGGCCACGCGCCGGGCGTGCTCGTCGTCGGTGGCGAGCGGTCCCGGTCCGAGCCCGTGGGCTGCGCGGCGGAGCACGTCCTCCGCGGCGAGCGCCACGACCTCGCGCACCCGCAGGGCGGCCCGCCAGCCGTCCGCGCCGCCGAGCGTCCCCGCGTCGACGGCGTACGCCGCCTGCTCGAGCACGCAGCGCGCCGCGTGGAGCTGCGCATCGACGGCCCCGAGGTGCATCAGCGCCACCTGGTCGGGCGGCCGGCTCGCGGAGGCAGCGAGCATCCGACGCGCGATCCCGACGGCACCGCCGAACCACACGGCGGCCACGCCGATGCCGCCCCATGCGAAGCCCGGTCGCTCGAGGTACCACCCCGGCGCCCCGACCGCCTGGGCTGCGGCGCCGGAGAAGTCCAGCGGACCCGAGTCGACCGCGACGAGGCCGCGCGCGACCCACGTGCCGGGGACGGCGGTGACCGCGTCCTGCGTGAGGTCGACGGCGAAGAGCTGTCTCTCCTCACCGACCCACGCACTGACCAGCGCGTGGTCCAGCACGCCCCCGAGCGAGCACCAGTGCTTGCGCCCGGTGAGGACGTACGCCGACCCGTCGGGCTCGGCGCGCAACGGCTCACCGGGGCCCTCGGCGGCGAAGACGCCCCAGGTGCCGGACGGCACGGGCTCGCCCGCCTGCTCGAGGATCGCCATCGCGTCGAGGTGCGGCTCGAGGGTGCGCGCGACGGTCAGGTCGGCCGCCGCGACGCTCGCCAGCACCGACCACACGTGCGCGGTGCGCCCCGTGCCGGGTGCGGGCAACCGCCCGCCGAGCTCGCCGGCGAGGGCGAGGGCGGCGGTCACGTCGCCCGCCGCCCTCGCTGCCCCGGCGGCAGCCTCGGTGAGCTCGTCCCGTTCGGGTCGGGTCAGGGAGCCGAGCAGGACCGGACCCGGCTCAGGCACGGACGTCGCGGTCCCAGTGCCTCAGCGAGGCGCAGCGGGTCACGAAGACCTGCGCGTCGTCGGCGGAGGCCAGGTCGAGGAAGCCCTCGTCCGGCTCCACGCCCGCCGCGGCGATCAGCGGGCCGGCGTCCGCGCCGTGCCCGACGAGCTTGTGGTGGGCGAAGGCGTCGCTGACGAAGTCCTTGGCGCTGGCGCGGCGGGCCAGCGCGTCGGCGCCGTCGGACGACGGCAGCAGCGCCACCGCGTCGAAGAGCACCGACGGACCGCCGTCGATCGCGTGGTCCGGCGTCAGCGTGCCGCCGCCCTCGAGCTTCACCGGGCCGATCGCCGGGGCGACGTACTCCACCACCGCGCCGGCGTCCTCGAACGCCGCGGCGACCGCCTTCACCACTGCCTGGTCGCTGCCGTCGGTGACCAGCACGCCGAGCTTGCGACCGGCGAAGGACTCCGGGCCGTTGAGCAGGATGCTCAGCGCGGGCGACTCCGGCAGGTCGGTGCGCGTCGGCACCGCCGCCTCGGCGGCCTCGGGGAGCGGCATCGCGAGCGTGTCGGCGACCGCCCCGGCGAGGTCCTCGTGGACGTTGCGCAGGTTGCTGAGCATCCGGGTGCGGATCTTCGGGTCCTCGACCTTGCCGAGCTCGAAGGCGAACGCGGCGACGATGTGCTCACGCTCCACCTCGGTCTGGCTCAGGAAGAACTGCCGGGCCTGGCTGTAGTGGTCGGCGAACGACTCCGCGCGCAGCCGCCGTGTCGGTCCGGTCTCCTCGCGCATGACGCTCTGGTAGCCGTGGACCACGTCGGCGCGCGGGCCGCGGTCGTCGCCGGTCAGCGAGTTCGGCTCGTAGTTGCCCCGACCCTCCTGCAGCGAGGTCTGCATGTGGCCGTCGCGCTGGAAGTGCGCCACCGGGCAGCGCGGGGCGTTGACCGGGAGCTGGGTGAAGTTGGTGCTGCCCAGGCGCTTGAGCTGGGTGTCGAGGTAGGAGAAGTTGCGGCCCTGGAGCAGCGGGTCGTTGCTGAAGTCGATGCCCGGGATCACGTTGTGGGTGCCGAAGGCGACCTGCTCGTTCTCGGCGAACATGTTGACCACGTTGCGGTCGAGGGTCAGCCGCGCGATGACGCGCACCGGCAGGACCTCCTCGGGGATGATCTTGGTGGCGTCGAGGACGTCGAAGTCGAACTCGTCGGCGAAGGCCTCGTCGAAGACCTGGACGCCGAGGTCCCACTGGGGCAGGTCGCCGCTGTCGATCGCGGCGTGCAGGTCGCGGCGGTGGAAGTCGGGGTCGGCGCCGTTGATCTTGAGCGCCTCGTTCCACACCACCGACTGCATGCCCTGGCGGGGCTTCCAGTGGAACTTCACGAAGGTGGAGTCGCCGTCGGCGTTGACGAACCGGTAGGTGTGGACGCCGAAGCCCTCCATGAAGCGGAACGAGCGCGGGATCGCGCGGTCGCTCATCGCCCACAGCAGCATGTGCGTCGACTCCGGCATCAGCGACACGAAGTCCCAGAAGGTGTCGTGGGCCGAGGCGGCCTGGGGCCAGCCGCGGTCCTGCTCCTCCTTGACCGCGTGGACGAGGTCGGGGAACTTCGTCGCGTCTTGGATGAAGAACACCGGGATGTTGTTGCCGACGAGGTCCCAGTTGCCCTCCTCGGTGTACATCTTCACCGCAAAGCCGCGGACGTCACGGGCCAGGTCGGGCGACCCGAGGTTGCCGGCGACGGTCGAGAAGCGGACGAACGCCTCGGTCTTCTTGCCCTTCTTCGCGAACGGCGCCGCCCGCGTGAGGTCGGGGATCGCGTCGAGGCACTCGAGCGTCGCGTGGGCGCTGTAGCCGCGGGCGTGCACGACCCGCTCCGGGATGCGCTCGTGGTCGAAGTGGAACATCTTGTCGCGGAAGGCGAAGTCCTCGAGCAGCGTCGGCCCACGGTCACCGACCTTGAGCGAGTTCTGCCCGTCGCCCAGGGGCGTGCCGGTCGCGGTCGTCATGCGCTCTCCGCGCTTCACGCCCTGGTGGAGCTCGTCGCCCTCGCCGCGCTGGTCGGGGGTGGTGCTGGGACGCTCGTTCGGCATGTCTCTCCCAAGATGGTGGGTGCAAGATCGTCGGGGGCGCAGGAATGCGCCCGACCTCCGACGCTAGGTCGGGTCACCGACGGCGGTCACACCCCATGGGCTGCCCGCGCTCAGGGCCCCGTCCGACGGGGTGGGGCCGCGCGGTGCCCACTGCTCAATGACCGGTGCGAGGCACGTGGACGTCGTACTGCGCGATCTTGCGGTAGACCGTCGCCCGGCTCATCCCGAGCTCGTCCGCGGCCTCCTGCATGGAGATGCCGGGGCGGGTGAGGACCCGCACGAGCTCGTCGCGCTCGAACGCCTCGATGCGGCTGAGGCGCCGCGAGCTGCCCGACAGGACGTCCGCGGAGAGGTGGCGCGCGTCGAGCACGTCTCCGTGACCGACCGCGCGGGTGACCTCCTGTGTGAGCTGCCGGACGTTGCCGGGCCAGCCACAGCCGCGCAGAGCCGTCTCGGCAGCCGCGGTGATGGTGACGTCGCGGCCGCGGACCCGTCGAGCGACGTGATGGGCGATCGGCATCACGTCGTCGACCCGCTCGCGCAGCGGAGGCACGGCCACGACCGCCTCGACGAGCGAGGCGAGGGCTGCAGGGATGGACTCGAAGCTGCTCGCGGTCACGCAGAACGGCACGCCCTCGGCCCCGGGCGCACGGACCCGCGCCTGCAGCACCAGGTCGCGGATGTGCTCGGCCACCCAGGTGGGCAACCGGTCGACGTCGCGGACGAGGATGCCCGTCTCGGGCTTGCCGAGCTCGGGTGTCCACAGCCCGATCCAGGCCTCGCTGTCCTGCGGCGCCGGCGGTGAGGCCGCCAGGATCCGCTCGCGGGGGTACTGCTGGCGCAGTGCCTGGGCGAGCAAGGTGGCGCGGCCGGTGCCGTCCTCGCCGACGGCGGCGACGATGCGACCGGCGGCGATCGCGGCGCCGGCCTGCCCGAGCGCGTCGGTCCAGTCCGGACCGAGTGCGGTGAGCGTCCCCGATCCCGGCTCGAGGCGCGGCGTCTCCACCCGGAAGACCTCGCCGCGCTGGGCGGGACGGGGCCGCTGTCCCCGCGATCGCGCGAGCATCAGGGCCGAGGTGTTGCTGGCAGCCGACTGGGCCAGGGCCAGCAGCAGGTCGCTCGACTGGCTCGACCAGGTCGTGAGGTTGACGCAGCCCTCCAGCTCTCCGGTCAGCGGGTCGAGCACCGGGACGGCGGCGCAGGTGTAGGTGGTGAGGTTGAGCGCGTAGTGCTCCTCTGCCCGCACCACGGTCGGCACGCGATCCGCGATGGCGAGCCCGAGGCCGTTGGTGCCGACGGTGCGTTCGGCGTAGGCGAAGCCCGGGGCGAGGTGGACGGCGTCGAGGGCCCGCAGCAGCGCTGCGTCGCCGCTCATCCGGTTGAGCACGAGGCCGTCGGCATCGGTGAGCATCAGCGACACGGGCTCGTTGACCAGGGTCCTGTGCAGCCCGACGAGCACCTCGCGCCCGCACTCGAAGAACAACGACTCGTTGTCGAAGGTGCCGACGAAGGAGGGGTCGATGCCCTCCAGCGGGACGCCGTAGTCCTCGCTGCGCTGCCACGAGGCGACCAGGCGGTTCGACAGCCGCGCGGGGGAGCTGGGGGCCGCGTCGCCGGCCAGTGCCTGCTGCAGCTCCCGGTGCCGGCGGGCGCGCTCCGGGACGGCCTCAGCCATGGGGTGCGCTCCCCTCGTTCATGTGATGGACGTTACATCCGGTGGCCGGCTGCGGGCGGTCCGGAGGCGTCTCAAATTGAGACGGCCCCTGATCTCAAAGTGAGACGTCGGCAGGGGGACGGCCGCCGCGAGACGGCCTAGCGTCGAGAGCCGGACGTGACCCCCGTCACTCGACTGCCCAGCACCGGAGGACCCATGTACAGCAAGGACGGCGAGAACTACTTCATCGTCGACGCCCACGTCGCCCTGTGGGACGCGCGGCCCGAGAACATCAAGAACGTCCAGGGCCAGCAGTTCATCGACTGCTTCTACGACTACCACCGCAACCTCTCGCCCGAGTCCGAGGTGTGGTCGATGGAGGACTACGCCTACCAGGGTGGCGAGCGGCTCATGAAGGACCTGTTCACCGACGGCTACGTCGACCACGCGATCTTCCAGCCGGCCCACCTCGGCGAGTTCTACCACCGTGGGTTCGGGCAGACCGACGAGGCGTCGGCACTGGCCGCGAAGCACCCCGACAAGCTGACGTACAACCACCACTTCGACCCCCGCAACGGCGAAGCCGGCCTCGACCAGCTCCGTGCGGACGCCGAGCGCTTCGGCCTCAAGGGCGTCAAGCTCTACACCGCGGAGTGGTACGGCGACTCGCGCGGCTGGAAGCTCGACGACCCGATGGCCTACCAGTACTTCGAGCTGTGCCGCGAGCTCGGCATCACGAACATCCACATCCACAAGGGCCCGACGATCCGCCCGCTCGACCGCGACGCCTTCGACGTCGCGGACGTCGACCACGTGGCGACCGACTTCACCGACCTGAACTTCGTCGTCGAGCACGTCGGCCTGCCCCGCCTGGAGGACTTCTGCTGGATCGCGACGCAGGAGCCCAACGTGCACGGGGGGCTCGCGGTGGCGATGCCGTTCATGCACACCCGTCCGCGCTACTTCGCGCAGATCATCGGCGAGCTCCTCTACTGGATCGGGGAGGACCGCATCCAGTTCTCCTCCGACTACGCCCTGTGGACCCCACGGTGGCTCATCGAGCAGTTCGTCGACTTCCAGATCCCCGCGGACATGACCGAGTACGCCCCGATCACCACCGACCAGAAGAAGAAGATCCTCGGGCTCAACGCGGCGAGGATGTACGACATCGAGGTGCCCGCCGAGCTCCGGCTGCCCGAGGCCGACGAGACCGAGACCGGTCCGCGACAGCCCGAGGCCGCCGACCTGGCGAGCGTGTGATGACCCTCCTCGCCGGATCGCCCACCACGACGGCGGAGGTGAGCGACGCCGCCGTGCGCCGTGCGCTGGACGCCGTGTTCGACCCCGAGCTCGACGAGCCCATCACCGACCTCGGCTTCGTACGGTCGGTCGCCATCCGCGGTGGCGACCTCGAGGTCCACCTGCGCCTGCCCACCTCGTTCTGCTCGCCGAACTTCGCCTACCTGATGGCGTCGGACTCCCAGGACGCGCTGCGTGCGCTCCCGGGCGTCGGCCGGGTGGTGGTGGAGCTCGACGACCACCACGACTCAGAGATCATCAACCACGGTCTCGCCACCGACGCCGGCTACCGGGGCACCTTCCGCCACGAGGCCGAGGACAGCCTCGACGAGCTGCGCCGCACCTTCCAGGTCAAGGCCCACACCGCGGCGATGGAGCGGTGCCTGACCGCGCTGCTGCGCTCCGACGCCGGTCTCGAGGAGTCGGCGCTCGGTGAGGTCGTGCTGGCCGACCTGCCCCCGGGACCGGAGAAGAAGTCGCTGCTGCGTCGGCGCCGGACGCTGGGCCTCGGCACCAGCCCGACCGCGCCGGTCATGGTCGACCAGCACGGCGTCGGCTACGAGCCCGACCAGGTGCCGATGGCGCTGCGGCGCGCGCGGTCCACCCGGATCTCGATCGACGGCAACGCCCACTTCTGCCGGGGACTCCTCCGCACCCGCTACCCGGGCTCGGCTGACGACCAGACCCGCCGCGTCGACGGCGAGGAGCCGTCCGACCCCACGTTCATCCCCCTCACCTCACTGCTGCCCGGATCCACGAAGGAGCACACCCCATGAGCAAGATGCGAGCCGTGCAGGTCGTCGGCTACCACCAGGACCTCGAGATGACCGAGGTCGACGTCCCCGAGGCCACCGGGCCCTTCGACGTGATCGTCCGGATCGGCGGTGCTGGCGTGTGCCGCACCGACCTGCACATCCTCGAGGGCCAGTGGGAGGAGAAGTCCGGCGTCACGCTGCCCTACACGATCGGCCACGAGAACGCCGGCTGGGTTCACGCGGTGGGGTCGGCGGTGACCAACGTCCGGGAGGGCGACAAGGTGATCGTGCACCCGCTCATCACGTGCGGGCTGTGTCGCGCGTGCCGCACCGGTGACGACGTGCACTGCGAGAACAACCAGTTCCCCGGGATCAACGCCGACGGCGGGTACGCCGAGTACCTCCGGACCTCGGCGCGGAGCGTGGTCCCGATCGACGACTCGCTCGAGCCCGCCGACGTGGCGGCGCTGGCCGACGCAGGCCTGACGGCCTACCACGCGGCGGCCAAGGCGGCGCGTCGGCTCACGCCGCGCGACACGTGCGTCGTGATCGGCGCGGGCGGGCTGGGGCACATCGGCATCCAGGTGATGAAGGCGCTCTCCCCGGCGAACCTGGTCGTCGTGGACCGCAACCCCGACGCCCTCAAGCTCGCCCTGTCGATCGGCGCCGACCATGGCGTCGTCGCCGAGGGCAGGCAGGTCGAGGAGGTCCTCGAGATCACCCGGGGCCTCGGCGCCGAGGTCGTCATCGACTTCGTCGGCGAAGGCGGGTCGACCTCCGAGGGACTGGCGATGACCCGGCAGGCCGGCGACTACCACGTCGTCGGCTACGGCGAGAACATCGACGTCCCCACCATCGACCTGATCTCGGCCGAGAAGAACATCATCGGCAACCTGGTCGGGTCCTACAACGACCTGTGCGACCTGATGGCCCTCGCCGCCCGCGGCGCGGTCACCCTCCACACCCAGAAGTACGCGCTGGACGACTTCCAGACCGCCATCTCCGACCTCGACGCCGGCCGCGTGCGCGGTCGCGCGATCCTCACCCCCTAGGGAGCACCCCCATGAACGCTGTGAAGCCCTTGCTGGGCATCGGCATCTCGGTCGGCGTCCTCGCCGGCATCTGGACCTATGCCAGCGTCGAGCTCACCCTGATCACCTGGGTCGCCTTCGTGGCCTGGGCCTGCTTCTTCGCCGCAGGTGGGGGCACCACCGGTCTCGCCAAGGGCCTCGCCGCCAACGTGGCGGGCGTCTTCTGGGGCTGGGTGATCAGCCAGGGGTTGGAGAACGTCAGTGCCTCCACGCTGGCGCTCGCCCTGATGGTGACCGTCGTGGGGTTCGTCCTCTGCATCGAGGCGGCCCTGCCGCTGCTGTCGTTCATCCCCGGAGGCTTCGCAGGCACCGCGGTCTTCTTCGGCACCGCCTTCGACACCGTGGGCGTGCTGGTCGCGATCGTCGCTGGGGCACTGCTCGGTATCGTCTCGGAGAAGCTGGGCGCCCTCATCCAGGCACGGATCGACGGGTCCGCCCGGACCGTGACCGTCCCCGACACGAGCCCCGCCACCTGATCCCGCGGACCCCGCGGCCACAGGTCCGCGGGGTACGCACCCCGACCGAGGAGACCCCTTGATCTTCATCACCGCCAAGTTCGCCGTCCGCCCCGAGCACGCCGAGGCCTGGCCCGAGATCTCCCGCGCCTTCACCGAGGCCACGCGCGCCGAGGAGGGCTGCCTGTGGTTCGACTGGTCCCGCAGCCTGGACGACCCGAACGAGTACGTCCTGGTGGAGGCGTTCCGCGACGGCGAGGCCGGCGGGGCGCACGTGGGCTCCGCGCACTTCAAGGCCGCGCAGGCCGAGCTGCCGCCCTACCTCGCCTCCACGCCGAGGATCGTCAGCCAGGAGGTCGACCAGGACGACTGGTCGGAGCTGGGCGAGATGAAGGTGGACTGACCCGGGCGCGACCGGGGCTCACGCCTCGAAGTCGGCCCGCAGTCTCTTCAGCGTGGTGGCGATGTTGCGCCGCTGGAACTGGTGGAAGTGGTGGCCGCGGGTCGCGACCTTGTCGAACGCGGCCGCCACCGCGTCCGGCCACCGCCGGTCGTCGGTCCAGGTCTCCGTGACCCGGGTGCCGTCGGCGACGGGCTCGAAGGTGTAGGTCCAGGTCGCGATCCGGCTCCGCACGCGCGGGGTCCGGAGGCCGATCCCGCGGACCTTGAACGCGAACTCGCGACCCGGGTCGGCCGCCGTCACGACGCAACGGGTCGACCACCGCGCCGGGCCGCGGCGGTTGGTGCCGACGAAGGTGTCGCCGACGGTCAGCGGCGTGCCGGGCGCGGGCACCTCGCCGGCGATGTTCTCCGGGCTCCACCGCGGCATCTGCGACGGGTCGGCCACCTTGGCGTAGATCTCCGCAGCGCTCGCGGGGACCACCGTGCTGTCGCTGACTGTCAGGGGGCGCGCCATGGCGCCACCCTACGGAGGGACCGCGGTCCCGCGAGCCCGGGACCTACGACCCTGCCGTCCGCGCGTCGTCACGACGAGGCTGGAGCCATGAGGACGACGATGCCCCTGGTGGTGGCCTACGACGGTTCGCACGACGCCAAGCTGGCGCTGAAGTGGGTGGCGGAGGAGTCGCTGCGCACCGGCGCCCCGGTCCGCGTGCTCGCGGTCAACGAGCTCCTCGCGCCCACGTGGGGCGGTGTCGGCGGGTCGATCGTGGTGACCGAGACCTACGTCCGCGACTGCTCCGAGCTGCTGGGCGAGGCGGAGAAGGAGCTCGCCGACCTCGGCGTCACCGACGTCACGACCCAGGAGCGCTCGGGCAACGTGGTCGACGTGATGCTCCACGCCGCGGACCACGCGTCCGTGCTCGTGGTGGGCAGCCGCGGCCACAGCGCCGCCGGCGAGGCCCTGATGGGCTCGGTGAGCCAGCACCTCGCCCGCCACGCGACCTGTCCGGTCGTCGTGGTGCGCGAGCCCCGTGACGCCACCTCGCGGCGGATCGTCGTCGGCATCGACGGCTCGGTGACGAGCATGGCGGCGCTCGACTTCGCCGTACGCCGTGCCGAGGACACCGGCGAGACCGTCGTGGCCATCCACGGGTGGCGTGACCACCTCGCCTCCGCCGACGTCTGGAGCGACGAGCCGCGGAGGATCGAGCTCGAGGAGCACGAGCTGCTCCTCGCGGAGAGCCTGGCCGGCATGCGCGCCGAGCACCCCGACGTACGCATCGAGCACGAGGCGATCGCGGTGACCCCGGAGAAGTGCCTGGTGGACGCCTCGGACCACGCCTCGCTCGTCGTGGTGGGCTCGCGCGGCCAGGGCTACTTCCGCGGCCTGCTGCTCGGGTCGGTCAGCCAGGCCGTCCTGCACCGGGCCCAGTGCCCGGTCGCGGTCGTCCGCTGATCGTGCGGCGTCCCGCGACCGGGAGGGGGCTCAGGGGCGCAGCAGGACCTTGCCGCGGCGACCGGGAGCGGCGTTCGCGCGGGCGGCGTCGGCGATGTCCTCCAGCGCGTAGACCTTCTCCACCGGGAGGGTCAGCGTCCCGGCGGCGATGCCGCGGACCAGCTCGCCCATGAGCGCGGCCCGCTTGTCCGCCGACATTGCGCCGAAGACCTTGCTGCCCCAGAAGCCCTTGATCACGGCCTGCTTGAAGATCACGTCGCCCGAGCCGATCTCCAGGGTGGGGGAGGCCATCGCGCCGAAGACCACGAGCACGCCGTCGTCGGCCAGGAGGGACACGACGTCGCCCGCCGCGGCCCCGCCGACCGAGTCGACGCCCGCCACCAGCGGCGCGTCGCCGACGATCTCGCGGACCCGGTCGCGCCAGCCGTCGTCGTCGGTGGCCACGACACGGCCGATGCCCTGCTCGCGCAGCTCCTCGACGCCGTCGGCACGGCGTACGAGCCCGAGCACGTGCACGCCACGGGCCTCCGCCAGCTGGGCGAGCAGGCGACCGACGGCGCCGTTGGCGGCGTTCTGGACGAACCAGTCGCCCTCGGAGAGCTCGAGGAAGTCGAGCAGCGCGATCGCGCTGAACGGCATCGAGACCAGCTGCGACGCGGCCTCGTCCGACACGCCCTCGGGCACCGGGACCAGCCCGGCGGCCGGCGCCACGATGAGCTCGGCCCAGGCACCGAAGCTGCCGCCGGTGGCGACGCGCTGGCCGACCTCGAGGCCCTCGACGCCCTCCCCGAGCGCCTCGACGACGCCGACGGCCTCGGTGCCGGCGCGCGCCGGCATCTCGGGCTTGAAGCCGTAGCTGCCGCGCACGGTCCACAGGTCGTGGTTGTGGATGGGGGAGAGGAGCACGCGCACGAGCACCTGACCGGGACCGGGCTGGGGGTCGGGGACCTCGGTGACCGAGAGGACCTCGGACGGGTCTCCGAAACGGGGCTGGACGAGTGCGCGCATGCGGGTGCCTTTCGTTGCTTCTCGTGGTCTGTCTCCTCGTCCCAACCGACGACGACCGCCCGCTATGCCGCGGACCGGTGAGGTGAGGGTGAGGTCACACGCGTCGTACGCCCTCGGTGCCGGTCGGCACACTGGGCGCATGACGCCGGAGCCCAAGACCTGCCAGTCCTGCGGGCGCACCATCGAGTGGCGCAAGAAGTGGGAGCGCGACTGGGACCAGGTGCGCTACTGCTCGACCTCCTGCCGCAAGCGCGGGGTGAGCGAGGTCGACCGGCGGCTCGAGGCAGCGATCACCGACCTGCTCGCCCAGCACGCCCGCACGGCCACCATCTGCCCCTCCGACGCCGCCAGGCTGGTCGGCGAGGAGGACACCTGGCGCGACCTCATGGAGCCGGCCCGGCGCGCGGCGCGGCGCCTCGTCGAGCGGGGCGAGGTGGAGATCACCCAGGCCGGGCACGTGGTGGACCCCTCGACGGCGAAGGGGCCGATCCGGATCCGGCGGCGCTGAGGGGCCGCTGCCGTCGCGTTCCCCGGGTACCCGGGGAAGCTGGAGCCTCCACCCTGAAGCTTCGGGGGCAAGGCTCCAGCTTCGGGGGTGAACCTCTCCGCGTACGACGCGCGCGGCCCCCGCTGCCCGCCGGCGGTCTGCGGCTCTGGGATGCTGTCGCGTCGCAGGGCAGGTCCGTACGTGTGCAGGGAGGTGAGCAGGTGAGCGAGATCGCGGTCGAGCTCGCGCGGGTCAAGGGCGCCTTCGCCCAGCCGACGCTGACCCTGCTCCACCAGCGGCAGGCCCCCGTGGTCATCACCATCTTCCGGGCCGCCTTCGGTCGCAACAACCGGCCCATCCCCACGGCGCGGCTGCACACCCAGGTCGAGGAGCACCTCGCCGGCATCCGCGAGTCCGGCGAGACCGACCTGCCCAGCGGCAGCGGCCGCGAGATCTGCCAGCGGTGGATGCGCGGTCAGTGGCTGGTGCGCTCGCTCGACGAGCAGGGCCACGAGGTCTACACCCTCACCTCGCACGCGCAGCAGGCCCTCGAGCTGGTGAAGAACCTCAGCCGCGACCGCGCCACCCTCAGTGAGCACCGCATCACCACGATCCTGGGCACGGTGCGCCGCTTCAACTCCGAGGCCAACCCCGACCGCACCACCCGGGTGACGATCCTCAACGAGGAGATCGCGCGGCTGCGCGCCGAGCGCGACCGGCTCGTCGACGGCGACGAGATGCTCGGCGCCACCGAGGACTACATGCACGAGGGCTTCACCGAGCTGCTCTCGCTCATCTCCGCCCTCCCCAGCGACTTCGCCCGCGTCGAGGAGCGGTTCGGGGCCATCCGCGGCGAGATCCTGGCCGCCTTCCGCGCCGAGGACCGCCCGGCCGGCGAGGTCATCGACGCCTACCTCGCCCGCGCCGACGCGCTGATGACCGCCACCCACGAGGGCCGCGCCTTCGAGGGGGCGTTCGCGCTGCTGCGCGACGACGCGATGGTGACCCAGCTGCGCGAGGACCTCACCGCACTGCTCGAGCACCCGCTCTCCGACCGGCTCCTCAGCGACGCCGACCGCGCCGAGCTGCGCGGCACGGTGAGCCTGGTCCGCGAGGGCCTCGACCGGGTGCTGTCGCAGCGCTCGCGGGTGACCGCGACGCTCAAGGAGTACATCGTCTCCCACGACGCCGTGCGCGACCGCGAGCTCGAGCAGACGCTGCGCCAGGTCGAGTCGGAGCTGATGACCTGGATGGCGACCACCGGCCCCCGCGCCGTGCACGCGGTGCCGCTGCTCCCCGCGCGGGCGTCCGTGGACCACCTGCGCGAGCGCTTCCACGACCCCGCCGACGACGTGCTGCCCGACCCGATCCGGACCGCCGACCCCGCCGACGCGCCGCCCGTGTCGCTCGACGAGCTGATCGCCCACGGCGGTCCGCAGCTGGACTCGCTGCGCGAGCGGCTGGAGGCCGCACGGTCGGACCTCGCGCCGGCGCGCTCGCTCGGCGAGCTCTTCGACCGGCTCGAGCCCTCGCTGCAGCGCCCGGTGGAGATCTTCGGCCTGCTCCACCTCGCCGCCGACCTGGCGCGCGAGCCCTCCGCCCACACCAGCCCCGACGGCACCGACGCCCCGGCCGAGACGTACGTCGCGGTCCGCCACGACGGCACCCGCCGTACGTTCGCGGTGCCGCGGGTGCCGCTGCCGGACCCCGACCTCGACGCCGACCTCGACCCCCACGACCAGGAGGCCCGCGCATGAGCGTGGACACCGACCTCGAGACCGACACCCACCTCGAGACCGACAGCGACCTCGAGCCCGGGGACACCGATCCCGACCTCGGCCTCGCCTCGGTCTCGCTGTGGGAGGGCGACGAGGGCGGGCTCGAGCACGGCCAGCGGCACGCGCTCGTCACCCTGCTCAAGCAGCGCTTCATCAGCGCCCGGACCCACCCCCGCGACTGGCGCGTGCTGGTCGAGCACGAGCGGGTGATCCGCGGACGCCTCAACGACCTGTTCCTCGACCTCCTGGTCGACCGGTCCCGCGAGGTCGCGTGGAAGCGCCAGGCCACCTCCGAGACCGGCGGCCGCTTCCCGACCCTGCTCCACGACGTGGCGTGGTCGCGCGAGGAGACGCTGGTGCTGGTGCACCTGCGCGACCGGCTCCGTGCCGGGCTCGCGGGCGGCGACGCGCGGGTGTACGTCGACCGCGACGACGTCGTCGACTACATCGAGAGCTTCCGTCCGGCCCACGCCACCGACGAGGCGGGCGACGAGAAGCGCGCCCGCAACGCGGTGACCAGCATCGTGAAGGCCGGCCTGCTCATCGGCGCCCCCGGCGACGACCGCTTCGAGATCAGCGAGGCCGTCGAGCCGCTGCTGCCGCTGGAGCTGCTCCAGGAGCTCCTCGAGGCGCTGCGTCGCGCCAACGGCGGCGAGGCGCCGGGCGAGCCCGAGGGCGACCTCTTCGAGCCGGCCGCGGACCAGCACGCACAGGAGCAGGCATGAGCATCGACGAGGTGCGCCCCGACGCCACCCCCGACTCCGATCCCGACGGGCTCTTCGCCGAGCACAGCGTCGTCACGCCGGCCGACGACACCATGCAGTGGCGCGCGGCTCTGCTGCAGCTGGTCAACTGGGGCGGCTTCGGCGGGCTCACCACGGTGCCGATGCGCGGCGACGCCACGATGATCTCCGGTGCCTCGGGCGTCGGCAAGAGCACCATCCTCGACGCCTACACCGCGCTGATGATGCCGTCGGACACCAAGTTCAACGGCGCCTCGAACGACGCTGTCGCGGGCCGTGCACGCAGCATCGGCCAGCGCAACCTGCTGTCCTACCTGCGCGGCGCGGTCGACGTCGTCGACGACCCCCGCACCGGTCGCCCGGTGGAGAAGCTGCTGCGCGGGCGCGGTGGCGACACCTGGGGCGCGGTGGCGATGACGTTCGTCAACGACCGCGGCGGGCAGTTCACCGTGCTCCGCACCTACTACGTCCCGCGTCGCGCGACCCGCTCAGGCGAGGTCCAGATGCAGCTGGTCACCCACGACGGCCCGCTCCCGCTCGACACCCTCGAGGTCGCGGTCGCCGAGCGCTTCCACGCCAACACCCTCAAGAAGCTGTTCCCCGGCGTGCGGGTCCACCGGACGTACGCCGAGTTCGCCGCCGTGCTGCACGCCCGCCTCGGCATCGGCGCCAACGGCGACGGCGCGAAGGCGCTGCGGCTGCTGGCCCGCATCCAGTCGGGCAACCAGGTCCGCAGCGTCGACGAGCTCTACAAGGAGATGGTGCTCGAGCGGCCGGCGACCTATGCCGCCGCCGACCGCGCCATCGAGCACTTCGACGACCTCGACGCTGCACACGCCGCGATGCGCACCGAGCAGCACAAGCTCGAGCTCCTCGAGCCCATCACCGGCATCCACGAGCGCAAGGTCCGGGCCGCGCGGCGGCTCGCCGAGCTGGACTCCTTCGGCGTCACCCGCTCCGGCGACACCCCGCTGCGCACCTGGCTGCTCCAGGAGCACCTGCGCCTGATCGCCCACGCGGTGACGACCAACCGCGCCGACCGCGCCGCGACCACCGATGCGCTCGCTGCGACCACCGCCGCCGAGCGGGCGCTCGTGGCGGACGCCGAGGCCGCGCAGGAGGCCCACCGCGCTGCGGGCGGGTCGACGCTGCAGTCGCTGGCCCTCTCCGTGGAGCAGGAGAAGGTGGTCCGCGACGACCGGGCGAGCCGACGTACGGTCCTCTCCGACCGGCTCCTGCCGCTCGTCGACGTCGCCGACGCCAGCGCCCCCGACATCGACTCGGCGCTGATGTCGGCCGAGGCCTTCGCCGTGCTGCAGCTGCACGCGCGGCAGTGGCTCGCCGGCTGGGAGCGCGAGCAGGAGCGGCTCAAGCGCGAGCGCGACGGCGCCCGCGACCGGCGCTACCCGCTCAGCCACCGCCAGGCCGAGCTGCGCCGCGAGCGCGGGTCGCTGGAGAGCCAGAAGGGTCGCGTCGGCTCCCGCATGCACGAGCTGCGCGCCGAGGTCGCGCGCGCCGCAGGGCTCTCGGAGGACGAGCTGCCCTACGTCGCCGAGCTGCTCGACCTCGCCCCCGAGGAGGCCCGCTGGCGCACCGCGGTCGAGACCGTCCTCGGTGCCAGTGCCCGGACCCTGCTGGTGCCGGTGGACCGCCTCTCACACTTCTCCTGCGCCATCGACGGTCTGCACCTGCGGGGACGCCTCGTCTTCGAGGGCGTCCCGCTCGACCTGCCCGACCTGGGCCCGGCCGATCCCGAGCGGATCGCCGGCAAGCTGCTCTTCAAGGACTCGCCGTTCTCGGGCTGGGTGCAGGCGCACGTCTTTGAGCAGGCCCGCAACGCGCTGTGCGTCGAGGACGCCTCCGACCTCGACGGCGGCGGCTTCCGCGTCACCCTCGCGGGCCAGACCCGCAGCGGCCGCCGCGGCACGCACGGTCGTGCGGAGGGCCGCAGCATCATCGGCTTCTCCAACGCCGACGCGATCGAGGAGCTCGACGCCGAGCTGGCCTCGATCGGCGCCGACCTCGATGCGATCGACTCCGAGGTCGCCGAGCTCGACCGACGTGCCGCGGTCCTGGAGCACCAGCGCTCGGCGTACGACGCCGTGGCGGTCGCGCGCTTCGACGACCTCGACGTCGAGGCGAGCGAGCGGCGCCTGGCCGACCTCGAGTCCCGACGCACCGAGCTCCTCGGCGCCGACGACGAGCTGCAGGTGCTGGAGCAGCAGATGGAGCGGCTCGCCGAGCAGCTGGAGTCGACGCGCAGGGTCCGCTTCGGGCTCGAGGAGCGTCAGCGCGAGCTCAACGCGCAGCACGGGTTGCTGGTCGACGACGAGGACCTGGTCAACGACCGCCTCGAGACGGCCGCGCCGCTGGCGCTCGACGACGAGCAGCGCGACGCGCTCGCCGCGGACTTCCGCGCCGCGGCGGCACCGGGCGACCCCGACGACCTCGACCGTTTCGCCGAGACCTCCCAGCGCCTGGCCGAGCGGCTGCGCGAGGCGGTCGGTGACGCCGAGGCCGAGCTGCGCCGCGCCGATGACGAGCTCGCCGCGATCTTCCGCGCCTACAAGCTCCAGTGGGAGTCGCCCAACCTGGGCGCGACGGCGGAGTCCTACGGCGACTACGCGCGCATCCTCGAGGAGATCCGCGGCACCGGCCTGGCCGGACGTCGTTCGGAGTGGCGGCGCCGCCTGACCGAGTGGAGCGGCCAAGACCTCGTGCCGCTGCTGGGTGCGATGGCCGCGTCGGTCGAGGACATCGAGGACCGGCTCGAGCCGATCAACGCGATCCTGCGCCGCCTCGAGTTCGGCGGCGCGGGCGACCGGCTCCGGATCCGGCTGCGACGCCTCACCCCGGCGCACGTGCAGGTCTTCCTGCGCGACCTCCGCGCGCTCACCGCGCGGTCGGCGCCCGACACCGGAGAGGCCGACCTCGAGCAGCGCTTCGCCGAGCTCAGCCGCTTCATGGAGCAGCTGCGCCGCCCGGCCCAGGGCGGGGACGGCACCGCGAGCGAGCGCGACCGCCTGCTCGACGTACGCCGCCACGTCGAGGTGAGCGCCGAGCGCTACGACTCGCTCACCGGGGAGCTGCGGGCGACCTACCGCACGTTGGGGGAGAAGAGCGGTGGCGAGAGCCAGGAGCTCGTGGCCTTCATCGTCGGTTCGGCGCTGCGCTTCCGCCTCGGCGACGAGATGCGCTCGCGCCCGCGCTTCGCACCGGTCTTCCTCGACGAGGGCTTCGTGAAGGCCGACTCGGAGTTCGCCGGTCGTGCCGTGCGCGCCTGGAAGGGGCTGGGCTTCCAGCTGGTCATCGGCGTGCCGCTCGACAAGGTCACGGGCCTCGAGCCGCACATGGACGAGCTGCTCGCGATCACCAAGAACAGCACGACCCACCAGTCGTGGATCACCTCGATCACCGACGCACGGAGCTCGTAGCGACCCGGCGGACCCGGCTCACTCGAAGAGCCGGTCCTCCGCCTCGGCCGAGGTGACCTCCATCCGGAGGGCCAGCACCTTCTCCGGCGACAGGCCCAGGCGCGCGAGGATGACCTGGACCTGCGGCAGGACCCACGGGTAGGACTCGACCGCGACACGACCGGCCTCGGTCGCGACGCGGACCCAGACGACGGGCGAGCCGCCGCGGTCCGGCAGCCAGTGCGCCTCCAGCACGCCGGCAGGCGCCAAGGAGGCGACGATCGGCAGCATCGCCGCGTCGACCGCGTCCCTCAGCTGCTCGTCGCCCACGTCCACAGCCTAGGTCGCGCCCCGCAGCGATGGTTTTGCGTTCAACCTCCCCGGTCGGGGCGCCACGGCCCTAGCGTGTGCACATGACGTCGGTGCGGGTGCTCGGCCTCTCGGCGACCCTCGGGTTCGCCGTGGTCTACGTCGTGTTCGTCCTCGTGGGGCGCGCCACGGCGGTGCCTGGTTCGTCGGTGAGCCTCGTGTGGCCCGCAGCAGGGGTGGCCGTCCTCTGGCTCCTGGCCGAGCGACCCGACCGGCAGGTCCGGGTCCTGCTGCTCGTCGCCGTGCTGCTGGGCGTCGTGCTCGCCGGGACGGGCGCTGACGTGCCGCTCGCGCTGATGGGCGGCGCGGGCGTGGCGGTGCAGACCTGGCTGGTGGTGGCCCTGCTGCGCCGGTGGTGCCCGGCGGTCATCGGCGCCGGCGGTGAGGAGAGCGTGCACACGTTCCGCACCTTGGCGGTCGGCACCGCCATCGTGCTGCTCTCCTGCCTGGTCGGTGCGGCCGTGCTGACCCTCGGCCTCTGGACCACGGGGGAGACCCCGGACCTGCAGGACGCCGCCCTGGTCTGGGGGCGGCAGGTCGCCGGCACCCTCGCCGTGGGCAGCGTCGGACACCTCGCCTGGGAGTGGCGGCGCGGACACGGGGCCCGACGTGTCGGCGGTGGGGGACGCGCCGAGCTGGCCGCGCTGTGGGCCGCGTCGGCCGCGGCCGCGGTCGTGATCTTCCTGCAGCCGCTTCCCCTGGTGTTCCTGCTCGTCCCCCTGACCGTGTGGTGCGCGTCGCGCTTCACCACCTTCACCGCCGCGCTGCACGCGTGCACCATCGGGACGCTGGCGCTGGTGCTGACCATCAGCGACCGCGGACCGATGACCCGCATCCAGGACCCCTACGTCGAGGCGATGGTCACCCAGGTCTTCCTGTTGGCCCTCCTGCTGACAGCGCTCGCGGTGGGCACGCTCCGCGACCGCGTCGACGACCTCGTCCGCCAGCTCGTCGCGGCTCAGGCCACGTCGGACTCGCAGGCCGAGCTGCTCTCCCGGATGACCGAGAGCATGGGCGAGGGCCTGCTGGTCCTGGACGACGAGCACCGGGTCACCACGCACAACGCCGCGAGCGCACGGCTCGCGCGCCGGCACCTGCCCGGGGACGACGAGCGCGCCCTCGCCGCGCTGGTGGACCTGCTGGACCACCCGGACCGGCCCGGGGCGTGGCGCCGGCCCGAGCTGGGCCCCGGCGACGTCGTCGTACCCCTCGCCGACGGCGGCGAGATGGTGCTCGCGGTCACCTCCCGCCCGCTCGCCGCGGGTCGCCTCGGCACGCTGCTGGTCCTGCGGGAGGTCACCGAGCACCGCTCCGGGTTCCGGCCGCTGGTCGAGTTCGCCTCGACCGCCGCCCACGACCTCCGCGGCCCGCTCACGTCGATGGGGATGTGGCTCTCCCTCGTCGAGCACGAGCTCGACGGGTCGGGACAGGAGGAGGTCCGCGAGACGATCCGTCGCGTGGACCGCGCCGTGGTCCACATGAGCGTCCTCATCGACGACCTGCTCGCGCAGGCTGCGGTCGAAGGAGGTCAGCTCCGCCCAGAGCGTGTGGCCCTCGGCGGGAGCCGCGGTCTGCTGGCCGAGGTGTCCGAGCTGGTCGGGCTCGACGGACCGGTCGTCGCGCCGGCCGACCTTCCCGCGGTGCACGCCGATCCCGGTGCGGTTCGCCAGCTCTTCGCCAACCTCGTCGGCAACTGCGCCAAGTACACCCGTCCCGGGATCCCGCCCCGGGTCGAGGTGGACGCGCGCGTCGAGGGGGACCGGGTCGTCGTCGAGGTCCGCGACCACGGCATCGGCGTCCCGGAGGCGGACCGCGAGCGCATCTTCGACCGGTTCCACCGCAGCGCAGAGGTCCGGTCGTCCTACATCGGCACCGGGCTGGGCCTCTCGCTGTGCCGCACGATCGTCGAGCGCCACGGTGGTCGCATCGTGTGCGTGGCACCGGACGAGGGTCCGGGGACGGTGTTCCGCCTCGACCTCCCCGCCGTTGCGGGTGAGCCGCTCGGCGGGGCGGGGAGCTGAGCCGGGACGCGACCGCCTTCGGGCGGATGCGAGCATGTGCGCGTCAGCTCGCGCGGCGAAGGGTGGAGGACGATGCCGGAGGTGTCAGGGCGTACGCCGGACCGTCGGGTCTCGCGCGCCCTCGGGGTCGGCGGCCTGCTGCTCGTGGCGGCGCTGGTGGTCTTCGTGGCGCGTCCCACCGACGCCCCGGCCCCGGCCCCGGTCGCCGATCCGCCCAGCTCCTCTGCCCAGCCCCCGGCGCAGGCGAGCGACGAGGACTTCTGCGGCGGCTTCCGGAGCCTGGCCGAGAGCCAGGCGCTCTACCTCAGCCAGGGCGAGGGCGCAGACCCCGACCAGCTGCGGGAGTCGGCCGACGCCCTGGTCGGGATCGGCGTCCCGGAGTCCATGTCGATCCCGGCACGCAGCGGCTACTACACCGTGATCGGCGGCGTCTACGAGAGCATCGACGACGACCTCGCGCCGGCCGCGGTGGGCGCGCCCGACGAGCCGCTCGACGGTGCTGACGCGGCGTTCGCGTCCTACCTGGCGGAGTTCTGCCCGCCGTGACCCGCCCCAGGCCGAGGCGGGCCTAGCGGTACTGGTTCTTCGGGGGCTCGATGAGCTCGAGCTCCTCGATGACGACCTCGGGCTCCGAGGTGCCCCCGTCACCGGACCCGGCGACGTGGCGGGCCACCACCTGCACCCATTGGTCGTCGGCGGGCGGCTCGACGCCCGTCGCCGCCACCCGCATGACCGTGGCGTCGGCGGCGCAGCAATTCATGCCGAAGCGGGTGACGAACCACCGGCCCGACCCGCCCCTGCTGACGAAGCCGGAGAAGGTCAGCCTGCGGTCGGCCAGGGTGGCGCCGTCGTCGTACGCCGCCCGGATGATCAGGTCGTCGAGCAGCAAAGGCACCGGGTCGGTGTCCGGAAGCTCGGGCAGGAAGACCTCGTCGGCGGGCTCGAGGGCCACCGGAGCGGTCTGCGCGCGCTCGGCGAAGTGGGCGCCGAGGGCAGGAGGCGCGATGAGGAAGAACACGAGGGACGGCAAAAACAGCAGCCACGCGGCGCGCGGGACGTGGCTGTCGTGCTCCTCGCCGTCGTCCTGGCGCCACACGTCGACCAGCGCGAGCAGGACCAGCAGCGCGCCACAGGCGATCAGCGGCCACCGCATCCACGAGTTGACGTAGCGCAGGTAGGCGTCGCCCGAGGCCATCCGGATCAGGACCGCGCCCGTGATCGCGAGCAGCAGGGTCTGGGTCGCGCGGGTCACAGCAGCCACCATCCCATCCCGCAGGCCGAGAGGACCGCCACCGCCAGCACCAGGGGCACGAAGCGCAGCGCGAAGGCGCCGCCGAACTGCCCCGACTCCATCGAGGCGAGCTTCACGTCCATCGCGGGACCGACGACCATGAAGACGAGCTTGGCGGTGTCGGAGAAGGCGTTGAGGCTGGCCGCGACGAAGGCGTCCGCCTCGGAGCACAGCGCCACGACGAAGGCGAAGAGCGCGAGCGTGAGGACGGCGAGCACGGCGTTGCCGGCCAGGCTGTCGATCACCGCCCTCGGCACGAACGTGTTGACCGCCGCCGCGATCATCGCGCCGAGCACGAGGAAGCCAGCGGCGTGGATGAAGTCGTGGCGCACGCTCGACAGGAACGCCTTCGCGGTGCCTGCGTCGTGGTCATGGGTCCCGCGGCGGTGCAGGATCGGGACGCGGCCGGCGAAGCGCAGCCACAGCCAGCCCACCGCGACGGCGGTGACGAGCGAGGCCAGGAAGCGGGCCAGCACGATCTCGGGGCGTCCCGGGAAGGCGACGGCGGTCGAGACGAGGACGACGGGGTTCACCGCCGGCGCGGCCAGCAGGAAGGTGAGGGCGACCGACGGGGCCACGCCGCGGCGCATGAGGCTGCTCGCCACCGGCACCGACGCGCACTCGCACCCGGGGAGCGCGACCCCGGCGAGGCCGGCGACCGGGACGCCGAGGGCGGCGTTGTCGGGCACCAGCCGGCGCAGCGCCCGCTCGGACAGCAGGGTGGCGATGGCGCCGGCCAGCAGCACCCCGCCCACGAGGAACGGGACCGACTGCACCACGATCGCGACGAAGATCGTGCTCCACGTCGCCAGGGCCGGGTCGTCGAGTCGCGGCACCAGCCACTGCTGCGAGGCCACGAGGGCGGCCAGGGCCCCGAAGACGAGGAACACCTGGAGCGAGGGGCGCCCGGACGACCCCACGTCCGGGGGCACGTGGGTCTCCTGGCTCGTCGAGCTGCTCATCTCACGACCGATCTCTCGAGGGCGACGGGCGCGATGATAATCGATCTCGTTAACGCCCTGGTGCCCCCGTCCCCAGGACGCGCCGCGTGCCAAGCCGGTGCGCCACACTGGGCATCCACCCGACGGACTCAGGAGGCGACGTGGTCGTCACGGTCTTCCGCAACGCTGCCGTGTTCGACGGCCACGCCCACCTCGGGAGGGTCGGTGACGTCGTGGTGCGCGACGGCCGCATCGCGTCCGTGGGTGCGGACTCGGTGCCCGGCGGCGCTCGGGTCGTCGACGTCGACGGCGGGCTCCTGCTGCCCGGCTTCACCGACGCCCACGTGCACCCGGTGCAGGGTGGGCTGGAGCGTCTCGGCTGCGACCTGAGCGGACTCCCGGCCGATGCGACGGCGTACGTGCGCCACGTCGGCGAGCACGCCCGCTCGCGTCCCGGTGACGGGTGGGTCCAGGGCGGGGGCTGGGCGATGGCGGCGTTCCCCGGCGGCCTGCCGACCGCGCAGCAGCTCGACGAGGTGGTCGGCGATCGTCCCGTCGCGCTGGCCAACCGCGACCACCACGGGATGTGGGTCAACACCCGCGCGCTGGAGGTCGCGGGCATCACCGCCCACACCCCCGACCCTGCGGACGGTCGCATCGAGCGCGATGCCGAGGGACGCCCGACCGGCGTGCTGCACGAGGGGGCCATGGCGCTGCTCGACCACGTGCTGCCGACCGTCGACGACGCCCAGCTCCACGCCGCGCTCCTCGAGGGTCAGAGACACCTCCACTCCCTGGGGATCACCGCATGGCAGGACGCCATCGTCGGCGCCTACTCCGGCATGCGCGACGTGGGGCCGACCTACGCCCGCGCGGCCGCGGACGGCGACCTCACCGGCACGGTCGTGGGTGCGCTCTGGTGGGACCGGACGCGCGGACGCGAGCAGGTGACCGACCTCATCGCGAAGCGCGAGGACTACTCGGTCGGCAGGTTCGCGGCCACGTCGGTCAAGGTGATGCAGGACGGCGTCGCCGAGAACGGCACCGCAGCGCTCGTGGAGCCCTACCTCGACCGCTGCGGGCACGCCACCGACAACACGGGGATCTCCTTCGTGGACCCGGCGGGCCTGCGCTCCTACGTCGGCGAGCTCGACCACCACGGCTTCCAGGTGCACGTCCACGGCCTCGGCGACCGGGGCGTGCGCGAGGCGCTCGATGCCTTCGAGGGCACCCACCGCGACCGGCGCCACCACATCGCGCACCTCCAGCTGGTCCACCCCGACGACGTGCGCCGCTTCGCCGACCTGGGCGTCGCGGCGAACATCCAGGCGCTGTGGGCCTGCTACGACGACCAGATGACCGAGCTCACCATCCCGTTCCTCGGACCCGAGCGCGCCGGGCGGCAGTACCCGTTCGGGGACCTGCACGCCGCAGGTGCGCGGCTCGTGGCCGGCAGCGACTGGCCGGTCAGCACGCCCGATCCGCTCGCCGCGATCCACACCGCGGTGCACCGCACGGCGTACGGCGAGCCGGCTCCCGCGGGGACCGATCCGTTCCTGCCGGAGCAGGCCATCCCCATCGAGGTCGCGTTCGCCGCCTACACCAGCGGCTCGGCGTGGGTGAACCACCGCGACGACGCCGGCACGCTGCGACCGGGCGCGGTCGCGGACCTGGTCGTGCTGGACTCCGACCCCTTCCTCGAGCCCCGCGAGATCGGTCGGGCGCGGGTGCGCTCGACCTGGATCGACGGCGAGTGTGTCCACGAGGTGTGAGCCTCCGCACGGGCCGTACGCACCTCTCGGCGGGACCTGTGGCCCTGCCGTGCGCCGGCGACGAGGAGCACGCTGGACGTAGGGGCAGGAGTGCCGCCCGAGGAGGAGGACGACGATGGACACCACCACGAAGGACGCCGTCGTCGTGGGCGTCAGCGGGCCCGGACGCGAGACGGCCGCACTGCGCTACGCCGTCGAGTGCGCCCGCCGCGACGGAGCGGAGGTGGTGGCCGTCCATGCCTTCCGCACCGCCCTCACCGGGCCGCCGCCGCGCGCCCTGCTGACCTTCGCCGACACCGCCGACATGGCGCACTGGGTCATCAAGCAGGTCGGTGACGAGCTCGCCGACCTCACGGGCGGGACGGTTCCCTTCCGGACCCTCGCCGTGGCGGGCACCCCCGTCCACGTCCTCGTCGACCTGGGCCGCGATGCCCGGATGGTGGTGGTGCAGCACCACCTCCCGCACGGCCTGCGCAGGCTCTTCGCCGGCTCGACGGCGTACGGCGTCGCGGCGCACGCCGACTGCCCCGTGGTCTCCGTGCCGGCCGACTGGCAGCCCGCGACGGGCGAGCCCGGGGAGGTGGTCGTCGGCGTCCACGAGGGCGGCGTGCCGCTCGCGGCGCTCGAGGCGGCGTTCGCCCGGGCCGACGCGACCGGCGCCGCGCTGCGGGTCGTCCATGCGTGGCGCCTCGACGCGGTCTACGACGACATCATCACCGACCGGGTGTCAGCCGAGTGGCGCGACGAGCAGCAACGCTCGCTCACGACGGTCGTGGAGAAGCTGCGCGCCCGGCACCCCGCAGTCGACGTCACCGTGGAGGTGCGGCACCAGTGGCCCACCGACGTGCTGGTCGACGACTCGCAGGTGGCCTCGCTCGTGGTCGTCGGTCGTCACGGCCCGCACGCCCTCGAGCCGGCCCACCTGGGCTCGCTGGCGCGCACCGTCGTGCGCGAGGCGAGGAGCCCGGTGATGGTCGTGCCCGTACGCCCCCACCGCGACGCCCCCGAGGACTGGGAGCTCGTCGCCGACGAGATCTCGCCGCAGGCCTGACACCGGCGCGCCCGCGGCACGAGAAGGGAAGCAGGACCGATGAGCGTTCAGGGCCACCCCGCACAGGACCGCGATGCGCACCCCTACCCCGTGCGCGTCGACGTGCTCCCGGAGGACCACCTCAACCGATGGCTGTGGTTGGTGAAGTGGATCCTCGTCATCCCGCACTACGTCGTGCTGGCCTTCCTCTGGCTGGCGTTCCTCGTGCTGAGCGTCGTCGCGTTCTTCGCGATCCTGTTCACCGGCCGCTACCCGCGGCAGGTCTTCGACTTCAACGTCGGCGTGATGCGCTGGAGCTGGCGTGTGGCCTACTACGCCTACGGCGCACTGGCCACGGACCGCTACCCGCCCTTCACCCTGGCCGACGTCCCCGACTACCCGGCGCACCTCGAGATCGCCTACCCCGAGCACCTCTCGCGCGGTCTGGTGCTGGTCAAGTGGTGGCTGCTGGCCCTTCCCCACTACGTGGTCGCGGGCATCTTCAGCGGTGGCGGCCTGTGGCTCGCCAACGAGGCGGTGTCGCGCGACGACGCCGCCTGGACCGCGGGCGGGGGACTGATCGGACTCCTGGTCCTGGTGGCCGCGGTCGTGCTGCTGTTCACGGGCAGGTACCCGTCCGGGGTCTTCGACCTGGTGCTCGGGCTGAACCGCTGGGTCCTCCGCGTCGCCGCCTACGCCGGCCTGATGACCGACGACTACCCGCCCTTCCGCCTCGACATGGGGCCCGACGACCCGGGTTCGCGGCTCGGCATCCCGCCTCCCGCGGCGCCTCCCGCGTCGCCGCCCGCCGGTGACGAGCCGACGGCAGACCACTGGTCCGCGCCGCGTGTGGTGATGCTGGTCCTCGGCTGCCTCGGGCTCCTGGCGGGCACAGGCCTCCTGGCCGGTGCCGCGACACTGGCGGTGCTCTCGGGCACCCTGCGCGACGACGACGGGTTCGTGATGTCGGGCCGCGAGGAGCTCGGCACGTCGTCGTACGCGATCGCCTCCGAGAGCCTCGAGACGAAGCTCGCCGACGGTGCCGAGGTCGTGCCCGACCGGCTGCTCGGCGACACCCGGCTGACGGTGGAGCCGCTCGGCGCCGGCGCCGTCTTCGTCGGGAGCGGTCCCACCGACGAGGTGGAGGCCTACCTCGCGGAGGTGGCGCACGCGGTGGTCGTGGACTTCGACTCGACCGGGACCGGCGTGGAGCCGGTCTACCGGGACGTCGCAGGTGCCGCGCCGGTGGGCGCTCCCGAGGACGCCGTGCCCTGGACCGCCCGCGCCGCGGGCACCGGCACCCAGGACCTGCGGTGGGCGCTCGAGGACGGTGACTGGACCGTCGTGGTGATGAACGCCGACGCGACCGCGGGGGTGACGGCCGAGGTGGCGGTCGGTGCGGAGCTGCCCGCCACCGGGTGGGCCATCGGCCTGATGGCTGCGCTCGGCGGACTGTCCGTGCTGGTCGGGGGCGCCCTCACGTGGGGTGCCCTGCACAGGCGGCGGTCCGTCAGAGCTCGATGACCTGCCGCAGGGCCGTCCCGGCCGCGAGCTCGTCCATCGCGGCGTTGATGTCGTCGAGCCCGATGCGTGAGGAGACGAGCGCGTCGACGGGCAGCCGTCCCTCGCGCCACCACTGGGCGAAGACCGGGATGTCGCGCGACGGCACGGCGGAGCCGAGGTAGCTGCCCATCACCGTGCGGGCCTCCGCGACGAGCTGCAGGGGCGAGATGCTCGCCAGCGCGTCCGGAGGAGGCAGCCCGACGGTGACCGTGCGGCCGCCGGGGGCGGTCGCGGCGAAGGCGGCCTCGAAGGCGCGGGCGTTGCCCGCCGCCTCGACGACCACGTCGCACCGCGTGCCGGCCGACGCCAGCTCGGCCGGGTCGAGAGCGGAGGTCGCGCCGAGCTCGAGGGCCCGCTCACGCTTGGCCGCCACCCCGTCGACGGCGACCACGTCGCCGGCACCGAGGGCGACCGCGGTGAGCAGCGCCGCCATCCCGACGCCGCCGAGACCGACGACCATCACGCTCTGGCCGGGCTCGGGAGGAGCGGCGTTGACCAGCGCACCGCCGCCGGTGAGGACCGCGCAGCCCAGCACGGCGGCCACGTCGGGCGGCACGTCGTCGTCCACGGCGACGACCGAGCGGGCATCGACCACCGCGTGGGTGGCGAAGGCCGAGACGCCGAGGTGGTGGTGGACCGGTACGCCGTCGCGGCTGAGCCGGCGACCGCCGCCGAGCAGCTCGCCCGCGGCGTTGCTGGCCGACCCCGGCCCGCAGGGCATCCGGCCGCCGGTGGCACATCCGGCGCACTCGCCGCAGCGGGGCAGGAACGTCATCACCACCTGCTGGCCGACGGCGAGGTCGCTGACGCCCGCGCCGAGCATCCTCACGCGCCCGCTCGCCTCGTGGCCCAGCAGCATCGGGACCGGTCGCGCTCGGTTGCCGTCGACGACCGACAGGTCGGAGTGGCACACGCCGGCCGCGGCGATCTCGACGAGGACCTCACCCGGCCCCGGCGGGTCCAGCTCGAGGGTGCCGACGGTCAGCGGTCGCGTCCGCGACCACGGGCCGGGACGCCCCAGCTCCTCGAGCACTGCTCCAGTGATCTGCACGTCAGCTCCCGCCCGCGGGAAGGGCCTCGAGCACCAGTTCGGGGTTGTCGCGCGCGGTGACCATCGCGCGCCACTGGTCGACGAAGAGCGCAAGGTGGGTGCCGTCGCTGCGCCGGAGCACCTCCACGCCGCGCATGCCCGCAAGGGCCACGGCACCGGCGGCGTCGGTGCGCCGGGCGACCTGGTAGTCGAGCCGGGAGAACCGGATCGGGGAGTTGAACTCGTTGGCCATGCGGTCCTCGACGACCTCGAACTGCATCGGACCGACCGCGGCCAGGACCGGGTTCTGGTCGCCGCGCAGGTCCGAGCGCAGCACCTGCACCACGCCCTCCTGGTCGAGCTGCTCGATGCCGCGGCGGAACTGCTTGTAGCGGCCGATGTCGCCCGCGCTGGCGGTCACGAAGTGCTCGGGGGCGAAGCTCGGGACCGGTGGGTACTCGATCGGGTCGCCGACGTAGACGGTGTCGCCGACGCGCAGGGCCTGCGCGTTGACGAAGCCGATGATGTCGCCCGGCTCCGCGGTCTCGACCGCCTGGGTGTCGCGCCCGAAGACCGACTGGGCGAACTTCGTGGCGAAGGGCCGCCCGGTCGAGGCGTGGGTGACGACCATGCCGCGCTCGAACTCGCCCGACACCACCCGGGCGTAGGCGAGTCGGTCGCGGTGGGCGTTGTTCATGCCCGACTGCACCTTGAAGACGAAGGCGCTGAAGTCGTCCTCGACCTTGCGCACCGAGCCGTCGACGCCCTCGGTCGGGCTGGGGTCGGGAGCGATGTCCAGCAGCAGGTCGAGCAGCTGCGCGACACCGAAGTTCTGCAGGGCGGAGGCGAACATCACCGGGGTGGTCTCACCGGCGAGGAAGCGGTCCTGGTCGTGGTCGGCCTCGTCGAGCTCGAGCAGCTCGTGCTCCTCGACCGCGGCGGCCCACAGGTCGGCGTCGACCTCCTCGACCTCCGTCGGGCCCATCCGCCGCTCGGGTGCGCGCGTCGCGCCGCCCGCGGTGCGGGTGTACTTCACGAACTCGCCCGTACGCCGGTCCAGCACGCCGCGGAAGTCCCCGGCCTCGCCGACCGGCCAGGTCAGGGGAGTGGGCCGCAGGCCGATCTTCTGCTGGATGAGGTCCATCAGCTCCAGCGCCGAGAGGCCGGGACGGTCCCACTTGTTGATGACCGTCATGACCGGGATGCCGCGCAGCGCGCAGACCTTGAAGAGCTTGAGCGTCTGCGGCTCGAGCCCCTTTCCGGCGTCGACCAGCATCACGGCGGAGTCGACCGCGGACAGCACCCGGTAGGTGTCCTCGGAGAAGTCGCTGTGGCCGGGGGTGTCGACGAGGTTGATGACGTGGTCGCGGTAGACGAACTGCAGCGCCGCGGACGTGATCGAGATGCCGCGGGCCTTCTCCATCGCCATCCAGTCCGACACCGTCGCCCGGCGGTCGCCCTTGCCGTGGACGGCACCCGCCTCGGTGATCACCCGCGCGTGCAGGGCGAGCGCCTCGGTGAGGGTCGACTTGCCGGCGTCGGGGTGGCTGATGACGGCGAACGTACGGCGGGGGCGGGTGTCGGGCACCGGCAGAATCTACCGCCGCGAGCCCCGGGCGCCGCTTTCGCCGCCGCCGCTCACGTGCCGCAGAAGGTGCGGTAGGCGCCGAACGACTCGGGCGCCGGCTCGGTGTAGCGCTCGAGCCCGGGGCGCTCGGCGTACGGTGCCGAGACGACCTGGACCAGCCGCTCGAACGGCGCGAGGTCGCCGCCCGTCGCGGCGACGAGGGCTTCCTCGACCAGGTGGTTGCGGGGGACGTGGACGGGGTTGGTCCGGTCCATCGTTGCCGCGTCGGGACCCAGCGTGCGCCAGCGCTCCACCCAGGCGTCGATGCCGGCGAGGTCCAGGAACAGGCTGCGGGCCGGCTCCGTGTCGCCACGTGCCGCGCTGCCGAGGCGGCGGAAGAGCAGGGTGTGGTCGACGTGGTCGGTCCGCATGAGGTCGAGCAGGTCGTTGGCCAGGCGCGCGACGGTCTCGTCGGGGACGGAGGCGTCGAGGCCGAGCTTGTCGCGCATGCCCCTGGTCCAGGCGGCGGAGTAGAGGGACCGGAAACGGCCCAGCGAGGCGGTCGCGATCGCCACCGCCTCGTCCTGCTCGTCGGCCAGGAGCGGCAGGAGGGACTCGGCGAAGCGGGCGAGGTTCCACTCCGCCACGACCGGCTGCTGGCCGAAGGCGTAGCGACCGGCGGTGTCGATGGAGCTGAAGACCGTCGCGGGGTCGAAGGCGTCGACGAAGGCGCAGGGGCCGTAGTCGATGGTCTCGCCGGAGATGGTCACGTTGTCGGTGTTCATCACCCCGTGCACGAACCCGACCAGCATCCACCGCGCCACGAGCTCGGCCTGGGCGGCCATGACGGCCTCGAAGAGCGCGAGGTGCGGCTGCTCGGCCTCCGCTGCGTCAGGGTGGTGGCGGGCGATGGCGTGGTCGGCCAGGCGTTGCAGGAGGTCGACGTCGCCGGACGCGGCGGCGTACTGGAAGCTGCCGACGCGCAGGTGGCTGCTCGCGACCCGGGCCAGCACCGCGCCGGGCAGCAGCACCTCGCGCTCGACCTGCGCGCCGGTGGCGACGACGCCGAGGGAGCGGGTGGTGGGGATGCCGAGGGCGTGCATCGCCACGCTCATCACGTGCTCGCGCAGCATGGGCCCGACTGCGGCGAGCCCGTCTCCGCCGCGGGAGAACGGGGTGCGGCCCGAGCCCTTGAGGTGCAGGTCGCGCAACCGGCCGGAGGTGTCGGTGAGCTCGCCCAGGAGCAGCGCGCGTCCGTCACCGAGCCGCGGCGACCAGCCGCCGAACTGGTGGCCGGCATAGCCCTGCGCCACCGGGGCGGCGCCGACGGGGAGCCGGTTGCCGGTCAGCAGGCCGAGGCCGTCGGGACCGCGAAGCCAGGCGGGGTCGATCCCCAGCTCCGCGGCCAGCGACTCGTCGAGGGCGAGCAACCGCGGCTCGGTCACCTCGCGGGCCTGCCACGCGAGCGCCAGCTCGGGCAGCTCGTCGGCGAAGCGGTGGTCGAGGGCGAGGGTCGCCGACTCTGTCGTGGTCACTTCCTCGACGATACGCCGGGGCCCGAGGCGCCCTGCAGCACCCGATCCTGCGACGGCGCCGGCGGCTGGTCCGCCTCGGCCGCGACGGTCGCGGTCCGCAGCCGCTGCTGCTGGCTCGTCATCAGGACCACGGCGAGCACGGTGGCGCCGACGGTCACGCCGAAGGCGGCCGTCGCACCCGAGGTGTCGGCGAACCGGCCGGCGAGGCTGGAGCCGAGGGCGTAGCCCAGGCCGGTGGCGCTGGCCAGCATGGTCATCGCCGCCCCGACCCGGGCCGGCGGGACGACGCGCTCGCCGAGGGAGAAGACCGCGATCATGTAGGGCGCCACCGCGACGCCGAGGAACAGGACGGTCACCGTGGCGGTCGCCAGCGAGCCGACGACGAGCAGCGGCAGGGACAGCACGAGCAGCGCCCAGGCAGCCACGAGGGCCCGGCGCTCGTGCCCGATCCGCTCGGGGACGTACGCCGTCGCGAGCCCGGCGACCGCGCTCCCGACACCCAGCGTGGCGTGCACGAGCCCGGCGACGCCCGGCGTGCCGGCGTCGGTGGCGAGCACGGTGGCGCCGGTCTGCGTCGCGCCGAAGAGCATCCCGATCGAGAGCTGGGCGCCGACGAGGACCGCGTACGCCGGGGTGACGAGGCGACCCGTGCCGACCGGACGCTCCTGGGCGTGGGTGAGCCGCGCGGACGGGTCGAGCGCGAAGGCCGAGCCGAAGACCGCGAGCAGCGCCGCCGCGAGGAGCAGGGCGCCGGAGGGGGAGACGGCCGCGACGGAGAGGCCGACGAGGGCGGGACCGATCGCGAAGGACGCCTCGTCCGCGGCCCCCTCGTAGGAGAACGCGGCGTCGACGAGGCGGCGCTGGTGCCCGCCGGTGGCGCGGGTCAGCGGCCGCCACCGCACGCGGGCCAGCGGGCCCACCTGGGGGAGCAGCAGGCCGGTGGCCGCAGCGGCCAGGACGACGGTGCCGTCGCCGGCGTCGTTGCCGACCGCCGTCACGAGCAGCACCAGCCCGGCGGCGCCGAGCAGGGACTGGGCGAGGACGACGGGTCGCTGGCCGAAGCGGTCGGCGAGCGTCCCGGCGACCGGGGCGCCGACGGCGTTGGCGACCGCGAGCGCGCCGGCGCTGAGGCCGCCGAGGCCGTAGCTGCCGGACGCGGTGGAGACCAGGAGGAGCGTGCCCAGCTGGCTCATGGCCAGCGGCAGACGGCCGACGAAGGCGACGAGCACATAGGTCGGTCCGGCGATCTGGAGGAGTCGTCGGTAGGAGGCGAGAGGTGTCACGGGGGTCCTTGAGGGTGCGTCGGAACGACGCGCCGAACCCACCTCCAAGACGCGTGTAACCCTCTGCTCGGACCAGTCTAGGGAACGGACGGCCCGCGCACGGAATCCGGCTGCACCGCTCCACGGTCGGACGTCATGGCGGGTGGTCGTCCGGACAGCCAGGCGCCATGACGTCTGTGTCTGCTCCGCGCCGGGCGCTCAGACGTGACGCACCACGACACGGCCGTCCTCGACGTCCCACCGCTGGTCGAGCCGGACGTTCTCCAGGAGCCGCCGGTCGTGCGAGACCAGCAGCAGCGCGCCGTCGTACGACGCCAGGGCCTGCTCGAGCTGCTCGATGGCCGGCAGGTCGAGGTGGTTGGTCGGCTCGTCGAGGACGAGCAGGTTGACCCCGCGTGCCTGGAGGAGCGCCATCGCGGCGCGGGTGCGCTCGCCGGGGGAGAGGCGGCCGACCTGGCTGGTCACCTGGTCGGCCTTCAGGCCGAACTTCGCCAGCAGCGTGCGTACCTCGGCCGGCGTCAGCTCGGGGACCTCCGTCTCGAAGGCCTCGCCGAGCGACAGCGCCTCGTCGAGGCCGGTGCGGGCCTGGTCGATCACGCCGATCGCCACCGACGCACCCAGCGACGCGGAGCCGGTGTCGGGATCGGCGTCGCCCAGCAGCAGGCGCAGCAGCGTGGTCTTGCCGGCCCCGTTGGGTCCGGTGATGCCGATCCGGTCGCCGGCCTCGACCTGTGCGGAGACCGGGCCGAGCGCGAAGTCGCCGAGCCGCAGCGTGGCCTCGTTGAGGGTGGCGACCACCGTGCTCGAGCGCGGCGCCGCGGCGATGTCGAACTGGAGCACCCACTCCTTGCGGGGCTCCTCGACCTCGTCGAGGCGCGCGATCCGCGACTCCATCTGACGGACCTTCTGGGCCTGCTTCTCCGACGACTCGGTCGCGGCCTTGCGACGGATCTTGTCGTTGTCCGGGTTCTTCTTCATCGCGTTGCGCACGCCCTGCGAGCTCCACTCGCGCTGGGTGCGAGCCCGCTTCACCAGGTCGGCGCGGGTGTCGGCGTACTGCTCGTAGGCCTCGCGGGCGTGGCGCCGCGCGACGGCGCGCTCCTCGAGGAACGCGTCGTAGCCACCGTCGTAGACGCTCACCTGGTTCTGGGCCAGGTCGAGCTCGACGATGCGCGTCACGCAGCGCGCCAGGAACTCGCGGTCGTGCGAGACGAGGACCACCCCACCGCGCAGGCCCTGGACGAAGGCCTCCAGCCGGGCCAGCCCGTCGAGGTCGAGGTCGTTGGTCGGCTCGTCCAGCAGGACGACGTCGAAGCGGCTCAGCAGCAGCGCCGCGAGCGCCACGCGGGCGGCCTGGCCGCCGGACAGCGACGTCATGAGGGCGTCCGGGCCGACGTCGAGCCCGAGGTCGTCGAGCACCGGCGCGATGCGGTCGTCGAGGTCGGCTGCGCCACTCGCCATCCAGCGGTCGAAGGCGACGGCGTACGCGTCGTCCGCCCCCGCGTCGCCGGAACCCAGGGCGGCGGCGGCCGTCTCCATCGCCTCGGACGCCTCGGCGGCACCGGTGCGGCGTGCGACGTAGTGGGCGACGGTCTCGCCCGGCACCCGTTCGTGCTCCTGGGGGAGCAGCCCCACGAAGGCGTCGCGGGGTGCGCACGACACGGATCCGGCCATCGGCGTGGCTGCACCGCCGAGCAACGACAGCAGCGTCGACTTCCCGGCGCCGTTGGGGCCCACGACGCCGATGACGTCGCCGGGGGCGACGGTGAGGTCGAGGCCCTCGAACAGGACCCGGTGGCCGTGCCCGCCGGACAGGTCCTTCGCGACGAGGGTGGCGCTCACCCCACGTGCTCGTTCTCGAGCACGACGGCCAGGCCCTGCCCGACGCCGATGCAGATCGCAGCCAGGCCCCAGCGGTGCCCGTCGGCGCGCATGGCGGCGGCGAGCGTGCCGAGGATCCGCCCGCCCGACGCGCCCAGCGGATGGCCGATGGCGATGGCGCCACCACGGGTGTTGACGATCTCGGGGTCGGCGAGGCCGCGGGCCAGCCAGGCGTCTACGCAGACCAGCGACTGGACGGCGAAGGCCTCGTTGAGCTCGACGGCGCCGACGTCCGACCAGCGGATGCCGGCGCGGGCGAGGGCCTTCTCAGCGGCCTCGACGGGTGCGTAGCCGAAGCGGTGCGGCTCCACGGCATGCGTGCCGCGGCCGGCGATCCGGGCGATCGGTTCGCGGCCGATGCGGTCGGCGGCCGCAGCCGAGCCGAGGAGGACCGCGGACGCGCCGTCGCTCAACGGAGAGGCGTTGCCGGCGGTGATGGTGCCGCCGGGGCGGAAGGACGGCTTCAGCGCGCCGAGAGACTCCGGGGTCGCGTCGGGGCGGATGCCCTCGTCGCGCGCGAGGTCGACGCCGTCGACGGGGACGACGAGGTCGTCGTGGAAGCCCGACTCCCATGCCTCGTGCGCGAGTCGGTGCGAGCGTGCGGCGAAGGCGTCCTGCCGCTCGCGCGGGACGCCGTGGATCTCCTGCAGCTGCTCGTTGGACTCGCCCAGCGACACGGTCCACTCGGGTGCCATGCGGGGGTTGACCAGGCGCCAGCCCAGCGTGGTGGAGACGAGCTCGGCGTTGCCGGCAGGGAAGGCGCGCTCCGCCTTGGGCAGCACCCACGGGGCGCGGGTCATCGACTCCACGCCGCCCGTGAGCACGAGGTCGGCGTCTCCGGTCTCGATGGTGCGCGAGGCGATCATCGCGGCGTCGAGCGAGGAGCCGCAGAGCCGGTTCACGCTGGTGCCGGGGACCGAGACCGGCAGGCCCGCCAGCAGCGAGGCCATCCGGGCGACGTTGCGGTTGTCCTCTCCCGCGCCGTTGGCGTTGCCGAGCACCACCTCGTCGACCTCGGCGGAGTCCAGGTCGGTCCGGGCCAGCGCGGCGCGCAGCACGCCGGCGGCGAGGTCGTCGGGCCGGGTCTTCGCCAGGGCCCCGCCGAAGCGGCCGAAGGGCGTGCGGACGATGGCGTAGAGGTGGGCCTGCGGGGTGCTGCTCATCAGTCGGCTTCCTGTCGAGGTCGGCGAGGCTGCAGTACATCGCATCATCGGCGCGGCAAGCGACGCGGTCGGGGCTGTGCGGTCGTGGTGGTGTGGGAGGCACACCGCGGCGACCGCACTGTCACCGCCGCGGCGGGCGTCACCGGAAGTCGCGCGACGACGCCCGCGCCTGCAGCACCGCGCCCGCCCCCGGCACGACGACGTCGATCCCCTCGACCTTGTCGGCGACGAGGTTGGTGACGCCCTCGTTGCGCTCGAGCCGCCCCCGGACGACCACGGCGACGCGGTTGCGGGCGGCCTGCCGGTGCGCCTTCATGACCCCGATCGAGCACACGACGTTGAGCATGCCGGTCTCGTCCTCGAGGTTGAGGAAGGTGACGCCCATCGCGGTCCCCGGACGCTGCCGGTGGGTGACGAGCCCGGCGACGTGGACGCGACGCCCGGCCTCGTCGGTGGCGAGGTCCGCGACCGATCGGATCCCGGCCCGGCGCAGCTCCTCGCGCAGGTGCTCGACGGGGTGCCGCTCGGGCGAGACGCCCGTGGCCCACAGGTCGGCGAGGGTGAGCTCGGGCTCGCTCATGCCGGGGAGCGTGGGGGCGGCAGGTGCGGGGGTGGTGCCGGGGAGGTGGTCGGCCCCCTCGGCGAAGCCGGCGGCCCACAGCGCCTCGCGGCGGTCGAGCCCCCACGCATCGAACGCGCCGGCCGTGGCCAGCGCCTCGAGCTGGGTCGTGGTCAGGTCCGCGCGCCGGGACAGGTCGGTGACGCCGGTGAAGGGCGACTCGTTGCGCGCAGCGACGATGCGACGCGCCACGTCGAGGCCGATGCCGCGCACCGAGTCGAGCCCGAGGCGTACGGCGAGCGCCGCGTCGCGACGGTGCGCGGGCACCGGGTCGCGGGTGCCCGGCACCCACTCGGTCCGCTCGAAGCGCGGCTGGCAGCACACGTCGGGGCCGGTGGGCGCGACCGGGCCGACGACGACGCCCTCGAGGTCGGCCTGGGCGGAGGACCGGGTCACGTCGGGACGGCGTACGTCGACGCCGTGGCGCCGCGCGTCGGCGACCAGCGACTGGGGGGAGTAGAAGCCCATCGGCTGGTTGCGCAGCAGCCCGGCGAGGAAGGCGGCGGGGTAGTGGAGCTTGAACCACGACGAGGCGTAGACCAGCAGCGCGAAGGACAGCGCGTGCGACTCGGCGAAGCCGAAGTTGGCGAAGGACAGGATCTTGACGTAGATCGAGTCGGCCAGCTCGCCGGTGATGCCGCGCCGCCGCATGCCGGAGTAGAGCTTCGCCTTGACCGACTCGATCCGCTCGACACCTCGCTTGGACCCCATCGCGCGCCGCAGCAGGTCGGCGTCGTCGCGGCTGCAGTCGCCGAGAGTGACGGCCATGGCCATGAGCTGCTCCTGGAAGAGCGGCACGCCCTTGGTGCGCTCCAGCACGGGGACGAGCTCGGGGTGGTCGTAGGTGACCGGCTCCTTGCCGGTCGCGCGGCGGACGTAGGGGTGCACGGCGCCGCCCTGGATCGGGCCGGGGCGGATCAGGGCGATCTCGATCGCGAGGTCGTAGAACTCGCGAGGACGCAGCCGCGGCAGCGTGCCGATCTGCGCGCGGCTCTCGACCTGGAAGACGCCGATGGAGTCCGCGCGGCAGAGCATGTCGTAGACGGCCGGCTCCTCCTTGGGCATCGTCGCGAGGTCCCACTCCTCGCCGAGGTGCTCGGCGACCAGCCGCATCATGTGGTCGAGCGCGCCGAGCATCCCGAGGCCGAGCAGGTCGAACTTCACCAGACCCATCGACTCGCACGCGTCCTTGTCCCACTGCAGGACCGTGCGGCGGTCCATCCGCCCGCGCTCGATCGGGCAGACCTCGCCGATGGGCCGCTCGGTGAGGACCATCCCTCCGGAGTGGATGCCGAGGTGTCGCGGCGCGCCCATCAGCTCCTCGGCGAGCGCGACCACGGGTGCGGGCACGTCGTGGGCCTCGGGGTCGCCCTGGTCTCCGGCCACGACGGACTTCCACCCGTCGATCTGCTTGGACCAGGCGTCCTGCTGGCCCTGGGAGAAGCCGAGGGCCTTGGCGGCGTCACGCACGGCCATCCGCGGGCGGTAGCTGATGATGTTGGCGACCTGGGCGGCGTTGCGGCGGCCGTAGGTGTCGTAGACCCACTGGATCACCTCCTCGCGCCGGTCGGAGTCGAAGTCGACGTCGATGTCGGGCTCCTCGTCGCGGTGCGCGGAGATGAAGCGCTCGAAGGGGAGCTGGTAGAACACCGCGTCGACGGCGGTGATGCCGAGGGCGAAGCAGACCGCGGAGCTCGCGGCGGACCCACGGCCCTGGCACAGGATGCGACGGGAGCGGGCGAAGGCGACGATGTCGTGGACGATCACGAAGTAGCCGGCGAAGTCCTTCTCGGAGATGACGCGCAGCTCGTGCTCCAGCCGCTCGCGGGCCTCGGCCTCGTGGGGGACGCCGGCGTACCGCTCGGCGAAGCCGCGCTCGGCCAGCACGCGCAGCCACGAGTCGGCGGTGTGCCCCTCGGGGATCTGCCGCTTCGGCAGCGCGGGGGAGGCCTTGCGCAGGTCGAAGGCCAGCTCGTCGGCGAGGCTCACGCTGCGCTCGACGGCCCCGGGGTGGGCTGCCAGCGCGGTCGTCATCTCCTCGCCGCTGCGCAGGTGGGCCGAGCCGGACAGGTCGAGCCAGCCGTCGAGGTCGGCCAGGCTGCGGCGGGCGCGGACGGCGGCCATCGCCGAGGCGAGGCGCGCCTGCCGCGGGGTCGCGTGGTGGACGTTGCCGGCGGCGACCACGTCGAGGCCGTGGACCGCAGCGAGTCGGGCGAGCGAGGCGTTGGTCGCATCGGCCCCGGGTCGCGGGGACAGCTCGACCAGGACGTGCTCCATCCCGAAGAGCGCCGTCAGCCTGTCCAGCGCCTCGGCCGCGGCCGCCTCGCCCCCGGAGGACAGGGCCTGCCGCACGCTGCCCTTGCGGCACCCGGTGAGCACCGCCCAGTGGCCGCGACCGAGCTCGCCGAGCTCGTCGAGGTCGTAGACCGGTCGGCCCTTCTCGTCGCCGCGCAGGTGCGCGTCGGTGATCGCGGCCGCGAGGCGGTGGTAGCCCTCGACGTCCCGCGCCAGCACCAGCAGGTGGCTGCCCTCGGGATCGGGTACGCCGTTCTGCGGGCCGCGCAGCCCGAGCGAGAGCTCGGCGCCGAAGACCGTCGGCAGGTCGTAGGCCGCGGCTGCCTCGGCCAGCATGGGCGCTGCGTAGAAGCCGTCGTGGTCGGTGACGGCGAGCGCGTGGAGGCCCAGGCGCACCGCCTCTTCGACGAGCTCCGCGGGTGAGCTGGCGCCGTCGAGGAAGCTGAAGTGGCTGTGGCAGTGCAGCTCGGCGTAGGGCGTCGTCGCGACCGGGCGCTCGATCACCCGCGCCTCGGTGGAGGCGCGCTTGCGCCGCGACACCGGCGCGTCGTCGGCGCCGGGGAGCCCGCTGAGCCGGCGCTCGAGCTCCTTCCAGTGCATGGCGGGGTTGTTCCAGCCCATCAGTCGATCCTCTGCTCAGTCATAGCCGGCCTCCAGCGACCACCCCTCGGGCCCGCGCAGCAGCAGCCACGCCCGCCCGTCGGCACCGACGACCTGGAAGCGGGCGCTGGGCCCGGCGCCTCCCGACCACCAGCCCTCGTCGGTGGGCCACGGACCGGCCCACGCGGTCACGGGCTGCCAGGGCAGGACGCCGTCGCCGAGCCGGAAGCGGCGCGGCTCACCGGTGACGACGCCGCGGTCGGTGACCCGCACCTCGCGTCCCGCGTCGTCGACGACCTCGGCGACCGGGGGAGTCGTGAAGACCCGCACCGGCGCCGGTCCGGGCACCCGGCCCGGCCACGGTCGGTCGACGGGTCGCAGGTTGACCGCCCGCTCGCCCCACGGCACGAGCGACTGCCGGGCGGCCGGGCTGCGTCCGCCCTGAAGCACCGGACGGCGCACGGCGTCGAAGCCCACCATGCCCTGCACCCGGGCCACCCCGCGCTCGACGAGGTCGTCGGAGGCCGAGCCCCACAGCGCCTCGCCGTGGGCGGCGGCGGGCTCGACCACCTCCGGGACGAACCGGACCCGCTCGATCGGGGCGCGCACCTCGCCCGACTGCTTGCGGGCGCGCAGCGAGCCGCCGGGCCCGCTCGTCGACCCGGCCGACTGGAGCTGCCAGTGCACCCGGTCGACCAGGTCGCGCGCGGAGAAGTGGCGCGGGTGCAGCCAGGTGCGCGCCGAGCAGACCACACCGTCGGACTCGGCCTCGACCCGCACGCCGGTGGCGACGAGCTGGCGCTGCGCCAGCTGTGAGACGAAGCGCTCGGCCGTGGTGCGGACGCTGAAGGTGATCGCCTCGACCGACTCCAGCGGTGGCTCGAAGACCACCTCGGCGTCCAGCTCGGGAGGAGGGGTGCGGGCGGCGAAGAGCGTGCGGTCCTCGCCGCGGGCGCGTCGGCGTACGGCCGCCCCGTGGCTGCCGAGCCGGTGCTCGACGGCGTCGCCCGGCAGGTCGGCCAGGTCGCCGAGCGTGCGCAGGCCGAGGCGCTGCAGCAGGCCGACGAGCTCGCGCCCGCGCGGTCCGTCGTCCTGGAGCACGTGCACCGGCAGGCCGCGCAGGAACGCGGCGGACTCCTCGGGCGGCACGACGGTCCATGACTGCACGTCGGCGGTGCGCGCGGCCTGCTCGGCGGTGAAGAGGTCGTCGGCGATGCCGAACCGGACGTCCCAGACCCCGCTCTCGACCAGCGCCTGGCACACGGTCGCCGCGGCCGCGGTCTCGGTGCCGTACCAGCTGCCGGGGGCGCGCACCGCCAGCAGCCCGGGCCGCAGGGCCGCCACCCCGGGGCGCAGGTCCTCCACGACCGACAGGACCGGCTCGAAGGCGCGCGCGTCGCGGTCGGCGTTGGCGGTGAGCAGCACCAGCTCGGGACACCGCGCCTGCGCGTCGCGCCGGCGCTGCCCGCGGCGCACGCCCTCGGCGCGGGCGGGACCGTTGCACACCTCGACGACGTTGGCGGCGAGGACGGCGGCGGGGGAGCGCAGCGACCGGTCGGCCTCGTCGAGCGCGGCGACCACCGACCAGTCGGGGCACCACACGACCATCACCCTCACGGGGTGCTCACCCCGAGACCCGGCGCAGGTCCTGCGTCGACGAGTCGGCCCGGCGCACACCCGGCCAGGCCAGGTCGGCGCGCTGCGGAGGGCGGGCACCGCGGCGTACGACGACGCGGGCGCGGCGCTCCTGCAGCTGTCCGGTGCCCGAGGAGGGACCGGTCCACACGGACTCCTCCAGGCTCAGCCGGGCCTCCGCCCGGGGCCAGTCGCCGTGGACGACCAGCACCGAGGAGCGGGTGCGCAGGCGGGAGTCGAGGATCCCGGCGGTGCGCTCGTCGACGGCCGTGGGAGCGCGCAGGACCACCACCCGCAGGACGTCGACCAGCGCGGCGGTCACCTCCAGCCAGTGCGCACCGGGGTCGGGCACGAGCACCGTGCGGGCGAGCTCGATCCCGAGCTCGGCGGCCGCCTCGGCGCCGAAGTCCGCGCAGCCGGCGAAGCCGACCCACTCGCCGGCGCGGGACGCCCCGGCCGCCATGGCGAGGGCCAGCGAGGCGGAGTCGACGGCGTACGTCGCACCGGCGCGCATCGGCACGAGGTCGGCCAGTCCGGGCAGGGTCGGGACCGGCTCGCCCGCCGGCTTGCGCTCCATGGCCGCCACCCGCTCGCGCAGCTGCTCGACCACCGAGCGCCCCGGGTCCAAGGCGGCGATCGAGCGGGCGGAGGACATGGCCCCATCATCGAACACGTGTTCGAACGAGTCAAGCGGCGAGGCGACGCCCGGAGCGGGCCGGGGGTACCTATGCTGGCACGGCACCATCCGCAGAAGGGGTCCGGTCGTGTCGAAGCTGTCGATGCTCGTGGGGAGCATCTGTCTGGCGCTGACGGCGTCGCTGGGAGCAGTCGCTCCCGGGGCCGCTGCGTCGAGCGCGTCGCAGGGTGTCGGGGTGGTCCTGACGGACCGGGTCACGCAGGCGAAGCCGCAGAAGGCGCGTCGCTGGAAGGCGCCGAGCGGGCCCTTCTTCAACGACCCGCACCTGGCCAAGGGGCACTTCCAGATCGAGCGCCGGGTGATCGACACGATCAACCGCACGCCCAGGGGCTCCACGATCCGGATCGCGATCTACTCGCTGGACCGGATGAACGTGGCGCGTGCCCTGGTGGCCGCCCACCGGCGCGGCGTCCGGGTGCAGATGCTGCTCAACGACCACTGGGAGAACGCGGCGCTGAGGACGATCCGCGCCGAGATCGGGAAGAACCCGCGCCGCAACAGCTTCATCTACAAGTGCCGCCAGAGCTGCCGCGGTGCAGCCAGCGACTTCAACAACCTGCACTCCAAGTTCTACCTCTTCAGCCAGGCGGGACGGTCCAAGGACGTCATCGCCGTGGGCTCGGCCAACATGACGCGGAACGCCGCGATCCACCAGTGGAACGACCTCTACTTCACCGAGGGCGACCACGAGCTGTTCCGCCAGATGGTCGGACTGTTCAACGACATGCGCAAGGACCACGACACCCGCCAGGAGCCGCTCGCCTTCTGCGGCACGCCTCTCCTGGGCGTCTGCGACGACTCGGTCGACAAGCACACGGTCGTCGCCTTCCCGCGGGCGTCAGGCCCGCGCAACGACCTTGTGCTGACCCTGCTCGACCGGGTGCAGTGCCGCAACGTCGACCCCGTCACCGGCAAGGTCACCCGCACGCGGCTCGCCCTGTCGATGCACACCATGCGCGGCGAGCGCGGCGACTACCTCGCCGCCGCGATCCGCAAGAAGTGGGTCCAGGGCTGCGACGTGCGTGTCAGCTACGGCCTCATCGGCTACCACACCAAGGGCGTCCTCGGCGCGCCAACAGCGCGCGGCCGGATCCCGCTGCGCTCCACCGGGCTCGACTTCGACACCGAGGACAACTTCGACCTCAACAACGACGGCGTCGACGACCTGATCCTCGACTACTACAGCCACCAGAAGTACCTGGTCGTCCAGGGCGCCTACAACGGCGTCCCGAACACCTCGATGGTGCTCACCGGCTCGGTCAACTGGTCGAGCCTCAGCACCGCCAACGACGAGGTCTGGTTCACCGTGCGCGGCGCGGTCGTGGCGAAGAAGTACCTCCGCAACTTCGACTACCAGTGGAACAACACCCGCAACTCCCGCAACGCCTACACGACGTCGTACGCCAACTTCCGCCTTCGCCGCACGGTGGTCGACGCGGACGGCACGAAGCGCCGGGTCTGGGTCACCGAGCGCCGGCCCGTGACCACGATCGAGCGCGACCCCTACCGCAAGGGTCCCTACTGGGAGGACGACTGAGACATGGGCACCGACTGGTTGCACGACGCCGTCCTCTACGAGGTCTACCCCCAGTCCTTCGCCGACTCCGACGGCGACGGCGTGGGGGACCTGCGCGGCGTGATCGACCGCCTGGACCACATCGCCTCCCTCGGCGTCGACACCGTCTGGTTCAACCCGTGCTTCGCCTCACCCTTCGTCGACGCGGGCTACGACGTCTCGGACTACCTGCGGATCGCGCCGCGATACGGCACCAACGACGACCTCGAGGAGCTGGTCGCCCAGGCGCGGGCCCGCGGCATCCGGGTGCTCCTCGACCTCGTCGCGGGCCACACCTCGATCGAGCACGCCTGGTTCCAACGCGAGCTGCACGCCTCGGGCCCCTCGCCCGAGGGCGATCGCTACGTGTGGCGCACCGACGAGCCGGACACGGCATGGGCGAGCGACCTCCCCGGCACCCCGGCGTGGGTGCCGTCCCCGGGGCCGCGGCCGGGGTGGTACCTCAAGAACTTCTACGACGAGCAGCCCGCCCTCAACTTCGGCTGGGCGAGCACGCGTGAGGGCGATCCGTGGCGTGCCGCGGTCGACGCGCCCGGGCCGCAGCGCAACGTCCAGGCGCTGAAGGACGTGATGGGCTTCTGGCTGGACCGGGGCGTCGCGGGGTTCCGCATCGACATGGCCTTCTCCCTGGTCAAGGACGACATCGACCCCGACGGCGCCCAGGCCCTTACGGCCGCGCTGTGGCGCGGGGTCCGCCAGTGGCTCGACGAGCACCACCCCGACGCGGTGATCGTCCCCGAGGGCAAGGAGCCACGTGCCGGGGACCGGCTGGCCTTCCATGCCGACTTCTTCCTGGTGATCCACGAGGAGCACGCGAGCCTGTTCGACAACCACGCTGCCGGCGTCCTGCCCTGGCAGCCGCCGCGGGAACCCTTCTTCGACGCGGCTGGCCGCGGCAGCACCGACGTCTTCCTCGCGAGCTGGGACGCGGTCCGTGGGCCGGACCCCACACGCCCGGTCATCATGTCGAGCGCCGACCACGACTACTCGCGACTGCGTGCGGGATCGCGTACGCCGGAGCAGGTCGGCGCGGCCCTGACCTTCCTCCTCACCTGGGGCACGGTCCCGTGCCTCTACTACGGCGACGAGATCGGGATGCGGAACCTGCCCGACATGCCCGAGGTCGAGGGCTCGCGCTGCGACCCCGCCTACAACCGCGCGGGGTGTCGCACCCCGATGCAGTGGGACGACGGGCCGAACGCCGGCTTCTCCACCGCCGACCCCGCCGACCTCTACCTCCCGGTCGACGACGACCCCGCCCGCCCCACGGTGGCGGCGCAGGAAGCCGACCCGTCGTCCACGCTCCACCTGGTCAGGCGGCTCGTCGCCCTGCGCAGGTCCACGCCGGACCTCGGCGGCCGGGCCGCGACCCGCGTGCTGCACCCGGACTACCCCTTCGTCTACCAGCGCGGGGAGGGCCACGTGGTCGTGGTCAATCCGCGCGCGGAGCCGGCCGCGCTCGACCTCACTGCGATGCGCGGTGCCGAGCTCCTGCTGGGCAGCGGTGCGGCGGTGCGGGGGGACCGGGTGAGCGTCGACGGTTTCGGCTACGGCGTCTTCGCGCTGGAGGGGCCGAGCGCGTGACTTCCCGCCGTCAGGCGGCGGGCAGCGGCTCGGACAGTCCCGCGCGCAGGTGGCGCAGGACGCGCGACAGGATGCGCGAGACCTGCGCCTGGGTGAGCCCGACGAGGTCGGCGATCTCGGCCTGCGTGCGCTCGTCGACGAAGCGCCAGTGCAGGATCCGCCGCTCGCGCTCGGGCAGGTCCGCCAGCGCAGTGTCGAGCACCAGCCTGGCCTCCACGGATGCGAGGCCAGAGTCGTGCCACCCGATGAGGCTCGCGATCGTGTCGTCGCCGTCCCCGGCGGTGGTGTCGATCGAGGTGGGCCGGAAGCACCCGTCCGCCGAGAGCGCCTCCACCACGTCGGCGAGGTCGGCGCCGAGGTGGGCAGCGACCTCCGTGGGGCGCGGCGAGCGGCCGAGGGCCGCGAGGAGCTCGGGCTCCGCCGAGGCGATCCTGGCCTGCATCTCCTGCACCCGGCGCGGCACGCGGATCATCCAGCCGGAGTCACGGAAGTGGCGACGCAGCTCGCCGCGGATCGTCGGGGCGGCGTACGCCAGGAACTCCTCGCCCACGCCCGTGTCGAAGCGCTGGGCGGCCTTGGTGAGGCCGACGAGCGCGACCTGCTCGAGGTCGTCGAGGTCGATGCCGCGGTTGCGGTAGCGCGCGGCCATCGAGCGGGCGACCGCGAGGTGCGTCTCGACGAGCTCTTGGACCTGCCGCTGGCGGTCGATCGAGTGGGCGGGGGTCGGCCGGAGCGACTGCTCCGCCTGCGGGGGGACGATCGCGAGGGTGGTCACGAGATCTCCTGGACGGTCGCGGGTGGTTGCTCGACGTGAGCGTGCTCCGAGTCTGTCGACGCCCGCGACGGGCCGACAGCCGAAAAACGAAAACCTTGGACAAAGGATGGACAGACTTTGAGCGCATACTCGTGCCATGCAGAGGAGCGCGGACGTCGACGTCGAGGTGGAGGACGTGCTGCCGTTCCCGCGCGAGCAGGTGGCGGCGTACGCCAGTGATCCCGCCCGCGCGCCGGAGTGGTACGCCAACATCGACTCGGTGCGCTGGCGAACCCCGCCCCCGATCGCAGTGGGCTCACGGATGGACTTCGAGGCGAGGTTCCTCGGGCGCCGCCTCGCCTACACCTACGAGGTGGTCGAGCTGGTGCCCGGCGAGCGCCTGGTGATGCGCACGGCGGACGGGCCGTTCCCCATGGAGACGACGTACGCGTGGACGAGCGTCGCAGGCGGGACGTCGATGCGCCTGCGCAACAGGGGGACCCCCACGGGCTTCGCCCGGGTCGGTGCCCCGGTCATGCGTCGCGCGATGAGGTCGGCCATGACCAAGGACGTCGCGCGACTCGCGGAGCGGCTCGGAGAGGCTGGTCGGGATTCGGCCTAGTCAGCGACGCTTCCTCACCACGAAGTGCACCCGTCCGTTCCTGGTGACCGCGTCGAGCAGGCGACCGCGGACCCGCGGCACCGCGGGCTCGTCGAGGAAGACGCGAGCACCGTCGCGCTCGACCACCTCGTCACCGCGTTCCGGCCCGGTCGCCGTCCTGACGCCGAGAGCGTCCTCACCGGATCCCTGCGAGGCGATCCGGAGTCCCGACGTCGCTCCGATCCGAGGGTGGGACGTCACGCGTCGGACGACCTCACGTGCCTTCGTGGTCATGGTGAACACGGTCTGCTCCTCTCGTGGTGCGGTGCCGGTCGGGGACCGGCCCTGCTCCTCCATCAAGACACCACCCGGTGCGTCGGGCAAGGAGACCGAACGACGTGGAGCAAGATCGACGGACGCTGGTCACCGGGTCGTCACACGACTGTCACACCTGGTCGCGATCAGCGGTCCTGGCCCGGGCAGCCGAGGTCGGGCGGCACATCGGGGGACGTCTCGCCCCCGGGAAGCAGCTCGGCGTAGTCGTTCGCCGTCACCGGTCCCTCCGCGAGTGCGCCCCCGGGCAGGGGCGCCTCGACGGGACGACCGGACGCGACCAGCTCGAGCGCGTCGACGTCGGGCGCGGAGGTCACCGACAGCACCAGCTGGCCGACCGCGAACGGCAGCCTCTCGGGATCTCCGAGGTCGATCAGGTCGACGTCCACGCGGGCGAGGCCGTCGCTGATCGACACCAGCCGGAGGCCGGCCGACGGGGGCAGCGCCGAGGCCAGCCCCGCGTTGCGCTCCTCCGTCGTGGGGGCGGCTGCCAGCGTGCGGAGGGTCGTCTCGACCACCTCGGTGGCGGGGTCCTGGCACGACGCCGCGACCGGCGCCGGCACGAGTGCGTCGTCCCCTCGCAGCCACAGGACGACGGGGACGCTCCGCAGCGGCGAGCCTGTCGTGGTCGCGTCCTCGGCACCGGGGGCGCGCTCCAGCAGCTCGTAGGGCACCGGGGTGTCGACGGTGCGGGTCCGGTCCTCGTCCGGGAGTCCGCAGCCCGCGAGCGCCAGTGCGGGCACCAGTGCCACCAGCAGGTGCCACGCGATCGGGCGTCGCCCAGTGGGGGAGCAGCTCACGTCTCCTCACCCCGCGCGGCGACGAGCGGCAGGTCGACGACGAAGGCCGTCTCGTCGCCGATCGAGCTGCACCTGACGTGCCCGCCGTGCCGCTGGACCGTCTCTGCGACGAGGCTCAGCCCCAGGCCGCTGCCGGTCCCGGGCTTGGACCCGCCGGCTCGCGCGAAGCGCTCGAAGATCCGCGTCCGGTCCTCGGTCGGCACCCCGGGACCGCGATCGACGACCCGGATCTCCGCGCGGCCGTCGCGAGTGTCGACTTCCACGCCCACGAGTCCCTCGCCGTGGAGGTCGGCGTTGTCGTAGAGGTTCACCAGGGCCCGGACCAGCTGCGCGCGGTCGACGTCCACGAGCGGGTCAGCAGCATCGACCGCATCCCTCGCGACGACGAGGTCGACGGGTCGACCGCTGGCCGCGAGGGCCTGCCGGGCGAGCTCGCGGGCGCCGGTCACCGCGACGCGCGAGTCGTCCAGTCCGGCCTCGAGACGACCGAGGGCGAGGAGGTCCTCGAGCGCCCGGCGGAACCGGGACAGCTCGTCGGACATCAGTCCCACGGCCTGGCGCGAGCGCGGGTCCAGGTCCTCCGAGCGCTGGAGCAGCGCCAGGCTGGTGGTGAGGGTGGTGACCGGCGTCCGGAGCTCGTGACTGACGTCGGCGGCGAACCGGGCGTCCCTCTGGATGCGTTCGTGCACCGCGTCCACCATGTGGTTGAACGAGGTCACCAGCGAGCCCAGATCCGGGTCGCGGTTGTCCTGCAGGCGGGTCCCGAGGTTCCCGGCGGAGATCTCCCCGGCCGCACGGGTGACCTCGGCGAGCGGCTCCAGGAGGCGCTTGCTCGCCAGGCGCCCGAGCCCGGCTCCTGCGACGGTCGTGAGCGCGGCGCCCAGCAGGAGCGCCAGGGCGAGGGTGTGCAGCGTGGCGTCGAGCTCGTCAGCGACGGCCACCTCGTAGTACTCGGCACCGACCGCGGGCAGGGGGATGCCGACCACGACCGAGTGGGGATCGGTGCGGGCCGTCCACCCGAGCCCGACGCGGCCGTCGGCGACGGCCGGCTGCACCACGGCGGTCAGGTCGTCGCCGGACTGGTCGAGGCTGGAGGAGTACCACGTCCCCCGACGCCGCACGAGCATCGTCGCGCCGGAGGGCGGCGCGACGGCCCCGAGGGCCTCGGCCACCGTAGTGCCGGGCGTCCGCAGCCCGTCCCTGACGAGAGCGGCGTCGGCGTACGCCTGGCGCAGGGCGGTGCGCTCTCGCTGGTCCACCAGCAGGTGACGGGCGGACACGTAAGTCCCCACGGACAGGGCGACCGACAGCAGCAGCGCGCCGATCGCGAAGGCAGCCGTCACCGACGAGCGCAGGCCCGGTCGCCGCACCCGGGGGGTCATCGTGCGTCGAGCCGGTAGCCGAGTCCTCGCACGGTCACGATGCTCACCGGCTCGGTGGGCTCGAGCTCGAGCTTCTTGCGCAGCCGTCGCACGTGGACGTCGACGATGCGCTCGTCCCCGAAGAAGCCCCGGTCCCAGACGTGCTCGAGCAGCGCCGTACGGCTGAGCACCCGGCCGAGATGGTCGACGAGGACGGAGAGCAAGCGGTACTCGGTCATCGTCAGGTGGATCTCGCGATCGCCCCGCAGCAGCTGTGCCGCGGCGCGTCGGAAGACCAGCGGACCCTCGACGGAGTCCAGCACGACCTCGTCCTGCGGCTGGCCCCCGTCCACCCGCAGCGGCTCCTCACCGTCGGTCGTCGGCGGGACCGCGAGGGCCGGACGACGGAGCAGCGCGCGGATGCGCGCCTGCACCTCCTCCACGTCGAAGGGCTTGGTCACGTAGTCGTCGGCACCGGCCTCGAGCGCCGACACGATGTCCTCGACGCCGTCGCGTGCGCTGATGACGACGATCGGGGCCTCGGTCACCGGACGGGCGCGCCGGATGAAGGTGAACCCGTCGACACCGCCGAGCATCAGGTCGACGAGCATCAGGTCGACGCCCGCGTCGACCAGCGCCAGGGCCCGATCGGCAGCGCTCGCCTCGACGACCTCGTAGCCGTCGTCCTCGAGCACCATCCGGAGCGACGTGCGGAGTCCGGCGTCGTCCTCGAGGACCAGAACTCGCGTGGGCATGTCGTCCATCGTCGCATCGTCACCCGGTCCGGACGCCACCCCCGGAGCGCCACCGCGCAATGTCACGCAACTGCAATGTCGCTCCACGCCTCCTTGTCACACTCCGCTGCCATCGTGGACGCCCACCCCACCCGGAAGGAGTCACCATTGACGACCACCCTCGAGCTGCTCCCGCTCACCGGGACGGACCTCGGCCTCGCGGACGAGCAGGACGACGTGCGCGGGATGACCGTCCTCGACGTGCGCGACCACCGGGTCGGTGAGGTGGAGGAGATCCTGGTCGACGCGGACGAGCGACGTGCGCGGATGCTCGTGGTCGCGTCCGGCGGCGTCCTGGGGCTCGGCGACCACCACCGGCTGGTGCCCGTGGACGCGGTGTCGGGGGTGCGCGCCCACGTGTGTCTCGAGCGCAGCGACCTCCACGTCGAGTCGGGGTTCGACTACGACCCCGACCTCACCGGACCGGTGGACTACCGACCGGTCTACAGCTACTTCGGCTACACGCCGTTCTGGGAGGACGGCTACCGCACGCCGTACTTCCACGACCGGCGCTGGTGACGGCCCGACGACGTTCGGGCGATGGGGAAGCGCGTCCCCGGGGGACAGGGGCCCCCGGGGACGTTCCCTGTGCCCCCACGGCCGGCCCGGCGACCACGCAGCGGCGGTCCCGACCCGACCACGCGCCACACTGGGGAGGTCGCGCCCGCGAGCCGGCGCGCGAGCCCGGGACGAGGGTGTCCATCGGCTCGTGATCGGCCTGCCGGGCATCCCCCAGTGAAGGAGCACCCCATGATCCCCGCATCCGTGGCACGGTTCATCGACGCGGAGGTGGCCGCTGCGACCACTTCGTACGACGACCTGCGTGTGGTCGTCCTCAACGGGACCCTCAAGCGCTCACCGGAGCCGAGCCACACCGACGGGTTGCTGGCCGTCACCCGCCGGGTGCTGGAGGGCGTCGGTGCGCAGGTGGACGTGGTGAGGCTCGTCGACCACGTCATCCCACCCGGCGTCCAGCCCGACATGCGCGAGCACGGCTGGGAGCGCGACGACTTCCCCGACCTCTACCGCTCGCTCGTCGAGCCGGCCGACATCGTCGTCCTCGCCACCCCGATCTGGCTCGGCGACCAGTCGTCGGTGACCCGGCTGGCCATCGAGCGGCTCTACGGCTGGTCCGGGGAGCTCAACGACGCCGGTCAGTGGAGCTACTACGGGAAGGTCGGCGGGGTCGTGGTCACCGGCAACGAGGACGGCGGCAAGCACTGCGCGGCGCAGATGCTCTACGCGTTGAGCCACATCGGCTTCACCATCCCACCCCAGGTCGACGCCTACTGGAACGGGGAGGCCGGCCCGGGGCCGTCGTACCTCGACGACGACCGGGGCGCGCGGAATCACTGGACCACCCGCAACGCCGTCTTCGCCGCGTGGAACATGCTCCACACGGCGCGGCGGCTCAGGGACGGCGGGGGAGTGCCCGCCCACGGCAACGTCACCAGCAACTGGGACCTGTCCGACCCCGATCACCCCAACCCGGAGTATCGCTGAGGGACCACGTCCGTTCCCCCGGGACGGGGAGTCGTCAGGACTCGAGGCGTCCCGCGACCGACAGCACTCGCGTGACCAGGTGGTCCAGGGCGGTGTTCGCGGTGTCGTCGACCCCGCCGGCTCCGGTGACGACGCCGACGCCGTAGGGGTTGCCGTCGTTGAACTTGGTCTGGTCGGTGTAGCCGGGAGGCACGATGATGCCGCCGAAGTGCGCGAAGGTGGTGTGCATCGCCAGGATCGTGGACTCCTGGCCGCCGTGCAGCGTCTGGCTCGAGGTGAAGGCCGCATAGACCTTGTCGGCCAGCTTGCCCTCCTGCCACAGCGGCCCCAGCGTGTCGATGAAGGCCTGCAGCTGGCTCGTGATGTGTCCGTAGCGGGTGCCGGAGCCCATGATCACCGCGTCGGCCCAGTCGAGGTCCTCGGGCTCGGCAACGGGTTGGTCGGCGACCGAGGCGGCGTGTGCGGCCCATCCCTCGACGCTCTGGACCACCTCGTCGGGGGCCGTCTCGCGGACCCGTCGCAGCCTGACGTCGGCTCCCTGCGCCTCGGCCGTCTCGGCCAGGCGGGAGGCCATCGCGTGCGCGGTGCCGTAGCTGGAGTAGTAGATGATCGAGAGCTTGGTCATCTCGTCGACGCTAGCGAGCCCTCAGCGGTGGAAAACCCCCCGCACGGGTGGTCAGGCGAGATTCCCACGAGCAGCCGCCGGTCGGATTCGGCCTCGCGCGCGTCAGGCCAGCACGGTGCGAACCGCGGTGGCGACGGCCCACGCCCGCCACCGCTCGGCCGGCCAGCCCAGCTCACCGGTCGTCAGCATGTGCAGGTCGATGCCGAAGACCACGAAGAGCTCCTCGGCGGCATCGTGCACGTCGAGTCCGACGCGAAGCGCGCCGCGCTCTGCGAGGTGCTCGGCGAGCATGCCGTGGGCGGCGAGCGTCTGCTGCCGGTTGGTGCGCTCCTGCGCCTCCATCTCGGCGTCGCTCCCCGCCGCCTGTCGCACGACGCGCATGATGGGCACGATCCGCTCGTAGATCTACGTCCGCGGGGTCGGGCGCACGCCGGAGCATGAGGGACTGCCACTGCCGTCGGCACCCGACGTACCGGCGCTCGTCTCGGTCGCGGAGGAGCTCGGCGAAGTCTTCGCCGCCGGCTACGTCAGTGAGGACGTCGCGCGCCTGTTGCAGGTTTTTCAGTGCCGTCTCGAGCAGCTTGCCGGGCCGTTCGGCCGGGTTGCCCCGATTCACGTTCGCGATGGCTTCTTCTGCGCTCTGAGTGAGGACCGCAAGCGCGTCCGCCGCGTCGAGGCTGGTGCCGTCCACAAGCTTAATGTCACCGGTGCGCTGCGTTGCCGCTTGGGTGACGATGCGAAGGACGGCGTTGCCGACGGGGGAAGCGGGCGTCTCATCGGGGTCCCCGAGCAGGTCGACTCCGTCCGGGGCGGGAATCTCCTCAGCCGGTTCGGCGGACAGCTGCTCGACGTGGGTCACCAGCGCCTTTGCGATCTCGTCGTCGTTGGCCTTCAGGGCTTTGACGAGGTCCTCGGAGACCCAGTTCTCGTCGATGGCGCGGCCACCCTTGTGGACCGCTCCAAGGTTGAGGTAGTTGCTCACGAGGAACCCGCGAAGCAGTTCGTCTGCCGCTGCCTGGCTGACGTTCTTCTTGAGCTGGTTGTACTTGCGGAGGATGCCCGTCCAGTTCTCCTCCTGGCTCTTCTCGGTCACGAACCTTGAGATGGGAACGGGGTTGGCCGGGTCGAGAAGCCGGCGCGCGGTTTCCATCAGGTCCAGGATGCTCAGGAGCGTCTTGACCTTCCGGACACCGTCGACGCCGCGCTCCTGCTGGGCGGCGATGGCGGCATGGCTGAGGCCTGCCTTCTCGTGCAAGGTGCGCAGCATCAGCAGTTCGCTGATGAAGTTGTACTCGTCCTTGTGTTCACGCTGCTGCTGCAGGACGCTCTCGAGCTGTAGCTCGTCGGAGGCGCTAAACGTCGCGGGGAGCACGGCGACGCGGATGCGGTCGCTGGTCACCTTGCCTTCGGCCCACAGTTCCCGCAGCAGCACGCAGCGGGTGTTGGCGTTGATGAGCTTGCCGGTACGGGTGATCACGCCCGGCTGGTGCTGGCCTGCGATCAGGCTGCCCTTGAGGTCTTCAATCTTCCGGTGGGCTTCCCGCACGAGCTGGGTGACGATCGCCTGGGAGCTGTCAGAGTCCGGGTCGGCTTCCACGGCGTCGGCGTCGGGGTGATCGGCGAGCTGCGGCGCGATGCGGAAACTCTTCGCGTTGAGGACGGGCAGGTCGATGGGCACCTGGCGGTAGGCCCACTCGGTGAGCAGCGTGCGGTTGAGGCGTTCGACCTTTCCGTTCTGCCATGGGCAGTGCGGTCGGATGAAGATCTGCTTGATCGCCTTCGCAGCACACAGCTCGCGTAGGGAGTAGCGGTAGGCCCACGCGTTGTCGGTCATGAGTTGCTCGATGTGGGTGATGCCGTGGGTGGCGAAGTAGTCGATCGCCCGGTCGAGGAACGCCGCGCAGGTAGTTCCCTTCTCGTCGGGCAGGACCTCGGAGTAGGCGAGCCGGGAGTGGTCGTCGACCAAGGAGTGCACGTAGTCGAACCCGACCTTTGTGTCACGGTTGCGCATGATCGAGCCTGCTCCTCGGCCGAGGGCTTTCCAGCCGCCGCCGTCGGGGATGCGGCCGAGCTTCTTGACGTCCATGTGCACCAGCTCGCCCGGCCGCTCGCGTTCGTAGCGGACCGCGGTGGCCTTGCTGGCCCGGATCACCTCGCCGGTGATCGGGTCCAGGCTTGCCAGTCGGGGCACGTCATGGCGCGCAAGGACCCGCGACACCGTGCGGGCCGGGACGCCGAGCTCGGCACCGATCCAGTCCGGGCCACGGCGTTCGACCCGGCGCAGCTCGAGGATCTGCTCTTCGACCTCATCCGAGGTCTTCGACGGGGTCCGGTGGGGGCGCGAGGACCGGTCGTACAGACCCGCCAAGCCCTCCTGGTCAAACCGATCAATCCACTTCTTCACGCACCCGCGTGAGACGCCCATCGCAGCAGCGATGTGGGCCTTGGGCATGCCGGCTTGGCGACGTTGAACGATCAGCAGCCGACCATGCACGGTCAGCCGGGCGTTAGCGTGGGACACGAGGACCTCCGGGTGGTTGTGACCTTCGACAAGCCACACCCCACTCGGGGGTTCTCTTCACGTCAACGGGTTGGAACTGGAACCAACGTCATGGCTGGGTACAGCTAGGGCGTGCGACAACGACATCGACAGCGCTCTCAAGCTGTCACCCCGGTGATGGATCGGACTCCGAAGGCTCGTGAGAGGAGTCTCCCTTGCTCGGTGCGACCGGTATGGCGACACGATCGCCATCCTCGCCGCCGTCATCGTCGCTGTTCTGCGCGTCAGACGCGTCTGCGCCGTCTGCTGCCGGATCGCGGTCGAAGAGGAAAGCGTGGACCGCGAACATCGGGTCATGATCGTCGGCGATGAGGCGTGCTTCCCAGTCGAGAAGCTTGTCGTTTCCCGGGAACTCCTCCACTGCGTTGGCTGAAAAGGTGAGTGCCTCTTCGTGACGCCCTACGGCTTCGAGTTGGTCCGCGGCCTCAAGTTGGATTAGTGCATCGAGTTTGGCAGGCAATGGGGCGGCGGCGCCTGCCACACGGCCGGCCCGGCGAGCTTTGGCCAGGTCAGCCCACTCTTGCGGTGTCCAGTCTCGGGGCGCGAAGTTCGAGAGCACGGCGACCGTGAACGCGATGGGCGAGGGTTGGTGAAGACAGGGCTCGTGGGTCTCGGTGAAGGCTTGGGCTTCGGGCCGGTGGGTGCTGGGATCCGTCCATTCGTGCCAGAGCCGGTGGACGGCGACGAGTGCGGTCTTGGCCTCGGAGTCGGGCATGGTCGGGACGAGTTTCTCGATCTTCAGGACCACCTGATCGAGGTTGAATCCTTCGTCGTTGTGGCCTGAGTGCCATGCGATGAGCGCCTCCGCGACGCCGTTGAATCGCTGGAGCGCCTGTTCGGCGTGAAGGTCCTGCCAGATCCAGTACTGGGGAGCGAGCTGGGCGGTGACGATGCCGGGCAGGGGCATGCGGTAGTCCCACTGCTCAGCGTCGACTTTCGGTGTCTCGGCGACATATCGACGTACGACGTGGCGGACCAGGCGCCACAGGCCGGCGAGGGTGAAGATTCGCTCGAAGTTGGGCTCGAACGCGACTTCAGCCCCGTCGCTGAAGCCCCAGGCTTCCTCGCCCAGGTCTTGGAGGACGTGGCTGCGCCTCGATCGGATGTCGTAGGCGATGCCCAGCATGCGCTCGACGTCTGGCGACTGTGGGGGGCGAAGCACGCCGACTGCCTCGCTGCGGTAGTAGGCAGGGGAGATCCGGGACAGGGTGGAGGCGACGAATCGTCTCTTTAGTCCGACCCGGTCAGCCTCGAGGACGGCCTGGCGGATCTCCTCGGCGAGATCGGGGTCCTTCCCCTTGAGCACCTGGTCGAAGATCTTGCGTTTGCGGCCGTCGAATCGGTCCCAGCTGGTAGGCGTAGTGAGGTCGTCGTCGGCGAGCGACTCGAGAGCGGCGACCAGGTCGGTGTAGGCGCCGGTGGGGTCGTCGATGGCTCGGCGGGTTGCGTCGACGGTGGTGCGGATGACCCGCATGGCACGTGCGAAGTCTTCTCGGTGGAGTTCGAGCAGGGCGGCCATGAACTCGCCGACTTCGGCCATTTCCTCCGGCCGGACGACCCGGCGGGGGTCGAACAGTCCCGGGAACAGCGCGGCGCCGGCGCGGCGCCGCCCAGTCGTCCCTTCGCGGGCCACCAGGGTGCGGACTTGGTCGCCGTTCCGGCTGAAAGTCCGGTTCAGCGAAAACGTCATCACGTACGCGATGTCGTCGATCAACTCGTCGCCACCGGTTGCGACAAGGAAGTCGTCGGTGCCGTCGATGCGTTTTGTCTCGAGCCTGTCGACGGCTTCGATCATCGCCGTGGAGACCTCTTCGAGTTCGGTACCGCCGATGATCGTGCCTACGGGTAGCTTGACTGGTTCGGCGTCGGCAAACCAAGCGTTGCTGTAGAGGGTGCGGCGATGGATGTGCTCTCCGATCGGCACGTCGGGCCGGAAGTAGCGACCGGCGGCCGTCTGCAACATGAGTTGGCCGCGAAGCGCCTGTGCCGTCTGCTCTTTGCGCTTCTTCTTACCTGCCATCAGTCGAAACCGTCCGTCTGGACCTGTTCCCTGGGTTCGACGAGCTTGAGAACGTCGAGGTCAGCCACACGGCCCCTGGTTGCGTGGCCGGTGTCGTAGGTCAGGAGCGTGACATCGCGCCCCGAAGTGATCTTCACCGCAACCGCACGATCGACGATCTCATCGTCGTTGATCGGGAGCCGCGTGTGACGAGGAGGGTCCAGGAGAATCTCCAAGGTGACCTCCCCACGTGGAATCTCGCCCCGGTTCAATGGCGTGAAGTCCGCCTCGGTCAGCCGACCGCGTTGTCCGCGGCCTGCGACGCGGTCGAGCACAGCGAGCGCATACGCAGCCCTCCACCGGCGCTGCTGCTGGCCTGCCTTCTTCAACGAGTCGAGCTCGTCGACCACAACCATTGGGATTATCAGTCGCACCGGAATCTCGCGACACTCCAGGAGCCGGGAGAAGTCGGTGTCCTCGATCTTGGTGGCGTGGTTGATGAAGAAGCTCGTGTCCGGGACGACCAGCTTGCCACCCTGATCCCATCGGTTGATGGCGTCAGCGAATGCTGTGACCGCTTTGTCGAGGGCCGCGATGCGCGCGTCGAGCTCCGAGTCGATGAGCACCCGTCCGGTCGGCGGGTTTGTGCAGATGAGCATGTGTCGCGGCGTTCGTACCAGCCGCGCGATGTCGGCGTCATGTACCTGCGTCCGCAGGAGCCGCTCGGCCTCGCTTGCCCAGTTCATGTATGTCTGCCACTGGTCAGCCGTAGAGCTCCGAAGGTTCTTGGCCTGGTCACGTATCGACCCGAGGTCGCGAAGCAGGTTTACACGGTCGGCACCAGGCAGGGGGCTGATCAGCATGTGCGCAGTCTTCCGAAGGCTGGGCATGTGCACGACAAGTTTCTGAGTCGTTGGCCCAGCGGGTCTTGCCAGGAGCAGTTGGAGCCGTCACTCCGAGGTCGCCTATATCGGCCTCCGCCCGATCGTGACAATCTGCGCACAGGCGCGCGGCTCGCGACGCGGAGCCCGCGACAACTGCAGCGTCGGTACGTGTGCGTGGTCGCCCAGTTTCGGCTCAGGCCGCTCTCGACCCTCCCTGACCGCCCAACCTTGGTCGTCCTTCGAGATTGCCGATACTGGGGGCTGTCTTACGTCTCAAACCACTTTTGGGCCGCGCTGGGGCCGCAGACGAACGAAAAACGACCGCTGACGCTGGAAGACGGCGGAAGACGTTTTCGCAGGTCAGGGGCCGTTTCAGGCACCTGTACGCGGCCGTCGGGCCACGCGGGATCAGATGTCGTAGGTCGGCTCGAACTTGCTTCTTTTGCAGGTGGGGCGGCCCTGTGTGCTCGCGGCGGACGCTTGCGATCGTCGGCGCCCACCGACGGAAGGGCTCGGATTGGGCTCGCTTTCATCAGCAATCACCCGCAGATGGCCGCCAACGCCAGCGCGCGTCAAAACGGCATCGCCGCAGGTCACGGCCTCGTTCGGCCCATGCGCGCAGCCGACCGCAATGGATCGCGTTCACGCTGACCACGATCGACGTCTTCCCGATGACCCACCACGTGGAGTGCGTCGCTTTGCTGGAGAAGCGCCTCTGATCTGCGGCGAAGCGATTCGCGATGAAGCCGCCGACCTCCGCCAATTCTTCTTGTGGCGCACTGAGCGCACTTTGGGCTCGCCCACCCGATTCTGTGTTGGCGGAACCGGCCGCTCACCAAGCGCGAGGCCGAGGTAGCGGCGCTGATCGCAGAAGGCTTGAGCAACCGCGCGCTCGCTGAGAAGCTGGTCATCTCGCACCGCACGGTCGACGGCCACGTCGAGAGGATCCTGGCGAAGGTCGAGTTCACCTCGCGCATCCGGGTGGCCACCTGAACAGCCGCCGTCCAGCAGCAGTCGTCTCGGCGGACCTCGTAGTCCTCGACGAGGCTGCGGCCGATCCTCAACCTCCGGCTCAGCCGAGGAAGTCGGTCACGAGCCGGTTGAATCGCTCGGCGTGCTCGATCTGCACCCAGTGTCCGCACCGTCCGAACACGTGCAGCTGAGCCTGGTCGATGAGCTCCAGGAGGCGCAACGAGTTGCTCAGCGGGATGACCCGGTCGTCCCGGCCGTGGACCACCAGCGTCTGGTGGGGTAACGCCGAGATGTCTCGGTCCGGGATGGTCATCGCATCGACGGCCGCCTGGCGAGGAGCGGGGAACATCGCGTCGAAGGCCTCCTGGACCCCCGGTCGGGTCGCCGCCTCCAGCCGCAGCCGTGCGAGGTCGTCGTCGACGAGGGACCGGTCGTGGGCGAAGACGTCGAGCAGGGCCCGCATGTTCGCCAGTGACGGCTCGAAGCCCCAGGCGGCATCGAGGCCCGGGGTGAGCTCGAACGGGACGCCGACGCTGCCCATGAGGACCAGCTTGTCCACCCGGTCGGGAACCCTCGTGGCGATGCTCAGCGCGAGGGCGCCACCGAAGCTGTTCCCCACGAGGGACACGCGGTCGAGTTCGAGCGCGTCGAGGAACCCGAGCAGGTGACCCGTCCAGGCCGCGAGGTCGTAGCGAGCGTTCGAGGGCCGCTCGGTGTAGCCGAAGCCCAGCACGTCGGGCGCGAGCACCCGGAAGCTCTCGGCGAGCGCAGGCAGTGTGAGTCGCCAGTTGGCCCAAGCACTGACTCCGGGCCCGGAGCCGTGGATGAGCACGACAGGCGGACCCGAACCCTCGTCGTGGTAGTTGGTCAGCACCCCGTCGACAACCACCGACTCACCGATCTCGGGATCCGTGGGACGCCCGGCTTCGGCGAGCAGCCACTCGCGCATGGAGACGCGAGGCGCGGGCGCCGGCACCTGGGCCTCGACCCAGCCGTCCACCACGCGCGTCGGGTAGAGCGTCGCTGCGTGGCTCGGCTCGTCGGTGCGCCGGCCCGTCTCGAGGTCGAAGCACCAGAAGTGGCCCGGGCAGGTGAGCACTCCGGCCTTCACGAGCCCACCGGAGAGAGGGATGTCGCGGTGCGGGCAGCGGTCGAGCATCGCGATGAATTGCCCGTCCGGTCTGGTGACCACGCACACCCGGTCGCGGTCCTGGCCGGTGTCTCCGACCACGAGGCCGAGAGGTCGGTCGCGGGGCACCTCCTCGACGAGGCACAGCCGCTCCCAGGACCCGGTCACTCGTGCCATCCCAGTCCGGCCGAGATGCGTTTCGCGGTCTCGATGATCGGGCCGGCGAGGTGACGCAGGCCGGGCTCGACGTCCTCGACGTACTCCGCCACGGAGACCGAGGCGACCACCTGGCCCAGGGGGTCGCGGATCGGTGCCGCGATCGAGCACATGCCTGGTTGCCACTCGCCGCGGTTCTCGCCATAGCCCTGGCTGCGCACGCGATGGAGCTCGGCGAGGAACGCCGCGCGCGTGGTGATCGTCCGCGCTGTCTTCGGGGTCAGGCGTATCTCCTCGACGAGGCTTCGCTGCTGCTCGGCGGGGAGGAACGCGAGCAGCACCTTCCCACTGGCCGTCATGTAGGCGGAGTTGCGACTCCCGACGGCACGAAATACCTGGAGGGTGCCGAGACCCTCGCGGCGCTCGACGTAGAGCACGTCGATGCCGTCGAGGATGGCAACGTGCATCGTGCCGCGGGTCTTGGTGCGCAGCTGGTCGAGGGGGTGTGTGGCTGCCTCGTGCAGCCGCTGCGAGGTCTCGGCGCTGGCGCCCAGCGAGCCCATCGTCGAGGTGAGCCGGAACAGGCCGGTCTCCTCGACCTTCTCGACGAGGCCTTCCTCGACCAGCGTCCACAGGACGCGGTGGGCCGTGCTCTTGCCGACCCCGACACGACGGGCGAGCTGGCTGACTCCCAGCTGGGTGCTGTGCTTGCCGAACTCGCGCAGGATCCGGGCAGCGGTGGCGACGCTGGAGAGCGTCATCGCGACCGAACGTCCTCGAGCAGGGCGGCGAGGGAGGAAGCTGCGGTCGTCCCCGGCGCCGGGACCAGCCTCCCGCCGGAGAGCTCGGCGGCCACCAGTGCCGCGGCTCGGTCCAGGCCGAGGCGTACGCATGCCGCGAACTCGTCCACCAGGGCGGCCTGACGCGGGAGCTCACGCCGGAGACCCTCGAGGTCGCGAGACGTCTTCGCGTGCAGGTTGGCCAACGCGACGCCGGAGTGCTGGGCGTGGTGCGGGGTCAGGCCACCACCGTCCGCGACGGTCAGGTGGTAGATCGCGCCGGAGACGCCGAGGGTTGCCCGGACCGACTCCGGGCTGTCATCGGGCGACACACCGAGGGCGGGGATCACCGACGGGTCGAAGAACCGTAGTGACCACCGCGTGCCGAGGTGCTCGTCGACGATCTCGACCTCCTGCCCGAAGGGAGCAGGGAGCGCATCGGAGGTGGCGATCAGGTGCAGCCCGCGGGCGGCCGCTGCGATGACCGTGACGTTGTCGGCCGCCACCAGGGGTAGCCGAGCCCGCTCACCGGGCGGCAGGTGCTGGACATGGTCGAGGTAGGTCGTGTGCACGGCCCAGACGTAGTCGCGCACCGCCTCGCGCTTGGCCTCGGGGGTCGCCTTGCTGTCCACCATCCCAGCGTCACCCCTCTGCGATCACGTAGGACTTTGCGTTCCGTATGGAGGAACACCGTATCCGGCTTGGGTCCAGACCGTCCTACGTTCAGGACATGGCAAATGTGAAGGGCGTCACAGCTCCCGAGGCGGGACATGTCGATCTCGCCGAGGGGACTCCAGCAGGCACGACCCGCGACTTTCCGTTCGGTGAACCGGCCGACGGTCTGCGGGTCGACCCGTCCGACTCGCGGCAGCAATCCCGCGGCACCGTCGCCGGCCGTCCTCGCGGAATCCTGCGGCTCGGTCACGTAGACGTCACCTGCACCGACCTCGACCTAGCCACCGCCTACTACACCGGCGTGATGGGCATGGACGTCACCGCCCGCACCGAGGACTCGGTCTACCTCAAGTGCTGGGACGAAGAGGACCACCACTCCCTGCGGTTGCGGTATGCGCCACGCATGGGGATGGACCTGATGTCGTTCAAGGTCCACCACGAGGACGACCTCGCTGACCTGGAGAACCGGGTGTCGCGCTACGGGTTCCCAGTGGAGCGCATCAGCAAGGGGCAGACGCTGGGCCAGGGGGAGTCGATCCGGTTCTCCACGCCAAGCGGCCACGTCATGGAGCTCGTCGCGGACGTGGAGAAGGTCGGGACGACCCGGCCGCGGCACCTGCCCGACAACGCGTCGGACGATCAGCCCTTCCCGCGCGACATGATCGCGCCGCCGCGGATGGACCACATGCTCATCAACGCCGAGGAGGTCGGCGAGTCGACGCAGTTCTACATGGACGTGCTGGGGTTCCGCATCACCGAGCAGCTCCTCGACGGGAACGGCCACCAGCTGGGCACCTGGCTGGAGCGCTCCCACTCACCGCACGACCTGGCGATCGTGCACGGCCCCAACGGAGGCCTGCACCACTTCGCGTTCTGGCTCGACGACTGGGACGACGTCCGTGACGCTGCCGACGTGCTCGCCTACAACGGCATCCAGCTCGACGTCGGTCCGACGCGTCACGGCATCACTCGCGGCTCGACCATCTACTTCTTCGACCCCCTCGGCACCCGCAACGAGGTCTTCACCGGTGGCTACCGCCCCGATCCCGACTTCCCGACCCTGACCTGGACCGAGGACAACATCGGTCGCGCCGTCTTCTACTACGAGGGCGAGCTCAACGAACGCTTCATGAGAGTGCACACCTGATGACGATCCTGCGCCTGTCCCACGTCGAGCTCCGCGTGCCGGACCTCGAGCTCGCGACCGCCTACTACTCCGAGGTCATCGGCATGATCGAGACCGCGCGCGACTCCTCGCGCGTCTTCATGAAGTGCTGGGACGAGCACCAGCACCACAGTGTCGTCCTGACCCACGAGCCGACCCACGGGCTCAACCACTTCGGGTTCAAGGTTACCGATGCGGAGGACCTCGACCACTACCAGCAGCGCCTCGAGGCAGCCGGCATCGCCGTACGCCGGTATGCGGCCGACGAATGGGCGCCCGGCCACGGCACGTCGATCCGGTTCCTCCTGCCCAGCGGGCACGAGATGGAGCTGGTCTACGGCATGCAGCAGGTCGGCAACCTGCTCCCGCAGACCAACCCGCCACCGCGCCCGATGGGTCTCGTCGGCATCGCGCCGCCGAGGGTCGACCACGTGTTCCTGACGGCGGAGGAGGTAGACACCAACACGAGGTTCCTCACCGAGCACCTCGACTTCCGGCTCACCGAGCAGATCGTCGGCGACGACGGCTACCAGATCGCCAGCTGGCTCGAGGTGTCACACCGCTCGCACGACATCGCCTTCATCACCGGGCCCAACCAGGGGCTGCACCACTTTGCCTTCTGGGTGGACGGCTGGAACGACCTGCGCAACGCCGCAGACGCCTGCGTCTACCACGGCGTCAACATCGAGATGAACCCCACACGCCACGGTGTCACGCGCGGTCAGTGCCTCTACTTCTTCGACCCGGTCGGCAATCGCAACGAGATGTTCACCGGCGGCTACTGGGTCGACCCCGGGGCCGAGCCGGTGACCTGGACCGAGGCCGAGATGGGGCGGGCGATGTTCTACTACGACGGCGTCGTGAACCAGCAGTTCCTCACGGTGCACAGCTGAGGCCGGCGATGACCATCGAGAAGCCGGCCTCCCTGCCACGCACCGAGCGACCGGACGCGCCGGCGTATCTCAACCGTCACCAGTCCCGCAAGGGAGCGCCGCCGGCCACGCCCGACGAGTCCGACGAGTCCGTCCCGCTCTACCTGCGTCAGTTCCGCAACCGGGGTGCCGGCGCGGAGCCCGTGGAGTACGACGGCAACGTCGTCGGCTCCTCGCGCGCGTGGGCCGAGGTGACCCGCACCAAGGAGATCGTCCCGGAGCGCCGTGACCAGATCGCCGACGTCGACTGCGACATCTACCTCGTCCGGCACGGGGAGACACAGGGCTACTCCTCGGAGTCCGGCCTCACCCCGCTCGGCTCCTGGCAGGCCCACCGGCGCGGGCAGGAGCTCGCCCGCCGGGTCACCGACGGCACAAAGCTCGAGCTGTTGTGCGCCCCGACCAATCGCGCCCGCCAGACCGCCGAGCACATACGGCGCGGCCTCCTCGACAACGTCGAGCTCTTCGGTAGGGGTCGCCCCGAGATCGGCGAGCTGCTCGACGACCCCAACTTCCGCAACTTCGAGGTCGCTACCCCCGAGGGTCCGCGCGACGTGACCAGCGCCTTCCGGATCTATCACCGGGAGATCGAGAAGTACGAGCGCGTCGGCCTGGGCGAACGGCCCGGCTGGCTGGTGGACATCGACCGGTTCTGGGGCATCCAGAAGGGCGGTGGCGACCCCATCACCCACTGGCTGACGATGCCGATGCTCTACTTCGAACCGCCCGTCTCGTGCGTGCGTCGCTTCTGGCGCGGCATCCTCGACGCCCACGCGCGGACATCGGCCGACACGGTCGTGGTCGCGACGCACTCCGGCCCGATCCGGGCGTTCGCGACCCTCGCGATGGGCTACGACCCGGGCGAGCCCTTCAACACCGAGTTCGTGCGCGTTCGGCTCGTCGCGGGCGGCCACACCGCGCTCGTGCTCTACCGCAACCGCGTCCAGGAGGTCGTGATCCCCGACCTCGATGCCCTGCCCGCCAACTCCGACCCCCGCTTCCAGGAATGACTGACATGACAGCACACGAGATGACCGAGTACCCGAGCATCGTGCCGTTCGGAAGTCTTGCCACCGAGCACCACCCGCACGTCGGTGGCAAGTGCGCCTCGCTGGGGGTCATGAGCCAGGCAGGACTTCCCGTCCCGCCGGGCTTCGCGATCACCACCCGAGCGTTCGCCGAGGCCGGCCAGGCCTCCGGTCTGATGCCGAGCATCAGCGAGCTCCTCGCTGCCACCGACATCACCGACGCCGCCGCGCTCAAGGAGGCAGCGGCCCGGGCGCGCGAGATGGTGACGAGCTGGCGGCTGTTGGACGAGCACCAGAGACTCCTCGACGAGAGCTACGCCGAGCTGTGCACGCTCGCCGGCGTGCCGGACGTGCCCGTCGCCGTGCGCTCGTCTGCGACGTCGGAGGACTCCCCGGACGCGTCCTTCGCCGGTGAGCACGACACCTATCTCTGGGTGTGCGGGATCGACGCCGTGCGCCAGAAGGTCCGCGAGTGCTGGGCCAGCCTGTTCACCGAGCGCGCCATCGTCTACCGCGCCGAGATGGGCTACCCGCACGACGAGGTCGACATGGCCGTCGCCGTGCAGAAGATGGTCCGTCCGCGCGCCGCCGGGGTCGCCTTCACTCTCGACCCCAGCAACGGAGACAGGTCCGGCATCTGCATCGACTCCGCCTGGGGCTTCGGCGAGGGCGTCGTCTCCGGCGACGTCACGCCCGACAACTTCCTGGTCGACAAGGTCATGTGGACCATCAACCGCCGCACGATCAGCCCCAAGATCCACGCCCACCTGCTCACCGAGTCCGACGACGGCGCCGCACCCAGGGTCACCCGGGTCGAGCTGTCCGACGACAAGGTCAACGCACCGTCGCTCACCGACGACGAGATCATCGCCATCGCACGGCTGGCCAGGACCGCGGAGAAGCACTACGGCTGCCCCCAGGACATCGAGTGGGCGCTCGACGACGACCTGCCGTCCGGCTCCGACGTGGTGCTCTTGCAGGCGCGCCCCGAGACCGTGTGGAGCAAGAAGCGCCACTCCGTCGCCCGCGAGACGGACCTGATGGCCTCGATCGTCGACACCCTCGTCAATCCGCTGTCCGCCAGAAAGGGGGCCGCGACGGGCTGACTCGGGTCAGCACAGCGCTACGCGCATCCCCTCCGACTCGAACCCACCCAGACGCAAGGACTGATTCCCATGGCTGATCGCTTCCCGAGCCCCTTCGAGATCGAGGCGCCCGACGGCGCCGAGGGCTGGCAGGACCTCTACTCCTACTCCGCGGTCTTCTCCGAGGAGCGACGCGACTACGAGGACGCGGGCTTCTGGTTCCACGACGGCGTCCACTGGCCTGAGGCCCTCACGCCCTGGGACGCCCACGTCTTCGAGGTGGCCATCGCCTCGCTCGGGCAGTACAACACCCGGCACTACCTGGTGCCGCCCGCCTACGGCGTCGACTTCCGCATCCTGAACGGCTACGTCTTCCTGAGCCCCGTCCCCGCCCCCGAGGCCGACATCGAGGCCCGGGTCCCGCACTTCATGGAGCGGGCCGGCTTCTACTTCGCCAACTGGGACCGGTTGTACGACGACTGGCTGGTCAAGGTGCGGGCCCTCGTCCAGCAGATGACCGAGCTCGACTTCAGCGCCCTGCCGGAGATGGAGGACCTCGACGTCATCACCTCGGGTGCCGGGCGCGGTTCGGGTGACCGGCTGCTGTCGACGTACCACCGCCTGCTGGACCACGTCGTCACGTTGTGGCAGCACCACTTCGAGTTCCTCAACCTCGGCTACGCCGCCTACCTCGACTTCTTCGGGTTCTGCAAGGCCGCCTTCCCCTCGATCCCCGACCTCGCGATCGCCAAGATGGTCGCCGGCGTGCACGTCGACCTGTTCAAGCCCGACGACCACCTCAAGTCGCTCGCCCGGCTGGCCGTGAGCAGCGGCATCGACAGCCACTTCGACGGCGGCAGCCCCGAGGACGTGTGGGCCAAGCTCGAGACCGACGAGGCCGGCCGTGCCTGGATCGCCGAGTGGGACGACGCCGCCGAGCCCTGGTTCAACTTCTCCACCGGGTCCGGCTTCTACCACTCCGACAAGATCTGGATCCAGAACGTCGAGGTGCCGTTGGGCTACATCACCGACTACATCGCCAAGGTGAAGGAGGGCGTCGACCTCAACCGACCGGTCGAGGCGCTGCACACCGAGCGCGACCGGGTCGTGTCGGAGTACCGCGAGCTGCTCGACTCCGACGAGGACCGCGCCGCCTTTGACGGCAAGCTCGGCCTCTCGCGCACCGTCTTCCCCTACGTCGAGAACCACAACTTTTACGTCGAGCACTGGGCGCACTCGGTGATCTGGCGCAAGATGCGCGAGCTCGGCGAGGTGCTCAAGACCGCAGGCTTCATCACCGAGGTCGACGACGTGTTCATGTTCCGCCGGAACGAGCTCGCCGACGTGCTCTTCGACCTCTACGCCGGATGGGCGGTGGGCGCTCCCTCGCGCGGTCCGGCGTACTGGCCGGCGGAGATCGAGCGTCGCCACGGCGTCCACGAGTCCCTCAAGACCTGGTCGCCGCCGCCCGCTCTCGGCGTTCCGCCTGAGGTCGTGACCGAGCCTTTCACCGTCATGTTGTGGGGCATCACCTCCGACTCGGTGGCGGCCTGGCTGAACACGGGCAGTGACTCCGACGACGGGTCGCTGAGCGGGTTCGCCGCGTCGCCGGGGCTGGTCGAGGGACCGGCGCGGGTGATCTTCAACGCTGACCAGATCGGCGAGATCCAGGACGGGGAGATCCTCGTGGCCCCGCTGACCGCCCCCTCGTGGGCACCGGTCTTCGGGAAGATCAAAGCCACGGTGACCGACGTCGGCGGAATGATGAGCCACGCAGCGATCGTCTGCCGCGAGTACGGCCTGCCGGCGGTCACCGGCACGGCCTTCGGCACCAAGAACCTCAAGACCGGACAGATGCTCCGGGTCGACGGCAACACCGGGAAGGTCACGGTCCTGGACTGAGAGCACGCGCTCTCCAGCCGGACCGGGCGCCCCGGACCACCAGACGAGAAGGAGCAACATCGATGCTGACCGTTGAACAGAACGAAGAAATGACCCGTGTCGGACCCGGCACCAGGATGGGCGAGCTGCTGCGCCGCTACTGGTACCCGATCGCGTTCGAGCAGGACTTCGACGCCAGGCCCAGCAAGACCGTCCGGTTGCTCGGGGAGAACTGGACGCTCTACAAGACCCCGTCCGGCAAGTACGGCATCATCGGCGAAGCCTGCCCGCACCGTCGTGCGTCGCTGACCTACGGCATCGTGCACGAGGACGGCATCCGCTGCGGCTACCACGGCTGGAAGTACGACTTCGACGGACAGTGCGTCGAGCAGCCGGCCGAGAACGACAACACCACGTTCCGCGAGAAGATCAAGGCCAAGGCCGGCTCCGCCCGGACGATGGGCGGGATGGTGTGGGTCTACGTCGGTCCCGGTCCGGTGCCCGAGCTGCCTCCCTTCGACGTCTACGTGCTCGACGGCATCCGGGAGGTCGGCACGGCGACGTTGCCATGCAACTGGCTGCAGATCATGGAGAACTCCGTCGACCCGCACCACGTCGAGTGGCTGCACGGCGCGTACTTCCAGTTCCTCGGCGAGACCCAGGGATTCGACGCACCGAAGTCCTTCCAGAAGAAGCACATCAAGGTCGCGTTCGAGGAGTTCGAGTACGGCATCATCAAGCGCCGCGTGCTCGAGGGTCACGGCGAGGACAGCGACGACTGGGCCATCGGCCACCCGTTGATGTTCCCCTACGGCATGCGCGTCGGTGGCCAGTGGATCGACCAGATGCAGATCCGGGTCCCCATCGACGACACGACGACCTGGAAGCTCTTCTACACCCTCCACCACCCCGAGGGAGGGGAGTGGGAGAAGCAGGATCGGCCCTCGGTCTACGAGTTCCCGTACCGCGACGAGAACGGTGAGTTCATCACCGACTACGTCGAGGGGCAGGACGTGATGGCGTGGGTCTCGCAGGGCGCGATCACCGACCGGTCGCAGGAACACCTCGGACGCTCCGACCAGGGCGTCGCCATGCTCCGCAAGATGTTCAAGGAGGCCATGGCCGCGGTCGAGGACGGCGAGGACCCGCCGGGTGTGGTGCGCGACAAGCACGACGTGATCCACCTGCCGTGCGAGAAGGACAAGTTCGGGGCCGGCACGGAGTTCGTCGATGCGTGGATCAACGGCGGGTCGATGCGCTACAGCCCGATCCGTGAGGAGCTGCTCGCCCTGCACCACGCTGCGGCGGAGACGCGCGACAAGGCAGGCTCCGGTGCCTGACCTCAACGAGGAGGCGCGACGCGCGGCCCATCACGGGCCGATGCCGGCACTACCTCCCGACCCGTACCGGCTGCCGCCTCCGGGTGACTGGTTCGCCTCCGATGCCGCCCACCACCTCCTGGACAAGCCCAAGTTCTGCCCGGGCTGCTCTGCTGCGCTGGATCGCGGGCTGATCACCGAGTGGTGGAGCGGCACCGACCGGGTGTTCCTGACCTGGTGCGCGGCCTGCAAGTGGACCGGCAACGTCGTGCTCTTCGACCGGGCCATCATCGAGGAGCCGGAGCACTGAGATGACCCGACCTGCACTCGTCCTGGACTTCGGCGGCCCGGTGCTGCTGACGCCCTTCGAGCTCGTGGCCGAGCTGCCCGGGACACCGGCCCACGCTCTGCTCCACGAGCGTGGCCCGTTGGCCACGGTGGACCAGCCTGACCCGACGTGGGCGGACCTCCAGGCGGGGCGGATCACCGAGCGCCACTACTGGGACGAGCGAGCCCTCGAGTGGGACCGCCATACCGGTCACGGGTCCGACATCCGCGCGATGATCGCCCACCTTTACGAGCCGCCCCGCCCCGCGCTGGTGCGGGAGCAGGCGCGAGCCCTGGTCCGCGACGCACACGCCGAGGGGCTGAAGATCGCCATCCTGACCAACGACTTGCGCGCGTTCCACACCGAGGAGTGGATCGACGGGATCGAGATCGTCGGCGACGTGGACGTGGTGGTCGACGGCTCGGTCGAGGGCCATCTCAAGCCCGCGCCGCGCCTCTACGAGCTGCTCTCCGAGCGACTCGACGTGGGCTTCGCCGACATGGTCTTCCTCGACGACCAGAGTTCGAACATCCGCGGTGCAGAGGCGCTCGGGATCCCGTCGGTGTGGTTCGACGTGTCGGACCCTGACACGTCGTTCGCCGAGGTGCGCAAGCTCCTCGGCCTGGCGGAGGGGCCGACCCATGGTTGAGCAGCGCGAGCTCCTCGTCACCCAGATGACCCTCGAGGCGGAAGGGGTCCTGTCCCTGCGCCTGGAGCGCATCGAGAGCAACGACCCGCTGCCCGTCTGGGAGCCGGGCGCGCACATCGACGTGTACGTGCCCGACGGCAGCACCCGGCAGTACTCCCTCTGCGGAGATCCCTCCGACCTGACCCACTACCAGATCGCGGTGCTGCGCGAGCCCGAGGGGCGCGGGGGGTCGCGGTACGTCCACGACGAGCTGAGGGTCGGCCAGCGGCTGCTGGTGACCCGCCCCAAGCAGAGCTTCGCCCTCGAGGACGCGCCCTTCCATGCCCTGGTCGCCGGCGGTGTCGGCATCACCCCGATCATGACGTTCGCCGAGCACCTGGACCGCGAGGGCCGCCCGTTCACGCTCACCTACGGGGGGCGCTCACGCGGCACGATGGCCTTCCGCACGCGGCTCGGCGCCCTCGGTGACCGGGCCACCTTCCTCGCCGAGGACACCGACGGGAGGCCGGACCTGGACGAGGTCGTCAAAGCGCTGCCTGATAACGGCCTCGTCTACGTCTGCGGGCCGCTCCCGTTGCTGCGTGCGGTCCAGGCGGCAGCCGAGCGCGTGCACGGCCCGGACCAGGACATCGTCCGGTTCGAGCTGTTCAGCAGCGCCGGTGTCGACCGTCCGGAGCCGGTCCCGCTCGACGGCGACAACTACGAGCTGGTGCTTGCGAGGTCGGGTCACACGCTGCGCATGCGCCCGGACGCGAACATTCTCGAGACCGTCCTGGCCCTGGGCATCGAGGTCGAGAACGACTGCCGCGACGGGATCTGCGGCTCATGTGTCACCCCGGTGCTGTCCGGGACCGTGGACCACCAGGACCTGGTGCTCACCAAGCGGGAGCAGGCTGCTATGGACAAGATGATGATCTGCTGCTCGAAGCCCACCTGCGAGCGGCTGGAGCTGGACCTGTGACAAGCCCTGGACTCGATCAGGAGACCCGCACCGCAGCGGCGCGGTCGCTCTTCGACGCCTACACGACCGGCAAGCCGGTGCAGCCGCTGACGTCGACGTACGACGGGCTGACCCTCGAGGACGCCTACGCCATCCAGCTGCTGCAGATCTCTTGGTTCGCCGAAGCCGGCCGCACCGTCAGGGGCCACAAGGTCGGCCTCACCAGCGCAGCGATGCAGCGGCTCCTGGGGGTGGACCAGCCCGACTACGGCCACCTCCTCGACGACTTCTTCTACCTCGAGCACGAGCCGATCCCGGCGGACAGGTTCATGCAGCCACGCATCGAGCCGGAGGTCGCGTTCGTGCTGAAGCGGCCTCTGCGTGGTCCCGGCGTCACCGTGCACGAGGCGCTGGCTGCGGTGGACTTCGTCCTTCCTGCGCTCGAGATCGTCGACAGCCGCATCGAGGACTGGAAGATCGGATTGTTCGACACGATCGCCGACAACGCCAGCTCGGGGGCCCTGGTGCTCGGGTCCACCCCGACCGCGATCAGCGACGTCGACCTGCGCCTCGCCGGAGCCGTGATGACCAGGAACGGGTCGGTGGTCGGGACCGGCGCCGGGGGAGCCGTGCTCGGCTCGCCCCTGAGGACCCTGGTGTGGCTCGCCAACACCGTCGGCGCGCGTGGAGTGACGCTCGAGGAGGGCCACGTGGTGCTGCCGGGCGCGGTCTGCGCCATGGTCCCGGTGGCCCCCGGAGACACCGTCACCGCCACCTTCGCCGGGCTGGGCAGCGTCACCGCCCGCTTCGACAGCTCTCGAGAGGAAACCGCATGAGCAAGGGCAAGGCAACGGCAGCGATCGTCGGGCCCGGCAACATCGGCACCGACCTGATGTTCAAGCTAATTCGGCGCAGCGACATCATCGAGCCCCGCTACATGGTGGGCGTCGACCCGACATCGGACGGCCTCGCCCGCGCGAAGCGGCTCGGGCTGGAGGTCAGTGCCGAGGGTGTTGATTGGCTCCTCGCCCAGGACGAGCTCCCCGACATCGTCTTCGAGGCCACCTCGGCGAAGGCGCACTCGGCGAACGCGCCCCGCTATGCCGAGGCCGGCATCCTCGCCGTCGACCTGACCCCGGCCGCCGTGGGGCCCTACCTCTGCCCGCCGGTCAATCTGTCGTTCAACCTCGACGCCCCGAACGTCAACATGATCACCTGCGGGGGACAGGCCACCGTGCCCATGGTCAGCGCCGTCTCCTCCGTCGTCCCGGTGCCGTACGCCGAGATCGTCGCGTCGGTGTCGAGCCGGTCCGCCGGGCCCGGCACCCGCGCCAACATCGACGAGTTCACCGAGACGACGAGCAACGCCGTCGAGGCTGTCGGCGGGGCAGAGCGTGGCAAGGCAATCATCATCCTGAACCCGGTCGAGCCGCCGCTGATGATGCGCAACACGGTGTTCTGCGCGATCCCGCCGGAGGCTGGCGAGCCCGGCGAGCTCCAGGACCGGCTGCTGGAGTCGATTCACGCCATGGAGGCCACGGTCCAGGAGTACGTCCCGGGCTACCACCTGCGCGCCGCACCCCAGTTCGACCCGGCCCGCGACGCCTGGCGCGGCCAGGCTCGGGTGTTCATCCCGATCGAGGTCAAGGGGCGCGGTGACTACCTGCCCGACTACGCCGGCAACCTCGACATCATCACCGCCGCCGCCGCGCGGGTGGGTGACCTCATGGTCGCGCACCGGCTCGGCGTCGACACCACGTGGAAGTCGTCGGCAGACCTCGGCGACCTGCCCGACACGACAACGATGCCCCAGGAAGCAGGTGTCTGACCGCGATGGGTGACATGACGATCCGCCCCGAGGACGTTCCGGTGGTCGACCGCGAAGTGACCGAGACGGAGGTGCTCGCCAACGCCACCGCGGCTGGTGGCGAGCGGGACCTGCGGATCACCGACTCCACGTTGCGAGACGGCTCGCACGCGATGAGCCACCAGTTCACCGAGGAGCAGGTGCGCGGGGTCGTCTCGGCGCTCGACCGCGCCGGCGTCCAGGTGATCGAGGTGACCCACGGCGATGGTCTCGGCGGCTCGAGCTTCAACTACGGCTTCAGCCTCGTCGACGAGCTCGACCTCATCCGGGCCGCAGTCGACGAGGCCACCCAGGCGAAGATCGCGGTGCTGATGCTCCCTGGCCTGGCGACAGTCCGGGACCTCAAGCAGGCGCACGCAGTCGGAGCCTCCGTGGCTCGGATCGCGACCCACTGCACCGAGGCCGACGTGTCGACCCAGCACTTCGGCGAGGCACGGGCCTTGGGCATGGAGACCGTCGGGTTCCTGATGCTGTCGCACAGCACCACCCCCGACGTGCTGGCCAGGAACGCACGGACCATGGTGGATGCCGGTGCGGAGTGCGTCTACGTCGTGGACTCGGCCGGCGCCTTGATCCTCTCTGACGCCCAGGAGCGCATCACCGCGGTGGTCGAGGAAGTCGGCCGGGACGGCGCGCAGGTGGGGTTCCACGGCCACCAGAACCTCAGCATGGGCGTTGCCAACTCCGTCCTGGCATACCAGAACGGCGCGGCGCAGATCGACGGTGCCCTGTGCGCGCTCGGGGCGGGTGCCGGCAACTCGCCGACCGAGGTCCTCGCGGCCACGTTCGAGCGGATGGGCATCCGCACCGGCATCGACCTCGGAGAGGTGCTTTCGGCGGCCGAGGAGGTGGTGCGGCCCTTCATCCCACGACTGCCCTGGATGGACCGGTCCTCGATCACCCAGGGGTACGCCGGCGTCTACTCCTCGTTCCTACTGCACGCCGAGAGGGCGGCGGAGCGCTACGGCGTGCCGGCGCACGAGATCCTGCAGAAGGTCGGCGAGTACGGCTACGTCGGCGGCCAGGAGGACATGATCATCGACATCGCGCTCGAGCTCGCCCAGGAGAAGGAGCTCGGCGACCTCGCCGGGTCGGGGGTCCGCTGATGGCCTGGGACGTCGCCTCCGTCGGAGCCGATCTGCTGCGCTGCGAGGACGAGCGTGTCGATCGGGCACCGTTCACCGACGAGTGGCCCGAGCTGGATCTGGCGACCGGCTACGAGATCCAGGACCGGAACCTGCAGGCGCGGCTGGACCGCGGCGAGACGCTCGTCGGCATCAAGCTCGGCCTGACCAGCAAGGCCAAGCAGCAGCGGATGGGCATCGACGTGCCCTTCGTGGCGTGGCTGACCGACGCAATGGTCCTGCCCGCCGGTGACCCGGTCCCGCAGTCCCGGCTGATCCACCCCCGCATCGAGCCCGAGATCGTCTTCGTCATGGGCCGGGAGCTCACCGGTCCAGGCGTGAGCTGTGCCACCGCGATGCGTGCGGTCGAGTCCGTCTGGGGCGGTGCCGAGATCATCGACAGCCGCTACCGCGACTTCCGGTTCAAGGCAGGCGACGTCGCCGCCGACAACGCCTCCTCCGGCGTTTTCGTCACCGGTCCGGTCGGGCTGCCGCCGAGCGGACTGGACCTGACGCTGGAGGCAGCGCTGGTGGAGGTGGACGGGCAGATCGTCGACTCGGCGACCGGCGCTGCGGTCCTCGGGCACCCAGGAGAGGCGCTCGCGCTGGCCGCCAACGAACTCGCGAAGCGCGGACACGTCATCAAGCCCGGCTGGATCGTGCTGACCGGTGGGATGACCGACGCCGTACCCGCGCCGCCGAACTCGTCGACCGCGATGCACTTCACCCACCTGGGTTCGATCTTCATCAACGGAGGCGAGTGATGCCGTTCATCGAGGTGACCCTGACGGAGGGCCGCACCCCCGAGCAGATCCGGACGCTGATCAGTGCGCTGACGAAGGCGGCGGGCGAGTCCGTCGACGCGCCGTTGGCCAGTGTGCGCATCGTCGTGCGCGAGGTGCCCGAGACCCACTGGGCTGCCGGGGACGTCACGATCGCCGAGCGCAAGCAACGAGAGGGGACGCCATGAGCGAGCGCCAGTTCTTCGGTCACGTCATCGACGGCAAAGAGGTGCCGTCCGCGGACGGCACCACCTTCGAGGTGTGGAACCCCTGGACGCAGGAGGTCTGGGCCGACGCGGCCGAGGGTGCCGCCGAGGACGCCGACCGAGCCGTCGCAAGCTCGCGCCGGGCCTTCGACGAGGGCGACTGGCCTCGACTGGGCCGGGCGGAGAGGGCGGTTGCGATCCACAAGCTGGCCGACCTGATGGAGGAGCGGTCCGACGAGCTCGCCACCCTCGACACCACCAACATGGGCAAGCCCTTCGCCCAGTCCAAGCACGACGTCGGGCGCTCGGTGTGGAACTTCCGCTTCTTCGCCGATCACCAGCGCGACCACTGCGGTGAGGTCTACCCGATGGACTCCGGGCACCACTCGTACAGCGAGTACGGACCCGCCGGCGTGGTCGCGGCCATCAGTCCCTGGAACTTCCCCCTCATGATGGCCAGCTGGAAGATCGCGCCGGCGCTCGCCTGGGGCAACACGTGCATCATCAAGCCGTCCGAGGACACGCCGGCGTCGGTGACGATGCTGGGTCGGCTCGCGACGGAGGCAGGCTTCCCTCCGGGCGTGCTCAACGTGCTCAATGGGCACGGCCGCCCGGCCGGCTCGTCCCTCACCGGAGACGACCGCGTCGACCGGGTGACCTTCACGGGGTCTTCCACGACCGGCAAGCACGTGATGGCGTCGGCCGCCGGACACCTTGCACCGGTCTCGCTCGAGCTCGGCGGGAAGGGCGCCAACATCATCTTCGAGGACGCCGACCTCGACAACGCCGTCCACTGGGCGGTCGAGGCGATCTTCCGCAACTCCGGTCAGATCTGCCTCGCTGGATCGCGGCTCTACGTCGCCGCGGCGATCTACGAGGAGTTCATGGCCCGCTTTGTGGCTGCCGCCGAAGCGCTGGTCATCGGCGACCCGTTCGACCCGGCGACGAAGTTCTCCAGCCTGGCCAGCAGGAAGCACTTCGAAAAGGTGTCGTCGTACGTCGAGGGCGTTGGTGCCGACGGAGGCAAGGTCCTCACCGGGGGGGTCGACGAGGAAGGCCGGTGGCTGGTCCGCCCCACCATCGTCGCCGACCTGCCGCTGACTGCGCCGGCGTACTGCGACGAGATCTTTGGACCGGTGTGCGTGGTGAACCGCTTCGAGTCCGAGGACGAGGTCGTCGGCCTGGCTAATGACACCCGTTACGGACTCAACGCGATGCTGTTCACCGAGAACCTCTCCCGGGCGCACCGCGTCGCCTCCCGTCTCCGCGCGGGGACGGTGTGGGTGAACTGCTTCTTCGTCCGCGACCTGCGCACGCCCTTCGGCGGTGTCGGGGACTCAGGCGTAGGCCGTGAAGGCGGCAACTTCAGTCGCGAGTTCTTCACCGAGCCCAAGGCCGTCGTCATGCAGATACAGCGGTGATGACGGCCTAGGCTTGCGACATGAACCTCGATCTCGACCGGCGGGTGTACCTCGTCGACGACGGGGCGACCACGTTGGGCCAAGAAGTGGCCCGAGTACTGATCTCTGAGGGCGCGCGAGTGGTGCTCGGGGCCCGCGGCGAACACGACCTTTCCACGCTTGTAGAAGACCTTGGCGCCTCCCACGCTGTTGCTGTGGCGCCCGGAGAAGGACAGGCCCCTGCCCACTTGGTCGCCTGCGCCGAGGCCACGTGGGGACGACTAGACGGCGCGGTCATCTCGGCTGGGGACATCCGGGAGGGAGGGGCTCTGGAGGTGACCGATGCAGCGTGGACCGACTCCTTCCAGGACATGTTCCTCCGCACCGTCCGTGCCATGCGAGTCCTTGCTGACTCCCTGCCGGCCGGCGGGTCGATTGCTCTCGCTTTGTCCACTGCGGTCTACGAGCCGGGCACCGGTCAGGCTGTCGCTGACGCGCTGGAACGTGGTCTCGCCACTGTGGCGCTCGAGCTGGCAGGGGAGGTCGGACCGCGAGGCATCAGGGTGAACGGACTACTGGCGGGTGCCATCGACTCGTCTCGTCTCGAACCAGGTGCCGTACCCCTTGGTCGGCACGGGAGTCCGGAAGAGTTCGCACGGGTGGCGGCATTCTTGCTGTCGCCAGCCTCTTCATATGTCACCGGCACGCTCGTCCCGGTTGACGGAGGCATGTCCCGCTTCAACTGAAGAAGCCGCTGGGTCGCCGACCCGGCTGGGAACGGACTCTGGTACGAGGCGCGCCATTCCTTCTCGACGCTCGCGGGCAATAGCGACGAGGGCCCCAGCCAACCGCGCTGTGGACGCTTGCGACCGTCGGCGCTCGTCGGTGGAAGGGCTCGAATTGGGCTCGCATCTATTCGCAATTGTCAACGACGGCTGAAAACGGACCCCTTTGCGACGGCTTGGTTCCCAGGAGTCATCGCAATCTCTGGGTGGATGGGGACGTTAGCAGTGCGTTGAACAGCTCGGCCGGCGCGCGGTCGCCGAGGGTGAGTCGCGGTCGGCCGTTAAGCGGCTCTTCCCAGATGAGGGTGTAGGTCGGCCGGGCGCGTCGGTCCGCAGGTAGACGTCGAGGTGTCCCGACGATGGAGGTTCCTACGCCATCCATCCGAAAGACCTCGACGTGACCGACGCTACCCCGCCGGCCGGCTTCGGCCGCCCTGACCTGACCGCCTTCGCGTCTCATCCCAATCGACCCTGATCGAGTCTGCTGACCCCCTCGACGAGAACGCAGCGACATCACAGCCACCCAACCCCGACCGTCCGGGAAGCCGGGACACGTCACATGGCCTGTGCTGCGGGCGTGTCGAGTGGGTCGTCCAGGGGCGACGCAGGAGCGTCGACGCGACGTGCTGAGAGGTGGTTCCAGTCGAGCACTAGGACACCGGCTACAGGCATGGCGATAGGTCAGGAACGGCGTCGCTCCCTACGCAGGAGGGAGCGCAGAGTCTCGGCGTTCGCGTAGCCGACCCGTAGCGCGATCTCGGCGGAGGTGAGGTCCGTGGTTGCTGAGAGGTGCCGAGCTCGTTCGATGCGAAGCCGTTGGACGAAGCCGAGCGGAGTGAGGTTGAGCGCCGCACGGACTCGTCGTTCGAGGGTGCGCCGGCTGGTGCCGAGCGACTGCGCGACGAAGGCGACGTTGAACGGTTCGTCCAGGCGGGCGCGCACGAAGCGTTCGAACTCGACGACGATCGGGTCCTCGTGCCGGAGATATTCGTAGGCGACGAAGGCCGCCTGCGACGGACGCTCGTCGATGATGAGGAGCTTGGCGACATGTTGGGCCAGGTCGGGGCTGATCGATCGCACGAGTGAGAGCGCGAGGTCGATGTGGGCGAACGCGGCGCCGGCGGTGACGAGGTTCCCGTCGACCACGACCATGGTGTCGAGATCGAGGGCGACGGTCGGATAGCGCTTCAGGAACTCCGGCCCCAGGAACCAGCTGGTCGTCGCCCGCCGATGATGCATCCGTCCGGTCTCGGCGACAGCGAACACGCCGGTGCACGCCGCGGCGATCCGGGTGGTCGCGTCGTCGAGGCGCCCGAGCGAGGCGATAACCGAACGAGCATCTCGGCTCTGGAGGGCGTCGTTGGTAGCGGCGGCCGTGAGGGTTCCAAGCGCAGGGACGACGACCACGTCGAACTCTGCGGACTCCGACAGCGGGTGGTCCACCGACAGGGTCATCGATGCCGTCGTGGTCACTCTCCGTTTCGGTCCGAGGATGGCGAGTTCGATCGGGTCGATCCGCGAGTCGACATCGCCGCGGGCTCCGTCGGCCACCCGCACGATGTCGATGACCGACGCGACAGCCGAACCGAAGCAGCCGTCGATCGCGATCAGTCCGATACGCATGGCGCGAACAATAGCAATACCGCCGTATACGCCACCTCTCACCTGCCCTTGCCCGTCATACGCTGAACTCGCTTCACCAAGAAACCTCGACACCTAGGAGAACCCCTCATGTCCGCACCCGCATCACTTCCGTATGCCTTCGTCGCCAAGATCGTCGCGGCCGATGGACAGCACGACGCGCTCGCCGATCTGCTCGCCGGCGCTGTCGCGCTCGCCAACGAAGAAGTAGGAACGATTGTCTGGTTCGCGGTCAGGACCCACGCCGACACCTTCTGGATCTTCGATGCATTCCCCGACGAGGCCGCTCGCGACGCCCACGCCAACGGCGCCATCGTCGCAGCCCTGATGGCCAACCAGCACCTCCTCGGCGCAGCACCCGAGATCCTGGCGGCCGACGTCCTCGCGTCCAAGCTCCCGTAGTCCGCCAACGCGCGAGACGATCGCGCCCCGCCGAGCCGTCGCCGGGTCGCGACGCAACGCCACGCTGCGTTGCCGAGCGGTGCGAGGCCTATCGGCACACGGACAGGATGCCGGCCGCGAGCGCTCAGCCGGCGAGGGGTCCGTCGCAGAGGAGAGCGACGTCGGTGTCGGGCAGAGCCGTGAGGCCAGCGCATCGCGCGACCACCAGAACCGAACCGCCCCTGCCCTGCGTTTCCGCAGGTCAGGGGCTGTTCGCCGGAGCCGCCTGTCGGAATCGAAGCGACGACCTAATCACGTCGGCTTTGCGTCTATCGCTTGATGCGCCCACTGGGCGAACGAGCCGCTGACCTGCGCAAACGCCGAGCGTGGGGGACGCCGCCATCCGGTGGTGACCGACGACGACCGACCAGTACCGACCGTTTCACCGGAGCTTGCGGCGGCGTCGAAGCCGAGCAAGCTCCATTCCTTTAGCTCACCGCGCCCTCCTCCTCGCCGGTCCCGTCGTCGTCGAAGACGTTTCAGGGGTCTTCTCAGATGACGGTGTAGGTCGGCCGGGCGCGTCGGTCCGCAGATAGACGTCGAGGTCTCCCGACGACGGAGGTTCCTACGCCATCCATCCGAAAGACCTCGACGTGTCCGACGCTACCCCGCCGGCCGGCTTCGGCCGCCCTGACCTGACCGCCTTGGCTCGACTCGACGGCCTCGGTCTGAGCGTGACCGGACAACGACTTGAACCGGATCGTGCGGTCCTCGCGTGCCGCGTGGTGGAACCAGATCAGTGGTGCCGACGGTGCGGCAGCGAAGGCGCTGCTCGTGACACCGTGATCCGGCGGTTGGCCCACGAGCCGCTGGGCTGGCGACCGACCGTGCTGGAAGTTGTAGTGCGCCGCTACCGCTGTGCCGACTGCGGACACGTGTGGCGCCAAGACACCAGCGCCGCGGCGGAGCCACGCGCGAAGCTCTCGCGCACCGGACTGCGGTGGGCGCTGGAAGGGATCGTGGTCGCACACCTCACCATCGCCCGTGTCGCCGAGGGACTCGGGGTCGCGTGGGACACCGCCAACAACGCGGTCCTGGCTGAAGGCAAGCGGCTGCTGATCAACGACCCCACGCGGTTTGAGGGCGTGAAGGTCATTGGCGTCGATGAGCACGTCTGGCGCCACACCAGGCGTGGCGACAAGTGCGTCACCGTGATCATCGACCTCACCCCGGTCCGCGATGGCGCCGGCCCAGCAAGGCTGCTGGACATGGTCGAGGGCCGGTCGAAGGCGGCGTTCAAGACCTGGCTCGCCGACCGCGACGACGCCTTCCGTGACGCGGTCGAGGTGGTCGCGATGGACGGCTTCACCGGGTTCAAGACCGCCGCTGCAGAGGAGATCCCGGACGCGGTCACGGTGATGGATCCCTTCCACGTCGTGCGCCTGGCCGGTGACGCCCTCGACAGGTGCCGGCGCCGGGTCCAACTCGCGATCCACGGGCACCGTGGGTTCAGGGACGACCCGCTCTACAAGTCGCGGCGCACGCTGCACACCGGCGCGGACCTGCTCACCGACAAGCAGAGCGACAGGCTACGCGCGCTGTTCGTTGATGACGCTCACGTCGAGGTCGAGGCGACCTGGGGTGTCTACCAGCGCATGATCGCCGCCTATCGCCACGAGGACCGGCAACGCGGCCGCGAGCTCATGGAGAAGCTGATCACCGACCTCAGCGCCGGCGTCCCCAAGGTGCTCACCGAGCTCACCACCCTGGGCCGGACCCTGAAGAAGCGAGCCGCTGACGTGCTCGCCTACTTCGAACGACCCGGCACCAGCAACGGGCCGACCGAGGCGCTCAACGGACGGCTCGAACACCTGCGCGGCTCCGCACTCGGGTTCCGCAACCTGACCAACTACATCGCCCGAAGCCTGCTCGAGACCGGCGGCTTCAGACCCCAACTCCTACACCCCCGATTGGGATGAGCCAGCAAACCCCACCCGGAGCAAGGTCAAGAAGTTCGGGGCGCTCGGGCGCCGGATGCGCGTGCGATCGAGGGCGGCCCGCCCGAGTACGCGGGTAGACCGCTAGAGACGACGGGCAACCGCCGTCGGAGATGGATGGTCGCCACTCCTTCAGGAGTACAGAACCCGGCTTACGCGTCAGCCCGTCCGCACCAATCCCGCCTCACGCGGCGTAGATCGTCCCCAACGCGGTCCCAGCTCGGCGTCAATCGCCAGCCTCGTCCGATCGTCCGAGTCATGCCACAGATGGGCGTAGGTCTCCAACGTCTCGCTCGGAGACGCGTGCCCGAGCCTTGCCTGCACCGTCCTCGCTGACTCGCCGTAGCGGATAAGCAATGACGCGTAGTAATGCCGCAGCGCGTGCATGCCAGTCCCCGTCAACTCGTTCAGCCCCGCCGCCTTCGCGGCTGGCCGCCACACGTGCCCAAACGCAGAGCGCATAATCGGCACGCCACCGAGCGTGAACACCAGACCATCCTCGTCAACGTCGCGGTCGCGCAGATGTTGGCCCAGCGCCTCGACCACAACATGAGGCAGTGGGATGATCCTGCGGCTCGCCGTCGTCTTCAACGGCGCGAAGGTGGTCGTCGGACCAGGCAAAGTGCGGCGTTGGCGGTCCACAATCACCACCGGATCGCTTGTATCGAGCCGCAGTCGGTCACGGGTCACCCCGAAAACCTCGCCCTGCCGCATGCCGGTGGCGGCGGTGAAGGTGACGAGTGCACGCAGTTCCCGGGGAACCTCGTCCCGGAGGCGAGCGACCTGCTCGGTCCGCAGAGGTACCACCAGTCGGCGTTCTCGCTGGGGGAGACGAGTCCCATCACAGGGATTCGTTGTTAGTAGTCGGTCCCGCGTGGCCGCAAGAAAGATAGACGAGACGATTCCGTGGATCACCCGCACGGTCGACGCAGCCAGCCCGTTGGTGACGCTCAGCGTCTGCACCCATGCCTGAATGTCGGAGTGCAGGATCGTGTCGAGTCGTCGGCTGCCGAGCGTCGGGTAGACGTGGCGTCGCAGCATGGTCTCCACGTGAGCGGTGCTACTCGGGCGGTGGAGCCGCATCGACCGCCACTCCTCGGCGTAGGCACGAAACGTGATTCGACCTGCGCCCGCGTGGACGTGTCGCCCGCCGGTGACTGAAGCGGTCATCTCGTCAAGCCACCGCTGAGCGGCCTCCTGCTCGACGAAGTGCCGAGCATGCTCACGCCCATTGGCGTCCCGATATCGGGCGCGCCACCGACCGTTCGGCCGCCTTCCGAGACTTCCCACCACCCACCCTCTCGTCCTCACGCTGCGCCAGGTCATCGGACGGCACACCCAATCATTCGCGCCGGAACGACGCCCATCCAGGGGTAGAGCCGTTCCGAGAAGGCCGCGGCGTCGGATCGACTCGATCGCCTCACTGGCTTCAGAGACCGATAGTCACCAAGCCCTCGGCACAACCCCTATGAGCCAGCCAAGGTGGCGCTTGCGAAGAACTACGTCGGCATCGCGTGTCCCAGCTTCCACGTGATGGCGATCGGACGCTCACCGACATGGCTGACGTATGAGGCAGGGCCGAGGAAGTTGTAGGGCGCCGTGTTGTACTCGCCCTTGTGCTCGATCCGGCAGAAGAGCAGTACCGTACTTGTGCCGTCGAGGTAGCGCCGGGCCGAGCGACCGCGACTGCTCTTCATCGCTCACCGCAAGGAGCCTTGAGCATTCGCTGCGGACCCACCGCGAGGTGTTGGCCGACCCAACGTCCGGCGAGTTGTACGTCGCCGGCGCGCGCCCTGAGCGCTGGGACCACGTGTTCGCCAGCGTGCAATCCCTGCAGTCGTACGGGATCCGCCTGTCCGCGAAACTAGTGGCGGCGTTCGTAGTGATCAGGGACTGGGCGTCGGTCGCAAGCAGCCCCGTACTTCCTGCCGCACAAAAGGACACAAGTGCACAGTGTTGGGAACGCGACCGGTCTACTGCGAAACGGCGGAGGATGAGGCTGCGCTCGCTGGCGCGCGTTGGACCCCGATTTCGAGGAGGGGCTCGGATTGGGCTCGCTTTGATTCGCAACCACCCTGAAGGACGTGCCGACGCCCTCAGTCCTCTCCACCGGCATCGCCGCAGGTCAGCGGCTACTTTGGCCTCACGAGCGCAGCCAGCCGCAAAGAATCGCGTTCACGCTCACGACCATCGGTGTCTTCCCGATGACGCACCACGTTGAGTGTGCCGCGCTCGTCCGTGTGGAACCCTGGTGCTCGCCCTGATGCTCCCACGCCGTGGGGTGCGCTGGGTACGCACAAGGATGAGAAACGACGTCTGACGCTGGAAGACGTTGAAAGACATTTTCGCAGGTCAGACGCCGTTTCAGGCATCTAGCCGCAGGTCAAAGAGACCCACGACTTAAATGTCGTAGTAGAGCTCGAACTCGTGCGGGTGCGGCCGCAGCTGGACGGGAGCGATCTCCTGGGTCCGCTTGAAGTGGATCCACGTCTCGATCAGGTCGTCGGTGAAGACACCGCCGGCCGTCAGGTAGTCGTGGTCCTCCTCGAGCGCGTCGAGGACGGCACCGAGGCTGGTCGGCACCTGGTCGATCTCGGCCATCTCGTCCGGCGGCAGCTCGTAGATGTCCTTGTCGATCGGGGCCGCGGGCTCCGTCTTGTTCTGGACACCGTCGAGGCCGGCGAGCATCAGCGCCGCGAAGGCGAGGTAGGGGTTCGCCGACGGGTCGGGGAAGCGGGTCTCGACGCGCTTGGCCTTCGGGTTCGCGCCCGTGATCGGGATGCGGACCGAGGCGGAGCGGTTGCGCGAGGAGTAGACCAGCGAGATCGGGGCCTCGAAGCCGGGCACCAGGCGGTGGTAGGAGTTCACCGTCGGGTTGGTGAAGGCCAGCAGCGACGGGGCGTGCTTGAGGATGCCGCCGATGTACCAGCGGGCCATGTCGGACAGGCCGGCGTAACCGGTCTCGTCGAAGAACAGCGGCTCGCCGTCCTTCCACAGCGACTGGTGCACGTGCATGCCCGAGCCGTTGTCGCCGAAGATGGGCTTCGGCATGAAGGTGACGGACTTGCCCTGCTCCCAGGCGGTGTTCTTGATGAGGTACTTGAACTTCATCACGTCGTCCGCGGCCTTGAGCAGCGTGTCGAAGCGGTAGTTGATCTCCGCCTGGCCGGCCGTGCCGACCTCGTGGTGAGCGCGCTCGACGAGCAGGCCGCTGGCCTCGAGGTTCTTGACCATGTCGGCGCGCAGGTCGCTGTAGTGGTCGTAGGGCTCGACGGGGAAGTAGCCGCCCTTGAGTCGGGTCTTGTAGCCGAGGTTGTCGTCGCCCTCCTTGCCGGAGTTCCACCAGCCCTCGACGGAGTCGATGTGGTAGTAGCCCTCGTTGACGCCGGTGGAGTAGCGGACGTTGTCGAAGATGTAGAACTCGGCCTCGGGGGCGAAGTAGGCGGTGTCCGCGATGCCGGTCGAGTCGAGGTAGGCCAGCGCCTTGCGAGCGATGTTGCGCGGGTCGCGGCTGTAGGCCTCACCGGTGATCGGGTCGTGGATGAAGAAGTTGACGTTGAGCGTCTTCGCCTTGCGGAACGGGTCGATGTACGCCGTCGTCGGGTCCGGGAAGAGCGACATGTCCGACTCGTTGATGGCCTGGAAGCCACGGATCGAGGAGCCGTCGAAGCCGAGGCCGTCGTCGAAGACGCTCTGGTCGAAGGAGGACACCGGCACGGTGAAGTGCTGCATGATGCCGGGCAGGTCGCAGAAACGGACGTCGACCATCTCGACGCCCTCGTCCTTGATGAACTTCAGCAGCTCATCGGAGTTGTTGAACATTCGGTCCTCCTTGACGGCGCCCAGCGCACGTCGAGTTTGCAGCGTCACGGAACGGGGCCTCGTTGCACCGTGCTCGTCACGCTAGGCGGGAGCAGTTTCTAGACCGTATCCCGATTGTTTCGCCCGTGTTACATGTGCCCGGCAGATGGCTGACGTGTCGGGGCTGCCTAGGCTGGGGACGTGACCAGCGCTGTAACACCGGAGCTCGCGACCGCGTCCTGGGGACGTCGGATCCTCGCCCTCTTCGTGGACTGGGTGACCTGCCTGGCCGTCGTCGAGGGCCTGGTCGCGGCCGGCGTGATCGCCGGCAACCCCAACGGGCTCGGCACGCTGGGCCTCTTCGTCGTCGAGTCCGCGCTCTTCACCGCGGTGGCCGGCGGCTCGTTCGGCAAGCTCGCCACGCGGCTGCGGGTGGTGCGCGACGTACCCGGCCAACCGGTGTCCCTGGCGCGCGCGCTCGTGCGGAGCGCGCTGGTGGCGCTGCTGCTCCCGCCCCTGCTCACCGCCGGTGGCCGGGGACTGCACGACGTCGCCGCCGGCACGCGGACCGTCGCGATCTGACGGACTGGCTCAGCGTCCGCGCTGCTGCGAGCGCATGCCCTTCATCGACGTGGGGACCGGGCCCTTGGGCAGCGGCAGCTTGCCGCGCTGGGCGTCGAGCGCCTTGAGGCGCTGGAGGATGTCGGTGATCTCGGCGGGCTTCACGTTGCGGCCGAGCTTCTGCACGTGGCGCACGAGCTTGGGGATCGGCACCTCGCCCTCACCGCGACCGGCAACGATCTCGTGGATCGGCACGCCGTAGGCGACGCGCTCGTGCTTGCGGCGCTCGTTGACCATCAGCTGCTTCACGCGCGCCTGGCTCGTGCCCTCGCCGACCAGGACGATGCCGGGCGGGCCGACCACGCGGTGCACGACGTCCTGCTGCTTGGTGAAGCCGACGACGGGGTCGACCTTCCACCCGCGGCGCAGCATCTGCAGCGCACCGGCGGCCGCAGCGGGCTGGCCCTCCATCTGCTTGTACGCCGCCCTCTGGGCGCGGCGGCCGAAGACCAGCAGCGCGGCGAGCATGCCGGTCATGAGCGCGACCACGATCGAGAGGACCAGCGAGATCCAGCCGTCGCCGCCGAGCAGCCACATGAGGCCGAAGCCGATCGCCGCGCCCAGCACGAAGACACCCAGGATGATGAGGCCGATGCGCGGGTCGGTCCGCTTGGTCATCGTGTAGGTCTGCATGATCTGCCCACGGCGCGAGGTGGGCGTGGAGGCGGGGGTCGACATAGGTGGCCTTGTCCAGCTGGGAGGAGGTGAGGTGGGGTACGCGGGTGGTGGAGCGGGTCAGACGGTGGCGGCGGAGCGCGCGTCCATGGCCTGACCGTACAGCCGCCCGGCGCGGTAGGACGAGCGGACCAGCGGTCCCGAGAGGGCTCCGGCGAAGCCGATCTCGTCGGCCTCGGCCTTGAGCTCGACGAACTCCTCGGGCTTGACCCAGCGCTCGACGGGGTGGTGCCGCGGCGAGGGGCGGAGGTACTGCGTGATCGTGATCAGCTCGCAGCCGGCGTCGTGCAGGTCGCGCAACGCCTGGCTGACCTCCTCGCGGGTCTCGCCCATGCCGAGGATCAGGTTGGACTTGGTGACCAGGCCGAAGGCGCGGGCCTGGGTGATCACGTCGAGGGAGCGGTCGTAGCGGAACGCCGGGCGGATCCGCTTGAAGATCCGCGGCACGGTCTCGACGTTGTGGGCCAGCACCTCGGGCCGCGACTCGAAGACCTCCTGGAGGAGGTCGGGCTTGCCGTTGAAGTCGGGGATCAGGTTCTCGACACCCGTGCCGGGGTTGAGCTCGTGGATGGCTCGCACCGTCTCGGCGTACAGCCAGGCGCCGCCGTCGGGCAGGTCGTCGCGGGCGACGCCGGTGATGGTGGCGTACTTGAGCTCCATGCGCTGCACGGACTCGGCCACGCGGCGGGGCTCGTCGCGGTCGAGCGGCTGCGGCTTGCCGGTGTCGATCTGGCAGAAGTCGCAGCGGCGGGTGCACTGGTCGCCACCGATGAGGAAGGTGGCCTCCCGGTCCTCCCAGCACTCGAAGATGTTGGGGCAGCCGGCGGACTGGCAGACGGTGTGGAGGCCCTCGGACTTCACGAGGTTCTGCAGCGCCGTGTACTCAGGGCCCATCTTGGCCTTGGTCTTGATCCACTCCGGCTTGCGTTCGATCGGGGTCTCCGCGTTGCGGATCTCCAGGCGGAGGAGCTTGCGTCCTTCAGGTGCGGGAGCGGCAGTCACACGCCTCACTCTACGACGGTGCCGAGGGGCTCCCAACTCACGGTCGGGGGAGTCCGCTCAGGGCACGTCGCGCCGGTGCGTCGCCCACACCGACAGCGCCACCGAGACCACGACCAGCACCGCCAGCATCAGCCCACCGTCGACGGCGGGCAGCGTCGACTCGCAGCCTCCGCTGACCGACCCGTCGGGCGACTGGATGCAGGCGGACGGGTCGTAGTAGGAGAAGCCACCGAGCACGAAGGCGAGGAAGTTGGTCGGCAGCAGCCAGCGAGCAGCGTTGTCACCGAGGATCGCCACGACGATCAGCGATCCCGCGATCGCGACGCCGAACATCAGCGACAGCGTGGCGACCGTGCTGCGGAACAGCATCGTGAGCGCGTAGCCCAGCAGCCCGCCGACCCCGATCGCCAGCACCCCGCGGGCCTGCGTGGCCCAGATGTCGTCCCACGTCCCGGGAGCGGCCGTGATGTCGCGGCTCGACGCGAGCAGTGCCGCCCCGCCCCAGAAGAGGGCCAGCACGACCACGCCGACCACGAGGCCGGTCAGCACCACGGCGGCACCCTTGGCCGCCCACAGCCGCAGCCGCCGCGGCACGAACAGCAGCTGGTTGCTCATCGACCCGGTGTTCCAGTCGTGGCCGGCGTACGTCGTGCCGATGAGCATCAGCAGGCCGGTCAGGATGGTGATGGCGGCGGCGCCGACGTCGGTGCGGAGCGTCGTGAGGTCCAGCTCGTTGCGGTAGAGGTAGTACTCGGCGCGGGGCGTGATCGTCTCGGCGCACTCGCTCGCGGTCCCGTCCGGCCCGAGGTACATCTCCGGGTCGGCCTCGCAGGCGGTGATCTCCTGGGCGACCCAGGGCTGGCCGGCGTCCTGGGCGGCCATCTGCTCGGCCCGCGCGATGTCCGCGTCGCTCACCGGACGCGTCTCCCAGGCGTAGCCGGCGAGCAGGACCAGGGGTAGGGCGACGCAGGCCACCAGGAGCACCACGACGGCGCGCCGCCAGCGCAGGCGGGCGAGCTCGACACGCAGGAGCCTCATCACGCCTCCTCCGACGTCGTCGCGACGCCCATCCGGTCGTCGGCGGTGAGCTCGAGGAAGATCGTCTCCAGGTCGGCGCGCACCGGGGTCAGCTCGGACAGGAACAGGCCCGCCTCGGCCAGCAGCCGGGTGATCCGCTCGCCGGGCTCGTCAGTCCCGACGTCCAGCGAGCCTGCGTCGAGGCGTACGTCCATGCCAGCGGCCTCCAGCACCGCGGCGGCCGCGGTCGGGTCGCTGACGCGCAGCCGGTAGGACGTACGGCCCAGCAGGTCCTCGACCTTGCCGGACGTCAGCATCCGGCCGCTGCCGATGATGGTCGCGCTGGTGCACACCTGCTGCACCTCGGCCAGGATGTGCGAGCTCAGCAGGACGGTGACGCCGGCCTCCCCGAGGTCGCGGATCAGCTCGCGGATCTCCCGGATCCCGGCGGGGTCGAGGCCGTTGGTGGGCTCGTCGAGGATCAGCAGATCGGGCGACTTGAGCAGCGTGGCCGCGATGGCGAGCCGCTGCTTCATGCCGAGCGAGTAGGACTTGAAGCGGTCCTCGGCGCGGTTGCCGAGCCCCACCCTGACCAGGGCCTCGTCGACCGCCGAGTCCGCCACTCCGACCGAGCGGGCCAGCAGCAGCAGGTTCTGCCGGGCGGAGAAGGTGGGGGAGAACTTCGGCGACTCCACCACGGCACCGACGCGGCCGATCACGTCGTCGAGGTGGTCGGGCACGGGGGTGCCGAAGAGCGCCATGGTGCCGGCCGTGGGCCGGGCCAGGCCGAGCAGCATCCGGATCGTGGTGGTCTTCCCGGACCCGTTGGGCCCGAGGAAGCCGTGCACCCCGCCGCGCGGCACCGCCAGGTCGAGGTCGTCGACCGCGACGCGGGTGCCCCCCTTGCCACTGAACTCCTTGCGCAGACCGCTGGTCTCGATCACCAGGTCGGTACCGCTGGTCGTGCTCGACAACGTAGTCCCCCCTCGGGCGTCGACGTGACGCCCTCCCCGTGGGGGCGACTCTGGCAGGCGGGGGTCCGGGTGGGCGAGGAGGCGCGCCGGTCAGCGCCCGGGTGTGACCAGCTGGATGCGGGGACCGTGGCCCGGCTCGGGCCGGGGCTCGTAGTCGGGGGTCGCGACGTAGGGCTCCCAGAGGAGGTACGCCGAGAGGTGCTCGCGCACGCCCGGGAGCACGTCGGCGACCGTGACGTCGCGCCCCAGCTCCTCGCTCAGCGACGTCACCCCGGCGTCGGCGATGCCGCACGGGACGAACCGGTCGTACCACCCGAGGTCGACGTCGCAGTTGATCGCGAAGCCGTGCATGGTGACGCCGCGGCTGACCCGGATCCCGATCGCGGCGATCTTGCGCTCGGGCCCGCGGTCGTCGGCGCGCAGCCACACGCCGCTGCGCCCCGGCACGCGGGCGGTGGCCACCCCGAGGTCGCGGCAGACCGCGATCAGGGCCTCCTCGACACGGCGTACGTAGTCGACGACCTTGACGTGGTCGGGCAGGCGCACGATGGGGTAGCCGACGAGCTGGCCAGGGCCGTGGAAGGTGATCTTGCCGCCGCGGTCGACGTCGATGACGTCCGCGCCGCCCGGGTCGAGCGGGCGCTCGTGGGGGTCGGTGCGCTTGCCGGCGGTGAAGACGGGCGGGTGCTCCAGCAGCAGCACCGAGTCGGGGCGCTCGCCCGCGACCACGGCCTCGTGCACGCGGCGCTGCGCGTCCCAGGCGGCGAGGTAGTCGACGGCGTCCTCGCCGAGACCGGCGATCTCGAAGTCCAGCGGCATGCGCCGAGCCTACGCCCGGTCCGCCGGCGGGGGTGCCTGTGGATGACGCGAGCGCCGCCGGGCGCAGATCGGCGAGGGTGGTCGGGTGGACCCGCGACGACTGCTCCCCGTGCTGACCGCCCTCGCGTGCGCCTGTGTCGTGGCGACCCTGGTCGTCACGATGGCGCGGCCGGGGGAGCCCACCACCGGCACGACCCTCCCGGCCGAGACACGTCCCTCAGAGGCGCAGCCCTCCGGCACCCGCAGCGCGTCCGAGGTCCTCACCGGCTGGGACGCGCGCCGCTCCGCGGCGTGGGCGGCAGGGGACGTCGAGGCGCTGGCCGGGCTCTACGCGGAGGGGTCGCGCACGGGGGCGGCGGACGTGCGGCTCCTCGGGCACTACCGCGACCGCGGCCTCACCGTGGAGGGGCTCACGACCCAGCTCCTGGCGGTCTCGGTCGTGCAGCGCGGGCCGCGCCGCCTGGTGCTGGACGTCACCGACCGGGTGGTGGCGGGCCGGGCGGTCGGCGGGGCGCGGCCGGTGGTCCTGCCGACGGACCGGGCGTCGGCCCGCCGGGTCGTGCTCGTACGTCCGGGGCGGACGTGGCTGGTCGCGGAGGCCCGCGATCAGGCGAGCGCGGCGGCGAGCACCTCGCGGACGTCCTCGTCCTCGAAGTCGTAGCCGGCGCGCTCCAGGGCCGCCGGGCGGGCGTTGATCGATCCGAGGAGCTCGGGGGCCAGGTAGCCCGCGCCGACCTTCATGACCGGCGCCGGCACCGCGAGGAAGGCCTTGCGCTTCACGGCGGACGCCAAGGTGCGGGTGAACTCGGCATTGGTGGGCGTGTGCGGGCAGCAGAGGTTGAAGGCGCCCGAGACGTCGCGGGACTCGATCAGGTAGCTCACGGCACCGACCCAGTCGCGCAGCGAGATCATCGGCATGTGCTGCTCGCCGGACCCGAGCCGGGCTCCGCCGCCCAGCTGGAAGAGCAGCCGCAGCTGCTTGAGCGGCGGGGAGGTGCGGTCCATCACGGGGGCGGTGCGGAGCACGCACACGCGGGCGCCGGCCTCCTGCGCCGGGCGGGTCGCCTCCTCCCACGCGCGGGCAACCCGGGTGAGGAAGGCGTCGCCACTGGTCTCGGAGTCCTCGGTGACGAGGCGGTCGCCGTGGTCGCCGTACCAGCTGATGCCGTTGCCGGCGAGGAAGGCGGGCGGGCGCTCGGCTGCCGCGATCGCCTCTGCGAGGACGCGCGTGGTCGAGACGCGCGAGTCCATCACTTCCCGGGCGTACTTCTTCGAGTGCGGGTTGGCCGCGATCGTGGCGCCGGCCAGGTTGACCACGGCGTCGGTGCGGGCGACCGCGGCGGCGTCGATGTCTCCGGTGCTCGGGTCCCAGCGGGACTCGTGGGCCGAGGTCGGCTCGCGCCTCACGAGCGCGGTCACCTCGTGCCCGTGCACCCGCAGGTGCGTGGACAGGTGGGCGCCGAGGAATCCTGAGGCACCGGCGATGAGGACGCGCATGTCTCCACCCAACCAGCGGGGGCCAAAGCCCTCATCCGGCCAGGTGCCCCCAGCGGGCGGACAGCTCGTGCCACGGCCCGTGCTCGACGATCCGCCCTGCGTCGAGGACGACCACGCGGTCGGCCTGCGTCAGTGCGGCGGCCTTGCTGGTGGCGCCGATCACGGCCGCGCCGCGGGCCCGCAGCGCCTGCCACAGCTCGACCTCGGTGGCCGCGTCGAGTGCCGACGACACGTCGTCGGCGAGCAGCACGTCGGCCTCGGCGGCCAGAGCGCGCGCCAGCGCCAGGCGCTGGACCTGCCCGCCGGAGAGGCGTACGCCGCGGTGCCCGACGAGGGAGTCCGGCCCGCCCGCCTCCGCCACGTCGCGGCCCATCCGGGCGGCCTCGAGGGACGGGAGCACGGCGCGCTCGGCGTGGTCGAGGGCGACGTTGCCGGTGAACGTGCCCGACAGCACCCGCGGCACCTGCGCGACGTGGGCCACGCGTCCGGGCCGCAGCGCGGTCTGCGGGTCGGCGACGACCTGGTCGTTCCAGCGGATCTCGCCGGTGCTGGTGACCAGTCCGGCCAGTGCGCCGAGCAGGCTGGACTTGCCCGAGCCGACCTGGCCGAGCAGCAGCACCAGCTCGCCCGCGTGGACGTCGAGGTCGACGCCCTGCACCCCGAGCGTGCCGTCGTCGTGGACCGCGTCGAGGCCGCGCACGCTGAGCGTGCGCAGCGGGTCGCGGTGCGCCGGCGCGGGGTCCGGGCCGGTGCCGCGGACGAGGTCGACGCCCGGCGGCAGGTCCATCAGGTCGCCGCCGCCGGCGAGCTCGCTGGTGGCGTTCATCCAGGCGCGGGTGCCGGGCGCCTCGGTGACGACGGAGCCGGCGACCCGGCCGAACCAGTCGAAGCCGCTGACGGCGTTGGCGACCAGGAGCGCGGTGGCGAGCTCCCACCGGCCGGTGAGCAGGCCGGCCCAGGCGGCGACGACGCCGAGCTGGACCATCACGACGGGAACGCCGTCGAGCAGCGCCTGGACGCGGTGCTCGCGCACGGCGGCGTCGACGCGACCGCCGTCGACGTCGCGCAGGTGCTGGTGCACCTGCGGGGTGGCGGCGGCCAGCTTGACGGTGCGCACCGACTCCAGCGCCGACACGAGCGACTGCCCGAAGCGTGCGCGAGCCGTGGACGCGGCGGCGGCCGAGCGACCGGCCACCCGGCGGCCGAGGGTGGAGGCCAGTGCGGAGACGGCCATGACGGTCAGCAGGACCGCACCCGCGACCCACGTCTGGGCGATCAGCGCGGTCATCGCGGCGACGACGAGTCCGTTGACGAAGTCGACCCAGCGATCGGTGTAGCGCGCAAGCCGGTCGGCGTCCATCGTGCGGGCGACGACCTCGCCCGGGGGCGTGCGGAGCAGGCGGCGCTGGGAGGTCTGGCCGTGGAGCACGGCGGCCCTGACCCGCAGGCGCACCTCGACCCACCAGTGGGGGTAGGTGCGGAAGGCCTGGGACAGCAGGAAGGGGGCGACCACGAGGGAGGCCACGAGCGCGACGACCAGCAGGCCGGGGTCCTCGCCCTCCTGCAGGTCGGTGACGATGAGTCCCCAGATCCAGCCGGTGACGGCGCCGAACGCTCCGGTCAGCGAGGCGGCCAGGAAGAGGAACGCGCCCAGCAGGCCCCACTGCGGCTGGATGCTGACGGCGTGGAGGACCTGGCGCGCCAGGCTCGGGGTGGGGGCGAGCTCGGGCGGGGGCGGGGGAGTCGTGCTGCGCCGCACCGACCCGATCGTGGAGGTGTCGTGGTGGTGCTCCTCGACCACCGACTCGTGGGCGGCGGCCTCGAGCAGGGTGCGGAAGGGGCCGTCCACCTGGGCGAGCCGCGCGCGCGGACCCTGCTGGACGACGTGGCCCGACTCCATCACCGCGACCTGCTCGGCGCGCTCGGTGGTGGAGAGCCGGTGGGCGACCAGGATGCCGGTGCGTCCGGAGATGAGCCGGTCGGCGGCGCGGACGACGCGCGCCTCGGTGACGGGGTCCATCCGGGCCGTGGCCTCGTCGAGGACGACGACGCTCACGTCGCGCACCAGGAGGCGGGCGAAGGCGACCAGCTGCTCCTCGCCCGCGGACAGGCTCGTGCCGCCCGGGCCCAGGACGGTGTCGAGGCCGTCGGGGAGGCCCGCGACCCAGTCGGTGAGGCCGAGCTCGGCGACCGCTGCCTCGACCCGCGTGCGGGGCACGTCGTCGAAGAGGGTGATGTTGTCGGCGAGGGTGCCCGCCAGCACCTCGGTGCGCTGGGTGACCACGCCCACCGCCGAGCGCAGCTGCTGGAGGTCGAGGTCGCGGACGTCGACACCGCCGAGGAACACCGATCCCCGAGGTGGCTCGACCGCTCGCGAGAGCAGAGAGGCGAGGGTGGACTTGCCCGAGCCCGTGCGGCCCACCAGGGCGCAGGTGTGCCCGGCAGCCAGCAGCAGGTCGACGTCGCGCAGCGCGAAGGTCCCGGTGCCGTAGCCGAAGTCGAGGTGGCGGAACTCGACGTCGAGCGGCCCGTCGGGCACCGGCCGGCCACCCGTCGGCTCTGCCGGTGCGGCCATCATGCCGCGCAGGCGCAGCACCGCGCCGAAGCCCTCCTGGAGGTCCGGCAGGTGGCGCGCGAGCATGTCGACGCCACCGACGAACATCGTGGTGACGAGGAAGAGCGTCACCAGCCGTGCGGTGGACAGGTCGCCGCCGAGGACGAGGGCGACGCCGACCACGCCGACCGCGGCGAGCGCGCCGTGCAGGAGCCCGCCGCTGCGGCGGGTGATGCGGACCTCGACGGCCAGCACGGCGTCGAGGGTGCGATGGACGACGGCGGCGAGGTGGGCGTTGCGGCGCAGCACGTGGGCCTGCCCCAGTGACGTGCGCAGGTCGTCGCGGGCCGCGACCCCCTCCTCGGTGGAGGCGGCGTGGTCGGTCCACGCAGCCTCCTCGATGACCTTCTTCTGCGAGACCTCCGGCAGGAGCCGGCGGATGGAGAGGAACGTGACGACCGCGGTGACGGGGAAGAGGAAGGCCGCCGGCCACCAGGTCAGCGACGCGACCACCCACAGCGGGCCGGACGCCAGCAGGGTGCGCGCGGCCTGCCACACGCCCCAGCGCATCAGCTGGCCGACCTCCCAGGTGTCGTCGTCGATGCGGTCGAGCACCTCGCCGACGGCCTGCTCGGAGAGCTCGGACAACGGCTGCGCCATCGCGGCGTCGAGCAGGTCGGAGCGCAGCTGGCCCTCGGCGCGGTCGCAGATCGTGGCCCAGATGGTCTTGGCGACGGTGTCGATGACCGCGCCGCCCACCACGCACAGGCCCAGCAACATCAGCAGCGTCTCGGTCGGGCCGTCGGCGAGGCGACCGGCGACCATCGAGCCCAGCGCGGAGGCGACGGCGCCCACTAGGGACATCGAGAAGCAGAGGTAGGTCAGGGGACGGCGTACGCGACGCCAGTCGACCGGCCGACGGTGCGCGGGGAGGCCCGACGAGGAGGCGGTCGCGTCGGTGGGCCGGGTGGTGTCGGTGAGGGTCACGATGCCTTCAGGCTAGGTGGTGGGACTGACAGTGCGCCTGTGGTTTTCCGAGCGGGGCAGGACGCGGCGACGCCCCGCCCGCACGTGGCGGACGGGGCGTCGTACGGGCGAACCTCAGACTTCGAAGGCCCCCGACTCGAGGCGCTTCTTGACCTCCTGCAGGAACCGGCCGGCGTCCGCGCCGTCGACCAGGCGGTGGTCGTAGGTCAGCGACAGGTAGACCATGTGACGCACCGCGATCGTCTCGCCCAGGTTGGCGTCGTCGATCACGACCGGCCGCTTCACCACCGCACCGGGGCCGAGGATCGCGACCTGCGGCTTGTTGATGATCGGGGTGTCGAAGAGCGCGCCGAAGCTGCCGAGGTTGGTGATCGTGAAGGTGCCGCCGGACAGCTCGTCGGGCGTGATCTTGTTGGTGCGCGTGCGCTCGGCCACGTCGGCGATCTTCTTGGCGATCCCGGCGATGGACAGGTCGCCCGCGTCCTTGACGACCGGCGTGAGCAGGCCCTTCTCGGTGTCCACGGCGAAGGCGATGTTCTCGCGGTCGTAGTAGGTCACCTCGCCCTTGTCGGCGTCGATCGCCGCGTTGAGCTTCGGGTGCACCTTGAGCGCGTCGATCGCCGCCTTGGCGAAGAACGGCAGGTAGGTGAGCTTCACGCCCTCGCGGGCCAGGAAGTCGGCCTTCGACGCCTCGCGCAGGCGGGCGATCGAGGTCACGTCGACCTCCATCACCTGCGTGAGCTGCGCAGCCTCGGTGAGCGACTCGACCATGCGGGTCGCGATGACCTTGCGCAGGCGCGAGAGCGGCTCGGTGGTGCCGCGCAGCGGCGAGGGGCTGGACGACGCGGGAGCCGACGCGGCGGGCGCGGCGGCAGCGGGCGCGGCCGGAGCAGCCGGGGCGGCAGCCGGAGCCGACGCCTCCTTCGCAGCGGCGGCGGCGTCGAGCACGTCCTGCTTGCGGATGCGGCCGCCGACACCGGTGCCCTGCACCGAGCCGAGGTCGACACCGTGCTGGTCGGCCATCTTGCGCACCAGCGGAGTGACGTACGCCGTCTGGTCGCGACCGCCCTCGGACTGCGCCGGCGCGGCGGGGGCAGCCTGCTTCGGCTCCTCCTTGGCGGGTTCCTCCTTGGCGGGCTCCTCCGCGGGGGCGTCCTGCTTCTCGGACTCGGGGGTCTCGTCGCCGGGCGGCAGCTCGCCGGTCTCCTCGGCGACCTGCTCCTCCTGCTCGGCCTTCTTCTCCGCCTGCTCCTCGTCCTTGGGCTGGGCCTCGGGCTCGGCCTGCGCGGGGGCGTCGTCGCCCGAGCCGATGATCGCGAGCTCGGCGCCGACCTCGACCGTCTCGTCCTCCTCGGCCTTGATCTCCAGCAGCGTGCCAGCGACGGGCGAGGGGATCTCGGTGTCGACCTTGTCGGTGGAGACCTCCAGGAGCGGCTCGTCGACGGCGACCTCGTCGCCGACCTGCTTGAGCCAGCGGGTCACCGTGCCCTCGGTCACGGACTCACCCAGCGCGGGGAGCGTGACGGAGGTGCCGGAGCCACCCGAGCTGCCGGACGCCTTCTCGGCGGCGGGCTCGGACTCGGCGGGGGCGTCGTCCTTCTCGGACTCGGGGGTCTCGTCGCCGGCCGGCAGATCGCCGGTGTCCTCGGCGACCTGCTCCTCCTGCTCGGCCTTCTTCTCCGACTCCTCCTCGTCCTTCGGCTGCGCCTCGGGCTCGGCGGCGTCGGAGGCGTCGCCGGCGGACTCGCCCTCCTCGCCGATCACGCCGAGGACGGCGCCCACCTCGACGGTGTCGTCCTCGTTGGCGGTGATCTCGAGCAGCGTGCCCGCGACGGGGGAGGGGATCTCGGTGTCGACCTTGTCGGTGGAGACCTCCAGCAGCGGCTCGTCGACGGCGACCGTGTCACCGACCTGCTTGAGCCAGCGGGTGACGGTGCCCTCGGTGACGGACTCGCCGAGGGCGGGGAGGGTGACTTCGGAGGCCATTGGTGTTCCTTCGCTCGCGTGTAGGTAGGTGTGGGGCCAGGGCTGAAAAGCTGGGGTCAGGAGTGGGCGTGCAGCGGCTTGCCGGCCAGGGCCAGGTGGGCCTCGCCGAGCGCCTCGTTCTGGGTGGGGTGGGCGTGCAGCAGCGGCGCGACGTCCTCGGCGTGTGCCTCCCAGTTGTAGATGAGCTGCGCCTCGCCGATGAGCTCGCCGACGCGATCGCCCACCATGTGGACGCCCAGGACCGGACCGTCGGTGAGACCGACGAGCTTGACGAAGCCCTGGGTCTGGAGGATCTGGCTCTTGCCGTTGCCGCCGAGGTCGTAGGTCACGGTCGTCACCGCGTCGCCGTGCAGCTCTCGGGCCGCCGCCTCGTCGAGGCCGACGGAGGCGATCTCGGGGTGGGAGTAGGTCACGCGCGGGATGCCGGACTCGTCGATCGGGCGCGGGTCGAGCCCGGCGATCTCCTCGGCGACGAAGATGCCCTGCTGGAAGCCGCGGTGGGCCAGCTGGAGGCCCGGGACGATGTCGCCGACGGCGTAGACGCCCTCGACGTTGGTGCGGCACCGCTCGTCGGTGAGCACGAAGCCACGGTCCATCTCGACGCCCTGCTCGGCGTAGCCCAGGCCGTCGGTCGACGGGCCGCGTCCCACGGCGACGAGCAGGATCTCGGCCTCGATCACGTCGCCGCCCTCGACGGTGACGGCGACCCCGGTGTCGGTGGTCTTCACGCTCTGGAAGGGCGTGCCGGTGAGGAAGGAGATCTTGCGCTTGCGGAAGGCGCGCTCGAGGGCCTTCGAGGAGGCCTCGTCCTCGGCCGCGACCAGGCGCGGGAGGGCCTCGATGATGGTGACGTCGGAGCCGAACGACTTCCACACGCTGGCGAACTCGCAGCCGATGACGCCGCCGCCGAGCACGATGGCCGAGGCGGGGACGCGGTCGAGGCGCAGCGCGTGCTCGGAGGTGAGCACCTTCTCGCCGTCGACCTCGAGGCCGGGCAGCGACTTGCTGTAGGAGCCCGACGCGAGCACCACGGCCCTGCCGGCGTACGCCGTGCCGTCGACGGTGACCTCACGGGGACCGGTCAGGGTGCCGGTGCCCTCGATGACGGTGATGCCGCGCGACTTGATCAGACCGGTGAGGCCCTTGAAGAGCCGGTCGACGACCTTGTCCTTGTAGGCGTTGACCCCGCCCATGTCGATGCCGTCGAGGGTGGCCGAGACGCCGAACTGCGCGGCCTCGCGGGCCGAGTCGGCGACCTCCGCGGCGTGGAGCAGGGCCTTCGTCGGGATGCATCCCACGTGGAGGCAGGTGCCCCCGAGGTTGCCCTTCTCGACCAGCCCGACCTTCAACCCCAGCTGGGCTGCTCGCAGGGCACAGGCGTATCCGCCCGAACCTGCCCCGAGGACGAGGACGTCGAACTCACCGTCCGCCACAGATTCCCTCCACACTTCCGACTCGCACTCCACGTGCTTTGGCTCACCCATCCTTGCACTCTTCGTGAGCGTGTCCACACCCGGTCGGCGCGGGTCGGCGTCGGCGATCCGCGGGCATGGTGGGGACCGTCCGGGCAGAATGTGCGCCATGGGTTTGTTCGATCGATTCCGCCGCAAGGGGCGTACGGGTGGGCGTACGAGTGCTCCGGCGCGGGACGCCGCCCGCACCGGGTCCACCCGCGTGCGTGCCTCCGACGGCGAGGACGCGCGCCATCTCGAGAACTTCGTGACCACCCGTCAGGGGGTCGAGGGGTTCGTCGAGCCGCGCACCGCGGTCAGCGACGTCACCATCCTCCTCGTCGCCCACGACGGGGAGTGGACGCGTCGCCGCGTGCCCAGCGTGAAGTGGGCCCACGACTTCGCCAACCGCCACCAGGTGCCGTCGTACGACGCCGCGGTGGTGGGCGTGCCGCAGCGGATGCGCGACTACAACAAGCGCAAGAAGGCCGAAGGGATCTGAGCGGGCCTCAGGCCTCGGACAGCGACCGGGCAAGCTCGACCAGGGTCGTGACGCCGAAGCCGGTGGCGCCCGACGGGACGTGGCCGTAGGGGCTGCCGAGGTTCATCTCCTTGCCGGCGATGTCGAGGTGCGCCCACGGCAGCCCGCCGGTGAACTCGCGCAGGAACGCCGAGGCGTAGAGGCCGCCGCCCCACCGCACCCAGTCGTGCTGGAGCAGGTCGGCGACCTTGGAGCTGGTGATCCGCTCCTTCATCTCCTCGGGGATCGGCATCGGCCAGTGCTGCTCGCCCGCGGCGCGACCGGCAGCGAGGACGGCGGGGACCTGGTCGTCGGTGCCCATTACGGCGCCGACCTTGTCGCCGAGCGCGAGCTGCATGTGGCCGGTGAGGGTGGCGATGTCGATGACGACGTCGGGCTCCTCGAGCACCGCCAGCGACAGCGCGTCGCCCAGCAGCATCCGGCCCTCGGCGTCGGTGTTGGCGATCTCGACGGTCGACCCGTTGTGCATCGTGATGACGTCGCCGGGGCGCGTGGAGGTCGCGGAGACCATGTTCTCGGCCATCGGGGCGAAGGTCGTGACCTTGACGGGCAGGCCGAGGCGGGCGATCGCGAGAGTGGCGGCCACGACGCTGGCCGCGCCGGCCATGTCGCCCTTCATGTTGACCATGCTCGACGAGGGCTTGATCGTGAGGCCGCCGGAGTCGAAGGTGACGCCCTTGCCGACGAGCGCGAGGTGCGCGACGGCGTCCTTGGGCGCCCAGGTGAGCTTCACCAGCCGAGACGGCGATGCGGAGGAGTTGCCGACGCTGAGGATGCCGCCGCAGCCCATCTCCTCGAGCTGCTCGTGGTCGAAGACCTCGAGCTTCACCTTCGGCGCGCCGCGGCCCTTGGTGACGGCTTTGTGGGCGCTCGTCACGAGGTCGGCCAGCAGCGGGGGAGTGCAGTCCATCGGGGGCGTGTTGACCCAGTCGCGCGTCAGCGCGACGGCGTCGGCCAGGATCCCCGCCTTCTCGAGCGCGGCGATTGCCTCGGCGCGACGGGCGATCGCGGTGAGGACCACGACGTCGGCGGGCTCGGTGGTCTCGGCCTTCGCGGACTTGTAGGCGGTGAAGGTGTAGCCGCCGAGGCGGTGGCCCTCGACGACCGCGGCGACCAGCTCGGGGGTGTCGGCCGGCAGCGCCAGGGCGACCGACGCGGCGTTGGGCACGCTGCGCGCGGCGACGCCCGCGGCACGGCGTACGGCGACGGGGTCGGCCGCGTCGTCACCGAGGCCGACGAAGACCAGGAGGGGCGCGTTGACCTCGTCACGGGTCGGCGCCTTGACCGACTCGCCGGCCTTGCCGGTGACGCCCATCGTCGACAGGAACGCGCGCAGCCGGCGGCCGTAGGCCTGGGTGACGTCGTCTGCCGCGTGGCACAGCCGCGGGCCGTTCGTGGTGGCAACGACGCCCACCACGACGGCGTCGGCGCGGGTCTTGGCGGGGCTGGAGCTGCGCAGGGAGTACGAGGTCACCCGGGCATGCTAGGGGAGGTCTGGCTGTCCGCACGCTGCGGTAGGTTTCGAGCCATGGCCGGATCGCTGAAGCAGTCGCCCCTCCACGACCGTCACGAGGCCCTCGGCGCGAAGTTCGCCGAGTTCGGCGGGTGGTCGATGCCCCTGGAGTACCCGACCGGTGTCGTCAAGGAGCACACGGCGGTGCGCGAGGCCGTCGGCATCTTCGACGTCAGCCACCTCGGCAAGGCGATGGTGTCGGGTCCGGGCGCCGCCGAGTTCGTCAACGCGACACTGTCCAACGACCTCGCCAAGATCGAGCCCGGCAAGGCGCAGTACACGCTCTGCCTCGACGAGTCCGGCGGCATCGTCGACGACCTCATCGCCTACTGGCACGACGACGAGCACGTGCTCCTGATCCCCAACGCCGCCAACACCGCCGAGGTCGTGCGCCGCCTGCAGGAGCAGGCGCCCGAGGGCGTGAAGGTCGTCAGCCACCACGACGACTACGCCGTGCTGGCGGTGCAGGGCACCCGTTCCGACGAGGTGCTGCAGAAGGTCGGTCTCCCGACCGGTCACGGCTACATGTCCTTCGTCGAGGCCGAGCTCGGCGACACCGGCGTGGGCGTCGTGGTGTGCCGCACGGGCTACACCGGTGAGCGCGGCTACGAGCTCGTGGTCGTCAACGACACCGCCGGGCAGCTGTGGGACGAGCTGATGGCGGCGGGCGAGGAGTGGGGGATCACCGCCTGCGGCCTGGGCGCGCGCGACACCCTGCGCACCGAGATGGGCTATCCGCTCCACGGCCAGGACATCAGCCTCGACACCAACCCGGTCGAGGCCGGGCTGTCGTGGGCGGTGGGCTGGAAGAAGGACGTCTTCTGGGGCCGTGACGCGGTGCTGACGGTCAAGGAGGAGGGCCCGAAGCGTCGCCTGCGCGGCCTGGTCGCCGTCGGACGCGGCATCCCACGTCCCGGGATGAGCGTGACCCTCACCCACGACGTCCCCCTGGCCGACATCACCTCCGGCACGTTCTCCCCGACGCTGAAGAAGGGCATCGGCCTCGCGCTGATCCCAACGATGGTGGCCGAGGACGCCCAGGTCGGGGTCGACGTCCGCGGCCGGCGCGAGATCTTCCAGCTCGTGAAGCCGCCGTTCGTCGACCCGTCGGTGAAGGAGTCCTGACGTGCTCCCCGGACAGCCGCCGACCTTCCGCCAGCCCTCCGCTTCCGACCGCCCGTGGTGGTGGCGCCTCGAGGACGCCGACGGCGCGACGGTCGAGGTGGCCGAGCACGCCGACCAGCGCTTCTCCACCCAGGGCGACGCCGAGTCGTGGGTCGGGGAGATCTGGGCCGAGCTCGCCGAGCACGGGGTGGCCGCAGTGACGCTCTTCGAGCACGACCGCCAGGTCTACGGCCCCATGTCGCTGAGCGCCTGAGCCATCCACGGACCGTCGCCGCGCCGAAGCACCTGACGTGAGCGCCGACGCCGACTTCGACCACTACGTCGCCGCCCGCTGGCCGGACCTGGTCGGCGGGCTCGAGGACGAGGGCGTGGCCCCCGACGAGGCACGGCTCGCCGTCGCCGAGGTGCTCCTGGCGAGCCGGCGGGGGTGGGCGCGGCGGGTGCGCGAGGAGCAGGTCGACGTCAGCCTGTGGGCGGAGGTCCGCGAGCGGGCCGGCCTCACCCCCCGTCCCGGCGAGCCCGTGCCCCACGGCGTACGCCCCCTGGACCCGCGCGACGCGGCCGGTCCGTGGCTGGCGCGCGCCGGGGTGCTGCGGGGCGCGCGTCGTCGCCGCGGACTGCGGCGCGGCGTCGCCGGGCTGGCGGTCGCTGCTGCGCTCGCTGTCGTCTGGGCGTGGTGGGCGGACCAGCCGCGACCGCCGGCGGTGCGCGAGGAGGCCAACCCGCTGCCGGTGAGCTGGTACGCCCAGGGCGAGCTGCACCTCGCGGACGTGGTGGTCGAGCTGCCCGGCGTCGAGGCGTTCGCCGCCGACGGTCCGGACGTCGCGGTGCGGCTGGCCGACGGCGAGCTCCTCCGGATCGAGCCAGACGGCGAGGTGCAGCCGCTCGACGAGGCGCCCGCCGAGCTCGACGCGCCGACCCCGGCGCCGGCGTTCCTGCCGCCGGGCCGCTACGACGTTCGCCTCCAGAGCGTCCCGCTCCCCGAGGGCGGGTGGGCACACCTCATCGACTCCTCGCGGCGCGACGGCAACCGCGACACACTGCGACAGTCGGAGTCGGGACGGCGGGCCCTGGTGGTCTGCCCGACGGTGTCGACCTGCGAGCCGCCCCTCACCATCCCCGGCGCGGACGGCTCGGTCCGGGTGAGGTGACCGCGTAACGTCCCGCGCGTGGCGGAGGCGTTGTGGACAGGTGTGGCTCGGGCGTACGCGCGGAGCTTCGCGGGGTTGTGCGAGGGCGTGGTGCCGGAGGTCGTGGGTGGCTTCCCGGGCAGCGGCCGCCTCCTGGACGTCGGCTGCGGGACGGGCGCGCTCGTCGAGGAGGCGCGCGAGCGCGGACTCGAGGCGATCGGTGTCGAGCCGGACCCGGAGATGGCGGCCCTTGCGGCGGAGCGACTGGGCGACGACGTCGTGGCCGGCGGCCTTCCGGACCTGCCCTTCGCCGATGACGGCTTCGACGCCGTGACGGCCGGCTTCGTGCTCAACCACGTCGACGACCCCCGCGCTGGCGCGCGCGAGCTGGCTCGTGTCGCCGCGCCGGGCGGGACGGTGCGCGCGACGATCTGGGGGCGTACGCCGCCGCCGCAGGGTGTGATGTGGAACGGGCTCCTCGACGAGGCCGGCGCCGAGCGCCCGCCCGTGCCTCGCCTGCCGGAGGAGCGGGACTTCGATCGCTCGCCCCACGGGCTCGCAGGGCTCTTCGAGGAAGCCGGGCTCGCCGTGACCGACGCACGCACCCTGGCGTGGACGTGGCGGGTGGCACCCGACGACCTGTGGGCGGGGCTCACCACCGTCGGCAACTTCGGCGTGGTGTGGCGGGCCCAGCCCGAGGACGTGCGATCCCGCCTGCGCACGGCGTACGACGCGCTGGGTGCGCCGTGGCGCGGGGATCGGGGCCAGGACCGGGACTTCGCCTTCGACGTCGAGTGCGTCCTCGTCGAGGCGCGCGTGCCGCGGTCCTAGGAGGGTCCCGGGACGTCGTACAGTCGTCCCGTGCGCGCCTACCTCGACCTGCTCCAGCGGATCCTCGACGAGGGAGTGGAGAAGAGCGACCGCACCGGCACCGGGACGCTGAGCGTCTTCGGCCACCAGATGCGCTTCGACCTCGCCGAGGGCTTCCCGCTCGTCACCACCAAGAAGGTGCACACCCGCTCGGTCTTCGGGGAGCTGCTGTGGTTCCTGCGCGGCGACACCAACGTGAAGTGGCTCCAGGACCGCGGCATCACCATCTGGGACGAGTGGGCCGACGACGACGGCGACCTCGGCCCGGTCTACGGCCACCAGTGGCGCTCGTGGCCCACCCCCGACGGCCGCCACGTCGACCAGGTGGCGCGCCTGGTCGAGGGCATCCGCACCAACCCCGACTCGCGCCGCCACATCGTCTCGGCGTGGAACGTCGCCGACGTCGACGACATGGCGCTGCCGCCGTGCCACACGCTCTTCCAGTTCTACGTCGCGGAGGGGAAGCTCTCCTGCCAGCTCTACCAGCGCTCGGCCGACACCTTCCTCGGCGTGCCGTTCAACATCGCGTCCTACGCCCTGCTCACGCACATGGTGGCGCAGGTGACCGGTCTGGAGGTGGGGGAGTTCGTGCACACGATGGGTGACGCCCACCTCTACCTCAACCACGTCGAGCAGGCCCGGCTCCAGCTCACCCGCGACCCGCGGCCGCTGCCCCGGCTGGTGCTGGACCCCACCGTCACCGAGATCGACGGCTTCGACCTCGAGCACATCGCCGTCGAGGGCTACGACCCGCACCCGGGCATCAAGGCGCCCATCGCAGTCTGAGGAGGCCCCGTGACCGATCGCATCGTGCTGGTCGCCGCGCACGCCCGCAACCGTGTCATCGGCAACGGGCCCGACATCCCGTGGCGCCTCCCCGGCGAGCAGGCGCAGTTCAAGGAGCTGACCTGGGGCCACACGCTGCTGATGGGCCGCACGACCTTCGAGTCGATCGGCCGACCGCTCCCGGGGCGTACGACGATCGTGCTGACCCGCCACGCCGACTGGTCCCACGAAGGCGTGCTGGTCGCGCACACCGTCGACGAGGCGCTCGACCTCGCCGCGCAGCAGGCCGGCGACCTGATGGTCGCCGGCGGGGGAGAGGTCTACGCCGCGCTCCTGCCCTACGCCACCCACCAGGTGCTGACCGAGGTGGACCTCGAGCCCGCGGGGGACGTGCACTACCCGCAGTACGCCGCCGGGGACTGGGTGGAGACAGCCCGCGAGAGCTTCGACGGCTACGAGCGCGTCTGGCTCGAGCGGATGGACCCCGCGGCATGAAGCTCGCCGTCGACCCGACCTCGGGCGTGCCGCCCTTCGAGCAGGTCCGCGAGTCGATCCGCGGACAGGTCGACTCCGGGGTCCTCGAGCCGGGCTTCCGCCTGCCGCCCGTCCGGTCCCTCGCGGCCGAGCTCGACCTCGCCACCAACACCGTCGCGCGGGCCTACAAGGAGCTCGAGGCGCTCGGCGTCGTCGAGACCCGCGGTCGCGCCGGCACGTTCGTCGCCGGCCGGGGCGTGGAGCGATCGCTGCGCGAGGCCGCAGCGTCGTACGCCGCCACGGTGCGCACGCTGGGCGTGTCCGAGGCCGAGGCCTTCGAGGCCGTACGCCGCGCGCTGGCCGCCGGGTGAGCGCAGTGGTGCGCGACCTCACATCCACCTGACGTCGGGCGCCGGAATGCCGACACCGCCCGCCTCGTTGGACCCGACAGCTGGCTCCGCATCATGCCCCCGGGCCTCACCCCTTGCCGCTGCGAGCGGCCTTACGCCGAGAGGCGGCTGACGGACCAGCGAGCAGCACCACGCAGCCACCCGCGGGTAAGCCCCGGCCAGGGTGGCTGCGTGCTGTCCGGGTCGTCCGTGGCAGGCTCGCGGGCGTGGAGCCGGTTGCCGACATCGTGGTCGCCGCCGTCGCCCTCGTGCGCGACGGCCACGTGCTGACGGTCCGCAAGCGCGGGACGGAGCGCTTCATGCTCGTCGGCGGCAAGCTCGAGCCGGGGGAGTCGGCGTACGACGCGGCCATCCGCGAGGCCCGCGAGGAGGTCGGACTCGTCCTGGGGTCGGCGACGCTGCTCGGCGAGTTCCTGTCCGAGGCGGCCAACGAGCCGGGGCACACGCTGCACTCGACGGTCTTCTGGGTGGAGTCCGACGCCGAGCCGGTGGCGGCGGCGGAGATCGCGGAGGTGCGGTGGACGCCGCTGGTCGACCACCCCGACGACCTGGCTCCGATGCTCGAGCACCACGTGCTCCCGGTGATCATTGAATCTTTTACCAACCACTGACCCGCTGGTGGTTCCGCTGTCACCCTGACGTGCATTGCGGCTCCGTACCACTGGAACTCGTCCCTACGAGTCCCCAGTGCTGCCTGCCGCAAGGAACGTCACCGTGCCCGTCCCGCCCCTCCGCGCCCTCGCGCGCGTCCTCCTCGCCGTCGTGCTGTCGACGGCCGGGCTCGCGCTGGGCACCGAGGCCCGGGCCGGCACGGCCACCGGCGGCGACACGTGCGCGCCCACCTCGCTGACGCAGCCCGTACGCCTCGCCGACGCCCTCGGCTCCGGCCGGGGCGCCCGCGCCCTGGCCGCGCGCAGCCCGCTCGACGCCGACACGCTGCTCCACCTCGCCGAGGACGAGACGTCGTGGGTCGACCCGTGCGGCCAGGTCTACGTCGTCGACGAGGCGCCCCCCGGCCCGCAGCAGGTGGTCGCGGACGCACCGTCCGCAACCCTGCCCGACGACGTGTTCGGACTGTCGTCGCGACCGGGCTCCGACCGCACGATCTACCTCGACTTCGACGGCGCGACCTACTCCGGCACCCACTGGGCCGGCGGGGCCGAGATCGTCTCCCCGGCGTACTCGATCGACGCCGACCCGACGTCGTTCAGCGAGACCGAGCGCGCGCAGGTCTTCCTGGCCTGGCAGGTGGTGGCCGAGGACTTCGCGGCCTTCGACGTCAACGTGACCACCCGCACGCCGCCGGCGTCGGCTCTCACACGCTCGAGCCCCGGCGACCGGACCTACGGCATGCCGGTCGTGGTCACGCCCACCAACACGGTGGGCGACGGCTGCGGCTGCGGCGGGTCGGCGTACGTCGGGGTGTTCGGCGCGCTGGGCGCCACCGACGCCCAGCCCGCGTGGGTCTTCACCCGCGGCGCGGGCACCGGTGGTCACAACCTCGGAGAGGTCATCAGCCACGAGGTCGGCCACGCCTTCGGCCTCGCCCACGACGGCACGAGCACCTCCTCCTACTACTCCGGCGACCGGGGCTGGGCCCCGATCATGGGGTCGTCCTACGGCCGACGTGCCTCCCAGTGGTCACGCGGGGAGTACGCCGACGCCAGCAACACCGAGGACGACCTCGCGATCATCGCTGCGACGGCACCGCTGCTCACCGACGACCACGCGGGCGGGCCGCTCGGCGCCACCCGGATCGCCGTCGGCGGCACGACCGACGGCGTGATCACCACGCGCGCCGACACCGACGCCTTCACCTTCACCTCGGACGGGCCCGTGACGCTCCGGGTCGCCGGCCCCGCGACGTACTCCGACCTCGACGTGCGGCTCACCGTGCTCGACGCGCTCGGTGCCACGGTCGCCGTCGTGGACCCCGTCGCCGACACCGCGTCGGACGAGTCGCTGTCCGCCACCTGGGTCTCGACGGCCACGACGACGAGCACCTGGACCGTCGTCGTCGACGGCACGGGCAGCGGCGACCCGCGCCAGGCCGGGCGCTACAGCGACTACGGCTCCATCGGGGCGTACGCCGTCTCGCTCGCCGCGGGCCGCCCAGCGGCCGACCCGCCGACCCCCGCCGCGCAGCCGCCCGCGACTCCCTCCACCGGTCCGGCACCGCCCACCGCGGTGCCGGCCGCGCCGACGCCGACCGCGGCCACCGCAGCCGCCGCTCGCATCCTGACCACCCGCCTGCCGCGCGCCCGGGTCGGCAAGGCCTACCGCGCGGTGGTCCGCTTCACCGGACCGGTCACCGAGGCGCGGGTCGACCGGCGGCTCCCGCTCGGCCTGCGGTGGCGGGTCGTCGGCACGCGCATCGTCATCCGCGGCACCGTGCGCCGCACCGGGACCAGCCGCTTCGCCACCATCCTGTCGAGCCGCGACGGGTCCGTCCGGCGGCAGCTGCGGATCGTGGTGCGCTAGGCGCGGCCCTCGAGGACGGCCAGCTGGTCGCGCCAGCCGTCGACCATGTCGCCGGTGCGCGTGTGCCCGCGCCGCTCGTCGTACGCCGCGCACGCAGCGCGCACCCGCGCGAAGGTCTCGCGCAACGCCTCCGCGTCGCCGTCGAGCGAGCGCTCCACCAGCCCGAGCAGCTCGTCGGCGGGCCAGCCCTCGAGCGGGTGCGTGCGCAGCTCCCAGGCCAGGTACTTGTTGTAGGGGCGCACCCGCCCGGCCATCGTGAAGACCACGTCGAGCAGCCACGGCACCGACTCGGCGGCGTCGAGCCGTGCCTCGAGGGAGCGACCGTCGCGGACGCCCTTGAGCGCGCGGTAGGCGAAGTTCACCCAGCCGTCGAGCCGGTCGTGCTCGATCAGCACCGCGTCGGCCTCCTCGGGCGTCACCGTCGCCAGGCGGCGTACGGCTGCCGCGAGCTCGCCGCCGGTGCGGTCGAGCAGCACCGGGGCCCACGCGTAGGACCAGCGGGACCACCAGTGCTCGGTGCCGAAGGGCGGGACGGTCGTGACCTCGGACCAGGAGTCGACGATCTCGTCGACCTCGGGGGACTTGTCGGTCGAGCGCCCGGCGGCTGCCTCGTCGGTGAGCACGACGACGACGTCGAGGTCGGAGCGCTCGGTGGCGAGGCCGCGGGCGGCCGAGCCGCTGAGCACGAGGCCGAGCAGGTCGTCACCGTGGGCGGCGTCGTTGCGCTCGGCGAGGGCCGTGATCGTGTCCTGCTGGGCAGTGGTGAGCCAGCCGGGAAGGTCGAGGTCGGGCACGGAGCTCCTGGGTCAGGGGGAGGAGGGCTTGGGTGGAAGGGTGCGGACGAAGCGCACCCCGCGGTCGACCCACTGCCCCAGCTGGTCGTCGCCGGCCACGGCTGCGGAGTCCACCAGCAGCCACCCTGCCATCGGACGACCGCGCATCTCCATCGGATTGACGGCCCGGCCGTCGGTCCACGTCGCGCAGTCGTCCGGATCGGCGCGCACCATCAGGGCCCCGTTGCTCGCTGCGGCGACCGCCATGTGGCCCTCGACCATGAACCCCAGCCCGCCGAACATCTTCTTCGACGTCACGCCCGGCTCGCCGTCGAGCAGGTCGCGGATCCGCTCTGCCAGTACCTCGTCGTAGGCCATGACACCCAGTATCGGTCGAGGTGCCGACACCGTGTGCGTGTCGCCGCCGACGACTCGGGCGCGGGAGAGCGATAACCTTCGCCCATGAGCTCCAACGTCCCGTTCGGCCGGCTGCTGACCGCGATGGCCACGGCCTTCCGCGAGGACGGCACCGTCGACCTCGACGCCACGGCCCGCATCGCCGTCCACCTCGTCGACCACGGCAACGACGGCCTCGTCGTGAGTGGCACGACGGGGGAGAGCCCCACCACCTCGGTCGCCGAGGACGGCGAGATCCTGCGCGCGGTGCACGACGCCGTGGGTGACCGCGCCGTCGTGATCGCGGGCGTCGGCACCAACTCCACCGCCCACTCCGTGGAGCTCGCCGAGCAGGCGGCCAAGGTCGGTGTCGACGGCGTGCTGCTCGTCAGCCCCTACTACAACAAGCCCGGCCAGGTGGGCCTGCGCCACCACTTCAGTGCCGTGGCCGAGGCCACCGACCTCCCGGTGATGCTCTACGACGTGCCGGGCCGCACCGCGACGACGATCGAGCTCGAGACCTACGAGGTGATGCGGCGCTACGACCACATCACCTCGGTCAAGGAGGCCTCCGGCCTGCTGGCCCGCACGGCCCAGCTGGTCGACATGGGCTACGCCGTCTACTCCGGCGACGACGCCAACACCCTCGGCTACCTCGCCTACGGCGGGGTCGGCCTGGTTTCCGTCGTCGCCCACGCCGCCGGCGACCAGCTGGCGTCGATGATCAGCGCCTGGGCGGACGGCGACCACGCCGAGGCCCTGCGGATCCACACCTCGCTCGTCCCGGCCTTCGACGCCGTGATGGGCGTGCCCAACTACGGAGCCACCACCGCCAAGGCAGCCCTCGAGCTGCTCGGCGTGCTCGACAACCGCCGCGTCCGCGGCCCACTGGTCGCCCTGGACGACGACGAGGTCACCGCGCTCCGCGCGGGGCTCGCCGCCGCCGGCCTCCTGTGAGAACCACCCTCCTCACGAACGAAGGAAACCCTTGAGCCATCCCCACCTCGACCTGAGCGCGCCCGCCCCCCTCCCGGCCGGAGGTCTGCGGGTCATCCCGCTCGGCGGACTGGGCGAGGTCGGTCGCAACATGACGGTCTTCGAGTACGACGGCCGGCTGCTGATCGTCGACTGCGGCGTGCTGTTCCCCGAGGACCACCACCCCGGTGTCGACCTGATCCTGCCCGACTTCGACCCGATCCGGGACCGCCTCGACGCCGTCGAGGCGCTGGTGCTGACCCACGGCCACGAGGACCACATCGGCGCCACGCCGTACCTCCTGCGCGAGCGCGGCGACATCCCGCTCGTCGGCTCCAGGCTGACGCTGGCGCTGCTCGGCTCCAAGCTGCGCGAGCACCGCCTGAAGGAGACCGCGCAGTACGAGGTCGCGGAGGGCCAGACCATCACCTTCGGGCCCTTCGTGCTCGAGTTCGTCGCGGTCAACCACTCGATCCCGGACGCCCTCGCGGTCGTCATCCGCACGGGCGCCGGCGTGGTGCTGCACACCGGTGACTTCAAGATGGACCAGCTGCCGCTCGACGGCCGCATCACCGACCTCAACGAGTTCGCCCGCCTCGGCGACGAGGGCGTCGACCTGTTCCTCACCGACTCCACCAATGCCGAGGTGCCGGGCTTCACCACCTCGGAGAAGGAGATCGGCCCCGTCCTGGACCGGGTGTTCGCCAAGAGCGAGCAGCGGATCATCGTCGCCTGCTTCGCCTCCCACATGCATCGCGTCCAGCAGGTGCTCGACGCGGCGGTGGCCCACGGCCGCAAGGTCGCCTACGTCGGGCGCTCGATGGTGCGCAACATGGCCATCGCGCAGGACCTCGGCTACCTCACGGTCCCGCCCGGCGTGATGGTCGAGGCCAAGGAGCTCGCCGACTACCCGCCGCACAAGCAGGTGCTGATCTCGACCGGGTCGCAGGGTGAGCCGCTCGCCGCGCTGAGCCGGATGTCGCAGAACAACCACCACTTCGTGCACCTCGAGCCGGGCGACACCGTGGTCCTGGCCAGCTCGCTGATCCCGGGCAACGAGAACGCCGTCTACCGCGTGATCAACGGCCTGTCGCGCCTGGGTGCCAACGTGGTCCACAAGGGCAACTCCCTCGTCCACGTCTCCGGCCACGCGAGCGCCGGCGAGCTGCTCTACTGCTACAACATCGTCAAGCCGCGCAACGTGATGCCGGTGCACGGCGAGATCCGCCACATGCGTGCCAACGCCGACCTGGCCCGCGCCACCGGCGTGCAGAACGTCGTGCTGGCCGAGGACGGCGTGGTGGTCGACCTCGTCGACGGCGTCGCGAAGATCGTCGGCAAGGTCGACGTCGGCTACGTGTTCGTCGACGGCACGACCATCGGCGACATCAGCGAGGCCTCGATGAAGGACCGCCGGATCCTCGGCGAGGAGGGTTTCCTGTCCGTCATCGTGGTCGTCGACTCGGTGACCGGCAAGGTCGTCTCCGGCCCGGAGATCCACGCCCGCGGCTTCGCCGAGGAGGAGGCCACCTTCGACGACATCAAGGGGCCGATCATCGAGGCGCTCAACGCCTCGATCGCCGACGGCGCCACCGACTCCTACCAGCTCCAGCAGGTCGTCCGTCGTGTCGTGGGTCGCTGGGTCAACCGAGCCCACCGCCGTCGCCCGATGATCATTCCTGTGGTGATCGAGGCCTGAGCGCCCTAGAGTCCCTCACGGGGCTGGAGGGTCCCGATCGACCTCGTGGGGAGGTGGGCATGCCGCGCAACCAGGGTGCGCTGAGTCGTCTGGCCGAGCTGATGCGACGCGTCAACTCCTCCACCGACACCGAGGTGATCCTCGAGGAGATCGCCCACGGCGTGGTCGACGTCCTCGGCTACGGCGTCGCGGCGATCGCCCGGCTCGAGGGCGACGTGCTGGTGATGACCAACGTCGCCGGACCGCCCGGCGTGGTCGCGCAGATCCTGCACCGTCGCACTCCGGCCGAGCAGATCCTCGACGAGTTCCGCCAGGCAGACCGGTGGGGCATCCTGCGCTTCGTCCCGGCGGGTCGGATGTCGGAGGAGCGTCTGCGCGCCGCCTGGATCCCCGAGGTCGAGCCCAGCGACGACCCGGACGCCTGGCACCCCCAGCACGCGCTCTACGCCCCGCTCTACTCCGCCGGTGGCGAGCTGCTGGGCAACATGGCTGTCGACCTGCCGGCCGACGGCCGCGTGCCCGACGAGGCCGACCGCGAGCTGCTGGAGATGTTCGCCGTGCAGGCGGGCGTCGCGCTCTCCAACGCCCGGGAGCGCGAGCGGCTCACCGACCGCGCACGCCTCGACCGGATGCTGACCTCCGTCGCGGCGGCCGGCGCCGGCGTCCAGGGCGGGCTCGCCCAGGCGATGACGACAGCGGTGGAGGCGGTCGCGGAAGCGCTCGGCACCACCCAGGCCGTCGTACGCACCTTCCCGAGCGACGTCCAGGGCCACCAGATCGGCGTCGGCACGCCGCGGCCCTTCACCCCCGACCATGACGTGCCCGAGGTCCGGGAGGACCTGCTGGCGCTCGACGACCTGCCGGTGCTGGTCGAGCTCGCGATCCACGACACCGGGTCGGCCCAGCTGCCGCGCAGCGCCGACCGGGTGCAGCAGCTCATGCGGGCGGTGCGCGTCGAGCGGGCCCTCGTCTGCCCTCTCGTCTCGCAGGACGACCTGGTCGGCTACCTCGTGCTCGGCTTCGCCCGCAACACCCGCCCGCTGACCCTGCCGGAGGCCGACGCCGTGCTGGAGGTGGGACGCCTGCTCGCGCAGGCGGTGCGCGCCTCCCGCGTCCTGGAGACCGAGCAGCGCCTGGTCCAGGAGCTGCGCGAGCTCGCGCGCTACCGCAGCGAGCTGATCGCCACGATCTCCCACGAGCTCAAGACCCCGCTCACCGCGATCCTCGGCCACGCCGAGCTGATCGCCGACCGCCACCCGGACATGACGTCGCTGGACGCGATCATCCGCAACGCCCAGCGCCTGAACAACCTGGTCGCCAACCTCCTCCACTACTCCCGCATCCAGGGCCGCCGCGAGACGGTGCGCCGCGCCGTCGACCTCGCCGAGCTCTGTGAGGCGAGCGTCGACCTGCTCAGCATCAGGGCCAAGCAGGCAGGCGTGGGGCTGGCCTTCGAGCGCACCGGGACGGCACCGGTCGTGGTGTTCGGCGACCCCGAGGAGCTCGCCCGGGTCATCGACAACATGGTCGACAACGCCGTGAAGTACACCCCCGAGGACGGCTCGGTCGCGGTGTCGATGGAGGTCGGCGAGGACGAGGTGAGCATCGAGGTCACCGACACCGGCATCGGCATCTCGTCGGCCGACCAGGGCCACGTCTTCTCGGCCTTCCACCGCTCCACCAACCCCAACGCGCTCTCCGTGCCGGGGACCGGCCTCGGCCTGCCGATCGCCCAGCGGATCGCGGAGACCCACGGCGGCACGCTCTCGGTGCGTTCCGAGCTCGGCCACGGCAGCACCTTCCGCTTCACCCTGCCGCTGCGCTCCCCGCGAGAGCAGGGCTGAGCCCACCGGTCCGGTCGGGACCGGCCGCGTCGAGGTGGACCACGCGGTCCATCGCCTCGAGGCCGATCGTGCCGTGCGTGATCCACACGACCGAGCGGCCCGGACGGGCAGCCGCATCGAGCATCTGGGCCGCGACGGCCCGCGCGGTCGCGGCGTCGAGGTGGGCGGTGGGCTCGTCGAGCACCAGGACCGGTGCGTCGGCCAGGAGCGCCCTGGCCATGGCCAGACGGGCGCGCTCGCCGCCGGACACGTCCCGGGACCCGGCACCGACGTGGGTGTGGATGCCGTCGGGCAGTCCGTCGACCCACTCGGCGAGCCGGGCTCGGTCCAGCACGTCGCGCACGTCGTCGTCGCTCGCACCGGGACGCGCGAGTCGCACGTTCTCGGCGACGGAGGAGGCGAAGACGTGCGGGTCGTCGTCGACGAGGCCCACCGTGCGGCGCACGTCGTCCAGCGCCAGCCGGCGCAGGTCCGTGCCACCGAGCAGGGCGTGGCCCGACACGGGGTCGATGAAGCGTACGAGCGTCGCTGCCAGGGTGGACTTCCCCGAGCCCGAGGGGCCGGTGATGCCGAGGTGCTCGCCCGGTCGGAGGTCGAGGTGCGCCAGCGCCAGCACGGGCCGCTCGGTCCAGCCGAGCTCCGCCTCGCGGAGCGCGAGCGAGTGGGTGTGCGGAAGCGGTTCGGGCGACCGCGGGTCCGCGACCGCCGGGGCGGTGGCCGCGAGCCGGTCGAGGCGCTCGCGGGCGGCACCGGCGCGCACCGACAGCGCCCCCGCGTCGGCGAGCCCGCCGGTCACGTCCGCGAGTGCCAGCGGGACCAGCAGGAGCAGCGCCAGGAGCGCGGGGGAGACCTGGGCAGGCGTCACGGTCGCGGCGACGAGCACCACGCCCAGGCCGGCGGTGGCGGTGGTGAGGGCGGAGCCGGCGGCGACGGCGCGTGCGGAGCGGCGTACGGCTCCGGCGAGCGTGGAGCCCCGCTGCTGCACCGCGGCCAGCGCACGCGGCGTGGCGGCCCACTGCTCCAGCTCGCGCAGGCCGTGGGCGACCTCCTCGACGTCCGTGCCGAGGGCCGCGCGTGCCGCGAGGACCTCCGGCTCGGCGGCCGCCACCCCGTGGCGGGCCAGCGCGAAGGCGAGCGCACCGGTGGCACAGACGCCGAGCACGACCAGGCCGGCGGCCGGGGCGACGAGCCCGGTGAGCAGCGTCGCGCCCAGCCCGACCAGCACGGCCGTGGCGACCGGCTGCCGCACCCGGAGCCGGTCGTCGAGCAGCGCGTCGACGTCGTCGACGACCCGGGTGAGCAGGTCGCCCCGACGGGGGCCGAGGCGTCCCGGAACGAGCGGGACGAGGTCGGCGTAGACCTGCGCCCGGCGCTCGGCGAGCTCCCGCAGCACCACGTCGTGGCTCAGCACGCGCTCGGCGTGGCGCAGCACCGGGCGCGCGAGGCCGAAGAGGCGTACGCCCACGATGGCCACCATCAGGTAGAGCACCGGCGGCTGCTCGCTGGCGCGGGTGATGAGCCAGCCTGCCGTCGCCGTCAGTGCCACGCCGGACGCGGTCGACAGCGCTCCGAGCAGCGTCGCGGTGCGCAGGCCCCAGCGGGGCTGCGGGTCGTCGTCGGCCGCCGACCCCGGGGCCGCTGGGTGGCGGCGCCCGACAGGCGCCGAGGCCGTTCCGGTGTCGTGTGCCGCCAGGGTCGAGCGCCCGGTGTCGTGTGCCGCCACCCCCCGCGGAGTCGCAGCAGGCATCAGCTCCAGCACGCGGTCCGCGGCGGCGAGCACCGCGGGGCGGTGGGCGACGACGACGACGAGGCTGGTGCGGGCGAGGACGGCGACGGTGTCGAGGAGCACCTGCTCGGTCTCCTCGTCGAGGTGCGCGCTCGGCTCGTCGAGGAGCACGACGGGCCGGGCCGCGAGCACGACGCGCGCCAGCGCGACGCGTGCCCGCTGGCCGGCGGAGAGGCCGGCCCCGTCCTCGCCGAGGGGCGAGTCCAGCCCGTCGGGCAGGGCGCGCACCACGTCGGCGACGCCGACGGCGGCGAGCGCGGACCACACCTCGTCGTCCCCGGCGCCGGGGCGCCCGAGGCGGACGTTGGCGGCGACGGTGTCGGCGAGCAGCCACGGTCGCTGCGGTGCCCAGGCGACCTGGTCGCGCCACCACGCGGGGTCGGTCCGGGGCAGGGGAGTGCCGCCCACCGCGACGTCGCCGCCGTGGGGTGCCAGCTCGCCGCGCAGCGTCGCGAGGAGCGTCGATTTGCCGCAGCCCGACGGCCCCGCGATGGCCACCAGCCCGCGCTCGGGGAGGTCGAGGTCGAGGGGTGCGGTCAGGGGCGTGTCGTGGCCGACCACGAGCCCGCGCAGGCCCAGCGTCGCGCGTGCCGGGCGCTGCGAGCCGCGCGGCTGCGCGGCGGCCCGGGCCAGCAGGGCGTCGGCCTCGGCCAGTGCCGCGGTGCCCTCGGCAGCGGCGTGGAACTCCGCGCCGACGCGGCGCAGCGGCCAGTAGGCCTCCGGCGCCAGGAGCAGCACGGTGAGCGCGACCCGGAAGTCGACGGACCCGGAGGCCAGCCGCAGTCCGACGGTGACCGCCACCAGGGCGACCGACAGGGTGGCGACGAGCTCGAGCACGGAGGAGGAGGCGAAGGCGACCTTGAGCGTGTCGACGGTCGCGCGGCGGTAGCGGTGGGTGACCGAGCGGATGGTCACCACCTGGGCCTCGGCGCGCCGGTGCGCCACGAGCGTCGGCAGGCCCCGCACCACGTCGAGGAAGTGGCCCGACAGCGCCTCCATCGCTCGCCACTGCGTCCGGGCCCGGTCGCGGGTGGTGAGGCCGACGAGGACGGCGAAGACCGGCACGAGCGGCAGGGTCAGCGCGACGACGAGCCCCGACAGGGGGTCGAGCCAGGTGATCGCGACGAGGGTGAGGACCGGCAGGACCGCGGCGGGCACCAGCGCGGGGAGGTAGCGGGTGACGTAGGGCTCGACCCCGGCCACGCCGCGGGTGGCGAGCAGCGACAGGCGGGTGGGTGCGACGTCGGCGGTGCGGCGTACGGCCTCGAGGAGCCGCAGGCGCAGCGCGCCCGACACCTCACCGGCCGCCCGCGCTGCCGCGAGCTGGCCGGCGTACGCCGTCGCGGTGCGGAGCAGCACGAGCCCGACGAGCCACCACCCGGCGCCCGTCCAGTCGTTCCCGCTGACCGCCGCCACGACCAGCGCCCCGAGTGCGAAGGTCTGCGCCACCGTCGCCAGGCCGCCGAGCACGCCGCTCGCGACGACGACCGCGAGCGCCGCGCGCGCCGGTCGGAGGTGGCTGAGGACGGCGCCGTCGAGCGGCCTCACGGCGCGGTGTCGCTCGTGCCGGCCAGGACGGGCGTGGGGATGTGCCGCACCGAGATGCGCTTGCGGAAGACCCAGTAGGTCCACGCCTGGTAGCCCAGCACGATCGGGGTGAAGATCACCGCGACCCACGTCATCACCGTCAGCGTGTACGCCGTCGCTGCCGCGTTGGTCGTGGTGAGCGAGTACGCCGGGTCGGTGGTCGACGGCATCACGTCGGGGAACAGGCCCAGGAACAGGCCGACGACGGCCAGCGCGATCGTGACGAAGGTGCCCACGAAGGCCCAGCCCTCGCGCCCGGCGCGGGCCGAGACGAGCCCGGCGACCAGCGAGGCGGCAGCCGCGGCGAAGACGACCGCGGTGACGGCGGTGCCGGTCTTGAGCTGCGTCCACACGAGGAAGACCACCGCGAGGACGGCGGCGACGACGCCGATGCGCACGGCCAGGTCGCGTGCCCGGTGGCGGATCTCGCCGTCGGTCTTGAGCGCGATGAACATCGCCCCGTGGGTGGCGAAGAGGGTGAGGGTCACCAGCCCGCCGAGCAGGCCGAAGGGGTTGAGCAGGGTGAAGAGGTTGCCGGTGAACTCCTTGTCGGCGTCGATCGGGACGCCGGCCACGATGTTGGCGAACGCGACGCCCCACAGCAGCGACGGCACGAAGGACCCGATGATCAGTGCGAGGTCCCACCGGCCCTTCCACTCGGTCTCCTCGCGCTTGTGGCGGTACTCGAAGGACAGCCCGCGCACGATGAGGGCGACCAGGATGAGCAGGAGCGGCAGGTAGAACCCGCTGAAGAGCGTGGCGTACCACTCCGGGAAGGCCGCGAAGGTCGCGCCGCCGGCGACCAGGACCCACACCTCGTTGCCGTCCCAGACGGGGCCGACGGTGTTGATCATGACGCGGCGCTCGGTGTCGTCGCGGGCCAGCACCGGCAGCAGCATCCCGACACCGAAGTCGAAGCCCTCCAGGCAGAAGTAGCCGACCCACAGCACGGCGATGAGGGCGAACCAGACGGTGGTCAGTTCCATGGTGATCTCTCTGTGTCGTGACGTCGTGGTCGGTCAGTAGGCGAAGGTGAGCGGCTTGTCCTCGTCGGACCCGCCGACCCTCACCAGGGGCGGCTCCTCGAAGGGCTCCGCGCCCTTCTTGATGTAGGTGACGAGGAGTTTGACCTCGATCACCGCGAGCAGCGCGTAGAGGAGCGTCAGCACGATGAGCGAGGTGGCGGCCTCGAAGACCGAGACGCCGGGGGAGACGCCGGACTCGGTGGTCATCAGCCCGAAGACCACCCACGGCTGACGGCCCATCTCGGTGAAGATCCAGCCCCACGAGCTCGCGAGCGTCGTGGCGATCGGCAGGCTGAGGCCGAGGACGCCGAGCCAGCGCACGCCCGGCGTACGCCCCTTGCGGGTCAGCCACAGGATGAGCGCTGCGCCGGCGGCGGCGAAGGCGCCGAGCCCCATCATGAAGCGGAAGGACCAGTAGGTGACCGGGATGACGGGGGTGTAGTCGCCCTCGGTGTAGGCCGCCGACGTGGGGTCCTGCCCGTAGGTCTCGACGTACTCCTCGCTCAGCGGGTTGATGCCCTCGACGGTGCCGTCGATCGAGCCCGTGCCGAGGAAGGACAGCAGGCACGGGACCGTGACGGCGAACTTCTCCTCCTTGCCGTCGGGCGTGCCTACGGTGAAGATCGAGAAGGGGGCGCAGCTCTCGCTGGTCTCGTAGAGGCCCTCCGCGGCCGCCATCTTCATCGGCTGCACCTCGGTCATCACCTTGCCCTGGAGGTCGCCGGTGATCGCGACGCCGATGCCGGCCAGCAGCGTGATGGCCGCGCCGATCCGGATGGCGCGGTGGTACACCGGCCGGTCGGCCTCGTGCTTCTTCTTCATGTAGAGGTAGGCGCCGACGCCGAGCAGGAAGGTGCCCGCGGTCATGTAGGCCGCGAAGATCACGTGCGGGAACGTCACGACCTGCACCTTGTTGAACATCACCGCCCAGAAGTCGGTGAGCTCCGCGCGCCCGGACTCGGCGTTGTAGGTGTAGCCCACCGGGTGCTGCATCCACGAGTTGGCCGCGAGGATGAACCACGACGACGCCAGGGTGCCGAGGTGCACCAGCCACATGCACGCCGCGTGCAGGCCGCGGGGGAGCTTGTCCCAGCCGAAGATCCACAGGCCGAGGAAGGTCGACTCGAGGAAGAAGGCCAGCAGGCCCTCGACCGCCAGCGGGGCGCCGAAGACGTCGCCGACGAAGCGGGAGTAGTCCGACCAGTTCATCCCGAACTGGAACTCCTGCACGATGCCGGTCACCACGCCGATGGCGAAGTTGATGAGGAAGAGCTTGGCGAAGAACTTGGTGAGGCGGAGGTAGTCCTCCTTGCCCGTGCGCACCCACGCGGTCTCGAGCCCGGCGATGACGGCCGTGAGCCCGATCGTCAGCGGCACGAACAGGAAGTGGTAGACGGTGATGATCCCGAACTGCCACCGGGCGATGTCGAGGACGTCCATGGGCACACCCTTGCGTTGGTCAGGCGCCGTGGCGCGGTGTTACGACAGATTGTAGTAGATACTACGCAATGTCGTAGTTCCTCGGGCAGGGCCCCTAGACTCCCGTTCCATGAGTCCAAGGTCCCGGATGGGTGAGCTCGAGCAGGCCGTCCTCGACGCCCTGTGGGACGCCGACGGCGCGTCCAGCGGCCGTGAGGTGCACGCCCGGCTCGAGGGGCGCGACCTCGCCTACACGACCGTGATGACCGTGCTCGACCGCCTCGTCGCGAAGGACCTCGTGGTGCGCGAGCGCGAGGGCCGGGCCTTCCGCTACGCGCCGCGCCTGGGCCGCGCCGCGATGACCGCCGAGCTGATGCGCGAGGCGCTCGAGGCGACCGGCGCCGACCGCGACCAGGCCCTCGTCTCCTTCGTGGGCGAGGCCAGCGCCGAGGACCTCGCGGCGCTGCGCCGCGCCCTCGCCGACCTCGCCTGACCTGGCCGGGGACCGCGCGTGCTGACCCCGCTGGTGCTGGGTGCGCTCGCCGTGGTGCTCGCGGGACCGCTGCCGTGGGCCCTGTCGCGCTGGACGGGGCTTCGGCGTACGCCGTCCGCGGCGATGCTGCTGTGGCAGAGCACCGCCCTGGCCGCGGTCCTCGCCGCGCTCGGGGCCGGGCTCTCCCTGGCCACCGACCGCCTGTGGGTGGCGCCCGTCGCGGCGGGTGACGTCGTCGTGGCCGCGATCGCCGGTCTGGTGACGGTCGTGGTCGCGGCGCGGCTGCTGCTCAGCGGCCACCGCACCGGCACCGCACTGCGCCGCATGCGTCGTACGCACCGCGAGCGGGTCGACCTGGTGGCGCGCACGGACGGGGGAGTCTCGGTGCTGGAGCACGACCTGCCGGTCGCCTACTGCGTGCCGGGGATGACCGGATCGCGGATCGTCGTCTCCCGCCCGACCCTGACCCGCCTCGCGCCCGAGGAGCTGGCTGCGGTCCTGGAGCACGAGCGCTCGCACCTGCGTGCACGCCACGACCTCGTCCTCGAGGCCTTCGCCGTGCTGCACCGCGCCTTCCCGCGCGGGGTGGCCAGCGGGTCGGCACGTCGGGAGGTCGAGGTGCTCGTGGAGGTGCTGGCCGATCGGGCCGCCTGCCGCACCGGGGACCGCCGCGCGCTGGTGTCGGCGCTGCTCGAGCTGGCCGGCTCACCGGCTCCCGCCGGGGCGCTGGGGTCGGCCGGCTCGCTCGCGGCCCGGGTGGAGGTCCTGCGCGACACCCGCCCCCACCGGGCCCAGGCCCTGCTGGTGCTGCTGCTCGCCGCCGCGATCCTCGCGCTGCCCACGATGCTGGTCGTGCTGCCGTGGCTCGCGGGACTCGACGCGCGCTGAGGTGCCCGGCGAGGCGCGACCGGACGGCCGAGAGGCCCCGGCGGACGGATCCGCCGGGGCCTCCCGGTGTGGTGCTGGTGGTGCTCAGCGTGCGGTCAGCGTCGTACGACCTTGAACCGCAGCTTGTCCTTGCTGCGCTCGACGGTGTCGGAACCCTGGTAGACGGCGACGAGCTTGTGCTTGCCGACCTTGAGGTTCTTCTTCATCTTGAACATGATCCGGCCGTCGTCGAGACGCTTGGTCCGGACCTTCTTGCCATCGATGCGGACCACGACACGACCCGTGGCGGTCGCACCCTCGGCCTTGACCTTCACGACCACCTTGAAGTCCTGCTTGAAGCGGGGCTTGCGCGGCTTGACCTTCGCCACGGTGGTGGAGTCGGCCTTGCCGGCGGGAGTGGCTGCCTTCACCGTGGCGGTGAACTTCGCCGACGAGGTGGCCAGCGAGCTGTCGCCCTCGTAGGTCGCGGTCAGCTGGTTGGCGCCGACCGGCAGCTCGGCCGGCAGGGCCACGGAGGCCTTGCCGTCCACGAGCGCGGCCGAGCCGATCTCCTTGCCGGCTGCGTCGGTGACGACCACGTCGCCGCTCGGCGCGGAGCCGACCGAACCGTCGCGGGCCACGGTGACCTCGGCGGTGGAGGCGGTGCCGAAGGTCGAGGGCTCGGGCTGGTGCACGGCCGTCGTCTTCGTCACCAGCTTGCAGTCGACGATCTCGATGTTGTCGACGTACCAGCCCTCGTTGCCGCCACACCCGTCGCGACCGATGTCGAAACGCATCTGGACGGTGTCGCCCGGCTCGATGCCTGCCGCGGTGAGGTCGATCTGCGACTCGCCCCAGCTGCCCTTGGTCTCGCCACCGTCGGTGCCCGTGAAGCCGGCCTGGCCGGCCAGCGGGTTGGTGTTGGTGGCGGGGCCGGTGAGGGTGGTCGGCGCGTTGTAGATGTAGGCGGCCGCGGGGACGACCTCGAAGGCGCCTCCGTTGACACTCATCTTGACGTTGCCGCCGTCGTAGCCGATCTCGGTCGCGACGTAGTGCTCGAAGGTGACCTTCGGGGCACGCAGGGTGTCGGGCATCTCGACGACCGGACCCGTGATGGAGTCGCGGCTCGAGAAGTCACCGGCCGTGCCGGAGCACTGACCCTCGTCGGGAGCCGGACCGAACGCGACCTTGCTCGCGTGCGGGGCACCGGTGCCGGCCGGGGCGTTGGCAACGCTCTGCCATGCCTCGTGCAGGCCTCCCTCGTAGACGACCTCGAAGCTGGGGGTCCAGCCCGCCAGGCCGTCCTCGAAGTCCTCGTTCCACAGCACGTCCTCGGCGAAGCCCTCACCACAGGTGGCGGGGGCGTCCTTGCCGAGGAGCGCCTGGAAGTCACACTTCACCGGAGCGGTGCGCATCTCCGTCGCGGCCGTGGCGGCCGACACCGAGGCGCAGTCGCCGGCAGCGATCGGGGTCGCGGCCTGCGGCGTCGCGTTGGTGGCCGTGGTGAGCTGGTTGATCGGAGCCCCCACCAGGTCGACGCAGGACTGCTCGAAGGCGTTCGCCGCGTCGATGAAGTTCGACTGCGGGGTCAGGTACGCCGTCTGGGCACGCCACCAGATGGCGGCGGCCTTGTCGAGACCGAGACCGGCGATGGTCTGGCCGTTGTAGGTGCCACCGTCGACGACGAGGGCGTAGGCGTGGTTCGGCACACCCGAGTTGGAGTGCACGCCGCCGGCGTCGGCGCCGGTCGGGTCGCACTTGTACTCGGCGTCGCTGACCTTGCCCGGGTCGCCGTAGCAGGTGGGCGTCCACATGTCGCGGATCGCGCCACCGAAGGCGGTCGACTTCTCACCCATCAGCCACCGGGTGGTGTCCGGGCGGGCCGAGAGGTCCTCGGCCGTGACGCTGACGGTCTTGACGGCCGTGGTGCTCTTGAACTTCGCACCGTCGGCCTGGGAGACCATCACGCCGTAGAGGTCGGGGTCACCGGTGAAACCGGCGGCCGGGTCGACGTTGTTGTTGCCGATCACGATGCCGGTGGCTCCGGCGGCCTCGGCGTTGGCGACCTTCGTCGCGAACGGGCAGGTGCCGCGGTCGACGTAGGCCCACTTGCCGGTCACAGCCGCGCCGTTGGTGATGGTCGTGCAGCCGTCGGTCGTGGTGGGACCGGTGGCGTTCGCGGCGTCGGTGGCCACGACGACGTCGGCGGTGACCGGCGTCGTGGTGAACGGCTTGGCGCCCGTGGCTGCGACGGCGGCGCACGGTCCGGCCAGGCTCGCCGGCGCGGTGATCTCCATGTCGAGCCCGGGGGGCGCGGTGGAGTCGCAGTCACCGACGGTGCGCTTGGCCTGGAAGTTCTCGCCGTCGTCCTCACGGCCGTTGACGAGGTCGAGCGTCTCGCCCCACACGTCGGAGTAGGACTCGTTGAGGGCACCGGACTGGTACTGGTAGATCAGGCCGGAGGTGTACTCGGTGTAGGCGTGGCCCCACTCGTGCGACACGATGTCGTCGGACGTGACACCGTTGCAGTAGTTGGTGGTGACGCCGTTCCAGTTGGCGTTCGGGCAGCTGATGCGAGGGTCGTTGTTGACCGTCTTCATCGTCGCCCCCTCGCCGTCGTAGGAGTCGCGGCCGAACGCGTTCTCGTAGAGCCAGTAGGACTCACCGGCGGAGTTGACCAGGTTCTGCTGGTCGACGTTGAGCGTCCCGGGGAACGCGTCGCCCTCGCTCCACACGAGGTCGCTGGGGGCGGGGCTGCCCTCGTAGAGCTCGCGCTCGAGCGCCTCGTGCACGTCCGACCAGCGGTTGAGCGCCTTGCCGGTCTGGGCGTCGATGAAGACCGAGTCGCGCACGTTCTTCTCGTTGGTGACCTCGACCTGGTAGGCCAGGACGGCCTTGCCGCTGTCACCGCGGGTGGCACCCATGCGGTAGACGACGAGGTCGGTCTCGCCGGCGCCGATGCCGGTCAGGTCGGCCTCCTCGCCGTCGTGGCTCGGCGGGTCCTCCTTCACCAGTCCGACCGCACGCGTGCCGGCCTCGGCGGCCGTGAGCCGCGGGTCGACCGAGAGCGACAGGTTGGGTGCGGCGTAGCCGTTGACCGAGGTCAGGTCGCCGTCCTTGTCGACCTGCGCACGCAGCATCGAGCCGAAGACGTCGACGCCGCGGTACTGCTGCGTCAGCGTGACGGTCCAGCCGGCGGGCGACTTCTGCACGTCGCGCTGGACGAGCTCGTCCGGGCGGGCGCCGAAGTTGCCGGCGTACCTGGCGAGATAGGCGTCGACCTTGTCCCGAGCGGCGGAGAGCGAGGCGCCCTCCGTGCCCGGCAACAGGTCGCCGTCGCCCTTGACGCGCAGGAAGCCCACCTTGCCGGTGGACTCCTCACGGGTGACGGCGACGGCGCCGTCGGCGCGGTCGACCATGGCTGCGACGCCGTTGGTGTCGGCCGGTGCGGCCGATGCTTGCACCCCGCTCGTGGGGAGTGCGGCGAGTCCCGCTCCCACGACTGCGAGAGCAAGTCCTCTGTTGAGGAGCTTCACTCTTTTCCTCCAGTTCCGAGACGCACTCGGAACCAGATGTCGCCCGAGTGATCCGGGTCACCATAAGAAGGACGTCCTACCTTTGGGAAGGGCCGGGGGCCCAAGAGCGTCCATTTGCCCTCCCAGGGGTGGCCCGTCACGACACGCACACCTGTGGTCCCTGTGACTGGTGTGACGTGGCCGTAGGGTCGGACCATGGCGACCCGTACGTCTTCCCCGCCGGGGTCGCGGAGCTCGAGCACGTCTGGAAACAAGCGCACCACCAAGGGTTCGAGCACCCGATCACGGAGTACCAGCAAGCCCTCCACTTCGTCCGCGAAGGGCCGGAGCCGCTCGAGCGCGTCCTCGCGCCGACCCGCATCGCGTCCCGCGCCCCGCGCGGTGCGCAACGGGCCGGGACCGGTCTCGCGCTCGTTCGGCGCGATCGGACGGGGGATCGCCGCCGTGTGGCTGGGCCTGGCCCACGGCCTCGGAGCCGTCGCCCGCTCGATCGGGCAGTCGGCGCGCGACCTCGACCCCGAGCACCGACGCGACGGCGTCGGGCTGTTCCTCTTCGGCCTCGCCACCGTCGCCGCTGCCGCCGTGTGGTGGCAGCTGCCCGGGGGAGTGATGGACTTCGCGCGCTCGGTGACCGCCGGCGCGGTCGGCAAGGTCGGCTGGCTCGTGCCGCTGTTCCTCGTCTGGGCCGGTTGGCGCACGCTGCGCGACCCCGAGCGCAACGGCCCCGCCGGGCGCCAGGTGATCGGCTGGTCGGCCTTCGCCCTGGGCCTGCTCGGCATCGTGCACATCGCCAACGGCAACCCGCAGCCGGTGCTCGGCGACGCCTCGAACCTCCAGGAGGCGGGCGGGGCGGTCGGCTACGTCACCTCGAGCCTGCTGCTGGACCTCATGCAGACGCCGTACGTCGTGGTGCCGCTGCTGGCGCTGCTGGCGACCTTCGGCATCCTCATCATCACCGCGACGCCGGTCTACCAGGTCCCCGCGCGTCTCGCCGCGCTGCGCGACCAGGCGTTGGGCCGCACCCACGCCGAGCCGGAGGCCGAGGAGCCCACCAAGCCGGTGCGCACCCGCCGCCGCTCGGCGCTCGACGACGAGGTCGACCCCGAGATGGGCGACCCGGCCTACGACAGCCCGGTGTTGTCGGACCGTGAGCGGAAGTTGCGTCGGAAGAAGAAGCCCGAGGCGGCCGAGGAGCCCTTCGAGGACTACGGCATCGACCTGTTCGCCGACGCCCCCACCGAGGTCAGCCCGGCGGTGCCGGACGCCCCCTCGGCGCCCGAGGCGCTCGAGCCGCCGCCGCACACCCCGCTCCCGGCGCGGGTGGAGCAGCTGGCGCTGTCCGGCGACATCACCTACTCGCTGCCCGCCAACGAGGTGCTCAAGCCCGGATCGGTGCACAAGGCCCGGTCCAAGGCCAGCGACGCGGTCGTCGAGCGGCTCATGCAGGTGATGGACGAGTTCAACATCGACGCCACCGTCACCGGCTACACCCGCGGCCCGACCGTCACCCGCTACGAGGTCGAGCTCGGCCCCGCGGTGAAGGTGGAGAAGGTCACCGCGCTGTCGAAGAACATCGCCTACGCCGTCGCGTCCGCCGACGTCCGCATCCTCAGCCCGATCCCCGGCAAGTCCGCGATCGGCATCGAGATCCCCAACATCGACAAGGAGATCGTCTCCCTCGGCGACGTGCTCCGCTCGTCGACCGCGCGCAACGACCACCACCCGATGGTCGCCGGGCTCGGCAAGGACGTCGAGGGCGGCTTCGTGGTCGCCAACATGGCGAAGATGCCCCACCTGCTCGTGGCCGGCGCCACGGGCTCGGGAAAGTCGTCGTTCATCAACTCGCTCATCACCTCGATCCTGATGCGCTCCACGCCCGACGAGGTGCGGATGATCATGGTCGACCCGAAGCGGGTGGAGCTCAACGCCTACGAGGGCGTGCCGCACCTGATCACGCCGATCATCACGAACCCGAAGAAGGCCGCCGAGGCGCTGGCGTGGGTCGTGCGCGAGATGGACATGCGCTACGACGACCTGGCCAACTTCGGCTTCCGCCACATCGACGACTTCAACAAGGCCGTGCGGGCCGGGAAGGTCGAGGTCCCGGCGGGCAGCGAGCGGGTCCTGGCGCCGTACCCCTACCTCCTCGTCATCGTCGACGAGCTCGCCGACCTGATGATGGTCTCGCCGCGCGACGTCGAGGACTCGGTGGTGCGCATCACCCAGCTCGCGCGTGCCGCCGGCATCCACCTGGTGCTCGCCACGCAGCGGCCCTCGGTGGACGTCGTCACCGGCCTGATCAAGGCCAACGTGCCCTCGCGACTTGCGTTCGCGACCAGCTCGCTGGGCGACAGCCGCGTCATCCTCGACCAGCCGGGCGCGGAGAAGCTCGTCGGCCAGGGTGACGGACTGTTCCTGCCGATGGGTGCCTCCAAGCCGGTGCGCGTCCAGGGCTCGTGGGTCACCGAGGCCGAGATCCACCAGGTCGTCAAGCACTGCAAGGACCAGCTCGAGCCGACCTATGTCGAGGACGTGACGGCACCCAAGGAGTCCAAGCGCGAGCTCGACGACGACATCGGCGACGACATGGAGCTCGTGGTGCAGGCCATCGAGCTCGTCGTCTCCACGCAGTTCGGCTCGACGTCGATGCTGCAGCGCAAGCTGCGCGTCGGCTTCGCCAAGGCCGGGCGCCTGATGGACATCATGGAGAGCCGCGGGGTGGTGGGTCCGAGCGAGGGATCCAAGGCCCGCGACGTGCTGGTCAAGCCGGACGAGATCGACGCAGTGATCGCCACTCTGGAGGGGGGAGCCTGATGGGCGCCGCAATGCACGAGACCGAGGTCCACACCGACGGGACGGGGCAGGGGAGCGGGCACGGTGACGTGCTGAGCGTCGCGCCCGACGTCGTGGAGGTACGCCGCCACGCGGGCGTCGCCGCCGGCGTCGGGCTCACCGCCTCGGCCGTGGCCATCGCCTACCTCGGCCGCGCCACCCAGAGCGGGTCCGCGCTCGACTGGGCGTTCGTGGTCGCGATGGGCCTGCTCGGCGCCTACTGGCTCATCGGTCTCCTCGACTCGCGCACCCCGCTCCTCGTCGCCGACGCGCAGGGCATCCGGATCCGCCTCGGGCGCACCTGGCGCGGCCTGCCGTGGACCGCGGTGCACCACGTCGAGCACACGCCGCGCCGCGACCTGCTGCACGACGGCCGACTGGTCGTGGTGCCGCACAACCTCGAGCTGATCGAGGCCGAGCTCACGGGTGCCGGCAAGCGCCACACCAGCATCTCCCGCCTGCTGCACGGCGCGCCGTTCGCGGTGCCGCTGGGGCTCTCGACGCGCGTCGTCGGTGCCGGCGACGACCTGTCGGAGGCACTGGTCCGCGTCGCGCGTGATGCCGGTCAGGTCGTGGTGCTGGAGGACGTGGCTGCCGACGTCGCTGCCGAGGAGCCGCCGGCCGACGAGGCCCCCGTGGTGGAGGAGCCGGCCGACGAGCTGGTCGCCAGCCCGACGCCGGCCGCCCTTCGCGAGACGGGAACCGGGCGTCGCTCGGAGGTCCGCCGTGACATCGAGGACGCCGAGGTCGACGAGCTCGAGGGCCGTGAGCTGCGGCGTCCCGGCCGGGTCAGCCTCGTCGAGGAGACCCAGTCGTGGGGCGACCGCGTCCGCGCCATCGCCCACCCGGGCGAGCCGGTCGAGCCGCTGGTGCTCGACGACTTCGAGGTGGAGCCCGCCGAGGACCCGGTCATCGGTCCCGAGCTCGCCGCGGCCCGCACGCGCCTCGGTCTGACGGTGGACCAGCTGGCCGACCGCACCCGCATCCGCCCGCACGTGATCGAGGCCGTCGAGGTCGACGACTTCGAGCCCTGCGGTGGCGACTTCTACGCCCGCGGGCACCTGCGCACCCTCGCCCGGGTGCTCGGCATCGACGTGGCGCCGCTGCTGGCGTCGTACGACGAGCGCTACGCGCACGCCCCGATCAACCCGCGCCGCGTCTTCGAGGCCGAGCTCGCCACGGGCGTGAACGGTTCGATCCGCGGCACCCGCGGCGGCCCGAACTGGTCGGTGCTCGTGGCCGTGGTCATGGCCCTCGTGCTCGCCTGGTCGATCGCCCGGCTCGTGATGGACACCCCTCCGGAGCTCCGCGGCAACAACCCGGTCCTCAACGGGTCCGGCGGACCGCAGGGCGCCGGCAACGCGCCGCTCGCCGAGCCCGTCGCGGTCGTGGTGAGCGCCCCGGGCGGTGGCGCCCGCATCGTCGTGCGCGACGGTGCCGGCGAAGAGGTCTTCGGTGGCGCCCTGGCCGCCGGCCAGAGCCGCGAGATGAAGGCGTCCCCGCCGGTCCGGGTGATGTCGACCGACGGTGCCGTCACGGTCTCGATCGCCGGCGCCGAGGCGGGCGCGATCGGTGAGGCCGGCGTGTCTGGTCAGCGCACGTTCGTCGCCCCCTGATCGGTCGCCTGGGCGTGCCCGGTGTGCCCGGTCAGCCCGGCGGACGTGAGCCGGAGCCTCGCAGCAGACCGAGTGCGTCCGCGTGCCGGAGGACGTCGGCGTGGATGGGATCGTCCCCCTCGTCGAGGTACGACGCCGCCTGCAGGGCCGGCAGGGTCAGCACCTCGACCACGGTCTCGCCGTCCGGGGGATTGGCCGGCGGGCCCGCGACTCGCACCTGCCCGACGGCGTAGGCCCAGTAGGCCAGCGGATGAGGAAGGTGTGGTCGATACGGATGCTCCCGTTCGCTGACGACCCGGTGCGCGGAGAACTGGATCACCGGTCCGAGCAGGACGGCACCCGCCTCTTCGAGCAGCTCTCGCCGCGCGAGCTCCCTGAGGGACTCGCCCGGCTCCCGGGTTCCACCCGGCAGGAAGCGCCATCCCTCGGCGCTCTGGCACACCACGACCTCGTGCTGCTCGGTCACGGCGATGACGTGCAGGCGCGCCACGAGGTCGTCGGGCGCGACTCCGCCGGAGTACTTGATCCTCGCGCCCGCATAGTCCACGTACGTGTCCTCGAAGAGTCGAGGAAAGCGGCTTGGCCAGCCGCCTGACGTGAGATCCACCTGGCCCAGCATGTCAGGGCAGGCGCTTCGTGCGGGCCGCATCGCCTGCCCGCTCCGCAGCCGTGACGCTGGTCGGACATGCCTGTGGCCCCGCCATCACGTGGATGGCGGGGTGTGGGGCGGGTCATCTTCGAGGCGTCGGGATCCGGGGTGGGCCGGGGTCGGGTGGGTCGAGTGCGGTGGTGCCGGTGTGGGCGCGGTGGTAGCGGTGGCCGTGCGGGGACGTCCACTCGAACACCCCGGGCGCGGTCATCTCGTATCGCCAAGGACTGTGGGTCTTGAGCCGGTGGTGGAACCTGCACAGCACGCCCAGGTTGTCGGTCTCCGTAGGCCCGGGTTGGGGTCGGCCCTCTGCTTCGTGGTCGTACTCGATGACGTGGTCGACGTCGCACCCCCGCGCCGGTCGGCTGCACCACGGGAAGACGCAGGTGCGGTCGCGGAGGATGACGTGTTCGCGGATCCGGTCCGGGATCTCGTAGCCCGGCGCCGCCTTCTCCTGGTTGAGGTCGATGACGGGCCTGATCGTGATCGTCGTGCGGGAGTCGCGGCACCAGGACTTCAGCTGCTCCAGCAGGACGAGGCGCTGGCCTTCCTCGAGCCGCCCGGTCGGCCCGAAGACGGTGGTGTCGCCGGCGACCGACGCGTCGAAGTGGGCGTGGAGGACGACCTCGCGGGCGGCGGGGAGGCCTGGTCTCGATACGCCGGCTCGTTCCTCACCGGCTGCCCGACCATCAACAGGGTCACCGGCTGCTCGACCACCACCCGAGGTGTGGAGGTCGAGCGCGGTCTGTGTCCGGGCCAGGTCACCCAGCGCCATGGCGCGACGTGCGTCGAGCGACTCCAGGGAACCGAGAGCCTTCTGCACCGCGGCGCCGTGGGCGAGCGCCTGGTGGAGGTCGAGGCCGTCGGCGAGGTCGACCTCGGCCTCGAGCCGCACGGTCCCGGCGAAGTGGACGTCCTGGTCGTGGATCGTCACGTGCCGCGGGTCCACGTGGAGGTATCCGTCCTCCGGATCGGCGGCCGGGTCCGTCTCGGCGAGGTCGAACCGCTTGATGGTCTCCGCGACGAGCCGGTCCAGCTGCGCGGGACCGATTCTCCCCGCAACCGCCGAGACCTGCGTGTCGACGAACCGCGCCGCCTCCACCGTCAGCGCGGGAGTCGAGTGGATCGTCACCTCGGCGACCGCCCTCGCCCGCCAAGCTGGCACCCGTCCAGCGTGGACCTGCGCCCACAGTCGCGGCAGGCGGTGGCGCAGCTCCAGGGCGTGACCGATGAGCTTCTTCGCGGACACCGAGGTGATGCCCAGGACGGTGCCGAGCTCGGCGACGCAGAACTCTGCGACCAGTGGCGTACCCGGACCGGCGATCGGCTCCTCGTGCTCGCACCCCGGCACGGTGAAGGTCGCGGCGGAGTGGATCGACTCGGGTGGGTGGAGGTCGGCCCAGCGGGCGGCGAGGTCGAGCTGCTGCGCGGCGGCAGCGTCTTCAGCCGACCGGGCCGAGCGGATCGAGGCGAGCAGGGCTGCGGGGCCGAGGGCGTCTGCCCCAGCCTCTGCTCCTGCTTCCCATGTCTCGATCATGTGTTCGAGTCTAGGGAAGGGGTCCGACAGTGGGCCGGGTCGCGATACGCCTCCGCTCGTTCCTCGCTCCGGCTACTCGACCACCGATCGGAGATCAGGTCTCGACACGCCTCGACCGCCGAGAGGGGCGGGCGTGCCGGGCCCTCGGCCTGCGACGCGTGGGCCGTGAGGGGACGGGTGAGTGGGCTCACCGCGCCGGGAGTGCGGCTACCCGGGCGGGGAACCGGCATACTCACGGGTGCGATGACGACCACCGAGCACGAGCCCCAGGCCGAGACCCCGACCCCGCTGAACGTCGCCGTGGTGACCCTCGGCTGCGCCCGCAACGAGGTCGACTCCGAGGAGCTGGCCGGTCGGCTGGAGGCCGGCGGCTTCATCCTCGTCGACGACGCGGAGGACGCCGACACCGTGGTGGTCAACACCTGCGGCTTCGTCGAGGCGGCCAAGAAGGACTCCGTCGACACGCTGCTCGAGGCGGCGGACCTCAAGGTCGAGCACGGCGGGCGGGCCCAGGCCGTCGTCGCGGTCGGCTGCCTGGCGGAGCGCTACGGCAAGGACCTCGCCGAGTCGCTGCCGGAGGCGGACGCGGTCCTCGGCTTCGACGACTACCCGGACATCGCGGCCAAGCTGCGCGCGATCGTCGGCGGGGAGACGCACCACCCCCACACGCCTTCGGACCGCCGCCGGCTGCTGCCGATCACGCCGACCGAGCGCGACGCCTCCACCATCTCGGTGCCCGGCCACGACGTACGCGCCGACGTCAGCGACATCGGCGCGGGCGCGCCCGCGACGGGACCCCGCGCCGTACGCCGTCGCCTCGACGCCGGGCCGATGGCGCCCCTCAAGCTGGCGAGCGGCTGCGACCGCCGCTGCTCCTTCTGCGCCATCCCGAGCTTCCGCGGCTCCTTCGTCAGCCGACGACCGAGCGACGTGCTCCAGGAGGGCCAGTGGCTCGCCAAGCAGGGCGTCAAGGAGCTCTTCCTCGTCAGCGAGAACTCCACGTCCTACGGCAAGGACCTCGGCGACCTGCGCCTGCTCGAGACCCTGCTGCCGGAGCTCTCGGGCATCGACGGCATCGAGCGCGTACGCGTCTCCTACCTCCAGCCCGCCGAGACCCGCCCGGGCCTGATCGAGGCCATCGCGGACACCCCCGGCGTCGTGCCCTACTTCGACCTGTCCTTCCAGCACGCCAGCGCCACGGTGCTGCGCCGGATGCGCCGCTTCGGCGACCCCGAGTCGTTCCTGGGCCTGCTCGAGCAGATCCGCGGCCTCGCCCCGCTGGCGGGTGTGCGCTCCAACGTGATCGTCGGCTTCCCCGGTGAGACCGACGACGACCTCCAGACGCTGTGCGACTTCCTCGAGGCCGCACGCATGGACGTCACCGGGGTCTTCGGCTACTCCGACGAGGACGGCACGGAGGCGGCGGCGTTCGGCGACGACCTCAAGCTCGACGACGACGAGATCCGCGCCCGCACCGAGCACGTCACCGCGCTGGTCGAGGAGCTCAACTCACAGCGCGCCGAGGAGCGTCTTGGGGAGGAGGTCGTCGTGCTCGTCGAGCACGTCGACCCCGATGACGACACCGTCGAGGGCCGGGCCGCGCACCAGGGCCCGGAGGTCGACGGTACGACGCTGCTGACCGGCGCCGAGGGCGCGAAGGTCGGCGACCTGCTGACGGCCACCGTCACCGGGACCGACGGCGTCGACCTGATCGCGCGAGTGGACGGAGCCACCCGATGACGACCGAGCAGAAGCAGGTTTCGAACCTCAACATCGCCAACGTGCTCACGGTGCTGCGCATCGCGCTCGTGCCGGTCTTCGGCTGGGCGCTGCTGCAGGACGGCGGCGACTCGCCGGGTTGGCGCTGGATCGCCTTCGGGATCTTCGCGGTCGCGATGATCACCGACAAGGTCGACGGCGACCTGGCCCGCAAGCACGGCCTGATCACCGACTTCGGCAAGATCGCCGATCCGATCGCCGACAAGGCGATCACGGGCATGGCCTTCATCGGCCTCTCGATCGTCGGCGACATCTGGTGGTGGGTGACGATCGTGGTGCTGCTGCGTGAGTGGGGCGTCACGCTGCTGCGGCTCTCGGTGCTGAAGTCGGTGGTCATCCCGGCTGCGCAGAGCGGCAAGATCAAGACGGTCCTCCAAGCCTTCGCCCTCGCCGGCCTGCTCTGGCCGCTGCCGCACGGCGACGCGCACGGCGGTGCCTTCGACTTCTGGCCCGGTCCGCTGGGCGAGGTGCTCTTCTACCTGAGCCAGGTCATGCTCGCGGGTGCGGTCGTGATGACCATGTGGTCGGGCTGGGAGTTCGTCCGCGAGGTGCGCAAGCAGCGAGGATCACAGAACCGCTGAGATCTGGGTCACATGAGTCGCCAAAGCCGCACGTGAACTTTTGGCAACACTCGTAGGAAAAGGTTGGACACAGGACTCCGATTCGGGGTCTTCGTGGGTGAAGATGCGTCGGTCACGTCAACCCGAACCATCGGAGCACACATGCGCACACCTGCGCTCCCTTCGCCGCGTCGTATCGCGGCTGGAGCCGGTCTGGCCCTCCTTGCGGCCGGACTCACCCCCATCGCAGCATCTGCCAATCCCGGCGGGACCGAGCTCGTCATCGGCGAGATCTACGGCGCAGGCGGTAACGCCAACGCCGTCTACAACGCCGACTTCGTCGAGCTGGTGAACCCGACCGCCAGCCCGATCAGCCTGAGCGGCAAGTACATCCACTACCGCGCAGCCAACGGCAACTCGGGCGGTACGCCCTTCGCGCTGAGCGGCACGGTGCCCGCCAACGGCACGTGGCTCGTCCAGATGTCTGCAGCCGGCGCGACCGGGGTCGCGCTTCCGACACCTGACCAGACGGCCTCTCCGGCTCTGGGCATGGCAGCGGCCGGTGGTCAGGTTCTCCTGGCCACGACGTCGAGCGTCATCCCCAACACCACGGTCGGGAACCTCGCAGGTGCGAGCGGTGCTGCGCTCGGTGTGCTCGACATGGTCGGTGCCACCGGGTCGAACACGTTCGAGACGGCCGCGACCTCTAGTGCCGCGTCCGCGACACAATCGCTGAACCGCACAGCCGACACGGACAACAACACCGCCGACTTCGCGCTGGCTGGTCCGACCCCGACCGCCGCGGACACCACCGCTGGTCCCCTCGAGGCCACCTCGCCCGGCGCCAAGTCCGGCCAGGTCGGCCAGGCCATCACCGGCTTCACGCTCCAGGCCACCGGCGGCACCTCGCCGTACACCTGGACCGCCACCGGCCTCCCGGCGGGCGTCACCGTGGCCGCCAACGGCGCGGTGTCCGGCACGCCGACCGAGTCCGGCACGTTCGACGTGACCGCGACTGCGACCGACTCGGCGACGCCCACCGCGGCGACCGATGACGTGACCTTCACCCTCACCGTCGCTCCCGCGGCGTCGCTGATCTCGATCGCGGAGATCCAGGGCACCGGTGGGGCGACCCCGCTCCTCGGCCAGAACGTCAAGACCCAGGGCGTCGTCACCGCGGCGTTCCCGACCGGTGGCCTCAACGGCTTCTACATCCAGACCCCCGGCGCCGACACGCCTGACGCCTCCGACGCCATCTTCGTCTACGGCGGCCCGAGCGGCTTCACGACCTACCCCGCCGTGGGCGACTCCGTCGAGGTCACGGGTGAGGCCGCAGAGTTCTCCGGCCAGACCCAGATCGCGGCCGCCCAGTCCGGCGTCGTGGCGATCACGCCCTCGCTTGGCACCGTGACCGCGAAGACCGTGGTCCCCGGTACCGACTGCGAGCTGCCCGGCACCGCGTGCCTCGAGGGTGCCGCGCTCAACACCGCCCGTGAGGTCGCCGAGAGCGAGCTCTTCCAGCCGACCGCCCCGTGGACCGCCACCGACGTCTACGACGGCAGCCCCTTCTGGCAGGGCACGAGCTTCTCCTCCGCCTTCCGCGGTGAGATCGGTGTCGCGGCCAACAGCGGCACGCCCCTGGTCACCCCGACCGAGGTCATCGACGCCCAGGCCACGGCCGAGATCGCCGAGCGTGTGAAGTACAACAACGCCCACCGCATCGTCATGGACGACGGCTCCAGCGTGACCTACTCCTCGGGCGCGAACAGGGACCTGCCGTTCCCGTGGTTCACCGCGGACCACAGCGTCCGGGTGGGTGCGGAGATCAGCTTCCCGAAGCCGGTCGTCTTCACCGAGGGCTTCGGCACCTGGCGGATCCTGCCCCAGTCGCAGATCGTCGGTGACCCCACCGGCACGATCGACGTCGAGCAGACCCGCGCGGACAACCTGGCCCCCCAGGACGTCGGTGGCGACGTCAAGCTCGCGACGTTCAACGTGCTGAACTACTTCCCGACCACGGGCGCGGAGTTCGTGAGCTCGGGCCTCGGCACCTGCACGTTCTACAACGACCGTGCCGGCAACCCCATCACCAACAACCAGTGCAACCCGAACGGTCCCCGCGGCGCCGCCAACGACGTGAACCTCCAGCGCCAGCAGGACAAGATCGTCGCGGCCATCAACACCGCCGACGCCGACATCGTCTCCCTCGAGGAGCTCGAGAACTCGGTGAAGTTCGGCAAGAACCGCGACTTCGCGATCAACGCGCTCGTCACGGCGCTCAACAAGGACGCCGGTCCCGGCACGTGGGCCGCGGTTCCGTCTCCGGCCACCCTGCCGGCGACTGCCGACCAGGACGTGATCCGCAACGGATTCATCTACCAGCCCGCCGCCGTCGACCTCGTGGGCGGCTCCGTGGTGCTGAGCGACGAGTCGGCCACCGGTGGTGCGTTCGAGGACGCCCGGGAGCCGCTGGCCCAGGCGTTCAAGCGTGACGGGACGCCCGACTCGGAGGCCTTCGCGGTCATCGTGAACCACTTCAAGTCCAAGGGCTCGGGCAACCCCGACCCCGATGGTCAGGGCAACGCCACCGACCAGCGCGTTGCACAGGCCAACAGCCTGGTGACGTTCGCGGACGAGTTCAAGCAGGCCCGGGACATCACCCGCGTCTTCCTGGCCGGCGACTTCAACGCCTACTCCGAGGAGGACCCGATCCAGGTCCTCAACGCAGCCGGCTACGAGAACCTGGAGTCGACCAGCGACCCCGACGAGGAGACCTACAACTTCGACGGCATGGTCGGCTCGCTCGACCACGTGCTGGCGAACGAGGCGGCCCTCGAAGACGTCAACGCGGTCGACGTCTGGGAGATCAACGGGTCGGAGTCGGTCTACTACGAGTACAGCCGCTTCAACTCCAACGTGACCAACCTCTACACCGACAGCCCGTTCCGGTCCTCGGACCACAGCCCGGAGATCGTGGGCATCAACACGAGCGACCCGAGCACCACGGACGTGCAGATCATCGGCAGCAACGACTACCACGGCCGCCTGGCCGCGGGCCCGCGTCTCGCGGCGTACGTCAAGGCTGCTCGTGGGGCGAACCCGAACACGGTCTTCGCTGCCGCGGGTGACCTCGTGGGCGCCACGACGTTCGAGTCGTTCATCCAGAAGGACAAGCCGACGATCGACGTGATGAACGAGGCCGGGCTCGACGTGTCGGCCGTGGGCAACCACGAGTTCGACGCCGGCTTCAAGGACCTGACCGACCGGATCATGGCGCCCTACGACGCGACCACCAACCCTGACGGTGGCGCGGAGTGGCAGTACCTGGGTGCCAACGTGAAGTTCAAGGCCGACGGCTCCGACGCCCTCGAGGGCACCTGGATCCGCGACTTCGGCGCGGTCGAGGTCGGCTTCGTGGGTGCGGTCACCGAGGACCTTCCCTCGCTGGTCGCCGCCGACGGCATCGCCGACATCGAGGTCACCGACATCGTGGACGCCACCAACGAGGCGGCCACCGAGCTCAAGGACGAGGGCGCCGACGTCGTCGTGCTCCTCGTCCACGAGGGCGCTGGCGGTACGTCGTTCGCATCGGCCACCACGCCGGGCACGGTGTTCGGCGACATCGTCAACGGTGTCAGCCCGGATGTCGACGCGATCGTCTCCGGTCACACGCACCTGGCCTACAACCACTCGGTCCCGGTCCCCGCATGGGCGACCGAGGGTCGTGCGGTGACCGAGCGCCCCGTCGTCTCGGCCGGCCAGTACGGCGAGAACCTCAACAAGCTGGTCTTCACCGTCGACAACGCCACCGGCGAGGTCCAGGCGAAGACCCAGGAGATCGTCCCGTTCGCCAGCTTCCCGACCACGGGAGACGCAGCGACGCAGGCGATCGTCACGGACGCCAACGCCAAGGCTGCTGTGCTCGGTGCACAACCGCTCGGCAAGATCGAGGCCGGCTTCTCGCGGGCCAAGTTCGTCGGCGGTGCGGAGAACCGCGGTGGCGAGTCCACGCTGAACAACCTCGTCGCCGAGGTCCAGCGCTGGTCGACCGACACCGACATCGCCTTCATGAACCCGGGCGGCCTCCGCGCGGACATGCCGGGCAGCGGTACGGACTACCCCCGCACCGTGACGTACAAGAACGCCGCCGACGTGCAGCCGTTCGCCAACACGCTCGTGAAGATGGGCCTCAAGGGCTCCTCGATCAAGAAGCTCCTCGAGCAGCAGTGGCAGCGCCTGCCCAACGGCACCGTCCCGTCGCGCCCGTTCCTGAAGCTGGGTGTGTCCGAGGGGTTCGAGTACACCTACGACCCCACGCGGGCCGAGGGTGACCGGATCACGGGCATGTGGCTCGACGGTGTGGCGATCGACGCCGACACCACCTACCAGGTGGGTGCCAACGCGTTCCTCGCCTCGGGCACCGGAGACAACTTCTACGCGTTCTCCGAGGCCATCGACAAGCGTGACTCCGGCAAGGTCGACCTGGCGGCGATGGTGGACTACATGGCCACCTTCGCCACCGACGCTGACCCGCTGGGCGTCGACTACTCGCAGCGTGCCGTCGGTGTTGCCGGCCTCGCCGACGAGTACGCCGTCGGCGACACGGTGACGGTGGACCTGTCCTCCCTCGCCATGACCGGCACGGGTGACCTGCAGGACGCCGAGGTCGTCGCCACGTTCGACGGCCAGCCTGTCGGCGAGTTCGCGGTGAACAACACCGCCAACGCGGCGGGTGACGCCAACAGCAACGACGAGGCAGGCAAGGCCACGGTGACGTTCACCGTTCCCGAGGTCGACGGCGGCGCGAAGTACGACCTGGTCGTCACCGGTGCCACCACCGGCACCAGCACCACGGTGCCGATCGACATCGCGGCCGAGGAGCTAATCGCCACCACGGTGAACGGCACCAACATCACCATGGAGGAGGGCTCGACCGCCTCCATCCCGGTGACGGTCACGCCCACCACGGCCACGGGCGAGGTCATCCTCGGCCTCGGTCAGATGACGCTCGAGGCCCCGCTGGTCGACGGCAAGGCGACGATCTCGCTGGCCGCCGGCGCGCTCCCGGTCGGTGTGCACGAGCTGCCGCTCAGCTACCCGGGCGACAGCCAGCACGCTGCGTCGTCGACGACCGTGGTGGTCACCGTCACGGCCAAGGCCACCCCGACGCCCACGCCGACGCCGACGCCGACGCCGACCCCGACGCCCACTCCGACCCCGGAGAAGCTCGAGTCCGAGCTCAAGGCGTTCAACGTCACGGGCGTGGTCGGAGAAAGGGTCCGGTTCAAGGTCAAGGTCAAGGTCGACCAGCCGGCCTCGCAGCGTGCCTCGGCAGCTGTCGTGCCGGTCACCGGCAAGCTCAAGGTCAAGGTCAAGGGCAAGGCGAAGATCTACCGCTTCAAGGTCCGCAACGGCAAGGCGATCGTGAAGCTGCCCGCCTTCAAGCGGCCCGGCACCAGGAAGGTCGTCGTGCGCTACTTCGGCAACGACCGCATCAAGCGCGACAAGCTGGTGGTGAGGCTGAACATCCTGCGTCGTTGATCTGACGACACGACGGCCCGGTCATCCCCTCGGGGGTGGCCGGGCCGTTCGCCGTCCCGGCGCCGGATGTACGCCCTGAGGGGGATTCGGGTGCCGGAGGGCCGGGTTAGGGTGAGCCGACTCACACGCCCACTCGCGAAAGGCCACTTCGTGTCAGCATCACGATCCGGTCGCAAGGTCGCCCTTGCCGCCACCCTCACAGGGCTGGTCGCCGCGCCGCTCGCCGTCATCACGGCGAGTCCTGCGCAGGCTGCTCCTGTCGACATCCAGATCCTCGCGACCAACGACTTCCACGGTCGTCTGCTCGCCAACGGCTCCGAGGCGGGTGCCGCGCAGTTCGCCGGCGCGGTCGCCCAGCTCGAGTCCACCAACCCCAACACGATCTTCGCCGCAGCGGGCGACCTCATCGGGGCCTCCACCTTCGAGTCCTTCATCCAGCAGGACAAGCCCACCCTCGACGCGCTCAACGCGGCCGGCCTCGACGTCTCCGCGGCCGGCAACCACGAGTTCGACCAGGGCTACGGAGATCTTGTCAACCGCGTGATGGCGCCCTTCGACGCCACCACCAACCCCTACGGCGGCGCGCTGTGGCAGTACATCGCCGCCAACGTGCGCAAGAAGTCCGACAGCTCCTACGCGCTGCCCGACATCACCGCGCGCACCCCCGACGCCAACGACACCTCCGACGGCGGCACCTGGACGACCACTGTGGGCGGCGTCGAGGTCGGCTTCATCGGCGGAGTCACCGAGGAGCTCTCCTCGCTGGTCAGCCCGGCCGGCATCGCCGACGTGAAGGTCTCCAGCATCATCGCCGAGACCAACGCCGCCGCCGACCGGCTGAAGGCCGACGGCGCCGACATGGTCGTGCTGCTCGTCCACGAGGGTGCCCCGACGACGGCGATCGCCGACGCCAGCACCAACGACAACCCGTTCAGCCGGATCGTCAACGGCGTCGACGGCGACGTCAGCGCCATCATCTCCGGCCACACGCACCTGGCCTACAACCACGAGATCAACGGTCGCCCCGTGGTCTCGGCCGGCCAGTACGGCTCGAACCTCAACCAGCTGGTCTTCACCGTCGACCCCGACACCGACGAGGTGACCGTCAAGACCAACGCGATCGTGGCGGCATCGTCGCTGCCGCTGACCGCGCAGGCGGCGATCGACAAGAAGGCCGAGGTCAAGACGATCGTCGACGCCGCCGTCGCCCGTGCCGACGTGCTCGGTGCGGTCGAGCTCGGCAAGCTCGCCGGTCCGTTCGGCCGTGCGCGCCTCGCCGACGGCACCACCGAGAACCGCGGTGGCGAGTCGACCCTGGGCAACCTCGTGGCCGAGGTGCAGCGCTGGGCGACCAGCACCCCGGAGGCAGGCGCGGCGCAGATCGCATTCATGAACCCCGGTGGTCTCCGCCAGGACATGGTCGGCAACAACGCCGGCGGGTACCCCGCCACGCTGACCTACAAGCAGGCCGCGGTGGTCCAGCCGTTCGCCAACACCCTCTTCAACATGAAGATGACGGGTGCGCAGATCAAGACCGTGCTCGAGCAGCAGTGGCAGCGCGACGACAAGGGCGCCGTGCCGAGCCGGCCGTTCCTGCGGCTCGGCACCTCGGAGGGCTTCCTGGCCACCTACGACGCGAGCCGCCCCGAGGGCGACCGGGTCACGGGCATGTCGCTCAACGGCAAGGCCATCGAGCCCGCGACGACCTACTCCGTCACGGTGAACTCCTTCCTCGCCTCCGGCGGTGACAACTTCCGCGAGTTCGCCAAGGGCACCGCCCGCCGCGACACCGGCAAGATCGACCTCCAGGCGATGGTCGACTACATGGCCGCGTTCGCCAGCAAGGCGCCGCTCGCCGTCAAGCGCGACCAGCGCCAGGTGGGCGTCACGTGGCCGGCCGACAAGCCGCGCTTCTACCGCATCGGCCAGGACGTCGAGCTCAAGCTGTCCTCGCTCGCGATGACCGCGGCGTTCGACGTCAAGGACGCGTTCCTCAACGTCAAGGTCGGCGACCGGACGCTCAACCCCACCCCGGTCGACAACACGGTCGACGCCACGCCGTTCGACGAGAGCAGCCGCAGTGCCGTCGACGTCAAGCTCAAGGGCAAGACCCGCACGGGCAAGCAGTTGCTGACCTTCACGGGCCCGACGACCGGCACGACGTTCTCGCTGCCGATCGACGTGCGCAAGGCCAGGGGCGTGCTCAAGGCCCGCACCAAGCCCGGGCGGATCGTCCGCGGCGAGACCCGCACCCGGGTCAAGATCAAAGCCTCGGCGTTCGGCATCGCCAAGGTGACGGGCAAGGTCAAGGTCAAGGCCGGCGGCAAGACCTACAAGGTCAAGCTCAAGAAGGGCAAGGCGTTCCTGCGCCTGGACCGCTTCGCCAAGACCGGCAAGAAGAAGATCGTGGTGTCCTACCTGGGCAACCGCAAGATCCGCGGTGACAAGCAGGTCATCACCGTGCGGGTGCGTCGCAGCTGACGCTCCCGCCAGATGAGCAGTGACCGGGGCCCGGTCGTCGTCCGCGACGGCCGGGCCCCGGTGCGTCGTCACCTCACCTGAGCGAGAGCGCCGCCTGCACGAGGGCGAGGTGGCTGAAGGCCTGGGGGAAGTTGCCGGCCATCCGGTCCTGCGCGACGTCGTACTCCTCCGAGAGCAGCCCCACGTCGTTGGCCAGGCCGCACAGCCGCCCCATCAGCTCCTCGGCCTCCTCGCGACGCCCCGCGGCGGCGAGGGCGGAGACGAGCCAGAAGGAACAGGCGAGGAACGGGTGCTCGTCGCCGCTCAGGCCGTCGACGCCGGAGACGGTGCGGTAGCGCAGGAGCAGGCCGTCGCGCATCAGGTCCTCCGTGACGGCATCGATCGTGCCGAGCACGCGCGGGTCGTCGGGCGGCAGGAAGCCGACGAGGGGGAGGGTGAGCAGCGAGGCATCGACCTCGTCGGTGTCGTAGTGCTGGGTGAAGGTGCCGCGCTCGTCGTCGTAGCCCTTGTCGAGCACCTCCTCCCGCACCCGGTCACGCAGCTCGCGCCAGCGCTCGACCGGTCCCTCCAGCCCGTGCTCCTCCACGGCGCGGATCGCGCGGTCGAAGGCGGCCCAGACCATGACGCGGGAGTGGGTGAAGTGACGCTGCGGGCCGCGGATCTCCCACAGGCCGTTGTCGGGCTCGTCCCAGTGCTCGGCCAGGTCGTCGACCAGCGCCCGCTGAAGGGCCCACGAGTTCGCACTCTCGTCGAGCCCCGCCCGTCGGGCGAGCTCGAGGGCGATCATCACCTCGCCGAGCACGTCGTTCTGGCGCTGCGAGACCGCGCCGTTGCCGATGCGCACCGGCAGGCTGTCGGCGTAGCCGGGCAGGTGCGGCAGCTCCATCTCGGGCAGCTGGCGGCCCCCGTCGACGGTGTACATGATCTGGAGGTCCGCCGGGTCCCCGGCCACCGCGCGCAGCAGCCAGCCGCGCCACGCGAGCGCCTCGGTGTCGTAGCCGGCGCCCAGCAGCGACTCGAGCGTGAGGGCGGCGTCGCGCAGCCAGCAGAAGCGGTAGTCCCAGTTGCGCTCGCCCCCGAAGTCCTCCGGGAGCGACGTCGTCGGCGCCGCGACGATGCCGCCGGTCTCGGCGTGGGTCATCAACATCAGCGTCAGCAGGCTGCGGCGGACGAGGTCGGCGTGCGGCACGTCGTCCGGGCAGCGCTCCGACCACGCCCGCTGGTGGGCCGTGGTCGCCTCGATGCGCTCGGTGAGCCCCAGGGGCGCCGGGACCTCGCGCCACGACCGTGCCCACGTCATCGAGTAGGTCAGGGTCTCGCCGGCCGACAGGTCGAACTCGTCGCGGTGGTGGCCGGCGTGGCCGTGGGGCAGGCGCGGTCCCCGCAGCACGAACATGTCGGGACCTGCGACGGCGATCACGATGTCCTCGCCGTGCGCCTCCTCGTGCCGCACCCACGGCCGGACCTTCCCGTAGTCGGTGCGCACCACCCAGTCGTGCCGCACCCGCACGGTGCCGCGGGTGCAGGTGAGACGGCGTACGACGTCCGCGCGCCCGTCGCCGGTCGGCATCACGTCGAGCAGCACGAGCTCGCCGTCGGCTGTGGTGAAGGTGGTCTCCAGCAGCGCCGTGCCGTCGACGTAGCGGCGGCTGGTCGACACGACCGGTCCGGCGGGCGCCAGCAGCCAGCGGCCGTGCTCCTCGGTGCCGAGCAGCGCGGCGAAGCAGGCGGGGGAGTCGAAGCGGGGCAGGCACAGCCAGTCGATCGAGCCGTCCTTGCCGACCAGGGCGGCGGTGCCGCGATCGCCGATGAGCGCGTAGTCCTCGATGGGGAGTGCCATGGCGCTAGTGTCGCTGACATGTGGGAGCCGTCGATCGCCGTGCGCGTGCTGGACTCGCTGGCGCGGCGCGGTGAGACCGTTGCGACGGCCGAGTCGTTGACGGGCGGGCTGCTCGCGGCGTTGCTCACCGACGTGCCCGGCGCCTCGCGGAGCTTCGTCGGTGGCGTGGTGTCCTACGCCACCCGCATCAAGGTCTCGGCCCTCGGCGTGCCGGCCGACCTGGTGGAGCAGCACGGGGCCGTCTCGCAGGAGTGCGCGGAGGCGATGGCGCGCGGCGTACGCGCCCGTCTGGACGCCACCTGGGGACTCGCCACGACCGGCGTCGCCGGCCCCGACGAGCAGGAGGGGCAGTCCGTCGGGACGGTGTGGGTGGCGCTCGCCGGGCCCGGCCTGGTGGCCGCCCACCGGCTCGAGCTGCGCGGGGACCGGTTGATGATCCGGCAGGCCACGTGCGAGGCCGTGCTGGCCCTCCTGGTGGACCACCTGCGGGAAGAAGGAGCCCTCGGGTAGCGTTGGACCTCACGACCTGCCTCGACCAGAGTAAGGACTCGCGCATGGTGCTCTTCCGACGTCTGCTCGGTGACGTGCTGCGCGGTGCGCGGATGCAGCGCGGGATGACCCTGCGCGAGCTCTCCGCGGAGGCCCGGGTCAGCCTGGGCTACATCTCCGAGATCGAGCGCGGCCAGAAGGAAGCGTCCTCGGAGCTGCTCGCCTCGCTGTGCCAGGCGATGGACCTCCCGCTGTCCGACGTGCTGCGTGACGTCGCCGACGCGGTGGCCGTCGAGGAGGCCGCGCTGGAGATCGTCACCACGCCCATCACGGCCGTACGCCGCTCCGGCGACGTGGTCGCCTCCGCCGCCTGAGGCTTGCGGTCCTCGTCGCCCTAGAAGTCAGCGGGCTGGCAGCTCGGGCACCAGTACGCCGCCCGCTCACGGCCCGGCTCGCCGAGCATGTCCACGCGGATCGGCGTCTCGCAGCGCCGGCAGGGTGAGGTGTCGCGGCGGTAGACCCACATCCGCTCGCGCGGGCGCAGGTCGCCCGTGGTGGTCTGGATCGCGCGCTCCTTGTTGACCTCGAGCATCTGCTTGGCGCGACGGACCAGGCGGGGCAGGTCGCCCACGAGGTGCAGCGGCGTCGCCGGGTGGATGCCGCTGATGAAGCACAGCTCGGCCATGTACATGTTGCCGACGCCGGCGAGGTTGCGCTGGTCGAGCAGCGCCTGGCCGATCGGCCTCGCGGGCTCCTCCCGGAGGTTGTGCAGGGCGCGTTCCTCGTCCCAGTCAGGACCGAGGAGGTCGGGGCCGAGGTGGGCGACGAGTGCGGCCTCGTCGTGGCGGGGAACGATCTCGACGATGCCGAGGGAGAACCCGACGGCCTTGCGGGACTCGATGCCGAGCACGACGCGCACCTGCTCCGCGGGACGGCGCCACTTCTCGCCCTCGGGGTAGACGTGCCAGGAGCCCTCCATCTTGAGGTGCGTGTGGAGCGTCCAGGCGCGGTCCGCATCGATGCGGGTGAGCAGGTGCTTGCCCCGCGACAGGGTGCGGATCACGGTGCCACCCGTGAGGTCCCAGGTGGCGTAGCCCGGCACCCGGAAGTCGGAGATCGTCAGCCGGTGGCCGGTGAGGGCGCGGTCGAGCTTGGCGGCAGCGCGCCAGACGGTGTCACCCTCAGGCACGCAGTCTCAACCCCTTCGGCGTCGCGATGAACCCGGCCGCTGACAGTGCCACACGGATCGGCGTCTCGCCACCGTTTCCGATCAGCGCCTGTCCGTCGACCTTCTCGACGGTGAGCTTGCCGAGGGCTCCGCGGCGGGCGGCGTCGGCCAGCGCGGCCATCGCGGGGGTGAGCACCTCGGGGTCGTCGCTCCACGTCAGCAGCGTGCGCCCGCCGCGCTCGACGTAGACGGTGAGGTCGCCGTCGACGGTCACCACGAGGGCTCCCGCCTTGCGCCCGGGACGGTGTCCGGCGCGGTCGGGGTCGAGCGGCTCGGGCCAGGGGAGCGCGGCACCGAAGACGTTGGCCGGGTCGGTCGCGGCGAGGGCCACGACCGCGGGCTTGGCGCCGCCGGTGGCGCTGGCACGCTCGGCGAAGGTGCGCAGCCGGTCGATGGCGCCGGCGCTGCCGAACTGCGCGGCGCCGAGGCCCTCGATGAAGTAGCCGCGGCGGCAGCGTCCGGTGTCCTCGAAGGCGCTGAGCACCTTGTAGACGCCGGCGAACCCGCCTGCGACGCGCTCGCTGACCACCGCTCCGCGGGTGACGACACCGTGTCTCTCGAGGAGGTGCTCGGCACGGGCCTTGGCCCGGCGGGTGGGGTCGGTGTCGCGCTCGGGCAGCAGCGCCCAGCGTCCGGCGGTCTCCGGCGGGCCGGTGCGCGCGGGCATCCGGCCGCCGGTGGTGCGCCCGAGCCGGGGCGGCGTACGCCGGGTGCGGTGCGACGGCGTGCCGGTGCGGACCAGCGCCCGCAGCGGGGTGAGGGTGTCGTTGGTGACCAGCCCGCGCCAGACCAGGTCCCACAGGGCGGTGGAGAGCTCGGCGTCGCTGGTGGAGCCGACACGGTCGGCGAGCTGGCGGAAGAACCACGCACCGCCACCGTCGAGCAGGTCGAGCACCGCGCGCTGCACGCCGGTGGGCTCGTCGCCCTCGACCTCGGGGAGGGTGAGGTGCGCCTGGTCGGCGAGATGGAGGCTGACCCAGCCGTCACTGCCCGGGAGCGGGGCATGGCCGGTCCAGATGACCTCACCGGAAGCGGTAAGCTCGTCGAGCATGGAGGGCTCGTAGTCGCGCACGCGCGCGGCGAGCACCAGCGGCTCGAGGGCACTGGCGGGCACCGGGCAGCCGGCGAGCTGGTCGATGGCCGCCACGACCCCGTCCACGCCCCGCAGGGACCCTCCCACGCGTTGCCAGGCGGGGAGGAAACGGGCGACCGCGTCGTGGGCGACCGGCTCGATCTCCTGGCGCAGCCGGGCGAGCGAGCGCCGGCGCAGCTTGCGCAGCACCTCGGCGTCGCACCACTCGGTGCCGGAGCCGGACGGGCGGAACTCGCCGTCGAGCACCCGGCCGCGGTGGGCCAGGCGCTGGAGGGTCTGGCGGGCGACGGCCTCGCCGAGGCCCAGCCGGGTCGCGACCTCGGCGGTGGTGAAGGGGCCGTGGCTGCGGGCGTAGCGCGAGACGAGGTCGCCGAGCGGGTCCTCGGGCAGCTGGAGGAAGGCGTCGGGGGTGCCGACGGGGACGGGCACGCCGAGCCCGTCGCGCAGGCGGCCGATGTCCTCGATGGCGGTCCAGCGGTCGTCCCCCGCCATGCGGACCTGCACGACACGGCGTACGTCGGCGAGGGAGGCCATCCAGCCCTCGACGTCGGCTCCCTCGACCGCGCGGGCGCGGATCTCCTCGGTCGACAGCGGGCCGACGAGGCGCAGCAGGTCCGCGACGGCCTCGGCGTCGCGGGCGCGGCGGTCGTCGGCGAGCCACTGGAGCTCCGACTCCACCTCGGCGAGCACCTCGGGGTCGAGCAGCTCGCGCAGCTCGGCGCGGCCGAGCAGCTCGGCGAGCAGGCCCTGGTCGAGCGACAGCGCGGCGGCGCGACGCTCGGCGATGGGGGAGTCGCCCTCGTAGACGAACTGGGCGACGTAGCCGAAGAGCAGGCTGCGGGCGAACGGGCTCGGCGAGGTGGTGGCGACGTCCACGACGGTGACCTCGCGGCGCTGGACGCGGCCGAGGAGGGTGACGAGGGCGGGGAGGTCGTAGACGTCCTGGAGGCACTCGCGCACGGCCTCGAGGACGATCGGGAAGGCGGGGTACTTCGACGCGACCTCGAGGAGCTGGGCACTGCGCTGGCGCTGCTGCCACAGTGGGCTGCGGCGACCGGGGTCGCGGCGCGGCAGGAGGAGGGCCCGGGCGGCGCACTCGCGGAAGCGGCTGGCGAAGAGCGCGGACCCGCCGACCTCCTGGGTGACGAGCTGCTCGATCTCCTCGGGTTCGAAGACGATCACCTCGCCGGTGGGCGGCTCGGCGTCGGTGTCGGGGATGCGGATCACGATGCCGTCGTCGGAGGCCACGGCCTGCCCGTCGACGTCGTAGCGCTCCCTCAGGCGGGCGTTGATCGCCAGTGCCCACGGCGCGTGGACGGGCGTGCCGTAGGGGGAGTGGACGACCAGGCGCCAGTCACCGAGCTCGTCGCGGAAGCGCTCGACGAGGACCTGGGTGTCGTGGGGGACGACCTGGGTGGCCTCGCGCTGCTCGCCGAGGTAGGTGACGAGGTTGGTGGCGGCGTTGAGGTCGAGGCCGCGCTCGCGCACGCTCGCGATCGCCTTCGCGGTCGGCAGCGCGGCGAGCTCGCGGGTGAAGGCGCCGACGGCCGCGCCGAGCTCGGCGGGACGGCCGAGGGCGTCGCCCTTCCAGAAGGGGAGCCGGCCGGGGATGCCGGGGGCGGGGGTGACGAGCACGCGGTCGTGGGTGATGTCCTCGATCCGCCAGCTCGTCGCGCCGAGGGCGAAGATGTCGCCGACGCGGGACTCGTAGACCATCTCCTCGTCGAGCTCGCCGACGCGGCTGGCCTTCTCGCCGACGAGGAACACGCCGAAGAGCCCGCGGTCGGGGATGGTGCCGCCGCTGGTGACCGCGAGGCGCTGGGCGCCGGGGCGGCCGCTGAGGGTGCCGGTGACGCGGTCCCAGACGATGCGCGGGCGGAGCTCGGCGAACTCGTCGCTGGGGTAGCGGCCGCTGAGCAGGTCGAGGGTCGCGTCGAAGGCGGAGCGGGGGAGCTGGGAGTAGGACGCGGCGCGGGTCATCAGGGCGTACATCTCGTCGACGTCCCACTCGTCCATCGCCAGCATCGCCACGACCTGCTGGGCGAGCACGTCGAGGGGGTTGGTGGGGACCGACAGCTTCTCGATGGCGCCGCTGCGCATCCGCTCGACCGACACGGCCGTCTGGGCGAGGTCGCCGCGGTGCTTGGGGAAGAGGACGCCGCGGCTGACCTCGCCGACCTGGTGACCGGCGCGGCCGACGCGCTGGAGCGCGCTCGCGACGCTCGGCGGCGACTCGATCTGGACGACGAGGTCGACCGAGCCCATGTCGATGCCGAGCTCGAGGCTGCTGGTCGCGACCACGCAGGGCAGGCGCCCGCGCTTGAGGTCGTCCTCGATCACCGCGCGCTGCTCCTTGGACACCGAACCGTGGTGCGCCTTGGCGATGATCGTGCCGGCGCCGCTGCTCTGGCCGGACTGGGCCATCACCTGGGCCGGCGGGCCCGTCGGCTCGCTGCCGACCTCGTCGCCGCCCTCGCGCTCCTCGGCGCGCTCGGTGGCGATCTCGTTGAGCCGGGCGGTGAGGCGCTCGGCGAGGCGCCGGGAGTTGGCGAAGACGATGGTCGAGCGGTGCTGCTCGACGAGGTCCACCACGTGCTCCTCGACGTGGGGCCAGATGCTGGTGGCGCGACCGGGGTCCTCGGAGTCCTCGTCGTAGTCGCCGGGCATCGTCATGTCCTCGACCGGCACCACGACGCGGAGGTCCCACTCCTTGGTGCTCGGTGGGGAGACGATCTCGACCGGCTGGGTGCCGCCGAGGAAGCGCGCGACCTCGTCGAGCGGGCGGACGGTGGCGCTGAGACCGATGCGCTGGGCGGGCTTGTCGAGCAGGCCGTCGAGGCGCTCGAGGCTGATGCCGAGGTGCGCGCCGCGCTTGGTGCCGGCGACGGCGTGGACCTCGTCGATGATGATCGTGTCGACCCCGCGCAGCGTCTCGCGCGCCTGGCTGGTCAGCATCAGGAAGAGCGACTCGGGCGTCGTGATGAGGATGTCGGGCGGCGTAGTGCCGAGCTTGCGGCGGTCGGCGGGGCTGGTGTCGCCGGAGCGAAGCCCGACCGTGACCTCGGGGACCGAGGTCTCGAGCCGCTCGGCGGTGTTGCGGATGCCGGTGAGGGGGGCGCGGAGGTTGCGCTCGACGTCGACACCGAGCGCCTTGAGGGGGGAGATGTAGAGCACGCGGGTGCGCCGCGACTTGTCGTCGGGACGCTCGGTGCTGAGCAACCGGTCGATCGCGTGGAGGAAGGCGCTCAGCGTCTTGCCGCTGCCGGTTGGTGCGACCACGAGCGCGTGGTGCCCCTCGGCGATGCTCGACCAGGCGCCCTCCTGCGCCGGCGTCGGGCCGGCGAACGACGCCTCGAACCACGCCCGCGTGGGCGCGCTGAAGCGGTCGAGGGCGGTCATGCGTTGCAGTCTGACACTGGGGTACGACACCGCGCTCCGCCCCGAGGGCTGGACGGGTGGCGGCGTACGCCCTCCAAATGAGGTGAATCCTGGCCCGGCGGCCTTGCGACGGGAGATCTTGGGCAAGGTCTGTCCATGACGGCGCTGGTGGGCGGGGAGCGGACGACGCCGGCGGACTGCGTGCTCGCCGAGGCGGCCGACGCCTTCGCTGCCCGTGCGCTCGAGCAGGAGGTGCTGCGCGACCGCGCGCGTCCCGGGACGATGGTGCATCATCACCACGCGCACTCGGCGACCCTCTGGCGCTCCGCGGAGGCGCTCCTGCGGGCGCGGATCGGTGAGCTCGGCGGGTGCGCCTAGTCCCGGACCCGTCCGGTCTCGTATCCCCACATCGCGACCTCCACCCGGTTGCGGGCGCCGAGCTTGGTCATGAGGCTGCCGATGTGGGTCTTCACCGTGCTGAGGCTGATGTGCAGCTCGGCGGCGATCTCCGCGTTCGTACGCCCCCGCGCGAGGGTGAGCAGCACCTGCTCCTCGCGCTCGGTGAGCGGGTCGATGGGCTGGGCCGGAGGTGCTGTCCGACCGGTCCGCGCGAACGTCGACAGCAGCCGGCGGGTGATGCTGGGCGAGATGAGCGAGTCACCCCGCACAGCCGCCCGGATCGCCTCGCCGAGCAGCGCGGGCCCGGCGTCCTTCAGCAGGAAGCCGGTGGCCCCGGCCGCGAGCGCACCGTGGACGTACTCGTCGAGGTCGAAGGTGGTGATCACGACGACCGCGACCGGGTCCGCGACGTCCGGACCGGCCAGCAGGCGGGTTGCCTCCACGCCGTCGAGGACGGGCATCCGGATGTCCATCAGGCACACGTCGGGGCGCAGCTCACGGGCCAGCCGCACCGCCTCCTGCCCGTCGCGCGCCTCTCCCACGACCTCGATGCCGTCCAGGGTGCCGAGGATCAGCCGCAGCCCGGTCCGCACGAGGTCCTGGTCGTCGGCGACCAGCACCCGAATCATGCCGGCACCTGCCGGGGGAGCGTCGCGGTGACGGCCCAGCCGCGACCGGGGGAGGGACCCGCCTGGCAGGTGCCACCCAGCAGCAGGGCGCGCTCGACCATCCCGGTGATGCCGAAGCCCGCTTCGTGGACGGCCGGCTCCGGCTCACCGTCGTCGCGGACGACGAGGCTGACCGCGGACCGGTCGCCGGCGACGCGTACGTCGACCACAGTCGCGTTGCGCGCGTGGCGCAGGGCGTTGGTGACCGCCTCCTGGGCGATGCGGTAGACAGCGGCGTCGATCGCCGTCGGGAGCGCGGCGAGGTCACCCGACACCCCGACCTCCACCCGCGGCCCCGCGGGCGAGGGCCCGGCCAGCCGCTCGAGGTCGGCCACGCCGGGCTGCGGGGCGTAGTCGGCGGGCGTCTCGTTGCGCAGCACGCGGACCATCGCCCGCATCTCAGCGAGCGTGCGCGACGCCTCCACCTCGATGACCTCCAGCGCCTCGAGCGGTGCTGAGGGACTGGTGGCCGCGAGGGCGCGACCGGCCTGCGCGTGGACGGCGATGGCGGAGACGTGGTGGGCGACCGTGTCGTGCAGCTCGCGCGCCAGCAGGACCCGCTCGTCCGACTTCACCTGCTCCAACCTCCGCTCGCGAGCGCTGTCCTGGGAGCGGACGGCCCAGCCCAGGGCGAAGGCAGCCATCAGGACCGCGATCCCGCCGATCGCATCGCCCACCCCGCTCCAGCTGACGACGAGGCTCAGCACGGCGGGCACCACGATGACGGCCAGCCCCGCAACCGCCTCCCGTCCCGACCCCCACCGGACGAGTGCGTAGGGCAGGAGCAGGAAGTAGACCATCGTGTACATGTCGAGCACCGGCGCGTCGAAGGCGAGCAGGCCGATGTCCACGACCACGGTCACACCGAAGGCGGCCGCGACCACGGCCAGCGGGTGCGTACGCCGCCACAGCAGCAGCGGCGCCAGTCCGACGGTCAGCACCACCGACAGCACCGGTAGCGGCAGGTCCGCCCGCAGCGCCCACTCCAGCGCCGCGGAGACCGCCACGAGCCCCAGGAGCACCCAGTCGCGCCAGACCCGTGCCGGCGGGGCCGAGGGCCGGGGTTCGTCCAGCACGGACCGCAGAGGGTTGCTCACACCCTCAGCGTAGGGACGGAGCACCGCCGAGGGGCCGTACTTTCGGCCAGGACAGGACCGGCCTTCGAGCCGATACGCCCGCGACCCTGCGCCGCGAGGGTGGACGCATGATCACAGTTGAGTCCCTGACCCGGAGGTACGGCGGGTTCACCGCCGTCGACGACGTCTCCTTCACCGCCCGGCCCGGCCGCGTGACCGGCTTCCTCGGTCCGAACGGAGCCGGCAAGTCCACCACGATGCGCGTCATGGTCGGTCTGACCGCTCCGACGTCCGGCTCGGCCACCATCGACGGCGTACGTTTCGCCGACCTGCCCAACCCCGGCCTCGAGGTCGGTGTCCTCCTCGACGCCTCGGCCCAGCACGCCGGCCGCACCGGGCGCGAGATCCTCACCATCGCCTCCGACACGATGGGCCTGTCGCGCACCCGGGTCGACGAGATGATCGAGCTGGTGAGCCTGACCCCCACGGAGGCGAAGCGTCGGGTGCGCAACTACTCCCTTGGCATGCGGCAACGCCTCGGCATCGCCACCGCGCTGCTCGGCGACCCGAGGGTGCTGATCCTCGACGAGCCAGCCAACGGGCTCGACCCCGCAGGGATCCGCTGGATGCGCGACCTGCTGACGGACTTCGCGAGTCGGGGCGGCACGGTGCTGCTGTCGTCGCACCTGCTGCACGAGATCGAGGTCATCGCCGATGACCTGGTCGTCATCGGCAACGGCGCGATCGTCGCGTCCGGCACCAAGGAGGAGCTCCTCGCGGCCGCCGGGACGCTGGCCCGGTCGACGTCACCGCGGGACCTCGCCCACGCGCTCGAGCAGGCAGGGATCCCCAGCACGCTCGCGGGGGACGGATCCGTACGCACCGACGCCGACCCGGCCCGCGTCGGATCGGTCGCCCTGGCCGCCGGCATCGCCCTCACCGAGCTGCGGTCCGCCGAGGGCGCCGGGCTCGAGGACATGTTCCTGTCGCTCACCGCCGACACCCAGCGCGAAGGAGTCGCGGCATGACCGCCACGATCACCCCGGTGGCCACCACCTCGGCCCCTCGGACTGCCCGCCCCATCCCTCTCACCCGACTCGTCAGGGTCGAGCTGCGCAAGATGTTCGACACCCGCTCAGGGTTCTGGATGCTCGTCAGCATCGGCGTCTTCTCCGTCCTCGCGACCGGGGCGGTCATCGTCTTCGCACCCGACAGCGCCGTCACCTACGAGAACTTCGCGGCCGCGATCGGCCTGCCGATGTCGGTGATCCTGCCGATGATCGCGATCCTGGCGGTGACGAGCGAGTGGAGCCAGCGCAGCGGGCTCACGACGTTCACGCTGGCGCCGAGCCGTGGACAGGTGATCGGAGCCAAGGCGATCGCGACCTTCGTCGTGGGGATCGGGTCGATGGCTGTCGCCTTCGCGGTCGGCGCCGTCGGCAACCTGGCCGGCTCGGCCCTCGCCGGCGTGGACACCGTCTGGGACATGTCGTTGTCCACCGCACCCCAGATCCTGCTCGGCAACCTGGTCGGCATGGCGATCGGCTTCACGCTCGGCGTGGTGCTGCGGGCCTCGGCCGCGGCGATCGTCGGCTACTTCGTGGTCTCGCTCGTGCTGCCCGGCATCCTCGAGCTGCTCGCGCTGGTGCGGGAGTGGTTCCTGGACCTGCAACCGTGGATCGACTGGAACTACACCCAGGTGAAGCTCTTCGAGGGCACCACGGACACCGGTGAGGAGTGGGCGATGCTCGCCTCGACCACCACGATCTGGATCGTCGTCCCTCTCGCCATCGGGCTGCTCTCGCTGCGGCGGTCCGAGGTGAAGTAGTCCGAGACGCACAGGCGGTGTCCGGGGCTCAGAGCTGGGCTTCGGACACCACCGTTGCCATTGCGGACCCGGCTGGGTGGGCACTTCACCTGGTGCGATGGGCCTCCGGCGGCGGAGGCTCGACGACCTCGGCGCTGCGGCGTGCAGGGCTGGCACCGGCCCTCCGGCGGCCAGCGTTCTTGGGGCCGAGGCGACGCAGTTCGCCGCCTGCCGGCGCGCCCTGGAAGGGCCCCGTCTGACAAGTTGTACGGCGGCGACTGAACTCCTAGACCTCGATGGCCAGCAGGTCGGAGAGCGCGGCGTCCACCTCGGCGGTGTAGGAGGGCTCGAAGCCGAACAGCCCGAAGTGACCGGCGATGCTGTGCAGCATTCTGAGTTCGGCGCCAGGGATCATCTCCTGCTCGGGTATGCAGTCGCGGGGTGGGAAGAACATGTCCTGCTCGATCGGCATCACGAACGTCTTGGCGGTGATGCTGCCGAGCGCAGCTGCGAGGTCCCCGTTGGTGTTGCGCGCCACGTCCCCGCGTTGCCACTTCCAGCCCATCGACAGCAGCGCGTTGGGGTCCATCATGCCGAAGATGAGCGCAGTGAAGTTCTGCTGGAACTCCTGGAACGTCTCCCACCCGAGGCCTTCCACCAAGGGTGGGATGTCCCTCCAGAACTCCGTCTTCCAAAAGTCCGTGGTCAGTCCCATGACCGCCCAGATGTCGGCATGGCGCCGCAACCCATCGGCCACGTCGGTATTCGACGCGTACTCTCCTCCGTTCCAGGCAGGATCTGACGTGATCGCGTCCATCAAGGTCTGGGTGTAGAGGAAGTCGTGCGGCAGGTTCTGGGCCGTACCTGCGATGGGGGCTGCACGCAGCACCTTGTCGGGGAAGCGAACCGCCCACTCGTAGGTCTGCTGAGCGCCCATGGAACCGCCCACTACAAGGGCAAGTCGTTCGATGCCGAAGTGTTCGCGCAGCAGTTGTTCCTGTGCGCGGACGTCGTCGCCGATGCGCACATGGGGGAACTTCGACATCGCGATCGATGGGTCCTCGGTGTTGTGCGGTGAGGTCGAAAGGCCATTGCCGATCTGGTTGATGACCGCGATGAAGTACTTGTCGGGGTCCAGGGCCCGCCCCGAACCGATGTAGACCTGCTCCCAGGTGGCATGGGTTCCTGAGAACCACGTCGGAATGCAGATTGCGTTGGACTTGTCCTCGTTGAGGGTGCCGTACGTCGCCACAGCCAACCGAAGATCCTCGATCACCCCACCCTCCTCCAGCTCGAAGCGGCCGATCGAGATCAGCTCGTAGGCTCCCTGGCCCTCGGGTGTGTAGAAGTCGTTCTGCAGCGGCATGAGGTTCTCCTTGTAGTCAGGTGCCAAGCGACGGGCCGGTCGCGTCCAAGATCGCGGTGATGAAGGGGCCGCCGCGTGACCCAATTGCACTGTAGGCAGTGCGCGCGCCAGGTGCTAGGCCTTCCTCCTCGGCGTTGGGGTCGGTGATGCCCGGCGGCCGCGAGGCGATACCTATTGAGGGGCCATGGGTGCCAAGAGCTCCCGCGGGTTGGTGAGTGGGGTCTCGTCACATGGCGCGTCAAACCGCCGCGTGTCGGGGATATCCGTGACCTGACAACGAGCGTCCGTACGGCTCGAAGAACTCGGTGGTCACCGCCCGCCGTTCGTGTGACAGTGCCGGTGTGGCAGACGACGAGGTGTTGGGTCGAGCGGCCGAAGTGAACGAGCAGTTTCGCCCGATCGAGCTGACGGCCGAGATGGTCACCCGACCCGCCGGCCCCCACACCCCGACCGTGCACGCGTTCCTGCGGCACCTCCATGACAAGGGTCTGGACTGCGTTCCCGAGCCGGTGGCGCTCGACGGGGCCACTGAGACGCTCCGCTTCATCGAGGGCGAGAGCGGCGGTGACGGGTGGAAGCACCAGCACGACGAGCGGGGACTGCGCTCGGCGGCACGCCTTCTGCGGCGTATCCACGACGCCTCCGCTGACTGGGTCCCACCCGACGATGCTGTGTTCGCCGCACCGGGCGCCGAGGGCGGCGACGTCTTCGTCAACGGCGACCCCGGCCCGTGGAACTTCGTCTGGCGAGACGGTCAGGCCGTCGCGCTCATCGACTGGGACTTCCTTCATCGCGCGCCCAGGCTCAGCGACGTGGCGTACGCCCTCCAGTGGTTTGCCCCGATCCGGGACGACCAGGCAGCCCTTGAGTGGCACCACTTTCCGGAGGTCCCCGACCGTCGAGCGCGCATCGAGGCATTCCTCGACGCCTACGAGATCCCCGCCGACTTCGACGTCGCTGACGCCGTCGTCCAACGCATCCGCTACACCAGCGAGCACGTCCGGTTCCTCGCCGCTCAAGGGCAGGAGCCGCAGAAGACATGGGTTGCCGAGGGCAGCGTCGAGAAGGAGGAACGTGCCGACATCGCATGGGTCGAGGAGAACCGTTCGCTGTTCTCCGGCTGACGCCCAGCGCACGTCCCGTTGGAATGTGGTTCACGTACGGCCGTCGCCCTGAAGCGGCCCGGACCGCAACATGTGCGTCCATGTGCCTGGATGTGGATCCCCGCCAGTGCCGGTGCCGCGTGGCCCGAGGCACGGGCCGCATACGGTGGAGGTCAGCGCTGGGGCCGACGCACCGCGGCGGTTTCCCGGGTGAGGATCATGGCGCCGAAGTCCTCGCGAGCCCGGGCCCGCAGGGCCGGGTCGGGAAACTGTCGGCTGCGGACTGCCGATGGCTCGAGGGGACGGAACCATGCCGCCAGGTCACGCGCGGCCACCAGCCAGCGGTCCTCGGCGACCTCCGTGACGTGCCACTGGGACAGATCGTGTGCGTGAGCCAGGTGGCGTCCGGTCACCAGCTGCACGCCGAAGGCGTCAGGCACGAAGGCTGACCACAGGTGGGGGTGTCTGCGCCACACGCTGGTGGTCGTGGCTTCCGATTCGTCGGTGCCGGGATAGGTCAGGTGGACGGCACCGAACTCCAGGTCGGGCGCGTGCTCGAGGAGCAGGCGCTGCGTGCGCTCGGCGAGCGCGGTCGGGTCGGCGTCCCGGTCGAGGTCGATCCACCACGTCTGGCCGAAGGGGGAGAACCCCACCGACCGGCGCAGCTCTCCGCCGGCGCGCGACGTGGACGCGAGGGCGAGGTTGCTGAGTCGCCTGTCGAGCAAGGGACGGATGAGCAGGACGGCATCGTGCTCCTGGACGGGCGTGCGTACGACGTCGCCGACGTGGGCACCGGTGCCGGGCAGTAGCGCCCAGGCAGCCGCGTGCGTCAGCAGTCGCTCGGTCGCCGGCTCGGGCACGCCCCACCGTGGCTCGGGCACGCCGTGCGGGTTCAACGGACCCGCGTCGGCCGGCGGGTCCACCCGATGGGTCAGGTAGGCGGTAGGGAAGGGGACGTCGGAGCCCCGGTGGAACAGCGGGTCCACCCACGGCACCGAGATGGATCCGGAGTGGCCCATGCCGGAGAGAACAGCGGCGAGCTCGAGCATGCGCTCGTGCCAGTCAGCCATGTCGAACAGCCAGGTCCAGGCGCCGCCCGTGGTGGGGCGGACCTCCCATCTCCGGGCACCGGCATCGGTCAGGTTCACAGCCGCCCGGACCACGCTCGCCGGTTGGTCGAGACCGTCGAGCTCCACCCACAGGTCGACCCCGTCGCGCTGCTGCTGGCGCCGCTGAGCCACGCGGTCACGGATCCGGGCTTCGTGAACGTCCACTGTCACGCCGACACCTTCCCAGACGCCAGCACCGACGCACGTGCGGTTGGCGCACAGGGCGCGTCACGACAACGGATGAGGGGACGCGCGAGAGCGTCGGGGGTGGGCGGTGGCATCCTGACGCCATGCACCCCGTCCATGTGTGGATCCGGTCCGAGTCGCGCGACACCGAGCGGCGTACGCCCATCGTGCCCGCCGACATCCCTCAGCTGATCGAGGCCGGTTTCGAGGTGACCGTCGAGGAGTCTCCCCAACGCACCTTCGCCATCGAGGAGTACGCCGCAGCCGGTGCCTCGGTCGCGACGGAGGGCAGCTGGGTCGACGCGCCCGAGCACGCCTATGTGCTGGGGATCAAGGAGCTCCCTGACGAGCCGGAGTCGCTGCGCCATCGGCACATCTACTTCGCGCATGCCTTCAAGGGCCAGGAGGACGCTCGGCGCACGCTCGAGCGGTTCAGCCGCGGCGGGGGACGTCTGTTCGACATCGAGTACCTCACCGACGACGACGGCCGGCGGGTGGTCGCGTTCGGCTACTGGGCTGGCTACGTCGGCGCCGCCCTCGGTGTCCTGCACCTGGCCGACGGGCTGGCCGCGCCACTCGCGCCGATGGCCAAGCACGACCTCGACGCTGAGCTGGAGCAGGCCGGAAAGGCCGGGGCCGACGAGCTGCTCGCCCTGGTCACTGGGGCGCGGGGGCGGTCCGGTCGTGGAGCGCAGCAGGCGCTGAGGACCGCCGGGATGCCGGTGACCTCGTGGGATCGTGAGGAGACGCGCGACCTGCACAAGCAGGCGCTCCTCGGCCATGACCTGCTCGTGAACTGCGTCGTCACGCACACCCCGACCACACCGTTCGTGGAGCAGTCGGACGTGGACCACGAGCGCCGGCTGCGGGTGCTCGCGGACGTCACGTGCGACGTCACCGGTCCGACCAACATGCTGCCGGTGAACACCCGGATCACCACGTGGCAGGAACCGGTGAGGCGACTGCACGACGGCACCAGCGAGCACAACGTGCCGCTGGACGTCATCGCCATCGACAACCTGCCCTCGCTGCTGCCCCGCGAGGCCAGCGAAGGGTTCAGCGCCGACCTGACTCCGCACCTGCTGGGCCTGGCTGCGGAGGGTGGGCCTTCGGCACCGTGGCGGGCGGCCGGCCGCGCCTTCGATGACGCGATCCGCGGGATCGCGGCGCCGTAAGGACCGGCGCAACAGCAGGCTCCGACGGCTCGCCGTGCTAGCTGCGCCGCCCGATCTGCAGGACCTCGGGCGGGGCGCTGGGGGAGCCGAGAGGCGCCTGCTCCGGTGACCAGGGGGTGGGCTCGAAGACCGTTTCTCGGGAGGACTGCTCGATCCGGCTGCCGGGAGCCACGAAGAGCGGGTCCTGCCAGTGCGAGACAGGGGGCCGGAGCGGCCGCCCGTCGTTGAACAGGGCCCGAACGGTACCGACGCACAGAGCCAGCGCGATCGCCAGAAGTAGCCACATGAAGGCCATGCCTCCATGGTGCGCCTCGTCGCGCCCGACGGGAAGGGGGCGCGCGTCACCACTCGCAGTGCGTCGGCACGAATCCCCGCAGGGCGGCTCGCCGCTCGTCGCCGATCGGCAGGTAGAACGCAGCCGCCGCCGGCAGGTCGGGTCCCGTCACGCGTACGGGCACCAGGGTGCCGACCTTGTCGTCCGCCAGCGCGTGCGGGTCGCACCGGCTGGGGATCAGCCGCAGGACGACCTCCACCGGAGGGTCGTCGGGGCCGAGGGGATAGGTGATGCCCTCGTCGACGTGGGCCGAGCCGGGAACCTGCCTGAACAGCACCGTGTCCTCGAAGCCCATGAACGCGACCTCGTCCTGGGCCCCGGTGGGAGTCAGGGTCACCGGCAGCTCGTAGACGGAGTTCCTGCCTTCGCCCACGATGCGTACGGTCCCGAGCTCGAGGGTCGCCGCCTCGCCCAGCCGTTCTTCCGCGCAGTCGCGGTCCATGAAGAGGGCGACTGCGCCGTAGCGGTCGGTCGCCGTGGTGGTCGACCGCAGCTCGGGTCCGTCGTCGATGCGGTACGTCAGTCGGACCTCGGCGTCCGACCCGGTGCCGCACCCGGACTTGGGCAGCTCGAACGCGAGGTCCGCCTCGTTCTCGAAGGACTTCTCGCCGGTCCAGGTGATCGTGCCGAACCGCGGCGACTCGATGTCGGCGTGGGTGACGGTGACGCGCCGCTCGGCGTCGTTCACCAGGCGTACGAAGAGGGTGCGTCCCTCGCGCTGCAACCGCGACTGGTCGACGTACGCCGTCAGGTCGTCCGGGAAGGGCACCGTCCGCGCCTCGCCGGGCTCGTCGGTGGCACCACACCCGAGCACGGTGGCACCCAGGAGCAGGAGCAACGTGGCGACGCGGCGCATGTCCGCAGCATTCCACGGCGGTCGGCGATACTCGCCGCATGCGTCGTCATCTGTGGTGGGTCCTGGGCCTCGTGCTGGTGTGTGGCGGCGTCGTGGTCATGCTGTCCGCCCAGGCCGGTCCCGACGACTTCGGGTGGTTCGCCTACACGCCGCTCAGCGACGACCCCGACTGGCACATGGGCTGGAGCGACCCCATCTCCAGTGGGTCAGCCCTCATCGTGTCGCGATCGCAGGTGGCCGGCGCAGCGGCCGTGGCGCTCGGGCTGGTGGTCATCGCCGGGGGAGTGGGCTTCCGGCTCGGCCAGCGCCCGTCTCGGCGACCTGCTTGATCGCGGCGAGCGTCCGGGGGATCCCGGTGTGGGCGTGCCGGGTGCGGTCCTCGATCTCGTCCGCGGCCCGGTCGCCGTACTTCTCCGCAAACATCGACTGACCTGCCGGGAGGAACTCCCACGTCTCGGTCAGCCGCGTGCCCGCTCCCTCCGCCTCGAGGACGAAGCCCCACCGCACGAAGCCCTGGCCCACCACCCAGGCGAACTCGCGGCCGCGCTCGGCGGCGACCACCCGGGACCGGGTCTCCCACGTGCGTTCCGGCAGCTCGTCGGCTGCGTCATCCGCGCTCACTCCTCTGCCGGCGGCTGCCGCCGTGCCAGTCCTCCTGCTTGCCGACGGTGTCGGGGTCCACGCCGAAACCGATCAGCTGCGGTCGCTCGCGCAGGCTGCGCTTGAGCTCGGCGAAGCCCGGGAAGCGGGCCAGGCCGACCACGTGGTCCCACAGCTCGCCGGCCTGCTCGGGCTCGGGGAGCCGGCTGATCACGGGGCCGAAGAACGCCACGCCGTCCGGCGGCTCGAAGTGGATGATCGGCGTGCCGACGTCCTTGCCGGTCAGGGCGCGCGCCTCGTCGCCGTCCGCGCGGATCGCGTCGTCCCAGGAGGTGTCGTCGAGGGCGTCGGCGAGCTCGGCGGGCAGGCCGACCTCACTGAGGACGGGCTCGAGGAACTCCCTCGTGCCGTGCCGGTGGCGGTCGGCCTCGTCGTCCGCGGTCGCTGCCGGCGGGGTGTCGAAGATGTGCGCTCCGAGCGCAGCCTGAAGCGCGTCCACGGCCTCGGCGCCGTGATCGTGTCGGGCCCGGGCGGCGACGCGCAACAGGCGCAAGCCGGCGGTGTGGCCCGCCTCGTACTCCGGCGGGAAGTGGGCGTCGTAGTCGATGTGCTCGTTGATCAGGCGAAGCGAGATGAAGCGCCAGTCCACCGACAGGTCGCGCTCGGCCTGAACCATCCGGACCCACTTGCTGGTCAGCCAGCAGAAGGGGCACACCGGGTCGAAGTAGAAATGGATGTCAGAAGCCATGGATCGAGACTAGGACCCGCCCCTAGCCCTGGACCTCCAGGCGGTTCACGGTCCGGCTGATGCTCCCGTCCGACTTCTCGAGGAAGACGATCTCGCCGAACTCGAGCGAGGACCAGCCGTCGGTGTCCTCCGTCAGCTCCTCCGAGGCGAAGATGGCGGCCGTCGCGCCCTCCTCGCCGCTCGTCTCGAAGCTGAAGGTCGTCAGGTCGTGCTCGAAGTTGCGACCCATCGTCATGTACATCGGCTCCAGCAGCATGGAGAGGGCGTAGTCGTCCGTGTGGGGGTCGGCCTTGCGCAGCTCCCGCCAGTCCCCGGCCGGGTCGGTCTCGCCATGGTGCCCGAGACCGGTGTTGATCCCGATGATCCGGTTCGGCGTCACCAGCGCCATCTTCAGCTTGGCCATGGCGCGGAGGTCGAGATCGGCCATCGCGCGGGCGATGAGCGTGACCATATTCTCGACCGCACGCTGCACGTCCTCGTCGCTGTCGCCCTCGAGCAGCGAGAGCAGGAGCACGTAGAGGAACTCCGTGTCGGTCGTGCCGCGCATCTGCGTGAGGTACCTGTCCTCGCAGTGCTGCAGCAGCTCCCTCTGCAGGAGCATCCAGTTCGGCAGGTCGCCGTTCTGGGCGAGGATCCAGGGGGTCTCCTCGAAGGAGTACGGGTGGCAGTTCTCGTCGACCATCACCACCTTCGAGTCGTACGCCGCTGCCCGCACGTGGCCGAGCATCGTGCTCGCCTGGAGGCTGGGGATCATGCGCGTGGCGTTGTCGTCGTAGAACGCAGCCATCGGCCGGCGGTAGATGAAGGGGTCCTCCGGCTTCAGCAGGTGCTCGCTCCAGGCACCGAAGCCCCAGCCGGCGAGGTGGAGGTCCGGGTAGCGCTCCGGCTCCAGGGCCTGGTTGACCAGGCTGTTCGACGGCGTGAGCAGCAGGCTCTCGAGAGGGATCTCGGGTCCGATGTAGGCGAGCACTCGGCACATGGCGTTCCTTCGCGGGTAGGTGGGTGGCAATCCGAGGTCGACCCGGGACCACCACGAGCCTCGCCACTCTAGGGGTCGCTGCCGCTCCGACCCTCAGGCCCGACTCACGCCAGCAGCGCCAGGTCCCGGCGTACGTAGCGCAGGTGCGCCCACTCCTCCTCGAGGATCACGCGTAGGCAGTCGCCGACGGTCGGGTGCCAGTCGAAGCCCCAGGGGTCGTCGCGCTCCTCGGCGAGCTGCTCCGGCGTCACGCCGGCCAGGAAGTCGGTGACCATCTGCTGGCGCTCGGCCCGCACGGCGAGGACCTCCTCGAAGGTCGGCTCGTCGGTGCGGAAGATCGAGGTGTCGAAGCCCATGCCCTCGGCGCCGTCGAAGATCTGGCCGATCTCGTGGAAGGGCTGCTCCATCCGCATGATTCCGCCGCGTAGCCACGTGTCGGTCGCCAGGACGAGGTGACGCAGCGTCTGCGTCAGCGACCACTCGTCGGGCACGTGGGCGTTCCGCAGCTCGACCGGGGTGTCTGCCACGGTCGTGGCCCACGCGGCCTGCACCGCGACCCAGCCCTCCCGGAGTCCCTCCGGTGTCTGCGCCTTCTGCAGCTCGCGGCCGGGGAAGCGCCGGTTGAGCTCGGCCTCGACGAGCGGCACCACGTCGACGCCGTTGACGACGAGGCTGCCCATGAAGAGGTCGTGGCTGTCGATGTCGAGCCCGTCGACGTCGACGCTGCGCATGGTGACGCCGCTGACGTCGGAGAAGCGCAGGGTCGCGCCCTTGAAGCTCGTGCTGACGAAGGTCTTGCCCTCGAAGTCGTTGCTGCCCGGAGAGGTCGTCATCGCCTCATCATGGACCCTCGGTCCCGGCTAGCCTCGCCGAATGCTCCTCGAGATGCGTGACGGCAGGACCGTCCAGGTGTGGTCGGGAGGCGATCCCGACGGGCGGTTGGTGCTGCTCCTGCCCGGTTGTCCCGACAGCCGGCTCGTCGCCACGTCGGGGGCGGACGCGGCGGCGCGCGCAGGCGTCCGGCTCGTCAGCATCAACCGTCCCGGGTACGGCGCCTCGACGCCGTACGCCTCGACGCAGGCAAGCGTGGCCGACGACCTGGTCGAGGTGGCCGAACGGCTGGGGCACGCGACGTTCGGACTGATCGGGATGTCGATCGGAGGGACGTACGCGGCTGTGGCCGGCGCGCGCCACCCCGACCGGGTGCGGGCCCTCGTGCTCGTCGAGACGCAGGTGCGCACGGACGAGGGCAGCGTGTCGGAGAAGGTCGAGAGGTACGCCCCCGAGTTCCTGGCGTGGCGGGCCGGCATCGTCGGTGACGACCCGGACGACGAGACGCTCGGGAACAGGTGGGCGGCGCTGCTCGACGGCGGCGCCTCCGCCTCGCTGGCCCGTCGTACTCCGGGCCAGCACGCGGCCGCCGCCAGGGAGGCCCTGGACGACCCGAGCGGATACCTCCGCGACGCCGCGCTCGCCTTCTCCGCGTGGGACCACGCGCCCGAGCTGATCGAGTGCCCGACGCTGCTGCACTACGGCACGGTCGACGGGACACCGGCGTCGCAGGGGCACGCGCTCGCTGCCCGCATTCCCGGCGCACGCGTCGAGCTGCGCGACCTGCCGCACCTGGCAGTGCTGCTCGCGCAGTGGGACCAGCTGATCGCCTTCGTCGCCTGAGCCTCCTCGCGCGCGCCGAGCACACCCCGACGAGCGATCTCGGTTTGCCTGCTCGCGCGGTCCGCGTGATGGTGGAGGTGACACATTCGCTATTCGGAAGGAGAGCCCATGCTTGCTCTCACCGAGAACGTGACCGAGATCGTGAAGAAGCTTGCCGACGAGGTGCCGGGTATCTCCGCGCTCCGCATCGCCACGGAGGCCGACGGGCAGTCCATGTCCGTGAGCCCTGCCGACCAGGCCGCGGCCGACGACATCGTGCTCGAGCAGGACGGTGCCACCGTCTACGTCGACGGCCAGGCGTCGGAGCTGCTCGCCGACAAGATCCTGGACGGAGGCGTGGACGAGGAGGGCAACATCCAGTTCGCGCTGGGCCAGCAGGCCTGATCGACCGCACCACACAGGAGTCCCGGGCCCGATGGGTCCGGGACTCCTGTCGTTCCCGGCCCTCTGGTCAGGGCCCCTGCGGCAGGCTGGCCGTGACCGCCGTTCGCCAGCCGAGGAGATCCCATGAGCACCCCCCGCCGCGCCCTTGTCGTCGTGGACGTCCAGCAGGAGTACTTCGACGGGCCGCTGCAGGTCCAGCACCCGCCGCGGGAGGAGTCGCTCGCCCACGTCGTGCGGGCGATGGACCTTGCCCAGGAGCACGACATCCCCGTCGTGGTGGTGCAGCACGAGTACCCCGAGGGCGCGCCCGTCTTCGCCGTCGGGTCCGCCGGCTGGGCGCTGCACCCCGACGTGGAGGCGCGGCTCGACCCGTCGTGGAAGCGGGCCACGAAGCAGAACGGCAGCGTCTTCGCCGGCACCGACGTCGCCGCGTGGCTGGCCGGCCAGGGCGTCGACACGGTCACGATCGTTGGCTTCATGACCAACAACTGCGACATCGCCACCGCGGTCGAGGCCGAGGGGCTCGGCCTGGCCGCCGAGGTGCTCTCGGACGCGACCGGAGCGATCCACCTCGCCAACGAGCAGGGTCAGGTGTCAGCCGAGACCCTCCACGAGACGCTGATGGTGCTGCTGCACTCCAACTTCGCCGCCGTGGCCACCACCGACGCCTGGGCTCACGCGGTCCGGGCCGGCGAGGCACTGCCCAAGAACGACCTCGGCACGTCGGCGACCCAGGGGCGCGCCGCCTTCAGCGGCTAGGGCTCAGGCCCGCGGGTCGTCCAGCACGTCGCGCCACGAGTGCTGCGGGTCGAACCCGACGAGCTCGCGCGCCTTGTCGATGGCGTAGAACGTCTCGTCGCGGCCCATCTCGCGGCGTACCTCGACGCCGTCGTAGAACTGCTCGATGACCTCGTCGGTCGTCGCGGCGACCGACATGTCGGCATTGGCGACGTTGAAGACCTCGTAGCCGAGGCCGTCGGTCTCGAGGCAGCGCTGCACCATCCGGCCGAGGTCGCGCACGTCGATGTAGGCGAAGATGTTGCGCCGTCGCAGGCCTGCGTCGGTGAGGAACGGCGGGAACATCTCGGCGTACTCGTGCGGCTCGATGACGTTGTTGATCCGCAGGCCGTAGATGTCGGCGCCGGTGCGCGCCTGGAAGGACCGTGCGGTCACCTCGTTGGCGACCTTCGACATCGCGTAGGAGTCCTCGGGGACCGTCGGGTGCTCCTCGTCGACCGGGACGTAGAGCGGCTTGCGCTCGCCCTGCGCGAAGCACACGCCGTAGGTCGTCTCGGACGAGGCGAAGACGACCTTGCGGATGCCGAGGCGGGTCGCGGCCTCAAGCACGTTGTAGGTGCTGAGCACGTTGGTGGCGTACGTCGCCGAGTCCGGGCGCAGCAGGATCGCGGGCACCGCGGCGAAGTGCACGACGGCGTCGTACGTCGGCTTCTCGGCCAGGTCGAGCTCGTCGAAGGTGGCGAGCCCGGCGAGCGCGGAGTAGACCTCGCCGGTGTCGGTGAGGTCGACGCGGAGGTCCGCGACGTCGGGGTGGCCCAGGGGGACGAGGTCGGCGTTGGTGACTTGGTGGCCCTGCTCGGCGAGGTAGGGGGCGACGTGCTTTCCGGCCTTGCCGCTGCCGCCGGTGAAGAGGATGCGCATGGCTCCTTCCTACCGTGGTGGTGGGTGGCACGCGGCCCTGAGGCCCCCGTACGGGTGGGTCGGGGCATCACTTTCGTCGTTCGCCCGCCAAAGGGGTGGGACCTACCTAGCCTTGCCCGGTGCTGCCTCTCCGCGTGACCGCGCTCGGCCTGACCGGCCTCCTCCTCATCGCTTCCCCCTCCTCGCTCCACGCCGCCCCTGCGGAGGCGACGCGGACGGCGTCGGCCGTGTCGGCGCCCGCCGAGGAGAAGGTCACCGAGGCGCAGAAGGCCTCTGCCAGCTCCGACGGCGGCAAGCGCGCCCGAGCCCCCAAGCCGGTGCGCAGCGAGGAGCTCACGTTCACGGGACTGGACGAGCCCGCCAACGGCGCGCGTGCCGTGCGGCGGCTCGGCGACGAGCTGCCCGCGGTCGCCCGCGCCAACGACCTCAGCGCCGCGGAGCTGCGCACCACCCTGCGCACCGACGAGACCCTGTGGGTCGCGCCGTCTGGCCACCTCTTCGTCAAGGAGGAGGTCCACGGCGGCGGGACCTTCGCCGGTGCAGAGGTGGCGGAGCCGACCGCACCACTGGCCGAGACGCTCGACCTGCACAGCCTGCCCGGCTCGCGGCTGGTGATCCACCTCGACTTCGACGGCGTCGACGTCCCGGCCTCCAGCCTGTGGTCGACCCAGCAAGGTCTGGCGCCCGGTGCCTATGAGGGCTGGGACCCGATGGGCGACGGGGCCGCCTTCTCCGCGGACGAGCGCGCCGCGATCCAGGAGATCTGGGAGCGCGTCGCGGAGGACTTCGCGCCCTTCGACGTCGACGTCACCACGGCCGACCCCGGCGACGCCGCACTGCGCTACAGCGGCGCCGGCGACACCGCCTTCGGCACGCGCGTGGTGATCAGCGACAGCACCGCTGCACCCGCGCAGCTGTGCAACAGCGGCTGCGGCGGCGTGGCCTGGATCGGTCTGGTGAACCAGACGTGGAGCGTCGCGGAGCCCGCCTGGGTCTTCGCCGAGCTGAACTCGCAGGTCCCCAGGGCGATCGCCGAGGCCGCCTCCCACGAGGTGGGCCACACGTTCGGCCTCAACCACGACGGCCACCTCGGGGACGACTACTACTCCGGTCACGGAACCTGGGCGCCGATCATGGGCGCGGCCTACGGCGTCCCCGTCAGCCAGTGGTCCGCCGGCGCCTACTCCGGGGCGACCAACACCGAGGACGACGTCGCGAAGATCCGCGCGATCGCCGGCCCCCGCATCGACGAGGGCGGTGACGGCTGGACCTCCCCGCTGAGCCCGCCCGACGGCACGGCGTACGTCAACGGCACCGGTGACCGCGACGTCTACCTTCTCGACGACTGCACCGCCGACGCCCGCGCGGCTGCCGTCACGTCCGGCTTCGCGGCCAACCTCGACGTCCGCCTCACCCTCGCCGCCCCGGACGGCACCAGCGCCACGCCACTGACCAGCGTGAACCCGCTGGTCGCCAAGGTCGACGGGGGTGACACGCGTCCGTGGTACGGCGGCACCTACCTGTCGTCCAGCGCCACCGGGCTCGACGCGTCCGTCGACGTCCCCGAGGGCGGGCCGTGGCTGCTTGAGGTGCGCGGCGATGAGGGCCTGACCAGCGACACAGGAGCGAGCGACTACCCCACCTACGGCAGCCTCGGCGCCTACGACCTCAAGGTCCAGGGCTGCGACGCCCCAGTGGTCGCCCCGGCGAGCCCGACCGGCCTGGCACTCTCGGTCTCCGGCGCGGACCTCGTCGCCTCGTGGACCGCTCCGACCAACGACGGTGGATCGCCCTTGACGGGCTACCGCGTGACCCTCAACGGCCAGACGCCGGTCGACGTCGCCGCGGACGTCACCACCCACACCTTCGCCGGTGCCGCGAGTGCCGCCGCAACCGTGACGGTGAGCGCGCTCAACGCTGCCGGCGCCAGCGCTGTCGCCACCGCGACGGCGACCCCCAGCACCGTCCCGGGCAAGGTCGTCGGGGTGTCGGTGGCGACCGAGGGCATCACCTGCGACTTCGATGGCCAGGCCGTGCGGGGCATCGAGGTGTCCTGGTGGGCGCCGCCGACCGACGGTGGATCGCCGCTGACGGGCTACGAGCTCTGGCAGGGCCAGGGTGGCGAGTTCTGGAAGCTGTTCCCCCTCGACCCCTCTGGCCAGGGCAAGCGGGTGTGCTTCAACCCCAGCGCGAGCGAGCCCTACGACTATCGGATCGTCGCGCTCAACGCCAACGGCGCCGGTGAGCCGTACGAGTTCTCCGCGCTGCTCGCCGGCCCGCCGAAGCGGATCACACCGACGGTCACGACCGACCGGGACGACCGCACGGTCACGGTCACCTGGGTGACGCCCTTTGACGGCGGCGCTCCGATCGAGCGCGTCCACCTGACCCTCACCGACGGCGTCTACGGCAACCCGGTGGACGTAGTGCTGCCGCGCGACGCCACGTCGTACACCTTCACCGCGGTGCGCACCGGGCCCAAGCACGTGCTCATCGCGGCCGCCAACGAGTGGGGTCCGTCGAGGGCCGGATCCGGGCTGCGCAACACCCACGACGAGTTCTTCGAGATGCCCCCGATCTCGCCCGTCCCGCCATCGGTGTCCTCAGCCTCCATCCGCACGTTGGTGCTCTCCACGGACCCGAACGCCGGCACCGGTGACCTGCGCGTCTCGTGGGACGCGGCCGTGCCCGGGGACCCCGAGCACGACCCGATCCTCTGGTACGACGTGTGCGTCGGCGAGATCGGCGACGTCGCCGGGATCACCGTGCCGGGCGACCCGATCTTCGGCGACGGGACCACGCGGGGGACCGACCTGTGCCGCGACGGCACGCTCGCGTTCACCGCCGACGCCAGCGACGACCCCTTCATCGACCTCACGGGCCTGCCGCTCGGCGACCAGTACGTCTCGATCACCCCGGTGAACCCCGGCGGACCGACCTACCTGCCGGCGATGCGCCTGGTGAACTTCGACCCGACCTCCATCACCTGTCCGACCTGGTCGGTCAGCAACGGGATGCTGTCAGGGACGTGGCAGTGGACGACCATGAACGTCAACTACTGGAAGGTCCGCGCTCGCAAGCTCCCCGACAGCGTGTGGACCACCTGGGCGACCGGTCAGGCCTACTACATGACCGGGGTCTACAACCAGTCGGTCACGCCCGGACAGTGGGAGGTCGAGGTCACCGCCCACCTGCGCAGCGGCTACGACGGCCCACCGGTGGTGTGTGCCGTGACGGTGCCGGAGGCCACGACCCCCGAGCCCACGCCGGAGCCGACACCCGACCCGACACCCGAGCCCACCCCCGACCCGACCACCCCACCGGTGCCCCCGACGACGGTGCCTCCCACGGTGCCGACGACCGGGACCGACCCCGTGCCCACGCCCGCCACACCGACAGCACCGGCAGCGCTACGGGCGCCGTCGGCCAAGCCCGGCAGCAAGGGCGGCGCGAAGACCGTCACGCTGAAGTGGGCCGCGCCCGCGTCGGCCAGCGGCCCGGTGACGGGCTACGAGGTGGTCGTGCACAAGATGAAGGGCAGCAAGGCCGTGAAGGTCGGCCGCAAGACCGTGTCGGCGAGCAAGCGGACGCTCGTGCTGAAGCTCAAGGCGGGCAGCTACCGGTTCACCGTTCGGGCGCGCAACGCGACCGGCTGGGGAGCCCCGAGTGGCCTGTCGAAGGCGGTCACGCCCCGCTGACCCCGGCGCTGCGCCGGTGCAGCTCGCGCAGCTCCTCGGCCAGCCCGGGCGCCGGGCCCGCCACGGGCAGGTCGGGCGCGACGGCGTTGATCGCCAGCGGCAGCACCGGGCCGGGCGCCAGCCCCCACTCGCGGCGCCACTCGACGAGCTGCGCGGTCGACCCGGCGTACACGATCCGCCCCAGGCCGACCCACGCGTGACCGGCCGCGCACATCGGGCAGTGCTCGCCGGAGGTGTAGACCGTGCAGTCCGCGCGCAGCTGCGGAGCGACGTGCGCGGCGGCCCAGCGGGCCAGGTCGAGCTCGGGGTGACGGGTCTGGTCACCGGCACCTGTGCGGTTGCGCTCCTCGGCCAGCACCTCGCCGTCCGGGCCCACCAGCACGGAGCCGAACGGCTCGTCGCCGGCCTCGAGCGCCTCGCGGGCGAGGTCGACGCAGCGGCGCAGGTGCGTCAGGTCGGCGGGGGAGAGGTCGGTGGGTTCCATCCGCCGACCCTAGGACGTACGCCGTCGGGGTTGGCCGCTACGCGCACGATGGAGGCATGAAGTCAGCGCCCCTCGCCCTCGCCGGACTCGTCGTCGCGCTCACCGCAGGGTGCTCCGCCGACAGCGCCTCCTCGGGCGCGCTCGGGCCGGTGACCGCGGCCGACGACGAGGGATGGCCGTTCGCGGTCGAGGAGGTCGATCGCTTCGACGAGCCCTGGGCGATGGCCTTCCTGCCCGACGGGGACCTGCTGCTCACCGAGCGCACCGGCACGCTGCACCTGCGCGACGCCGACACCGGCGAGCGGGTCGAGGTCGCGGGCACACCCGAGGTCGTCGACGCGGGCCAGGGCGGGCTCGGCGACGTGCTGCCGGGGCCGACGTACGCCGAGGACGGGCTGGTCTACCTCAGCTGGGCCGAGGCCGGCGACGGGGGAGTCGGCGCCGCGGTCGGCCGCGCCCGCCTGGAGACCGGCGGCGAGCCGGCCCTCACCGACCTCGAGGTCATCTGGCGCCAGACCCCGAAGACCGACGGCGACGGCCACTTCAGCCACCGGCTGGCGTTCTCGCCCGACGGCGAGCACCTCTTCGTCTCCTCCGGCGACCGCCAGCTCAAGGATCCCGCCCAGGACACCACCAACACGCTCGGCTCCATCGTGCGGCTGACCCTCGACGGCGAGCCCGCGCCGGGCAACCCGATGGCAGACGAGGGTGGCGTGACGGCGGAGATCTGGAGCTGGGGTCACCGCAACCCGCTCGGCCTCGAGTTCGCGCCCGACGGCACGCTGTGGTCCTCGGAGATGGGGCCCGAGGGCGGCGACGAGCTCAACCTCGTCGAGGCGGGCGCCAACTACGGCTGGCCCGAGGCGTCCGACGGCAGCGACTACGGCGGCGGCGAGATCCCCGACCACGCCGAGGGCGACGGGTACGCCGCCCCGGTGCGGTCGTGGACGCCGAGCATCTCTCCGGGCAGCCTGCTGATCTACTCGGGCGAGATGTTCCCCGACTGGCAGGGCGATGCCTTCCTCGGCGCCCTCTCCGGCGAGGCGCTGGTGCGCGTCGACCTCGAGGAGCAGCGCGCCGCCGACACCGAGGTCTACGACCTCGGCGAGCGGGTCCGGGCGGTCGAGCAGGGGCCGGACGGCGCGATCTGGCTGCTCGAGGACGAGGGCGCCGGGAGGCTGCTGCGGCTGACGCCTGCGAGCTGACGCGTCACGGCTCGGGCGTCTCCCACACCCGCACCCAGTCGACGTACATGTGCTGGGGCAGGCGGCTGCCCTGGATCTTGGGGATCTCGTAGTCGGCGGCAATGAGGCTCAGGATGGGGAACTGGCGCACGTCGGAGATGCCCACGCGCATCCGGCGGGTCTCCTTGCCGTCGATGCGGAAGACGACCGTGCGCGGCGTCCACTCGACCGAGAAGACGTGGTAGTTCTTCGACCAGCCGTCGCGCCTGCCGTGGAGGTAGGAGCGCGAGTTCGGGATCCAGCCGCCCGAGGAGACGCGGCCGCGGGCGTCGTAGCGGTGCATGAAGGTGGCCAGTCCGCCCTGCGGGTGGCGGTCGCCGAAGTACTCCACGACGTCGATCTCCGCGCCCGTGGACGCGGGGTGCATGCCGTCGGCCGGCTGGAGCCAGAAGGCGCCGTGCTGCCCGCGCAGGCGGTGGAACTTCACCCGGGCGGCGGCGTGGCCGTAGCGGAACGAGTAGGCGCCCTGGGTGCCGATGTGGCCGTTGAGGCGGTAGGCGTACTTGCCGGGCACCGCGTCGCGACCGCGGATGCGGCACTTCTTCGTCGTGTCGGGGTCCTTGATGATGCTGAGGCGCGCGGCCCCACCGCCGACGGTGACGGCGCGCGGATCGCCCTTGGAGCACGAGCGGCGGGCGGTCTTCACGTACTCCCGGCCGCGGTGGTTCCACACCGGGTCGAGCCGGTCGCCGGAGAACTCGTCGGTCCACGACGCGCGCTGCCAGCGGGCGGTGCTCACCGGGGCGCTCGTGACCTTGCGGAGGCCGCGGAACGGCAGGGCCTTGACCCGGTAGGTCAGCGCTCCCTTCCCGTCGGTGGACGCGGCGGCGAACTGCGCCCGGCCGCGACGGTCCTGCCGTGCGGTGGCGACCACGGACCACATGTCGTCCTGCTGGACCTGGAGCTCGAACCGGCGGCCCACCCGCACGGGGCGCAGCGTCGCGGTGAGCGCCGCGCGCGCTGCGTCCGGGCTGGCCACGCCGCGGCCGTGCTGGACGATCGGGGGGAGCGCCTCGAGCTTGACCCACTGGCGCTTGGCCTTCTTCACCGCGACGTTGGCCGCGGGCTCGGACGGGGGCGCCGGCTCCGAGGCCGAGCCGGTCGCCGAACCGGCGAGCAGGGAGGCGGGGAGGAGCAGCGCGAGGGCGCCGCGGGTGAGGAGGCGTCGGGCAGGCAGACGGGCAGACATGGGTGGCCTTGCGTTCGGGTCGGGCCGTCATGACGTGCGCCGAGCGAGTGGGTGTCGTACGGCGGTGTGACGCCGCACGTGCCCGACAAGTTGTCGGCCGTCCTGGGTCAGCGGGCCTCGCTCACCTGCTCGCACCCGACGAGCACGTCGAGCGGGTCGATGCCGCCCTCGCCGTCGACCTCGAAGTAGGTCACCGAGTCGGTGCCGTCGCCGCAGTCGATGGTGTCGACCACCCCGTCGTCGATCGTCTTCAGCTCGTCGTCGCCGGTGCCGGCGAAGACCCGGTCCTGACCGCCGGTCACGCCGAGGAAGTCGTCGCCCGGCCCGGCACGCAGCAGGTCGTCGCCCGGCTCGGCGCTCAGCTCGGTGATCACGCCGTCGGTGAGGGAGTCGGCACCGGCGCCACCGCGCAGGCGGTCGCCGCCGGGTCCGCCGGAGAGGACGTCGCGCCCGGTGCCGCCGACGAGCAGGTCCCGGCCGCCGTCGCCGAAGACCATGTCCGCGCCCGGTCCGCCGCGCAGCACGTCGGGCCCGCTGCGGCCCTGCAGGACGTCACGGCCACCGAGTCCCCGGATGACGTCGGCACGCGGCGTGCCGGTCAACCGGTCGTTCTGGCTCGTGCCGTCGATCACCGCCGCGGCCGCGGGTGCCGCGGCGAGGGACAGGGACAGGGCCAGACCTGCGATCGTCAGGTGCCGCACGGGCATCGCCTCCTCGGGCTCTCCTGCATCGTGGCACCCGTGGCAGGGGCTGCGACAGGGCCGAAGGTCTCGCCGAGGGTCCCGATCCGGTGCGGCACCCAACCGAATGGAGGATGGGGGCGTCTCTCAGGGCAGGATCATCCGGTCGGCGCGAGGGGGAGTGATGGGCGACAGCACGCACGACGCCGCCTTCGCCGCCTTCGTGCACACCGCCTGGCCGGGCCTCTACCGCACCGCGCACCTGTTGCTCGGCGACCACGGCCTGGCCGAGGATCTCGCGCAGACAGCCCTCGCCAAGACCTACACGGCGTGGCCGCGGATCCGTGAGCCGGAGGCGGCCTACTCCTACGCGCGAACCACGCTGGTCAACACGGCGACCTCGTGGTTCCGCCGGCGGTCGTGGCGCAACGAGATGCCCGACGAGGACCTCTCGAATGGCGGGAGCGCCGGCCTCTCGGCCCACGAGACCGACCCGACCGACCGGCCGGCCCTGATGGCGGCGCTCGCCGCCCTGCCGCCGCGCCAGCGAGCAGTGGTCGTCCTTCGCTACTACGACGACCTCTCCGTGGCCGAGACCGCCGACGCGCTCGGCTGCTCGCCCGGCACGGTCAAGTCGCAGACGTTCGCCGGGCTCGCCGCCCTCCGGCGAGTCCTCGGCGAGGCCGTGGTCCCCGCATCCCGAGGAGCGAGCCATGAGTGACCGACTGTCCACGCTCCTGCACGACGAGGCCGCGAGCGTCGACGTGCCACCGCCTCCCGCGCACCAGATCATCGCCCGGGGGCGACGGGTCCGCCGTCGCCGCGCCCAGCTCCGAGGCGTGGGGGCGGCCGCGCTGGTCGCAGCCTGCGCCGCCGGCCTGCTCCAGGTCCCTCGGGGCGACGACGCCAGGCGCCTGGACGGCGACGTCCGGATCGCCGACGCGCCGCGAGCCCTGTCGTCGTACGCCTCCCGGGGGGCCTATGCGATCGGCGACGAGCTGGTCATGGGCGCCAACCGGTTCGAGTGGCACGAGCCGATCAAGGCGCTGCACTACACCTCGGCCGGCGTGGTCATCCAGTCTGGGGAGTACCCCGACCGGGACGAGGGCGGCTCGCGCTACGCCCTCGTCACCCCGACCGGCGAGTGGTCCATGATCGACGTCACCCTCGACGACCAGGTCGTGGGGTTCGAGCCGAGCTCCCCGCGTTTCGCGTACGCCGAGCCGACCGGCGGCGGGGCGTACGACCTCGTCGTGCACGACGCCGCCTCCGACGAGGAGCTCGCGCGCACGAGCGTGGACATCGGGGACCGGGCCATGGGGTGGCGCGCTCCACCCGTGGCGATCCACGGCGACGTGGTCTGGGTGCGCGGCGACGAGGGGTGGACGCAGTGGGACTGGCGTACGGGCCGGGTCTCGCGCCTGCCCGGCACCACCGAGACCTACGAGCTCGCGGGAGGCAGGTACGCCGACTGGGCGGGCCGCGAACGGTGGCTGATCCGCTCCATGGAGTCCTCCGACCTCGTGCGCGAGCTCGACCTGCGCGACGGCTGGTACGGGTTCCTCTCGCCCGACGGCCGCTACCTCCGCGCGTTCCCCAACGAGAGGGGAGAGGAGTCGTCCGTCGACTACGAGTTCTTCTCCGTCGACACCGGTCGGGCGTGGCGACTCGAGGACGTCGTCGACACCCACGAGCGGGTCGAGCTCGGCTGGAGCCCTGACGGCCACGTCCTGCGGCTGCTGGACAGCACGCTCTCGTGGTGCGACCCCGACACCGGGTCGTGCGAGGAGCTGGCCTCGGACATCGGTGCCGGCACCGTCAGGCTGGGCGGCGAACCCTACGGCTCGTGAGACCCAGGAGAGGCGATCCTCAGCCGCGCGCGTTCTCGGCCGCCCGCCGCTCGAGCACGGTCCGCTCGCCGGCGTTTCGCGTGCAACCAGCGGCCTGCTCGAACGCGGCGGCAGCCTCGTCGTGCCGGCCGGCGCGCTCGAGCAGGTCGCCCCGCACGCTCGGCACGAGGGGCGAGTCGCCGAGGGCGTCGGGTGCCACGGCGTCGAGCACCGCGAGGCCCGCCTCCGGACCGTGCGCCCGCCCGTGGGCGACCGCGCGGTTGACCTCGACGACCGGACCGGGCGCGGCCTGCGCCAGGACGTCGTACAGGGCAGCGATGCGGCGCCAGTCGGTGTCCTCGGCGCGGGCGGCGACGGCGTGCTGCGCCGCGATCGAGGCCTGGAGGAAGTAGCGGCCGACGGGCGCCCCCCGCGAGGCGAGGTCCTCCGCGGCGCGCAGGGCAGCCAGCCCGCGGCGGACCATCAGACGGTCCCACCGGCTGCGGTCCTGCGCCTCCAGCAGGACGGGTACGCCGTCGTCGTCGAGGCGGGCGGCGGTCCGAGAGCCCTGGATCTCGAGCAGCGCCTGGAGCCCGAGCACCTCCGGCTCGTCGGGCGCGAGCGTCGACAGCATGCGCGCCAGCCGAACCGCTTCGGCGGCGAGGTCGGGGCGCATCCAGTCGGCGCCGGCGGTGGCGGTGTAGCCCTCGTTGAAGATCAGGTAGACCACGGCCATCACGTCGTCCAGCCGTGCCGTGCGCTCGGCCCCGGTCGGCAGCTCCAGCTCGACGCGCGCCGACGAGAGGGTCTTCTTCGCCCGCGAGATCCGCTGGCCCATCGTCGACTCGCTGGTGAGGAAGCCGCGGGCGATCTCGGCGGTGGTGAGGCCGCCGACGAGACGCAGGGTCAGTGCGGCCCGCGACTCCGGGGTGAGCGAGGGGTGGCAGGAGAGGAAGACCAGGCGCAGGACGTCGTCCTCGATGTGGTCGACCTGGTCGTCGAGGTCGGGCACCTGTGCCTCCTCTCCTCTGCTGCCGCCCTCGATCTCCGCGACCTTGCGGCGCAGCGTCTCGGCGCGCCGGAAGTGGTCGACGGCGCGTCGCTTGGCGGTGGTCATCAGCCACGCGGTCGGGTTGTCCGGAACGCCGGTGGCGGGCCACTGCTCCAGTGCTGCCACGAGCGCGTCCTGCGCGAGGTCGGCGGCGAGCTCGACGTCGCGGGTCATCCGGGTGAGGGCGCCGACGAGGCGGGCCGAGTCGGCCCGCCACGCGGCGTGGACGGCCTCGGTGGGGTCGTCCGTCCTGAAGGGTGCCGGCACGCGGCCAGCGTAGTGAGGTCGCGTCAGTCGCCCGGGGTCTCCGGGCCGCCCGAGACCTGGCGCAGCGTCGCGACGACCGTCGCGTCGGGCCAGTGCTTGGCGTGGAGCTCGGCGAACTCCCGCTGGTCGGCCACGGCCTCCTCGACGGTGGCGTACTCGAGCAGCGACCAGCCGCCGACGACCTCCTTGCCCTCGGCGTAGGGCCCGTCGACGCGGCTGACCTCGCCGGAGCGGACGACGAAGTTGACGGCGTCCTCGGTGCCGAAGAGGCCACCGCCGTCGATGAAGCGGCCGTCGGCGGCGCGCTCGCCGATGTAGGTGTCCATCGCGTCGAACAGCGACTGCGGCGGCATGCCGATGTTCTCCTCCATCCGGACGAATCCCATGAAACGCGGCATCGTGATCACTCCTGTGGTGTGGGCTGAGCGGGTTGTCGCACGTACGTCGAACGGCGGAGGCGCTCTTCGACATCGCCGGTCGAGAAATCCTGCGACAGGTCTAGCGCACGTCCAGCGCGGACCGGTCCGCCGTGCCGCGGACGAGGGCGAGGTGCCCACCGAGGAGACCGGCTCCCGCCATCGCCACGTGTCCGGCCACGGCCAGGCGCGCACCGGTCGCGTGCCGTCCGCGCAGCCGCGCGAACAGCGACCCCACGAAGAAGAAGGTGGCCACGTCGGTGCCGAGGGCGTGGACCGCCCCGATGCGCCGGTCGCTGCCCGACATCGTGGCCCAGTCGCCGGCGCCCGCGATCGCGGTCGGGCCGGACGCCAGGAGACCGCTCGCCACCAGGAGGGCGGCGCTGCGCCGCCCGCCCGGTCCGCCCAGGGCGTCGAGCACCGACGCGCCGAGCCAGCAACCGAGGGTGACGTCGGTCAGCGGTGGGTGCACCGAGTGGCCGAGCCGGTCGGTGTGCAGTGGGCTGCGCACGGCCCAGTCGAGGAGCGGGCGGTAGAGCGACTCCTGCGCACCGGCGATCCGCTCCGCGGCCGGGCTCTCGCCCACGGTCCGGAACAGCCGCTGTGCCACAGGTGACGACGACACATCCAGCACGGTACGCCGATCGCGCGGGGGCGGCCAGAGGTCCCGGACGCTCAGTGCAGCGAGCGACGCGGCCTGGTCGTCGCGATGGAGTGCAGGACCGCGTCGCGGCGGATCGCCCGCACCTCGTCGAGCTTCGCGCGGCACGACCCGCAGCGGTCGCGGTCCCGGCAGCAGTGCGCGTCACGCACCTCGGCCTCGAGCTGGTCGGCGTACGCACTGCGACGCCAGATGGTGTGCATCATCGTCCCTCCCCAGGGTGATGGCGTCGAGTCTGTCGGTCCGGAGGCGGCGCCGGCATCGGCAGGACTACCGATCTCTCGTGCCGCCGACAGCCGCGACGACGCTGTCGTCGGCGGGCATCAGGAACCAGAGCACGGGGTAGACGATGAGCTGGCTGCCCGGCAGCACCATCAGCAGCACCACGAAGAGCAGCCGCGCGATCCACGGCGTCAGGCCGAGCCGGCGGCCGAGCCCGGCGCAGACGCCGCCCAGGATCCCACTGTCGCTGGACCGCACGAGGCCCTGGCGGGCGAAGGCGGATCGGATGTCGTCCATGGTGTGTGTCCTCCGGAGGTCGGCTGGTGCCTCCAGCCTGCTGCGATCCGGTCTGCACCACCATCGGGATGACCCCCGGTCGGACCCTGAGGTGGTCGCGGGTCAGGCGCGCGGGCGCCGGGCGTCGCCGGGCAGGCCGAACTCCGTGAAGACCCCCGGGCTGAAGCCCACGTGGTCGGGCGGCCGGGAGGCCAGGCCCGGGAGGCCGACCGACGCCATCAGGTCGTCGTCGAGCGCGAGCACCTCGGCGTCGTGCACCGGCCAGGGCTCGTGCTGGTTGGGGACGTAGAGGGTCCGGCCCCACCAGCGCTGGTGCAGGCCCCACCGGGCGCTGAGGAAGTCGTCGAGCGGCGTGCTCTCGCGGCGCGCCCCGGCGCGGACCACGAGGTGGCTCGACCCGTGCGCGCCCGGGTGGCGCAGACGCGCGTCGTAGGTGTGCACGTCGCTGTCGCGGCGGTGGCGCATCCGCGCCCAGCGGTAGGGCAGCCCGAAGGCCGCGCGAGCACCCAGCACGACGCCGGCGCGGTCGGTGTCGAGGCTGAGGAAGACGATCCCGCGACGGCCGGTCTCGTCGACGGAGTAGAGGCGCACGTTGGTCTCGAGGAAGGTGCCCAGCCACGGCACGCCGGGACCGCGCGCGACGCCAGCCCCCACCATCCGGAAGGGGATCAGCCCGACGTAGGTGAGGCCGTCGAGGGTGTCGGGGCGTACGCCCGGAGGCATGCGATCGGCGACCAGAGCCGGGTCGACGGCCCAGTGCAGGAAGGTCAGGTCGCGCCAGTGCTGCGTCATCATCACCGTGCCGCGCAGCGCCGGTGGATGCGCCGAGACGGGCTCGACGACGGGGTCGTTCACCCCTCCACCCTAGGCAGGTGCGCGAAGGCGTTCGAGGGCCCTGTCCACAGGCAGCGTCGTGCTCGTTTGGTGCCCTTCCGGCCCGGGCATCGGAGCTGTGGCGCACCACGGCGCCGCGGGGGCGAGGAGAGGCAGATGTACGGAGACACGGGGGTGATCCGGCGCCTGGCCCAGCAGGTGGGCGAGCAGGGCGCCGAGATCCGACGGGGCGCGGACCGGCTGGTCGGTGCGTCCGAGCTGGTCGTGTGGGAGGGCCGGGCCGCGCGGGCGATGCGCGAGCGGATGACGGAGCGGGCGATCGCGTTGCGGCGTACGGCCGACGAGCACGACGACGCTGCACGGGCGCTGCGTCGCCACGCCGACGAGGTCGACCGGCTCAAGGACCTCATCCGCGAGATCACGCGGCGGGTGCGGGGTCTCGTCGAGGGCGCCTGCGCACGCCTGGCGAGCCTGGCCGACACGGCACTCGACCGGGTCAGGGACCTCGCGCCCGACCCGGGCGACCAGCTGCTGGCGAGCTTCCGGCCGCCACCGGAGGGCCACCGCGACTGGCTCGACGTGCCTGACCGACTGCCCGGGGGTGCGCGGTGAACGCGATCCTGCTCAACGCCCGGGGCGACGAGGTCGAGAAGCGGACGGTCGCCCCGCGACGCGTACGCCTCACCCGCGCTGCCGTCGACCGGCTGGCCGAGCTCACCGGGGTGCCGTCCCCGGTGGCGCCGATGCCTGTGCCGGCGGGCGGTGCGCCGGCTGGCCTCGTCGGTCGGCTCGGCGACGACGTCCCAGCGCCGGCGGCGCCGGTGGACGACCTCGACGAGGCGCTCGTGGCAGCCACCCTCCTCGCGGACGGCGTACCCACCGAGGAGGGCCGCGCGGTCCTCACCGTGTGGCACGCCCCCGCGCTCGCCGTCGATCTCGAGGTGCTGGTCCGCCTGCGCCGCGGCACGGTCCGCGTCCGCAGCTGGCACCGCAACCTCGATGACTGGGTCGTGTGCCTCTCGACCGGCGACGGTCTCGCCTTCGAGCTGGCCTGGCTCGCCGCCGAGGACTGGTGGCTGGAGCTCGGGCGGGCCGCCCACGTGGACGCCGCCACGCTGCGCGGGAGCGAGTACGCCGCTCCGCTTCCCGCCGTGGTCGAGACCCCGTGGGAGCTCCTGCTCGCCACCGGTGAGGCGGTGCGGCGGCACCGCACCGAGCTCCTCGACGCGATGGTCGCGGGCCACACCGGGACGACGCTCGCGGGGGACCCGGCCGACGCGCTGGAGACTGCCGCGGATGCCGACGTACGACTCTGGCACGAGCAGCTCGAGGCCGACTCACGCGGCCGGTTGCACGCCGCCGTGATGGGGCGCGGCCGGCGGGGGCGCCCGGGCGTCGGGATCGTGGAGTGGGTGCTCCTGGGCGACGGCTGGCGCTCGCTCACACCCGTCACCCGCGACGGCTGGACGATGGTCCGCATCGAGCGCCGCAGCGTCGTCGACCTCCCGCGCGAGCTGGCCGTGCGCGCCGCCGAGGTCACCTCGTGAGCCGGGGCGGCCTGCCCCCGATCGAGTCCGTGACCGGAGGCTCCCACGGCGTCGAGGCGGGCTACGAGCAGATGCTCGGCCTCGCGGCACGCTACGAGCAGCATGCCGGTGACCTCGTCGAGATGGCGGGCCTGGGAGCGCGCGTCGTGGCCGACGGCGACCTCCTGGAGTCGGCTGTCCTCTCCCCGGTGTCGTTCGCCGACGCCGAGGTCCAGGTACTCGGCGCCACCGCCGGGACGGACGGCCTCGCGGTGCGCGCCGTGGGCATCGAGGCCGATGCGCTCGGCGTACGCGCTGTCGTGGCGGCCTTCCAGGCGAGCGACGCCCTGTCGCGGCACGCCACCGAGGCGATCGACCACGCGCTCGGGAGGGTCGTGCTGGCGGGGACCGTGACCGCCGTGCCCGCCCTGCTGGTCGCGGGAGGAGTCGGTCACGCGTGCTGGTCGTCGCTGACGCCGGAGGAGCAGCAGGCGCTCGAGGAGCGCCTCACCGACGAGCTCGGGGCACTGCTCCACGAGCACCCCCAGCTGGCGCAGCACCTGCTCAACAGCGGGGGAGGGCTGGTCGGGTCGCTCGTTCCCGGGCTGGGGCTGCTCGACCCGGGCGACGGACCGGTCGGCCAGCCCACCACCAACGACGCGGCGCGCCTGATGGCACTGCTGCTCGGCGACGACACCGACTACTCGGTCGCCCGCGTCACCGACGTCGAGGGCGGTGCCCGTGAGGTGCTTCCGGGCAGCCTCCGGGCGCTGGTCGAGCAGCTCGCCGCCACCAACGACCTCGACGCCGGACCGCACGCCGAGGCGCTGCACGGGGCCATCCAGGTCCAGCAGGTCGGGGAGGAGCGCTACGTCGTCTACCTCCCCGGCACCGACGACATGCGGCCGGTGCCGTCCGGCGGTCTGGTGCGGGACATGGAGACCAACTACCAGCTGATCGGCGGCACGGACAGCGCCTACGGCCGTGGCATCCGGGCGGCCATGCTCGACGCCGGCCTCGACGGCAAGGCCGTGACGCTGGTGGGCCACTCCCAGGGCGGCATGGTGGCGACGTCGCTGGCGGCCGACCCCGACTTCACGCGCCACTTCGACGTCGAGCACGTGGTGACCGCGGGGTCACCGACCGCGCAAGTGGCGCAGCTCCCCGAGGGCACCCACGCCCTCCACCTCGAGAACCGCGGCGACGCGGTGCCTCTCCTCGACGGCGAGGAAAACCCCGACCAGCCCCACCGGACGACCGTGCTCTTCGACGACGGCACCCACCGGATCGCGGACAACCACGACCTCGGCCGCTATGCCGCAGGTGCCGCCGCGGCCGAGGCGTCGGGCCACGGCTCGATCCGGGACCAGGTCGCGCGGATGCACGAGGACGGCTACCTCGGGAGCGGGCCGTCGGGCCCGGTCCGGACCTACGTCGTCACCCGGTGAGACCGGCCGCGTGGTCGTTGGCGTGTTGTCCGCGCTCTCCTCTAGTGTCGGCCGATGTGACGGACTCCATGATCTCGGCACGGGGACTCCGCAAGTCGTTCGGTGACTTCGAGGCAGTGAAGGGCATCGACGTCGACGTGCGACGCGGTGAGGCCTTCGGCTTCCTCGGCCCCAACGGCGCCGGCAAGTCGAGCACGATGCGCATGATCGCCTCGGTCAGCCCGGTGTCGTCCGGGGAGCTGCGGATCCTCGGCATGGACCCCGCGACCGACGGCCCCGCCATCCGCGGACGCCTCGGCGTGTGCCCGCAGGAGGACACGCTCGACAACGAGCTCAACGTCTTCGACAACCTCTACATCTACGGCCGCTACTTCGGCATCGACCGCGCGACCTGCCGCGACCGCGCCCACGAGCTGCTGGAGTTCGCGCAGATCACCGACAAGGCCAGGGCGAAGGTCGAGGACCTCTCGGGCGGCATGAAGCGACGCCTCACGATCGCGCGCAGCCTCATCAACAGCCCCGACCTCCTGCTCCTCGACGAGCCCACGACCGGGCTCGACCCGCAGGCCCGCCACGTCCTGTGGGACCAGCTCTTCCGGCTCAAGCAGGCCGGCGTCACGCTCGTGATCACCACCCACTACATGGACGAGGCCGAGCAGCTCTGCGACCGGCTCGTGGTGATGGACAAGGGGCTGATCGCCGCCGAGGGGTCCCCGCGCGAGCTCATCGACGCCCACTCCACCCGTGAGGTCGCCGAGCTGCGCTTCGGCGTCGGGGAGCACGAGGCACTCGCGGAGAAGGTCGAGGACCTCGGCGAGCGCGTCGAGGTGCTCCCCGACCGGCTCCTGGTCTACAGCGACCACGGCGAGGAGGTCGTCACCGCGGTCCTCGAGCGGGGGCTGCACCCGATCGCGACGCTCGTGCGCCGCTCCACCCTCGAGGACGTCTTCCTGCGCCTCACCGGCCGGAGCCTGGCGGACTGATGGCCACCACCGACGCGCGACCCGCCACCCGCCCCACCGGCTCCCTCTCGGTCCGCGAGGGCATCACCCGCCAGTACGACTACTGGCTCACCGTCTACAAGCGCACCTGGCGCGGGGGAGTGGCCACCTCCTTCGTCACGCCGCTGTTCTACGTCCTCGCGATGGGCGTCCTGCTGGGGGGCTTCATCGATGCCGACCCCGACCGGCTGGAGGGCGCCACCTCCTACCTCGCCTTCATCGTGCCCGGCCTCGTCGCAGCGCACGCCATGACGATCGCGGTCAGCGAGACGACGTACCCCGTGATGGGGGCCATCAAGTGGCACAAGACGTTCTTCGCCCAGCTCGCCACCCCCCTCGCGGTGCGCGACCTGGTCAACGCCTTCCTCTGCTTCGTGGTCTTCCGGATCGCCTCGGCGTGCGCGGTCTTCATGCTCGTGCTGGCGCCCTTCGGCGTCTTCGAGACCTGGTGGGGCCCGGTCCTCGCGTGGGTCTCGCAGGTGCTCGTGGGCAGCGCCTTCGCCACGCTCGCCTTCGGCTACTCCGCGCGCCTGAGGTCCGAGGAGGGCTTCGGCCTGCTCTTCCGCCTCGGGGTGCTGCCGCTGACGTTGTTCTCCGGTGCGTTCTTCCCCATCGCCAACCTCGGCCCGGTGCTGGAGTGGGTCGCCCGGCTGACTCCGTTGTGGCACGGCGTCTCGCTGTCGCGGATGCTGTGCCTCGACACGGTCGACTGGTCCCTGGCCGCCCTCAACGCAGGCGTCCTCGTGGTGCTGTGCGTCGTCGGCTGGCGCTGGGCCGTCACCGGCCTCGACAAGCGGCTGGAGGTCTGAGGTGGCCCTCGTGACCGGGATCCCCGCACCCCTGACGCCGGTGGGCGCCGCGCGGCTGCTCGTGCTGCGCAACTTCATCGTCTACAAGTCGGCGTGGAAGCTGTTCCTCACCGGCTTCCTCGAGCCGGTCCTCTACCTCTTCTCCATCGGCATCGGCGTCGGCCAGCTCATCGACGGCTTCGAGTTCCACGGCGAGCAGGTGCCCTACGCCACGTTCGTCGCGCCCGCCATGCTGGCCACCTCGGCCTTCAACGGCGCGCTGCTCGACTCGACCTTCAACGTCTTCTTCAAGCTCAAGTACGAGAAGCTCTACGACCAGATGCTGGCCACGCCGCTCTCCACCGGGGACATCGCCCGCGGCGAGATCACGTGGGGCCTGATGCGCGGCTCGGTCTACTCCGCGGCCTTCCTGCTCGTCATGGTCGCGATGGGCCTGGTCGAGTCGTGGTGGGCGGTGCTGGCGCTGCCGGCCACCGTGCTGATCGCCTTCGCCTTCTCGGCCGTCTGCATGGCGCTGACGACGTGGATGACGAGCTGGCAGGACTTCGACAAGATCACCCTCGCCCAGATGCCGCTCTTCCTCTTCTCCGCGACCTTCTTCCCGGTCGAGGCCTTCGGCAACGGCGTGCTGCGCTGGATCGTGGAGGCCACGCCGCTCTACCGCGGCGTCGTGCTGTGCCGCGAGCTCACCACCGGTGTCGTGACCTGGGCGTCGGCGGTCTCGGTCGTCTACCTCGTCGTGATGGGCGTCGTCGGCCTGCTCGTCGTACGCCGTCGTCTCGACACGCTGCTGCTGACCTGAGACCTCTGGCGACGCACCGGATGCGCGTCGTAGGTTGCCGGGCATGGATTCCTACGCCCAGGGAGAGACCACGCCGGCGCTGCTGGAGGAGACGATCGGCGCCACCCTCGCGCGGACCGTGGCGGCGTACGCCGACCGCGAGGCGCTCGTCGAGTGCGCCAGCGGGCGCCGCTGGACGTGGGCCGACCTCGACCGGGACGTCGCCGCCCTCGCGCGCGGCCTGATCGGCGCGGGGATCGAGGCCGGGGACCGGGTCGGCATCTGGGGGCCGAACAGCGCGGAGTGGACGCTCGTGCAGCTCGCCACGGCGCGGGTCGGCGCGATCCTGGTCAACGTCAACCCGTCCTACCGCACCCACGAGTTCTCCTACGCCGTCAACCAGAGCGGCATGCGGATGCTGGTGAGCGCGACGTCGTTCCGCACCAGCGACTACCGCGCGATGGTCGAGGAGACGGCCGAGCACAACCCGACCCTCGAGCGGGTCGTCCTCCTCGACGACGCCGACAGCTGGGCCGGCCTGATCGCCGACGGCGAGGGCGTGAGCGACGACGACCTGGCTGCCCGCGAGGCCACGCTGCGACCCGACGACGCGATCAACATCCAGTACACCTCCGGCACCACGGGCTACCCCAAGGGCGCCACGCTCAGCCACCGCAACATCCTCAACAACGGCTACCTCGTCGGCGAGGTCTGTGGCTACTCCGAGGCCGACCGGGTCTGCATCCCGGTGCCCTTCTACCACTGCTTCGGGATGGTGATGGGCAACCTCGCCTGCGTCATGCACGGCGCGACGATGGTCATCCCGGCGCCGGGTTTCGACCCCGCGCTGACGCTGCGGGCGGTCTCGCAGGAGGGCTGCACCTCGCTCTACCGAGTGCCGACGATGTTCATCGCGGAGTGGGCGCTGCCCGACCTGGCGTCGTACGACCTCTCCAGCGTGCGCACCGGCATCATGGCCGGCTCGCCGTGTCCCGAGGAGATGATGAAGAAGCTCATCAGCGCCGGGATCGACGAGATGACGATCGCCTACGGCATGACCGAGACGTCTCCGGTCTCCACCCACACCCGGCGCGACGACTCACTCGAGCGCAAGGTCGGCACCGTCGGCCGCGTGTGCCCGCACCTGGAGATCAAGATCGTCGACCCGGTCAGCGGCGACACCGTGCCGCGCGGCGAGGCGGGGGAGTTCTGCACCCGCGGCTACTCGGTGATGCTCGGCTACTGGCAGGACGAGGAGAAGACGCGCGAGGCCGTCGACGCCGAGGGGTGGATGCACACCGGCGACCTCGGCGTGATGGACGACGAGGGCTACGTCCGGATCACGGGTCGGATCAAGGACATGGTGATCCGGGGCGGGGAGAACATCTACCCCCGCGAGATCGAGGAGTTCCTCTACACCCACCCCGACATCGAGGACGTGCAGGTCGTCGGCGTCCCGGACGCGAAGTACGGCGAGGAGCTGTGCGCCTGGCTGCGGATGCGTCCGGGCACCGAGCCCCTCGACGCCGACGGGGTCCGCGCGTACGCCAGCGGGCGGCTCGCGCACTACAAGATCCCGCGCTACGTCATGGTGGTCGAGGAGTTCCCGATGACCGTGACCGGCAAGGTCCGCAAGGTCGAGATGCGCGAGGTGTCGACGCGCGAGCTCGGACTGGCCTGACTCAGGCCAGTCCCTTCTGCAGCCAGGTGATGTCGATCCACCGGTCGTGCTTGCGCCCCACCTCGCGCATCGTGCCGACCTCGCTGAAGCCGCACGCGCGGTGCAGCGCGAGACTGCCCGGGTTGGGCAGGGCGACGGCGGCCACGACCACGTGCACGCCGTCGTCGGCGAGCAGCGCCAGCAGGGCGTCGTACATCCGGCGGCCGATGCCGCGCCCCTGGTGGCCGGGCGCGACGTAGACCGTCGTCTCGCGGGTGTGGAGGTAGGCCGCCTTCGGCCGGTAGGGCATGGAGGTGGCGTAGCCGACGACCGACCCCTCGTGCTCGGCGACGAGGAAGTGCTCGCCGGGACCGGCTGCGGCCAGGCGCTCCTCCCAGGTGCTCATCGGCCGGGGCTCGAGGTCGAAGGTCGCGTGGCCCTCGAGCGCCTCGCGTCCGTAGATGGCGGCGACCTCGGGCAGGTCGGCAGCATGTGCGCGACGGATGTCCATTCCACCGATTGTCCACCGTCTCCGGACTGGTTGGATGGCGGGCATGAGCGCTGCGCCCGACGCGATCGTCCCGGACACCAAGGACTGGACGTGGGTCCTGGAGCGGCCCTGCCCCGAGTGCGGGTTCGACCCCGCTGCGCAGTCGCTGGATTCCCTAGCGACACGGATCCACGACACCGCGATGGCGTGGTCGGACGTGCTCGCGCGCCCCGACGTCGGCGTACGCCCTGCGCCGGCCGTGTGGTCGCCGCTGGAGTACGCCTGCCACGTGCGCGACGTGCACCTCGTCTTTGCGGAGCGGGTCCGGTCGATGCTGGAGGTCGACGAGCCCGCCTTCGCCAACTGGGACCAGGACGCGACCGCGATCGGGAGCGACTACGGCGCCCAGGACCCCGGCGTCGTCGCGGTCGAGCTGATCGAAGCCGCCGGAACCGTCGCCGGCCTCTACGCCACGGTCACCGGCGCCGCGAAGGACCGGCGCGGGGTGCGCTCCGACGGCTCCGTCTTCACCGTCGAGTCGCTCGGGAGCTACCACCTGCACGACGTCGTCCACCACCTCCACGACGTCCGGGCCGGATGAGCGTGGACGAGACCGTCCGCTCCTACGACCGCGACGCAGCGGCGTACGTTGCCAGCACGGCCGCGATGACGGACGCGGTCCGCGCGCGGGTCGAGGCGCTGGCTGCCCACGCCGGCCCCGGGGCCCGCGTGCTCGAGGTCGGCTCCGGCGGGGGCCGCGACGCGCTCGCGATGGAGGCGCTCGGGCTGCATGTGCGGCGCACCGACATCACGCCCGGCTTCGTCGAGCTGCTGCGGGCCGAGGGCCACGAGTGCGACCTCGTGGACCCGCTCGTCGACGACCTCGCGGCCCCCGGGGGCGCGTACGACGCGGTGTGGGCGAACGCCTCGCTGCTGCACGTCGCACGGCAGGACCTGCCGGTCGTGCTGGCTCGCCTGGCGTCGGTGACACGTGCCGGCGGCCTGCTCCACGTCGCGGTGAAGGAGGGCGACGGCGACGGCTGGTCCACCCACGGGTCGATCAGCAGCCCGCGCCACTTCACCTACTGGCGCGCCGACGCGCTGCACGACGCCGCGGCCGGTGCCGGGTGGACCGACGTCTCGGTCCGGTCGGGCATCGCGGGCCACCGGGGGGAGTCGTGGCTGGAGATGTCGGCGGTCCGTGATTCGGTGTCCCCATGAGGCACACCGAGTTCTGGGCGCGGCTCGACCACGCGTTGGGGCGCAGCTACTCCCGCACCTGGGCCGAGCTCACGGTCGTCCGCGACCTCGACGGACGCACGACGCAGGAGGCGCTCGACGCCGGAGTGCCGCCCAAGCAGGTCTGGGCCGCGGTCTGGCGCCAGCTCGAGCTCCCGGACACCGAGCGGTGACCAGCGGCGTCGGCGCGGCCCTCGACGTCGCGCAGGTCCAGCGCCACACCGTCCGCACGCTCGTCGTCTCCCAGGCCGTCGGCGCCGTCGGTGTCACCATCGGCGTTGCCACCGCGTCCCTGCTCGCGCGCGACATCTCCGGCAGCGAGACGCTCGCCGGGCTCGCCCAGACCTTCCAGGTCCTCGGCACGGCCGCAGCGGCGTACGTCCTCGCGCGGGTGATGCGCCGACGCGGACGCCGCATCGGCATCGTGCTCGGCTACCTCGCGGGAGCCACCGGGGCCCTGCTCGCCGTGCTGGCGGGCGTCGTCGACTCGATGGTGGTCCTGCTCATCGGTGCCGTGCTGCTCGGGGCGACGACGGCGGTCAACAGCAGCTCGCGCTACGCCGCGACCGACCTCGCGACCGAGGCGCACCGGGCCCGCGCGCTGTCGGTGGTGGTGTGGGCCACGACGATCGGGGCCGTCGCGGGGCCCAACCTGGTCGGCGTGGGCGGCACGGTCGCCCGTCCGCTCGGCATCCCGGAGCTCACCGGCGGCTTCGCGATCGGCTCGGTCGTCCTCGTGCTGGCCGCCCTGTGGGTCTGGGTGCGACTGCGTCCCGATCCACTCCTGATGGCCCAGGAGGCGGCCGGGGTCGTGCCGGACGACGCGCCCCACGTGCGGGGCCGGTCGTGGGCGGCCTTCACCACGGTCGTGCACGACGTGCCGGCCGTCGGTGCCGCCGTGGTCGCGATGGCGTGCGCCCACGCGGCGATGGTGACGGTGATGATCATGACGCCGCTCCACATGGAGCACGGCGGCGCGCACCTCGAGGTCATCGGCTTCGTCATCTCGATCCACGTGCTCGGCATGTTCGCCTTCTCGCCCCTCGTCGGCTGGGCGGCGGACCGCTTCGGACGCTCGCCGGTGCTGGTCGCCGGGGGAGTGGTCCTGCTGGTGTCGCTCGCGCTCTGCGGGCTCTCGCCGGAGGGCTCGTCGTGGCAGATCTTCACCGGGCTGTTCCTCCTCGGGCTCGGCTGGTCGTGCGCGACGGTCGCCGCCTCCACCGTGATCGCCGACCGCACCCCGATCGAGGCGCGCACCGACGTGCAGGGCACCTCCGACATGGCCATGGCGCTCACCGCGGCCGGTGGCGGCGCGTTCGCCGGGGTCATCGTGGGGGGACTGGGCTACCCGGCGCTCGCCCTCTTCGCGGCCCTGCTCGCCCTCGCCGTCGTGGTGGCGGGCCGGCTCACCCGGACGCCCTGAGCCCGACCCGTCCGTCCGGCGCGAACATCTGCGCGACACGCCGCGTCGCGCCTGCCATCGAACACGTGTTCGGGCTACTGTTCGTTCACAGGTACGACGTGCGGCGAGGTTGTCCACAGCGTTCGACCGTCCTGATCAGGGACTGTCGGTGGCTCGCCCTAACGTCGGAGAAGTACCGACACACACGACGAGAGAACGGGACACAGCAATGGCTGGTGCAGACCGCGAGAAGGCCCTCGACGCCGCGCTCGCACAGGTGGAGAAGCAGTTCGGCAAGGGCTCGGTCATGCGACTGGGCGACGAGACGCGTGCCCCGCTCGAGGTGATCCCCACCGGGTCGATCGCCCTCGACGTGGCCCTCGGCCTCGGTGGTCTGCCGCGCGGACGCGTGGTCGAGATCTACGGTCCGGAGTCCTCCGGAAAGACGACGGTCGCCCTCCACGCGGTGGCCAGCGCCCAGGCGGCCGGCGGCATCGTCGCCTTCATCGACGCCGAGCACGCGCTCGACCCCGACTACGCCAAGGCCCTCGGCGTCGACACCGACGCCCTCCTCGTCTCCCAGCCCGACTCGGGCGAGCAGGCACTCGAGATCGCCGACATGCTGATCCGCTCCGGCGCGCTCTCGCTGATCGTCATCGACTCCGTGGCGGCCCTGGTGCCCCGCGCCGAGATCGAGGGCGAGATGGGCGACAGCCACGTCGGCCTCCAGGCCCGACTGATGAGCCAGGCGCTGCGCAAGATGACCGGTGCGCTCAACAACTCCGGCACGACCGCGATCTTCATCAACCAGCTGCGCGAGAAGATCGGCGTCATGTTCGGCTCGCCGGAGACCACGACCGGTGGTCGCGCGCTGAAGTTCTACTCCTCGGTGCGCCTCGACGTGCGCCGCATCGAGACGCTGAAGGACGGCACCGACATGGTCGGCAACCGCACCCGCGTCAAGGTCGTCAAGAACAAGGTGGCCCCGCCGTTCAAGCAGGCGGAGTTCGACATCATGTACGGCAAGGGCATCAGCCGCGAGGGCGGCCTGATCGACGTCGGCGTGGAGGCGGGCATCATCCGCAAGGCGGGCGCCTGGTACACCTACGAGGGCGACCAGCTCGGCCAGGGCAAGGAGAACTCGCGCAACTTCCTCAAGGACAACCCCGACCTCGCCAACGAGATCGAGAAGCTGATCCTGGAGAAGCTGGGCGTCATCCCGGCCGTCGACAAGCCTGCCGACGAGCTGAGTGACGAGCCCATCGGGGTCGATGACTTCTGAGGACAGGCCGCCGCCGTCGTGGGCCGGTGACGTCGCACTCGGTGTGAAGGCGTGGGTGGGGGAGACCCCACCCACGCCCGAGACCCCGTCTGCTCGTGAAGGCCGTGCCCCGCGCTCCCGCTCCGAGCGCAGTGGTGGGCGCAAGAAGCGACGCACCTGGGAGGAGCGGGAGGCGGCACGCGTCTCCCGCGAGGAGGCCGCGGCGGCCGAGGTCGAGGCCGACCCCGAGGCCGTGGCCCGCAAGATCCTGCTCGACACCCTGACCGGCCAGGCCCGGACCCGTCAGGAGCTCTCCGACAAGCTGGCCAAGCGCGGCGTGCCCGACGACCTGGCTGCGTCGCTCCTCGACCGGTTCACCGAGGTCGGGCTCATCGACGACGGCGCGTTCGCCCGCCAGTGGGTGGAGAGCCGGCACCGCAGCCGCGGGCTCGCCCCCCGCGCGCTCGCGCAGGAGCTGCGCCGCAAGGGCGTCGACGACGAGGAGGCCAAGGCGGCCCTCGAGCAGATCGACGAGGACGACCAGCGCGCCGCCGCTCGCGCGCTGGTGGATCGGAAGATGCGGTCGATGCGGGGGCTCGACCCGCAGGTCGCCACCCGGCGCCTCGCCGGGATGCTCGCCCGCAAGGGCTACGGCGCCGGCCTGGCGTTCTCGGTGGTCCGGGAGGCACTGGCCGAGGACGACGACGTGGACGTGACCGACCTCGTCGACCAGCCCGAGGACTGAGCGCCCCCTTCCGCCGCGGGGAGGGCCTCTGGTGGGATGGGCGCGTGAGCAACGAGCGCGAGGTCCTCACCTACGACCTGTTCGGCACGGCCACCCGCGAGCTGGCGCAGGAGGTGGCTGACTCCGGGTTCGCCCCCGACATGATCCTGTCGATCGCGCGCGGTGGTCTCGCGCTCGGCATGGGCCTGGGCTACGCGCTCGGTGTGAAGAACCTGTCGGTGATCAACGTCGAGTTCTACACCGGCGTCGACCAGCGCCTCGACGTGCCGATCATGCTGCCGCCGACGCCGGCGGCGATCGACCTGTCCGGCCTCACGGTCCTCATCGCCGACGACGTCGCCGACACCGGTCACACGCTCGAGCTGGTGCACCAGTTCTGCGAGGGCAACGTGGCCGAGGCGCGCACCGTGGTGATCTACGAGAAGCCGCAGTCGGTCATCAAGCCGGACTACAGCTGGCGGGTCACCGAGCAGTGGATCGACTTCCCGTGGTCGGTCCTTCCACCGGTCGTGCCGGGCGCGCTCGCCCACTGAACGGCGTACGACTGGTGCGGGTCAGGGTCCGCGACGGGGAGCACCACGCCGCCGGGGTCACCGGCGCCGGGGAACCGTGGGCGGCGGCCGCTGCGAGGGTCGCCGAGGAGCTGTCGCCGACCGCTGCGCTCCACCTGTGGCCGCACGACCTCTCCGGCGGCATCGCCCACTTCGCCGTCGACCGTGACCTGGCCCTCGACGTGCGGGCCATGACCCGCGGCGACCTGCCGGACCTCGCCGACTGGCTGCGGGCTCCGCACGTGCGCCAGTGGTGGCACGCCGACGGTGACCCGACGGACGCCCGCGTGGCGGCGCAGTACGGCCCCCGGATCGACGGGGAGACGCCGACGCGGATGTGGGTGGTCGAGGTCAACGGGCGCTCGATCGGGTTCGTGCAGGACTACCGGATCCGGGACTACCCGGACTTCGCCCTGCTCGCTCCCGACCCGGACGCCCTCGGGCTCGACTACGCGATCGGTGATCCGCACCGTGTCGGACGAGGTCTCGGCGCGCGGGTGCTGTGGGCGTGGATGCTGCGGGCACGGCGGGACCACCCCGACGTCGGGAGCTACTTCGCCGCGCCCGACCACCGCAACCTCGCCTCCCTGCGGATCCTCGCCAAGGTCGGCTTCGTGCAGGGCACGTGGTTCGACGAGCCGCAGCGTGGCGGCGCCACGACGACCGTCGTCGGCTGCACCCTCGACGTACGACGCGTGCTGGGACCGGTGGCACCCGCGAGTGGGCCATGATGTGCCCATGACCGACGACATCTCCGCGCACCTGCGGCTCCCGCAGGGCCCGGTCGACCTGTCCGCGATCGAGACCGACGCCGCGCCCGGCTTCGACGGCTCGAAGGCCGACGGCAGGGCGGCACTCGAGGCCATGGGTCCTGAGCTCGCCGACCTGCAGGAGCGCCTCTGGGCGGAGCGGACGGCCGGGTCCGAGCGCCGCGTGCTGCTCGTGCTGCAGGGGATGGACACCAGCGGCAAGGGCGGCGTGCTGCGCCACACGATCGGGCTGGTCGATCCCCAGGGCGTGCGGATCACGAGCTTCAAGGCCCCCACCGAGGAGGAGCGCGCGCACGACTTCCTCTGGCGCATCGAGAAGGGGCTGCCGGCTGCCGGCTTCATCGGTGTCTTCGACCGCTCGCACTACGAGGACGTGCTGATCGCACGCGTGCGCGGCTTCGCCGAGCCCACGGAGATCGAGCGCCGCTACGGCGCGATCAACGAGTTCGAGGCGCGGCTGGTCGACGAGGGCTTCTCGATCATCAAGTGCATGCTCCACGTGGGCCCCGACGAGCAGAAGGAGCGGCTCGCCGAGCGCCTGGCCAACCCGGAGAAGCACTGGAAGTACAACCCGGGCGACCTCGACGAGCGCGCCCTGTGGCCGGCCTACCGTGAGGCCTACGAGATCGCGCTCGAGCGCACCCACACCGACGTCGCGCCGTGGCACGTCGTGCCCGCGGACAAGAAGTGGTTCCGCAACCTGGCCGTCGGCCAGCTCCTGCTCGACACGTTGCGCGGGCTCGACCCGCAGTGGCCGGCCGCCGACTTCGACGTCGAGGCCGAGACGAACCGGCTCCACGAGGAGTCCCCGGTCCAGTGATGCCCACCGTTGCGGTCACCCGCTACGTCACGCCGCTGCGCGAGGGTGGCAGCCTGCCCGGGGTGGTGGAGGGCGACGACCTCGGCACCTACGTCTGCAAGTTCCGTGGCGCCGGGCAGGGCGCGAAGGTGCTCGTGGCCGAGGTCATCGCCAGCGGGCTGGCCACGCGGCTCGGTCTGCGCACCCCGCGACTCGTCGTCCTCGAGCTCGACGCCGAGCTGGCTCGCTACGAGGCCGACGAGGAGGTGCAGGACCTGCTGGTCGCGAGCGTCGGCACCAACCTCGGGATCGACTTCCTCCCCGGTTCCTTCGGCGTCGACGGCCAGGTCAGCGCCGCCGATGACGAGGGAGCGCGCGTGCTGTGGCTGGACGCGTTCACCGCCAACGTCGACCGGTCGTGGCGCAACCCCAACCTCCTGCTCTGGCACGGCGACCTGTGGGTCATCGACCACGGCGCCTCGCTCTACTTCCACCACGGGTGGCGCTCCGGCGTCGGCGACCCGGCGAAGTTCGCCGCCCAGCCGTGGGACGTGAGCGGTCACGTCTTCGAGACGTGCGCCGACCGGGCGCGGGAGCTCGACGGCGAGATCTCCGCAGCCCTCGGGCCCGACGTCTTCGCCGACGTGCTGGCCGAGGTCCCCGACCTCTGGCTCGAGCCGGTCCCGGGCGCGGAGACGCCCGACGAGCTGCGGGCGGCGTACGTCGAGTTCCTCCTCGCCCGCCTCGGCACCCGCCAGTGGCTTCCGGGAGGTGCCGGATGAGGCTCGCCTACCAGTACGTCGTGCTGCGCTGCGTCCCGCGCCCGGAGCGCGAGGAGTTCCTCAACGTCGGAGTGGTCCTGCACTGCCAGGGCGCCGACTTCCTCGACGCGTCGTGGAGCGTCGACCCCGACCGGCTGCGCGCACTGCACCCCGACCTCGACACCGACCAGGTCTGCGAGGCGCTCGCCTTCGTCGACGCGGTGTGTCGCGGGGACGAGCGGGCGGGGGAGGCGGCACGCCAGTCGCTGGGCCAGCGGTTCGGCTTCCTCAAGGCGCCCCGCAGCACCGTCCTCCAGCCGGGTCCGGTGCACGGCGGCATGACCGCCGATCCCGCACGCCAGCTCGAGCACCTGCGCGAGCGGCTCGTCGGGTGAGCGGACGCCCATGACGTACGTCGGCGCGGTCCGGGCCGCCCTCGCCGCGACCGGCGATCCCGAGCGGGCAGTGCAGCAGCAGGCCTACATGAAGTCCGACCTGCCCTACGTCGGGCTCAGCGCCCCCGAGCTCCGGGCGCTGCTGAAGCCGATCCTGGCCGAGCACCGCTTCGTCGACCGGGGGTCGTGGGAGGCCGCGGCACTGGAGCTCTGGGACGACGTCACGCACCGCGAGGAGTGGTACGCCGCTGTCGCCCTCCTGCGCCACCGCACCTACCGCGACTGGCTGGACCCCGACCTGCTGCCGCTGCTCGAGCACCTCGTCCGCACCGGTGCCTGGTGGGACGTCGTCGACGAGATCGCCTCGCACCTGGTCGGGCAGGTGCTCCTCGACCACCGTGCTGCGGTGACGCCCGTGATGGATGCGTGGTCCGTCGACGCGGACAGCATGTGGGTGCGGCGTACGGCGATGCTCGCGCAGCTGCGTCACGCCGCGGACACTGACACCGACCTGCTCGAGCGGGTGCTGGTCGCCAACCTCGACGACACGGCGTACGGCAGGGAGTTCTTCGTCCGCAAGGCGCTCGGGTGGGCGCTGCGCCAGCACGCGCGCGCCGACCCGGCATGGGTGCGGGCGTTCGTCGACACGTACGCCGACCGGCTCAGCGGCCTGTCCCGCCGCGAGGCGCTCAAGCACCTCTAGAGCGAAGGTCGAGCAGGCGCGTCTGCACCCCGAACAGCGTCGAGTCGGCGCATCTGCGCACGATCACCGTGCAGATGCGCCGACTCGACGGTGCTGCGGTGTGCAGATGCGCCGACTCGACGGCGCTGCGGTGTGCAGACGCGCCTGCTCGTCAGACGGGGACGAGCTCGACGGCACCCACGGCGTAGCGGGCCAGGATCGCCCGGGCCACCGCCGGGTGCGCACCGAGGGGGTCGGAGACCACGACGGCCCCGGCCTCGAAGGCGAGCTCGGTGGCCCGGTCGGGCAGGCGGCCCGGTGCGAGGAAGAACGACGCGACCGCGATGTGGCGCTTGCCCTCCGCGCGGAAGGCCCGGACGGCCTCACCGGTGGCCGGCGGGGCGGCCGAGGCGAAGGCAGCCGTGACCGGCAGCTTGTGGCGGGCACCCCACGTGCGGGCGATGCGGGCCACCGACTGGTTGGCCAGCGGGTCCGAGGAGCCGGCGGCGGCGAGGACGAGCGCGTCGAGCTCGCGCACCCGCGCAGCCTTCAGCGCGTCGCGCAGGCGGACGTCGAGCACCTCGAGGAAGGCCGACTCCATGCCGAGGATCCGGCTGGCCTGGATCCTGAGGCCCTCGTGGCGCGCCATCGCGGCGGCGATCACCTCGGGGACGTCGACCTTGGCGTGGTAGGCCTCGGTGAGCAGGAGGGGGACGACGACGATCTCGTCGAAGCCGGCCTTGACGAGCCGATCGACGACCGTGTCGAAGGACGGCTTGGCGAGCTCGAGGAAGGCCGTCTCGACGCGGAGGTCGGGACGCAGTGCCTTGACCTCGGCGACGAGCGCCTTGATCGTCGCGGCCGAGCGCGGGTCCCGGCTTCCGTGGGCCAGGGCAACCAGAGCAGGAGCAGCCATCAGGGGTGCCTCCGATCGTGAGTGGTGGTGCGGTGCTTCGCGGGGGCGACGACGTTGTCGCTGGTGCAGGTCTGGGGGAGTGGACTAGGCATGGATGCCGCACTCGGTCTTCGTGGTGCCGGCCCAGCGGCCGCTGCGCGGGTCGTCGCCCGGCGCCACCCGGCGGGTGCAGGGCCAGCAGCCGATGCTCGGGTAGCCGTCGTGCACGAGCGGGTTGACGAGCACGCCGTTGTCGGCGATGTAGGTCTCGACCTGCTCGTCGCTCCAGCGCGCCAGGGGGGAGACCTTGACCTTGCCCTTCCGCGCGTCCCAGCCCACGACCGGTGCGATGACGCGGTTGTGGGTCTCGGCGCGGCGCAGTCCGGTGGCCCACGCGTCGTACTCGGCGAGCGTGTCGGCGAGCGGCTTGACCTTGCGCAGCGCGCAGCACAGGTCGGGGTCGGTCTTGTAGAGGTCCTTGCCGTACTGCTCGTCCTGCTCGGCGACGCTCAGCGACGTGCTGACCGTGCGCAGGTTGACCGGCAGCGTGGCCTCGACGGCGTCGCGGGTGCCGATGGTCTCGACGAAGTGGTAGCCGGTGTCGAGGAAGACGACGTCGATGCCGGGCGCGACCGTGGAGGCCAGGTGGGCCAGCACGGCGTCACCCATCGAGGAGGTGATCGCGAACCGGTCGCCGAAGGTGGCGACGGCCCACTCGATGATCACCTCGGCGGGAGCCAGCTCGAGCTCGGCGCCGACGTGGGAGACGAGCTCGCGCAGCTCCTCCGGCGTACGCCCCTCGGTGTGGGTGCCCTTGAAGTCGCGGGCGGCGCGGGTGGACAGGCTCATGCCGCACCTCCGCCCGGCCGGATCATCCCGGTCATCTTCACGGTGAAGGCACGCAGGCACGAGCGGCACTCCCAGGCACCTGCGCCCTCCTGGGGAAACAGGTTCTCGTCCCCGCAGTAGGGGCAGTGGAAGGGCTGCGCGCGCTCGCTCATCAGACGGTCACCGGCTCCCCGCGCAGGAGGGTGTCGTCGGCGCGGGCGACCCACGCGGCGAACCGCTCGCCGTCGGTGCGGTCGGAGAGGTACGCCGACACGACGGCCGTGACGTAGTCGTCGAGGCCGGCGCTGGTGACCTTGTGGGCGCGCAGCTTGCGGCCCATCGCGGGGTTGAGCCCGAGGGCGCCACCGAGGTGGACCTGGAAGCCCTCGACCTGCTGGCCGTCGGCGTCCATCACCAGCTGGCCCTTCAGGCCGATGTCGGCGACCTGGGTGCGGGCGCAGGCGTTGGGGCAGCCGTTGACGTTGACCGAGATCTGGGTGTCGAGGTCGGGGAAGCGCTTCTCCAGCTCGGTCACCAGGCGGCGCGCACGCTCCTTGGTGTCGACGATCGCGAGCTTGCAGAACTCGATGCCGGTGCAGGCCATCGTCGAGCGGCGCCAGTTGCTCGGCCGCGCGGTGAGCCCGATCTTCTCGAGGTCGTCGGCGAAGGACTCGGTGTCCTCAGCCGCGACGCCGATGACGACGAGCTTCTGGTAGGCGGTGAGCCGCGCGCCGGCGGCGCCGTACTGCTCCACCAGGTCTCCCAGCGCGGTCAGCGTGGAGCCGTCGATGCGGCCCACGACCGGCGCGGCGCCGACGTAGAAGCGGCCGTCCTTCTGCTCGTGGATGCCGATGTGGTCACCCTGGCTGACGGGCGCCTCGGGGGAGGGGTTGTCGACCAGCGCACGGTGGAGGTACTCGTTCTCCAGCACCTCGCGGAACTTGTCCTTGCCCCAGTCGGCGAGCAGGAACTTCAGCCGGGCCTTGGAGCGCAAGCGGCGGTAGCCGTAGTCGCGGAAGATCCCGGCGACGCCTTCCCAGGCGTCGGCGACCTCGTCGAGCGGGATCCACACGCCGAGCTTGTGCGCGAGCATCGGGTTGGTCGAGAGCCCACCGCCGACCCACAGGTCGAAGCCCGGGCCGTGCTCGGGGTGGACGGTGCCCACGAAGGACACGTCGTTGACCTCGGGGGCGACGTCGTGGCTCGGGTGGCCGGTCAGCGCGGTCTTGAACTTGCGCGGCAGGTTGGAGAACTCGGGGTTGCCCAGCACGCGGCGCTTGATCTCGTCGAGGGCAGCGGTGCCGTCGATGATCTCGTCCTTGGCGATGCCGGCGACCGGCGAGCCGAGGAAGGGGCGCGGGCTGTCGCCGCACGCCTCGAGCGTGGTGAGGCCGACGGACTCGAGACGCTCCCAGATCGCCGGGACGCTCTCGATCTCGATCCAGTGGTACTGGATGTTGTTGCGGTCGGTGATGTCCGCGGTGTTGCGGCCGTACGCCGTCGACACCTCGCCGAGCGCCCTCAGGGCGGCAGCATCGAGGACCTGGCCGTCGGTGCGCACGCGCATCATGAAGAAGCGGTCGTCGAGCTCCTCCTCCTCGAGCTGCGCGGTCTTGCCGCCGTCGAAGCCGGGCGCGCGCTGGGTGTAGAGACCCATCCAGCGGAAGCGGCCGCGCAGGTCGGCCGGGTCGATGGAGTCGAAGCCGCGGCGCGAGTAGGTGTAGAGGATCCGGTCACGGACGTTGAGCGGGTCGTCGTCCTTCTTGGACTGCTCGTTCTTGTTGAGCGGCTCGGTGTAGCCGAGCGCCCACTGACCCTCGGCGCGCTTGGGGCGCGGGATCTCGGTGCTCTGGGCGGCCTGGGGCTTGAACCGGAGGTCGGGCATGGTCAGGAAGGTCCTGTTCGCTGAGGGGGTGCCGCGCGCGACGGTGAGCGCGGAAGGGGGTGCAGATCGGCGGCGTCAGCGATGCCAACAGGTCGCGCTGCCCACGCGCATGAGGTCGACGTGACGTCGGACCACGAGGTGCGTGTGGGTGGAAGCGGTGACCATGTCAAGAAGTCTCAGGGAGTGGACACCCATTCCACAAGACGAAATCTCGTTCCCTGAGACGGCTCTCCAAATAATGAGACGGGCACCCGGCCTGCCGCCGGAGAACGGGAGCCAGTGCGTCCCAGGTCACATCAGTGGGCGGACCCGGACGACCAGTCTCACCCGGTCGCGGCCCGCCTCCGACGCCGCGGTGACGCGCAGCGCGCTCCGACCGCGCCTCGCCGAGGGGCGCGCCACGACCCTCACGGAGAGCCGGAGGGACTCGCCCGGCTCCAGCGCCGGGGTGCGCCAGCCGTCGCGGTCCAGCGCCCGCGTGCGGATCGTGCCGCGGTGGACGTACGCCGCCTCGAGCGCGCCCCGTGCCAGCGAGGCCGGAGCGCGGAGGACGAAGCGACCGCGGGTGCCTCCGGTGTTGGTGACCCGGACGGTCGCCGAGACGGTCCGTCCGGGACGCAGCGACGTACGGACGTCCTGTGCCTCGGGGCGCAGTGCGCCGGCGCCTGTCCAGGGAGTGCGCGGAACCTTGACCGACAGGTCCGGCCGCGCCGGCGCCGGGGGCGTGACAAGCGGCGGGTCGAGCGGAGTCGTCGACGGAACGGGATTCGGCGGGGTCGGCGGGGTCGCCGGGGGCTCGGTCGGCGTCGCGAGGACGGTGTAGGACCGCGTGCGCGTGGACGTACGCCCGGAGCCGTCGCGGGCGGTCACCGACCAGGTGCGGGTGCCGGGAGCGCTGGTGTCGAGGAGGCGCCCGGCCGGGCCGTCGCAGGTCTGGAGCGTGGAGCCGCCGCGGTCGGTGCAGGAGAACGAGACCGGGACCTCGGCCCTCTGGGCCACGGTCACGCCGTCCGCCGGCCCGTCCAGCGCCACCTCGGGGTCGAAGCCGTCGCGAGCAGGCACCAGGGCGGCCCGGTAGGTGATGTAGGGGCTCGGGTCGGTGGTGGCGTCGTCGACGGGCGTGCGGGTGTCGCGCAGCCGCCACACCGTCTGGCCCTGCGCGTCGGTCTCGGAGGCGATCGACTCCGTGGCCGACGACCAGCCGATCAGCACGTTGCCGCCGGGCATCCGGGCCGCCGACCCCATGAACCACGCGAACCGCGAGGTCTCGCCGTAGGTCCGCGCCGGCGTGGCCGTGTCGCCGGCGAGCGCGAGCTCAACGACGCGGGTGGTGATCCGCTCGATCGAGGGCCGTTGCGGGTCCTGCTGGTCGACGCACAGCGGTGGTCCGAAGAACTCGGACGAGCCGTTGTCGAAGAGGAGCACGTTGCCGTTGGGCAGGATCCTCGCGGAGTGCTGCGCGCACGGCCCGACGTCGGCGCTCCCGTCGGGCAGCGCGGGGAACGCGAAGTCGCTGTCGCGCCCGCCGAGCTTCCACACGACCTCGTCGTCGGCCCCGGGCCGGATCAGGAAGACCGAGCTGAGGTTGCGGAAGGAGGCCAGCACGTCGCCGTTGGGCTGCACGTCGATGGAGTTGATGTGGGAGTAGTCGGGGTTGCCCGGCACGGCCGTCTCGTCGGCGTACGGCGCGCTCGTCCACTGCCAGCGCAGCTCACCGTCGGGTGCGAGGTGCTGGATGACCGAGTCGATGAGCCCGGTGGTGGGGTTGGGCTCGTAGGCGAGCAGCCAGCGCGAGCCGTCCGGGAGCAGGAGCGAGTCGTGGTCGTCGGTGTCGACCAGGTTCGCCGTCTCGTGGCGACGCACCTCCTGGAAGCGGTCGTCGAGCTCCACGAGCGCACGGCCGGTCCGACCGGGGGTGGTGGTGTCGCGGTGGACGGTGAAGCGACCGTTGGCGGCGAGCTTGAGGTCGATCGAACGCTCGGAGTGCGCTCGCACGTGGACCGGCACGCCGGAGCGGTCGACGACGGCCTCGAACCGCGGGGCAGAGGCCCCGACGAAGCTGTCCAGGGTGAGGGCGAGGTTGCCCGGCTCCAGCGGCGCGCCTGTCGACTCCGCCTCGAGGGTGGGGAACGTGGGCGGCAGCACGTGGAGCGCGTGGGTGCGCCTGCCGGACGACGTGGCGACGAAGACCGAGATCTCCTCGCCCGGGACGACGTCGGTGAAGGTGGCCGTGCCGTCGGCGTCGGGCACCCCGTCGAACCACACCCCCGCGGCACCGGCAACCTCGACCCGCACGGACCCGTCGGGCGCCGCGTGGACGGCGTACCTGCTCGTCGTGGGGCTGTAGGCGGGATACATCCGCGCCCCGTCGGAGACGCCCAGCGACAGCGCATCGGCTCCTTGTGCGGGGGCGGGCGCGCCGGGGCCGAGGTGGAGGGTGGCGGTCGCGAGCACCGTCGTGCAGAGCAAGGCCCGGAGGTGAGCGCGCATGGATGACCCCTTCGTCCCCCGGAGCGTATGTCGCCGCGCGGTCCGGGTCCGGTGTTCACGCAGACGCGCCTGTCTTCGCGCCCTGCCCCGACCGTTCTAGGCTGGGGGCATGACGGACTCCCTGATCAGCAGTGCGTACTCCCAGGCCCTCGAGGTCATCGCGTCGGTCGAGCCGCGGATCGCCGAGGCCACCCGCCAGGAGCTGGCCGACCAGCGCAGCTCGCTGAAGCTGATCGCCTCGGAGAACTACGCCTCGCCGGCGGTGCTGATGACGATGGGCACCTGGTTCAGCGACAAGTACGCCGAGGGCACCGTCGGCCACCGCTTCTACGCCGGCTGCCAGAACGTCGACACGGTCGAGACCCTCGCCGCCGAGCACGCCCGCGAGCTCTTCGGCGCGCCCTACGCCTACGTCCAGCCGCACTCCGGCATCGACGCCAACCTCGTCGCGTTCTGGTCGATCCTGGCCAACAAGGTCGAGTCGCCCTACCTGGCCAAGATGCAGGCCAAGAACGTCAACGAGCTGTCCGAGGCGGACTGGGAGACGCTGCGCCACGAGTTCGGCAACCAGCGCCTGCTGGGCATGTCGCTCGACGCCGGCGGCCACCTCACCCACGGCTTCCGTCCCAACATCAGCGGCAAGATGTTCCACCAGCAGCAGTACGGCACCGACCCGGAGACCGGGCTGCTCGACTACGACGCCGTCGCCGCCAAGGCACGCGAGTTCAAGCCGCTGGTCCTCGTCGCCGGCTACTCCGCCTACCCGCGTCGGGTGAACTTCGCGAAGATGCGCGAGATCGCCGACGAGGTCGGTGCGGTGCTGATGGTCGACATGGCGCACTTCGCCGGGCTGGTCGCGGGCAAGGTCTTCACCGGCGAGGAGGACCCGGTTCCCTACGCCCACCTCACCACCACCACGACCCACAAGTCGCTGCGCGGCCCCCGCGGTGGCATGGTGCTGGCGCAGGAGGAGTTCGCCGCCGACGTCGACCGCGGCTGCCCGATGGTCCTCGGCGGTCCGCTCTCGCACGTCATGGCCGCGAAGGCCGTGGCCTTCGCCGAGGCGCGTCAGCCGTCCTTCCAGACCTACGCGCAGAAGGTCGCCGACAACGCCAAGGCGCTCGCCGAGGGCTTCCTGACCCGTGGCGCGAACCTCGTCACCGGCGGCACCGACAACCACATCGTGCTGCTCGACGTGTCGTCCTTCGGGCTCACCGGCCGGCAGGCCGAGTCGGCGCTCCTCGACGCCGGCGTCGTCACCAACCGCAACTCGGTCCCGGCCGACCCCAACGGCGCGTGGTACACCTCCGGCGTCCGGCTCGGCACCCCCGCCCTCACCACCCGCGGCTTCGGCCACGAGGAGTTCGACACGGTCGCCGAGCTGATCGTCGACGTGCTCAGCAACACCGAGGCCGGCACGACCAAGGCCGGTGGCCCCAGCAAGGCGTCGTACGTCCTGGGCGACGGAGTCGCGGACCGCGTCACGAAGCAGTCGGCCGACATGCTCGACAAGCACCCGCTCTACCCCGGGCTCGTCCTCAGCTGACCGGCACTACCGTTTCGGCGAAACCCCGGTGCCCGCGGTCAGGTCGTGATTCCCTTCGGGGACACATGACCACGACCGACGGGGGACCCGGCCATGCGACGACTCGTGGCGTCCACACTGATCATGGCCTGCGCGAGTCTCGTGACGGGTTGCGGAGCGTTGAGCGAGGCGCTGGCCAAGAACAACCTGGGTGAGCTCCGGACGGTGGAGGGTGCGGGCTTCTCCATCGAGCTCCCGTGCGACCCGGCCGAGAGTGACGAGTCGGAGGCCGTCGGCGGCGTCCGGATCACCGGCACCACCTTGATGTGCGAGGGCGGCGACGTCGCTTACACCGCCTCGAGCCTGAAGTTCCCGCGAGGTGTGCCGCTCGACCTCGCTGCCGGAGCCCAGGGCACCGCCGCCGAGCTGGGCGGCACCGTGCTGAAGAACAATAAGGTGCGGTTCGGCGGACTGCCGGGGCGCGACATCAAGGTCGAGGCCGACTACAACGGCGAGCCGGCGTTGGTGTTCCAGCGCGTCCTGCTGCGCAAGCAGACCCTGTTCGTCGTCCAGGTCGCGGTGGTCGGCGACGACAAGACGAAGGCCCCGGAGCTCTACGGCGAGATCCTCGACTCGCTCACCCTCGACTGAGCCGGGCCCGGACCATGGCGTCGTCAGCCGGGTTCGGGGCCGGCCCAGACGTAGCCGACCTCCGGGCGCCCGGCGCCGCCGTAGCGCGGTGAGCGGGTGACCCGACCCTCGTCGGCGAGGTGCTCGAGGTAGCGCCGGGCGGTGACCCGGGAGACGCCGACCACCGTGGCCGCCTCGGTCGCGGAGAGGCCGTCTGGTCGTCGGCGCAGTGCCTCGACCACGGCGCGCAGGGAGTCCAGGCTCATCCCCTTCGGCAGTGCCTCGCCGGTGGGGCGGGCACGCAGGGCGCCGAAGAGCTGGTCCACGTCGTCCTGCACCACGTCGGCGGGGGAGCGCTCCAGCCGCGCGCGGAACTCGGCGTACTGCTCGAGCTTGCCGCGGAAGGCCGCGAAGGTGAACGGCTTGAGGAGGTAGAGCACGACGCCCTGGCTGACCGCGCGTCGCACCACCTCGGTGTCGCGCGCCGAGGTCACCGCGATGACGTCGACCGGCCGTCCCTCGGCCCGCAGGCGCTGCAGCAGGCCGAGGCCGTGGCCGTCGGGCAGGTGCATGTCGAGCAGGATCAGGTCCACGGCCTCGTCACGGGCGAGCAGCCGCACCGCTTCCCCGGCCGACCGCGCGACACCGGCGAGCTCGAAGCCCGGCACCCGGCCGACGTAGGTCGCATGGGCCTCCGCGGCGACCTCCTCGTCCTCCACGACCAGGACCCGCACGCTCACGCGCCACCGCCCGTCCGCGCCGGGAGGCGTACGTCGACCACGAACCGCGCGCCCCCGAGCGGGGAGTCGGCGACCTCGAGCGTGCCGCCGTGCCGGGACACCGCCTGCGCCACCATCGCCAGGCCGAGCCCACGTCCCTCCTGGGCCTTGCTGGACCAGCCGCGCTCGAGCACGTGCGCACGGTCGTCGGGCGCGATGCCGCTGCCGGAGTCGTCGACCGCGACGTGGAGGGCGTCGGCGTCGCCGTCGAGCTCGACCCGCACCCGCTGCTGCGCCGTGGCGCAGGTCTCGGCGACGGCGTCGAAGGCGTTGTCGACGAGGTTGCCGACGACGGTGACCAGCTCACGGGGGGCGACGGGGAGCTCCGCGGGAAGGGCGCCGACGATCTCCAGCTCGATCCCGCGCTCCGCCGCCTGCGCGGTCTTGCCCAGCAGCAGCGCCGCCAGCACGGGCTCGTCCACGGCGGAGACGAGCTCGTCGGCGAAGCCCTGGGCCACCTCGAGCTCGGCGGTGGCGAACGCGATCGCCTGCTCGGTGCGGCCCATCTCGACGAGGGACACGATCGTGTGCAGCCGGTTGGCGGCCTCGTGGTTCTGCGCACGCAGGGACTCCGTCAGCCCCCGCACCAGGTCGAGCTCGCCGGTGACGGCCTGGAGCTCGGTGCGGTCCCGGACCGTGACGACGGCGCCGACCTCGGCCTGGCGCCAGTAGGCGGGCGCGGTGCTGAAGACCAGCACCTGCTGGCCCAGGACGTAGGTCTGGTCGGCCAGCGCGGCGCGGCCGCGGACGGCCGCGACCAGCCCGGGCGGCAGGTCGAGGTCGTCGAGCCGGCGCCCCTCGACGTCCCCGGGCAGCGCGAGCAGGCGGGTGGCCTCCTCGTTGACCAGCTGGACGCGCTCCTCGTCGTCGACGAGCAGCAGGCCCTCGCGCACGGCACCGAGGACGGCGCGGTAGTACTCGTACATCCGGGTGATCTCGCGCTCCCCGAGCCCGTGGGTCTGCCGGCGCAGGCGCCACGAGATCAGCCACGCGCCCAGCAGTCCCGCGAGGAGCGCGGCTCCTGCAGCCAGCGCGATGCCCGGCAGGTCGCCGAGGAGCTGGCGGTCGAGCCGGTCGACGGTGATGCCGACCGCCACCAGCGCCACCACCTGTCCGTCCGCCACCACGGGCACGACCGCGCGGACCGACGGGCCCAGCGTGCCGGCGTACACCTGGGTGAAGACGTTGCCGTCCGGGGCGTCGCCGAGGTCACCGACGAACTCACGGCCGATCTGGTCGGGGTCCGGGTGGGTGTAGCGCGTGCGGTCGGTGTCCATGACCACGACGAAGTCGGTGCCGGTGTCGCGACGGACCTCCTCGGCGAAGGGCTGCAGCCGTGCTGACGGATCAGCGGCGTCCACCGCGCGGCGTACGAAGGGGGAGTCGGCCACCGACCGCGCCACCGCCGTCGCCTGCGCCCGGGCGCTGTCGCGTGAGTCGCGGCGGGCGTCGAGGGCGGCGAGTGCCACGGCCGTCACGACGAGCACGACGACGACCGCCACCTGCAGCAGCAGGATCTGCCGGGCGACGGGGCTCTCACGCGTGCCCGGTCGTCCCATGCGCGCATTGTGCCGCACCGCGGGGAGGGCTTGTGACGACGAACACAACGAACGAAACGGTGACCGCCCTCACAGCAGCGCACACGATGGCGGACGAGTCGGCGAATGCCGCACCGGATCTCAGGAGGACCCATGAGCACCACCCCCACAGCGCAGGAGCCGCAGGTCCGGCGCGACCGCACCCACTACCTCTACATCGCCGTCATCGTCGCGGTGCTGCTCGGCATCGTCGTCGGCTTCGTGGCGCCGAGCTTCGCGACGAGCCTCAAGCCGATCGGCGAGGGCTTCGTGGCCCTGATCAAGATGATGATCCAGCCGATCATCTTCTGCACGATCGTCCTGGGCGTCGGCTCGGTGCGCAGCGCGGCCAGCGTCGGCAAGGTCGGCGGGCTCGCGCTCGGCTACTTCCTCGCGATGTCCACCGCGGCACTGGCGATCGGCATGGTCGTCGGCAACCTGCTCGACCCGGGCGAGGGCCTCAACATCACCGACGAGGTGGCCAGCGCCGGCCAGGGCACGGCGGGCGACAGCGGCTCGACGACCGACTTCCTGCTCCACATCATCCCCGACTCGATGCTCTCCTCGCTGACCTCCGGCGAGGTGCTCCAGACCCTCCTCGTGGCGCTCCTGGTGGGCTTCGCGCTGCAGGCGATGGGTCGCTCGGGCGAGCCGATCCTCGTCGGCATCGGCCACGTGCAGCGACTGGTCTTCCGGGTGCTGGCGATGATCATGTGGGTCGCCCCGATCGGTGCCTTCGGTGCCATCGCCGCCGTGGTCGGCGAGACCGGTGTCGACGCCCTCAAGGCGCTCGCCACGATCATGATCGCCTTCTACATCACCTGCGCGGTCTTCGTCTTCGGCGTCCTCGGCCTGATCCTCAAGGTCGCCACCGGCGTCAACATCTTCAGCCTCCTGAAGTACCTCGGCCGCGAGTTCCTGCTCATCGTGTCGACCTCGTCGTCGGAGACGGCCCTGCCCCGCCTGATCGCCAAGATGAACCACGCCGGCGTGAGCAAGTCCACCTCCGGCATCGTCGTGCCGACCGGCTACTCCTTCAACCTCGACGGCACCGCGATCTACCTGACGATGGCCTCGATCTTCATCGCCGACGCCATGAACATGCCGCTCTCGATCGGCGAGCAGGTCTCGCTGCTGGTCTTCATGGTGATCGCCTCCAAGGGCGCCGCGGGCGTCACCGGCGCCGGCCTGGCCACCCTCGCCGGCGGCCTGTCGTCGCACCGCCCCGAGCTGCTCGACGGCGTCGGCCTCATCGTCGGCATCGACCGCTTCATGTCCGAGGCCCGCGCGGTGACGAACTTCGCCGGCAACTCGGTGGCCACCGTCCTGGTCGGCCACTGGACCGGCACGCTCGACCGCAGCCAGCTCGACCGCGTCCTCGCCGGTGACGACCCGTTCGACGAGACCACGATGGTCGACGACGACCACGGCTACTCGCCCGCCGACCACGACGAGCCGGTGCCTGCCGGTCGTTGATCCTCCTGCTGCGCGCCCCGGACTGCTTGGTCCGGGGCGCGCGCTGCCGTCGTACGGTCCCGACGGAGACGCGCGGACAATGGTCCTCCTGGCCGCGCACTTCACGCGGCGACCGGGAAGCTCCGGTCGACCAATGTCCGCGCGCGTGCGGCGACGGTGCGCTCGAGCACCGCGTGCACCCAGTCCGGGCGGAGCATGACGTCCTCCCAGGTGAACCGGAGGACGATCCAGCCCGATGCGGTCAGCAGGGTGTAGCGGCGCACGTCCTTGCGAAAACCCGCACGGTCGCCGTGCCACTCGTACGACTCGCACTCCACGACCACCTCGAGCTCACGGTCGACCAGGTCCGGCCGCGCCCACACGAACGCGTCAGAGATCGTGACCTGCGGCTCGACGTCGAGTCCGGGTACGCCGTGGCAGATGGCGCGCGTGACCGACTCGAACGGGTTGGCCGCCTCGGCGCGTGCCTCGCGCGCCACCCGCTCGGCCTGGCGCTGACCCCGTCCCCGCACCAGCGCAGCCGCTCGCGCGAGGGTGGCATGCTCCCCATGGCGCAACGCGGAGTCCGCGATCGCCAGCGCCTCGTCGTACGGCAGGAGCCGTAGGCATTGCTCCAACGTCAGCTCTCGACTCGTCGCGCAGCCGGACACGTCGTCCGGTCCGAGGTCGCGTCGGTGGAGCACGATCTTGCGGCGAAGGTGCTTGGGCACGTTGCGCTTCCGCGGGACCAGCACGTGCGGTTTGTCCGGAGCTGCCTTGACCTCCCAGCCGTGGTGGAGGGCGGCGCTCGTCAGGCACAGGACGCCGTTCATCGCGTGCGCCGTGCGTGAGGCCGCGTCGACGTCAGGCAGGACGTAGCGGCCCTGGCCGGCGCGCACCACCGTCCCGTCGGCGAGAGCCCGGTCCACGTCGGCTCGCGAAGTCGCGCGGACGAGCGCGGCACGGGTGGACAGGCCGCCGTGTCGTGCCATCACCTCGCCCAGGTCCATTCATGGATCATCGCGAGAACCGCTGGCGCGCGTCGTGCCCTCTCCACAGCCCGCAGACACGCGGACATTGGTCGCCGTCCGACCTGCGTGTGAGCGGGGCCGCAGGACTGCGGATCGACCAATGTCTGCGTGTCTACGGCGGCTCAGGTCAGCGAGCGGTACAGCTCCAGCGTCCGGCCGGCGATGGCGTCCCAGCTGAAGGACTCCTGCGCCCGCCGCCGCCCGGCCTCGCCGTAGGCGCGCGCCCGCTCGGGGTCCGACACGGCGTCGGTGAGCGCGGCCGCGAGGTCGGCGACGTAGCGCTCGGGGTCCAGCGGCGTGCCGGTGCCGTCGGTGGCCTGCTCGATCGGCACGAGCCAGCCGGTCTCGCCGTGCACGACGACCTCGGGGATGCCGCCGGTGGCGGTCGCGACGACGGCGGTCTCACAGGCCATCGCCTCGAGGTTGACGATGCCGAGCGGCTCGTAGATCGAGGGGCAGGCGAAGACGGTCGCGGCGGTCAGCAGCGCGACGACGTCGGGGCGCGGCAGCATCTCCGCGATCCAGACCACGCCGGAGCGGGTGGCGGCCAGGTCCTCGACGAGCCCTCGCACCTCGGCCTCGATCTCCGGGGTGTCCGGCGCGCCGGCGCACAGCACGAGCTGCACCTCGGGCGGCAGCGCGGCGGCCGCGCGCAGGAAGAGCGGCAGGCCCTTCTGCCGGGTGATCCGGCCGACGAAGATCACGCTGGGCCGGTCGGGGTCGACGCCGAGCTCGCGCACGCGGTCGGGGTTCGCGACCGGCGACCACTCGGTGGTGTCGATGCCGTTGTGCACCACGTGCACACGCTCGGGGTCGACGAGCGGATAGCTGCGCAGCACGTCGTCGCGCATGGCCGCGCTCACCGCGACGATGCCGGCCGCCCCTTCGTACGCGGTGCGCTCCGCCCAGCTCGACAGGGCGTAGCCGCCGCCGAGCTGCTCGGCCTTCCACGGCCGCATCGGCTCCAGCGAGTGGGCGCTGACGACGTGGGGGATGCCGTGCATCAGACCGGCGAGGTGACCGGCCATGTTGGCGTACCAGGTGTGGGAGTGGACCAGGTCGGCCCCGGCGCAGTCGTCGACCATCGCGAGGTCGACGCCCAGCGTGCGGATGGCGGCGTTGGCGTCGGCGAGCGAGGACGGCTCGGCGTACGCCGTCGTGCCGGGCTCCGAGCGGGGCGCGCCGAAGCAGCGCACGCGGGCGTCGACGTCGGGCTGGACGCGCAACGCGCGGACGAGCTCCGCGACGTGCACGCCGGCACCTCCGTAGACCTCCGGGGGGTACTCCTTGCTGAGGACGTCGATGCGCATGAGCCGAACCTAGTGCCCGCGGGTGGTCGACCGCGCCCCTGCTGGGGGCTAGTTTCATCGCATGGCCATCACGCCCCCGCGCAAGAAGGTCCTCGCAGTCGTCCTCGCCGGCGGCGAGGGGAAGCGACTCATGCCCCTGACGGCCGACCGCGCCAAACCCGCGGTGCCGTTCGGCGGGATCTACCGTCTCATCGACTTCGCGCTGTCCAACGTCGTCAACTCCGGCTACCTCAAGGTCGTCGTGCTGACGCAGTACAAGTCGCACAGCCTCGACCGCCACGTCACCACGACCTGGCGGATGTCGAACCTGCTCGGCAACTACGTCACCCCGGTGCCGGCCCAGCAGCGCGTCGGCAAGCGGTGGTACCTCGGCAGCGCGGACGCGATCTTCCAGTCGCTGAACCTGCTCACCGACGAGCGGCCGGACATCGTCGTGGTGGTCGGCGCCGACCACGTCTACCGCATGGACTTCTCCCAGATGGTCGCCGACCACGTCGAGTCGGGCGCCGGCTGCACGGTCGCGGCGATCCGCCAGCCGATCAGCCTCGCCGACCAGTTCGGCGTCATCGACGTGGACCCCACGAACCCGCAGAAGATCCGCGCCTTCCTCGAGAAGCCCACCGACCCGGTCGGGCTGCCCGACTCGCCCGACGAGGTGCTCGCGAGCATGGGCAACTACGTCTTCACCGCCGACGCCCTGGTCGACGCCGTCACCCGCGATGCCGACCGCGACGAGTCCAAGCACGACATGGGCGGCGACATCGTGCCGTGGTTCGTCGACAAGTCCGAGTCCGCGGTCTACGACTACAAGGACAACGAGGTCCCGGGCTCGACCGACCGCGACCGCGGCTACTGGCGCGACGTCGGGACGATGCGGTCCTACTACGACGCGCACAAGGACCTGGTCTCGCCGCTGCCGGTCTTCAACCTCTACAACAACGCATGGCCGATCTACACCAGCTACGGCCCGCACCCGCCCGCGAAGCTCGTCGAGGGCGCCAGCGGTGCGGGTGTCTCGACCTTCAACTCGATCCTCTCGCCCGGCGTCGTCGTCAGCGGCGGCTCGGTCAACCAGTCGGTGCTCTCGCCGGCGGTGTGGGTCAAGGACGGCGCCGAGGTCTCGGACTCCGTGCTGATGGACGGGGTCCAGGTCGGCGAGGGCGCGGTCGTGCGCAACGCGATCATCGACAAGGGCGTGGTCGTCCCGCCGGGTGCGCGGATCGGCGTCGACCACGAGGAGGACCGCGCCCGCGGATTCGTCGTGGACGAGGGACTGACGGTGCTCGCCAAGCAGCAGAAGGTCCCGCAGGACTAGTCGTCGAGCTCGTCGCGGCGGCTGAGCAGGAAGGCTCGCTCGACGTCGTTGCGGCAAGCCGCGATCGCCTGGTCGTACGCCGCCCGCGCGGCGTCGGCGTCGCCCGCACGCGCGAGCAGCTCGGCGCGCACCGAGGCCGGACGGTGGCTGTCGGGGATCTCCACACCGTCGAGCGCGTCGAGCCCGGCGGCCGGGCCGAGGTGCTCGGCCACGGCCACGGCCCGCGCGAGGCGGGCCGACGGTGACGGCGACACCTGCAGCAGCAGGTCGTAGAGGCCGATGATGCGGTCCCAGCGCGTGTCCGCGGCGGTCGGGGAGGTGGCGTGCTCGGCCGCGATCCGGCCCTGGAGGACGTACGCCGCCGCGAGGGGTGTCACCGGACCGGCCAGGCGGGATGAGGCCAGGAGCCGCATTGCCTCGGCGACCTCGTCGTGGTGCCAGCGGGTGCGGTCCTGGTCGGCGAGCAGCACGAGCCGGCCGTCGCTGACGCGCGCGTCGCGGCGCGAGTGCTGCAGGAGCATCAGCGCCAGCAGCGCGACCAGGGTGGGCTCGTCGGGCCGCAGGGAGAGCACCGCCCGCACCAGCCGGATCGCCTCGCCGGAGAGCTCGGCGCGGAGCAGGTCGGGCCCGGTGCCGGGGGAGTAGCCGGCGGTGAACGCGAGGTAGGCGGTCTGCGCGACCGTGTCCAGCCGTTCGGGGAGGACGGAGGCGTCCGGGACGGCGAACGGGATGCCAGCCCCGACGATGCGCTTCTTGGCGCGGGTGATCCGCGCCGCCATCGTGGGCTCGGGCACGAGGAACAGCCGCGCGATGTCGGCGGTGGGCACGCCGAGCACCAGGCGCAGGCTGAGCGCGGTGGCGGACTCGGGGGCGAGGGCCGGGTGGGCGCACATCAGCACCAGCCGGAGGACGTCGTCTTCGAGGAGGCTGCCACCGTCGGCCATGGTGCGCGCCCCTTCCTGGTGGCGGGCGGCGTCGGTGAGGAGCAGCGGCTGCTTGCGCGTCGCGACGGCCTCGGTGCGCAGGCGGTCGACGACCCGGCGCTTCGCCGCGGTCATCAGCCAGCCGGCCGGGTTCGTGGGCACGCCGGCGGTCGGCCAGGTGCGGCTGGCCGCCTCGACGGCGTCCCCGAGGGCGTCCTCCACCAGGTCGAGGCGCCGGAACTGCGCGAGGAGCAGGGCGACCAGGCGTCCCCACTCCTCGCGCACGACGTGCTCGAGAGCGGCGTCGGGAGCCGTCACGATCAGTAGGGGTCCACGGCAGGGGACACCTGCATGTCGTACGCCGGAAGGATCCCCAGGAGCTCCACCAGCACGTCGAGGTCGGGCGCCTCGACGAGGTAGAACCCACCCATCTGCTCGATGACCTCGGCGTAGGGCCCCTCGGTCAGCGAGCTGGTGCCACCGCGGGTGCGGATCGTCGTGGCGTGGGTCGCGCCGGCGAGCGCCTCGCCGGCGAGGATCTCCACGCCCTCGCGCTCGCGGCATGCCGCGTCGAACGCCTCGAACTGCCGCATCACCGCGCCCTGCTCCGCCTCCGAGTGCTCGGGCCAGGGCTTGAGCTCACCGTCGCCGATGAGCAGCACGAGGTACTTCACGACGCACGCTCCTCGGGCTGGACGCAGCGGCGGACCTCGACGGCGTCACCGGTCGCCGCGAGCAGCAGGCAGCAGTCCAGGAGGTCGTCGAGGTCGTCGGACTCCACGAGGTAGAAGCCGCCGACCTGCTCGCGGGTCTCGGCCCACGGACCCTCGGTCACGGTGCTCGCGTGCGGGGCGATGGTGCGCGCCTCGGTGGCGCGGTGCAGCTCGGCGCCGCCGGTGACGCGGTGGCCGCGCTCCACCAGCTGCGCGGTGAACGTCTCGTGCGCGGCGTAGCCGGCCGCGCGCTCCTCCTCGGGCAGGTCCCACCAGCGTTCGGCGTCACCCATCAGCAGCACGACGTACTCGGTCATCTCCTGCTCCTCACTCCTCGGGTCCGCCGGGTGCGGCCCCACCACTGTGACGGACCGACCCGTCCGGAATCGACAACCGCCGTGCGCCTTTCTCGACGGGAGTTGCCCGACCCACCAAGATGGGGCCATGGCCACCCACGAACGCGCCGGACAGCTCGCTCGCACCGAGGACCTGGTGGACGTCTCCCACCTCGTCACGGCGTACTTCGACCTCGAGCCCGACCCCGACGACGTGACCCAGCAGGTCGCGTTCGGCACGAGCGGGCACCGCGGCACGTCGCTGAACACGTCGTTCAACGAGGTCCACATCGCGGCGACGACCCAGGCGATCTGCGACTACCGCAAGGAGCAGGGCTACGACGGCCCGCTCTTCATCGGCCGCGACACGCACGCGCTGTCCGAGCCTGCGTGGGCGACCGCGCTGGAGGTGCTCGTCGCCAACGACGTCACGGTCATGGTCGACGACCGGGACGGATTCACCCCGACCCCCGCGGTGAGCCACGCGATCATCCGCGCCAACCAGGGGCGTACGACGGGTGCGGGCCTGGCCGACGGCATCGTGGTCACCCCGTCGCACAACCCGCCGCAGGACGGCGGCTTCAAGTACAACCCGCCACACGGCGGGCCGGCCGACTCCGACGCGACGTCGGTGATCGCGGCGCGGGCCAACGAGCTGATCCGAGGCAACATCGAGGGCGTGCGACGGGTGGCCTTCGCGAAGGCGCGGGCGGCCATCGGCTCCTACGACTTCCTCGGCCACTACGTCGACGACCTGCCGAACGTGCTCGACCTCGACGTCGTCCGCGACGCCGGCGTGCGGATCGGCGCCGACCCGCTGGGCGGCGCGAGCGTGGCCTACTGGGGCGAGATCGCCGAACGCCACCGCCTCGACCTGTCGGTCGTCAACCCGCTGGTCGACCCGACGTGGCGCTTCATGACCCTCGACTGGGACGGCAAGATCCGGATGGACTGCTCCTCGCCGCACGCGATGGCCTCGCTGGTGCAGCGCAAGGACGAGTACGCCATCGCCACCGGCAACGACGCCGACGCCGACCGCCACGGCATCGTGACCCCCGATGGGGGTCTGATGAACCCCAACCACTTCCTCGCCGTCGCCATCGGCTACCTCTTCGGCGGCGCCCGTCCGGGGTGGCCGGACACCGCGCGCATCGGCAAGACGCTCGTCTCGAGCTCGATGATCGACCGCGTCGCCGACTCGATCGGCAAGCCGCTGGTCGAGGTGCCGGTCGGGTTCAAGTGGTTCGTGCCGGGCCTGATGGACGGCTCCTTCGGCTTCGGGGGCGAGGAGTCGGCCGGCGCGTCCTTCCTGCGTCGCGACGGCTCGACGTGGACCACCGACAAGGACGGGCTCCTGCTCGCGCTGCTGGCCAGCGAGATCCTGGGTGCCACCGGGCGCACCCCGAGCGAGCACTACGCCGACCTCGTCGCGCGCCACGGCGACCCGGCCTACGCCCGCATCGACGCCCCGGCCAGCCGCGAGGAGAAGGCCAAGCTGGGAGCCTTGTCGCCGGACGACGTGAGCGCCACGACGCTGGCGGGGGAGCCGATCACCGCCAAGCTCACCGAGGCACCCGGCAACGGCGCGAAGATCGGTGGGCTGAAGGTGACCACCGAGTCCGCCTGGTTCGCGGCGCGCCCGAGCGGCACCGAGGACGTCTACAAGATCTACGCCGAGTCGTTCCAGGGCCCCGAGCACCTCGCCCAGGTGCAGGCCGAGGCGCGGGAGGTCGTCAGTACGGCGCTGGGCTGAGGAAGTTGCGCTCGCCCCGCGACTGCGGGGGCACGGTGACCGGGCCGGCCTCGATCGGGCCGCTCGCCCCGCCGCCGTGGGCGCGGGCTGCGTCCGGGTCCTCCATGTGGGCTCGCGAGAACGTCACCGCCACCACCGAGTCGAGGCGTACGAGGGACTGCCGGCCGTTTCCGTCGTCGAGGACCGCACCGAGGCCGTCGCACCCGAGGACCCGGCCGTCGAGCCAGGTGCCCTGGACGAGCACCCGCACCGCCGCTCCCGTGTCCTCGGCGCGGCGCAGCAGCGTCCCCACGCTGAGCATCGTGCTGCTGATCTTCGTCATGCGCATCGCCTCCCACGGCTGTCGATCAGCCGACCGTAGGGCTGGAGCGTGGGCTGCGCAGTGCGAATGCGGCAGCGTGCGAGAGCCCTTCTGTGAACCTTGACGCGACGTGCGGGATAGGGCTCAGCCGCCGACGGGACCGGCCTCGATCGGGTCGCGGCGCCGGCGCCCGTGGGCGCGGGCGTCCTCGTCCGGGTCCTCGTCGATGTCGGCGCGGGAGAACGCCACGGCCACGATGGAGTCCAGGCGCACCAGCACCTGCTGGGCGGCGCCGTCGTCGAGGATCACGCCGAGGCTGTCCGCGCCGACGATGCGGCCGTCGAGCCACGTGCCCTGGACCAGCACGCGCACGGGCGCGCCCGAGTCCTGGGCGTGCCGGAGCAGGGTGCCGACGGTGAAGAGCGTGCTGGACTGGCTGGACACGAGTTTCCCCCCATGGTTGAACGGGGCAACGTTAGTCCGCGTCCGCCGTCGCCGCGGGCGATCGTCGGAAAGTCCTTGACGCGCTCAGGTGCGCGGGGTCGCGCGCTCGACCACGGCGCGCAACGACCCGCTGGTCAGCATGCCGAACGTGCCGCCGTACGACGTGCCGAAGCGGCTGCCGCAGAAGGCGTCGGCGACCTCCGCCGGGGCGAAGCGCACCAGCAGCGAGCCCTGCAGGCACGCCGCCATCTGCCCGGCCAGGCGCCGGGCCCCCGCCTCGAGACCGGCGGTGTCACCGAGCATCGCCAACGTGTCGTCGACCGCCCGGTCGAGCCGGCTGTCACCACCGCGAGCGGCACCGACCTCGGCGATCCACGCGTGCAGCACGTCGGGCTCGCGGCCGAGGGCGCGCAGGACGTCGAGCGCGTTGACGTTGCCCGAGCCCTCCCAGATGGAGTTGAGCGGCGACTCGCGGAAGAGCAGGGGCAGGCCGGACTCCTCGACGTAGCCGTTGCCGCCGAGGCACTCCATGGCCTCGGCCACCATCGCCGGGGTGCGCTTGCAGACCCAGAACTTCGCCAGCGGCAGGGCGATGCGGCGCAGCGCGACCTCGTGGGCGTCGTCGGGCCGGTCGACCGCCGAGGCGAGGCGCATCGCCAGCGCGGTGGCGGCCTCGGACTCCACGGCCAGGTCGGCCACCACGTTCTGCATGAGCGGCTTGTCGACCAGCAGCCCGCCGAACGCGGAGCGGTGGCTGACGTGCCACGACGCCTCGGCGAGGGCGCGCCGCATCAGCGAGGCCGACCCCAGGACGCAGTCGAGGCGGGTCGCGGCGACCATCTCGATGATGGTGCGCACGCCGCGCCCCTCGTCGCCGAGGCGTTGCGCGAGTGTGCCGTCGAGCTCGAGCTCGCTGGACGCGTTGGACCGGTTGCCCAGCTTGTCCTTGAGCCGCACCACGTCGATCCGGTTGCGGCTGCCGTCGGGCAGCACGCGCGGCACGACGAAGCAGGTCAGCCCGCCCGGCGCCTGCGCCAGGACGAGGAAGACGTCGTTCATGGGCGCGGAGGTGAACCACTTGTGCCCGCGCAGGGCGTACCAGCCGGCGTCGCCGGTCGGCACCGCCTGCGTGCGGTTGGCACGCACGTCGGAGCCCCCCTGCTTCTCGGTCATCCCCATCCCGGCGAGCGCGCCGGTCTTGTCCGAGGGCGCGCGCACGCCGGGGTCGTAGGAGCGGGAGGCGAGCAGCGGCGTCCACTCCCTCGCGATGGCGTCGTCGGCCCGCAGCGCCGGCACGGCGGCGTACGTCATCGAGATCGGGCAGCCGTGCCCGGGCTCGGTCTGCGACCACGCGAAGAAGCCGGCCGCGCGCCGCAGGTGGGCGTGCTGGTCGCCGGCCTCCTGCTGCTCCCACGGCGCGGCCTGGAGGCCGTGGCCCACGGCGCGCTCCATCAGCCAGTGCCACGAGGGGTGGAAGGTCACCTCGTCGATGCGGGTGCCGAAGCGGTCGTACGGCACCAGCTCGGGGTGGTGGCGGTTGGCGAGCATCCCGTGCTCGCGGGCCTCTGCGGACCCCGCCTCCACGCCCAGGGCGGCGAGGTCGTCGACGACGGCCGCCGACCCGAGCCGGGTGACGGCCTCGGTGAGCGCGAGGTCGGAGGTGACGACGTCGTGCCCGACGAGCGGCGGCACCTGGTTGGTCGCGGCCCGGAGGTCGAGGGTGTCGTCGCGGTGGTCGGTCTCGACGAGGTCAGTCATGGGTGCCACCGTAGGCGCTGGTGACGTGACGTCGCCCACGGCCACGGGACAACCCGCCGCACGGATTCGGTCGTTGGCCCCCTCCACTCGCTAGCGTGACTCGCATGGTCGAGGCGCGCGAGGACACCCCCGCCCCGCGCCGCGTCGAGGTCGTCGCGCGGCGGTGGCGCGAGCACCTCTGGCGCATCGTCGTCACGACCGTCGGCTCGTGCCTGCGGCACCGGGTGACCGGCCTGGCCGCGGAGGCGGCGTTCTTCGCGGTGCTGTCGGTGCCGCCGCTGATCTTCGCCCTCGCCGGTGCGGTGGGCTTCGTCAGCGAGCAGTTCTCCGCCACCCAGATCGACGACGTGCGCAACGCCGTGCTGGAGGTCTCGCGGCAGGCGCTGACGGAGAGGGCGGTCAACACGATCATCCGCCCGACCATCGACACGGTGCTCGACGGCGGCCGCTACGACGTGATCTCGATCGGCTTCATCCTCGCGCTGTGGTCGGGCTCGCGCGCGCTCAACGTCTTCGTCGACACCATCACGATCATGCACGGCCTCGGCGGGCACCGCGGGATCGTCGCGACGCGTGCGCTGTCCTTCGTGCTCTACGTCCTCGCGATGGTCACCGGGGCGCTCAGCCTGCCGCTGGTGGTCGCCGGCCCCTCGCTGGTCGACCGGGTGCTGCCGCAGCGGCTCGACTTCCTCAACAGCCTCTACTGGCCCGTCGTGCTGCTGGTGTGCATCTGCTTCCTGGCCACGCTCTACCACGTGTCGGTGCCGGTGCGGACCAGCTGGAGCTTCAACCTCCCCGGCGCGGCCTTCGCGTTGTTCTGCTGGATCGCGGGGTCGTACGTCCTGCGCTGGACGCTCACGGTCACCGCGGCCGAGTCGCGCTCGATCTACGGGCCCCTCGCCGCACCCATCGCGGTGTTGCTCTGGCTCTACCTCCTCGCCCTGGCGGTGCTCATCGGCGCCGCCGTCAACGCCGCCTTCGACACCGTCTTCCCGCAGAAGAACACGATGCGGGCACGACTCGAGCTGGTCCAGCGCCTGCGCGGGCGCATGGGCGTGCGAGACTCCTGACCGTGTCGTCGTCGAGCCACCAGCCCAGCGTCGGCCGGGTGTCGCTGCCCGAGCAGACCAGGTCGCCGTGGTGGGAGCTGGGACGTCGCGTCCTGATGGCCCTGTCGATCCTGGTGGGCACCGTGCTGCTGGTCTACTTCGACCGCGCGGGCTACCGCGACGGCAACGACCCGAAGAACGAGATCAGCCTGCTCGACGCTTTCTACTACACGACCGTCACGCTCAGCACGACCGGCTACGGCGACATCGCCCCGGTGTCGCCGCAGGCGCGCCTGGTCAACGCCCTGGTCATCACCCCGGCCCGCATCGCGTTCCTGGTCCTGCTGATCGGCACCACCCTGGAGGTCCTCGCCTCCCAGGGACGCGAGATGCTCCGGGTCTCCCGGTGGAGGAAGAAGATGGACCAGCACGTCGTCGTCGTCGGCTACGGCACCAAGGGCCGCAGCGCGATCGAGACCCTCCTCAACAACGGCTACGACCGTGACGCGATCGTCGTCGTGGACCCCAGCCCGGTGGCGGTCGCCGACGGCAACCGCGACCAGCTCGTCGTCATCTCCGGCGACGCCACCCGTCGCGGGGTGCTGCGCCAGGCCGGCGCCGAGAAGGCGACCCACGTCATCATCACCACCGACCGCGACGACTCCAACGTGCTGGTCACCCTCACCGTGCGCCAGCTCAACCCCGACGCGTGGATCGTGGCCGCGGTGCGTGAGCACGAGAACGTCCCGCTCATGCGCCAGTCGGGCGCCAACTCCGTCATCACCTCCTCCGACGCCGTGGGCCGCCTCCTCGGCCTGTCGTCGATGTCGCCGCAGCTGGGCTCGGTGATGGAGGACCTGATGACCTACGGCGAGGGCCTCGAGGTCGCCGAGCGCGACCTGCTCGTCAACGAGGTCGGCAAGCAGCCGCAGTCGCTGCCCGACCAGGTCATCGCGGTGGTCCGCGACGAGAAGACCTACCGCTACTTCGACCCCGTGGTGTCGCTGCTCGCCCGCGGCGACCGGCTGATCGTCGTACGCCCGGCCAAGGAGCTGCCGTGGGCCCCCCGCCCCGGCACGCACGGCGAGATGCTGGCCGACGAGGACGACTAGGCCCCCTCGCGTGATCGCCTCCCACCGCCACCGCTTCGTCTTCGTCAAGACCCGCAAGACCGCCGGCACGAGCCTCGAGATCGCCCTGTCGCGCCACTGCGGCCCCGACGACGTCGTCACCAGGATCAGCCCGGAGGACGAGGTGCTGCGCGCCGCGGCCGGGGGAGTGGGCCCGCAGAACGACGACACCGACCCCAGCTCGTACGCCCACATGGGTGCGCGCCGGGTGATCGAGGTGATCGGTCGGGAGACGTGGGACGCCTACTTCACCTTCGCCGTCGAGCGGAACCCGTTCGACGTGGTCGCCTCGTCCTACCGCTACAGCGCCCGCAAGCCGACCTTCACCAAGACGTTCGCCGAGTTCGTGCGCACCCCGCGGCGCATGGAGCGGCTGGCGCTCAACGAGCGGCTCTACCGCCTCGGAGGGCAGGTCGTCGTCGACGAGGTCTACCGCTACGAGGAGCTGCCCGCTGCCGTGGCAGACATCTCGGCACGTCTGGGCATCGAGCTCGACCTGCCGCACGCCAAGCAGGGGAGCGGCCCGCACTACCGCGAGCTCTACGGCCCGGGCGACGCCGAGATCGTGGCGGAGCGCTTCGCCCGCACGATCCGGGAGTTCGGCTACGAGTTCTGAGCCGAGCGCCTGCGCAGCAGCACGTCCACGCCCCAGTACGCCGCCGCGACCACCAGGCCGAAGACCAGGATCATGACGAGCGTCAGCGACACCGAGGCATAGCCGAGCTCGGTGACGTTGGCGAAGCCGTAGGGGTAGGCGTCCACGACGGCGCCGCGCAGCATCATCCACCCGATCCATGCCAGCGGCACGACGAGGGCCAGCGGCACCAACCTCGCGCTGATCCAGCCGCGCGGTCCCCACACGGCCCAGACGACGACGGTGACCAGCGGGGTGACCACGTGCAGGATCGGGTCGGTCAGCAGCGACCAGCCCTCCACGTCGATCGTCGGCGCGAGCAGCACCTGGTAGACGATCGCGGTGACCGTGATCATCAGCAGCGCGTCCAGGCGCAGCACCCGCTGCACGAGCGTGTCGCGCACCGGTCGCCGCAGCAGCATCGTGGTCGAGACCGCCACCACGACGTTGGACCAGATCGTGAAGTAGCTGAAGGTGTCGGTCACCCGGGCGAGCGCGCCACCGAGGCCGTCGCCGGTGTCGCCGTAGAGGCCGGCCTCGACAGGGGCCTCGCGGTACCACCCGAGTGCGGACAGCGCGACCGTCAGCACCACGCCCAGCCAGGCGACACCGGCGTTGACGGCGTACGCCCTGCGCGCGGTCGGCGTCGGCTGGAGGGTGCGGTCGTGGGAGGTCCCGGTGCTGGTCACCCGGGGAGTATGCCCGTCAGCGCGCCTCGCCGCTGCGCGCCGGCTGGCCGTCCGCCCAGAAGTTGTCGGACCAGACGTCGCCGGTGTCGTCGGGGAACTCGCCCCCGTCGGTCCCCTGACCGCGGTCGAAGACGTTGCCTACCATCGAGATGTTCACGCAGACGTCCACCAGCTGGCAGTCGACGAAGCGGGTGGCGAACCACTGGCCCTGACCGGCGTCGCGGCGGAACCAGTTCCCCTCGATCGTCAGGTTCTCCGGCACGCCGAACTCCCGGTAGAACACCCCGTCGGCGGAGCAGCCGCCGTCCTTCTCCGACCCGGCAGGGGCACAGAAGAGGGTGTTGCCGCGCAGCGTGCTGTTCTTCAGCATCCGGATCCCGCTCTGGTGGGTGGAGGTGCCCGTCGTCGTGATGTAGGAGTCCTCGATGACGACGTTGTTGTGGGCCCAGCCGCCGCTGTGCGTCCCGCGCAGGTAGGAGTCGCGGACCGAGAAGTGCGCCAGGCCGACGGCCCGGCACGAGCCCTGCGCCGGGGCGCACACGATCCTGGACGACTCGACGGCGAAGATCTGCGGGTGCGAGGCGTCGTTGCCCGCGGCATCGTCGGTGTCCACCTCGGAGGTGAACACGCCGCCGTTGACGACGGCGTCGCGGATCACCACTCCCTGCACCGAGCGGTCGGGTGCCTGGTCGCCGTTCACGTTGCCCATCTCGAGCCCGCCGGGACAGCTGACGACGACGCCCTCGATGACCAGGTCGTCCGTGGTGACGGTGCAGCTGCCGGTCCAGGCCTTCGTCGGCTCGGTGGCGGGGCCGACGGAGTCGGGCGTCGGGAAGTCCCCGGCGGCCGGTGGCATGTCCGGACCGGCGGTGGGTGTGGTGGTCGGGGCTGCGGTCGGCGTCGGGGTCGGGGTCGGGGTCGCGGTCGGGCCCGCGGTGGGTGTCGGGGCTGTCGTGGGCGTCGGGGTCGGGGACCCGCCTTGCAGCTCCGCGAGCTCCTTCTCGAGCGTCGTCACCCGGGCGTCCAGCGCGTTGAACTCCTCCACGGACGGGACGCGGATCCCGGTCGAGGGCTCGGACGACGCGGGGAGCACCAGCATGAGGGCGAGGAGTGTGGCCAGGGCCAGCCCGACGGGGGCGTAGCGGCGCATCAGGGGGCTGTCCGGGTGCCGTGTGCTGCGACGTGCGGGCGATCGAGCGTCTCGGCGGGCATCACCCACCATAGGCACGACCGGGCGGACCACCGCGTCTCCCAAGTTGAGGAAGACACGACATCCGGGCACTGCCGCACATCGCAGGAAAGGGGCAGGAAATCGCAGAAGGCCCCGGATCTCTCCGGGGCCTTCTGCGGTGCTGGTGGGCGATACTGGGTTTGAACCAGTGACCTCTTCCGTGTCAAGGAAGCGCGCTACCGCTGCGCCAATCGCCCGTGTGAACTTGTGTGATGCGAGGTGGGTACGGGATTTGAACCCGTGTAGACGGATTTGCAGTCCGTTGCCTCGCCTCTCGGCCAACCCACCGTGGAGGTTCCGAAAAATGAACGGGGGAGACCTTCCGAGCGGACAACGAGACTCGAACTCGCGACCTCAACCTTGGCAAGGTTGCGCTCTACCAACTGAGCTATGTCCGCCTGCGTGCTCCTGCCGGTTTCCCGGCCTGAGTGCGAGTGGAACAGTAGTACACGGGTTGCGCGGGGCCAAAATCGGGTCCCCCGTCCCGCGTGTTCGAGTGGCTCGTGGGGTGCGTGGGACGGCCCTAGAGTTGGCCCATGCGCGTATGGCTGAACGGCGACCTGATGGCCGATCCGACCGCGGGGGCCGTCACGGTCACCGACCACGGGTTCACCGTCGGCGACGGTGTTTTCGAGGCGGTGAAGACCCTGCACGGCGTGCCGTTCGCGATGACGCGCCACCTGGCCCGGCTCGAGCGCTCGGCCGCGGGGCTCGGGCTGCCGGCACCCGACCTCGACGCCGTACGCCGCGGGGTGGAGGCGGTGGTGGACGGCGCGGCCGACGACCCGATGGGTCGCCTGCGGATCACCTTCACCGCCGGCCCGCACCCGATGGGGTCCGGGCGCGGCGGCGGGCCGCCGACGCTGGTCGTCGCCTACAGCGCCCTCGAGACCGCGGCTGCGAGCACGCGCGTCGTGACGGTCCCGTGGACCCGCAACGAGCACGGCGCCACCGCCGGCCTCAAGACCACGTCGTACGCCGAGAACGTGATCGCCCTGGCCCATGCCGCGGAGCACGGCGGCACCGAGGCCGTCCTCGCCAACACCGCGGGCCACCTCTGCGAGGGCACCGGCAGCAACGTCTTCTACGTCGTCGACGGCGAGCTCCGCACGCCGAGCCTCGCATCAGGTTGCCTGGCCGGGGTGACGCGCGCGCTCGTCGTCGAGTGGTGCGGGGCGCGGGAGGTCGACGAGCCGCTGACGGAGGTCCTCGACCGCTGCAGCGAGGCCTTCCTGGCCTCCACGACCCGCGACGTGCAGGCCATCGCCCGGTGGGACGACCGGGACCTGCCGGCCCCGGGGCCGGTCACGCAGGCCTGTGCGGAGACGTGGCGCAGCCGCGAGGCTGAGACGATGGACCCGTGAACCTCCCTGCCCCATCCCTCGACCAGTCGATCTCGTCCCGCCTGCGCCACACCGCGGAGGGACTCGTCCCCGTCGTCGTGCAGCAGCACGGGTCCGGCGAGGTGCTGATGCTGGCGTGGGTCGACGACGAGGCGCTGGCCCGCACGCTCGCCACGGGGCGTGCGACGTACTGGTCCCGCTCGCGCCGCGAGTACTGGGTCAAGGGCGAGACCTCGGGCCACACCCAGCAGGTGAGGGAGGTGCGCCTCGACTGCGACGGCGACACCCTCCTCTTCGTCGTCGACCAGGTCGACGGCGCGTGCCACACCGGCGACCGGACGTGCTTCGACGCCGACCTGGTGCACCGGTTCGATGGCTGAGCGCACGCAGGGGCGCGGGAGGTTCGGCCCGGTCGTCCTCGTCGGTGTCGCCGCCGCCGGGCTCTCCGCGGTGGCCGGCAGCAAGCCGTGGGTCGCCGGCAGCTCGGGCAGCGTCGACACGGCTGCCGACTCGGCGATGGCGTCCGCGCTCTCCCTCGACAGCGTCCAGGAGTCGCCGCTCGCCGCGGCACTCGCGCTGGTCCTGCTGGCCTGCTGGGGCGTCCTGCTCGTCACCCGCGGTCGCGTCAGGCGGGCGGTGGCCGCGCTGGGCCTGGTCGCAGCCGTTGGCCTGGTGGCGACGGTCGTCGAGGCGTATCGGAGCCTGCCCGACAAGCTCGCTGACGCGCTGCTCAGGGCGTCCGGCACCGACACCGTCACCACCGGCCTCACCGGCTGGTACGCCGCCGCTGCCGTCGGGGCGCTGCTGAGCGTCGCGGCGAGCGCGGCCGCGGTTGCCCTCGTGCCCCAGTGGCCGGAGATGGGCACCCGCTACGACGCGCCCACGGGCGCCAGCGCGGCGGATGCCCACGACGCGGCGCCGAAGGAGAACATCGACATCTGGAAGGCCCTCGACGAGGGCCGTGACCCCACCGCCTAGACTGCGGCACGCAAGCGCAGATCCGACGAAGGAGCACTCCCCATGGCTGCTGGCCACGGCAACACCCCCGCTGCTTGGACCGCGGTGTCGGTCGCGATGCTCGGCTTCGTGGTGGGCAGCGTCGCCCTGCTCCAGGTCCCGACCCAGATGACGCTGCTCTGGATCGGCCTCATCGTCGCGACGCTCGCGTTCCCGCTCTTCCTCGTGCTGTCCAAGCTCGGCTTTCACAGCTCCGAGCACTGATCCCGGGCCGGGCCGCGCCCGGTCCGACCTCTGGGCACCGGCCCCTCGCGGGCTGGTCCCGGGTGAGAGGGTTGTTGCATGCCTGCGACCGGTTCCGTGCTCGACGACATCGTCGCGGGCGTCCGTGAGGACCTCGCGCGCCGCGAGGCCGACCTGCCGCTGTCCGAGCTGCTCGCGCACCTCGCCGACGCGCCGGCACCGCGTGACCCGATGCCGCACTTCCGCGCCCGCGGCTCGAGCGTCATCGCCGAGGTCAAGCGGCGCAGCCCGAGCAAGGGCGACCTCGCCGACATCCCCGACCCGGCGGTGCTCGCGACGGCGTACGCCCGTGGTGGTGCGGCGGCGATCTCGGTGCTCACCGAGGAGCGTCGCTTCGGCGGCAGCCTGGCCGACCTGCGGGCGGTCCGCGCCGCGGTCGACACCCCGATCCTGCGCAAGGACTTCATCGTCGAGACCTACCAGCTCGTCGAGGCACGGGCCGCGGGCGCCGACCTGGCGCTGCTGATCGTCGCGGCGCTCGACGACGACACGCTGCGCCGCCTCCACGACGAGGCGAGCGAGCTCGGCCTCACCGTGCTCGTGGAGGTGCACGACGAGGCCGAGACCGAGCGCGCGCTCGCGCTGGACGCCGAGCTGATCGGCGTCAACAGCCGCAACCTCAAGACCCTCGAGGTCGACGCGGGCGTCTTCGGCCGCCTCGCGCCCCAGATCCATGCCGACGTCGTCAAGGTCGCCGAGAGCGGCATCACCGGCGTCGCCGACGTCGAGCGCTTCGTCTCCGAGGGAGCAGGCGTGGTGCTGGTCGGCGAGGCACTGGTCAAGGACGGCGACCCCGAGGCCGCCGTACGTGCGATGACAGGAGTGACGGCACCGTGAGCCAGCAGACGACCCAGCCCGTGAAGTACGACGCCGACGAGCGCGGCTACTTCGGCCAGACGTGGGGCGGGCGCTTCATGCCCGAGGCCCTCGTCGCCGCGCTGGACGAGCTGACCGACGCCTGGCAGGACGCGATGGCCGATCCCGCCTTCGTGAGCGAGTTCGAGCGCGTGCTGCGCGACTACGCCGGCACCCCGAGCCGGCTCTACCACGCCGAGAGGCTCTCGCGGACCGTCGGCGCCCGGGTGCTGCTCAAGCGCGAGGACCTCAACCACACCGGTGCCCACAAGATCCGCAACGTGATGGGCCAGGCGCTGCTCACCAAGCGGATGGGCAAGACGCGCGTCATCGCCGAGACTGGTGCCGGCCAGCACGGCGTCGCCAGCGCCACCGCGGCGGCCTACTTCGACCTGGACTGCACCGTCTACATGGGCGCCGTCGACACCCGTCGCCAGGCGCTCAACGTCGCCCGCATGCAGCTGCTCGGCGCCAAGGTCGTCCCCGTCGAGTCCGGCAGTGCGACGCTGAAGGACGCCATCAACGAGGCCATGCGCGACTGGGTCGCCAGCGTCGACCACACCGCCTACCTCTTCGGCACCGCGGCCGGCCCGCACCCCTTCCCGAGCATGGTCCGTGACTTCTGCCGCGGCATCGGCGACGAGGCGCGCCAGCAGTGCCTCGACCAGTACGGCGTGCTGCCGGACGCGGTCGCGGCGTGCGTGGGTGGCGGCTCCAACGCGATCGGCCTCTTCACCGCCTTCCTCGAGGACGAGGGCGTGGAGATCCACGGCTTCGAGCCCGGGGGAGACGGCGTGGAGACGGGTCGCCACGCGGCCACCATCCATGCCGGAGAGGCCGGCGTGCTGCACGGGGCGCGCACCTACGTCCTCCAGGACGAGGACGGCCAGACCGTGGAGTCCCACTCCATCTCCGCCGGCCTCGACTACCCCGGTGTCGGGCCGCAGCACTCGTGGCTCGCGGCCCTCGGGCGGGCGACGTACACGCCCGTCACGGACGCCCAGGCCATGGAGGCCATGGCGCTGCTGAGCCGCACCGAGGGCATCATCCCGGCGATCGAGACCGCGCACGCGGTCTACGGCGCGCTCGACGTGGCCCGCCGCCTCGGGGCCGAGAAGGGCCCCGACGCCACGGTGATCATCAACCTGAGCGGTCGCGGCGACAAGGACATGGGCACCGCCATCGAGTGGTTCGGGCTCGGCGACGCCGACGGCGAGGCCGAGCCGGTCGTCGCGACGGCGCCGGGGGAGGAGGCCTGATGGGCTCGACCCCCACCTCGACCACGCAGGCGTTCGACAAGGCCCGCGCCGAGGGCCGCTCGGCCCTCGTGGGCTACCTGCCCGCCGGTTTCCCGAGCGTCGAGGGCTCGATCACGGCGCTGCGCGCGATGGTCGAGGCCGGGTGCGACGTGATCGAGATCGGCCTGCCCTACAGCGACCCCGTCATGGACGGGCCCACCATCCAGGCCGCCGCGCAGCAGGCGCTCGAGCGCGGCGTCCGCACCGCTGACGTCCTGCGCGTGGTCGAAGCGGTCGCCGAGACGGGTGTGCCGACCCTCGTCATGACCTACTGGAACCCTATCGAGCGCTACGGCGTGGAGCGGTGGGCGAGCGACCTGGCGAAGGCCGGGGGTGCCGGGATGATCACGCCCGACATCACGCCGGACCACGGGTCTGCGTGGATCGACGCGGCTGACGCGCACGACCTCGACAAGGTGTTCCTGGTCGCCCCCAGCTCCACCGACGACCGGATCGCGATGACGGCCGCCGAGAGCCGGGGCTTCGTCTACGCCGCCGCGGTCATGGGCGTCACCGGTGCCCGTGACGCGAGCTCCGACCTCGCGGGGCCGCTCGTGGGGCGGGTTCGTGCCAGCGGTGACATCCCTGTCGCGGTCGGCATCGGAGTCAGCAACGGCGACCAGGCGGCCGACGTGGCCGCCTACGCCGACGGCGTCATCGTCGGCTCGGCGTTCGTGCGCTGCCTGCTCGACCACGCCGACGACGAGGCGGCAGGCCTCGAGGCGCTGCGCGCGCTGACCACCGACCTGGCCGAGGGCGTACGCCGTGGCGCGAGGTAGGGCCCTCGCGGGACTCGCGCTGCTCGGGCTGCTGGCCGCCTGCGGCGGCGAGGCCGGGGCGGGACCGGGTGCGGCCAGCGGCGAGCTCACCGGCACCGTGCTCGACCCGCCCTTCGAGGTCGACCCCACCCCGCTGGTCGACACCGGCGGAGCGGCGTACAGCCTGACCGAGGACACGGACAAGGACCTCACGCTGGTCTTCTTCGGCTACACCAACTGCCCCGACATCTGCGGCCAGGTGATGGCGACCCTCGCGGGCACGCTCGCCCGGCTCGACGACGAGCAGAAGGAGCGCGTCGACGTGGTCTTCGTGACCACCGACCCGGCCCGTGACACCGGCGAGGTCGTCGAGGACTACGTCAGCGCCTTCGACGACAGCATCGTCGGCGTGACCGGTCCGCTCGACGACATCATCGGCGTGGCGCGCAGCATGGCCGTCGCGGTCGACCAGGGCGAGAAGCTCCCGAGCGGCGGCTACGAGGTCACCCACGGGACCCGGGTCATGGCCATCGACGCCGACGACGACTCCACCATGATGTGGGACCAGGACGTCTCACAGGCCGAGCTGACCCGCGACGTCACCCTGCTGCTCGACGAAGGATGAGTGCCACCATGCTGCCCCTGCCGTCCCCGATGGTGGTCCTGATGTCCATCCCCAGCCCCTCGCAGGGCGTGTGGCACCTCGGGCCCGTGCCGATCCGCGGCTACGCGCTGAGCATCATCCTCGGCATCGTCTTCGCGATCTGGCTCGGGGAACGCCGCTGGGTCGCTCGCGGCGGCAAGGCCGGCGACGTGAGCGACCTCGCGATCTGGGCGATCCCGTTCGGCCTGGTCGGCGGCCGGCTCTACCACGTCATCACCGACTGGGAGCTCTACTTCGGGGAGGGCCGCAACCCGGTCACCGCGCTCTACGTCTGGCGGGGCGGCCTCGGCATCTGGGGCGCGATCGCGCTGGGCATCGTGGGCATCTGGATCGGGGCGCGGCTGCGCGGGATCAAGCTCCTGCCGCTGCTCGACGCGCTGGCCCCGGGCGTCCTGGTCGCCCAGGCGCTCGGGCGGTGGGGCAACTGGTTCAACCAGGAGCTCTACGGCCGTCCGACCGACCTGCCGTGGGGCCTGGAGATCGACGTGGCGAACCGCCCGTCGCAGTACCTCGACGTCGCGACCTTCCACCCGGCCTTCCTCTACGAGTGCCTGTGGAACCTCGGTGCCTTCGCGGTCCTCATCTGGCTCGACCGCCGCTTCCGCCTCGGCCACGGGCGCGTCGCCGCGCTCTACGTCATGCTCTACACCGCCGGTCGCGGATGGATCGAGAACCTGCGCATCGACGACGTGCAGATGGACGACGTCCTCGGCCTGCGGCTCAACGTGTGGACCTCGATCGTGCTCTTCGTCCTCGCAGCGATCTACTTCGCCGTCTCAGCCCGGCGCCACCCGGGTCGCGAGGAGGTCGTGCGCACCCCTGAGCCGGACCCCGACCCGTCCGAGGAGGACACCTCCGAGCGCTCCACGTCCGGTCCCACGGCCTGAAACACCCTGCGCCTGCGTCGTGAGCCGGTGATAGGTTCCGTCCTGCTCGGGCCAACGTCGTCCCCAGCGGTAACGCCCACCCCCCAGCACGGCCGTGCCTCGCGCCCGGACTGCTGAGACGACGACGGGAGAACCAGTGTCTTCGACGCACGCGTTCCCGCCGAACTTCCCTCCGCCGCAGGGTCTCTACGACCCACGGCACGAGAAGGACGCCTGTGGTGTCGCCATGGTGGCGACCCTGACCGGTGAGGCCAGCCACGACATCGTGGCCAAGGCCCTCACCGCCCTGCGCAACCTCGACCACCGCGGGGCCGCCGGCGCCGAGGTCAACTCCGGCGACGGTGCCGGGATCCTGCTCCAGGTGCCCGACGCGTTCCTGCGCGACGTCACCGACTTCGACCTGCCCCCGGCGAGGGCGTACGCCGTCGGCACCGCCTTCCTGCCCGGTGACGACGAGGCGGTCGCCGCCACCCGTCGCCGCATCGAGGAGATCGCCGACGAGGAGGGCCTCGCGGTCCTCGGCTGGCGCGAGGTCCCCGTCGACGACTCCACCCTCGGCGCGACCGCGCGCAGCGTGATGCCGCGCTTCGTCCAGCTCTTCGTGGCCGGCAAGGGCGCCCGGGTGACGGGCATGGCGCTCGAGCGCCTGGCCTTCTGCCTGCGCAAGCGCGCCGAGTCCGAGACCGACGTCTACTTCCCGTCGCTGTCCTCGCGCACGCTCGCCTACAAGGGCATGCTCACCACCGACCAGCTCGACCGGGTCTTCCCCGACCTGACCGACGAGCGGGTCGCCTCGGCGATGGCCGTGGTGCACTCCCGCTTCTCCACCAACACGTTCCCGAGCTGGCCGCTGGCCCACCCCTTCCGCTTCATCGCCCACAACGGCGAGATCAATACGGTGATGGGCAACCGCAACTGGATGCGTGCGCGCGAGGCGCTCCTCGAGAGCGACCTCATCCCCGGCGACCTCGAGCGGCTCTTCCCGATCTGCACCCCCGGCGCCTCGGACTCGGCGTCGTTCGACGAGGTGCTCGAGCTGCTCCACCTCGCCGGTCGCTCGCTGCCCCACGCGGTGCTGATGATGATCCCCGAGGCCTGGGAGAACCATCGCGAGATGGACGCCCAGCGCCGGGCGTTCTACGAGTTCCACTCGATGCTGATGGAGCCGTGGGACGGCCCCGCGTGCGTGGTGTTCACCGACGGCACGCAGGTCGGCGCCGTGCTCGACCGCAACGGCCTGCGTCCCTCGCGCTACTGGGTCACCGACGACGGCCTCGTCGTGCTCGCGTCCGAGGTCGGCGTGCTGGACCTCGACCCCGCCACGATCGTCCGCAAGGGCCGGCTCCAGCCCGGCAAGATGTTCCTCGTCGACACCGACGAGCACCGCATCATCGAGGACGAGGAGATCAAGGGCCAGCTCGCCACCGAGCAGCCCTACGACGAGTGGCTGCACGCCGGGCTCGTGCACCTCGACGACCTCGACGACCTCGAGCACATCGTCCACACGCACGCCTCGGTGACGCGGCGCCAGCAGATCTTCGGCTACACCGAGGAGGAGCTGCGCGTCCTGCTGAGCCCGATGGCCAACACCGGTGGCGAGGCGCTCGGCTCGATGGGCACCGACACGCCCATCGCCGCGCTCAGCGAGAAGCCGCGCCTGCTGTTCGACTACTTCTCGCAGCTGTTCGCGCAGGTCACCAACCCGCCGCTCGACGCGATCCGCGAGGAGCTCGTCACCTCGCTGAGCGGGTCGATCGGGCCCGAGGCCAACCTGCTGGAGCCGACGCCCGCGTCGTGCCGCCAGATCGTGCTGCCCTTCCCGGTCTTCTCCAACGACGACCTGGCCAAGATCCGCCACATCAACCGCAACGGCGACATGCCGGGCTTCCAGGTGCACATCGTGCGCGGCCTCTACGACGTCGCCGGGGGAGGGGAGGCACTCGCCGCCCGCCTCGACGAGCTGTGCGCCGAGGTCTCGGCCGCCATCGCCGACGGGGCGCGGATCATCGTGCTGTCGGACCGCCACTCCACCGCGGACCTGGCGCCCATCCCGTCGCTGCTCCTCACCGGCGCGGTCCACCACCACCTGGTGCGCGAGAAGACCCGCACCCAGGTCGGGCTGCTGGTCGAGGCCGGCGACGTCCGCGAGGTGCACCACGTGGCGCTCCTCGTCGGCTACGGCGCCGCGGCGGTCAACCCGTACCTCGCCATGGAGTCGGTCGAGGACCTCGCCCGCGAGGCCTACTACGTCAAGGTCGACGCCGAGAAGGCCGTCGCCAACCTCATCAAGGCGCTCGGCAAGGGCGTGCTCAAGGTGATGTCGAAGATGGGCGTCTCCACGGTCGCGTCCTACACCGGGGCGAAGATCTTCGAGGCCGTCGGCCTGTCGCAGGCCGTCATCGACCGCTACTTCACCGGTACGACGTCCAAGCTCGGCGGCATCGAGCTCGAGACGATCGCCGAGGAGGTCTCGCGCCGCCACGCCATGGCGTACCCCCGCGGCGGAATCGCGCCGGCGCACCGTGAGCTGAGCATCGGCGGCGAGTACCAGTGGCGCCGCGAGGGCGAGCCGCACCTGTTCGACCCCGAGACCGTCTTCCGGCTCCAGCACTCCACGCGCACCGGCAGCTACGACGTCTTCAAGCAGTACACCGACCGGGTGAACGAGCAGTCGCAGCGCCTGATGACACTGCGCGGTCTCTTCACCTTCAAGGACGGCGTGCGCGAGCCCATCGACATCGAGGAGGTGGAGCCGGTCTCGGAGATCGTGAAGCGCTTCTCCACCGGTGCGATGTCCTACGGCTCGATCAGCAAGGAGGCGCACGAGACCCTCGCGATCGCCATGAACCGGCTGGGCGGCAAGTCCAACACCGGTGAGGGCGGCGAGGACCCCGACCGGCTCCACGACCCCGAGCGCCGCTCGTCGATCAAGCAGGTGGCCTCGGGACGCTTCGGTGTCACGTCGGAGTACCTCACCAACGCCGACGACATCCAGATCAAGATGGCGCAGGGCGCCAAGCCCGGCGAGGGCGGCCAGCTGCCCGGCCACAAGGTCTACCCGTGGGTCGCCAAGACCCGGCACTCCACGCCCGGCGTGGGCCTGATCAGCCCGCCGCCGCACCACGACATCTACTCGATCGAGGACCTCGCGCAGCTGATCCACGACCTCAAGAACGCGAACCCGTCCGCGCGGGTCCACGTCAAGCTCGTCTCCGAGGTCGGCATCGGCACGGTCGCGGCGGGCGTCTCCAAGGCGCACGCCGACGTGGTGCTGGTCTCCGGCCACGACGGAGGCACCGGTGCGTCCCCGCTCACCTCGCTCAAGCACGCGGGCGGTCCGTGGGAGCTCGGCCTCGCCGAGACCCAGCAGACGCTGCTGCTCAACGGGCTGCGTGACCGGATCGTGGTGCAGGCCGACGGCCAGCTCAAGACCGGACGCGACGTCATGATCGCCGCGCTGCTCGGCGCCGAGGAGTACGGCTTCGCCACCGCACCGCTGGTCGTCAGCGGCTGCATCATGATGCGCGTGTGCCACCTCGACACCTGTCCGGTGGGCGTGGCGACGCAGAACCCGGTCCTGCGCGAGCGCTTCAGCGGACAGGCCGACTACGTCGTGAACTTCTTCGAGTTCATCGCCCAGGAGGTCCGCGAGCTGCTCGCCGAGCTCGGCTTCCGCACCCTTGACGAGGCGGTCGGCCAGGTCGGGACGCTCGACGTCGGTCGTGCGGTCGACCACTGGAAGGCCGCAGGTCTCGACCTGACGCCGATCCTCCACCAGGCCTCGCGCCACGGTGAGTTCGGCCAGTTCGAGGACCAGGACCTGCGCCACACGCGCAGCCAGGACCACGGCCTCGACAAGGCGCTCGACAACGAGCTCATCGCCATCGCCGCCCCTGCGCTGGAGTCCGGTGAGCCGGTGCGTGCCCAGGTCGCGATCCGCAACGTCAACCGCACCGTCGGCACGATGCTCGGCCACGAGGTCACCAAGCGCTACCGCGGCGACGGGCTGCCCGAGGGCACGATCGACATCACCCTCACCGGCTCTGCCGGCCAGTCCTTCGGCGCGTTCGTGCCGCGGGGCGTCACGCTGCGCCTCGAGGGCGACGCCAACGACTACGTCGGCAAGGGGCTCTCGGGCGGGCGCATCGTCGTACGCCCCGACCGGTCCGCGACCTTCGAGGCGGGCGAGCAGATCATCGCCGGCAACACGATCGGCTACGGCGCCACGTCGGGCCAGATCTTCCTCAGCGGCCGCGCGGGCGAGCGGTTCTGCGTCCGCAACTCCGGTGCCAGCGCGGTCGTCGAGGGTGTGGGCGACCACGCCTGCGAGTACATGACCGGCGGCGTCGTCGTGGTCCTCGGCCCGACCGGCCGCAACATCGCGGCCGGCATGTCCGGCGGCTACGCCTTCGTCCTCGACCTCGACGAGGCCCGGGTCAACCCCGAGCTGGTCGACCTCTCGCCGGTCACCGGCAAGGCGGTCGAGGAGCTGAAGGCCCTGGTCGAGCAGCACGCTGAGGAGACCGGCTCCGCCGTCGCCGCCGCGCTGCTCGCCGACTGGGACGCATCGCTCGCGCGCTTCACCGAGATCATGCCGCGCGACTTCAAGCGCGTCCTCGACGCGCGCGAGGAGGCGCTGGCCGACGGCCTCGACGAGGACCAGGCCAATGCGCGCATCATGGAGGTGCTCCATGGCTGAGCGTCCCCACCACGACAGGTCCGACCGGAAGAAGGTGACGCACGATGGCTGATCCCAAGGGTTTCCTCAAGCACGGCCGCGAGGTCGCCTCGCGCCGTGACGTCGCCGAGCGCGTGCACGACTGGAACGAGGTCTACCCCGACGGGGTCGGCCGCGCGCTCCTGCCGATCATCACGACCCAGGCGGGACGCTGCATGGACTGCGGCATCCCCTTCTGCCACCAGGGCTGTCCGCTGGGCAACATCATCCCGGAGTGGAACGACCTGGTCTGGCGCGACGACTGGGACGGCGCGATGGACCGCCTCCACGCGACCAACAACTTCCCGGAGTTCACCGGTCGGCTGTGCCCGGCGCCGTGCGAGACCGCCTGCGTGCTCGGCATCAACCAGGACCCGGTGACGATCAAGAACGTCGAGGTCTCGATCATCGACCGCGCCTGGGGCTCGGGCTACGTCCGTCCCCAGCCGCCGGAGTGGCTGTCGGGCAAGACGGTCGCCGTCATCGGCTCCGGCCCTGCCGGTCTCGCCGCTGCCCAGCAGCTGACCCGCGCCGGTCACACGGTCGCGGTCTACGAGCGCGCCGACAAGATCGGCGGGCTGCTGCGCTACGGCATCCCCGAGTTCAAGATGGAGAAGAAGCACCTCGACCGGCGCCTGGACCAGATGCGTCGCGAGGGCACCGTCTTCCGTGCCGGGGTCGACGTCGGCGGTGACCTCACCGGCCCGCAGCTCCTGGCGCGCTACGACGCGGTCGTGCTCGCCATGGGGGCGACCGACGCCCGCGACCTGCCGACCACCGGGCGCGAGCTCGGCGGCATCCACCAGGCGATGGAGTTCCTGCCCCAGGCCAACCGTGTCGCGCTGGGGGAGGCTCCGACCCTCGACGGCTCGGACCAGATCCTGGCCACGGACAAGGACGTCGTCATCATCGGTGGCGGCGACACCGGTGCCGACTGCCTCGGCACCTCGATCCGCCAGGGCGCGCGCTCGATCACGCAGCTGGAGATCATGCCGCGACCCGGCGAGGACCGGCCCACGGGCCAGCCGTGGCCGACGTACCCCATGACCTTCAAGGTCTCCTCCGCCCACGAGGAGGGCGGCGAGCGGGTCTACGCCGTGTCCACGCAGGAGTTCGTGGGCGACGCCGACGGCAACGTCGCCGGGCTGCGCCTGGTCGAGGTCGACGCGAAGTTCCAGCCCGTCGAGGGCACCGAGCGCGAGATCCCGGCGCAGCTGGTGCTGCTCGCGATGGGCTTCGTCGGTCCGGAGAAGGCGGGCCTGGTCGAGCAGCTCGAGGTGGACCTCGACGAGCGCGGCAACGTCCGTCGCGACGAGTCGTACGCCTCCTCGGTCCCCGGCGTCTTCGTCGCCGGCGACGTGGGTCGCGGTCAGTCGCTGATCGTGTGGGCCATCGCCGAGGGACGCAGCGCCGCCGCGTCGGTCGACGCCTACCTCACCGGCTCCACGACGCTGCCCGCGCCGATCAAGCCGCACGAGCGCCCGCTGGTGGTCTGAACTCCGCTGCGAGCCGGCCAGCCCTTGTAACGCCGGGTTGGTGCTTGTTCTACCCATGCTCTGCAGGGGTGCCTACAAGTACCAACCCGGCGTTACAGGCGTTTTGGGCGCGTGACCCTTTGGATCGTTCCAAGGTCCGCTAGGCTGACGTACGTGCGTAGAGCCAAGATCGTCTGCACCCTCGGTCCCGCGGTGAACACCCCCGAAGGGATCCGAGCCCTCGTCGACGCCGGGATGGACGTCGCCCGGCTCAACATGAGCCACGGCGCCTACGCCGACCACGAGGCGGTCTACCGCCTGGTGCGGCAGGCCTCCGACGACACCGGCCACGCGATCGGCGTCTTCGCCGACCTGCAGGGGCCCAAGATCCGGCTGGAGACCTTCGGCGACGGCCCGGTCAAGCTCCGCAAGGGCGCGACCTTCACCATCACCACGCGTGATGTCGTGGGCGACGTGCACCAGTGCGGCACGACCTACAAGGGCCTGCCCGGAGACGTGAAGCCGGGCGACCCGCTGCTCATCGACGACGGCAAGGTCCGCCTGAAGGTCGTCTCCGTCGACGACACCGACGTGGTCACCGAGGTGGTCGTGCCAGGCAAGGTGTCCAACAACAAGGGCATCAACCTGCCGGGCGTGGCCGTCTCCGTGCCGGCCCTGTCGGACAAGGACACCGAGGACCTGCGCTGGGCGCTGCACCTCGGCGTCGACTTCATCGCCCTGAGCTTCGTGCGGTCCGGCGAGGACGCCGCCGACGTGCGCAAGGTGATGGAGGAGGAGGACATCTTCGTCCCGATCATCGCCAAGATCGAGAAGCCGCAGGCGCTGGAGAACATCGACGCCATCATCGACGCCTTCGACGGCATCATGGTCGCGCGCGGCGACCTCGGCGTGGAGTGCCCGCTCGAGGACGTCCCGGTCCACCAGAAGCTGCTGGTCGACAAGGCGCGCGCCAACGCCAAGCCGGCCATCGTGGCCACGCAGATGCTCGAGTCGATGATCTCCGCCCCGGCGCCGACGCGCGCCGAGGCCTCGGACGTCGCCAATGCCGTCCTCGACGGCGCCGACGCCGTGATGCTCTCCGGCGAGACGTCGGTGGGGGAGTACCCCATCGAGGCGGTTAGCACGATGGCGCGCATCATCGCCTCCACCGAGAACCACGGCCTGTCCCACATGGCCGAGGTGACCTGGTCCCCGCGCACGCGTGGTGGCGTGATCGCGAAGGCCGCCCACGAGGTGGCCGAGAGCATCGGTGCGAAGTACGTCGTCGCGTTCACCGCGAGCGGTGACTCGGCCCGGCGCCTGGCCCGCTACCGCGGCCACATCCCGGTGCTGGCCTTCACCACCACCGACCGCGTGCGCTCGCAGCTGTCGCTGACGTGGGGGATCGAGACCTTCAAGACCGGCGAGGTCGAGCACACCGACGAGATGGTCCGCCAGGTCGACGAGGCGCTCCTCGACATCGGCCGGGTCAAGGAGGGCGAGCTCGTCGTCCTCATCGCAGGTAGCCCGCCCGGGATCCCCGGCTCCACCAACGCGATGCGCATCCACCGGATGGGCGACGCGATCAACGAGGTGGCCCCGGCCTACCGTCGGCGCTGAGGGGTCTTCGGCGCCACTATCGGAGGAGGCGTCGCGGGTCAATGGTTCCTCGGAACCATTGACCAGATCACCGATTTCGCGGTGGTATTCGCGCGGAGTCTCACGGGGGATTCTGGAGCCACTCGGTTGGCTTCATCTCGGATTGAAGGGCCTTACCCTGTCATGCGCACATTGCGTTCCATCTCCATCCTCGGGGCCGTGATCGCCCTGGTCCTCGGGCTCGCGCCGGCCGCTTTCGCCGGAACGGATTCGGCCTACAACTACGGCAACTGCCTGACGAACAGCAACGGCGTCAAGCGCAAGCTCAACGTCTACGCCGAGATCCGTGCCACCGACCACGGCGGCACGGTCAAGATCAATCCGGGCACCATGGGCTACGCCGTCATCAAGAGCTGCGACGGCAACACCGACTTCGCGGTCAACAAGTCGATGAAGCTCACCATCGTCGCCCACGGCTGGGGCGTCGAGTGCGGCGTCGGGCTCCCGGGCAGCGTGAGCTGTGGCAGCAGCGGCGGCGAGAAGGCCATCGTGTTCGACACCCTGTCCGGCGGCACCCCGGTCTACCTCAAGCGCGAGGTGTCCAGCGCTGAGAGCGTCTACTTCAGCGACGGCACCCTGGGCGACACGAGCAAGGTCTGCGCGACCGTGAGCGGCGTCCTCTGGGGCTATGGCACGTCCGCCACCGCCTGCACCAATGTCTGACACTCCACTCGGGAAGAAGAGCACCATGAAGAAGTCACTCATCACCTCGGCGGTCGCCCTGGCGGGCGTCGTGGCCGTGGCAGCACCGGCCTTCGCCGACGGCTGGCAGAGCGTCAGCCTGTCGACCAGCGGTGGCACGTTCTCCGGACAGGTCTACACCGACAGCGGGTCCAACCAGTTCCGGGTCACCGGCAACGTGGACGACTCCACCAGCAACTCGGACTGCACCTACGTCTCGGTGAAGGACGAGTGGGGATACCAGGTCCTCCGCAAGGAGGTCTGCGGCGGCAACTGGGCCCGCATCGACACCGGTCTGGAGAGCAACCGCGGCGGCAACGACGTCGAGATCAAGGTCTGCCGCAACCGCAACAACTGGCCGGACGACTGCACGACGAAGTGGTACTACTTCACCTGATCCGACGGGGCCGGTCCGACATCCGGCCGACACGCGCACGGGGCGTCCGCACGAGCGGGCGCCCCGTGCGTCGTCTCTCCGGGGCGCAGACGGCTCAGGCCTTCGGACCGATCAGCTCGTCGAGACGCGCGACCGCCTCGCGCCTCGAGACGGACACGACCCGGGAGCCTGACCGGCGCCACGCCACGTCCACGAGGTCGAGGGCCCACGTGCACAGGTCGAGGATGTCCTCGGACGCGTTGACGAACTGCCACCGCGGGTAGTCGTAGCGCTTCCGCTCCCCGCCCACACCCGCGTCGCCCAGTTGGCGACCCGGCACCCGTCGGAGTGGAAGAGCCCTCGCAGGAAGTCGGCGGAGAACGCCTCGACGACCTCGGTCTGCCAGGCCTCCAGCCTGATGGGTCGCTCGTGCTTGCGCCCCGGGCCGTGCTGGGGCAACAGGCAGGGCCAGTGCTTCCAGGAGACGGTCGTGATGACTGCGCCGCGAACCCGGCGCGTGTGGGGCTTGCCAGCGGGCTTGACGGTCGCCATGAGCTCGAGGAGGTGAGCGTTGAGTGCGACGTAGCTCGCATCGTTGATCACGTGGAGGTTGAAGACCCCGCGACGACCGAGCGACAGATACCCGTCGCCGAGGTACCACCCGAGCAGCTCGGCGTAGCTCTTGCCGTCGAGCGCGCCTCCGTCACACCTGGGACACGGCGGTGCGAGATGCCCCTGGCCCCGTGGGAGGCCGCGGCGCTGATAGACGCGACGCCACCGTCGGATGGTCTTGACGGCCACGCCGTGCAGGGCGGCGTTGTCAGCGTCGGGCATCCTCCTGTCGGAGCACGCCAGGGCCGAGTCGACGACGGACTGCGGGCGGACGCGAGGCATGCGACCATCGTGGGTGCGAGCACCGACACCAGTCGGGGTCGCGCGCCATCGGACGTCGAGGTGCCGGGTGCGGGATTCGAACCCGCACGCCCTTTCGGACAATGAGGTTTGAGCTCATAGCGTCTGCCATTCCGCCAACCCGGCTAGGTGGCGACACCGTATCCGAACTAGCCTTGCGGCCGTGACGCAGCCCGCTGACAGCCGCCCCCCGTCCGAGGACGTACGCCGTGTGGTGATCGCCGAGGACGAGGCGCTCATCCGCATGGACCTCGCCGAGATGCTGGGCGAGGAGGGCTACGAGGTCGTGGGTCAGGCCGGCGACGGCCAGAAGGCCATCGAGCTGGCCCGCGAGCTGCGCCCGGACCTGGTGATCCTCGACGTCAAGATGCCCGTGCTCGACGGCATCGCGGCAGCGGAGGTCATCGCGAGCGAGCGCATCGCCCCCGTCGTGATCCTCACGGCCTTCTCCCAGCGCGACCTGGTGGCGCGGGCACGCGACGCGGGGGCGATGGCGTACCTCGTCAAGCCGTTCCAGCGCGGGGACCTCGTGCCCGCCATCGAGATGGCGGTGAGTCGCTACGCCGAGATCAGCGTGCTCGAGCAGGAGGTCTCCGACCTCCAGGAGTCGCTCGCCACGCGCAAGTCGGTCGACCGCGCCAAGGGCGTGCTCCAGGAGAAGCTCGGGCTGAGTGAGCCGGATGCCTTCCGCTGGATCCAGAAGACCGCCATGGACCTGCGCCTGTCGATGAAGCAGGTGGCCGACGGAGTGGTGGAGCACGGTCCGCAGACCGGCGCCGACTCTTCCTGAGCCCACGCCGGTGGTGGGGCCGAGAGAGACTGAACTGTTACCAAGCGTGTCCGCCACTTGTGTCGTAGGAGACGCCGAGGTGGCTATGCTCCCGTCCGACGAGTGTCACTGGACACTCGCTTAAGGGAGTAGAGCGTTGCGACTGCGACTGTTGGCCTGGTTCGCCGCTGGATTGGCCTTCCTGATGATGGTGCTGTCTCCGCTGGCTGCATTGGCGGACGACACGACCGAGCCCGCGGAGCCCTCGTCCACGACGACCTCGACCGAGGAGCCCGACGACCAGGCGGGAGACGGCGAGACCGTCGAGCCGCCGGACGGCCCCTACATCACCGTGGTCCTCCAGGACTCCGCCAACGACGACGAGCCCATCGTCGGCGTCACGCTGACGGTGACGGCCGAGGACGGCACCGAGGTGGGCTCGGCGGTGACCAACGACGAGGGTCGGGTCATCATCGAGACCCCCGAGCGCGGGGCCTACGAGGTCGAGCTCGACCAGGACACCCTGCCCGACGGGACCGAGCTCAGCGATCCCGACGACGCCTCCATCACGATCCAGGTGAGGTTCGACGGCCCGAACCCCGGACTCTTCCCCATCGGGGTCGAGGAGGTCGTCGCGGTCCCCTTCGCCGACCGCCTGATCACCGCCCTCACGTCGGGCGTCAAGTTCGGCCTGATCGTGGCGCTGGCTGCCCTCGGCCTCTCCCTGATCTTCGGCACCACCGGTCTCACCAACTTCGCGCACGGCGAGCTGATCACCTTCGGAGCGGTGATGACCTACGTCGCCAACCGCGGCTTCGGCCTGCCCGTGATCCTCTCGGGTGTCCTGGCCGTCGTGGTGTCGGCGCTGTTCGGGTGGGTGCAGGAACGCGGACTGTGGCGACCACTGCGCAGGCGTGGCACCGGTCTGATCGCGATGATGATCGTCTCGATCGGGCTCGGCCTCCTGCTCCGCAACTCCTTCCAGTACTCCATCGGGAGCGCGCGGCAGTCGTTGAGCCAGTACGTCAGCCAGGGGCGCCGTGACTACGGCTTCATCAGCCTGGCCGACAAGGAGCTGGCGATCATCGGCATCGCCCTCGTCACCATCACCATCTCCTGCGTGCTGCTGATGAAGACCCGCCTCGGCAAGGCCATGCGTGCCGTCTCCGACAACCCGGCGCTGTCGGCATCGTCCGGCATGAAGGTCGACAGCGTCATCGGCGCCGTCTGGATCCTGGGCACGGCCCTCACCGGCCTCGCCGGCGTGCTGCTCGCCATCAACAGCCAGGTCAACTTCCTGATGGGGTTCAAGCTGCTCCTGCTGGTCTTCGCCGCCGTCACCCTCGGTGGCCTCGGCACCATCTGGGGAGCCCTCTTCGGGTCGATGATCATCGGGATCATGGTCGAGGTCGGTCCGCTGTTCGGCGTGCCGTCGTCGATCAAGGAGGTCGGTGCCCTCGTCGTGCTGATCCTGGTCCTGCTCCTGCGACCGCAGGGCATCCTCGGGCGTCGCGAGCGGATCGGGTGAGACAGATGAGCGACCACCGACCACACGTCCTGTCGACTCCCCGCGATCGGAGCACCCGTCCATGAGCGCCACGACCCACGAGCCGACCACTGCGCCCGCGCTGCGCCCCAAGCGGACCCACCCCGCGGCGATCGCGTCCGCGGTCCTCGGTGTGGCCGGGCTGACGCTCACCGCAGGCATCGCCTCGCCGTTCGCCGTCTGGAAGGGCAAGCAGGCGATCACGGCGATCGAGGCCGACCCGGACGACTACGAGGGACGCGGTCTCGCGAACCTCGGTCGGGTGCTCGGGCTCCTCGGCACCGTCCTGCTCGTCACCTGGCTGGTCCTCGGACTGTTCACGAACGTCCTCCCGGTCGACATCGGCCAGGTCTTCAAGACGGCGCTGAACCAGGCCCTGGGTCCCAACGCAATCGTCTTCGCGCTCGCCGCGATCGGCCTCAACGTCCACTTCGGCTACACCGGGCTGCTCAACTTCGGCCAGGCGGGCTTCATGGCGGTCGGTGCCTACGGCCTGGCGGTGAGCGTCGTGACCTTCGACATCGGGTTCTGGCCCGCAGTGGGGATCTCGCTGCTCGCACCGGTCGTGCTGGCGATTCTCCTGGGCGTGCCCACGCTGCGACTCCGGGCCGACTACCTGGCCATCGCGACGATCGCCACGGCGGAGATCCTGCGCCTCACCTTCGGCTCGGTCGAGATGTCGGACACGCTCGGCGGGTCCAACGGGCTCACCGGCTACGCCGGCACCTACCAGGACCTCAACCCCTTCGACTCCCGCCTCGACCTCGGCTTCGTCGCGTTCAGTGCGCGCGACACCTGGTCGGTGCTCGTCGGGTGGAGCATGGTCGCGATCTGTCTCCTCATCGTCTGGGCGCTGATGCGCAGCCCGTGGGGCCGCGTGCTGCGATCGATCCGTGAGGACGAGGACGCCGTCCGCTCGCTCGGCAAGAACGTCTTCGCCTACAAGATGCAGGCGCTCGTGCTCGGAGGAATGTTCGGCGGACTCGCCGGCCTGTTCCTCGCGCTCAAGCAGGCCTCCGTCGTCCCGACCGACTACTCCACCAACGTGACGTTCTTCGCCTACACAGCCCTGCTGATCGGTGGCGCGGCGCGGGTCTTCGGACCGGTCGTCGGCGCGATGATCTTCTGGTTCCTGATCTCCGGTCTGGGCTCGTTCCTCGGCCAGGCAACCTCCGGCGCCGACCCGCTGGTGCCGACGTGGATCATGGACAACACCCAGTCCAGCCTGGTGCGCTTCATCGCCACCGGGCTCGGCCTCATGCTGCTGATGATCTTCCGACCTCAGGGGATCTTCGGCGACCGAAGGGAAATCGCGATCGATGAGCGCTGACACCGAGCCGACCCGGCCCTCCTCCGCCGCGCCGCGTCCTGACCTGAGCGGGCTCGAGCCCCGGCCGGGCGTGCCGAAGCCCGACCCCATCGTCAAGGGCGACGGCATCCGGCGCACCTTCGGTGGCCTGGCGGCCGTCGACGTGGAGCACATCGAGATCCAACGTGGCGTGATCACCGCGCTGATCGGCCCGAACGGCGCGGGCAAGACCACGTTGTTCAACCTGCTGACCGGCTTCGACATGCCCGACTCGGGCGAGTGGAGCTTCAACGGCACGTCACTGCAGCGGGTCGCCCCCTACAAGGTCGCCCGGCTGGGCATGGTCCGCACCTTCCAGCTGACCAAGGTGCTCGCCAAGCTCACCGTGATCGAGAACATGCGCCTGGGCGCGACCGGCCAGCGGGGCGAGAAGTTCTGGTCGGCGGCGCTGCCGTTCCTGTGGCGCAGCCAGGAGGAGACCAACACCCGACGCGCCGACGACCTGCTGGCGCGCTTCAAGCTCGACGCCAAGCGCGAGGACTTCGCCGGGTCGCTGTCCGGTGGGCAGCGCAAGCTGCTGGAGATGGCGCGCGCCCTGATGGTCGACCCCGAGCTGATCATGCTCGACGAGCCCATGGCCGGGGTGAACCCCGCTCTCAAGCAGTCACTGCTGGGCCACGTGAAGTCCCTGCGCGACGAGGGCCGCACCGTGCTCTTCGTCGAGCACGACATGGACATGGTCCGCGACATCTCCGACTGGGTCATCGTGATGGCCCAGGGCCAGATCGTGGCCGAGGGCACGCCGTCCGAGGTGATGAGCAACCCGGCAGTGATCGACGCCTACCTCGGCGCCCACCACGACACGGACCTGACCGAGCTCGACGAGGACGACCTGGAGTCGGAGGCCGAGGCCGAGCTGGACCACCAGACGTCGACGACCGCAGACGAGCACCGGAAGGACGCGCCATGAACGAGGCCGACAACAGCACCAAGGAGCGCGAGGCCCACCTCGCTGCTGCGGGTGACGCGGTCCTCCGCGCCGATGCACTGCGTGGCGGCTACCTCCCGGGGGTCGACATCCTCAACGGCGCCGACCTCTACTGCAACAAAGGTGAGCTCGTCGGCATCATCGGCCCCAACGGCGCCGGCAAGTCCACCCTGCTCAAGGCGCTGTTCGGTCTGGTCAAGGTGCGCACGGGGTCGGTCACCCTCGAGGGTCGCGACATCACCAACATGCGCGCCGACCAGCTGGTGACGGCCGGCATCGGCTTCGTCCCGCAGTCGAACAACGTGTTCCCCAGCCTGACCATCGAGGAGAACCTCGAGATGGGCTGCTACCAGGCTCCCAAGAAGTTCTCCGAGCGCTTCGACTTCGTCACCGACATCTTCCCTCGGCTGGGAGACCGCCGGAAGCAGCGGGCAGGCTCCCTGTCCGGTGGTGAGCGTCAGATGGTGGCGATGGGACGCGCGCTGATGATGGCGCCGTCGGTGCTCCTGCTCGACGAGCCCTCGGCCGGTCTCTCACCCGTCCTGCAGGACGAGGTGTTCGTGCAGACGCGCAACATCAACCGGGCCGGGGTCTCGGTGATCATGGTCGAGCAGAACGCCCGCCGCTGCCTCCAGATCTGCGACCGCGGCTACGTCCTCGATCACGGCCGCAACGCGTACACCGGCACGGGCAGGTCCCTGGGCAGCGACCCCAAGGTCATCCAGCTCTACCTCGGCACGCTGGGTGCCGCGGCGAGCTAGACACCAGCAACGTACGACGAACGGCCCGGGATCCTCGATCCCGGGCCGTTCGTCGTCCCTGGTGTCGATCGACGCCAGAAATGACCTCCGGCCCGAGACCGTGAGGTCTCGGGCCGGAGGCTCTGCTCAGGTGCTGATGCGGTCAGACCGGATCAGATCTGGCCCTCGATGTACTCGACCGGAGCGATCTGGTTCTTCGCGTCGTACTCGTAGATGCCGATCGAGGCAGCCGTCGGGCTGCCCGTCTCACCGAGCTCGATGGGGCCGGAGGCACCGTCGAAGTCGATGTCCTCACCAGCCTCGAGGAGCTCGACACAGGAGGCGAAGTCCGTGCACTTCTCGCCGTCCTTGGTCACGCCCGGGATCTCGAGCGCCAGCGCCTCGGCGTTGTCGCTCTCGGCCGCGACGGCCGCGAGTGCGGAGACGATGACCGCGTCGTAGGACTCAGCCGCGTAGGCGAACGAGTCGAGCTCGGGGTCGATCTCCAGCAGGCGGTCCTGGAACTCACCGCCGCTGTCGGCGCCGGGGATGGTGCCCTTGGTGCCCTCGAGCGTGCCCCGCGGAAGCGGCGTGGACCCGGCCGGGCTGTAGTCGGCGGTGTTGCCGTCGACGAAGTAGGTGTCGATGTCCTGCGGGCCGGCACCGGCGGTGATCAGCTGCGGGATGATCGTCGCGGTCTCCTCGAAGCCGATCAGCACGAGCGCGTCGCCACCGGCGGCGGCGATCTCGTCGACCTGCGAGTCGAACGACTGGGCGTTCTCGCCGTAGAAGACCGTCGCGGCGACGGAGCTGCCGGCGCCCTCGAGGTTCTGCGTGACCTGCTCGACGAGGGTCTCGCCGTAGGCGTCCTGTCGCGACAGGATGGCGACGTTGGACTTGCCGTCCTGGATCAGCAGGTTGGCCATGACCGCACCCTGGAGGATGTCGGAGGGGGCCGTGCGGAAGTAGAGGTCCGGCTCGGCGTAGTCGCCCTCGTCGAAGGCGGTCGAGGTGTTGGCCGGCGAGAACATCACGCGACCGGCCGACTGGATGGCGTCGATGACGGTGAGCGAGACGCCGGACGAGGCGGCGCCGACGATGACGTCGGAGCCCTCGGCGATCAGCTGGTCGGTCTCGGCCGGCGCGATGCCGGAGTCGGCGTCGCCGGAGTCGCCGCGCACGTGCACGACGTCCTGGCCGAGAACGCCACCGGCCTCGTTGATCTCCTGGACGGCGAGGTCGACACCCGCGAACTCGGGCGGGCCGAGGAAGGCGAGGCTGCCGGTCTCGGGGAGCAGCGACCCGAAGGTCAGCGTGCCGTCCCCCTCGGGTGCAGCGGACTCGGTCTCCGAGCTCTCGCCCCCGGCGTCGGGGGTGTCGGTGTCGTCGCCGTCGGATCCGCACGCGGCGAAAACGAACAGGCTGGCGACGGCCGCGGCGGCGACGCGGGTACGTCGGTTGGTGGTGCGCTTCATGCGTCCTCCGGTTCTTGCCGGCTCCGGTCGGAGCCATGGGGCTTTGACGGAACGGTAGTGCGGACGACTGCCATGGGCGAGCATGTTTGCGCAACTCCGCGGTTCGTAGCCGTTTCGTTACCTCTGGGAGGACTTCGTCGCTGTCGTGCGCGCGACCCCGAACCACGGGGCGGGCGTCCGGGGCGGGACCCACCTCGGCGTAGCGTGACCGGTGGCCCGGGCGATAAGGTCGCCCGGGTGCGGTGCCGGGACAGGCCGGTGGGGGCCGCACAGAAGGTGTTCCAGGAAGTGGTGGGTCGATGAGTCGGACGCCGGTGACCGTGCGCAAGGCACAGCCCTCTGACGTGGCGTCCCTGCGCGAGCTGTGGGGCGACATCCTGCGCAAGGGTGGTCTGGACGAGCAGCTGGCGGACGTGTCGCGCGTCGTGGCGTCGGCCGAGGCCTGCGAGACGCAGTGCGTGGCCGTGGCCGAGATCGACGGCGAGGTCGCCGGTGCGGTCTACCTCGAGGCCACGACGTTCACGCCGCTCAACCTCGAGCCGGCCGTCCTCGCGGTGTCGCCGCACGTCTTCCCGCGCTTCCGACGCAAGGGCGTGGGCAGTGCCCTGATGGAGGCGGCCTGCCGCTTCGCCGAGCAGCACGGCATCGCCCACATCCAGACCGCGGCGGCCGCCGAGGCGCGGGACGCCAACCGGTTCATGGCGCGGCTGTCCTTCGCGCCGCAGGCCATGCTCCGTGCCGCCACCACCAGCGCCGTACGGTCGCGGCTCCCGCAGTCGCGCCAGGTCACCCACGCCGCCACGAGCAGGCAACGGATCGACCGGGTGCTGGCCGCGCGCCGCATCCGGCGCGAGCGCGTCCCGGGCTGAGCCTGGTCCCGTCTCAGCGCGGTGGAGCCGGCACCAGCGCGCAGGTGATGCGCGAGGTGCACACGCGCTTGCCGCGCTCGTCGGTGATGACGATCTCGTAGGACGTCGACGAGCGTCCCAGGTGCACAGCGGTGGCCACGCCCGTGACGATCCCCGAGGTGGCGGCGCGGTGGTGGGTGGCGTTGATGTCGACGCCGACCGCGACCTTCTCCGGGTAGGCGTGGATCGCCGACCCGATCGACCCGAGCGTCTCGGCGAGCACGACGGACGCGCCGCCGTGCAGCAGGCCGAACGGCTGGGTGTTGCCCTCGACCGGCATCGTCGCCACGACGCGCTCGGCTGACACCTCGACGAGCTCGACACCCATCTTCTCGTTGAGCCGACCGTTGCCCTCGGGCATGAAGGCGATCAGCTCCTCGACGCTCAGGCCGGCCAGGGTCTCGGGTGCACTCATGCGCCCATTGTGCCGAGGGCACGGGCCGTTCCCGGGGGTGGGGCTGTCAGCGGCGGCGGCTAGAGTCGGCGGGTGCCTGGAACGAGTGAGCAGTCCCGTCCCCGCCTCCTCCTGCTCGACGGCCACTCGCTGGCCTATCGCGCGTTCTTCGCGCTGCCGGTGGAGAACTTCGCGACCGCCACGGGGCAGCACACCAACGCCGTCTACGGCTTCACCTCGATGCTGGTCAACGTCCTGCGCGACGAGGTCCCCACGCACGTCGCGGTGGCCTTCGACCGCTCGCGCCAGACCTTCCGTCTCGAGCAGTACAGCGAGTACAAGGCCAAGCGCAACAAGACCCCCGACGAGTTCAGCAGCCAGCTGCCGCTGATCCGACGGGTGCTCGACGCGCTCTCGATCACCCACCTCGACCTCGAGGGCTACGAGGCAGACGACATCATCGCCACGCTCGTCACCGAGGCGCTCGCCGAGGGCATGGAGGTGCTGATCCTCACCGGAGACCGCGACTCCATCCAGCTGGTCACCGAGTCCTCCACCGTGCTCTACCCGATGCGCGGCGTGAGTGACCTGGCCCGGCTCACCCCGGCCTACGTCGAGGACAAGTACGGCGTCCCGCCCCACCGCTATCCCGAGCTCGCGGCGATCGTCGGCGAGACCTCCGACAACCTGCCCGGCGTCCCCGGCGTCGGCCAGGGCTACGCGGCGAAGTGGATCAACCAGTTCGACGGCCTCGACAACGTCATCGCCCGCGCCGACGAGGTGACGGGCAAGAAGGGCGAGGCGCTGCGCGCCCACCTCGGCGACGTGATCCGCAACCGCCAGCTCAACGCGCTCGTGCGCGACCTGAGCCTTCCCGTGCGTCCCGGCGAGCTCGTACGCCGTCCCTGGGACCGCACCGGCGGGCTCGAGCTCCTCGACGAGCTCGAGTTCCGCGGGGAGCTGCGCACCCGGCTGCTCGACACCATCGACCCCGAGCCCGACGACGCCGCCCAGGCCGAGGCCGGCTTCGAGCTGGACGGGCGCCGCCTCGGTGCCGGCGAGGCGGCCGCGTGGCTGGACGAGCACGCGCCGGCAGGGGAGCGGGTCGGGGTGTCGGTGCACGGCACCTGGCGCGCCGGCACCGGTGAGGTGCTCTCGGTCGCCGTTGCCACGAGCGAGGGCGACGCCGCCTGGATCGACGTGGCCGACATCGGGCCCGAGGACGACGCGGCCCTCGCGGCGTGGCTCGCCGACCCGTCGCGACCCAAGGCGCTCCATGACGCCAACGGCCCGAGCCTGGCCCTCGCCGCCCGCGGCTGGACGCTCGCCGGTCTCGACGTCGACACCGCCCTCGCCGCCTACCTCGTGCAGCCCGACCAGCGCTCCTACGACCTGGCCGACCTGACCCTCCGCTACCTCAAGCGCGAGCTGCGCCAGGACGCCGTCGACGCCGACCAGCTCAGCTTCGACGCCATGGACGACACCACGGCCAGCGACACCGCCATGCTCACCGCGCGCGCCGTCCTCGACCTCGCCGACGCCCTCGACGGCGCCGTGGAGGAGCACGGCGGCACCCGCCTGCTCAGCGAGGTCGAGCTGCCGCTGATCGGCACCCTGGTGCGGATGGAGCAGGTCGGCATCGCCGTCGACACCGACTACCTCGAGGGGCTCGAGTCCGAGTTCGGCGAGCAGGTGCGTGCCGCGGCGACCGACGCCTACGACGTCATCGGCAAGGAGATCAACCTCGGCTCGCCCAAGCAGCTGCAGGTGGTGCTCTTCGACGAGCTCGACATGCCGAAGACCAAGCGCACCAAGACCGGCTGGACGACCGACGCCGACGCCCTGCAGCAGCTGTTCGAGAAGACCGAGCACCCGTTCCTCCAGCACCTGCTGCGCCACCGCGACGTGATCCGGCTGCGCCAGACGGTGGAGGGCCTGCTCAAGACCGTGGCCTCCGACGGGCGGATCCACACCACCTACAACCAGATCATCGCGGCCACCGGCCGCCTCTCCAGCACCGACCCGAACCTCCAGAACATCCCGATCCGCACCGAGGCGGGCCGCCGGATCCGCGAGGGCTTCGTCGTGGGTGAGGGCTTCGAGTCGCTCATGACGGCCGACTACAGCCAGGTCGAGATGCGCATCATGGCCCACCTCTCCGAGGACGAGCTGCTGATCGAGGCCTTCCGCTCCGGCCAGGACTTCCACTCGATCACCGCCGCTCGCGTCTTCGACGTCGACGCGGCCGCGGTGAGCGTCGAGCAGCGGGCCAAGATCAAGGCGATGAACTACGGGCTCGCCTACGGCCTGTCCGCCTTCGGGCTCTCCCAGCAGCTGCGGATCGACACCTCCGAGGCGCGTGGGCTGATGGACGAGTACTTCGAGACCTTCGGCGGGGTGCGTGACTACCTCGGCGGCATCGTGGACGAGGCACGCCGGTCCGGCTTCACCGAGACCATCCTCGGTCGCCGTCGCTACCTGCCCGACCTCACCAGCGACAACCGTCAGCGTCGCGAGACGGCCGAGCGGATGGCGCTGAACGCCCCGATCCAGGGCTCGGCCGCCGACCTCGTCAAGGTCGCGATGCTCGGGGTGGAGAAGGCACTGGCCGAGCAGGGCCTGCGCTCGCGCATGTTGCTCCAGGTGCACGACGAGCTCGTCTTCGAGGTCGCACCGGGGGAGGCCGACGACCTCGCCGCGCTCGTCCGGGCCGAGATGGGCGGGGCTGCCGACCTCGCCGTCCCGCTCGACGTCTCGATCGGCACCGGGCGCAGCTGGCACGACGCCGCGCACTGATGGACGCGCCCGGGCAGCGTCTCAGTCCGGCGCGTGGCTCGCTGCGGGGGCGGCCCGGCTCGCCAGCCGGAGGCTGGCCAGCGTCAGCACCGCCAGCAGGACGGCGTCGACTCCCACCACCACGGTGACCAGGCCGGCGACCGACTCGACCCGCAGGCCGAGGACGACCAGCACCACGAGGGCCGCCCAGACCAGGAGGACCGAGCGCCGTGCCTGGCGTGCGAGGACGGCGTACACCTGCAGCTGGAGCATGGCCAGCACCGTGCCGAGCGCGGCGAAGACCCACAGCAGGTCCTCCACCTCGCCGAAGTCGGCGCCGCCGACGAAGAACATCGCGACGGGGGACAGCACCTTGGCCGCCACGACCGCGAGGCAGCCGAGGACGCCGATCGCCAGCAGGCTGCGCACCAGCGCTCGTTGCCGGCTCTCGGTCGACGCCATGTCCGGGAAGGCGACGACCACCACGAACTGCGGCAGGAACAGCATCACCTTGGCCATGATCAGGCCGGCGGCGTAGAGGCCGGCGTCGTGGTCGTCGAGCACCTGGCGGGCGATGACGATGTCGACGCTCGAGAGGGCGAAGTAGGCGAAGAGCACCTGCGCGTTGTGGGCGCTCTCGACCAGCATCGAGCGCCCCGAGTGCTCCGGCGGGACGACGTCCGGCGTGCGCCGGACGCGCAGCACCCACCACCCCACGAAGAGGGGGAAGAGGAAGCCGATCGCGACGCCGAGCAGCGCGCTGGTGGCGCTGGGTCGCCACAGCACCAGCGCCGTGCCGACCAGCAGGCGCGGCAGGCCCTGGGCGAGGTAGAACACCGCGAGCGCCTTCCACCTGCGCTCGCCCTGCAGGATCCCGGCCTGCCCGCCGGCCAGCGTCAGGGGCACGGCGGCGACCGCGACGACGGCGGCGGTGGCGAGGCTGTCGAGGTTGAGCAGCGCGTCGATCGCGGGGACCAGCAGGAGGAGGAGCAGACCGACGGCGAGGGAGACCTTGCCGGCGAGGGCGAGGATGGCCCGTTCGATGGCCGCGACGTTGTCCCGGTCCACCGCGATGCGGCGCGCGGCCGTGGCCTGCAGCCCGAGCGCGCCGACCTGGACGACGATGAGCAGGCTCAGGCAGGCAGCGAAGGCGCCGTACTCGCTGGGTCCGACCGCGCGGGCGGCCACGATGGTGAAGCCGTAGGTCGCGACGTTCATCGCGCTGGTGGCGACCGCGACGCGGCCCCCGCCCGACATGGCTCGGCGCACGCGTGAGGGTCCCGAGGTCGTCACGGCGCTCAACCCCAGGGTGAGGCGTCGGAGGCGGTGAAGAGGCCGACGTAGACCTGGGTGACGCACAGCGGGGCCGCGCCGGGGGCGACGGCGACGCGGAAGGACTCCACGCTGTCGGTGACCATGAACTGCACCGCGTTGAGGCCGGCCTCGAGCGACAGCTCGACCTCCCGGTCGTCCGTGGTGACCGTCGCGACCGTCGGCTCGTCGGTGAAGTAGTCCATCCGCACCGCCCAGCCCCACGGGTAGAGGTCGGCGGTGAGCGGGATGTCCGTACGCCGCCCCGGCTCGACGAGGAAGCCGCAGCGGGTGTTGGTTGCCGGCACGTTGGTCGCGGCGAGGTTCGTCACCTCGGCCACCTTCAGGCGCCCGGTCGCGTCGGGCGCGAGGAGGAGCTCGGAGGGCTCGTCGAAGCGCAGCGGGAGGTCGAGCGGGGAGAGCATCTGCTCGAGGGCGGCGTGGTCGAGGAAGACGACGGGGTCGAGGACGTTGGTCGGGGGGAACGCGTTGACGACCGCCGCGTCCCCGGCGCGCGTGCTGTCCGCCACGACGGCGTCCACCCACGGTCGGGGCGAGCGGTCGCGCACGTCGCGCCAGGCGGTGGCGTTCGCCACGACCATCGCCACGACGACGGCGCAGGCGAGGGCGCCGAGCCCGACCGCTCCCAGCCGGGCCACGACGGGCGGGAGCGTCCGCCGGGTCGCGGCCCCGGGCTGCTCGCGGACCGTGCGGGTGGTGAGCAGCGCCACGACGAGCGCCGCCACGGCGACGACGTCGGCGAACCACCGGCCCGTGGCGTCGGGGACCGGCTGGGACGGCGTCGTCGCCACCCCGAGGACCCAGGCGGCGGCGGTGCAGGTGAGCAGGGCGGCGAGGGCCGGTCCGCTGTGCCGCCGGAGGGCCAGTGCGGAGAGCACGAGGACCAGCAGGACCACGGTCAGCGCGGATGCGACGACGGGGGACAGGGGCGCGTAGCCGTCCCACCCGCTGACCGGGGCACGGAAGGGCCCGCCGAACAGGGTCGGGAGGCTGACGTCCGGAAGGTCCGTGTCCACGAGCCGGCCCCAGCCCGTGCCCCGGGTCGCCCCGGTGTCCCCGGCGCCGCGGACGGCGAGCAGCGCGACGACGTACGCCACGCTCACCGCCACCGGCAGGGCCAGGACCTTCGCGGTGGTGACGAGGCGGGCGCGCGCCGGGCCGGTCGTGAGGACCCATGCCACCAGCGCGAGGGGGACCAGCACGAGCAGCGCCCGTTGCCCGAAGCACAGTCCGAGGACGTAGCTCGCAGCCAACAGCGCCAGGTGCGTGCGCTGCTCGCCGCGGCGCAGGTGGCGCGCCGCGAACAGCACGCACAGCCCCATGGACAGCTGGACAGCCAGCACCTGGGTGCCCGCGGACCACCAGAGCCCCGGCAGCAGCAGGAGAGGGGACAGGGCGAGGAGGGCCAGCGGGACGAGCAGGCGCGCCCGCTCGCCGAAGACCTCGCGGAGGGCCAGCGCCCAGGCGAGGAGCGACCCGACGGCCAGCAGCACGATCACCAGCGTGGCCCAGCCGTGGCCCAGCGGGTCGACGGCGGTCAGCAGCCAGGTCAGCAGGCGCTGGCCGGGCACGAGGTCGCCGGCGTGGTCCTGGAACACGTAGGCGAGGAAGCCGGTCGTCTGCGTCCCCTCGAGGTGCACCCAGTCATCGGCGAACCACGACCAGCGCGACGAGGTGAAGCCGCGCCACGCGGCGGTCGCCAGGACGAGGACGAGCAGCCCGATCCGGAACCCGCTGAGGCCCGGTTCTCCGGGGCGCCCGGAACCGTGCGCGCGACTAGTACCCACGGCAACTCCATCGTGTCGGTCGGCGCGGGTGCTGGGGCGCGCCACCGCCGAACTGTATGCACCGACGGCGCCGGGCGCAGCACGAGGGGTTAACATCCACCCGGTTTCGTCTGTGAGGGAAGTGGGGGGCCGTGGCGACGATGGTCGAGGAGCACGTCTCGACCCGCCCCCGGATCACGGACTGGGCGGTCTACGCGCTCATCCTGTTCTTCTCGATGATCCAGGAGTTCGGGCGTACGACGCTGGACACCCGCATCGAGCTCACCGAGCGCCCGGCGTCGTTCCTCGCCGGCGCCTTCACCCTGTGGCACGACACCACCAACTTCGGCGAGCTGCTCAACCAGGCCTACGGCTACCTCTTCCCGCAGGGCGCCTTCTTCGTGCTGGTGGAGTGGTCGGGCCTACCGTCCTGGGTCGGCCAGCGCCTCTGGACCGCGCTCGTGCTCATCGTGGCCTTCGAGGGTGCGCGACGCTGCGCCCGGGTGCTGGGCCTGTCGTCGCACCCCGCGACGCTCGCCGGGCTCGTCTTCGCGATGAGCCCCCGCATGCTCGGGACCGTCGGCGTGATCAGCGCGGAGAGCCTTCCCGGCGCGGTCCTGCCGTGGGTCGTGCTCCCGATCCTGCTGGCCGCGCGCGGCCGGATCGGGCACGTCCGGGCGGCAGTGCTGAGCGCCGCCGCCGTGGTCTGCATGGGAGGCGTCAACGCGGTCGAGGTGATCGGGTCCTTGCCGATGCCGCTCCTCCTCGCCTGCTGGGTGGCGTGGCGTCGCCTGGTCCCGCGCTCCTTCCTGGGGTGGTGGGCCGGCCTGGTCACGCTGGCCTGCACCTGGTGGCTGCTCCCGCTCCTCGCGCTCGGGCGCTACAGCCCGCCGTTCTACGAGTACGTCGAGAGCGCCAGCAACACCACCGGCGCGATCGGCTGGTCCGAGGCGCTGCGTGGTGACTCGCACTGGGTGGCCTACATCTCGACCGGCGGGCAGGGCTGGTGGCCGGCCGCGCACGCCCTGATGTTCGACCCGCTCCTGGTGCTCGTCGCCGCGGTCGTGACCGGCATCGGCCTCCTCGGCCTCCTGCACTTCCCGGGCGTCATGCGCGCACCGATGGTGGCCGGTGCCGTCGTCGGGCTCGCAGCGCTGACCATCGCCCACGGCGGGTGGGAGGGGAGCCCGCTGTCGGCCTTCTTCCTCGACGCGCTCGAGGGCCCGCTGCAGGTCTTCCGCAACGTGCACAAGGTCGACCCGACCGTGCGCTTCGCGATCGCGATGGGCTTCGGCCACGCCGTCGCGGTCGTCATCACCCGCCTTCGCGCCTCGACGGCGTCGGACCGGGCGGCGACGGTGGTCCCGGTGCTCGCAGGTGCGCTCGTGCTCGTGCTGGGCCAGCCGTTCCTCGTCAACGACTCACGCACGCCGGGCTGGACTGCGGTCCCCGAGGCGTGGACGGAGGCCTACGACTACCTCGCCGAGCGCCAGGACGGCACCACCACTCTCGTCGTCCCGGGCTCCGGCTTCGCGTTCCAGTCCTGGGGCTGGACCTACGACGAGCCGATGCACGCCCTCGGCGACGAGGTGCGGTGGACCACCCGCAGCCAGATCCCGATCATCCCCGGGCAGTCCATCCGCGTGCTGACGGCCATCGACCGGCTGGTCTCGCAGGGCCAGGCCGACGCGAACCTGTCCGACCAGCTCGCGCGGGCCGGCATCGGTCACGTGCTGGTGCGTCGCGACCTCAACCGCGGCTTCACCTCTTCACCCCCGCCCGCCGGGGCGGGGGTCTCCCTGGACTCCGCCGGCCTGGAGAGCGTCGCGACGTTCGGCGACCCGGCCGAGGCTGGTCCCGCCGTCGAGATCTTCGAGGTCCCCGACCGGCTGCCGCGCATCCGGTCCACGGTCCGCAGCGACGTCGCCACCGTCGCCGGCTCGCCAGAGGCGTGGCTGCCCCTGCAGGGCGCCGGGCTGCTCGGTCCCGAGCGCGCGACGGTGGTCCAGGGTGACGTGGGCTGGTCCGACGAGGGCGCCACGATCGTCACCGACACCAACCAGCGGCGCGAGCGCGCCTTCGGCCGGGTGGAGGAGTCGCTGTCCACCGTGCTCGAGGACGGCGAGCTCTACCGCCTGGACCGCTCCGTGCCGGACTACCCGGTCACCCCCGGCAGCGAGCAGGTCGTGGCGACGTACGCCGACGGTGCCTCCGTCCGCGCCTCGAGCTCGCAGGGGTACGCCGACGCCTACGGCGCCGTCGTGCCCCAGGCCGGGCCGCACGCGGCCTTCGACGGCAACATCCGCACGCGGTGGGTGTCCTCCCTCAGCGGCAAGGCACGTGAACAGTGGCTGCGGGTGAGCTTCCCCGAGCCCCGCACGCTGCGCCGCGTCGGTGTCCTGCCGGTGGTCGACGACCGGTCGATGGCGCCGGTGCGGACAGTGCGGGTGCGTACGTCGCGCGAGAGCGTCGACGTCGACACCAACCCCGCCGGGGCCGTCGTCGAGGCGACCCTCGGCGGCGAGCCCGTGGAATGGGTGGAGGTCCGGGTCGTCGCGGTCGCTACGGTCTCCGAGCGCAACCAGGTGGCGATCGCGGAGGTCACCCTCGACGGCGCCTCCCTCCCGCGCACGCTCGCACTGCCCGAGCCGCTCCACCGCGGGGACGACCTGCTCCTCACCGCCGAGCCCGGGACCCGCGCCTGCCGGGCGACCGGCACGCTGCCCGAGTGCGACCTGGTCCGGGTGCGTGCGGGGGAGGAGCCCGACGGCATGCGTCGCCGGGTGGAGGTTCCCCAGGGCGCCAGCTTCACCTTCCAGGGCCTCGCCGTGGCCCGCGCGTCGCGGTCGGCCGCCCTGCTGCTCGAGCCGTTCCTGTCCGAGCAGACGGTGGGCTCCACCTCGATCCTCGGCGACGACCCGCTGGTCTCCAGCCGCTTCGCCTACGACGGCCGTCTCGACACCCACTGGGTCCCGTCCCCGCGCGACCGGCAGCCGACGCTCTTCTTCCAGTGGGGCGTGCCGCGCCGCGTCACCGCGGTGCGGCTGCCGGACGGTGGCCAGGTCGCTCCGGGCTACAACCGGATCGTGGTCCGCGGCGGCGGGCGCGTCGAACGACTCACCGTGACGGGGGAGACGACGCAGCTGCGCCGCCCCATCTACGCCGACTACCTCGAGGTGTCCTTCGTCAAGGACGAGGCCGAGGGCCTGGTCTCGGTGCCCGAGATCGACCTCGACGGCGGCGGAGTCGTCCGTCCCTTCGACCCCGACCTGCCCACCGGCTCGCAGTGCGGCCTCGGTCCGACCGTGACCGTGTCGGGCAACAAGCTGCCGACGCGGGTCGAGGGCACGCTCGGCGACGTCCTCAGCGGGGCGCCGATGAAGTTCACGACGTGCCGCCGGTGGGACCCCGACGGTGCCGGCCGGGTCACCTACGTCTCGCCCGGCACCCGCACCTTCCGCACCACCCCGACCGCGGAGTTCGACGTGGTGGCACTTGCCGGCCGCACCGCACGGCAGGGCGGCGCCGAACAGCGCCCGGTCGTGGTCGAGGACGACGACGCGGACAGCGCGAGCCTGACCGCGCGCGTCGCCGAGGGACCCGAGGCCGTGCTCTCGATGCCCTCCAACTTCAACGACGGGTGGGTCGCCCGCCTGGACGGACGCCGCGTGCCGGCAGTGCGTGTCGACGGCTGGCAGCAGGGCTGGATCGTCCCGGCCGGCGCGGGGGGCGTCCTCACGGTCGAGTTCGCGCCCCAGGGCACCTACACCCTCCTCCTCGCCGGCGGTCTCGCCGCGGCCGGCTCCCTCCTGCTCGCCGCGCTCGCGTTCCTGGTGCTCGGTGCCCGGGCACGGCGCCGGGGAGAGGTGGCGCCCTGGCGCGACCTGCCCGCGACGGGTCGGGCCTCGGCCCGCGGCCGCGTCGTCGTCGGGGTGCTGGTCGCCGTCGCGCTGGGGTGGGTCGCGGTCGCTGCGTACGCCGTCGGGTCGGTGTGGTCCGGGCGCGACCTCGGTCGGCTGCGCGGCGCGGTGCTGGCGCTCGTCGTGGGGTCCGGAGCGCTCGACGCGTGGCCGCAGCCGGTGCCGACCTCGGTGGCCGACGCACTCGCGGTGGCCGCGCTGGGCACGGGCCTGGCCCTGTGCCTGCGGTGGCCGTCCCGGACGGAGGGCACGAGATGAGCACCACGAGACCGACGACCGCCGCGACGGCCCCCCGGCGACGCAGCCCGTGGCTCGGACCGCAGGGGCTGGCCGCCGTGCTCGTGCTGGTCGTGACGGCCGGCTGGCGCGGGGTGCTGCTCGAGGGCTCCTACTTCAACCAGGACGACTACTACCTGACCTCCCGGGCGCTCGCGCAGACCACATGGTCGTGGAGCTACCTCATGGAGCCCGTGGCCGGGCACGTCATGCCCTTGCAGCACGCCACCCACTGGCTGGTCGGCCACCACCTCCCGTTCGACTGGCAGTCGGTGGCCTTCCTGATCCTGCTGCTCCAGCTGACCTGCGGCATCATCGCCTGGCACCTGCTGAGCCACCTCCTGCCGGACCGATGGGCGCGGGTGCCGCTCCTCGCCCTGCTCATGTGGGCCCCCCTCACGCTCGCGACGACGCTCTGGTGGAGCGCGTCGATGAGCCTGTGGCCGCACCTGCTGAGCGCGCTGGTCGCCACGCTGGCCCTCGTGCGCGAACGCCTCGGGCGCGGCCGGTCGTGGGTGAACATCCCGCTGTGCCTCGTGGCCTGCTTCTTCGGCCTGGCGTGGCACGAGAGGTCCGTGCTCATCGCCCCGCTGCTGGTGGGGATGGCGCTCGCGCTGTCGCCGGCCGACGGCTGGCGCCGCATCCCGGAGGCCCTGCGCCGCTTCTGGGTGCTGTGGGCGGCGTACGCCGTCGGGATGGTCGCCTACCTGTGGCTCCACGTCGAGATCACCACCGTCAGCCCGGGCGCGGCGACGGCGCGCAAGTACGTCGAGCTGTCGATCGCCTACGTCTTCGAGAACGCCCTGCCCGGACTGGTCGGGGGGCCGTGGATGGCGGAGGTGCGCGGTGGCGCGGTCGTGCCGCCCGTGTGGGTCAGCGTGCTCAGCGGCCTGCTCGTGCTGGCCGTCACGGTCGTGCTCCTGCGCCGCGGCGGCGCCGACGCACGGTGGGCGCTCCTGCTCCTCGTCGTCTACCTCGCCCTCGACCTCGCACTGGTGCTGGCCGGCCGCGTCGGCTTCGGCCGGATCCTGGGCTACGACCCCCGCTACGCCTCCGACCTCCTGCTGCCCGCCGTGCTGGCCGTCGCGCTGGCCCTGCGCAACCGGGGTCCCGACCGGAGTCCTGACCGCAGCCCCGACCACGAGTCGCGTGGCGCCGGGCGTACGAACCTGCTGCGGCGCGCCGGTGGAGCAGTGCCCGCGCTGGTGGTCACCGGGATCATCCTGGTGGCGAGCAGCTTCGGCACGGCCGTGCTCGTGCCGCACTTCCAGAACCCCCTCGACCGGGAGTACTGGACCAACGTGCGCGCCGATCTGGCCCAGGACCCCTCGCAGGTCATCGTCGACGAGTTCGTGCCGACCGAGGTCCTGCTCCGGCTGCTGGGGGAGGAGGCGCTGGCGTCCAGCGTCTTCGCGCCCCTGCCCGAGACCCCGGTCTTCGACGAGCCTGCTGCGCAGCTCCGCACACTCAGCGACACCGGCCGGCTCGAGCCGGTGGACCTCCTGCTGCCCCAGCCGATGAGGCGGGGCCCCGACCCGGGCTGCGGCTACGCGGTGTCGGACGAGCCGCGCAAGGTGCGGTTGAAGGCCCCGATCACGGGACGCTTCGTGGCCCGCATCAGCTACTTCACCGACACGCCCACCGACATGTCGGTGACCGTCGGCGACTACGAGGCACGCTTCCGCGCGCTCGAGGGACCGAACGACGTGTGGGTCGTCGTCCCGGACCAGCTGGTCTCGAGCACCTTCACGTTCGAGCAGGTCGGCCCGGCAGCCGACACCGAGGACGCCGACGGGGACGACCCGGGCGGCACGGTCTGCATCGCCGGTCTCGTCGCGGGCGTGGCGGAGGGCTCCTGACCGTGGAGGGCTCGCGGCAGCTCCCTCGTACGCGGGTGGCGGCCGCCGCGCCCGATCTCGTCGCCGCCGGCGTGAGCGTCGTGGTCGCCCTCGTGGTGCTGGGGCCGGCCCTGCTCGCGCCGGGCTCGGTGCTGCGCGGCGACATGGTCTTCGTGCCGCAGCAGCCGTGGAAGGACGCCTGGCTCGGACTCGACGGAAGCGTGCCGCGGGCCGTGCCGATGGACGCCCTCGTGTCCCTCGCCACGCAGGTGGTCCCGGGAGGGTGGCTGCAGAAGGTCCTGCTGCTGACCTCCTTCGTCGCGGCCGGCACCGGGATCGCACGCCTGGTGCGCCACGTGGTCGGCGCGTCCTCCTGGGCCGTGGTCGCCGCCGTCGCGGCGTACCTGTGGAACCCGTGGGTCGTCGAGCGGCTCTCGATCGGGCAGTGGGCGACCGTCACCGGCTACGCCCTGCTCCCGTGGGTGGTCCTGGCCGCGTGGCGGGTGCGTGACGACGCGACGCGCTGGCCTGCCCTGCTGGTGACCCTCGTGCTCAGCGCCGTGTGCAGCCCCTCGAGCGGGCTCACGGCCGCGCTCGTCGCCCTGGCCGTCGTGGTCACCCGATGGCGTGCGGTGCTGGTCGTGGTGGCGGGTGCCGGCGTGGCCAACGCCCCGTGGCTGGTGCCCGGGCTCACGTTGGGTGACCGGGTCGACCTGGGCGGTGCGGGCGGGTTCGCATCCTTCGGCGCGCGCGCCGAGTCGTCCCTCGGGGTGCTACCCAGCGTGCTCTCCCTCGGGGGCATCTGGAAGGAGAGCGTGGTGCCGGCCGAGCGGACGTCCGAGCTGGTCGTGGCGGCGGCGCTGCTCGTCAGTGCGGTGGCGGTGCTCGCCCTGGTCCGTGCCCGCGCCGACTCCGGGCTCACGCGGTCCTTGCTCGCGACCGGTGCCGTCGCCGTCGCGCTCGCGGTCGTGCCCGCCTGGGCGCCGGACGCCCTCGCCGACGTCTCCCGCGTGGTGCCCGGGACGTCGATCCTGCGTGACTCCCACCGCTATCTCGCCCCGCTCGCCCTCGTCCTGGCGCTCGGCGTGGCCCTCGTCGTGGTGGGCCTGCGCCGCCGGACCGCCGCGGGGCAGGAGGGCCTGCTGGTGCCCACGCTGGCGCTGGTCGCGGCGCCGGTGCTGCTGCTGCCCAGCGCCGTCTGGGGGCTCACCGGCGACCTCCGACCGGTCAGCTACCCCGCCGAGTGGGACACCGTGTCGGCGATCCTCGCCGAGGACGAGGCCGCCGGGTCCGGGGACACGATCGTGCTCCCGTGGGTCGGCAGCTACCGCCGCCTCGGCTGGAACGACTCCAGGGCCTCCCTCGACCCGGCCCCGAGGCTGCTGCCGGGCGAGGTGCTCATCGACGACCGGATCGTGCTGCCCGACCGCGTCCTGCCGGGGGAGGACCCCCGCGCAGCGCAGGTGACCACGGCGCTCGAGGAGGCAGACGCCGCGCAGGCCCTGCGCGAGACCGGCGTGCGGTGGGTCCTGGTGGAGAAGCCCGTGCCCCCGGCGTACGACGCCCCGCCCGGCACGGTCGTCCACGACGGACGCTGGCTCACCCTGGTCGACCTCGGGCCCGCGGCGCAGGTCGTCGACCCGCGGGCGGGCGGCACCGCGCGCACCGCCCTCATTCTGGCGGCCGACGGAATCGCGCTGGTGGGACTCTTCGTGGCAATCGTCACGTTCGCCCGTCGCAGGGGCTATGCTCCCCTCGGCCGGACTGGCGAGTAACTAACCGTCGCGGCCTCATTCTGGGAGGGTTCTTGTGAACAGCATCGTCATCTCTGGTGTGTCCGGCCTCGTCGCGGCACTCGTCGTCTCCGTGGGCGGCGTCAACGCGGTGAAGTCCATGACCGCCGGTGAGCCCGTCGCGCAGTCCTCCATCGGCGGGTACGCAGACGAGTGACCGCCCGACCTGCCGAGGTCGGCGGGAACGCCGGGCACGCGGCCGGTCCGATGATCCAGGTCGTCGTCCCGGCCTACAACGAGGCGCAGCGCCTGCCGCGCACCCTCGTCCTCCTCGGCTCCTGGCTGGGTGAGGCGCATCCTGAGTGGACCGGTCGCCTCGAGGTCCTGGTCGTCGACAACGCCAGCACCGACGGCACCGCCGACGTCGCGCGGATGCTGTCGACCCCCCAGGTCCCGGTCTCGGTGCTGCACTGCCCCGAGCCCGGCAAGGGTGCCGCGGTCCGTGCGGGCATCCTCGCCACCACCGCCGACCTCGTCGCCTTCGTCGACGCCGACGGGGCCACCTCGTTCGACGCCTTCACGCAGGCGGTGGAGCACATCCGCCGCGGTGCGGACGTGGCCATCGGCTCGCGTGCGGTGTCCGGCTCGGTGACCATGGCGCGCCACAGCGGCCTCCGTGAGCGCGGAGCGGCGGCCTACCGCTGGTGCACCGCACGACTGGTCGACGACGTGCGCGACACCCAGTGCGGCTTCAAGGTCTTCCGCGGGCCGCTCGCCCGGCAGGTCTTCGCCGACACGCACACCGCCGGGTTCTCCTTCGACGTCGAGGTCCTCGGCCGCGCGCAGCTGCTGGGCGCCAGCATCGCGGAGTTCCCCGTCACCTGGGTCGACGTGCCCGGCTCGACCTTCGACCCCGCCCGGCACGGCGTGCAGTCCTTCGCCCAGCTCGCCGGGATCGCGCTGATGCTGCGACGTGCCCAGCGACGCGCCTCGACCGGCGCGTCTGTCGAGGCGCCGGTGAGCACCCTCGTGCGACCCGCGTCGGCCGACCTCGCGCTGGATGCCTGAGCCACGCCCCCTCGACGGCGTCCGTGCGGTCGTCGTCAACTGGCGCGACCTCGACCACAGCCTCGCCGGCGGGTCGGAGCACTACGCGTGGGAGTACGCCCGCGCGCTCCGGGAAGCCGGCGCGCGCGTGGAGTTCCTCACCGCCCGTGACCGGCACCAGGACGCGACCGACGAGCGTGACGGGATCCCGGTGCGCCGCGGTGGCAGTGCGATGACGTTCTACCCGTGGGCCGCCTGGCAGCTGCTGCGACGCCGTCGTCGTCTCGACGTGGTCATCGACCCCGAGTGCGGCATCCCGACCTTCTCGCCGCTCTTCGTGCGCCGTCGGACCGCGGTCGTGCTGCTCGTCCACCACGTGCACCAGGAGCAGTTCCGCACCTACTTCCCGCGCCCGCTCAGCACGCTGGGGAGGTGGCTCGAGGGCTGGCTGATGCCGCGCGTCTACCGCTCCGTGCCGACGTACGCCGTCTCCCGGTCCACCGCCGAGGAGATGCGCGAGCTCCTCGGGTGGACGCGCCCCATCGGGATCCTCCAGAACGGTGCGACCGACCGCGCGGGGGAGTCGCACGCGGGCCCCGGCGCACCCACCCACGTCGCCGTGCTCGGCCGCCTGGTGCCTCACAAGCGGGTCGACGCGGTGGTGCGCGCGATCGTCTCGCTCAAGCCCGAGCTCCCCGACCTGCGCCTCGACGTCATCGGCCGCGGCCCGGAGGCCGACGCGCTGGCCGCGCTGGTCGCCGAGCTGGACGCGGGCGACTACGTGACCCTCCACGGCTACCTCCCCGACGAGGAGCGTGACGGCGTGCTGGCGCGCAGCGGGCTGCACGTGTGCGCCTCCGACGCCGAGGGCTGGGGGCAGGTGGTCATCGAGGCCGCCGCGCACGGCCTGCCGACGGTGGGCCGCGACGTGCCCGGCCTGCGGGACTCGATCGTCGACGGGGAGACCGGGTGGTTGGTCGAGGCCGAGTCGGGCGAGCGGCTGCCCGAGGTGCTGGCCGCGCGCATCCGTCACGCCGTCACCGTGCTCGAGGACGCCACCGAGCGGGAGAGGCTGGTCGCGGGCTGTCGCCGGTGGGCCTCGGGCTTCACCTGGGAACGGATGCACGCCGAGGCGGTGACGGCCACTGTGGCTGCCCTGGAGCGGCGCGACCTACCCGCGAGTTCTACTCGCGCGTAACTCCTTGACACAACATGTGTCAGACACGGTGCCAAGGGGTGATCCCGCTGCTACTGTGACGCTCGATCTGCGGCCAGCAGGCGCTTCGGAGGGAGAACAGATTCACATGCGACGTATCCTCGGCCCCGTTTTGGTGGGGCTCGGCTGCTTCTTCTTGGCAGTCGCTCTCCTGGTGCGATTCTACGCCTACCCCGAGCTGGCGGTGGCACCGGTGAACCAGAACAGTGTCACCAAGCTCCAGGCAGAGGACGCCACCTACTTCAACACCTCCACCCTCTCCGAGGAGCAGACCGACCTGTCGGTGCAGAACCTCACCCTGGGTGACGCCGAGGCGACCGAGGAGGCCGGCGACGACGTACGCGTGTGGTTCGGCTCCACGTCCATCCGCGCGGCGGACGGCACCATCATCTCCCGCAGCCAGGAGCGCGTGGCCTTCGGCGCCACCGACGGCGCGGCCGTCAACTGCTGCGAGGCCTTCAGCGAGACCACGGAGGGTGAGCGCACCGCCGCCAACCGCGAGGGCCAGGTCTACAAGCTGCCCTTCAACACCCAGAAGCAGACCTACCAGTGGTGGGACGGCACGCTGGGCGAGTCGGTCGACATGGAGTTCGTCGAGGAGACCGACGTCGACGGCCTGACCGTCTACCGCTTCGAGTCCGACGTCCCGGCCACCGAGGTCGGCACGCGCGAGATCCCGGGCTCGCTGGTCGACTCCGACGAGCCGTCCGTCACGGCCACCACCATCTACGAGAACAGCAAGACGCTGTGGGTGGAGCCCGAGACCGGCGCCATCGTCGACCGCAACGAGAGCACCCGCACCAGCCTGGAGTACGAGGGTGAGGAGGCGGTCGTCGCGACCGACGCCAACCTCGAGTACACCGACGAGACCGTCGCGACCAACCGCGAGGACCTCGGCGACCTGGGCCAGCAGCTCTCGCTCGCTCGCACCACCGCGCCCATCGTGCTCGGCGTCCTCGGCCTGCTGCTGCTCGGCCTCGGCATCCTGCTCGCACGTCGCCGCAGCGCCGACCCGAAGGCCGCCTGACCCTCCCCGAAGACGTCAGGGAGACGGCCAGCCGTCTGACACCTCAGCCTCGTGGCCCGGGCTTGCTCGCCCGGACCACGAGGCTGATGCCGTTCCTGCCGCTGACGGGCAGGAACGACTCGAGCGCGACGGCGGCACGCAGGCCGGCGTTGAGCACGGGGTGCACGGGCTCCATCTCGCTCTCGCTCTCCGAGTGCCGGCGGCGCCGCGCCTTGGCCACCGGGCGCAGGAGGACGTTCCACGAGCGGACGTCGTCGACGTGCAGGCCCACCGACTCCACGAGCGCGACGAGGCCCTCGCGGTCGTAGCGGCGGACGTGGCCGAGCGCGACGTCGTGTCCGCTCCAGAGATCCATCCCGGCGGGGACCGCGACGAGCAGGCGTCCGCCCGGGCGCAGGACGCGGGCGGCCTCCGCGGCCACCTCGTCGTCCTCGACGACGTGCTCCCACATGTCGGTCGACATGACCAGGTCGAACGTCTCGTCGGGGAAGGGCAGGTGGCGCGCGTCGCCGCGCAGCACGGGGAGCTGTCGGGCACGGGCGAGCCTCGCCGCGGCGGGGGAGTACTCCAGCCCGGTCACCGACCAGCCGAGGTCGCGCAGCACGGCGGTGTTGCCGGCCGACCCGCAGCCGACGTCGAGGGCGCGGCCCGGTGGGACCTGGCGTACCAGGCGCCGGACCAGCGCCCGGCGGCCGGCGTACCACCAGTGCTTCTGCTCGAGCTGGGCCGACTTCCGGATCTCGTCCTCGTCCACGCGGGCGAGCCTAGAGCACCTGCTTCGGCCCATCCGCCCACCGCCCGGGGGCGACCTCACTAGGATTCGGCCATGGTCACCCAGGACGACGTCGACAGGTTCGCAGAGCAGTTCGACGCCATGGCGGCCAACATCGAGCAGGCGCTTCTCGGCAAGGACCACCTCGTGCGGCTGACGCTGACCTGCCTGGTCGCCAACGGCCACATCCTGCTGGAGGACTACCCCGGCACGGGCAAGACGATGCTCGCCCGTGCGCTGGCCAACACCATCCACGGCTCCCACGCCCGCATCCAGTTCACCCCCGACCTGCTTCCCTCCGACGTCACCGGCGTGACGGTCTTCGACCAGCAGACCTCGCGCTTCGACTTCCACCCCGGCGCGGTGTTCCACAACCTGCTCCTGGCCGACGAGATCAACCGGGCCTCGCCCAAGACGCAGTCGGCGCTGCTCGAGGTGATGGAGGAGGGACACGTCACCGTCGACGGGGTGACGCACGACGTGCCTCGCCCCTTCATGGTGATCGCCACGCAGAACCCGATCGAGCAGGCGGGGACCTATCGACTGCCCGAGGCCCAGCTCGACCGCTTCCTCGTCAAGACCTCCGTCGGCTACCCCGACGCCGACGCCACCGAGACGCTGCTGCGCGGCAGCGCCATCCGCGACCGTGCGGGCCTGGTGTCCCCGGTGGCGGGTCTCGGTGACATCACCGCGATGGGCGAGGTGGCCGACCGCATCCACGTCGACGACGCGCTCATCCGCTACGTCCGGCTCGTCGCGGAGGCGACGCGGGACCACCCCGACGTGCGCGTCGGCCTGTCTCCCCGCGGTGCGCTGGCGCTCATCCGGGTCGCGAAGGTGTGGGCCGCCGCCGCGCGCCGGACGCACGTCGTCCCGCAGGACGTCGCGACCCTGGCGACCCCCGTCCTCAACCACCGGCTCCTGCTTCGTCCCGAGGCCGTGTTCGGCGACACCACGGTGGAGGCGGTGATCGACGACGTCGTCGCGTCGGTCGCCGCACCCACCGGTCGCGGGTGATGGCGCTGCCGGTGCTGAGCGGCGCCCTGGCGGCCGTCCGGCGACGGGTCACCGCGACCGGGTGGGGCCTGGGTGGGCTCGCGCTCGTGGCGGCCTGGCTGGGGGAGCGCTACCAGTGGACGGAGCTCGTCCACCTCGCGGCCACCATCGGGGTCGTGCTGGGGCTGGGTGCGGTGACGGTGCTGCTGCCCCGGCGCGCGTTGGTCGAGCTGGACCTGCGACCCTCCCGCGTCACGGTCGGCGACGGCGCAGTGGCGGCACTCGACATCCGCGCCCACCGGGTGCCGCTGGTGGCGCCCACCTTCGTCGTGCCCACCGCGGGGGAGTCGCGTGGCGTACGTCCTGCGCTGGTGACGGCAACCCGCCCGGCGCGGGTGGACCTGGTGCTGCCCACCGAGGAGCGCGGCATCGTGGACGTGGGCCCGGCGGTCCACGTGCGCACGGACCTGTTCGGAGCCTTCCGCCGTGAGCGCGCGGTGACCCCGTCCCTGCTCCTGCACGTGCGCCCGAGGATTGTGCACCTGCCGTCCCTGTCGGCCGGGATGGTGCACGACCTGGAGGGGGTCGCGAGCGACCGGCTCACGGCCAGCGACCTTTCCTTCCACGCGCTGCGCGAGTACGTGCCCGGCGACGACCCGCGCCACGTGCACTGGAAGTCCTCGGCGCGTGCCGGATCGCTGCTCGTGCGCCAGTTCCAGCTCACCCGCCACAGCCACGCCTCCGTGCTCCTCGACCCCCACCGGGGCAGCTACGCCGACGCCGAGGAGTTCGAGCTCGCGGTCTCGGCCGCCACGTCCGTCGCCGTCCGTGCGGCGCAGGACGGCTTCGAGGTGGCGTTCGCCTGCGGTGACGACGTGACGGTGACGACCGAGGTCTCCGCGCTGCTGGACCTGGCCTGCCGGTTCACGTGGGGCACCAACGACCTCCAGCACACCTGCGCCCGGGTCTCGGGCGGGATGGGTGGCAGCAGCCTGGTGGCCACGGCGACCGGGAGCCGGTCCGACGAGGCGGCCGTGCGGCGCGCCGTCAGCCACTTCCCGACGTCCGCCGACGTGCTCGGCGTGCGCGCCGAGCTGGGCGCGGAGCCCCGCACCGTGCGCAGCGGCCGGTCCACCTCCCTCGTGGTGGCCGACCTCCCGCAGCTGGCGCCCCTGCTCGCGAAGAGCCTCGGATGACGACCGCGGAGCGTGCTCCCGGTGCGCGTCCGGCACCCCGCCCGACCTCCTGGGCGGACGTGGTGGCACCGGTGGTCCTCGTGCTGGTGGTCCTGACCGCGCTGGAGGGCAGCTACGCCGACCGCTCCTACCTCGTCGTCGGTGGCCTCGGCGCCGTGATGGCCGCGGCGCTCGCGACGGTCGCGTGGACCCAGGGCCGCTCGCGCTCGGAGCTCGTGCTCACCCTGCTGGTGCTCTTCGCCCCGCTGGGAGCGCTGGTCTCGCGCCACGAGGGCGACCTCGTCACCGTCCCGGGGCCGGACTCCATGTCAGCGGTGCTCACCGGCGCGGTGACCGGCCCGGGCGAGCTCCTGAGCACCATCCCCCCGGCCGACGCCGCGGGCGCGCCGCTGGTCCTCACGTTCATCCTCGGCTACGTCCTGGCCGGGAGCTGCGCGGCGCTGGCGCTCTTCAGCCGGCGACCCGTCCTGCCGCTGCTGCCCGTCCTGCTGGGACTCGTGCTCACCACCCTGCTCGGCGTGCAGGACCCCGGCCTCGACGGCGTACGCCTGCTGGTGCTGGCCGCGACCGCGATCGCCTGGTCCTCGGCACGCGGGCAGCGGTCGGGCCCGACGAGCGTGCGCAACGCCGGCGCCGTCCGGTCCCTCGTCGCGCTGGTGGTGGCCGGGGGTGTCGCCGCGCTGCTCGGGACCGTCATCGACCCGCCGGCGCCGGCCGCCGACGACCAGCGGTGGGTGCTGCGCGGGCAGGTCGGCGACGGGGAGGACGTGTCCCGCCTGGACAACCCGCTGTCGCGCTTCCGCATCTTCACCCGCCAGCTGCCCGGCACGCCCGGCAACGTCTTCAACGAGACCCTCCTCAAGGTCTCCGGGCTGCCGCGCGACACCCCGATGCGGTTCGTCACGCTCGACGTCTACGACGGCACGACCTGGAGTCCCGGCAACCGGACCGTGGAGGGCCGCAGCGACTCCCTCTTCCTCCGCATCGGCCAGGAGGTCGCCGCGCCGCTGCGCGGTCGTGCAGCGACGGTGGAGGTCAGCGTGCGCCGCGCCTACGAGGGCAGCAGCTGGCTCCCGCTCGCTGGGCAGCTGACCTCGCTCGAGTTCACCTACCTCGACGGCCGCGCCCAGCGCGAGGACGTGAGGTACAACCCCGCCACGCTCACCGCGATGGTCCGCGGCGGGCTGGTGCGTCGCGACGACTACGCGTTCACGGCCGTCCTGCCCCGCTCGGAGCTGCGCGTCGAGATGGTGCCCTACCGGCGCGGCCGCAACCAGCCCGCGGGCCGCTTCCTCGACGACGCCCTCACCCCGTGGCGCCAGGCGTCCCTCACCCCGATGCAGCGCGTCTTCAGCGTCGCCGACTACCTGCGCACCAACGGGCGCTACAGCGACGGCGCGGAGTCGTGGGAGCAGCGCTTCACGGCCGGCCACGACGCCGACCGGCTCGGGGCGGGGTTCTTCGAGGCCGAGCAGATGGTGGGCGACCACGAGCAGTACGCCGCCCTGCTCGCGCTGGCGGCGAACCGCCTGGGCGTGCCGGCGCGGGTCGTGGTGGGTGCGGTGCCGGGCGACGACGGGCTCGTGCGTGGGAGCGACGTGACGACGTGGGTGGAGGTGCGGGTGGCCGACGGCTCGTGGCGCGTCCTGCCGGCCGAGCTCTACCTCAGCACGCGGGCGCCGCGACGCACCGATCCGCCCAAGCAGGACCCGGGCGCGTTCGTGGTCGCGGAGGAGGCGGCTGCGGAGAAGGAGGAGGGTCCCCGTGCCGAGCCGCCTACGGCCGAGGCCGAGCGGGAGACCCTGCGGCCGACCGCGGAGCCGGAGGGCTCACCGGTGCCGGGCATCCTGGCGGGGGTGCTCGCGGCCCTCGTGCTGGTCGGCGCCGTGCCGGCGGCCAAGTGGGTGCGCCGGCGCCGGCGGCGTACGTCGCGATCGCCGTCCTACCGGGTGGCGGGCGCGTGGCAGGAGCTGCTCGACCTGGTCGTGGACCTCGGCCACCCGGTGCCTGAGGGCGCGCCGCGGCCCACGCAGGCCGCGGTCCTCGGGCGGGGCGTCGACCTCGCCCGGATCGCGGACGGTGTCTTCTCGTCGACGCCACCCGGCGAGGACGAGGTGTCGCGCGCGTGGGACCTCGTCGCCGAGGAGCGCCGCGACCTCCTCGCGCACCACGGCGTCCGGGGGCGGCTGCGGGCCTGGTGGGGACCGGCGTCGCTGCGGGGCACTGTCAGGACGGCGGTGCGGCGGGCGTTCTCGGCTCCGACGCAGGACGCGCCGTCGACGCCCGCCCGAGAGCAGGCCGGCGAGCTCGTGGGGCGGTGAGCCCGGGATCACGCACGACGGGCGGCCACCACGACGGAGGAGCCGAACGGCAGGTCGCGGGTGCGGAGCACGCGCTCGTCGACGCGGGTGGCGCGCAGCAGCGCCCGCTCGACCAGCGGGTTGACCTGCGGGAGCTCGGGCTCGGTGCCCGAGGACGCGGGCGTGCCGACGCGACGCTCGCTGAGGCGGCGCCGCAGCCGGTCCGCCGCGAAGGCCGGAAAGGTCGCCCCGAAGGCGTACGTCGCCCGCTCGACGCGGAGCCCCGCGCCTGTCACGGCGTCCACGGCGCGGCGCCTGGTGTAGCGGCGGTGGTGGTGGTTGGCCTCGTCGAAGCCGGTCCACGCCCACTGGTAGGCCGGCACCGACATCAGGAAGACGCCGCCCGGGGCCAGCACGCGCGCGGCCTCGGACAGGGCGAGCGCCTCGGGCGCGCAGTGCTCGATGACGTCGAAGGCGGCCACCACGTCGAAGGACGCGTCGGCGAAGGGGAGCGCGGTCGCCGACCCGCACACGCCGCCGGGGACGAGTCCCCGCGGGTCGATGTCCATCGCGACCTTGAGGTCCGAGGCGGCCAGCCAACCGACGCTCGGACCGTCGGCACTCCCGACGTCGAGGACCCGCCGAGCGCCCGCGGCGTACGGCTCCAGGACGGTCTGCAGCAGCCGGGCGCGGGCGGTGTACCACCAGTACTCGGGCGCGTTGAGCGACGGGGAACCTGCCGTGTTCATGGCGCGAGTGTGTCAGGTGGATGCTAGTTTTCCGTGGTGACCGAGGCGCCCGCACCATCCCCTCGGCACACCGTCGCGGTGGTCATCCCCGTCTACCAGGGTGAGCAGACCCTGCGAGCGGTCGTCGAGGAGCTCGCGCCGCTCTTCACGCCACAGTTAACCGCCGGGGGCCACGACCTGGTGGTCGCCGAGGTCCTGCTCGTGCACGACAACGGCCCGGACGACTCACCCCGCGTGATGAGGTCGCTGGCCGAGGAGTTCCCGCAGGTGCGCGCCGTCTGGCTCACGCGCAACTTCGGCCAGCACGCCGCGACGCTGGCGGGCATGGCGTCGTCGGGCAGCGACTGGATCGTCACGATGGACGAGGACGGCCAGCACGACCCCGAGGCGATCCCGCGCATGCTCGACACCGCGATGAGCGAGCAGGCGGGTGTGGTCTACGCCAAGGCCACCAACCCTGCCCCCCACGGCGTGCTGCGCAACCTGGCCTCGCGCTCGGCGAAGGCGGTCGTGCAGCGGCTGGTCCCCGGCCCCGACATCGTCAGCTTCCAGAGCTACCGCCTCGTCCTGGGCGACATCGGCCGCAGCGTGGCGGCCTACTCCGGTGCGGGGGTCTACCTCGACATCGCGCTGGGGTGGGTCAACTCGCGGGTGGCGACCTGCCCGGTCGAGCTGCGGGCCGAGGGCGGCCGCCCGTCGGGCTACTCCACCCGTGCGCTCGCCTCACACTTCTGGCGCCTCGTGCTGTCGTCGGGCACGCGTGCCCTGCGGCTGGTCTCGCTGCTCGGCGTCTCGGTCGCCGTGCTGGGTGTCGTCTTCGCCATCGGCGCCGTCATCGGCCGCCTGCTCGGCACCATCGACGAGCCCGGCTGGACCTCCGTGATGGTCGTGATGCTGCTGGGAGTCGGCACGGTGCTGTTCTCCCTCGGGGTGATCGCCGAGTACGTCGGCGTCTCGGTGAACACCTCCATGGGGCGGCCCAACTACCTCATCACCGGCGACCGGAGCCAGGGACCGCTGGGCCGACGGCCGACCGCGATCCCGCATGACTGAGGCGCACCCGCCCCTCCCTGTCCTGTGGGTCGTCGGGGCCGGAGGCCTGCTCGGCTCGTCGGTGGTCGCCGCCGCAGCCGCGTCCGGGACCGTCGAGGTCTGGGCGCCACCGCGTCCGGTCGCCTGGGTGGCGGCGGACGCGACCCGCGTGAGCCTGGAGGAGATGGCGAAGGAGTTCCTCGCCCATGCCGCAGGGCGCCCGTGGTGGGTCGCGTGGTGCGCGGGCGCCGGCGTCTCCGGCACGTCGGCGGCGGACCTGGCGCGCGAGGTCGACGCCTTCGCGCACCTCCTGGCCAGCCTGCGCGAGGCAGGAGCGGGACCACAGGGGTCGCTGTTCCTGGCGTCCTCGGCCGGCGGGGTGTACGCCGGCTCGGCCGACCCGCCCTTCGACGAGGCGACGGTGCCGGTCAGCATCTCGCCCTACGGCGACGCCAAGCTCGCGCTCGAGGACCTCGCGCGCGACTTCCAGCGCGCCACGTCCTCCTCGCTGCTGATCGGCCGCATCGCGAACCTCTTCGGTCCCGGCCAGGACCTGACCAAGCCCCAGGGGATCATCTCGCAGCTCTGCCGGGCGCACCTGCTGCACCGGCCGCTGTCGATCTATGTCCCGCTCGACACCATGCGCAGCTACGTCTACGCCCCCGACTGCGGCGCCATGGTGGTCGCCGGCCTGCGGCGCCTCGACGGCGCCGCGGCAGGCGGCGGGCGGTCGGTGGTCAAGGTGATGGCCGCCCCGCACGCGGTGTCCGTGGGGTTCGTGGTCTCGGAGTTCGCCCGCGTCGTCAAGCGGCGTCCGCTGGTGACCTTCGGGTCGTCCTCGACGTCGGCCTTCCAGGCCCGTGACCTGCGGGTGCGCAGCGTGGTGTGGCCCGAGCTCGACGCGCTGGCGGCGACCCCCTTCGTGGTCGGGCTCACCGCCACGCTCGAGCACCTGCGCAGGTCGGTCGCCCTGGGCCGCCTGGCCTGACTCGCCCCGGGGGACCCCGCGGCACACGGTCAGCCGCTGGGTGCCTCGAGCTCGTCGTGGATGCGGCGCCCGAGGGCCTCGAGCGTGGCGGACGGGTGCCGGCCGCCGCGGCCGCGCAGGGTGACGACGGTCGACCCGCGCAGCCCCACCCCGCCCACGGACACGCCACTGCCGCCTCCCGTGACGGGGTAGAAGGCCAGGTCCTCGACGTCGGGTGCGTCGACCTCGCCGAGGTGGGAGACCAGCAAGGTGGACCCGAGGCGGGGCGACAGCACCCCCATCGCGACGGTGGCGACGCGTCCGGTGAGGGACGGCCCGCCACCCGTGCCGGGTGGCGGCGGCTCGGGAGCAGCCTCGCGGATGGCGGCCCGCACCTCGGGGAGGGACAGTCGCTCCACTCCGCGGAGCCTGAGGAGCGTGCTGTGGTCGCCGACGACGGGGACCTCGCCCCCCGACCGGGAGGCGCCGATCGCGACGGCGACCCGCGACGTACGCACTCCGGCAGCACGGTTGTGGGCCGTGACGCCCCGGACAGCCGCGTGGGTCAGCTCGGCGACCGAGAGCCTGCGCGCCACCGTGAAGCGGGCGAACGCCTCGCCAGCCTCGCGCGCCCCCGTCGCTGTGGGCGCGGCCACCGGGGCCGGCGGTGCGAGCAGCGCCTCTGCGAGCCGTCGGACCGTGGAACCGAGCGCCGACCCGCGTACGTCGCGATCGCCCACGCCACGGGCCGACGACGTGGCCCCCGCGCCCGTCGCCGCCTCCAGCAGGGCCAGGAGCCCCAGTCCGTCGCAGTGCTCGTGCTGGGCGCCGAGGGTGATGCGGTTCGCGGTGGTGGCTGCGCGGACCCCAGCGGTCCCCGGCGCGACGACCTGCTGGAGCGCGTCCGGGCCGGCGGCGGGGGTGGCCACAGCTCCCGGGAACCCGGCGGAGGCGAGGCCCGCTGCGACCCGGGCTCCGTCCACCGGCTCCCGCAGGTGCGCGTCGAGGGCGATCACCCACGCGACCGTCGGGTCCGCCACCCAGGCGCCGGTCGTCACCGGTCTGCCACGTGTGCGACGAAGATCGCGGTCCCGGGCGTCAGCACCCCGCGGGCACGCGACCACCCACCCCACACGCGGTCGTGGTCGGCCGGCCACTCGGGCTCCACGAGGTCGGAGAGGACGAACCCGTGGCCGGCGAGCAGGCGTACCCAGTCCCCGATGGTCCGGTGGTGCTCGACGTAGGACACCACGCCGGTGGCGTCGTCGATCTCGACGTAGGGCGTGCGGTCCCAGTAGGACTGGGTGGCCGTCAGCCCCGCCTCGCCGGGATCGTCGGGGAACATCCATCGGGTGGGGTGGGTGACCGAGAAGGCGAAGCGGCCGCCCGGACGCAGCACGCGGGCGACCTCGACCACCGCGTCCTCGATGTCGCTGACGAACTGGAGCGCACCGAAGGAGCAGAAGACGACGTCGAAGCTCGCCGGGGCGAAGGGGAGGTGGGTGGCGGTACCCCGTACGGACGGGACGGCGACGCCGGTCTCCTCGTCGAGCCGCAACGAGTGCTGCAGCTGCCGGTGGGAGAGGTCGAGGCCGAAGCCACGACCGCCGCGGGTGCGCACCCAGCGCGAGCACTGCCCGGCCCCGCTGCCGACCTCGAGCACGTCGAGGTCGGCGACGTCACCGAGGACCCGGAGCTCCTCCTCGGTGTGGCCCTCCGGCCCCCACACGAAGCCGGCGTCGCCCAGGAAGGTGCCGTGGGTCGCCTGGTACTCGTCGGCGTAGCGGTCCCAGTCGGGGCCGTTGGCGCGACGCGACTCCTGCTCGGAGACCGATCGGCGCTCGACGCGGACCGACTGGGGCAGGTGATCGTCCACGGGCACAAGCCTAGTGCGGCGCCCACGGCACGACCGGGTCGCCGGGCAGGTGCCTGCCCGGGGACCCGGTCGTCGTTGCTCCCCTCAGCCGATCCCGAAGGAGTCGCCGAGGCGGCCCGCGATCCGGCCGCTGCGGATCCGCGGGTCACGCGGTCCCGAGCGCCAGTCGGCGGGGTTGGACTTCGCCTTCACCTCGGCGCCGTCGCGGACGCCGCCCTTGTCGGTGTCGCACTTGGACGGGTCGGTCCGGTCCTTGCCGAAGCGCTTGTTGGCCTTGCCGGTCAGCTCGACCTTGTCCTTCAGTCCGTCGCGGTCGGTGTCCTTCTTCGTCGGGTTGGAGCGGGTCTTGCCGATGACGAAGGTCTTCTTCTTGGTCCGCACCTTCTGCTTGATCTTGTAGCCGCGGACCTCCTTGCCGTCGGTGAGGCCGTCCTTGTCGGTGTCCTTCGACAGCGGGTCGGTGCGGACGAGGATCGCCGTACGCGCCTTCTTGCCGCAGACCTCGAAGCGCTCCTTGATGCGCACGCCGCTGACCTCGCGACCGTCGGTGATGCGGTCGTTGTCGGTGTCGCGGTCCTTGGGGTCGGTCCCGTGGACGTTGACCTCGGCGCCGTCGCTCAGTCCGTCGTTGTCGGTGTCCGCGTCGAGCGGGTCGGTGCCGTGGACGTTGACCTCCTGGCCGTCGGTGAGGCCGTCGTTGTCGGTGTCGGGGTTGTTCGGGTCGGTCCCGATCGTCCCCTCCTGGCCGTCGGGCAGCCCGTCGCCGTCGGTGTCACCCGGCGGCGGGGGCGTCGGCGTGGTCGGGCCGACGATCGTGAAGGACACGGTGTCGGCAGCGCTGACGTTGCCGTCGGCGTCCGCCTGGGTGGCGCTCACGGTGTGCGGCCCGAGGGGCAGCGCGACCGTGGACGAGCACGACCACGTGCCGTTGGTGGCCACGACCGCGGTGCAGAGGACGGTCGAGCCCTCCACGACGGTCACGGTGGCGCCGGGCTCACCCGTGCCCGTGATCAGCGGCGTGGTGTCCTGGACCGACGCGCCCTCGGCAGGCGCGACGATCACCGGTGCGGCCGGCGGGACGGTGTCGCCGCTGTCCGGCACGATCGTGACGGTCGTCGTCGCGGTGTCGGTGTTGCCGGCCGGGTCCTCCGCGGTGACCGTGAGGGTGTGCTCGCCGGGAAGCAGCGGCAGCGCGGGGTCGCACGACCAGGTGCCGTCGGACTGCACGGTCGTGGTGCAGACCGTGAGCCCGCCCTCGGTGACGGTGATCGACGCGCCGGCCTCGCCGGTGCCCGACACTGCCGGTGTCGGGTCGGAGGTGCTGGACCCGTCGACGGGCGTCAGCACGTCCACGGCGGTCGTGGTGTCGACCTCGAAGGTGACCGTGTCCGGCGCGGAGGTGTTGCCCGCCGCGTCGGTCGCCGTGGCGGTGTAGGTGTCCTCGCCGTCGGGCAGCGGTGCGGTCGGCGTGCAGCTCCAGGAACCGGTCAGCGGACCTGCGGTGGTCCTGCAGACCTCGTTGCCGTCGGAGTCCTCCACGACGACCGTCGAGCCGGGCTCGGCGGTGCCCGAGAACTCAGGCGTCGGGTCGCTGGTGACGTCGCCGTCCGCGGGGGTCTGGATGACCGGGGCGTCGGGCGCCGTCGTGTCCGCTGCGTCGGGGTCGACGGTGAACGTGGTCGTGGCGGTGTCGGTGTTGCCCAGCTCGTCCTCGGCCGTCACGGAGAACGTGTGCGCGCCGGGGAGCAGCGGGAGCGTCGGGTCGCACGACCAGGTGCCGTCGGCCTGGACGGTCGTGGTGCAGACCGGGAGGCCGCCCTCGGTGACGGTGATCGTCGCTCCGGCCTCGCCGGTGCCCGAGACCTCGGGCGTCGGGTCGGCGGTGGTGGACCCGTCGGCGGGCGTCAGGACGTCCACCGTGGTCGTGGTGTCGACCTCGAACGTGACCGTGTCGGCGGCGGAGGTGTTGCCCGCCGCGTCCCTGGCCGTGGCGGAGTAGGTGTCCTCACCGTCGGGCAGTGCCGAGCCCGGTGTGCAGCTCCAGGTGCCGCCCTCGGCGACGTCGGTGCAGACCTGGTTGCCGTCGGAGTCCGTCACGACGACCGTCGAGCCGGGCTCCGCGGTCCCCGAGAACTCCGGTGTCGAGTCGTCGGTGACGGATCCTTCGGTGGGCTGCTCGATGACCGGGGCGGCCGGGGCGTCGTCGTCCACAGTGCCGCACTCCACCCCGCCGGTCGGTGCGGTCGCCTGCACCGCCATCGGGGCGATGCCCAGGGAGACGTCGGCGGCGTCGAGCAGGCCGACGTCGAGGACCTCGAGGTCGATGCGCAGGAGCGCGTCGGCCGTCGCGGTGCCGGTCGCACCTGACGACTGGTCCTGAGCGGGGTAGGCGGTGATCGAGAGGTTCACGAGGAGGTCCAGCGCGAGGGGCAGCGTGATCGGCTGCGGCTGCCCGTTCGGCGGGATGGTGACCTGCTGGCCACCGACGGTCGCGACGACCGTCGGCGGGTTGACGTAGCCGGCGGTGCCCGTGGCGCCGTCGGAGCGGGCCTCGAGGACGACGGGGCTGGTGACGTCGACGGTGACCGCGTCGCCGAGGAGGCTGATGTCACCGATCGAGCTGGTGGTCCGCGAGACGACGTCGGCACCACCGCTGGCCTGGTCGTCGAGGAAGGTGCGGGTGCGGGTCTCGGACGCCTCCACGTCGGCGAGCGTCCCGAGGCCGGGGAGCGACGCCAGCGTCAGGCCGGCGAGGGTGGTCCGCGAGTCGGACAGCACCCTCGCGCCGTCCGGGTCGGCGGGAACGCAGGCGTTCGCGCCGCCCCACGCCGCCTGGACGTCACTCTGGATGGCGCCGACGGTGACGACGGGTGCCAGGGGAACTCCGAGCAGGGTGCTCGCGGGCGGATCCTGCGACGGGGGTGCGGTGACGCTCTCCTCGTTCACCGTCAGGCCCGTCCCGGCCAGCGAGCCCCCGAGGTTGGCGGACGTCGCCGTGCTCGTGCCGTCGACCGTCGTGCTTGCGACCGTGCTGCGGCTGTGGCCGACCTGGACCCCGGCCAGGTCGAGGGTGAGCAGGTCGACGTCGAGGTCGACGATGTCACCGTGGGCGTCGGCCGAGTAGGCCGCCGGCAGCGGTGCCGCTGCAGCGGGTGCCTGGGTCAGGGCCAGCAGGGACCCTGGCAGAACGAGGGCCACGGTGATGGCCGCTCCTCTGGAGAACCGGCTCGAGAGCCGGGCTGGACGTGTACGCATGTCAACCCCCGTTGAGTGATGGTGCGCCTGATGCTGCTCAGTTCGGTGACGCAAAGGAAACGGATTTGCCACAGCAGATCCACACCCCGTCAACGACCCCATCACGTCAAGGTCACGTTGACAGCGTCCGAAAGGAGGAAAATGGGTCGGCGTGCCACCATGTCGCGGGTGAGCGACCTCGGACTCGGCTGGCATCCGCTGCCCGGAGGCCACTCCGGCCGCACCTTCCTCGCCGACGCCGGTGGCGAGCCGGTCGTCGTGCGGATCTACCCGCCCGGTGAGTGGCGCGGGGACGTGGCCCCGGAGGTCGACCGGTCCGTGCTGGGCCTGGTCCGCGGGCTGGTGCCGGTGCCTGACGTGCTGGAGGTACGCCGTGCGGTCGCCGAGGAGGACCTCCCGGGACTGCTGGTGACGTCCTTCGTGCCGGGCGAGCGCGGCGACCTAGTCGTCGACCGCCTGGGGGCGGCCGGTGACACGGACGCGCTGGCATCCCTCGGTCGCTCCCTGGGGGGCGTGGCGGCCACGCTCGCCGGGATGCCCCTGCTGCGACCCGGTCCGTTCGTCGACGCCGAGCTGCGGCTCGGACGGTTCCCCACCGACGACCTGCTCGAGTGGGCGGCCAGCCGCCTGCCGTCGTGGTCGGACGCTCGGCTGGACGCCCTGTCCGACGTCTGCGGACCCGCGCAGGCACTGCTGGACGGTGTGGGTCGCGCCAGCCTCGTCCACGGCGACCTCAACCCCAAGAACGTCCTCCTCGCTCCCGGCACCCTCGAGGTCGCCGCCGTCGTCGACTGGGAGTACGCCCACGCCGGCCACCCGTGGACGGACCTCGGGAACCTGCTCCGCTTCGAGCGCCACCCGGCGTACGTCGCCGCGGTGCTCGACGCCTGGGTCGCCGGGCGCGGGGGAGACCCTGCCGTCCTGCTCGAGGGCGCCCGCTCCGCCGACCTCTGGGCGCTCGTGGACCTCGCGTCACGGGCGGGGGAGAGCCCGGTGGCGGACCGCGCCGAGACACTGCTCCTGGCCATCGCGGAGACCGGTGACCTGCACGCGTGGCCCTCCGGCCGCTGAGCGTGGCGTGAGCGTGACCTGAGCGGGGCGCGAGGGGGCCTGCCCGGTTGGACGTGTGCGGGCGCGGGCGCGTACTCTTGTGTGCTGCGCCAGACGTCTGCCCGGTTTCCGTACCGAGCGAACCCCGGCTCGCCGGGCTCTCGTCAGTGACACGTCACCGTCGTGGCCCAGTGAAACAGGCTTTGCGCGCGTCCGCACGACTCCATCCATCCAAGGAAATTCCTTCCATATGACGAGCACGCTCTCCACTCTTCCGGACTACGACGCGCCTCAGGTCGCGATCAACGACATCGGGTCCGAAGAGGACTTCCTCGCGGCAATCGACGCGACCATCAAGTACTTCAACGACGGCGACATCGTCGAGGGCACCATCGTCAAGGTGGACCGCGACGAGGTCCTCCTCGACATCGGTTACAAGACCGAGGGCGTCATCCCCTCGCGCGAGCTGTCGATCAAGCACGACGTCGACCCCAACGAGGTCGTTTCCGTGGGCGACAAGGTCGAGGCCCTGGTCCTCCAGAAGGAGGACAAGGAAGGCCGCCTGATCCTGTCCAAGAAGCGTGCTCAGTACGAGCGTGCCTGGGGCACCATCGAGCAGGTCAAGGAGGAGGACGGCGTCGTCGAGGGCACCGTCATCGAGGTCGTCAAGGGCGGCCTCATCATCGACATCGGCCTGCGCGGCTTCCTGCCCGCCTCGCTCGTGGAGATGCGTCGCGTCCGCGACCTGCAGCCCTACGTCGGCCAGGTCCTCGAGGCCAAGATCATCGAGCTCGACAAGAACCGCAACAACGTGGTCCTGTCGCGCCGTGCCTGGCTCGAGCAGACCCAGTCCGAGGTGCGTCACGGCTTCCTCACCCAGCTGCAGAAGGGCCAGATCCGCAAGGGTGTCGTGTCCTCGATCGTCAACTTCGGTGCCTTCGTGGACCTCGGTGGCGTCGACGGCCTGGTCCACGTCTCCGAGCTGTCGTGGAAGCACATCGACCACCCGTCCGAGGTCGTCGCCGTGGGCGACGAGGTCACCGTCGAGGTCCTCGACGTGGACATGGACCGCGAGCGTGTCTCCCTGTCGCTGAAGGCGACGCAGGAGGACCCGTGGCAGCACTTCGCCCGCACCCACCAGATCGGCCAGATCGTTCCGGGCAAGGTCACCAAGCTGGTGCCCTTCGGCTCGTTCGTCCGCGTCGAGGAGGGCATCGAGGGCCTGGTGCACATCTCCGAGCTCGCCGAGCGTCACGTCGAGATCCCCGAGCAGGTCGTCCAGGTCAACGACGACGTCATGGTCAAGATCATCGACATCGACCTCGAGCGTCGCCGGATCTCGCTGTCGCTCAAGCAGGCCAACGAGACCGCTGCTGCCGCTGACGTGGAGGAGTTCGACCCCACGCTCTACGGCATGACCGCGACCTACGACGAGCAGGGCAACTACGTCTACCCCGAGGGCTTCGACCCCGAGACGGGCGAGTGGCTCGAGGGCTTCGACGAGCAGCGTGCGGTCTGGGAGGACCAGTACGCCAAGGCGCACGCGCGCTGGGAGCAGCACGTCAAGCAGCAGGCGGACGCCAAGGTCGCCGAGGCCGAGGCCGGCGAGGCCACGTCCTACTCCTCGGGCGGCGACGTCGTCGAGGGTGGCGAGTCCGGTGGCGACACCGGCGGCTCGCTCGCGTCCGACGAGGCGCTGCAGGCGCTCCGCGAGAAGCTCACGGGTGGCCAGGCCTGATCGGCTGACCCCCTGATCCGAACGCACAGCACGACGGCCCGCCGGGACACCCGGCGGGCCGTTGTCGTGCGTGGGGTAGAACTGCGGGCATGACAGGACACGGGCGTACGGCACTCGTCCTCGGCGGCGGCGGGATCACGGGCATCGCGTGGGAGATCGGCATCATCGCCGGCCTTGCGGAGGCGGGGGTCGACCTCACAGACGCCGACATCGTGGTGGGCACGTCCGCGGGCTCGGTGGTCGGCGCCCAGGTCGCCAACGACGTACCTCCCGCCGACCTCTACGCCGCGCAGCTCGAGCCGCCCGACGCCGAGCTCGGCGGCCGGCTGTCGCGCATCGCTGCGCTCAAGCTCGCACCGCCCTACCTCCTGCCCGGCAGCGGCCGTGACAAGCTGGCCCGGGTCGGCCGCGTCGCGCGCGCGGCCCACGAGCCCGGGAGCATCGACCGCGAGGGCGTGATCCGTTCCCGACTGCCCGTCCACGCCTGGCCCGAGCGCGACCTGCGCATCACTGCAGTGGACGCGGAGAGTGGTGAGTTCACCGTCTTCACCGCCGACTCCGGGGTCGACCTCGTCGCGGCGGTGGCCGCGAGCTGCGCCGTGCCGACGGTGTGGCCGCCGGTCGAGATCGGTGATCGGTCCTACATGGACGGTGGGATGCGCTCGACCGCCAACGTCGACGTGGCCCGCGACGTCGAGCGGGTGGTGGTGCTGGCGCCGCTGCCGAGGTCGCTGAGCAAGAAGACGTCCATCCGGGCGCAGCTCGAGCGCGTGGCCCCCCGGGAGTGGTCGGTGGTGACCCCGGACCCCGAGGCGCTCGCGGCCTTCGGACGCAACCTGCTCGACCCGGCGAAGCGCAAGGACGCCGCAGAGGCCGGGCTCCGCCAGTCGCGCGGTCTGGTCGACGAGATCCGCCACGTGTGGACGGCCTGAGCCTGCGCGGACGTCAGCTGGGCCGGGTCAGCCGGGTCGGCCGGAGAGGTCGGCGAGTGCGTCGCGTCGTACCTTCCCGGTCGCGGTCATCGGCAGCTCGGTGACCCTGACGTAGTCCTTCGGCCGCTTGGCGGGTGCGAGCACCTGGCGTGCGTGCGCGGCGAGGTCGTCGGGCGAGGCGGTGCCGACGACGGCGGCACACACACGCTGACCCCACTGATCGTCCGCGACGCCGAACACGGCGACGTCCTCGACCCCGGGGTGCTCGCGCAGTGCGTTCTCGACCTCCAGGGGATAGACGTTGACCCCTCCCGAGATGATGAGGTCCGTCCGCCGTCCGTCGAGGTGGACGTAGCCGTCGGCGTCGATCCGGCCGACGTCGCCGACGGTGAAGGCAGGCCCGGCAGGCGTGTCCCGCCACGCGGCGGCTGTCTGCTCGCGGGCGCCGAGATAGGTGAACCGGGCGTGCGACGGCACCGCGCACCAGATCCGCCCGTCCTCGTCGGTGCTCAGGTCGCGTCCCGGCCGGGCGCGGCCGACGGTGCCGGGGCGGGTGAGCCACTCCTCGGACCGGCAGGCGGTGAACTGGCCCTCGGTGGAGCCGTAGAACTCCCACGTGGAGTCCGCGGGGAACAGCTCGACGAGTCGGTGCTTGACCGCGGCCGGGCACGGTGCGCCGGCGTGCGCGACGAGCCGGAAGGACGACAGGTCGGGTACGCCGACCTCGTCCCAGTGCGCGAAGAGCCGCTGCAGGTGCGTCGGCACGCAGAACATCGTGGTGGGACGGGCGGCCTCGATGGCGGCGGTCACGGCCGCCGGGTCGAACCTCCCGGGCACCTCGATCCGACCGCCGGCGAGCAGCGTCCCCATGGCGAAGCGCAGCGGTGCGGAGTGGTGCAGGGGACTCAGGACGAGGTTGACGTCGGAGGCGTCGAACGCCCAGAGGTCGCGCTCTTCCGCCACGAGCGCCGAGGCCTCGGCGTCGTCCAGCAGGCCGGACCAGACCCCCTTGGGGGTGCCGGTGGTCCCGCTCGTGCAGTGGATGGGGCGCCCGCGGGGGAGTGACCTCCGTCGGTCCCCGCGACCGGCCAGGAGGCTGTCGACCTGCTCCTGGGAGGTCACGAGGAGGTCGGGCCCGATCGGGGCGAGGATCCGCTCGCGCTCGGACTCGGTGAGGGCGGGGTCGAGCGGGACCGGGAAGATGCCGTCGGCCAGCAGCGCGAGCACCAGGTCGACGTACGCCGGCGAGCCGGGGACGAGCAGGGCGACCCGCGAGCCCTCACCCAGCCCGTCGTCGCCCATGACCCGCATTCTGCCGGGGTCGCCCCGTGCCCGTCGGTGCGGGGGACGAGCAACACGCGTGGCAGGAATAACACCACCAGTTGAGTTCCTGCCACGGACGGTGCATGCTGGCGCCATGAAGAAGGTCGCCGTCGTGGTCCAGGGCCAGCCCGAGCCGTTCGGCCTGGGAGCACTGTGCGAGGTCTGGGCCGAGCCCTACCACCCCGAGGACGACAACCCGGTCTTCGACTTCGTCGTCGTCACGCCCGAGCCCGGCCGCCTCCGCACACGAGCCGGCTTCGACCTGGTGGTCGAGCACGGGCTGGAGGAGGCGGCCGACGCCGACCTGGTCTGCCTCGCACCCAAGGGCAACTACCTGGAGACGTCCCCGGAGGTCTCCGAGCTGCTGCGGGCCACGCACGAGCGCGGCGCGATGCTCTTCGCCCACTGCTCGGCGACCTTCATGCTGGCGCAGGCCGGCCTCCTCGACGGCCGTCGCTGCACCACGCACTGGCGCTTCGCCGCCGAGCTGGCCGAGCGCCACCCGGAGGCGATCGTCGACCGCGACGTCCTCTACGTCCAGGACGGCTCGATCGTCACCGGCGCCGGCTCGGCCGCCGCGCTGGACGCCGCGCTGCACGTGATGCGCCAGCAGTTCGGCGCCAAGGTGGCAGCCACCACCGCCCGCCGGATGGTCGTGCCGCCGCACCGCGACGGCGGGCAGGCCCAGTTCATCGCGCGACCGGTCCCGGTCTGCGAGTCCGAGGCGCTCGCGCCGCTGCTGGCGTGGATCAGCGAGCACTTGGCCGAGGACCTCGACGTCGAGACGCTCGCGCGCCAGATGCACATGTCGGCGCGCACCTTCGCCCGCCGCTTCAAGGAGGAGACCGGGACGACGCCCTACAGCTGGATCCTCGGTGAGCGGGTGCGTGCGGCGCAGGAGCTGCTCGAGCAGACCGACCACCCGGTGGACTGGGTCGCCGGCGAGGTCGGCTTCGGCAACGCGGCCACGCTGCGCCACCACTTCGGTCGGTCCCGCGGGGTCAGCCCGCAGGAGTACCGGCGTACGTTCCGGCTCACCGCCTGAGGCGACCGTCGCCCCACGTGCGTCCCGATCCGTGGCTCCACCCCGGGGGCCGCAGGACGGTCCTCGGTAGCCTTGCCCACGTGAACGCGACTGCGCTGACCGACCTGTCCGCCGACGACCTCGCCGCCCTGCTCGAGCAGCAGCGCGCCGCCTACGAGGAGCTCAAGGCGCGCGGGCTGAAGCTCGACCTCACGCGCGGCAAGCCGTCGTCGCAGCAGCTCGATCTCTCCGACGCGCTGCTGCACCTGCCCACCTCGACGAAGGACGCGGCCGGTGTCGACGTACGCAACTACGGCGGGCTCGAGGGCCTGCGCGAGCTGCGCGAGATGTTCGCCGAGCTGCTCTGGGTCGAGCCCGACCAGGTCGTCGCTGGCGGCAACTCGAGCCTCACGATCATGCGTGACTGCCTCGTCTACCTGATGCTCTTCGGCGGTGTCGACTCCGAGCGGCCGTGGAGCCAGGAGGAGAAGGTGCGCTTCGTCTGCCCGGTGCCCGGCTACGACCGCCACTTCACCCTGCTCGAGAGCCTCGGCATCGAGATGGTGACCGTGCCGATGCACGAGGACGGTCCCGACGTCGACGCGGTCGCGGCGCTGGTCGCGGAGGACCCGAGCATCAAGGGCATGTGGATCGTGCCGACGTACGCCAACCCGACGGGCGCCGTCGTGAGCCAGGACGTCGCCGCGCGCCTGGCGGCGATGCCGACGGCAGCGCCGGACTTCAAGATCTTCTGGGACAACGCCTACGCGTTGCACCACCTGACCGAGGAGGAGGCGAAGAGCGCCGACGTCCTCACCCTCGCCTCGGCGGCGGGGCACCCGCACCGGCCGATCATGTTCGCCTCGACGTCGAAGATCACCTACGCCGGCGCAGGCGTGGCGTTCCTGGCGGCGTCCACCGCCAACGTGGCGTGGTACCTCGGGCACCTCGGCAACGGCTCGATCGGCCCCGACAAGGTCAACCACCTGCGACACGTCGAGTTCTTCGGCTCGCCGCAGGGCGTGCGCGAGCACATGGGCAAGCACCGCGAGATCATCGCGCCGAAGTTCGCCGAGGTGGACCGGGTGCTGACCGAGCGCCTCGAGGGACGCGGTGTGGCCACCTGGAACAAGCCGGCCGGCGGCTACTTCGTCAACCTCGACGTCGTCCCGGGCACCGCCTCGCGCGTGGTGGCGCTGGCCAAGGAGGCGGGCATCGCGCTGACCCCTGCGGGCTCGTCCTTCCCCTACAAGCAGGACCCGGACGACACCAACATCCGGCTCGCGCCCACGATGCCGCCGCTCGCGGAGGTCACCGAGGCCATGGATGCGGTGGCGACGTGCGTGCTGCTCGCGGCCGCCGAGAAGGCGTCCGCCTGAGTCGGCCGGGAGGCGTACGTCATGGGATCTCCGGGTTCGGACCGCGGACTCCCATGACGCCCGCTCAGGCGGCCGAGCGTTCGCGCTCGAGGCCGCCGCGCACCAGGTCGGCGTAGCGGCCACCGCGGAGCAGCAGCTCCTCGTGGGCGCCGAGCTCGACCACGCGCCCGTCGTGCAGCACGGCGATCTGGTCGGCGTCGCGGACCGTGGAGAGGCGGTGCGCGATGGTGATGGTGGTGCGGGTAGCGGACACCGACGCGAACGTCTCCAGGATGGCCCGCTCGGTCTCGTTGTCCAGCGCGCTGGTGGCCTCGTCGAGGACCAGCACCGCCGGGTCGCGCAGGAGCGTGCGTGCGATCGCCAGGCGCTGCTGCTCGCCGCCGGAGAAGCGGTGGCCGCGGGAGCCGACGAGGGTGTCGTAGCCCTCGGGGAGCGAGACGACGAGGTCGTGGATGCGGGCCCGGCGGCAGGCGTCCTCGATCTCGGCGTCGGTGGCCTCGGGGCGGGCGTGGCGCAGGTTGTCGCGCACGCTTGCGTGCATCAGGTAGGTCTCCTGCGTCACGACGCCCACGAGCTCGGCGAGGTCGGCCGAGGCCAGGTCGCGGACGTCGACACCGTCGATGGTGACGCTGCCGGTCGTGACGTCGCGCAGGCGCGGGACCAGCGAGGCCAGCGTCGACTTGCCGCTGCCGGTCTCGCCGACCAGCGCGAGGGTCGTGCCGGCCGGGACGACGAGGTCGATGTCGGTGAGCACCGCCCGGTCGGGGGCGTAGCCGAAGCCGACGCCCTCGAACCGCACCTCGCCGCGGGCCGAGGTGCGCTCGAGGCGGGTCGGGGTCGTCGCCTCATCGAGGTCGACCGGCAGGTCGGCGTACTCGAAGATGCGGCTGAAGAGCGCCATCGAGGCGGTGAGGTCGACCCCGACGTTGAGCAGGCCCATCAGCGGGCGGAAGAGGTTGCCCTGGAGGGCGATGAAGGCGACCAGGGTGCCGATGGTCATCCCGCCCGACGTCGCGGGAAGCCCGGCGGCGAGGTAGATCGCGGCCGGCACGGCGGCGAAGACGACGTTCATGGTGGCCATCCGCCAGCGGCCGGCGAGGCGGGAGCGGATCTCCAGGCCGACGAGGTCGGACGAGGTCTCGTCGAATCTCGCGGTGAGCCGCGGTGACGCGCCGAGGGTCTTGGACAGGAGCACCCCGCTGACGGAGAGGCCCTCCTCGATCTGGACGTGCAGGTCGGCGAGGCGGCGCTGCCGCTCGCCGGTGATGCGGTGGCGCATCCGGGCCACCTGCCGGGTGAGCAGGACGGCCGGCGGCAGGACCACCAGCGAGATGAGCGCGAGCCGCCAGCTGAGGGCGACCATCGCGACCGCCGTGCCCGCCACGACGGTGACGTTGGCGGCGATCGACGTCGCGGTCTGGGTCACGACCCCCTGCATGCTGCCGATGTCGTTGACCAGGCGCGACTGCACCTCACCGCCGCGGGTACGGGTGAAGAAGTCGAGCGACTGGCGCTGGAGGTGGGCGAAGAGGTCGCTGCGCAGGCGGTGCATCACCTGCTGGCCGACGGAGGTGGAGAGCCAGGTCTGCACGACGCCGATCGCGGCGGTCGCGACGGCGACGGCGAGCATCGCTGCGACCAGGACCAGCAGAAGGCGTACGTCCTGGCGCGGCAGCGCCTCGTCGATGACGTGGCGCACGAGGAAGGGCTGGGCCAGCGAGACGGTCGAGCTCAGCACGATCAGGGCGACGACGACGGTGAGCGTCGAGCGGTGGGGCGCGAAGAGGCGCGCCACGCGGCGCAGCGAGACGGGGGACTCCGCGAGCTGCCGCACGTCCGCGGGGTCGGGCCGCCCGCCGCGGCGCGAGCGGCTCGAGGGGGAGTCGGACCGGGATCCGGGTCGGGAGTGGTCATCCATGCGACCGGCTCCTCTCTGGGACGAGGGATGTATGTGAGGTAACCTCACTATGAGGTCACAACCGGACAGGACGCGGAGATATTCCATGGGTTCACACCCGCACCCCCGACCGAGGTCGCAGGAGCACACCGGCGACCTCGTCATGGCCCTCGCCAGACGGGTGCGGCGTGCCTACGCCGACGCCCTCGCCGAGTGGCACATCACCCCCGCGCAGTCCCGGGCCCTCCGCGTGCTCGCTTCCCGCCCCGCGGGCATGCGTCCCTCCGCGCTCGCCGAGGAGCTGCGGATCGCCCCGCGATCGGCCACCGAGGTGGCCGATGCCCTCGAGGACCACGGCTGGCTGCGGCGCGCGGCCGACCCCAGCGACCGACGGGCCACCACGCTCACCCTGACCGACGCCGGACGCGACCTCGTGGGACGCATCGAGCAGGTGCGCCTCGAGGCGTCCGAGCGGGTCCTGGCCGTGCTCACGCCGGCGCAGCGTCGTACGCTCCACGAGATGCTGACCGTCGTCGTGGGGGAGGACCAGTGACCGTCCGGGTGGGACTGACCGGGGGCATCGCCTCCGGCAAGAGCACGGTGTCGGCGATCCTCGCCGAGCTGGGGGCCGTGGTCATCGACGCCGACGCGATCGCGCGCGAGGTGGTCGCGAAGGGCACGCCGGGGCTGGAGGCGGTCGTGGGCGAGTTCGGGCCCGGGCTGCTGACGCCCGGGGGAGCCCTGGACCGGCCGGCGATGGGCGCCCTGGTCTTCGGTGACGCGGGTGCCCGCAAGCGCCTCGAGGCGATCATCCACCCGCTCGTCCACCGGCGCAGTGCCGAGCTCGAGGCCGCTGCCGAGGCCGACGCGGTGGTCGTCCACGACATCCCGCTGCTGGCCGAGGTCGGTCGGGCCGGGTCGTTCGACGCGGTGATCGTGGTGGACGCGCCCAGGGAGGTCCAGGTGGCACGCATGGTCGGCGACCGCGGCTGGACCCGCGAGGACGCCGAGTCGCGCATCGCCGCGCAGGCCTCGCGGGAGGACCGGCTCACGATCGCGACCCACGTCGTCGACAACACCGGCTCGCTCGGCGACCTGCGCCGCCGCGTGGAGGACGTGTACGCCGAGCTGGCCGCGCGGGCCTGACGTTTCCGGTTCGCGCGGGTGCGGCCGGTACCCTCCACGCGTGCTTCCGATCCGACCCCGACTGGCCGTGATCGCGACGGGTGTCCTGCTCGTGAGCGGCTGTGCCGGCCTCAGCCCGACGTCCGACGACGCGGCGCCGGCGACCTCCGTGCCGTCGTCCTCCGCCCCGGCCGAGTCCACCTCGCCAGGGGCCGAGGCCGAGGAGACCGAGGACCCGGATGCCCCGACCTCCTGGGGACCCACCGTGGGCGAGCTCGACGCGGCTCGCGAGCTCGTCAGCACCTGGACCCCCGAGCAGCTCGCCGGCGGTGTGATCGTCGGGCGCTTCCACGGCACCGACCCTGCGGAGCCGGCGCGGATGGTGCGCGACCTCCACCTCGCAGGGGTCTCGGTCACCGGTGCCAACGTCGCCGACCTCGACCAGGTGCAGGCCATGACTGCCGGCATCGCGCAGGCCGCAGCGGACGACGGACGCGACTTCCCGCCCGTGATCGGCGTGGACCAGGAGGGCGGCTACGTCTCCCACCTGCGAGGCATCGCCACCGAGTTCCCGCACTTCGCCTCCGCGGGCCAGGCCATCGCCGCCGATCCGAAGGAGGGGCGCCGGGCCACCCGCGTCGCGGCGCTGACCACGGCCCTCGAGCTGCGCGGCCTCGGCTTCACCTGGGTGTTCGCCCCCGTCGCCGACGTGACCATCGGCGCCGCCGACCCGACGATCGGTGCCCGCTCGCCGTCGACCGACCCGGACCTCGCGGCCGACGCCGTCGCGTCGGCGATCAAGGGCTACGACGCCGCCGGCATCGTCTCGACGGTGAAGCACTTCCCGGGCCACGGGACCGCCACCAGCGACAGCCACGACACGCTGCCCGTCGTGGACTCGTCCCTCGGTGAGATCGAGTCGCACGACCTGCCACCCTTCGAGGCGGCGATCGACAAGGCGGCCCCCGCAGTGATGCTGAGCCACCTCGACCTCACCTCGATCGCGCCCGGCGTGCCGGCGAGCATGGCGCCCGAGGTGTACGACCTGCTGCGCGACGACCTCGGCTTCGAGGGCGTGGCCATCACCGACTCGCTCGGCATGGGTGCGGTCGGCGGGCGACCGACTCCGGCCCTCCAGGCGCTGAAGGCGGGCGCCGACCTGCTGCTGATGCCGGTGGAGACCGCGACGACGCACCAGATCGTCACCGACGCGATCATCGCCGGAGACGTCTCGCGCGATCGGGTCGAGGAGGCAGCGGCCCGGGTGGTGGCGCTCCAGGTGTGGCAGGCCCGTGTGGCAGCACAGCGGCCCGTGCCCGCCGACGTGGTCGAACGGGCACGGGCCGCGAGTGCGGACCTGTTGTCCGCGGCGTACTAGGCGATCAGGCCGCCAGGTCGGGGTCGCCGGCGCGGCGGAGCTTCTGCAGGGCCTCCCGCTCGAGCTGGCGGACCCGCTCGGCGGAGATGCCGTGGCGGGCGCCGATGTCGGCGAGCTTGTGCTGGCGGCCGTCGGCCAGGCCGTAGCGCGCGCGGACGATGTCGGCCGAGCGCTCGTCCAGGATCCCGACGAGGTCCTCGAGCCGCTGGCGCGCCTCGACGTCCAGGAAGTTGAGGTCCGGACCCGGAGCGGTCTCCTGGGCCATCAGGTCACCCAGCGAGGTGTCGCCGTCCTCGTCGACGGGGGTGTCGAGCGAGACGTGGTCGCGTCCCCAGCTCATCAGGTCGAGCACGCGGTCGAGCTCCATCCCGAGCTCGGTGGCGATCTCCTGCGGCTCCGGGTCGCGGCCGAGCTGGCGCTCCAGCGTGCGACGGGCGCTGCCGACCTGGTTGAGCTCCTCGACCACGTGGACGGGGAGGCGGACGACGCGGGCCTGCTGGGCGATGCCGCGCGTGATGGCCTGGCGCACCCACCAGGTGGCGTACGTCGAGAACTTGTAGCCCTTGGTGTAGTCGAACTTCTCCACGGCGCGGATCAGTCCGGTGTTGCCCTCCTGGATCAGGTCGAGCATCGGCATCTGGGAGCGGCCGTACTTGCGGGCGATGGAGACGACGAGCCGGAGGTTGGCCTCGATGAAGCGGTCCACTGCGAGGCGGCCCTGCTCGGCGAGCCACTCGAGCTCCTCCTCGTTGGCGCTCATCGGGGCACCGCCCTTGCGGCGACCGATGCGGCCGGTGTCGAGGAGGTGCTGGGCCAGCAGGCCCGCCTCGATGGTCTTGGACAGCTCGACCTCGGTCTCGGCGTCGAGGAGCGGGGTGCGGGCGATCTCGTCGAGGTAGAGGCCGACGCTGTCGCGGCCCTCGATCTCACGCGTGGTGGTGGTGCGCTTGGCCTGTGCAGTGCTCATCTGGTCCTCCTGCTCCTCGTGCGGCCACCCCTGTGTCGCACGTCTGATCCAACGCCTGTGTCCGTTGCGGGATTCCCGAACGGATTGCTCGGTGCCTTCACCTGACTTGACGCGCCAGCGGCTGCCGGAATTCCACGATTCCGGAACTCTCAGGGACTTCTCAGGGGTTCCCCTCCGCGCTGGAATCATGCGTGGGCCGTGCGAGGACGGGCCGGCCACCGCTGTGGAGGAGCGCGCCGTCCCTGTGGAGAGCGGGCCGAGATCTGTGGGCAACCCTGTGGGACCACGGGTTTGTGGGAGCGAAGGCTTGCGAAGGCGGGCTCGCGGGCATAGAACTCTCCCTACCGGCGCCGCTTCGGCGGGGCCGGGGATCGCATCGGACGATCAGTCCCACCCGGCGAGCTCGCTCGCCGCGCAGGCCCGGTGGCGGGGTCGGCGGGGACCGGATGCCGGTGCGGTGGTCCGGACGCCACCACCGCCGGACACATCGAGGGGCTCCCGATGCTCATACCATCTGGAGCCCCTCAACCTGTGTTGCCCCACGAGGCTGCCCGAGGGGGCGGCGGCGCGCAAGCCGCGACCGGTGAACACCCGGCGACGGGTCGGTCCCCGCTTCAGTCCTCGGCGGGTGGCTCGAGCCGGCGCAGCGCAGGGTCGTCGTCGCGGAAGCTGCGCACCGGGCCGGGGGGAGTGTCGGCGGTCTCGAAGCGCACCGTGACCACGCCGGAGCCCGATCCCCAGACCCAGCCCTGGCCCATCTCGTCGTGCACGACGTCCGCGCCGGGTGGCCACGTGCGTCGCCGCGGCTCGGGCAGGACCACCTCCTCGGCCTCGTCCTCCTCCGCCGTGGAGCCGAACAGGTCCTCCTGCACCCAGTCGGCCAGCCCGGACACGCCGACGCCGAGCAGCCGCACGCCCCCGGTGGTGTCGAGGTCGGCGAGCAGCGACCGGGCGATGCGGGCGATCGTCGCGCCGTCGTCGGTGGGGCTGGACAGCGTGCTGGAGCGGTTGAGGGTGGTGAAGTCGTGCAGGCGCACCTTGATCGTCACGGTGCGGCCGGAGAAGCCGTTCTTCCGCATCCGGGTGCCGACGTCGCGCGCCTGGCGCGTGAGCAGGCCCTCCATGACCCGTCGGTCGTTGAGGTCGGTGTCGTAGGTCCCCTCGACGCTGATCGACTTCGTCTCCCGCTCGGCCAGCACCGGCCGCGGGTCGCGGGCGCGTGCCAGGTGCCACAGGCCGTGTCCCTGGGCCTGGCCCAGCAGGCGTACGAGCTCGTCCTCCTCGACCGCCTCGAGCTCGGCGATCGTGTGGATGCCGGCACGCCGCAGCCGCTCGGCGGTCGCCGGTCCCACGCCGGGGATGACGGTGACCTTCATCGGACGCAGCAGGTCCAGCTCGGTGCCCGGCGGGACGACCGTCATCCCGTCCGGCTTGTCGAGCTCGCTGGCGACCTTCGCGAGGAACTTGGACGACGCGATGCCCACGGTCGCGGTCAGGCCGCCGGTCACCTCGTGCACGCGCTGGCGCAGCCGCTCTCCCGCCGCGGTCACGGTGGCGACCTCGAGGTCGGGCAGGTCGGCGGCGGCCAGGTCGACGAACGCCTCGTCGAGGGACAGCGGCTCGACGAGGGGGGACAGCTCGCGGAGCACCTGCATGACGCGGGTGCTGGTCTCCCGGTAGGCGTGGAAGCGGCCGCTGAGGAACGCCGCGTGCGGGCAGCGCGCCCGCGCCTCGCGCCCGGACATCGCCGAGCCGACGCCGAAGGTCCGCGCCTCGTAGGACGCGGTGGCCACCACGCCCCGCCCACCGGTGCCGCCGACGATCACCGGCTTGCCCCGCAGCGACGGCTTGTCGCGCTGCTCGACGGCGGCGAAGAACGCGTCGAGGTCGAGGTGCAGGACCGAGGCGGTCGAACGCATCAGCCGCAGGTCGTCTGTCCGGTCACCGCTGCATCCTCTCAGGGACTCGTCCACGGGGCTCCGGCGGCGCGTCGTGGGCCACGACCCGTCCACAGGTGGGCCGTGGGACGGGTTCTCCACAGGTACGGAGCCGCTCGGGCATGGAGGGTCGGAGGCCGCGGGAAGCGTCCTCGTCATGGATACCGCCGACAGCACCCCGTCCCCGTCCGCCTCCGCCCACGGGGGCTCACCGCCCCCGACGCTCCTGCGGGCACGCACCCCCGCCGACATCGCTGCCTTCGTCCCCCTGGCCCTCGGGTTCCTGCCCGAGCACTCCGTGGTGATGGTGAGCACCGGGGCGCCGGGCGGCATGCAGGCCCGCGTCGACCTGCCGCACGACCCGGACGACGTGGACGACGTCGTCGAGGCGCTGCTGCGCCCGGCGCGCCGCCACGGCGTGCGCGAGGTCGTCGTCGTGGTCTACGACGACGACACCACGGTGGCCGACGAGGCCGCGTGGGCAGTCCACGAGGAGTTCACGGCGGCCGGCGTGGAGGTGCGCGAGGTGCTGCGCGTCCACGACAACTATTGGTACGCCGTCCTGCCGGGCGCGCCGCTCGCGGCCTACCGCGGCGTGCCGTTCGAGCTGGCCGAGCACCCGTTCACCGCCCAGGCGGTCTTCGACGGCCGCGTCACCCACGCCAGTCGCGAGGCCCTGCGCGCGACGATCGCGGTCGACCCCGTCCTCGCCGGCGAGGTCGAGGGCGAGATCTCCTCTGCGGTGCCCCTGCCTGCCGGTGCTCTGGGGACGCTGGTGCGCCGGCACCTGGCAGCCGGCACCACGTTCACCCGCGGCGAGCTGGCGGCCGTCGCGCTGACCGTCACGGCGGGCTCGCTCCGGGACGAGGCGTGGGCGTGCCTGGGCCGCACCCAGGCACGCGGTGCCGTCGAGCTGTGGTCCGACGCCGTACGCCGCCTGCCGGAGCGCCACGTCGCCGCCCCGGCCGCCGTGCTGGCCTTCGCTGCCTGGCTCGCCGGGGACGGTGCGCTGGCGTGGTGCGCGGTCGACCGCTGCCACGCCGTCGAGCCCGACCACTCGCTGGCCGGACTCGTCGCCCAGCTGCTCGAGTCCGCCACGTCGCCCGACGACTGGGAGGTGCTGCGACCCCGTCTGGGTGGGACCGCGGATCCCGCCGCCTGACCGCGTGGCTGGACCAGCCTTCGGGACGGTTCCCGCGCCGTAGCCACGACACTAGGGTTCGGGCATGGGTGAAGAGGTCGACCAGCAGGAGTTCAGCCGCGCCGACCGGACGCGGCACCGCGAGAAGGTGCGTCGCAACCTCGACGTCTTCGCGCGCATGCTGCGCGAGGCGCGCTTCGACACCGACGACCCGATGACCGGGCTCGAGATGGAGCTCAACCTCATCGACGACGCCGGCGACCCGGCGCTGAAGAACGCCGAGGTGCTCGAGGCGATCGCGGACCCCGACTTCCAGACCGAGCTCGGCCAGTTCAACATCGAGATCAACCTCGCCCCGGCCAAGCTGCGCGAGGGCGGGCTCAACACCTTCGAGCAGAGCCTGAGGCACTCGCTCAACGACGCCGAGGAGAAGGCAGCGCAGGTCGGGGCGCACCAGGTCGCCATCGGCATCCTGCCGACGCTCGCCGAGGGCCACATGAACCGCGCCAGTCTGAGCGCCAACCCGCGCTACAACCTGCTGTCCGAGCAGATCCTGAGCGCCCGCGGCGAGGACATCACCATCAGCATCTCGGGACGCGAGCGGCTCACCACGACCGCGGACTCGATCGTGCCGGAGGCCGCGTGCACCAGCACGCAGTTCCACGTGCAGACCTCGCCCGACCAGTTCGCGGCCTACTGGAACGCCGCCCAGGCGATCGCCGGCGTGCAGCTCGCGGTCTCGGCCAACTCCCCGTTCCTGCTGGGCAAGGAGCTGTGGCGCGAGACCCGCATCCCGCTGTTCGAGCAGGCGACCGACACGCGCAGCGAGGAGCTCAAGGCCCAGGGCGTACGACCCCGTGTGTGGTTCGGTGAGCGGTGGATCACCTCGGTCTTCGACCTCTTCGAGGAGAACGTGCGCTACTTCCCGGCCCTGCTGCCGGTGACCGACGAGGAGGATCCGCTCGAGGTCCTCGAGTCCGGCGGCACGCCGCTGCTGCACGAGCTGCGCCTGCACAACGGCACGATCTACCGCTGGAACCGGCCGGTCTACGACGTCGCGGACGGTGTGCCGCACCTGCGCGTCGAGAACCGGCTGCTCGCCGCGGGCCCCACCGTGGCCGACACCATCGCCAACGCGGCCCTGTGGTTCGGGCTGATCCGCTTCCTCGCCGAGAGCGAGCGGCCCCTGTGGTCGCAGATGTCCTTCTCAGCCGCGGAGGAGAACTTCCACGTGGCCGCCCAGATGGGTGTCGACGCCCAGGTCTACTGGCCCGGCATCGGCCAGGCGCGGGCCACCGAGCTGGTGCTGCGCCGCCTGCTGCCCATGGCGAAGGCCGGTCTCGACGCGTGGGGCGTGCCCACGGAGGAGAGCGACCGCTACCTCGGCATCATCGAGCAGCGGTGCCTGCTGGAGACCAGCGGCGCGGCGTGGTTCGTCGAGCGGGTGCGCGCGCGTGGGGGAGAGGACCGCTTCGACGCCCTGCGCGCCACGCTGCTGGACTACAAGGACCGCATGCACAGCAACGAGCCCGTGCACCTCTGGGACTGACGGCCGGTGCTCACACGGCCCGTCGGCGCAGGCGCCGCCACTCCCGGCGTACGCCGCTGACGGGGTCGAACCAGCCGCGACGCGTCACGACGACCAGGGGCGTGTGCGTCCCCAGGGCGGACGTCGCCCACGCGGCAGCACCGAGCCAGCGCAGGTCGTCGTCGTGCGTGCTCAGCTCGCCGGGTCGGGTGAGCCAGAGGTAGGGCCGAGGTGTGAGCGCTGACGCGTGCCGCAGCAGCGCCAGCACCACGTCGGCCCGCAGGCCCGGGTCGGCGGTGCGGGGAGCGTCGCAGTGACGTGCGGTACGACCGGGCACGCCGGCGTGCAGGACGGATGGGAAGTGACGCCGGGCCTCCGCCTCGAGCAGCTCCAGCGTCGCGGCACGCAGCACCGCGTGAGTGGTCCGGTCGATCGGGGCCTCGAGCCCGACGACGGGCCCTCGAGGACGTGCACGTGCGGGCGCCATGTCCTCACCCTGCCGGAGGAGAGCGTCCGCAACGCGCCTGTCCACAGGCTGCCCAAGGCAGCCGGTTTCCGTTACGGTGCCAACAGGTCGGCGGCGTGGCGCTGCGGGCCCCGAGAGGAGACACCATGGGCACCGTCGTCGTCGGGTACGTCCCCAAGCCGGAGGGCGAAGCCGCCCTGTCTGCTGGCATCAGTGAGGCGAAGCTGCGTGGCAGCAAGCTCGTGGTGGTGAACTCCCACCGGGGAGGCCAGGAGTTCGACGGCAGCCGGGCGCGGAGCGCGGAGGACGACATGGCAGCGGTCCGCGCCACCCTCGAGGAGGCCGGCATCGAGCACGACATCCGCCAGCTCGTGCGCGGCTTCGAGCCCGCCGAGGACCTCATCAGCATCGCCGAGGCCAACAACGCCGAGCTGCTCGTGATCGGCCTGCGACGCCGCTCGCCGGTCGGCAAGCTGATCCTCGGCAGCAACGCCCAGCGTGTGCTCCTCGACGCCCCCTGCCCGGTGTTGGCGGTCAAGGCACAGTAGGCCCGCCCAGCGGGTCCCGCCCCGGCACCCGGTCGGGCAGGATGGACCCATGGGCTTCCAGATCACCGGCGACCCCGCCGCCGACAAGGTTCTCGACGACTCCTCCTTCGCGCTGCTGGCCGGGATGATGCTCGACCAGCAGTACCCGATGGAGCACGCGTTCCGAGGCCCGGCCAAGGTGCTGGACCGCTTCGGCACGTTCGCGCCCGACGCGATCGCCGCGGCCGACCCCGACGAGTTCGCCGCGATGGCGTCGACCCCGCCGGCCATCCACCGCTTCCCCGGCTCGATGGCCTCGCGCCTGCAGGAGCTCGCGCGCATCGTGGAGGAGACGTACGGCGGCGACGCGTCCCGGTTGTGGACCGAGGCCGCGGACGGCAAGGACCTGCTCAAGCGCGTGATGGCGCTGCCGGGCTTCGGCAAGCAGAAGGCCCAGATCTTCGTCGCCCTGCTGGCCAAGCAGCTCGGCGTACGCCCTGACGGGTGGGAGGCCGCGGTCGGTGACTACGCCCTCGAGGGCCACCGCTCCGTCGCCGACGTGGTCGATGCGGACTCCCTGCAGAAGGTGCGCGACTTCAAGAAGGCGAAGAAGGCCCGGGCCGGGTCCTGACCCGGCAGCGTCGGAAGCTCCGATCCGGACCGGATGCCACGGGTCGTGGAGAGCCGTGGCAGAATGACGGCGCGGCTCTTGACGTCACCGGGCCTCGCCGCGCCCCGAAGCTGTCCGACGAGAGGTGTTCGTGTCTTCACACGCACGCAAGTTGCTCCCCGCGGAGGTGCTCACGCACCCCTCCATCACCGCCCTGGTCGCCGGCGGCACCCCCACCGGCACCGTGTCCCCCGAGGACGTACGTCGCGCCAGTGACGAGGCCGGTGTCGAGCCCCGCCACCTGAAGGCACTCCTCGTGCACCTGAGCGGCCTGGGGATCTCGGTCCAGGTCGACGCCGCGAGCCTGCGTGCGGTCGCTGCGACGAGCAAGCGCTCGGCCAGCACGTCCGCGGCGAAGAAGGCCCCGGCCAAGAAGGCTGCTGCGGCGGCGACGCCGGCCAAGGCCGCCGCGACCAAGGCAGCGCCCGTCGCCGAGGCGCCGGCGAAGAAGGCACCTGCCAAGAAGGCCGCCGCGAAGAAGGCGCCCGCCAAGAAGGCTGCGGCCACCGACGAGGTCGTCGACCTCGGCGCGGTCGAGACGCCCGTCCTGGGGGCCGACGGCAAGAAGGTCCTCCCCGACATCCCGGACGAGGTGTTCGAGAAGGACGTCGCCAAGGACCCGACGATCAAGGAGGACGAGAAGCAGGCCTTCACCGTCTCCGCGGCCGACGAGACCGACGAGCCCGAGCAGCAGGTCATGGTGGCCGGCGCCACCGCCGACCCGGTCAAGGACTACCTCAAGCAGATCGGCAAGGTCCCCCTCCTCAACGCCGAGATGGAGGTCGAGCTCGCCAAGCGCATCGAGGCCGGCCTCTTCTCCGAGGAGAAGCTCGGCAAGGGCGGACGGATCAGCCCCAAGATGCTCGAGGAGTACGAGTGGATCGCCGAGGACGGTCGTCGCGCGAAGAACCACCTCCTCGAGGCCAACCTGCGTCTGGTCGTCTCGCTGGCCAAGCGCTACACCGGTCGCGGCATGCTCTTCCTCGACCTCATCCAGGAAGGCAACCTCGGCCTGATCCGTGCGGTCGAGAAGTTCGACTACACCAAGGGCTACAAGTTCTCGACCTACGCGACGTGGTGGATCCGCCAGGCCATCACCCGCGCCATGGCCGACCAGGCGCGCACGATCCGCATCCCGGTCCACATGGTCGAGGTCATCAACAAGCTCGCCCGCGTCCAGCGGCAGATGCTGCAGGACCTGGGCCGCGAGCCCACGCCCGAGGAGCTCGCCAAGGAGCTCGACATGACCCCCGAGAAGGTCATCGAGGTCCAGAAGTACGGCCGCGAGCCCATCTCGCTCCACACGCCGCTCGGCGAGGACGGCGACTCGGAGTTCGGTGACCTCATCGAGGACTCCGAGGCGATCGTCCCGGCCGACGCCGTGTCGTTCACCCTGCTCCAGGAGCAGCTCCACGCGGTGCTCGACACCCTGTCCGAGCGCGAGGCGGGCGTGGTGTCGATGCGGTTCGGCCTCACCGACGGCCAGCCCAAGACCCTCGACGAGATCGGCAAGGTCTACGGCGTGACGCGCGAGCGCATCCGCCAGATCGAGTCCAAGACCATGTCGAAGCTGCGGCACCCCAGCCGGTCGCAGGTCCTGCGCGACTACCTGGACTGATCCACACCATGACGGACATGCGCCGTCTCGCGAGCAGCGTCGCCCTCACGGCGGCGCTGCTCGCCATTTCGGGGTGCTCGAGCGGCGACGTACGCCCTCCCGCGGACCCGCCGTCGCAGGCGAGCGCCGAGCCCACGACGCCGTCCCCGAGCGCCTCGACGTCCGTGGCACCGGAGCCGGCCGAGCCCGAGGTGGCGGTCGTCGACCCGGTCCGGGCCGGTGACCTCGACCGGACGGTCGCCGTCGCTGCCGTACGCCACCTGGCCGGGGTGGTGGGTCCCCGCGAGGCGACCGGCCCTGCCTATCGCCAGGCCGCCACCTGGGTGTCTCGTCGGCTGGAGCGGCTGGGCTACGACGTCGTACGCCAGCGCGTGGACGTGCCTGCCGGGGAGTCGTGGGGCATCTCGGTGCCGGCCGGCAGGTCGGTCAACGTCGTCGCCACACCGCCCGGCCTGGGACCCGGCGACCCGCACCTGGTCGTGGGCGCCCACCTCGACACCGTCCCGCAGGCCCCGGGCGCGGAGGACAACGCCTCGGGCGTAGGCGTGCTGCTCGCGGTCGCGGAGGCGGTCGCGCAGCGGCGTACGCGCCTGCCGGTCGTGCTCGTCGCCTTCGGGGCCGAGGAGCCGCGCGGGCCGAGCGACGCCGATCACCACTACGGCTCGCGGCGCTATGTCGCCCTGATGGGACCGCGGGAGCGCCGGGCACTGCGGGCGATGGTCTCCCTCGACCGGGTGGGCGTCGGCGATCGCGTGCCGGTCGGCTCCGCCACCGCGTCCGACCCGGTCCAGCGCAGCCTGCTCGCCGCGGCCCGTCGCGCCGAGGTCCCGGTGGTCGCCGACCCGGAGCAGCGCAGCAGCGACCACTGGTCCTTCGTCCGCGAGGGGCTGCCGGCCGCACGGCTCGGCTCGACCCCCTACGTCGGCTACCACTCGGCGGCGGACGTCCCCGAGGTCGTGTCCGCCGAGCAGCTGGAGCGCGTGGGGCGGCTCGTGCTGGAGTGGCTGGCGCCGAGGTAGGGCAGGGTCACTCGGCCAGCCCGGCGCAGGAGCGGAGCGAGCCGCGTTCGCCCGCGAAGGCCTCCGCGTCCTCACCCCGGACCCGCGACGGCAGTCCGTCCACGCCGATCCGGGCCGGCCACCACGACGAGCGCACGACCCGGGCGCGCCCCACCCGCTCACGGGGCGGTCTGACGGTGAGGGTGAGCACCCCGGTGCGGGCGGTCGCAGCGGTGCCGGGGGAGTACCAGGCGAAGTTGCCGAGCCCGTAGGCCACGTAGCCCTGCCCGAGCCGGCCGTCGCCCTGGACGACGTGGGCGTGGCTGCCGACCACGACGTCGGCGCCGGCTCGCACGAGCCGGGTCGCGAGGCTCCGCTGGTCGGCGCTGGGGCACCGCTGGCCCTGCACCCCCCAGTGGAGGTAGGCCACGACGACATCGGCACGCCGGTCGGTGCGGCGGACCATCGCGAGCAGCCGGGTCGGGTCGAGGGCGGTCGCGACGCCCGCCCGCGCGTCGGTGGCCGCCCACCGACCGGTGGGGTCGGCGGTCGGGTCCTGGTCGGCGACGGAGGCGGCGAGGGTCGCCACGACCGTGCCGCCGACCTCGACCAGCGCCGGACGGAAGGCCTGACGCGCGGTGCGGCCGATCCCGACCACGTCGAGGGCAGGAGCCGCGTCCTCGACGGCGCGCAGGGTGCTGGGCAGCCGGGCCCGACCGAAGTCGAGCGCGTGGTTGTTGGCCATGCTCGCGACGTCGACCCCGGCGGCTGCGAGTGCGTCGAACGCCGCCGGCCCGGCGGAGAACGTGAACCGCTTGCCCGCCTCCGGCTGACCGCCCGAGCCCACGGACGTCTCGAGGTTCACGACGGCGACGTCGGCCGCGCGCAGCGCGGCAGCCGCGGGAGCCAACGCCGTCGCCGGGTCCCGCAGGCGGTCGGCGAGGACTCCCTCGAAGTGGATGTCTCCCGCGACCGCGATCCGCACCGGGCGGCGTACGGGCTCGGGCGGCGGTGCCGCGGAGGTCGGTGGTGCCGCGGCCGTCGAGGAGGGCGTCGAGGTCGGTGCCGGGGCGCGAGGCCCGTCCTGGGGCGTGCACGCAGAGAAGGCGAACGCCGTGACGAGACCTGCGGTGAGGATCGACCGGCGCGGGCGCACGCCCCCGGTCCGCTCGCACGCCATGGCGCCATCGTGCCACCCGGTGGGCGACCCACCCCCTCAGGTAGGTGGAGCGCGGATGGTGGTGGTGCCACAGTGGAGCCATGAGATCTCGGACCGCCCTGACCGCCTGCTCCGCCGTCGTCCTCGCGAGCCTCATGGCTGCGCCGGCGCACGCGGAGTTCTACAGCACGTCCGACCCGGCCGACGCGAGCGGCTCGCTCACCGACGTCCGCGCGGTGCGGGCCAAGCACGGCGCCGCCAACGTCGTGGTGAAGGTGCGCTTCCAGGACCTGACGCGCTCGAGCGCCGCCGGGCTGTCGGTGTTCCTCGACACCGATCGTCGCGAGAAGGGGGCTGAGTACGTCCTCAGCAGCGGGCTGAACGACGGCACCGACTACGTGCTCACCACCGCGAAGGGCTGGCGCGGCACCGACGAGCGCGTCGAGTGCGACTACGACGCGAAGTACAGCTGGGGCATCAAGAACTCGGTGCGTGTGCGGATCGACCGCGCGTGCCTGGAGACCCCGGCGGCCGTCAGGGTGTCGGTGAAGATGGCCGACCCGACGGACGGCTCGACCCGGGTCGTCGACTGGTCGCCCGAGCGCCGCCGGTGGAGCCTGCCGATCGAGTCCGGCCTGGGGGCCTGACCGCGGTCAGCCCGCGGCGACGAGGCCCACGGCGACGCCGCACAGCAGCAGGCCGAGGCCCTGGGGGCCGTGGATGCGCTCGCGCAGGACCAGGGCGGCGAGGGCGATGGTGACCGCGGGATAGAGCGAGGTCACCACCGACGCGACGGTGAGCAGGCCGGTCTGGGTCGCGAGCAGGAAGGCCGCCGCGGCCGCCGTGGCCAGCAGGCCGGCCACGGCGCCCCAGGCCTGCGACCGGTGCCACGGCACCCACCGTCCGCCCAGGCTCGTGGCGGTGATCGCCACGCCCACCACGGCCACGGCCTGCGCCACCGCCAGGGGCGCGAACCCGGCCGCCTCCGGCACCTGGCCCATCGCGGCGAAGAGCAGCCCGAAGCCGAGCCCCGCGAGGACGCCGTCGAGGATCCCCGCGGCGAGGTCGCCGGCACCAGGCTCGCGACTCACCAGCCAGATCCCCGGGACGGCCGCAGCGATGCCCAGCCACACCAGCAGGGCCGGGCGCTCGCCGGTGGCGACCCCGACGCAGACCGGCAGCAGGGCGGCTCCGACGGCGGAGATCGGTGCGACGACGCCCATCCGGCCCGCGGCCAGCCCACGGTAGAGGAAGGCACCGCCCGCACCGGACCCGACGCCCGCCAGGGCTCCCCACCAGAGGTGGGCGGAGGTCGGGGAGCCGGGTGTCACCAGGGCCAGGACCAGTGCGCCCGCCAGGGCGGCCACCGTGCCGACGAACGCGACCGGCCACGCCGACGTACGCCTCGACGCGATGCCACCGACGAAGTCGGAGAGGCCGTAGGCCAGGGCCGCCGCGACCGACAGCAGCACCGCCATCAGGTGACCACCACGCCGACGACCCACGTCGCGGCTGCCAGCGCGGCGGCCACGAGCTCGATGAGGATCGACACGCCGACGGCCCGGAGCGCGTGCTTGGTGGAGGGCCATGCGGCCGCGCCGCCCACCCGGGCGCGCTCGGCGAGGTAGATGCCGAGCACGAAGCCGACGAAGAGCCCGACGACCGGGATGACGAAGAAGCCGACGAAGCCCAGCAGGGCTCCGGCGAGCAGGGTCCGGTTGGGCACCCCGGAGGCCTTGAGCTGCCGGCCCGGGACGAGGTACTTCACCACCGCGCCCACGACGAGGAACGTGGCGCTCACGGCGAACACGGCCCAGGCGGTCGGCGTACCGATGTCGAGGGCCCACACGAGGACCGCCCCCAGCACGAGGACGGTGCCGGGCAGGACGGGGACGATCACGCCCACCACGCCGACGGCGATGACGAGGGCGAGGAGGATCTCGGTGGCGCTCACGTGCGTAGCCTCCCAGACGTCCATCCGGTCGGGCCCGCCCCCGGACGCAGAACGGCCCCGGAGAGCTGAGTCCGGGGCCGTTCGGGAAGTCGGTGGGTGGTCGGGTGCGGGTCAGGCCTCCGGGTTCGCAGCCGGCGTGCCGAGCTTGTGCGTCTCGTCGTGCACGGTGGCGGCGACCTCACGGAGCTTCTCGCCGTGCTCCCGGGCGTGGTGGGCGCAGAAGAGCAGCTCACCTCCGGACTGGAGCTCCACGCGGAGGTAGGCCTGGGCGCCGCAGCGGTCGCAGCGGTCACCGGCCGTCAGGACGGCCTGGGTGGGTGCGGTGGCAGTGGTCACGTCAGCCTCATTTCTTGTTCATCGGTGTCTGGCCCAACGTAGCCAGTGGGACAAAGATTCCCGCCGGCGGTGTAGATCGAGAACGGCTTTCAGTCAATCACGTCACACCCTCCGCCGTGGGCGTTGTCCCCATCCGTGGACGAGCCGTTGCCGAAGTGAAACCTGGTGAGGCGGCTCACGCTAGCCCTGTCAGAGCCCTCACGGGGGCAGGCGTGCCTCCGCCGGGCCACGGCGTGTCGCGGGTAGTCTCGGCGTGTTCGCAGCACCACCCGCACCGCACGACAGGACGTCCGTGGCAGCACCGGCAGACAACACCTACAACGCAGCACACCTCCTGGTCCTCGAGGGTCTCGACGCCGTGCGCAAGCGGCCGGGCATGTACATCGGCTCGACCGACACCCGCGGCCTGATGCACTGCCTGTGGGAGATCATCGACAACGGTGTGGACGAGGCGCTGGCCGGCGTCGCACACCGCGTCGAGGTGACGATGCACGACGACGGCTCGGTCGAGGTGTACGACGACGGGCGCGGCATCCCGACCGACAAGGAGCCCAAGACCGGGCTCTCGGGCGTCGAGGTGGTGGCGACCAAGCTCCACGCGGGCGGCAAGTTCGGCGGCGGCTCCTACGTCGCCACGGGCGGGCTGCACGGCGTCGGCCTGTCGGTCGTCAACGCGCTGTCGGAGCGGATGGACATCGACGTCGACCGCTCGCCCTCGCAGCAGGGCCTCTCCTTCCAGCGCGGCGTCCCGGGCGTCTTCGACGGCGACGGGCCGTCGGCGTCCTTCACCCCGCAGTCCGGCCTGACCCGCAAGGGCAAGCGCGTGGCCAAGGGGAAGACCGGCACCCGCATCCGGTTCTGGCCGGACCGCCAGATCTTCACCAAGGACGCGCGCTTCGAGATGGAGGGCCTGATCGGCCGCGCGCGCCAGACGTCGTACATCGTGCCGGGCCTCGAGCTGGTCATCCGCGACCAGCGGACCGACGAGATGGTCGAGGAGAAGTTCCGCCACGACGGCGGCATCGCCGAGTTCGTGGACTTCCTCTCCCACGGTGAGCCGGTCACCGACATCCTGCGCCTGCAGGGCACCGACACCTTCACCGAGACCGTGCCGCTGCTCGACGACAAGGGCCACATGACGCCCCAGGAGGTCGAGCGCGAGCTCACCGTCGACGTCGCCGTGCGGTGGGACACCGCCTACGACACCGAGGTCCGCTCCTTCGTCAACGTGATCGCCACGCCCAAGGGCGGCACGCACGTCAGCGGCTTCGAGAGCGCGCTGACGAAGACCTTCAACGACGCGATGCGCGCGGCGAAGGTGCTCAAGGCCGCGGACACCGACGTCATCAAGGACGACGTCCTCGAGGGCCTCACTGCCGTCGTCACGGTCCGCCTGGCCGAGCCGCAGTTCGAGGGCCAGACCAAGGAGATCCTCGGCACGCCCGCGGCGCGCGGTGTCGTGCGCAAGGTCGTGGCGGGGGAGCTCAAGGCGTTCCTCACCTCGACCAAGCGCGCCGAGAAGGCCCAGGCCAAGCTCCTGATGGAGAAGGTCGCCGGAGCCTCCAAGACCCGTCTGGCCGCGCGCCAGCACAAGGAGAACCAGCGCCGCAAGACCGCGCTCGAGTCCTCCGCGCTGCCGGCGAAGCTCTTCGACTGCCGCAGCAGCGACACCGAGCGCACCGAGCTGTTCATCGTCGAGGGCGACTCGGCCATGGGCACCGCCAAGGCCGCCCGCAGCAGCGAGTTCCAGGCGCTGCTGCCGATCCGCGGCAAGATCCTCAACGTCCAGAAGGCCTCGGTCGGCGACATGCTCAAGAACGCCGAGTGCGCCTCGATCATCCAGGTCGTCGGTGCCGGCTCCGGGCGTACGTTCGACCTGGAGGCGGCCCGCTACGGGCGGATCATCCTCATGGCCGACGCCGACTCCGACGGGTCGCACATCCGGTGCCTGCTGGCCACGCTGTTCTTCAAGTACATGCCCGAGCTCGTGCGCGACGGCCGGCTCTACTCGGCCGTGCCGCCGCTGCACCGCATCGAGCTGTCCAACCCCAAGAAGGGGATGGACAAGTACATCTACACCTACTCCGACGACGAGCTGCAGCGCCGCCTCGCCGAGCTGAAGAGGAAGAACGTGCGCTGGAAGGACCCGGTCCAGCGCTACAAGGGGCTCGGCGAGATGGACGCCGACCAGCTGGCCGAGACCACCATGGACCCGCGCCACCGCACGCTGCGCAAGCTCACCATCGACGACGTCGACGAGGCCACCCGTGTCTTCGAGCTGCTGATGGGCTCCGACGTGGCGCCACGCAAGGAGTTCATCGTGCAGGGTGCCTATGAGGTCGACGTCGAGACCCTGGACGCTTAGGACGCGTGAAACGCGCGCGTTCGCTGCGTTGTCGTCGTCGCGCGATCGCTTCGCTCCAAGATCGCGCTTCCTCCTCCGCCTTGCGTCCACACACGTTTGACGCGTCCTGGGGGCAGGGTGAGCGGGTGTGATCAAAAAGAACCAGTGACGAAGCCAAACTGCGGCGCTAGCGTGCGGCCATGTTCTTCATCGGGGGTGGCGAGATGCTCGTCGTCATGGTCGTGTTCTGCGCAGCCGTCGCAGCCGGTCTGTACTGGATCATCCGGCTCGCGGTGAAGCACGGCATCGAGGACAGCCGCCGCTACCCGCCCGCGGACCTGCGGAGCCGGGACCACGAGCAGAGCTGACCTCGATCCGCCGCGCTCCCGAAGGCGGGGACGCTGACAGTGGTTGTGTCGCGATCACCCGCTGAGTAGGTTTGTGGCCCGCGTCACAGCAGGTCGAGAGGGAGCACATGCCCGACGAGAAGTTCGACTACGTCGTCATCGGATCGGGGAGCGCCGGCGGTGTCGTCGCCGCTCGGCTGACCGAGGACCCGGACGTCCGGGTGCTGCTCCTGGAGGCGGGTCCGGCCGACGACGACGACAACATCCACATCCCGCTCGCGTTCTCGATGCTGTTCAAGACCAAGTGGGACTGGAACTACGAGACCACCCCGCAGAAGCACCTCGACGGGCGCCGGGCCTACTGGCCGCGCATGAAGGCACTCGGCGGCTGCTCGTCGATGAACGCGATGATCTACATCCGCGGCAACCACGCCGACTACGACGAGTGGCGTGACGCGTACGGCGCCACGGGCTGGGGTTTCGAGGACGTGCTGCCCTACTTCGTGAAGGCCGAGGGCAACACCCGCCTCGGCGGCCGCTACCACGGCACCGACGGCCCGCTCCACGTCGAGGACCGCACCTACAACCACGAGCTCAGCACGGCGTTCATCGAGGCCGGGGTCGCCGCCGGGCTCAAGCGCAACGACGACTTCAACGGCGCCGAGCAGGACGGCATCGGCCGCTACCAGGTGACGTGCAAGAAGGGCCGTCGCTGGTCGGTCGCCGACGCCTACATCCACCCGGCGGACAAGCGCCCCAACCTCACGGTCCGCACCGAGGCCTTCGTGACGCGCATCCTCCTCGAGGGCAACCGGGCCGTCGGCGTGGCCTACACCCGCGGCGGCGAGGACCGCGTGGCTCGCGTCGACGCCGAGGTCGTGCTCAGCGGCGGGGCGATCAACAGCCCGCAGCTGCTCATGCTGTCGGGCATCGGGCCGGGCGCACACCTGCGCGACCTGGGCATCGACGTGGCCGTCGAGTCCTCCGGGGTGGGCCAGAACCTCCAGGACCACCCGGTGGCCGGGATCCTGAGCTACACCAAGGACACCACCGACATCGCCGAGATGCTCGGCGTCGGCAACCTGCTGAAGTGGAAGGCCACCGGCAAAGGACCGCTCAGCTCCAACGTCGCCGAGACCGGGGCCTTCTACGCCTCCCGCGACGACCTCGGGCTCCCCGACATCCAGCTGCACGTCGCGCCGACCGGGTTCTACGACAACGGCATGCACGAGCCCGTACGCCGCGCGCTGACCACCGCCGTCACACTGGTCAACGTGCAGAGCTCGGGCCACGTGCGGCTGCGCTCGGCCGACCCGACCTGGCACCCCGAGATCGACCCGGGCTACTTCGACGACCGCGCCGACCTCGAGGCCATGATCGGTGGCTTCCGCACGGCGCTGGAGATCCTGCGCCAGGGGCCCATCGCGACCTACGTCGACGAGCCGTGGATCCCCGCCTCGGCCGACCCGACCGATGACGAGATCATCGAGGGCATCGGCCGGCTCGGCCAGACGCTCTACCACCCCGTCGCGACCTGCGCGATGGGCACGGTCGAGGGCAGCGTCGTCGACCCGCAGTTGCGGGTCCACGGCATCGAGGGCCTCCGGGTCGCCGACGCCTCGGTCATGCCACGCGTCCCGCGCGGCAACACCAACGCCCCCACCATCATGATCGGCGAGAAGTGCGCCGACCTCCTCAAGGAGTCCCGATGAGCACCACGCTCGAGCCGTCCGCCCCCGCCCCCGTCACCGCGTCGGAGACGTTCGACTCCCTCGACCCCGCCACGGGTGACCTCGTCGGCACGCACCCGGTGATGGGGCGTGACGAGGTCGACGCGGCGGTGGCCCGCGCCCGCGACGCCGTCGACTGGTGGGGCAACCTCACCTTCGACGAGCGGGCCGACCACCTGCTGACCTGGCGCAGCGTGATGACCCGACGCATCGCCCAGCTCGCCGACCTGGTCCACCGCGAGACCGGCAAGCCCCACGGCGACGCCCAGCTCGAGATCGTGCTCGCCATCGACCACATCGCATGGGCGGCGAAGAACGCCAAGAAGGTGCTGGGGGCGCGCAAGGTCTCCTCCGGACTGCTGATGGCCAACCAGGCCGCCACCGTCGCCTACCACCCGCTCGGCGTGATCGGCGTGATCGGACCGTGGAACTACCCGGTCTTCACGCCGATGGGGTCGATCGCCTACGCGCTCGCGGCGGGCAACTCAGTGGTCTTCAAGCCCAGCGAGTTCACGCCCGGGGTCGGCCAGTGGCTCGCCGACAGCTTCCGCGAGGTCGTGCACGGTCGCGACGTCCTCCAGGTGGTGACCGGACTCGGCGACACCGGCAACGCGTTGTGCCGCGCGCGGATCGACAAGCTCGCCTTCACCGGCTCCGGCCGTACGGGCAAGAAGGTGATGGCCGCCTGCGCGGAGAACCTGACCCCGGTCGTCATCGAGGCCGGCGGCAAGGACTCGCTCATCGTCGACGAGGACGCCGACCTGCCCAAGGCCGCCGAGGCGGCGCTGTGGGGCGGCATGGCCAACGCCGGCCAGACCTGCATCGGCACCGAGCGGGTCTACGTCCACGAGAAGGTCTTCGACGCGTTCCTGGCCGAGATCCTCGCGCAGGCGGACGGGCTCCGCGCCGGCGCGGACAGCGGGGCGAAGATCGGGCCGATCACCATGCCGTCGCAGCTGAACGTGATCAGGAGCCACATCGAGGACGCAGTCGCCCGCGGGGCCCGGGTCGTCCTCGGAGGGCCGGACGCGGTGGGGGAGCGCTTCGTGCAGCCCACGATCCTCACCCACGTGCCGGAGGACTCCACCGAGATCACCGAGGAGACCTTCGGCCCGACGCTGGCGATCAACCCGGTGACGAGCATGGACGAGGCCGTACGCCTGACCAACGCCACGCAGTACGGGCTGGCCGGGGCGGTCTTCTCCAGGAGCAACGGCGTCTCGATCGCCCACCGCATCCGCTCGGGCATGACCTCGGTGAACTCCGTCATCGCCTTCGCGGCGGTGCCGGGGCTGCCGTTCGGCGGGGTCGGCCAGTCGGGCTTCGGCCGGATCCACGGCCCGGACGGCCTGCGGGAGTTCACCTACGCCAAGGCGGTGACGCGACAGAAGTTCGCCCCGGTGATGAACCTGACGTCCTTCGCCCGCGACGCCGCGACCGACGGCAAGGTCGCCCAGCTCATCACGCTGCTGCACGGGGGCAAGCAGACGCTGAAGTAGGGACGGCGAAGGGGCCGGCTCGCTAGCCTCTCCCTATGGAATGGACATCCTCGCCCAGATCCTCCTGACCTCCATCGTGTGGGGCCCACTCACCCTGCTGCTCTACTGGGTGATCCGGCTGGCGGTCCGCCACGGGATGGAGGACGCCCAGCGCATCCGCCAGGGCGACCGCAAGCGGGCCGAGATCTCCGAGACGATCCGCCGGCACCAAGCGACGTACGGCGGTCCCACGCCCGAGTGAGCGGGGTCAGGCGTGCTGGGTCAGCAGGCCGGTGTCGACGTCGTAGAGGAAGCCGCCGACGGCGGCGCGCTCGCCGATGAGGGGGTGCGTGCGCACCTTGACCACGTCCTCGCGCAGCTGCTCGAGCTGGTCGGCGACCACGCCGAAGGTCTGCCAGCTGGCGTCGACGCCGGCGGACTCGCCGACGCGCACCCGCAGCTCGGCCTCGGAGGCCGAGGCCATGGCGCAGCGGGTGTGCGGCACGACGAGGATCCGCTGCACGTTGAGCAGGTGCACGCCGAGCACCAGCGCCTCGAGCGCCTGCGGCGTGACGCGACCACCGGGATTGCGGAAGATCTTGGCGTCGCCGTGCTTGAGCCCCAGCATCCGCAGCGGGTCGATGCGTGAGTCCATGCACGTGACGAGCGCGATGCCGGCGTGCGCCTTGCCGTCGAAGCCGCCCAGGTCGAAGGTGTCGGCGAACGTGCGGTTGGCCTCGATCAGGTCGGTGAAGTCGTCCACACCGCGAGGCTAGCGGAGGCGTTCGCCGTCGTGCACCGGGCTCGACCCGCGGACTCCGTCGCTCAGGCCTCCGACACCACGGGTGCGCTGGAGCCGGTGATCGCGGTGCCCTCGGCAGGGAGGAGCACGGTGGCCCGTATCGTCGGCGCGATGCGGTAGGGCTGCGCCTCGAGCACGGAGCCGACGGTGCGTCGCAGGCGCGACACCTCGGCGCGCACCGTCACCACGCGTGTCGGGTCGGCGAAGAGGTCCTCGGCGAGCTGGGCGGCGGTCCGGCCCTCACGGATGGTGATGAGTGCGAGCAGGATCTCCGCATGGCGTGGGCTGGGTCGGTGCTCCCACGTGTGGGTGGGGGTGCGGACCCGGAGGACCGGTCGCTCGCGCAGGTCGAGCACCAGGTCGGTGGCGGCGTCCGCCTCGGCGCCGAGCCGGACGAGCCAGCCACCGGGAAGGGGCTCGATCGTGACGGCGCCCAGCGTCGGCAGCCAGGTCGACTCGGCCGACAGGTCGGACGGCAGCACCAGCCGCTCCGGTGCGGTGAACCCCGTGACGGCGGCGATGTGGCCGGCCGGGTCGACCGCGAGCGCGCGTCCTCCCACCCGGGCGACGACCGGTGCGGCGTACGCCCTCAAACGGTCGAGCGCTCGGGCGTGCTCGGTGCGCACCTCGGCCTCGGCCAGCCTGGCGCTGACTCCGACGAGCGCCAGGACCGAGCGCTGCACCGACCGTGCCGGTCCGCTGACGTCGATCGCGCCGAGGACGCGCCCGGTCCACGGGTCGTGCACGGGCGCGGCCGCGCAGCTCCAGCGCGTGTGGGACTCGACGTAGTGCTCGGGGCCGCGGATGTGGACCGGCTCGCCGACGACGAGGCACGTGCCGATCGCGTTCGTGCCGACGTTGGCCTCGGTCCACGCCGAGCCCGGGACGAAGCCGAGACGGTCGGCGAGGCGTCGTACGCCGGTGCGCCCGCGACGCCACAGCACCCGGCCGTCGGTGTCGGTGACCACCAGCAGCAGTCCGTCGTCGACAACGGGGTCCAGGGAGGCAGTGATGCTCGGCAGGAGGGGAGCCAGCGTGCTCTTCGTGCGGCGGGACTCCACCTCGACCTCCGACAGCGGGGCCACCTCGGGCTCGGCCCCCGGCGCGAGGCCACCGGCACGGACGCGGCGCCACGATGCGCTGATCTCCGGACGGGCCGCAGTCAGGGAGTCGCCGGCCAGTGCCCGGTCGCGGGCGCGGTGCGAGCTGCCGATGTCCTCGCCCATCGTGCCTCCCGACCTGGCGTTCCCGGCATTGCAACCTCCTGCAACCCTCCCGCCGATACTACGGCCGGGTGTGTCGTGGGTCACGTCGGAAGGAGACACCATGACCCAGACACTGGACCCACCCACCACGACGAACGACGCGAGCCGGGTCGCCAACGCCTGGCTGGAGGGATTCGAGGCGGCCCTCGCCGCTCGCGACATCTCCGCCGCCGCCGAGATGTTCGCCACCGAGTCCTACTGGAGGGACCTGGTCTCCTTCAGCTGGAACCTCACCACCGTCGAGGGCCGCGACGGTGTGACCGACCTGCTCACCAGCACCCTGGAGCGGACCGACCCCTCCGGCTTCGCGCTCGAGGAGCCCGCCGACGAGGCGGACGGCGTCGTCACCGCGTGGTTCGTCTTCGAGACCGCGGTCGGTCGCGGGCGTGGCCTGCTTCGCCTCGTCGAGGAGAGCGGCCGGCGACGTGCGTTCACGTTCCTCACCACGCTCTACGAGCTCAAGGGCCACGAGGAGCCCCGCAACGAGCATCGCCCGCGCGGTGCGGAGCACGGCGCCCGCAAGCAGCGTCAGACGTGGCTCGAGCGGAAGCAGGAGGAGGCCGAGAGCCTGGGCAGCACGACCCAGCCGTACGTCCTCGTCATCGGCGGCGGTCAGGGCGGGATCGCCCTCGGCGCGCGGCTGCGACAGCTGGGCGTCCCGAGCCTGGTGATCGACAAGCACCCGCGCCCGGGTGACCAGTGGCGCAACCGCTACAAGTCGCTGTGCCTGCACGACCCGGTCTGGTACGACCACCTGCCCTACCTGAAGTTCCCGGACAACTGGCCGGTCTTCGCGCCCAAGGACAAGATCGGCGACTGGCTGGAGTCCTACACGAAGATCATGGAGGTCCCCTACTGGTCGAGCACCACGGCCTCCAGCGCGTCGTACTCCCCGGAGACGGGGCAGTGGACGGTCGAGGTTGAGCGCGAGGGCAGGCCGCTGACACTGCGTCCGACCGAGCTCGTCTTCGCCACCGGGATGTCCGGCAAGCCCAACATCCCCGACGTGCCGGGCATGGACGTCTTCGCCGGCGACCTGCACCACTCCTCCGCGCATCCCGGACCGGACGCCTACCGGGGCAAGAGAGCGGTCGTCATCGGGAGCAACAACTCCGCCTTCGACATCTGCGGGGCGCTGTGGGAGAACGATGTCGACGTGACGATGGTCCAGCGCAGCTCCACCCACATCGTCAGGAGCGACAGCCTGATGGAGATCGGCCTCGGCGACCTCTACTCGGAGCGCGCGGTCGCGGCCGGGGTCACCACGGAGAAGGCCGACCTGATCTTCGCCTCGCTGCCCTACCGGATCCTGCACACCTTCCAGATCCCCGCCTACGAGGCGATGGCGGAGAAGGACAAGGACTTCTACGCGCGCCTGGAGGCGTCCGGGTTCGACCACGACTGGGGCGATGACGGGTCAGGGCTGTTCATGAAGTACCTGCGACGGGGCTCGGGCTACTACATCGACGTCGGTGCCGCCGACCTCGTCGCCAACGGGGACGTCAAGCTGGTCAACGGCCAGATCGACCACCTCACCGAGGACGCGGTCGTGCTGGCCGACGGCACCGAGCTGCCGGCGGACGTGGTCGTCCTCGCGACCGGCTACGGCTCGATGAACGGTTGGGTGGCCGACCTCATCGACCAGGACACCGCCGACCGTCTGGGCAAGGTGTGGGGCCTGGGCTCGGACACGACCAAGGACCCCGGTCCGTGGGAGGGCGAGCAGCGCAACATGTGGAAGCCGACGCAGGTCGAGCACCTCTGGATGCACGGCGGCAACCTCCACCAGTCACGCCACTACTCGCTCTACCTCGCGCTGCAGCTCAAGGCGCGCTTCGAGGGGATGGAGACGCCGGTGTACGCCCTACAGGAGGTGCACCACACCTCCTGAACCCGGCGACGAGCCGGCGCGGGCGGTGGCCGCGCTCAGTGGCCCGAGAGCGCCTCGCGGGTGCTGACCCGGTCGGGTCGCACGCCCCGGAACACCACGAGCGCGAGCACGGCCGCAACCACTGCGCAGCCCGCCGCGCCCCAGAAGACGGCGTGCTCCTGGGCGATCCCTGCGACGCGCAGCAGGTCGGAGAACTCCTCGCACCGGCTCTTGCCGTCGCAGACCTCCTGCACGGGAGGCACCTCGCCCTGCTCGGCGTAGTAGCGGCGCAGGCCGATCGTGGTGAGCGCGGAGATGCCGACCAGCATGCCGACCATCCGCGCCACCACCACGAAGGCGCTGGCCACGCCGTGCACGTCGTCGTCGGTGTGCGCGAGCAGCGCGGCGTTGACCGGTGCGAGCGCGAGCCCGAAGCCGAGGCCACCGGTGATGAGTGCGACGTTGGCGATCGGCTCCTCGATGGTGGTCAGGCCCCAGCGGGTCATGAGCACGAAGCCCGCCGCCGCCATCAGCATCCCGCCCGCGGTGACGATCGCGGGGGAGATCGAGCGGATCAGGTAGCCGCCCGCGACGGCACCGACCGGCAGCGCCAGCAGGAACCGGACGAGCACGAGCGCGGCGGGCAGCTGGTCGTCGGGGTAGACGGTGGTGCGGGCGAAGAGCGGGATGTCGATCAGCGCGGCGATCAGCGCGGCGCCGACGAAGAAGCTGACCAGCAGCGCTCCCCACGCCGGCGTACGTCGCAGCGCCCCGCGGGGCACCAGCGGGTTCGCGGCACGGCGTACGTGCCAGACGAAGGCAGCCATCGCGACCGCGGCCCCGAGGAGGTACCACCGACCGCGCGGGGAGAACACCTCGATCTTGGGGTCGGCGGTGGCGAAGGCGAGGATCACCCCGCCGAGGGCGGCGGCGAGGAGGAGGGCCCCTGTGAGGTCGGCCTCGATCAGCACCCGCACCCAGCCGCGCAGGTCGAACAGCGGCCGCGACGCGAACCAGCACCACGCCACGAGCAGCACCAACGCCACCATCGTGGCCGCGCCGATCGGCGTGAGCCAGCGCCCGTCGCCGGCGAACGGGATGAACAGCCGGCCCCACGTGAGGTCGCGCATCAGGGGAGCAGGCCGCAGGAACACGACGGCCCCGCCGGCCATGACGGCGAGGACCAGGACGAGGCCGACGAGGTCGACGCGGCGCCGCTCGCGCGCGACGCGCTCCCGGGGGGCCAGCGCGCGGATGGCCGCGGCGAGGACGAGCCCGACCGCGAGGTTGATCGCGAAGATCGCGCGCCAGTCGGAGAAGGCGAGGACCGCCGCGCCGAAGAGCGGACCCAGCACGGACCCGATCTCCTGGACGGCCGAGACGATCCCGAGCGGGACGCCGCGGCGCTCGGCGGGATAGAGGTCGGCGACCAGGGCCAGCGTCGCCGGCACCAGCCCGCCGCCGCCGACGCCCTGGAGGAATCGGCCGGCGACGATGCTGGGCATGTCGTAGGCCAACGTCGTGATCAGGCTGCCGAGGGCGAAGAGCACGAGCGCCATCACCAGCACGGGCACCCTGCCGCGGAGGTCGGCGATGCGGCCGATCAGGGGCAGCATCGCGACATAGCCCAGCAGGAAGCCGCTGACGATCGGCGCGGCCCGCTGGAGCTGGTCGATCGGCACCCCGACGCCGGTCATCATGTCGGGCAGCGCCAGGACCACCACGTAGGTGTCGGCGGCGGCGAAGGCGACGGCGACCGCCGCCATCGCGAGGAGCAGCCGCGAGGTGCGCGAGACCTGCGCCTGCTCACCCACGCTCACGGCGCGGCGATCTCCTGCTCGATGCCGTAGTCGGCGAACTCGACGGTGTAGGTCATCTCATCGGCGCGGGGGTAGAAGACGCCGGTGAGGGTGGCGGTGCGCAGCTCGCCCTCGTCGGTGACCTGCCACTCGACGTCGAAGGACTCCCCGGACGAGGAGGGGATGATGGCCTCCATCGCCTCGCCCGGCACGGTGCCGGTGTAGGTGGTGAGGACCTCGGAGTTGTCCGCACCGCCGCGCACGCTCTCGCCCTCCTCCGGCGACTCGGTCAGGCCGAGCAGGCCGGCGAAGCCGTCCTCGCCGACGAGGCCGGACGGGTCGGGTGCGCCGTACTCCTTGGGGTTGACCTTGTCGTAGCCCGGCGTGAAGGGCAGCTGGGCGTAGACCGTGTCGTCGACGGCGATGACCGGCACGTCGACGGTCTGGCCGGCGAAGACGACGGTGATGGAGCCCTCGAAGGCGGGGGCGTCGGTCACCGTGCCGACGGCCCGGGTGATGCCGGAGACGCCCTGTGGCAGGGCGTCCGTGGACAGCGTCAGGTCGACCCCGCTGGTCTCGGACAGCAGCGTCGACGCCTCGGCCAGGACCTCCTCGGGCGTCCTGCCCTCGGCCTCCGCGCCGCCCTCGTCACCCGAGCAGGCGGCGAGCAGGGGCAGGGCCAGGAGCGCCGAGGTGGCCGTGGCGGCGAGGCGTCGAGAGGTACGGGCGCGGGCTGACATGACTCTCAGCCTTCCACAGGGGTGGTCGGGGAGTCGCCGGCCTGCACGGCCACCTGGGATGCGACCTGCAGGGCCACCGGGGAGGCGACGGCAGCGATCGGCTGGGGTGCGGGCACGCCGGACCCGTCGCGACGACCGTTGGCCTCGGGCAGGTCGACCGGAGCGCCGCTGGACGCCGCCGCTCGGGCCGGGCCCGGGCCGGCCCAGGCGGTCACGAGGGTGTCCTCGCCCTTGAGGAAGCGGTGGCTGCGTACGCCGCCCGTGGCGCGGCCCTTGCCGGGGTACTCGGTGAACGGCGTGACCTTGACGGCGCCGGCCTCCGTGCCGGGCAGGGCGGTCGACGAGCCGGAGGCGGTCACGACGACGGCGTCGGTGGGGTCGAACGCGCCGAAGAAGGCGACGTGCTGGCCCGCGCCGAGCTTGATCCCGGCCATGCCGCCGCCCGCGCGGCCCTGCGGGCGCACGCCGGAGGCGGGGAAGTGGAGCAGCTGGGCGTCGGAGGAGATGAAGCACAGCTCCTCCTCGCCGGTGACGAGCTCCACCGCGCCGACGACCTCGTCGTCCTCCTTGAGCCCGATGACCTCCCACTCGTCGCGATTGAGCACCTCAGGGTTGACCCGCTTGACGATGCCGTCGCGGGTGCCGAGGGCGAGTCCCGGCCCGTCGGTGGCCAGCGAGGTGAGCGCGAGGGCGCGCTCACCGTTGCCGAGGGGGAGCAGCTCACTGAGCGGGTAGCCGCCCTGGAGGTTCGGGTCGTTGGCCGAGTCGGGCAGCTCGGGCATGTCGAGCACGCCCACCCGCAGCAGCCGGCCGCGGTTGGTGAGCACCCCGACCTCGCCGCGGGCGGTGGTGCGTACGGCGCTGGTCACGACGTCGTGGTTGGCACGGCCCTCACCCTGGCCGGGCGCGGCGCCGGACGTCGTACGAGCGAGCAGGCCGCTGGACGACAGCAGCGCGAAGCACGGGTCGTCGGCCACCTCGACCGGGGTCGTGGCGGTGACGGTGTTCCCCGCCGAGGCCAGCAGGACCGTACGCCGAGGAGTTCCGTGCTCCTTGGCGACGTCGGTGAGCTCGTCGGAGACGACCTTCCGCAGCAGCTTCTCGTCGGCGAGGATCGCGTCGAGGTACTCGATCGTGCGCTCGAGCTCGGTCTTCTCCTTCTCCAGCTCCAGCTTGCTGAACTTCGTCAGGCGGCGCAGCGGCATGTCGAGGATGTAGTCGGCCTGGACGTCGGAGAGCTCGAAGATCTCGATGAGCCGCTCCTTGGCCGCGGCCGCGTTGTCCGAGCCTCGGATGACCTGGATGACCTCGTCGATGTCGAGGATCGCGATGAGCAGGCCGTCGACGAGGTGGAGGCGGTCGGCGGCCTTCTTGCGCCGGAACGCCGATCGGCGGCGTACGACCTCGAAGCGGTGCCCGAGGAAGACCTCGAGCATCTCCTTCAGGCCCAGCGTGCGCGGCTGGCCGTCGACGAGGGCGACGGCGTTGATGCCGAAGGAGTCCTCGAGCGCCGTCTGGCGGTAGAGCTGCTCGAGGATCGCCTCGGGGACGAAGCCGTTCTTGACCTCGATCACCAGGCGCAGGCCGTGCTCGCGGTCGCTGAGGTCCTTGATGTCGGCGATGCCCTGCAGCTTCTTGGCCAGGACGAGCTTCTTGATCTGCTCCATCACGCGCTCGGTGCCGACGCCGTAGGGCAGCTCGGTCACCACGATGCCCTTGCGGCGCGCGGTCACCGACTCGATCCGGGCGGTGGCGCGCATCTTGAAGGTCCCGCGGCCTGACTCGTAGGCGTCGCGGATCCCGTCGAGCCCGACGATCTTGCCGCCGGTGGGCAGGTCGGGGCCCGGGATGAAGCGCATCAGGTCGTCGAGCTGGGCCTTGGGGTGGGTGATGAGGTGCTTGAGCGCCTGCACCACCTCGACCAGGTTGTGGGGGGCGATGTTGGTCGCCATGCCCACGGCGATGCCCGCGGCACCGTTGACCAGCAGGTGCGGGATCGCGGCGGGGAGCACGACCGGCTCGGTCTCGCGCGAGTCGTAGTTGGGCTTGAAGTCGACGGTGTCCTCGTCGATGGAGGCCGTCATCGCGACCGCGGCGGGTGCCATCCGGCACTCGGTGTAGCGCATCGCGGCGGGGGAGTCGTCGGGCGAGCCGAAGTTGCCGTGCCCGTCGACCGTCGGCACCCGCATCGACCACGGCTGCGCCATCCGGACCAGCGCGTCGTAGATCGCGCCGTCGCCGTGGGGGTGGAGGCGACCCATGACCTCGCCGACGACGCGGGCGCTCTTCACATGGCCCCGGTCGGGGCGCAGTGACATGTCGTCCATCGTGTAGAGGATGCGGCGCTGCACCGGCTTGAGGCCGTCGCGCGCGTCGGGCAGCGCCCGGGAGTAGATGACGGAGTAGGCGTACTCCAGGAACGACGTCTGCATCTCGTCGCGGATGTCGGTGTCGAGGATGTGCTCCTCGAAGTCGTCCGGGAGGGGCTCCTGCTTCGTACGTCGTGCCATGGGCGCCATTCTCCCCGGTCACCGGCGGGGATCGGCCCGGGGCTCGCCGAAGGTGGGTCTCGATACGCCTCGCTCGTTCCTCGCTCGGGCTACTCGGCCAGCGAAGGGGAGGGGTCGGCTCCTCGAACGCCGAGAAGTTTCGGTGGTCGAGTAGGTCGCGAGCGCCAGCGAGCGGGCGTATCGAGACCCCGACTACCGTCGGCGCCGGGAGAAGTCCTTCTTCGACAGCTCCGGAAGACCTTCGTAGTCGCCGTCGATCAGCGCCAGGCGCTTGGCCCGGCTCCAGTTCTGGATCTGCTTCTCGCGTGAGAACGCCAGCGCGACGTGCTCGTGCTGCTCGTGCCAGACCAGCTCCACCGGCCTTCGATCGCGCGTGTACGCGGCTCCCAGCCCGAGCTCGTGCTGGTTCAGGCGCGCGAACAGCTCGCGTGTGCTGCCGACGTAGAGGGAACCGTCGGCGCAGCGGAGCAGGTAGACGTAGGCGGTCATCGGTCCAGCGTCGGCGCCGGGGCGGGTCGAGGGAAGGAGGCGGCGCGCATCTGTGGACGAGAAGGTCGCGAGCGCCAGCGGCAACTCCCGGTGGTCGAGTAGGGCTGAGGAACGAGGTCCGGTCCGTATCGAGACCCCTCGGACGGGTGGGTCTCGATACGCCTCGCTCGTTCCTCGCTCGGCTACTCGACCAGCGAAGAGGGGCGCCCGGCTACTCGACCAGCGAAGAGGGGCGCTCGGCCACCGAGATGGTCCGGTGCCCGATAGATTGCTGCCGTGACCGAAGCGGACGCAGCAGCAGACGTGGGGACGACGCCCCCGCCCCGCCACTGGGAGGCGGACGTGCTGCTGCGCGACGGCCGGACGGCGCACATCCGGCCGATGCAGCCGGAGGACCGCGAGCTGCTCGTGGAGTTCTACAGCCGCGTGTCCGACCAGTCGAAGTACTACCGCTTCTTCTCGCCGATGCCCGAGCTGTCCGAGCGCGACCTCGACCGCTTCACCCGCGTCGACCACCGCGACCGGGTGGCGATGATCCTCACCGTGGCCGGGCAGATGATCGCCGTCGGCCGCTACGACACGATCCGGCCCGGCTACGCCGAGGTCGCCTTCCTGGTCGAGGACAAGCACCAGGGCCGCGGCATCGGGCAGCTGCTGCTCGAGCACCTCGCCCAGGCGGGCCGCGAGCGCGGGATCGAGGAGTTCGTCGCCGAGGTGCTGCCCGACAACCAGGCGATGATCCACACGTTCAAGGACGCCGGCTACCAGGTCAAGAGCGCGTTCGAGGACGGCGTGATGGAGCTGGTCTTCCGCATCGACCCCACCGACACGGCGATCGGCGTGATGGAGCAGCGCGAGCACCGCGCGGAGTACGCCTCGATCGAGCGCTTCTTCTCCCCGAAGTCGGTCGCGATCATCGGCGCCAGCCGCCGCCAGGACACCATCGGCCGGGCGCTCGTGCGCCACCTCGTGCTCGGCAACTTCTCCGGTCGCATCCACGTCGTCAACCCCAGCGCCGACTCGGTCGCGGGCATGCCGGCGTGGAAGTCGGTGGGCGAGATCCCCGGCGACGTCGACGTCGCCATCGTCGCGGTGCCCGCCGACGCGGTGCAGGACGTGGTGCTGGACTGCGCCGCCAAGGGAGTCCACGGGCTGGTGGTGATCTCGTCGGGCTTCGCCGAGACGGGCGAGGAGGGCCGGATGCGCCAGCGCCGCCTCGTGGGCCTCTCGCGCTCCTACGGCCTGCGCCTGATCGGCCCGAACGCGCTCGGCATCATCAACACCGACCCCGACGTCTCGCTCAACGCCTCGCTGTCGTCGGTGATGCCGCCCCGCGGTCGCGCCGGGTTCTTCTGCCAGTCCGGTGCGCTCGGCTCGGCGATCCTGGAGAAGGTGCAGAACCGTGGCCTGGGCCTGACGACCTTCGTCAGCGCCGGCAACCGCGCCGACGTCTCGGGCAACGACCTCCTCCAGTACTGGGAGGAGGACGACGCCACCGAGGTGGTGCTGCTCTACCTCGAGTCGATCGGCAACCCGCGCAAGTTCTCCCGGATCGCCCGTCGCGTCAGCCGCCGCAAGCCGATCGTCGCCGTGCGGTCCGGCCGCAGCTCCCAGGGCGTGCCCATGGGCCACGCGGTCCGCAAGATCGGCGCTCCCGCCCAAGCCGTCGACGCGATGTTCCGGCAGGCCGGGATCATCCAGGTCGAGTCGCTGGAGGAGATGTTCGACGTCGCCCAGCTGCTGGCCCACCAGCCGCTGCCGCGCGGGCGCCGGGTGGCGATCGTCGGCAACTCCGACGCGCTCGGCCTGCTCGCCGCCGACGCCGCCAACTCCGTCGGGCTCGTGGTCAACCGCCAGGAGGCGCTCGGTGCGGACGCCACGGCCGAGGACTTCGAGGACGCGCTCGACGCCGCGATCGACGACCCGGAGGTCGACGCCGTCGCGGCGATCTTCATCCCGCCGCTCAACGTGACCGGTGCGCGCGAGGAGGTCGCCAACGTCCTCGCGGCCGTCGGTGAGCAGTCCGACAAGCCGATCGTCTCGACCTTCCTCGGCACCGAGGGCGTGCCCGAGCTGCTGCGGGTGCCCGACGTCGCGGGCTCGAGCGCCGGCCGCGGGTCGGTGCCGTCGTACCCGGCCGTGGAGGCCGCGGTGCGCGCGCTCGCCCACGTGGTCGAGTACGCCGTGTGGCTGCGGGTGCCGCAGTCGACGGTCGGCGACCTGCCGTCCAACGACCGCGACGACGCCCGCCACCTCGTCAACGAGGTGCTGATGCGCCACCCGGAGGGACGCGACCTCGACTTCGTGGAGCAGCGCCGGCTGCTGGGTGCCTACGGGATCGACCTGTGGGACACCTATGCCGTCGAGACGCTCGACGAGGCGGTGGCGGCGGGGGAGGCGCTGGACTGGGACGTCGTGCTGAAGGCGACCGCAGACCACCTGCGCGACCGCCCGGACCTCGCGCACGTGTGGCGCAACATCGACACCCCCGACGAGATGGCCGACGCCTGGACCTCGCTCAACCAGGTGATCACCGACCCCGAGCGCGCCGGCTTCGTCGTGCAGCGCAACGCACCTCCCGGGGTGCCGGTCACGATCTCGACCATCGAGGACCCGCTCTTCGGCCCGGTGCTGTCCTTCGGCATCGGCGGCCCGCTGACCGAGCTGCTCGCGGACCGGTCCTACCGGATCCCGCCGCTCGCCGACCACGACGCCCAGGACATGGTGCGCGAGATCAAGGCCTCGCCGCTGCTCTTCGGCTACCGCGGCAGCGAGATCGTCGACGTCGCCGAGATCGAGCGCCTGGTGCGCCAGGTCGCCCAGCTCCAGCACGACCTGCCGCAGGTGCGCGCGCTGCACCTGCCGCTCGTCCTGGCCGGCGCCGAGGGTGCCAGCGTGCTCGGTGCGTCGGTGCGCGTCGAGCAGGTGCAGGACGCCCGCTCGGACTGGTTCGTGCGCCGCCTGAGCACGATGCCGGGGGACACGCTCCCCGACTGAGCCCGGTTGCGTGACAGACTGCCACCATGCCTCGCTCCACCCGTGACGCGGACGTCTCCCAGGACCTCCGCAAGGAGATCCACCGCACCGGCTACTACCCCGAGGTCGTCGCCGACGGCGTCTTCTCGGCCGCAGGCGGTGAGGAGGTCGTCTCCTACTTCGTCCACCACGAGACGACCTTCGACCACGAAGAGGTCCGTCGCCACCTCACGGCGCTGCTGCTGACCCCGACCCGGCTGGTGATCGCCCACACCGACGAGCACCCCGGCGACGACCTGCTCCCCGAGCCCTACACCTCGACCACCACCGAGGCGGTCACGCTGACGTCGATCCGCACCGTGGTGGTGACCCGGATGGTGGCCAACCCGACCAAGGGCGTCGCGCCGCCGGCCGAGGCCGTGCTGACCATCGGGTGGGGTGGCGTGGGTCGCCTCGACCTCGAGCCCGCCGCGTGCTCGGACCCCGAGTGCGACGCCGACCACGGCTACACCGGCACGCTCGCCGGCGACGACTACACCCTGCGGGTCTCCGCGGCTGCCGAGGGCTCGGACGCGGTGGCCGGGCTGCTGGCCTTCTCGGACGCGCTGTCGGCGCGCACGCGCGGATGAACGCTCCCCGGTGACGGGCTCCTTCACCCCGCCGGCGTACGGCGACCGCTCGCTCGCCGACGTGGTGCCGTCCGTGGCGCGCGCGCTCGGCACGCCCCTGGACGGTCACCCGGTCGGCCTAGAGCTGCCGCCCGCGCCGTCCTACGTCGTGTTCCTGGTCGACGGGATGGGCGCCGAGCTCCTCGCCCGCCACGCCCACGCCGCGCCGTACCTCTCCTCCCTCCTCGCGGGCGGCTCGACCGGCACCGCCGGGGTCCCCTCGACGACCGCGACCTCGCTCACCTCGCTCGGGACCGGCCTGGTCCCCGGCGCCCACGGGCTGGTGGGCTTCACCGCCCGCATCCCCGGCACCGACCGCCTGCTCAACCACCTCGGGTGGGACAAGGCCGTCGACCCGCTCGAGTGGCAGCCGCACCCCACCGCCCTCGGGCGTCTGGCGGACGCCGGGGTGCACGTCACGTCGGTCAACAAGCGCGACTTCGACGGCACCGGACTCACCGTGGCCTCGCAGCGCGGGGCGACGTACGTCGGCGCGGACCGCGTCGGTGAGCGGATCGCCGCGACCGTCAGCGCGTCGGCCCACCAGCCGTCACTGACCTACGTCTACGACTCCGACCTCGACTGGACCGGCCACAAGTTCGGCGTCGCCTCCACACAGTGGCTCCAGCAGCTCGCGATGGTCGACGCCGAGGCCGAGCAGCTGCGCGAGGCGCTGCCGCCCGCCACCCGGCTGCTGGTGGTCGCCGACCACGGCATGGTCGACAGCCCGCGCGGGGCCCGCGTGGACGTCGACGCCGTCGACGGCATGCGCGACGGGGTCTGGCTGCTCGGCGGCGAGGCCCGCTTCCGCCACCTCTACTGCTCCGGGCGCGCCGTCGACGACGTCCTCGCCACGTGGCGCGAGGTGCTGGGGGACCGGGCGACGGTCCTGGCACGCGAGGACGCGGTCGACCGCGGGTGGTTCGGAGCCGTCGACGCGCGCGTGCTGCCCCGGCTCGGCGACGTGATGGTCGCCTGCCACGACGACACCGCGATCGTCTCGACCCGGGACTTCGCCTACGAGGACACCCTCGTCGGGCTGCACGGCTCGCTCACCTCGACCGAGATGCTGATCCCCATCCTCGTGGGGTGAGGACCGGCCTCAGCCGAAGGGCAGCGGCTCCGGCGCCAGGCTGACGGCCTTGGCCCGCGCGGCGGTGAGCCGGCGGCGGTGGTGCTGGCGGCACAGCACCTCGTAGGCCACGTCCGCGGGCGGCTCGTCGGCCTGCTCGACGTCGCCGACGACGATCACCTCGCCGTCGGTGACCATCGCGCCGTTCTCGGTGCGCGCGTTGTGGGTGGCGCGCTTGCCGCACCAGCAGAGCGCCTCGACCTGGAGCACGTTCATCCGGTCGGCGAGCTCGACGAGCCGTGCGCTGCCGGGGAAGAGGACCGAGCGGAAGTCGGTGAGGATGCCGAAGGCGAACACGTCGATCTGGAGCTCGTCGACGACCTTGGCGAGCTGGTCGATCTGGTCGGCGGAGTAGAACTGGGCCTCGTCGCAGATCAGGTAGTCGATGCGACCGCCGCGGGTGAGCGTGGTGACGACGTAGGCCCAGAAGTCGAAGTCGGTGCCGACCTCGAGCGCGTCGTGGGTCAGGCCCAGGCGGCTCGAGACGACCGCCGCGCCGGAACGGTCGTGGGTGGTGAAGATGCGGCCGACGCGTCCTCGGGCGGCGTGGTTGTGGTTGGTCTGGAGCGCCAGCGTCGACTTGCCGGAGTCCATCGTGCCCGTGAAGAAGTGCAGTTCAGCCATGACCGGCCGATCTTGTCACAGCCCGGGCGCCGACCGGCGGCTACCGTGCCGGGCATGGACCACGACTTCGGCCCGCTCATCAGTCCCGAGGAGCTGGCGGCGACGCTGGACGACGTCACCGTGCTCGACGTGCGCTACGAGATGGGCGGCCCGCCCGGGCGCGGGCTCCACGAGGCCGGCCACGTGCCGGGGGCGGCGTACGTCGACCTCGACGCCGACCTCGCCGCCCCACCGGGTGTCGGGGGCCGCCACCCGCTGCCGGACGTCGGCACCTTCGAGGCAGCGATGCGGCGCGCGGGCGTGCGCCACGGGCGGCCGGTGGTGGTCCTCGACGACTGGCAGGGGCGTGCCGCGGCGCGGGCCTGGTGGCTGCTGCGCCACCACGGCCACGACGACGTACGCGTGCTCGACGGCGGTTGGACCGCTTGGCGCGAGGGCGGCCACCCCGTCGAGCACGGTGTCGCGCTGGTGGAGCCGGGCGACTTCGTCGCCGTCTCGCCCGGACGGATGCCGGTCGTCGGTGTCGACGACGCGCGCGAGGTCGACGTGCTCGTCGACGCCCGCGCGCCGGAGCGCTTCACCGGGGAGACCGAGCCGGTCGACCCGGTCGCCGGGCACATCCCCGGCGCGGTCAACGTGCCGACGACCGAGAACCTGGACGCCCGTGGCAGGTTCCGCTCGCCCGAGGACCTGCGTGAGGTGTACGCCCGGGTGGGCGCCACCGGGACCGCGACGGTCGCTGCCTACTGCGGGTCGGGGGTGACCGCGGCGCACGACGTGCTCGCGATGGAGGTCGCCGGCATCCGGGCCGCGCTCTACCCCGGGAGCTGGAGCGGGTGGATCACCGACGCCGGGCGGCCCGTGGCGACGGGTCGCTGATCAGCGGGCGGTGACCTCGTCGCCGACCCGGATCCTGCCCTCGTCGAGCGGGACCAGGTGGACGGCGAAGAGCGTCTTGCCGTCGACGAGGCGGTGGCGCGCCAGCGTGCGGGTCGGCTCCTTGGCCGTGCGGAGGGTGGCGGGGTCCAGGGTCGCCATCACGCAGCGACCCACGGGCTTGGCGACGCGGAAGCGGACCTCGCCCACGCGGACCTCACCCCAGTGGTCCTCCGCGAACGGCTCGTCGCCGTCGACGACGAGGTTGGCCCGGAATCGCTCGACCGGGAGCGGCTCCGGCGGGTCCTCGCCGACCTCGAGGGCCCGCTCCACGATCCAGTCGTTCAGCCGGCGCAGCGACGCCAGGGACGCGACGGTCACCGGGAACGAGTCGGCGAAGGCGGTGTGGTCGTCGGGGGACGAGAAACCCGGCTGCAGGCGGCGGCGCGCCGGGTCGTGGCACCACACGAGGCGTACGTCGGTCCCGAGGACGTCGCGCAACCAGGCATCGGCCCGCGGTCCGGCGGGCCTCGCTGCCAGGTCGAGGGAGAACAGGTGCACCGGCACCTCGGGTCCGCCGGGCAGGTCGACCTCCAGGTCGCGGTGGCCGGCCGCGCGCAGGCGCAGCGCCGCCGACACCGTGGGGTCGGTCGCCGGGGTGTCGGCGACGACGCCGAACAACGCAGGCACCTCCCGTGCGGAGACGACCCGGTCGTCGGGCCCGACGAGCATCCACGAACGGTCGTCGACCAGGCCGCGGGCCAGCACGTCGGCGGCCTCGACGGGACGGATCGCTGCGGACTTCAGGGGGTGGACGTTGAGGTGGACCAGCCGCACCGCCTCAGTCGCCCTTGCCCCCGCCGAACATGATCTCGTCCCAGCTCGGGACGGACGCGCGACCGCGCTTCTTGGGCTTGGCGGCCGGCTCGGCAGGTGCCGGCTCGGCAGGTGCCTGGGCGGCGGGCTGCTCGGGCTCGGGCGCCGGCTCGGGCTCGGCCGGCCGGTCGGCGGTAGCGTCGTCGGACGCAGTGCCGTCGGTGCCCTCGAGGTAGGCCTCGATGGACTGCTCGGAGCCGAGCGCGGTCCCGGACATCTCCATCGTCGTCTCGTTGGGGGACTCCTCGTCGGCCCCCTCGCCTGCCACCGCGCCGTCGGCCACCATCTCGATGGCGTCCTCGCCGAGCGGGACGTCGCCGTCGACCGCGCTGAGGCGGCGCTGGCGGGCGAGGGCCAGGTCGTCGGAGGCCGGCTCGGCGGGCGCGGCCGGGGCGGCGTCGCCGACCAGCCAGCGGGCGTCCTCGTCGTCGACGGTCACGAAGTTGCCGCGCGGGTCGTGGGAGAAGGTCGCGGCACCGGTGCGGCCGGCGACCTCGTAGAGGCCGGTCAGGGTCCAGCGGCCGTCCTCGCGGCGGAAGGCGTCCCACTCGACGCTCACCGGGTCGGCGTTGTGCGCCCGCAGCTGGGCAGCGACCGCCTCGCCGAGGGTCCGGGCGCCCGACTCGGTGGCACGACGGCGTACGGAGGCGAGCTGGGCGCGCTCGGCGACGTGGGCGCGCTCGGCCATCACGGGCGCCGCGAACGGCATGATCTTCTCCACCGACGTGCCGGCGGCGTGGGCGACCGCCTCGGGCGACTCACCCGCCCGGATGCGCGTCTGGATGTCGCGGGGACGGAGGGTTGATTCCATCGGGATCTCCAACTGGCCGTTGCTTTCGGGTGCGCCGGTGAAGGCGCGGCGGAGCCGGGCGTCGATCACCAGGGTGTGCTCCTGGCCCGACTCGTCCACCAGCAGCAGGCGCTTGCCGTCCTTGCTGCGTCCGGTGAACGTCAGCTTGGCCATGGACGGCGGGCTCCTGCCTGAGGTGGTCATCGATGCGAGGCATCCGATCGCGCCGAGCCTACGCCAGCGTGGGGCCGCGGTCGGGTTGCGCCTGCGGCGCGCCGGGACGCGCTCGGTCGGGGGTGGGGGTCGTCCACCCCGGACTGCTGGTTGGCGGGTGGGCGCCGGGGCGATCTAGCCTTCGGGCGTGCCCGAGACCGAGTTCGCCGCGACCCTCGTCGTCCTCGACCTTGTTGGCATCTTCGCCTTCGCGGTGGCGGGGGCGCTCGTGGCCGTCCGCAAGAACCTCGACCTCTTCGCCGCCCTCGTCCTCGGCGGCGTCACCGGGCTCGGCGGGGGCTTCATCCGCGACGTGCTCATCGGCGCGACGCCGCCTGCCGCGCTGGCCGACTGGCGCTACCTGCTCGTGCCGGTCGCGGCCGGCCTGCTGACCTTCGTCTTCCACCCCACGGTGGGACGCCTCGAGCGGGTCGTCACCCTCTTCGACGCCTTCGGTCTCGCGCTGTTCTGCGTCACCGGTGCCCTCAAGGCGGTCGACTACGGCCTCGACCCCCTGCCGGCCGCACTCATGGGCATGCTGACCGGCATCGGTGGCGGCATGCTCCGCGACGTGCTCTCGGGGAGCGTGCCGGTGATCTTCGAGGGCGTCCTCTACGCCACGCCCGCGCTGGCCGGCGCGTGCGTCGCGGTGCTGCTCGACCGGACGGACCTGCCGCTGCTCGTGGTCGCCGCGGCGGGCTTCGCGACCTGCCTCGGGTGGCGCCTGCTGGCGCTCGTGCGCGGCTGGCGCGCCCCGCTGCCCAAGGGCCCGGCGAACGTCTGAGGCGGTCGGCGGCTCAGTCGCCCAGCACGCGCCGGAGGTAGGGGTTGGCGAAGACCCGGTCCGGGTCGAGCCGGTCCCGCATCGCGAGGAAGTCGTCGAAGCGGTCGTACGCCGGCGCGAGGTCCGCGGCCGTGCGCGTGTGGACCTTGCCCCAGTGGGGTCGCCCGCCCGCCTCGCGCAGCAGCGGCTCGAGGCCGCCGAAGTAGGCGCGGTGGTCGGTGTCGGCCGGCACGTGGAAGGCGAGGTAGAGGCTGTCGCGACCGTGGGCGGTCGACAGCGGCACGTCGTCGGCCGGGGCGGTGCGGACCTCGACGGGGAAGGCGATGCGCCAGTCGCTGGCCTCGATCACCCGGCGGCACTCGCGCAGCACGTCGAGGCCCACCTCGCGCGGGACGGCGTACTCCATCTCGCGGAAGCGGACCCGGCGCGGGCTGACGAAGACCCGGTGCGCGAGGTCGCTGTAGCGGCGCTCGGAGAGGGCCCGGCCGGCGACGCGGTTGATCCGCGGGACCAGGCCCGGCGACCGGGAGCCCACGCGGCACAACGCGCCGAAGACGGTGTTGGAGACCAGCTCGTCCTCCCACCACGCCGCCAGCCGCGAGGGCGGCCCCTGCTCACCGGGGTCGAGGTCGGTGCGGACGTTCTGCTTGACGACCATCGCGTCGGTGTGGGGGAACCAGTACATGTCGACGTGGTGCGCCGAGGCGGCCATCTCGTCGTACGACGTCAAGGCCTCGTCCCACGTCATCGGCTGCTCGTGCGCCTCGACCACGAAGAGCGGCTCGACGTGGAACGTGAGGCTCGTCAGGATGCCGAGCGCGCCGAGCCCGACGCGGGCGACCTCGAGGACGTCGGCGTTCTCCCCGGCCGAGGCGCGCAGCACCTCGCCCGTGCCGGTGACCAGCTCGAGGCCGGCGAGCTGGGCGGACAGCCCGGCCGCGGTGCCACCCGTGCCGTGGGTGCCGGTCGACGTGGCCCCGGCCAGGGTCTGCTCGGCGATGTCGCCCATGTTGTGCAGTGACAGGCCGAGGCGCTCCAGCGAGAGGTTGAGGTCCTTCAGCGCCGTCCCGGCGCGGGCCGTCACGGTCATCGCCTCGCGGTCGACCGCCACGACGCCCCGCATCCCGTCGGGCCGCAGCAGCGTGTGGTCGGGGGCGGCGATCGCGGTGAACGAGTGACCCGTGCCGGCCATCTTGACGGTGGTGCCGGCCTCGCGCGCCCGGCGTACGGCCTCGACGACGGCCGACACGGACGTGGGCGTCGCGACCTCGCTGGGGGCCGCCTCCTCGAGGCCGGACCAGTTGCGCCAGCGGGTCGACGTCATGACCGAACGGTAGCCAACGTGCGCGACGGCCGGGCCGCCTGCGCGGCGAGCGCGCCGAGCACGCCGCCGGCCAGGGCCACGGCGTACGCCGCCGACGCCCCGCTGTGGTCGACCACGAAGCCGGCGATGCTCGCGCCGGGGGCGACGCCGGCGACGATCCCGGTGTGCAGGATCGCCATGCCCTCGGTGAGCCGACCCGAGGGGACGCCCTGCTCCACCATCGTCATAGCGCCGATCATCGTGGGCGCGATCGCGAGCCCGCCGACGAGCAGCACGACGGCCATCAGGGGGATCGACGAGACGAACATCAGGGGCGCCATGGCCAGCGCCATCGCCGCCGAGCCCCAGCGCAGGCGCACGTCCGGGCCGCTGCGCCACGCGATCGCGCCGGTGACGAGGCCGGCCACCAGGCTGCCGAACGACCACGCCGCCAGCAGCCAGCCGGCGGCCCCGCGCTGCCCCTGCTCCTCGGCGAACGCGACGGTGGTGACCTCGGCGGCCCCGAACAGGGCGCCGAGGGTGAGGCAGACGAGCGCCAGCGGCAGCACCAGCCGCCACGGCATGGGCGGCTTCGGCCCGCCGGTCGTCGAGCTGCGCCCGGCCGGGGGCTCGGTGCGCCGCTGCCCGGCGAAGGCGAAGGTGCCGAGCACGCCGCTGACGAGGGCGAAGGTGAGCCCGGCGACGGGGTGGTAGCCGGTGGCCAGCAACGTGACGAGCACCGGGCCCACCACGAAGACGACCTCGTCGAGCACCGCCTCGAGCGCGAAGGCCGTCTGCTTCTCGCCGGGCTCGTCGAGCAGGTGCGACCAGCGGGTCCGCACGCTCGCGCCGACCTGGGGGAGCGAGGCGCCCGCGACGGCGGCGAAGACGTAGGTCCACACCCGTGCCCAGTCCTGCTCGACCGCCACCATCATCAGCGCGAGGCCGACGCCGAAGACCGAGATCGCGAGGGGGAGGACGCGCGACTGGCCGAAGTGGTCGACCCACCGGCCGTGCAGCACGGCGAAGGCCGCCTCGGCCAGCACGAAGACGGCGGCGACGGTGCCGGCGAGCCCGTAGGAGCCGGTGCGCTCCTGGACGAGCAGCACGATGCCGAGCCCGACCATGGAGATGGGCAGGCGCGCGACGAGGGCGGCGCTGCTGAAGGCGAGGGCACCCGGGCGCCTCAGCACCCGCGCGTAGGAGTCGAGCATCGAGGTGATGGTAGGCCCGCCTAGGCTGGCGCCATGAATCCTGCGGGACCCGACGTGAAGCCGTACGACGCGCTCCTGGTGCTCTCCTTCGGGGGCCCCGAGAAGCCCGAGGACGTGGTGCCGTTCCTGGAGAACGTCACCCGTGGGCGGGGGATCCCCCGCGAGCGCCTGGAGCAGGTGGGGGAGCACTACTTCCTCTTCGGCGGCAAGAGCCCGATCAACGACCAGAACCGCGCGCTGATCGAGGCGCTGGAGAAGGACCTCGCCGAGCAGGGCATCGACCTGCCGGTCTACTTCGGCAACCGCAACTGGGACCCCTACCTCGCCGACACGCTCGCGCAGATGACCGCCGACGGCGTCCAGCGGGCCGCGGTCTTCGCCACCTCGGCGTACTCCTCGTGGTCGTCGTGCCGGCAGTACCGCGAGAACCTCTTCGACGCCGTCGAGCAGGTCGAGGGTGCCCCGCGCCTGGACAAGCTGCGGCAGTACTACAACCACCCGGGCTTCATCGAGCCGGCCGTCGACGCCTGCCTGGCGGCGCTCGCCGAGCTCCCCGACGGTGGCGACCGGGCCCGCCTGGTCTTCGTCACCCACTCGATCCCGACCGCGATGGCCGAGACCAGCGGCTCGGAGGACCCGCTGGGCCAGCCCCGCGAGGCCTACGTCCGCCAGCACCGCAGCGCCGTCGACGAGGTCGCGCGTCGGGTGCGCGAGGCGACGGGTCGCGCCCACCGCCACGACCTCGTCTACTGCTCGCGCTCCGGTGCTCCGTCGACGCCGTGGCTGGAGCCCGACGTCAACGACCACCTCGAGGACCTGGCCACCGACGGCGCGAGCGGCGTGGTGCTGATGCCGATCGGCTTCGTCTCCGACCACATGGAGGTCATCTACGACCTCGACACCGAGGCGATGGAGACCGCCGAGCGCCTCGGCATCGCGGCCGTGCGCGCCGCGACCGCCGGGGTGGACCCGCGCTTCGTCGCGATGGTGCGCGACCTGCTCCTCGAGCGCGCGGCAGCCGAACGTGGCGAGGCGCCAGAGCGGCCGGCCGTGGGCTCGATGCCCGCCGGACCGGACATCTGCGGCGCGGGCTGCTGCCCCAACCCGCGCGGTCCGCGCCCGGCGCTGTGCGGTCGCGACTCGTGAGCGCTGCCGACCCCGCCGCCCTGCGGGACCTGGCCTGCACCATCGCCCACGAGGGCGCCGCGCTGGCCCGGGAGATGCGGGTCGGCGGCATCGACGTGGCCGACACCAAGACCAGCGCGGTCGACGTGGTCACCGAGGCCGACCGAGCCGTGGAGGCGCTCGTGCGCGAGCGCATCACCGCCGAGCGGCCCGACGACGCGATCCTCGGCGAGGAGGGCGACGACCTGCCCGGCACCAGCGGGGTCCGGTGGGTCGTCGACCCGATCGATGGCACCGTCAACTACCTCTACGGCCTGCCTGACTGCGCGGTGTCCATCGCTGCGGAGATCGGCGGCGAGGTCGTGGCCGGCGCCGTGGTCGCCATCCCCACCGGCACCGAGTACGCCGCCGCCCGAGGCCTCGGCGCCACCCGTGACGGTGCCCCCATCGGCGTACGCCGCACCCCGCCCCTGGCCGAGCGCCTGGTCCTCACCGGCTTCGGCTACCAGCGAGTCGTCCGCGAGCACCAGGCCGCCTGCGTTGCGCAGCTGCTGCCCGAGGTGCGCGACATCCGCCGGATGGGCTCGTGCTCGCTCGATCTCTGCCACGTCGCCGAGGGCAGTGCCGACGCCTACGTCGAGGCCGGCCCGCAGCCGTGGGACTGGTCCGCCGGCGGGCTCGTGCTGCGCGAGGCGGGAGGCCGCTTCGAGCTGATCGACGGCTCGATGACGCTCCCCGGCTTCCCCCGGCGCAACGTCGTCGTGGGGACCCCCGAGGAGGGGTGGGACAGCTTCGTCGAGGCGCTGCGAGACGCTGGTTTCCTCGCCTGAGGGGGTGGCCCCCGGCACGCCCCGACGGGTGGGGCCGACCGGGCTGGACCACGGGCGTTGCAGGGGGAATAGCGAGAGGTCGCCCACTGTTCATGTGACACGTTGCGGACCGGCTCACCACGGAGCCGGTTCATGGTGCACAATCTGGCGCCGACGACGAGCAACAACTCGGTCTCACGTCCGCGCCGCGATCCGGCCGGTCTGAGCCACTGCATGGGGAGAGGGATCCGATGGCCACCGACTACGACGCACCGCGCAAGTCCGAGGAGGACCAGAGCGAGGAGAGCATCGAGGAGCTCAAGGCCCGCCGCCACGACAAGAACTCCGGCAAGGTCGACGAGGACGAGACCGAGGCGGCCGAGTCCTTCGAGCTTCCCGGTGCCGACCTCTCGCACGAAGAGCTGTCGGTCGAGGTCATGCCGCGGCAGGACGACGAGTTCACCTGCATGAGCTGCTTCCTGGTGCACCACCGCTCGCAGCTGGCCGATGAGAAGAAGCTCATCTGCCGCGACTGCATCTGAGCAGACCCGTACGACGCACAGCGCCCGCCCCTCGCACGAGGGGCGGGCGCTGTGTCGTGCTGCGCACTGGTGCGGGGTCGGACCCGCGGCTCAGGACTCCGGCGCGGGGGCCTTCGCGGCGTCCTGACCGTCCTTCTTCAGCTGCGGGGGCAGGTGTCCGGTGGACTTGGCGTAGTAGGTGGCCGCGCGTCGGGTGGCGAGCATCCGGGCCACGCCGATCAGCGTGCCGCTCACGGCGGCCCACATGACCGCCTCACCGAGGCTGACGTCGGGGTCGGCCGGGTTGGCCGGCGGGTTCTTGCCCGTGGCGGCGCGCCACGTGGTGTTGAGCCCCTTCTTGGCGACCGTCGCCGCACCGATCGCGGCGATGAGCGAGAACGCGGAGTAGAACTTGCTGGAGGAGTCCTGGGAAGCCATGGACGCACCCTATCCAGCGCGTCAGGGCGTCCGCGTCGCCTCTAGGGCTGAGACGAGCGCGTCGGGTCGCCGGCAGCTGATCAGCCAGTAGGGCGTGGGGTCGGCGGGATCGGTGATGTCGACCCGCACGGCGCGCTTGAGGTAGGGGCGCAGCAACAGGTAGGCGCGGGCGTCGGCGTCCACGCCTGCCTGGCGGCGTACGCCGTCCGCGTCGAGGGCGGTCGCCGCGCCGACGTGCTCGAGGGGGATGTGTGCCCGGCCGGCCCGCAGGGTGCGGCCGTCGACCGAGACCTTCGGGCTGCCGTAGGTGCCGAGCAGCGCCACCAGCAGTGCCAGCGCGACCGCCGTGACCGACCACGCGACGACCTCGGGGGTCGCGGCTAGGACGGCCAGCCAGAGGGACGCCACGAGCATGGTGCCCTGGACCCACCAGCGCAGCGGGACGGTGAGGCGTTCGGCGTAGTCCACGGCGCAGAGCCTATAGATTCTCTCCTCGTGCCCGACGCCCACCTCACGCCCGAGCCCCAGCCCGAGACCCAGCCCGAGACCCAGCTCGACATCCAGGTCGTGCGGCTCGACCCCGACCTGCCGCTGCCGTCCTACGCCCACCCGGGCGACGCGGGCGCGGACCTCCACACCACCGTCGACGTCACCCTCGCCCCCGGCGAGCGGGCGCTGGTGCCGACCGGCATCGCGGTCGCGCTGCCCGACGGCTACGTCGCGCTGGTGCACCCGCGCTCCGGGCTCGCGGCGCGCCACGGGCTGTCCATCGTCAACACCCCCGGCACCGTGGACGCGGGCTACCGGGGCGAGGTGAAGGTCCTGCTGATCAACCACGACCCCGTCGAGCCGGTCACGCTCCGCCGCGGCGAGCGCATCGCCCAGCTGGTCGTGCAGCGCTTCGAGCGGGCGCGGTTCGTCGAGGTGGGGGTGCTGCCCGAGTCGGTGCGGGGCGACGGGGGCTACGGTTCTACTGGTACGGGTGTGCGCGCATGAGCCCTGCGCGCCTCGGGCCCATCGACAAGGAGTGCTGACGTGAAGTTCCGCCGCAAGGCAGAGGCCACCGACCCGGCCGTGACGGCCGACGACGCAACCGCCGCCGCGGACGAGCCGACCGCCGCCGCGACGGCGTCCGGTCCGTTCGACGTCTCGGAGGTGGAGGGCGACGGCATCGAGCGCGCCGACCTCGGCTCGGTGCTGGTGCCCGCGATCGCCGACCGCGAGCTGCGGCTGCAGGTCGACGAGCAGAGCGGCCAGGTGCGGGCGGTGATGCTCGCCGGCCAGGACGGCGCGGTCGAGTTCCAGGCCTTCGCCGCCCCGCGCAACGGGGACCTCTGGTCCGACGTCCGACCGCAGATCGCCGCCGACATGGCGCGCCGCGGAGGCCACGCCACCGAGCGCGAGGGCCGCTGGGGCACCGAGCTCGTGTGCGCGATGCCGGTCCAGCGTCCCGACGGCACCGCCGCCACCCAGCCCTCGCGCATCATCGGCATCAACGGCGAGCGCTGGATGCTCCGTGCGTCGTTCCTCGGACGCCCCGCGGTCGAGCCCGACGCCGCCTCGGAGTGGGAGGACGCCCTCGCCCAGGTCGTCGTACGCCGTGGCGACGGCGCGATGCCGGTCGGCGAGCCGCTGCCGGTCCGCCTGCCGGACGACGCCCGCCGGGTGAGGTGAGCCGGGCCGTGGCCGAGAAGAGCCGCCTGCGACAGGCGCTGTCGAAGTGGGCCGACAGCTCGGAGGCCCACCAGCGCGACCTGCGCCAGTCGCAGACCAGCGACGAGGCCGTGTGCATCTCGGAGGCTCCCGAGCGCGAGCACGTCGTGGTCAACGGCGTGGTCCGCACCGTGACGCTGCGTCCCCGCGGAGGCGTCCCCGCACTCGAGGCCGAGCTCGACGACGGCTCCGGGGTGATCACCGTGGTGTGGCTCGGGCGACGACGGATCTCCGGCATCGGCCCCGGCCGGGCGATGACCGTGTCCGGGTGCATCGGGCGCCAGAGCGGCGTACCGATCATGTTCAACCCGCGTTACGAGCTGCGCCCGTGAGCGAACCGACGCGGACCGCCGCCACCGCCGACACCGACACGGTCGAGGCCGTGGTGCGCCAGCAGCTCTCCAAGGCCCTTGGCGGGCGCCGGGGCATGGCCGAGGCCGCCGTCCCGACGATCCTGTTCACGCTCGTGTGGCTCACGATGCGCGACCTCGACACCGCGATCTACGTCAGTGTCGGCGCGGCGCTCGTGCTGCTCGCCATCCGGCTCGTGCAGCGCTCGACCGTGCAGTTCGTGGTCAACGCGCTGTTCGGCATCGCCATCGGGTGGTACTTCGTGCACCGCTCGGCCGCCGCCGGCGGCTCCGAGCAGGACCAGGCGCTGGCCTACTTCCTGCCCGGCATCCTCTACAACGGCGGCTACGCCCTGGTGCTGGGCTTCACCTGCGTCATCGGGTGGCCGCTGGTCGGCTTCATGGTCGGCAGCATCACCGGCGACCCCACCGCCTGGCACTCCGACCGCCAGGTCGTGAAGCTCTGCAGCCGCCTCACCTGGCTGCTGGTCGCGCCCTGCGTGCTCCGTGTGGTCATCCAGGCGCCGATCTGGCTGGCCGGCAGCTCCGGCTCGATCGATCCCGACGCCGCGGTGGCGGCGCTCGGCGTGCTCAAGATCGTGCTCGGCTGGCCGCTCCAGCTTGCCGCACTGGGCACGATGGTGTGGCTGCTCTCGCGCAACCGGACACCGGTCACGTCGGTCAGCTCGGTCGGCGGCGACGCGACGCCTGGCTGACGGCGTACGCCTGCTCTGGCGGCGTACGCCGCGGGGCTCAGCGGTGGCCGGGGGAGAGCAGCTGCTCGAGCGCGGTCTCCACCTCGGCCGGGACCACGAAGAGCAGCTCGTCGCCGGACTCCAGCGGCTGCTCGGCGTCGGGGGTGTAGACCTGCCCGTCGCGCAGGATCGTCACCAGCGCGCAGTTGTCCGGGAACGGCACCAGCCCGCTGGGCGTCCCGACGTAGGGGGAGTCGGCCGACAGGGTGAGCTCCACGAGGTTGGCGTTGCCCTGCCGGAAGGTGAACAGGCGCACGAGGTCGCCGATGGAGACGGCCTCCTCGACGAGCGCGGACATGATGCGCGGGGTGGAGACGTTGACGTCGACGCCCCACGCCTCGGTGAACAGCCACTCGTTGTTGGGGTGGTTGACCCGCCCCACCGTCCGCGGCACGCCGAACTCGGTCTTGGCGAGCAGCGAGGTCACCAGGTTGGCCTTGTCGTCGCCGGTCGCGGCGATCACCACGTCGCACTTGCCCAGCTGCGCCTCCGCGAGGGAGGACAGCTCGCAGGAGTCGGCCAGCAGCCACTCCGCGTGCGGGACCCGCTCGGGTCGGATCGCCGACGGGCTCTTGTCGATGAGCAGGACCTGGTGACCGTTCTCGATCAGCTCCCGGGCGATCGAGCGACCCACGGCTCCGGCTCCGGCGATGGCGACGCGCATGTGTGGTGCTCCTGCTTCAGTCGGGGGTCGGGTCAGTCGGCTTCGGGGCCGGCTTCGAGCACGGCGTAGGCGTGCGCCGCGTGCTCCTCGCGCATGACCAGGTGGAGCATGTCGCCCTCCTGCAGCACGGTCTCGCGGGTCGGCAGCATGCCCTCGCCGAGCCGGTCGATCCACGCGATGCGGCTGCGCGACTGCATCTGGAACTCGACCGTCCGGTTGCCGATCCACGCCTCCGGGATCGGCACGTGGTCGACGCGGATCGTGCCCGAGGGGTCGCGGAAGTCGGGCTCGGCGCCCGCGGGCAGGATCCGGCGCAGCACCTGGTCGGCGGTCCACTTGACCGTGGCGACCGTGGTGATGCCGAGGCGCTGGTAGACCTCGGCGCGGCCCGGGTCGTAGATGCGGGCCACGACCTGCTGGAGGCCGAAGGTCTCGCGTGCCACGCGGGCGGCGATGATGTTGGAGTTGTCGCCGCTGGACACCGCGGCGAACGCGTCGGCGCGACGGATGCCGGCCTTCTCGAGCACCTGCTGGTCGAAGCCGTAGCCGGTGATCTTGTCGCCGTTGAACTCCGGGCCGAGCCGTCGGAACGCGTCGGGCTCGCTGTCGATGATCGACACAGTGTGGTTGCGGTCCTCGAGGCTGCGGGCGAGCGTCGAACCGACGCGGCCACAGCCCATGATCACGACGTGCACACGGGAACCGTATCCCAGCGAGGATATCGGCGCCTGCGGGTCTAGGCTTCCGGCCTGTGAGTGTCGGCGACGTGTCCAAGCGGATCCTGCTGGGTCGCAAGCTGCGCAGCAGCCAGCTGGGGGAGACCCTGCTGCCCAAGCGGATCGCGCTGCCCGTCTTCGCCAGCGACGCGCTGTCGTCGGTGGCCTACGCGCCCGACGAGATCTTCATCATGCTGGCCGTGGCGGGCGCGTCCTCCTACGTCTGGTCGTGGAAGATCGGCCTCGCCGTCGCGGTCGTGATGCTCACGGTCATCGCCAGCTACCGCCAGACCGTCCACGCCTACCCGTCCGGCGGAGGCGACTACGAGGTCGCGTCGGTCAACCTCGGTCGCAACGCCGGCCTGACGGTCGCCAGCGCGCTGCTCGTCGACTACGTCCTGACCGTCGCGGTCTCGATCTCGTCGGCGTCGCAGTACGCCGCCGGCGCGATCCCGGCGCTGATCGGGCACGAGGCGACCGTCGGCCTGGTCGCCGTGGTGCTGCTCGCTGCGATGAACCTGCGTGGCGTGCGCGAGTCGGGGTCCTTCTTCGCGGTGCCGACCTATCTCTTCATGGTCGCCATCCTCGGCATGAGCGCCTACGGCCTGCTCCGCCTGCTGTCCGGCGACCTGCCCGAGGCCGAGAGCGCCGGGCTCGTCATCGAGGCGCAACCCGGCTGGGACGAGCCGTTGACCCAGATCGGCCTGATGTTCCTGCTGGCGCGCGCCTTCTCGTCCGGCTGTGCTGCCCTGACCGGCGTCGAGGCGATCAGCAACGGCGTACCCGCCTTCCGCAAGCCCAAGAGCCGCAACGCGGCCACCACGCTGCTGATGCTGGGCCTCATCGCCATCTCGATGATGATGAGCGTCATCGTCCTCGCCAACCAGATGGCCATCCGCTACGTCGACCCGCACGAGCTCGACCGGCTGCGCACGGCGTCGGGCGACGCGCTCCCGGCCGGCTACGAGCAGCACCCGGTGATCTCCCAGATCGCCGCGGGGGTCTTCAACCACTTCCCTCCGGGCTTCTACTTCGTGGTCACGGTCACCGGCATCATCCTCGTGCTCGCCGCCAACACGGCCTTCAACGGCTTCCCGGTGCTCGGTTCGATCCTGGCCCAGGACGGGCTCGCTCCGCGCTCGCTGGGCTCGCGGGGCGACCGCCTGGCCTACAGCAACGGCATCGTCTTCCTCGCGGCCATGTCCATGCTGCTGATCTGGGTGTTCGACGCCGAGGTGACGAAGCTGATCCAGCTCTACATCGTCGGCGTCTTCGTGTCCTTCAACCTCAGCCAGCTCGGCATGATCCGCCACTGGACACGGCACCTGCGGACCGAGACGGACCCGGCCGCACGTCGCCGGATGATGCGGTCGCGTGCGATCAACACCTTCGGCCTCTGCATGACCGCGGTCGTGCTCGTCATCGTGGTGGTCACCAAGTTCCTCGCCGGCGCCTGGATCACGATCCTGGCGATGGGTTTCTTCTTCGTGGTCATGCGGGCGATCGGCCGCCACTACGACCGCGTCGAGCTCGAGCTCGCCGCCGACGAGCAGGACAAGGTGATGCCGACGCGCGTCCACGCCATCGTGCTCGCGTCGAAGCTCCACAAGCCGACGCTGCGGGCGCTGGCCTTCGCCCGCGCGACACGCCCCAACGTGCTCGAGGCGATCTACGTCAGCATCGACGCCCGGGCCACCAACCGGCTCCTCGAGGAGTGGGACGAGCGCCACCTCGACATCCCGCTCAAGGTGCTGCACTCGCCCTACCGCGAGGTGGTGCGCCCGATCGTGGAGTACACCCAGGAGATCCGGCGGGCCAGCCCGCGCGGCGTCGTGGCGGTCTACATCCCGGAGTACGTCGTCGGGCGGTGGTGGGAGCAGCTGCTCCACAACCAGACCGCCCTGCGGCTCAAGGGGCGCCTGCTCTTCACCCCGGGTGTCATGGTCATATCCGTGCCCTACCAGCTCCGGTCCTCCCTGGTCGCCCGGGAGCGCGAGGAGCGCGACGAGGTGCGGGTGCACGCCGGTGACCTGCGTCGCGGCCGCGTGTCCTCCGAACGTCCGTCCGACATCCGGGACGACAGATGAGCCGCGGCACCTACCGCGCCCGCAAGCCTCGCGGCCGCTCGCGGGTGGGGGAGCGCTTCGAGGCCGAGGTCGGTCCGGTCGCCCACGGCGGGCACTGCGTCGCCCGGCTGCCCGAGCCCGAGTCGCGGGTCGTGTTCGTCCGACACGCGATCCCCGGCGAGCGCGTGGTCGTCGAGATCACCGAGGGCACGGACGGCGACCGGTTCTGGCGCGGCGACGCCGTGTCGGTCCTGTCACCCTCGCCCGACCGGGTCGAGGCGCCGTGCCCGTACGCCGGTCCCGGGATGTGCGGCGGCTGCGACTTCCAGCACGTCGCCGTGCCCGCCCAACGGGACCTGAAGACCGCCGTCGTCCGCGAGCAGCTCGTGCGCCTGGGCCGTCTCGACGCGTCCTCGGCTCTCGTCGCCGGACTCCGGGTCGAGGCGGTGCCGGTGCCGGGTCGCCCCGATGACGGCCTGCGGTGGCGCACCCGCCAGCGCTATGCCGTCCTCCCCGACGGTCGACCCGCGATGCGCGCCCACCGCTCCCACGAGCTCGTCGCGATCGACGACTGCCTGATCGCCGCCGAGGGCGCACGTCCCGTGGATGCCGACGAGCCTGTGGGCCCGGACGAGGTCGCGGCCCAGGGCCTGGTCCACCACGACGTGTCCGCGGCGGGTGCGACCCACTCGTTCACCGCGGCGGCCGACGGCTTCTGGCAGGTCCACCCCGAGGCGCCCCGCGTGCTCGTCGAGGCAGTGCTCGACCTGCTCGCGCCGCAGCCCGGGGAGCGCGCGCTCGACCTCTACTCCGGCGTCGGCCTCTTCGCGCGATTCGTCGGCGAGGTGACCGGCGCCCGGGTGGTGGCCGTCGAGGGTGACCGGGCGGCGTGCCAGCACGCGCGCGGCAACCTCTCCGCGCTCGAGGCCGCGGCGGTCGAGTGCGGTCCCACCGACAAGGTGCTGCGCGACGGCTTCGACGAGCCCTTCGACCTCGTCATCCTCGACCCTCCCCGGGAGGGAGCGAAGCGCGCGGTCGTCGAGCAGGTCGTCGACCGCCGACCCCGCGCAGTGGCGTACGTCGCCTGCGACCCCGCCGCGCTGGGGCGCGACGTGGCGATCTTCGCCGAGCACGGCTACGAGCTCACCGCGATCCGAGCCTTCGACCTCTTCCCGATGACGCACCACGTCGAGTGTGTCGCGCTGCTGACGAGAATCGGCCCCGGCGCTCGATGACGCGCGGCTAGAGTCGCGCGGGTGCGTCTCGTCTCGGCAGTACTCGGGTTCCTCCTGAGGAAGCTCGGCCTCGTCGCCGCCGTGGTCCTGTCGTTGTTCCTCGGGCTCCTGCTGGTCTCGACCCTGGTGCCGGCCCTCCGGGAGGCCGAGGCAGAGCGAGACCGCCTCGTGCAGGTCGCCCAGGAGCGCGCGGACCTCGAGGCCGAGCTCGACGACCTCGAGAGCACGTACGCCGCGGCGCAGAGCGCGGCCGCCGAGTCCCTGCAGGCCACGGTCGAGGCAGAGATCGACGAGGGGCGCCTGCAGGTCGCGGACCAGCTGTCCGAGGTGGAGGACCGGGAGGGGGACATCTGCAGCCGGCTGGAGAGCCTGCCCGAGCAGGTGTCGCCGATCGGCCCGAACCCGTGCGCAGAGGCAGAGCGGGCGCTGGAGGCGGCCGAGGAGGCGCTGGCCACCTTCGAACGGACCCTCGACGAGGCCGAGGCCGATGCCGCCGTGCTCGCGGACCCCATGCTCACGAACGAGCAGAAGCTCGAGCGGCTGGGCGAGGACGGAGACCTCGCGCCCGCCGCCAGGGAGATCGACAACACCGAGTCGGAGCTGGCCCAGGCCACGGCGGAGCAGAGGCGCCTGGAGGACCAGCGAGGATCATGGTCGGGACGGGTCGTCGACCTCTGGGCGATGTCGTGGAGGTGGCTGGTGTGGATCGCCCTCCTGCTCGTCCTCGCACCCGCCCTGTTGCGCGTCGTCAGCTACTTCCTCCTGATGCCGCTCGTGACCCGGGCGCACACCCCGATCCACCTGGCGGCCGGTTCCGAGGAGGCGACGGCGGGACTCCGCACGACAGCCGCCGGCCGGACCCTGACCGTCCAGCTGCGCGCCGGTGAGGTCCTGTCCGCGCGCTCGGAGCACGTGCGGCCGGTGCAGGGGCAGATCCGCAGCCGGCTCCTCTACGACTGGTCGGCACCGTTCATCAGCTTCGCGGCCGGGCTCTACGGGCTGAGCCGGGTCACCGGTGACGGGAACGCGACGTCCGCGACGCTGGCGACGCCCGACGACCCCGACTCCTACCTGATGCGCATCGACTTCCAGGACCACCCGGGACTCGTGATGCGTCCCCGGCACGTGGTCGGCGTGATCGGCACGCCCGTGCTGGAGACGCGGTGGCGGTGGGGACTGCATGCCCTGGCGACGTGGCAGGTGCGCTACATCATGTTCGCCGGCACCGGCAGCCTCATCGTCCAGGGCAGCGGCGATGTCGTCGCAACGACCCCCCAGGGCAGGTCGACCAGGATGGAGCAGCACCTGGTGATGGGGTTCGACTCGCGTCTGCACGTGGGCGTCAACCGGACCGAGGTGTTCTGGCCCTACCTCTGGGGCCGGACACCGCTCGTCGACGACGAGTTCACCGGGTCCGAGTCGCTGTTCTGGCAGAAGTCGAGCGTGGACGGACCCAGGAACCCGATCGCCAAGGTGTTCGACGCGTTCTTCTCCGCGTTCGGCAAGGTGTTGGGCTTCTGACCCGTGGCAGTGCGGACGAGGGCCCGCATCGACTGATCCACCCCTCGGCTCACGGTCGTACGGCGTGCGCCAGCTCGGCCAGCGCGGACTCCATGTCGGTCGCGTCCACGACCGTCCACCCGCGGGACGTCGAGAGGTCGAGCAGCTGCTGCCGTCCCTCGAGGACCAGCGGGTCGCCGCCGCGCTCCTCGATGATCCGCGAGATCACCGCGGTGACGGGCGTCTCCGCGCGGTGGTGCAGCCGGTGCAGGAGGACGTCGGGGGCGACGTCGAGCACCACACCGACGTACGCCGCTCCTGCCTCGGCGGCGGCAGCCTCGAACCGCTCGACCTGGGCCGGGGTGACGATGAGCTGGGGGAGGACCACGTCGCGGCCGGTGCGGAGGTAGGCCGTCATCATCGCCAGCGCGGTCTGTCGGACCGCCTCACCGGTCCCGACGAAGTCGTCCTCCCAGCCCGACACCCACGACCTCAGCTCGTCGATGTCGCACAGCAGGGTTCCGGGGTGGCGGTCTGCCCAGGCCCGCGCGAGGGTCGACTTGCCGACCCCGGAGGGTCCGTTGAGGTGGAGGAGCGTGGGCACGGGCAGAGGCTAGACCGGTTGTGATATCTTGACGTCAAGATATTGCGACGTCAGAACTAAGGGTCGCCTTCCTTCCCGCACCTCAGGGTGCGACGGCAAGATGGACGCAGACCCGCGAACTCCCGAGGAGATGTGGCTGATGGCCAGTCAGGACAGCTTCGGTGCCAAGAGCACCCTGGACGTGGACGGACAGTCCTACGAGATCTACCGCCTCGACGCGGTGAAGGGTGAGGGTCTCGACGTCGAGAGCCTGCCCTTCTCGCTCAAGGTGCTGCTGGAGAACCTGCTCCGCACCGAGGACGGCGCGGACATCACCGCCGACCACATCAAGGCGATCGCCGGCTGGGACGCCAGTGCTGCGCCCGACCAGGAGATCCAGTTCACGCCGGCGCGCGTGATCATGCAGGACTTCACCGGCGTGCCCTGCGTCGTCGACCTCGCCACGATGCGCGAGGCGATGGCCGAGCTCGGCGGCGACGCCACGAAGATCAACCCGCTCGCCCCGGCCGAGATGGTCATCGACCACTCCGTCATCGCCGACGTCTTCGGCACGCCGCAGGCGTTCGAGCGCAACGTCGAGATCGAGTACGAGCGCAACCGCGAGCGCTACCAGTTCCTGCGCTGGGGCCAGGGCGCCTTCGACGACTTCAAGGTCGTCCCGCCCGGCACCGGCATCGTGCACCAGGTCAACATCGAGCACCTCGCCCGCGTGGTCATGGTGCGCGACGGTGTCGCCTACCCCGACACCTGCGTCGGCACCGACTCCCACACCACGATGGTCAACGGCATCGGCGTGGTCGGCTGGGGCGTCGGCGGCATCGAGGCCGAGGCCGCGATGCTCGGCCAGCCGGTCTCCATGCTCATCCCGCGCGTCGTGGGCTTCAAGCTCTCGGGCGAGCTGCCCGAGGGCTCCACCGCCACCGACCTCGTGCTGACGATCACCGAGATGCTCCGCGAGCACGGCGTGGTCGGCAAGTTCGTCGAGTTCTACGGCGAGGGCGTCTCGGCGCTGCCGCTGGCCAACCGCGCCACCATCGGCAACATGAGCCCGGAGTTCGGCTCGACCATCGCCGTCTTCCCGATCGACGAGCAGACGGTCGACTACCTCCGCCTCACCGGCCGCTCCGAGGAGCAGCTCGCGCTCGTCGAGGCGTACGCCAAGGAGCAGGGCCTCTGGCACGACCCGAGCGCCGAGCCGCGCTACAGCGAGCGCCTCGAGCTCGACGTGTCGACCGTCGTCCCCTCGCTCGCCGGCCCGAAGCGTCCCCAGGACCGCGTCGAGGTCACCAAGGCGCAGGAGAGCTTCGAGAAGGCCCTGGCCGACTACACCGAGGACCGCGCCGCCAAGGCGACGGTCAACCTCGACGGCCAGGAGTTCGAGATCGGGCACGGCGCGGTGACCATCGCGGCCATCACCTCGTGCACCAACACCTCGAACCCGAGCGTGATGATCGGCGCGGCGCTGCTGGCGAAGAACGCCGTCGACAAGGGCCTCTCGCGCAAGCCGTGGGTCAAGACCACGCTCGCGCCCGGCTCGAAGGTCGTCTCGGACTACTACGAGAAGTCAGGCCTCACGCCCTACCTCGACAAGCTCGGCTTCAACCTCGTCGGCTACGGCTGCACGACCTGCATCGGCAACTCCGGTCCGCTCATCCCCGAGGTCAGCGCCGCCGTCAACGAGGCCGACCTCGCGGTCGTCTCGGTGCTGTCGGGCAACCGCAACTTCGAGGGCCGGATCAACCCGGACATCAAGATGAACTACCTCGCGTCCCCGCCGCTGGTGGTGGCCTACGCGCTGGCCGGGTCGATGGACCTCGACCTGTTCAACGACGCGCTGGGCCAGGACCAGGACGGCAACGACGTCTTCCTCAAGGACATCTGGCCGAGCCCGACCGAGATCGAGGAGACGATCGCGATGGCGATCAGCTCCGAGATGTTCAACGACTCCTACCAGGACGTCTTCGCCGGCGACGAGCGCTGGCAGTCGCTGCCCACCCCCGAGGGCAACACCTTCGAGTGGGACCCCGAGTCGACCTACGTGCGTCGTCCTCCCTACTTCGACGGGATGCCGCAGGACCCCGAGCCGGTCAGCGACATCGTCGGTGCGCGGGTGCTGCTCAAGCTCGGCGACTCGGTCACCACCGACCACATCAGCCCGGCCGGTGCGATCAAGAAGGACAGCCCCGCGGGTCGCTACCTCGCCGAGCACGGCGTGGAGCAGCGTGACTTCAACTCCTACGGCTCGCGCCGTGGCAACCACGAGGTCATGATCCGCGGCACGTTCGCCAACATCCGCCTGCGCAACCAGCTCGCCCCCGGCACCGAGGGCGGCGTGACGCGCGACTTCACCGCCGACGGCGAGGTCACCAGCGTCTACGAGGCCAGCGAGCACTACCAGGCCGCCGGCACGCCGCTGGTCGTCCTGGCGGGCAAGGAGTACGGCTCCGGCTCCTCGCGCGACTGGGCCGCGAAGGGCACCGCGCTGCTGGGCGTCAAGGCCGTCATCGCCGAGTCCTACGAGCGCATCCACCGCTCCAACCTCATCGGCATGGGCGTCATCCCGCTGCAGTTCCCCGCGGGCAAGACGGCCGACGACCTGGGCCTCACCGGTGCCGAGATTATCTCGATCTCCGGCATCACCGAGCTCAACGACGGCACCACGCCGAAGACCGTGACCGTCAAGGTCGAGCCGGCCCCCGGCACCGACCAGGCGCACGGCGAGACCAGCGAGTTCGAGGCCGTCGTGCGCATCGACACCCCCGGCGAGGCGAACTACTACCGCAACGGCGGGATCATGCAGTACGTCCTGCGGAACCTGCTCAAGGCCTGACCTTGCGCGAGTTCCTCACGAGGGCACAGGCGGCCGTCGACCCCACCACCGCCGGTGGGGACGGCGGCCGCCTGCCGCTCGGCCCGATGGTCGACTGGGAGGTCTTCCCGTTCGAGCGCGAGGGCCTGCGCCCGCGCCCGCTGCTCGACTACGCCGCCCCCGAGCCCGACCGCCGCAAGGCGCCGGAGGACTGCAAGACCTGCACGGCGCTCGGCCGTGCCGACCTGGTGCTGCACACGGGGGAGCGGCTCGCCGTGATCCGACCCGGCGGCACCTCCCTGCCGTTCGTCGCCAACGTGGTGTCCCGCACCCACGAGGTGCTCGACGACCTCGACGACGACGGGCACGTCGAGCTGGGCCGCCTCCTCGGCCGGACGTACGCCGCCCTCCGCGCGCTCGACGGCGTCGGCAACGTACACATCAACAAGTGGGAGAACGGCACCGGCCACCTCTCGGTGACCCTGCTCGCCCGCCCGCTCGGCGTGCTGCAGCTCAGGGGCTCCAACCTGCCGGTCTGGGCCGACATGCTGCCGCCGACGCCTCCCGAGGAGCTCGCTTCCCGGGCCGAGGTGGTCCGGGCCGCCCTGGCCTGATCCTTCCTCGATCGGCACCCCTCCGGATCGCGCCCTCGTGGCGTGCAGTCGTGTGAGGCTGACCGTCCATCCGAGGAGCACCCATGTCCGCACCGCCCACCGACCTCGTCGACAGGCTCCAGCGACTCGCCGCGGGCGCTCCCGGCGCGGGTGTCGACCCCGACCGGCTGTGGACGCGCGGGCGGCGTCGGCAGGGTCTGCGACGGACCGCGGCCGTGGCAGGCGTCGCGGTGCTGAGCGGGCTGGGGGCGATCGCGACCGGGCCGCTCATCCAGGTCGTCGACGCACCCGTGGCCTCGGACCCCGGCGCCGGCATGGTGCTTCCTGATGTCCTGCGCCAGCCGGGTGGACTGGACCCCGTCCTCGAGGACGCGCCGGGCCGCCTCTCTGCGATCGGGGTCGGTGAGGCGTTCAGCTGGCGGACGCTGTCGCGCACGAGCCCGTGGTGGGCCGTGTCCGCCACCACGGGCGAAGCCGGCTTCCTCGACCTCCCCGCCATCGCGAGCGTGGACACACCCGTGCTGTCGGCGGATGGACGGTTGCTGGCCTACTGGGCCACCGGTGACGTCGGCGGCACCCCCGTCCTGCACGGTCAGGAGCTCGAGGAGGGTGACGAGGGCGTACCGGTCGTCGGTGTCGCCGTCCTGGACCTGGAGACCGGCGAGCGCCAGGTCTGGGAGATCGCCTCGACGCACGGGCTCTACACGGGCGGCCTGGCCTGGGCGGGAGACGTGCTCTGGTGGTGGGCCGGACCGATCCGGGAGGTGAACGGGACCTTCGGCGGAGAGCCCCTGGCGCACACGTGGGACGTGCGCACCGGGGAGCGGGACGCGTCGGTCGAGGACGCCGGGACTCCCGTCGGCTTCTCCTACGGGTCGGGCGACGCCCCTGGCGGCTTCCTCTCCCAGGACTCGCCGAGGAGACTCCGGTGGGTCACCGCCACCGGTTCGACCACCATCCGGCTCGTCATGCCCGACGGGGTGCCGGCGGGCGCGGATCCCTCCGACTACGCGATCAGCACCGACGGGTCGCGGATCGCGGTGCTCGTGCCTCCCGACCGTGACCGGCGGGAGGATCTCCAGTCCGTGCTCGTCGGGGAGGTCGTGGACGGAGAGGCGCGCCTGACCGACCTCGCCGGCGTCGAGACGCGTGACGTCGCCGGGTGGCGGAGCCCGACCGAGGTCGTCCTGATCCAGGACGCGGGACCTCGCGAGGGCCGGGCCCCGCAGGGGCTCGCTGCCTGGGCGGTCGACGTCACCACCGGTGAGCGGTCCAGGCTGATCGACTTCGAGGTCGCCAACACCCCGCGAGTGACGGCCGAGGCCTGGACCGCCGAGGTCGTGCCCGCGCCCGACGCGCCGTTCGCGCCGGATCCGCGCCTGGTGGGGCTGGGGCTCCTCGCGGGCTCGTTCGTGGCCTGGCGTCTCGTCGTGCGGGTCAGGAGGCGACGTGGCGACGCCTGAGGGCTTCAGCGAGTTCGTCCTCGCCCGGCAGGCCGCGCTGCTGCGCACGGCGTACCTGCTGACCGGGCACGCGCAGGACGCCGAGGACCTCGTGCAGGTGGCGCTGGTCAAGGTCGTCCCGCAGTGGCGGCGGATCCGCGACAACCCGGAGCCCTACGTCCGCCGGGTGATGGTCAACGAGAACATCTCGCGCTGGCGGCGCAGGCGCTGGCGCGAGCACACCACCGACGAGCTTCCCGAGGTGCTCGCGCAGGACCCGGACCACGCCGAGCTGCTCGCCGTACGTGATGCGCTGGCCGCGCTCGCTCCGCGCCAGCGCGCCGTGCTCGTGCTGCGCTACTACGAGGGGCTGTCCGAGGCGGAGATCGCCTCCACCCTCGGGATCGCGCCGGGGACGGTGAAGTCGCAGGCCCGCGACGGGATCGCCAGGCTGAGGCAGGCGCTCCCGGCAGAGGAGGGCGTTGGCAGTCGGCGAGGGTGAACAGCGCCGGTCCGGAGCCGGTCCAACCTTTCTGCGACGTCATGGCGTAGGCGTCTGTGAGGATGCCGACGACAGGGGGACGCGTGGATCTGCAGCAGGAGCTGGCCGGGCTCGGACCGGCGGCCGACGACGCCGTGCGCGGGGTCGCCACACCGCCGTCCGGCGACCTCTGGATGCGAGGCGAACGCTGGCGACGCCGGCGCCGACGCGGCACGGCCCTCGTGGCGGTGACGGGTGCGGTGCTGGTCGCAGCTCTCTCGCTGGTGACCGTGCAGCGTGCCGCCCCGCCGGAGCCTGCGGTCAGTCCGGGCAGCACACCGACGCTGCCCGACCGGGTGTACGCCGTCTCGCCCTGGCTGCCGGTCGAGGTGCCGGGGGAGCCGGTGGTGGCCGTGCGCCTCACCGAGCGCAGCACCTGGACGGGCGCGGTGCCGGCCATCGCGGTGCTCACCGGCTCCGGACGCTACCTCCACCTCGACGCGCCCGACGTCAACGACCAGGCGAGTGCCGTGCTGTCGCCCGACGGCCGACGGGTCGCCTACTGGGCGTCCGGCGAACCCTCGGGCACGCCCAACACCAGCGGAGGGCAGGTCGTCCCCGTCACTGCGGTGTCGGTGGTCGACGTCGTCACGGGTGACGTCGAGCGTCACGACTTCGAGACCGAGCACGGGCTCGGCCCGCAGGGCCTGCTGTGGGCCGGCAGCGACACGCTGCTCGGTCGCTTCGACCAGGACGTCGCCGGCGACGACGAGCCGGATCGCGCCGGCTTCTCGGTCGGGGCGCCGAGCTGGCGCTGGGACCTGGACACCACGAGCGAGCCGGTGCGGCTCCGGGGTGTGAATGTGGGGTCGTTCACCGAGGCGACCGCAGGAGAGGTGCTGAACGCGCGCACCCTGCTCGACCTGGCCACCGGGGAGGTGCGCCGGCTCCCGGTGCGGGGAGGGACAGGGTCCTCGGGCTTCAGCGGTTCCAACGCCTTCCTCCGCGAGGACGGCGTGCTCGCCCAGCTCGGCGGGCGCGGCTCTGCCGACGCGGTGCCCAATGCTGTCGTCACGCTCTCGGACCTTCGCGCGCGCGAGGTGGTGCAGGAGGTCGTGCCCGGCGCCACTCGCACCTGGCAGGTGCTCGGCTGGCGCGAGGGGGACCTGCTGACCAGCCGAGACCCCGACGGCCGCTTCGACCGTTTCGAGGTCGTCGCCATCGACGTCACCGACGGCGCCTCGCAGGTCCTCCTCGAGGGGGACGAGGAGCTGCTGGGATGGGACTGGGCCACCGACCTGCTGGGCACGGCACCTGTCGTCGACGGGGTAGCGCCACCCACACCGATGGATCCACGTGAGGTCCTCGGCCTCGGCGTCACGTTGCTGGTCGTCACCGTCGCCGGCCTCGTCGTCTGGAGGCGTCGTGTCGAGCCGTGACGACTTCGAGGACTTCGTCGCCGCGCGCTACGCCGCGCTACTGCGCACGGCGTACCTCCTCACCGGTCACCGCGCCGACGCGGAGGACCTGCTGCAGACCGCGCTGGCGCGCTGCGTGCCGGCCTGGCACCGGATCAGCGGCGACCCGGAGCCCTACGTCCGCAAGGTGCTGGTGCGCGAGAACGTCACCCGGTGGCGCCGGCGGCGCTGGCGCGAGGTGTCGACCGACCACGTCAACGACAGTGTCGGCGGGCCGGGCCCCGAGTCGGCCATCGCCGACCGGACGATGCTCGTGCAGGCGCTCGCCGAGCTCCCGCCCCGCCAGCGCGCCGCCGTGGTGCTACGCCACGTGGAGGACCTCGCCGAGCGGGAGGTGGCGACGATCATGGGCTGCTCGGTGGGCACGGTGAAGTCGCAGACCCACGCCGGGCTCGCCCGGCTCCGGGTGCTGCTGCCGGACCAGGAGGGCGCCGAGGCGCTGGGCGTACGTCGGTAGCCTGACGCCGTGAGCGACCCCGACACCTCGTACGACGTGCCGCCGCCGGCCACCGAGGTGGCGAGGACCGGTCCGAGCCGACTGCCGCTCGTGCTCGCGAGCGTCAGCGCGGCACTGGTGATGGGCGCGGCACTCGCCGCACCGCTCGTCGACCGGGCCATCCGCGGCGACGAGGCGGAGCAGCGGGCGATGGACCTGAGCGCGGTCGAGACCTTCGTCATCGACGACCGCGCCCACACCAGCGGCGACGTGACCTACCCCCAGACACCCCCGGCCGGTGGGGCGCACGCCCCGATCTGGCTGGCGTGCGGCGTGTACGACGAGCCGGTGCGCGACGAGAACGCCGTCCACGACCTCGAGCACGGCACCGTCTGGATCACCCACGACCCCGGGCTGTCGCAGTCCGACCTCGACGCACTCGCCGCCCGGCTGCCCGACAACGGCATCATGTCGCCGCACGAGGACCTGCCGTCCCCGGTGGTCGTCACGGTCTGGGAGGCACAGCTCGCGCTCGACGGGGCCGACGACGAGCGGCTCGGGCTCTTCCTCGAGGAGTACGCCGACGGGCACACGGCGCCGGAGTTCGGCGCGAGCTGCCAGGGCGGTACGCCCGACCCGCAGGGTGCGCTGCCCGGACAGGGCGCGAACGCCTGATTCCTGATCCACTCGGTGGTCGAGCAGGTCGCGAGCGCCAGCGAGCGGGCGTATCGAGACCTCACGACGGGTGTGGGTCTCGATACGCCTCGCTCGTCCCTCGCTCGGCTACTCGACCAGCGAAGGAGAAGGCTCGGCTGCTCGACCAGCGAGAGTGGTGCTAGCGCGCGAGGAAGTCCAGCAGCGCGCGGTTGAACTCCTCGGCGTGGCTCACGTTGAAGCCGTGGGGCGCGCCCTCGACGACGACCAGCTCCGAGCCGGCGACGGCCTCGTGCGTGCGCTTGCCGGAGCCCTCGAAGGGCACGATGCCGTCGGCGTCGCCGTGGATGACGAGGGTCGGGACCGTGATCGTGGCGAGGTCGTCGCGGAAGTCCGTCGTCCCGAAGGCCTCCATGCAACCGAGCGCGGCGGTCTGGTCGCTCTGGTGGGCCAGCGCGATGGCGTCCTGGCGCTGTGCCTCAGTGACCTTGAGCTCGCCGTTGGCGGTGAAGAAGTCCTTCGTGAAGCCGTCGAAGAAGGTGGTGCGGTCGTCCTTCAGTCCCCGCTCCATCTCCTCGGCGGCGTCCTCGGTGAGGGGGCCGTCGGGGTTGTCGTCGCCCTTCATGAGGAAGGGCGGCACCGCCGCAGCGAAGACGGCCGAGTGGACGCGGTCCTGGCCGTGGCGGGCGATGTAGCGCGCGACCTCGCCGCCGCCCATCGAGAAGCCGACCAGCGTGACGTCGGTGAGGTCGAGCTCGGACAGGATGCCGTCGAGGTCGTCGGCGAGCGTGTCGTAGTCGTAGCCCTTGGACGGCTTGTCGCTGCGACCGAAGCCGCGCCGGTCGTAGGCGACGACGCGGTAGCCGGCTGCGCTGAGCGGACCGACCTGCTCGCTCCAGGACTCTCCGGACAACGGCCAGCCGTGGATCAGCACGACGGGGCGGCCGCTGCCGCCCGAGTCCTCGACGTGGACCTTGGTGGAGCTCAGCAGGCCGGAGCTTGCGGTGACGTCAGGCACGTGGTGTCCCTTCGTTCGGGGCCCCGTGGTCGGGGCCGCTCGTAGGTCCTTCGAACGTAGGCACGGGCGCGGATGGGGTGTTCCACCCGAACAGGTGTGCAGGTCCCGCCTCGCACGCGGAGGCGGGGGACCCGGCTGCACGGCGATGTCCTAGCGTGGCCCGCATGCTCGTCGCCTTCTCCATCTCACCCGTCGCCCAGGACCCCACCGGGTCGGTCACCGAGGCGGTCGCCGCCGCCGTACGCGTCGTCCGCGAGTCCGGACTGCCCCACGAGACCAACGCGATGTTCACCAACATCGAGGGGGAGTGGGACGAGGTGATGGCCGTGGTCAAGCGGGCCGTCGACGTCGTCGCGGAGGTCTCCCCGCGCGTCGGCCTGGTGCTGAAGGCCGACATCCGCCCCGGCTACGACGGTCAGCTCACCGCCAAGGTCGAGCGGCTCGAGGAGGCGCTGCGCGATGGAGAGTGAGGTCCGTACCTACCGCACCGGCGGCGATGAGAAGGTGCTCGACCTGACCCGTGACGCCGCGGACTTCGTGGCCGGTCGCGGCGACGGCCTGCTGCAGGTCTTCGTCCCGCACGCGACCGCGGGCATCGCGATCATCGAGACCGGGGCCGGGTCCGACGACGACCTGCTGGCCGCGCTGCAGGACCTCCTGCCGGCCGACGACCGCTGGCGCCACCGCCACGGCTCGCCCGGCTACGGCCGCTCCCACGTGATGCCGGCGATCGTGCCGCCGCACTGCACGGTGCCGGTGCTCGACGGCACGCTGGCCCTCGGGACCTGGCAGAGCATCTGCCTGGTCGACCTCAACGTCGACAACGACCGGCGCGAGGTGCGCTGGTCCTTTCTGGAGGGCTGAATCGTGACCGACCTGGAGATCCGGTCCGCCGGGCCCGAGGACGCCGAGGGCGTCGAGGAGGTCGTGGAGCAGTCCTTCGGTGACCAGGCGACCTCGATCGTCGACGTGCTCGCCCGCCTGCGGTCCGTCGAGGACCTGCGCGTCGAGCTGCTCGCCGAGGACGACGACGGCGTGCACGGCTACGTCGCGCTCTCGCGGGCGTGGCTCGACGCACGCGAGCGCCTCGTCGACGTGCTCGTCCTCAGCCCGCTCGGCGTACGCCCCGAGCGGCAGGGGACCGGCATCGGCACCGCGCTCCTCGCCGCAGCGGTCGAGGCAGCCGCCGAGGACGGTGCGCCGCTGGTCTTCCTCGAGGGATCACCGGACTTCTACGCCGCCCGCGGCTGGGACGCCGCGTCCGACCACCGCCTCGACCGCCCGTCCGTGCGCATCCCCGACCAGGCGTGCCGCGTGGTGCTGCTGCCGGCCCACGAACCGTGGATGACGGGCCGGCTGGTCTATCCCGACGTGTGGTGGCGCCGTGACCTCGTCGGCCTCCGCGACCCCGACCTCGCTGCGGTGGAGGCGGCGACCCGGCCCGCCTGAGGGATCGAACACCTGTTCGATAGGGTGGGGACATGTTCCCCGCTCCGCAGCCCCGCCAGCGGCCGACGCCGCCGCAGGGCCACCGCGGAGTGGCACCGCCGGGCTGGCCGCGGCAGGTGCGCCCACCGGACGCGCCCGACTGGGAGGCGACCGCGGCGAGCTGGCTGCTCGACCTCTGCCCGGCGGACTACCGCCGCTTCCCGGGCCTGCGGCGCCACGTCGTCGTCCTGGCCCGCTTCGCCGTGCTCCACGTCGAGGCCCAGCAGCTCGCGACCCGACGGGGGCTGAGCGAGATCCGCGGCGACCTCAAGGACGTGGCCGACGAGGCCGTCGTCCTCGCAGCCGTACAGACCTTCCAGCTCGAGGACGCCCGCCTCCAGGGCGTACGCCGTGAGGTCGGCCTGGTCGAGGAGGCGCTGCGCGGGCGTCGCTACCGGGTGCGGATGTGAGGGCTGGCTAGGGTCGCACGATGCATCGCTTCGGGGCCGTGGCCGTCATCGACCCGCGCGGTCGCCTGCTGGTGCAGGAGCGCGGGGACGACGCGCTCCACGAGCCGGGCAGGTGGGGCTACCCCGGCGGTGACCTCGAGTCCGGTGAGGACTTCCGCGACGCCGCGGTCCGCGAGCTCCACGAGGAGACCGGGCTGGTCGTCGCGCCGGAGCGTCTCGAGTCCCTGGGCGTGCGGCGCTTCCGCAGCGAGGGCTGCGGTGGGGACGACGAGTTCGAGCTCTTCGCCGTCCGGATGTCCGTCGGCGACGCCGAGGTCGTGTGCGGCGAGGGTCGGCAGATGGTGTTCGTCGACCCCGACGACCTCGCGGGGCGTGCGCTGCACCGGGCCGTCGAGCTCACCCTCGACGAGGTCCTGGCGTGGCGGGCGACGGCGGTGCGCACCGACTTCGTGCAGGTCACCCTGGTCGACCCGCGCGGGCGGGTGCTGATGCAGGAGCGCGACGAGCACGCCCCGGTGTGGCCCGACATGTGGTGCTTCCCCGGCGGCGGGCTCGACGAGGGCGAGGAGCCCGTCGACGGCGCCGTCCGTGAGCTGGCCGAGGAGACCGGCGTGGTGCTCGCGCCCGAGGACCTCGCCGACCTGGGTCGCTTCGAGCTGGTCACCGACGACCGCGGCACGTTCTGGTTCCATGCCTTCGTCGCCCGGACGACGCTCAGTGACCGCGACGTCGAGTGCCACGAGGGCCGCCAGATGGTCTTCGTCGACGCCGATCCACTGCCCGACGTGGACCTCGTCCCCTCCACGGCCATGGTCGCGCCGGTGCTGGGCGCCTGGACGGCGGCGCACCCCTTCGTCCCGGCTGCCGCGCAGCACCGCTTCGCCGGGGTGATCCTGGTCGACCGGCGCGGCTGGATCCTGCTCCAGGAGCGCGACGAGCACCCGCGCATCGACCCGGAGAAGTGGGGTCTGGCGGGTGGTCACCTCGACCCGGGCGAGGACTTCGGGCCCGCCGCCTTCCGCGAGCTGGAGGAGGAGACGGGCGTACGCCTCGAGCCCGGCTCGCTCGAGCTCGTCGGCGAGTTCGTCGTCGACCACCGCGAGGCCTACGGCACCTGGGACCGGATGCAGGTCTTCGTCGCGGCCACCGACCTCACCGACGCCGACATCGACTGCCGCGAGGGGCGGCAGATCGTCTTCGTCGACCCCGAGGTCGCGCGCGGGCTCGACCTCACCTCCGCCGCCGCCGACATCGTGCCGGCCTTCCTCGCCAGCGATCTCTACGCCACGATGGCGCCATGACCCCGCAGCCGGCCCTCACCGTCCACCCCGTCCCGTCGATGGGTGCCGAGGACGTGGTCGTCGCACCCGACGGCACCGTCTGGACCGGCACCGAGGACGGAGCGATCTGGGCGCTCGATCCCACGACCGGCGGCGTACGTCGCGTGGCGGACACCGGAGGACGCCCCCTGGGCCTCGAGCTCCTGGGCGACGACCACCTGCTCGTCTGCGACGCCGAGCGCGGCGTGCTCCGCGTCTCGCGGTCGACAGGAGGGGTGGAGGTGCTCCTGGACCGGGTGGACGGCAGGCCGATGAGGTTCTGCAACAACGCGGCCGTGGCGAGCGACGGCACCGTCTGGTTCAGCGACTCCTCCCTGCACTACGGCGTCGCGCAGTGGAAGGACGACTTCGTCCAGGACACCGCCACCGGCCGCCTGCTGCGGCTCGCCCCCGACGGCACCCTCACCGTGGTGCTCGAGGGCCTGCGGTTCGCCAACGGCGTGGCCCTGGCGGCCGACGAGTCGTTCGTCGCGGTCGCCGAGTGCCGCGGGCGCACCGTCGTACGCCTCTGGCTGACCGGCCCGCGTGCGGGGGAGCGCGACCACCTCGTCACCGACCTGCCCGGCTACCCCGACAACATCAGCCGCGGCAGCGACGGGCTCATCTGGGTGGCCGTGGCCAGCCCGGTCGACCCGCTGGTCGAGCGGCTCGGCTCGGCGCCGATGGTCCTGCGCAAGGCGGTCACGCGGATCCCCGAGGCGCTCCAGCCGAAGCCGAAGCAGACCATCCGGGTCCAGGCCTACGACGACGACGGCCGGCTCGTGCACGACCTCGACCTCCAGCCACCCGCCAGCGGGCCCGGCTACCACATGGTGACGGGGGTGCGCGAGCACGCCGGGAAGGTGTGGGTGGGGAGCCTGCACGAGCCGTCGGTGGCGGTCCTCGACCTGCCATGAAATAGACTCAGGCCCCATGGCACTCCTCGACTCGATCGGCTCCCCGCGCGACCTCCGTGGACTCTCGTCGGAGCAGCTCGACGAGCTCGCCGCGGAGATCCGCGACGTGATGATCCGCACGGTCGCGACCAACTCCGGACACCTCGGACCGAACCTCGGCGTGGTCGAGCTGACGCTCGCGATCCACCGCGTCTTCGAGTCTCCGCGCGACCGCGTCGTCTTCGACACCGGCCACCAGTCCTACGTGCACAAGCTCGTCACCGGCCGCTACGCCGACTTCTCCACGCTCCGCAAGGAGGGCGGCGTCAGCGGTTACCCGAGCCAGGCCGAGTCCGACCACGACATCGTGGAGAACTCCCACGCCTCCACCTCGCTGTCCTACGCCGACGGCCTCGCTAAGGCGTACGCCATCCGCGGCGACGACCGCCACGTGGTCGCCGTCATCGGTGACGGCGCCCTGACGGGCGGCATGGCGTGGGAGGCGCTCAACAACATCGCCATCGCCCGGTCGAGCCGCCTCGTGATCGTGGTCAACGACAACGAGCGCTCCTACACCCCGACCATCGGCGGTCTCGCGACCGCGCTGACGTCGCTGCGCACGAACCCGCGCTACGAGCAGGTCCTCGACCTGGTCAAGAAGCGCCTCAACCAGGTGCCGGGGGTAGGCCACGCGGCGTACGACGCGCTCCACGCGGTCAAGAAGGGCATGAAGGACGCGCTCGCGCCGCAGGGCCTCTTCGAGGACCTCGGCCTGAAGTACGTCGGACCGGTCGACGGCCACGACCGCGCGGCGATGGAGCACGCACTGGGCCAGGCCAAGCGCTTCGGCGGACCGGTCATCGTGCACGCGCTGACCCGCAAGGGCCAGGGCTATGACCCCGCGCTGCGCCACGAGGCCGACCAGTTCCACGCCCCCGGACCCTTCGACGTCCAGACGGGCGCGGAGAAGCCGAAGGGCAAGATCTGGACCGACCACTTCTCCGAGGCGGTCGTCGAGCTCGGCGAGCGTCGCGAGGACGTCGTGGCCATCACCGCCGCGATGATGCACCCGGTCGGGCTCGACGCCTTCGCCCGGAAGTTCCCCGAGCGCACCTTCGACGTCGGCATCGCCGAGCAGCACGCCGTCACCTCTGCCGCCGGGCTCGCCATGGGCGGGCTGCACCCGGTGTTCGCGGTCTACGCGACCTTCCTCAACCGCGCCTTCGACCAGGTCCTGATGGACGTCGCGCTGCACAGGTGCGGCGTGACCTTCGTGCTCGACCGGTCCGGGGTCACCGGCGACGACGGCGCCAGCCACAACGGCATGTGGGACATGTCGATCCTCCAGGTCGTGCCGGGCCTGCGCCTGGCCGCGCCGCGCGACGTCACCCGTCTCCACGAGCTGCTCGACGAGGCGGTCGAGGTCGACGACGCCCCGACGGTCCTCCGGTTCCCCAAGGGCCCGCCGCCCGCGGACGTGCCCGCCATCGACCGGGCCGGCGGCGCCGACGTGCTGGTGCGCGAGGGAGAGCAGGACGTGCTCATCGTGGCCGTCGGGTCCATGGCCACCACGGCTGTCGACGTCGCCTCACGCCTGACGGCCCAGGGCATCGGCGTGACGGTCGTCGACCCTCGCTGGGTCAAGCCCGTCGACCCCGCCGTCATCGAGCTCGCGCGCGAGCACCGGCTCGTGGTGAGCGTCGAGGACAACGGACGAGTGGGTGGATGTGGCGCGGTGCTGCTCCAGACGCTCAACGACGCCGGCGTGCGCACGCCCTTCCGCCTCCACGGCATCCCGCAGGAGTTCCTCGACCACGCCAAGCGCGACGCGATCCTGGCCCGCATCGGTCTCGACGCGCAGACGATCGCGCGCACGATCGTCGAGGACGTCACGGCGCTCGACCAGGGACTCACGCTGGTCGAGGTCGAGCACCCCGCCTGAGCCGTCCAGCGCCGACGCGGGCGGCGTACGCCGTCAGAGGTCGCGCTTGACCTGTCCCGGCTCCTCGCCGGTGTAGCGGTTGATGTTCCAGATCGCGAGGGCCAGTCCTCCCCAGAGGACGAGCATCGCGACCAGCATCATGACGATGGCCGAGGTGGACATCAGTTGCTCCTCTCGTCCTGCCGGGCCTGGATCTCCGGATCGCCCAGGAAGGTGGTCTCGCGCCAGGGCAGACGCGCGGCCAGGAACCCGATCGCGACCACGGCGACGGCGAGCCCCCAGCCCAGGGTGTTGAGCATCCACGTCGGGTAGCCCTCGTAGGGAGTGCGGAGGTTGTCGACGAGCTCGTTGGCGAGGATGAACGTGAGTGCCGCCGGCGCGAGGACGCCGATCAGCAGCTCCCACCAGCGCCCGATCTTCACCGACCCGTCGCGGTTGAGGTGCTCGCGCAGCAGCCCCGTCTTCCGGAATGCCCACGACAGCGCCAGCATGCTCACCACGGCGACCAGCAGGATGCCGAAGCGGTTGATGAAGTGGTCGATGATGTCGAGGACGTAGACCCCCGTGGTGGTGCCGAGCAGCACGATGCTGATCACCGCAGCAGGGACGCCGACGGCCATCGAGGCGCCGACGCGCGACATCTCGAACTTGTCGCGGACCGCCGAGATGACGACCTCGATCACGCTGACCAGCGAGGTCACACCCGCCACGACGAGCGAGCCGAAGAACAGCACCCCGATCAACGCGCCCGCCGGAGCCTCGCTGATGATCGCGGGGAACGCGATGAAGGCCAGACCGAGGCCGTCCGTCGCCACCTCGTCGACCGGCACGCCGGCCGCTGTGGCCATGAAGCCCAGCGCCGCGAAGACGCCGATGCCGGCGAGCAGCTCGAAGCCGGAGTTGGCGAACCCGACGACCAGGCCCGATCCCGTCATGTCGCTGCGCCGACCGACGTAGGAGGCGTAGGTGATCATGATGCCGAAGCCGACCGAGAGCGAGAAGAAGATCTGGCCGTAGGCCGCGATCCACACGCTCGTCTCACCCAGTGCGCCCCAGTTGGGGGTGAAGAGCGCGTCGAGGCCGGCGGAGGCGCCGTCGAGGGTCAGGGCGACCACCACGAGCGCGATGAAGGCGATGAACAGCACGGGGATGAACACGACCGAGGCGGCGCCGATGCCCTTCTGGACGCCGAGCGCCATGATGGCGAGCACGGCCACCCAGACGAGCACCAGCGGGATGGTCACCCCGCTGACGAAGTCGAGCCCGATGCCCGGGTCGCCGGCCTGGAGGTAGGTGCCGAAGAGGAAGCCCTCGGGATCGTCGCCCCAGGCCTTGTCGAAGGAGAAGAACGCGTAGCGCGCCGCCCACGCGATGACGGCGGCGTAGTAGACCGCGATCACGAAGCAGATCCCCACCTGCCACCAGCCCAGGCCCTCGGCCGCCCGGTGGGCCCGGCGGAAGGCCAGCGGAGCCGAGCCGCGGTAGCGGTGGCCGAGTCCGTAGTCGAGCAGGAGGAACGGCAGCCCCGCGGTCAGCAGCGCGATGAGGTAGGGGATGAGGAACGCGCCGCCCCCGTTCTCGTAGGCGACGTAGGGGAAGCGCCAGATGTTGCCGAGACCGACGGCGGAGCCGATGGCGGCGAGGATGAAGACCTTGCGCGAGCTGAACGCCCCGCGGTGCTCCTCGGAGTGTTCGACGACCTGGCTCATGGTGCCTCCCGGCAGACGACGACGTCGGAGGGCCAGCATGTCAGAGACGTGCCGGTACCCGCGTCGCGGCCGGCGGCACACGCGCGAAGGGGCGGTGCCCCAGCCACCTGCCGTACGCACGGAAGGTGGCTGGGACACCGCCCCAGCGGTCACGCGTGGATCAGTGGAACCGCTTCCCGGTCGCCTTCTCCGAGATGCCCCGCACATCGAGCATGAAGGTCAGCCCGCCGTTCCAGAAGGAGAACCCGGCGCCGGTGATCATGGCCAGGTCGATGTCCTGCGGCGCGGCCACGACACCCTCGTCGAGCATCAGGCGGGCCTCCTCGGCGAGGCCGGCGAGCGTCTTCTCGCGGACCTCCTCGGCGGTGAGGACCACCGGCGAGGCCGGCTTCTCGAGCATGGCCTCGACCTCGGGGTCGAGGTTGCCGTCGGGGCCGTAGTAGGCCGGCTTGCGGGCCTCGACGATCCGCTCGAGGGCGGGGGAGACGTAGAAGCGGTCGGGGAACGCGCCCTTCAACGTCTCGTTGTTGTGCAGCGCGATGGCCGGGCCAACGAGCGAGAGCAGCACGAACGGCGGCATCGGCGCGATGCCGGCGAAGGCGTTGTCGGCCACGGAGACCGGCGTTCCCTCGTCGACGATGCGGCCGACCTCGCTCATGAAGCGCCCGAGCAGGCGGTTCACGATGAAGGACGGGCTGTCCTTCACCAGGATCGAGGTCTTCTTCAGCGCCTTGCCGGTGGCGAACGCCGTGGCGAGCGTCGCGTCGTCGGTGGCGTCCCCCCGGACGATCTCCAGCAGCGGCATCACCGCGACGGGGTTGAAGAAGTGGAAGCCGACGACCCGCTCGGGGTGCTCGAGGTCGGTGGCCATCTCGGTGATCGACAGCGACGAGGTGTTGGTGGCCAGCACGCACTCGGCGCTGACGACCTTCTCGACGTCGGCGAAGACGGTCTTCTTGACCGACATCTCCTCGAAGACGGCCTCGATGACGAAGTCGGCGTCGCCGAAGGCGACCTGCTTGTCGGTCTCGCCGGACACCAGCGCCTTGTGGCGGTTGGCCTTGTCCTGGTTGATCCGGCCCTTGGCGAGCAGCTTGTCGATCTCGGCGTGGACGTAGGCTACGCCCTTGTCGGCACGCTCCTGGTCGAGGTCGGTCAGCACGACCGGCACCTCGAGGCGGCGTACGAAGAGCAGCGCGAGCTGGCTGGCCATCAGGCCCGCGCCCACGATGCCGACCTTGGTGACCGGGCGGGCCAGCGACTTGTCGGGAGCACCGGCAGGGCGCTTGGCGCGCTTCTGCACCAGGTCGAAGGAGTAGAGCGAGGCCAGCAGCTCCGCCGTCTGCGACATCGCCTCGAGGGCGTCGTCCTCGGCAGCGAAGCCGGTGTCGCGATCGGAGTCGCGCGCGGCGGCGATCAGCTCGACGGCCTTCGCGGCGGCCGGCGAGGCGCCACCGGTCTTGGCGGCGACGATGCCCTCGGCGCGCTTGATCGCGGCGTCCCAGGCCTCCCCGCGGTCGACCTCGGGGCGCTCGACGACGGTCTCGCCGCGCAGCACCGACGCCGCCCAGAGCAGCGACTGCTCGAGGAAGTCGGCTCCGCCGAAGACGGCGTCGGCGAGGCCGAGGTCGTAGGCCGCCTGACCGCCGAGGGTCTTGCCCTGGTTGAGCGGGTTCTCGAGGACCAGCGTGACGGCCTTGTCGGCGCCGACGAGGTTCGGCACGAGCCACGCCCCGCCCCAGCCGGGCACGAGGCCGAGCATGACCTCGGGCAGGCCCAGCGCGGGTGCGGAGTCCATGACGGTGCGATAGGTGCAGTGCAGCGCCACCTCGAGGCCGCCGCCGAGGGCGAGGCCGTTGATGAGGCCGAACGACGGCTTGCCGCCCTCGCCGAGCTTGCGGAAGACCGCGTGCCCGAGCTCGGCCACGGTGCGTACGGCGCCGGGGCCGCCGCCCTGGATCGAGGTGAGGTCGGCGCCCGCCGCGAGGATGAACGGCTTGCCGGTCACCGCGATCGCGTCGATGGCGTCGTCGGCGAGTGCCGCGTCGATGGCCTCGTTGAGCGCCAGCAGCGACGCCGGGCCGAACGTGTTGGGCTTGGTGTGGTCCTCGCCGTTGTCGAGCGTGATCAGGCCGATCGTCGCCCCGGGGAGCGAGATCGTGCGCAGGTGCGCCTGCGTCACGCGCTCGGCGTCGGAGACGATCGCCTGCGCGCGCTCGAAGATGCTGGAGTCGGGGGTGGTGCTCACTTGCTGTCTCCCTCGGTCGAGCCGTTCCAGTGGGGGTTCTCCCAGATGACCGTGCCGCCCATGCCGATGCCGATGCACATGGTGGTGAGGCCGTAGCGGACCTCGGGGCGCTCCTCGAACTGGCGCGCGAGCTGGTTCATCAGGCGTACGCCGGACGAGGCCAGCGGGTGGCCCATCGCGATCGCACCGCCGTAGGGGTTCACCCGGGCGTCGTCGTCGGCGATGCCGAAGTGCTCGAGGAAGGCCAGCACCTGCACGGCGAAGGCCTCGTTGACCTCGAAGGCCTCGATGTCGTCGATGGTCAGACCGGCGAGCCTCAGCGCCTTCTCCGTGGCCGGGATCGGGCCCGCACCCATCACCTCGGGCTCGACGCCCACGAAGGAGTAGGTCACCAGGCGCATCTTGACGGGCAGGCCGAGCTCGCGCGCGGTCTCCTCGTCGGCGAGCAGCGCTGCAGTGGCACCGTCGTTGATGCCGGCGGCGTTGCCCGCGGTGACGTTGCCGTGCGAGCGGAACGGCGTCTTGAGCCCGGCGAGGGACTCCATCGTCGTCTCCGGGCGCATCGGCTCGTCGGTGGTCGCCAGGCCCCAGCCAGCCTCGGCCGAGCGGGTCGCGACGGGCACGAGGTCGGGCTGGATCTTGCCGGCGTCGTAGGCCGCCTGCGTCTTCTGCTGGCTGCGCACGGCGTACTCGTCCACGCGCTGCTTGGTGATCGTGGGGTAGCGGTCGTGGAGGTTCTCCGCGGTCTTGCCCATCACGAGCGCGTCGGGGTTGACGATCCGCTCGGACAGGATGCGCGGGTTGGGGTCGACGCCCTCACCCATGGGGTGGCGGCCCATGTGCTCGACGCCGCCGGCGATGGCGACGTCGTAGGCACCGAAGGCGATGCCGGACGCGGTGTTGGTCACCGCGGTCATCGCACCGGCGCACATGCGGTCGATGGAGTAGCCGGGGACGCTCTGGGGCAGTCCGGCGAGGAGGGCGGCGGTGCGGCCGATGGTGAGGCCCTGGTCGCCGATCTGGGTGGTGGCGGCGACCGCGACCTCGTCGACCCGCTCGGGCGGGAGGGAGGGGTTGCGGCGCATCAGCTCACGGATGCACTTGATGACGAGGTCGTCGGCACGCGTCTCGGCGTACTGGCCCTTGGCCTTGCCGAACGGGGTGCGTACGCCGTCGACGAAGACGACCTCACGCTGTGGACGGGACACTGGCTACTCCCAGGTGGAGGGGGACAGGGCGTGGTCAGGTTACCCCTGAGTAACAACGCCTGCCCACAGGGGCGGGTGTGTGTCGGGTCACTGGCCCGGTGTCACTAGGCTCACCCCATGGCCGAACGACTGGTGCACATCGTCGACGACGCCGAGGTGTCGGGTGAGGACCGGACCATGGTCTGCGTCCTCACCGGGTTCCTCGACGCCGGGAAGTCGGCCGAGCTCGCCGCACGGCACCTCACGGGACTCTCCGACGGGAAGGTCGTGGCGACCTTCGACGTCGACTCCCTCCACGACTACCGCGCCCGGCGCCCGCCCGTGTCGTTCGTGCGCGACCACTACACCGACTACGAGGCGCCGCGCCTGGTGGTGCGCGCGCTGCGCGACACCGGCGGTACGCCCTTCCTGCTGCTCACCGGGCCCGAGCCCGACATCCGCTGGGAGGCCTTCGCGCGCGCCGTGCGCGAGGTGGTCGAGCACTTCGGCGTGTCCCGCGTGGTCACCCTGGGCGCGGTACCGATGGCGGTGCCGCACACCCGCCCGATCGCGATCACCCCGCACGCCAACCGTCCGGACCTGGTGCCCGGCGAGAGTCCGTGGCAGGGCGAGCTCCGGGTCCCGGCGAGCGCCCAGGCGCTGCTGGAGATCCGGCTGGGGGAGTGGGGCCTCGACGCGCTCGGCTTCGTCGCACACATCCCTCACTACCTCGCGCAGATGGAGTACCCCCAGGCCGCGCTGGTGCTGCTGGAGCACGTCGAGATCGGGGGCCGCCTGACGGTCGACCTCAGCGACCTGCGCGAGGCCGCGGAGATCACCGAGACCGAGGTGGACCGCTACCTCTCGACCCACGACGAGGTCGGCGACGTCGTCCGCGGGCTGGAGCAGCAGTACGACTCCTTCCGCGAGGCCGAGGCCGCCGGCACGTCCCTGCTGGCCGGCGACGAGCCGCTGCCGACGGGCGAGGAGATCGGGCGCGACTTCGAGGCGTTCCTCGCCGAGCTCGACGACCGTCCCAAGGACGACGGCGACGGACCTGCTGCCGGATGGGAGGACCGCTGATGGCCGGCAGTGCCGAGGAGCTCGTCAAGCTCCTGGAGCTCGAGACGCTCGAGGTCGACCTGTTCCGGGGCGCCCAGGCGCGCACCGAGCGCCAGCGCGTCTTCGGCGGCCAGGTCGCGGCCCAGGCCGTGGTCGCCGCGACCCGCAGCGTGGAGGGCGAGTTCGTGCTCCACTCGCTCCACTCCTACTTCCTCCGCCCGGGCGACACGACCGTGCCGATCGTCTACGACGTCGAGCGGATCCGTGACGGGCGCTCCTTTGCCACGCGCCGGGTCTCCGCGCGCCAGCACGGCCGCCCGATCTACTACATGACGGCCAACTTCCAGATCCCCGAGCCCGGCCTCGAGCACCAGGACCGCATGCCCGAGGTCGTCGGCCCCGACCAGGGCATGCCGCTGGTCGAGCTGGCACGCCAGCGCGGCGACGAGGCGGCGGCGCACTGGGAGCGCGAGTGGTCGGCGCTCGACATCCGACACGTCGGCATCACCGGCCACGGGATCCCCGACGACCCCGAGGCGCCGGCGCGGGCGCGCCTCTGGATCAAGGTCGACGGGGCGCTCTCCGACGACCCGACGACCCAGACGGCCGCGTTCACCTACGCCAGCGACCTGACGCTGCTCGGAGCGGCGCTGGTGCCGCACGGCATCCACATCGCCTCGCCCCGGCTCCAGCCGGCCTCGCTCGACCACACGATCTGGTTCCACAAGCCGTTCCGGGCCGACGAGTGGTGGCTCTACGACCAGTTCTCCCCGTTCGCCGGCGGTGCGCGCGGCCTGGCCCTCGCGCGGGTCTTCTCGCAGTCCGGTGAGCTGGTGGCGACGGTGGCCCAGGAGGGCCTCATCCGCCTGCGCGACGACCGCTGATCCTCAGGGCGTCGTCGTACGCCCCACCAGGTGCGGCGAGCCGTCCTTCGGGTTCGTCACGGCGAACGTCCACCCGGCGTCGCCCTGTCGCGCCGCGAACGTGACGGTGCCCGGCAGGAAGACCGGCTTCTTGAAGGCCACCTCGACCGTGACCGCGTCGGCGAGCCGGTTCTCGATCGCCGCCACGCTGCGCGCCAGGGTCCACATGCCGTGGGCGATCTGTCGCGGGAAGCCGAGCGCCTTCGCGGTCAGTGGGTAGAGGTGGATGGGGTTCGCGTCGCCCGATACCGCTGCGTAGGTGCGGCCCAGGTCGCCCGGCAGGCGCCACTCGATGCCACCAGTCGGCGGGTCGGTGACGACGAGGCCGGGCGCCGCGTCGCCGTCGACGGAGCGTCCGCGACGCAGGTAGGTCGACGTCGACTCCCACACCGCGTCGCCAGCGATCGAGGCAGTGGTGACGAAGTCGAGCAGCACGCCCTTGGCGTGCGGCCGTGGGGGACCCACCTCGGTGGTGACGTCGAGCGCCTCGCCGACGCCGATGGCGCGGTGGGCGGTGATCGCGTTCTCGACGTGCACCATGCCGACGGCGGGGTAGGGGAAGGCCGCGTCGCTCATGATCGCCACGTGCAAGGGGAAGGCGAGCATGTGCGGGAACGTCAGCGGCACGACGTCCTTGCGCGGGAAGCCGCACACAGCGGCGTACGCCTCGACGCGGGCGCGCTCGGCCACGACGCCCTCGCGCCGGTAGGCCAGCCCCGTGAAGTCGGCGGCGGGCGCCTTGCGCACGCCGGGCAGCAGGTTGGCGCCTGGAACGACGGGCAGCGCGGCGCGCAGCAGCGTGCCGAGGCGACCGGGCTCGCCGGTGAGCTCCTTGGCGGCGACCATCAGGCGCCCAGCATCATCTGGCCGCAGACGCGGACCACGTTGCCGTTGACCGCGCCCGAGCCGGTGCTGGCGAACCACGCGATCGTCTCGGCGACGTCCACCGGCAGTCCGCCCTGTGACATGGCGTTGAGGCGCTGGCCGACCTCGCGGGTCGCGAACGGCACGGCCGCGGTCATCTGCGTGATGATGAAGCCGGGCGCGACCGCGTTGACGGTGATGCCGCGGTCGAGCTCGTCGCGCAGGCTCTCCACGAGGCCGATCACGCCCGCCTTGGAGGTGGCGTAGTTGGTCTGGCCGACGTTGCCGGCGATGCCGGCGATCGAGGCGACGCCGATGATGCGGCCGCCGTCGTTGAGCACGCCGGTGTCGAGGAGCTCGCGGGTGATCAGCTCGGGAGCCGTGAGGTTCACCGCGACCACGCTGCTCCAGCGGTCCTCGGCCATGTTGGCGAGCTTCTTGTCGCGGGTGATGCCGGCGTTGTGCACGACGACGTCGACGCCGCCGCGGTGCTCGCGCAGGTGGTGGGCGATGCGCTGCGGCGCGTCCTTGGCGGTGATGTCGAGGACGAGGTGGTCGCCGTCGAGCTCGGCCATCAGGGTCTGGAGCTCGCTGGCGGCCTGCGGCACGTCGACACCGACGACGGTCGCGCCGTCGCGGTGGAGCACCCGGGCGATCTCCTCGCCGATGCCGCGGCTCGCGCCCGTGACGAGCGCGACCTTGCCGGACAGCGGCCGGGTCCAGTCGGCGACGTGGTCGGTGGCGGTGGCGCCGTGGGCGCCGATGCGCACGACCTGCCCGGAGACGTACGCCGACTTGGGCGACAGCAGGAAGGCGAGGGTCGAGCTGATCGCCCCGTCGGCGGCCGGCGCGACGTAGACGAGCTGGACGGTGCCGCCGCGGCCGATCTCCTTGCCGAGCGAGCGGGTGAAGCCCTCGAGCGCTCGCTGCGCGACCCGCTCGGAGCCCGACGCCAGCTCCGGCGGCGTACCGATCACGACCACGCGGGGGCACGACTCGAGCCGGCGCATCAGCGGGGTGAAGAACTCCTGGAGCGCGAGCAGCCCGGTGGTGTCGGTGATGCCGGTGGCGTCGAAGACGAGCGCCTTCGCCCGCGCGCCGTCGGCGAGGTCGGTCGCGGAGGCGATGCCGAGCCCGTCGAGGGTGGTGGGGAGCACCTCGGCCAGGCGTCCGTCGCCACCGAGCACGACGAGCCCGTCGACGAGCGCGGCGCCGTCGCTCCATCGCTCGAGCACGGTCGGGTTGGGGAGGCCGAGGTTCTTGACGAACAGCTGGCCGATCGAGGTGGACACGAAGCCTTGGTAGCGGTCGCTCATGGTGGCGGGGATCCCTCTTCGCTGGGTGCGGGTGCTCGGGTGGGCAGACGACATGTAACTGGTTGTGCAACTCGTCGTCCACTTTTCGTGACGTGGCCCTCACGCGGTTGGCGCGGAGGGCCGTACCGGCAAGGATATGGACATGCAGACCACCACGCGCCCCGTCGCCGTCGTCGGCGGCAACCGCATCCCCTTCGCCCGCTCCAACACCGTCTACGCCGGCGTCAGCAACCAGGAGATGCTCACCGCCGCCCTCGACGGACTCGTGGACCGCTTCGACCTGCGCGGCGAGCGCCTGGGCGAGGTCGTCGCCGGCGCCGTGCTGAAGCACTCGCGCGACTTCAACCTGGCCCGCGAGTCGGTGCTGGGCTCCGCGCTCGCGCCGGAGACCCCCGCCACGGACATCCAGCAGGCGTGCGGCACCGGCCTCCAGGCCGCCATCCAGGTCGCCAACAAGATCGCCCTCGGCGTCATCGACGCCGGCATCGCGGGGGGCACCGACACCACCTCCGACGCGCCGGTCGCGATCAGCGACAAGCTGCGCAAGAAGCTGATGCGGGTCAACTCCGCCAAGGACACCGCCAGCCGGCTCAAGGCCCTCGGCGCCATCCGGCCCGGTGACATCGGGCTCGACATCCCGCAGAACGGCGAGCCCCGCACCCGCCTCTCGATGGGCGAGCACGCCGCCCTGACGGCCCTCGAGTGGCGCATCACCCGTGAGGCGCAGGACGAGCTCGCCGCGCGCTCGCACCACAACCTCGCCCGGTCCTACGACGAGGGCTTCCAGGACGACCTCATCACCGCCTTCCGCGGCGTCGAGCGCGACAACAACCTGCGCCCCGACTCCTCGGTCGAGAAGCTCGCGACCCTCAAGCCGGTCTTCGGTCGCGGAGCGGCAGCGACGATGACCGCAGGCAACAGCACGCCGCTCTCCGACGGTGCCTCGGCGGTGCTCCTGGCCAGCGACGAGTGGGCCGAGCAGCGCGGCCTGCCGGTGCTGGCACACCTCGTGGACGCCGAGACGGCGGCCGTCGACTACGTCAACGGACACGAGGGCCTGCTGATGGCACCGGCGTACGCCGTCCCGCGGATGCTGGAGCGCAACGGGCTGACGCTCCAGGACTTCGACTACTACGAGATCCACGAGGCCTTCGCCTCGCAGGTGCTCTCCACGCTGGCGGCGTGGGAGGACCCGGTGTTCTGCAAGGAGCGCCTCGGCCTCGACGCGCCGCTGGGATCGATCGACCGCGAGAAGCTCAACGTCACCGGTTCGTCGCTGGCCGCCGCACACCCGTTCGCCGCCACCGGCGGCCGGATCCTGCCGGTCGCTGCGAAGCTGCTCGCCCAGAAGGGCAAGGGCCGTGCACTGATCTCGATCTGCGCCGCGGGTGGGCAGGGCGTCGTCGCGATCCTCGAGCGCTGAGCCCGATCAGCGGGTGAGGCGGAACCAGGTGCTCGTGCGGCCGTGCCTGTTCGAGCCGTCCGGGACGGCCGGGTCGTCCGGCACCGCGGCGACCGTCCAGCCGCGGAAGGCACGCTCGAGGTCGTGCTGGGTGGCGCCCCGCGTCCTCAGCGGCCACGACCGCGGAGGGGCGGCGTGCACCAGCACGGTGGAGCCGGGCAGCGCGAGCGCCGTGACACCACCGGCCATGAGCGTGCGGCCCGGGTCGTCGAGGCCCTGGAAGCAGCCCACGTCGAGGAAGAGGTCGAAGCCGGAGCCGACGCCGGAGTGGACCAGGTGTCGTACGTCGCCGATCACGAAGCGGGCGTCGTCGAGGCCGTTGCGGTGGACCGCGACGTCCACTGCTTGGCGTACGTCGTCGACGCCGATCGCGTCCCAGCCGCGGTCGAGCAGCAGCTTGGTGTGCGCGCCGCGGCCGCAGCCGAGGTCGATGGCCCGGCGGATGCCGTCGGGGCGGTCGGCCTCCTCACGGTCGAGGAGTCGTTCGAGGGTCGGTCGGCCGGCGCGGCCTGCCTTCTCCCAGGGGATGATCCCCGTGCGGTATGCGGTGGCGTAGCCGATGCCCATGTTCAGTTCCTGACCTGCGTGAGACGGAAAGTACCGCTCCCTCCCGACGGTACTCCTGCCGCAGCCGATGCACTGCTTCCGGCTGCTAGGGTCTGAGCCGATCGACATCCTTTAACGAGCCGTCCCGTGAGGCGGAGAAGGAGGTCCGGCGCGCAGATGCCTGCCCCCGACAAGGCCGACCACCCGGCCCGCGACACCAGTCCCGAGAGGGCGGATCGCACCGTCCTCGACGCCCGTGACATCTCCCGGGCGCTGACCCGCATCTCCCACGAGCTGCTCGAGCGCAACAAGGGCGCCACCGACCTGGTCCTGCTCGGGCTCCACACCCGTGGCGTGCCGCTGGCTCGCCGCATCGCGGAGAAGATCGCCGCGGTCGAGGGCACCCCCGTGGCCGTCGGAGAGCTCGACGTGACGATGTACCGCGACGACCTGCGCTCGCAGCCCACCCGTCGCGCCCACAAGACCGCGCTGCCGGCCGGCGGCATCGACCGCAAGGTGGTCGTCCTCGTCGACGACGTGCTGTTCTCCGGGCGCACGATCCGCGCGGCGCTCGACGCCCTGGCCGACCTCGGCCGCCCTTCCGCCGTACGTCTCGCGGTGCTCGTCGACCGCGGCCACCGCGAGCTGCCGATCCGCGCCGACCACGTCGGCAAGAACCTGCCCAGCGCGCTGGCCGAGCGGGTGAGCGTCAGGCTCAGCGAGGTCGACGGCACCGACGAGGTGACGATCTCGTGAAGCACCTGCTCTCCGTCGACGACCTCTCGCGCGACGACATCGAGATGCTCTTCGCCACCGCGGCCGACATGCACGACGTGCAGAACCGCGAGGTCAAGAAGCTGCCCGCGCTGCGCGGGCGCACGGTCGTCAACATGTTCTTCGAGGACTCCACCCGCACGCGGTCGTCGTTCGAGATCGCCGGCAAGTGGCTGTCCGCGGACGTGATCAACGTCAGCGCCAAGGGGTCGAGCGCGTCCAAGGGCGAGAGCCTGCGCGACACCGTGCTCACGGTCTGCGCCATGGGCGTCGACGGTCTCGTCATCCGCCACCCCGCCAGCGGCGCCGCGCTCCAGGTGAGCGAGTGGGTCGACGCGTCGGTGGTCAACGCCGGCGACGGCATGCACGAGCACCCGACCCAGGCCCTGCTCGACGCCTACACGCTCCAGCGCCGGCTCGGGTCGCTCGAGGGACGCCACGTGGCGATCATCGGCGACCTCACCCACAGCCGGGTCTTCCGGTCCAACGTCCAGTGCCTGACCAAGCTCGGTGCGCGCGTCACGGTCGTGGCCCCGCCGACGCTGATGCCCAGCGGCATCGGGGCGTGGTCGGCCGCGGCGGGCTTCGAGACGTCGTACGACGTCGACGCCGTGCTGCCACAGGCGGACGCGGTGATGATGCTGCGGGTCCAGCGCGAGCGGATGTCGGGTGCGTTCTTCCCCAGCGCGCGGGAGTACACCGTCGGATACGGCCTGACCCGCAACCGGCTCGCCCTTCTCGGGCCGGACGTCCCGATCTGCCACCCCGGTCCGATGAACCGCGGCCTCGAGATCGCCGCCGACGCCGCCGACGCGGCCCAGTCGGCCGTGCTGGAGCAGGTCTCCAGCGGCCTGGCGATCCGGATGGCCGTGCTCTACCACCTGCTCGCAGGAGAGTCCGAAGGAGGCATTGCCTGATGTCGCTGGTGATCAAGGGAGCCTCGCTGCTCGGCGAGCAGACCACGGACCTCTACGTCGACGACGCGGGCGTCCTCGTCGACTCCGCACGGGACGGTGCCGAGGTGATCGACGCCGACGGCCTCGTCGCGCTGCCCGGGCTCGTCGACCTGCACACCCACCTGCGCGAGCCCGGCCGCGAGGACGCCGAGACGATCCTCACCGGCTCGCAGGCCGCAGCGCTGGGCGGCTACACCGCCGTCCTGGCGATGGCCAACACCTCCCCGGTGACCGACACCGCCGAGGCTGCCACGAGGGTCTGGGAGCTCGGCCGCGAGGCCGGTCTCGTCCACGTGCAGCCCGTGGGCGCGGTCACGCGCGGCCTCGCTGGCGAGGAGCTCGCCGAGCTGGGCCTGATGCACCGCTCGCGCGCGGGCGTCACGGTGTTCTCCGACGACGGGCGGTGTGTCCACGACGCCCGCGTGATGCGGCGGGCGCTGGAGTACGTCAAGGCGTTCGGCGGTGTCGTGTCGCAGCACTCGCAGGACCCGGCCCTCGCCGGACCGGCCGCCTGCTGCCACGAAGGCGAGCTGTCCGGCCGCCTCGGGCTGCCCGGCTGGCCCGGCATCGCCGAGGAGGTGATCGTGGCGCGCGACGTGATGCTCGCGCGGCACACCGGCTCGCGCGTCCACGTGGCCCACGTCTCGACGGCCGGCTCGGTCGAGGTGCTGCGCTGGGCGAAGGCGCAGGGAATCGATGTGACCGCAGAGGTCACGCCCCACCACCTGCTGCTGACCACCGACCTGCTCGCCGGCTACGACCCGACCTTCAAGGTCAACCCGCCGCTGCGCCCGCAGGAGGACGTCGAGGCGCTGCGCGCGGCGCTGGTCGACGGCACCATCGACGCCGTCGCCACCGACCACGCGCCGCACGCCCGCCACGACAAGGAGCACGCGTTCGTCGATGCCGCCTTCGGCATGGTCGGCCTCGAGACCGCACTGGCGGTCGTGCGCACGGCGGTGCCGGACCTCTCCTGGTCCGATGTCGCACGCGTCATGTCGACCACGCCGGCGCGGATCGCGGGCCTCGCCGACCAGGGCCGGTCGCTGGCGCCGGGGGCACCTGCCCACGTCGTGCTCGTCGAGCCCGACGCCGAGGTCACCGTCGACCGTGATGCCTCGGCCTCGCTGTCGCGCAACAACCCGTGGCACGGGCGCAGCCTGACCTCACGCGTGGTGCACACCGTCTACGGCGGTCGGGTCACCGTCCGCGACGGCGCCCTGGCCTGACGTCAGCGACGGCGTCGCGGGCGCAGGTCGAGGACGTTGTCCGCACCACGGTCGCGGAGCGTCGTACGCCCTCGCGCGACGGTCACCGCGTTGCGGTCCCCGGTGAGCACGAGCCGGTCGGACCGGGTCAGGCGCAGCACGTTGTCCGAGCCGGTGATGCGCGTGCGGAACGCCTTACGCGCGCTGACCGTGTCGGACCCCCGCAGCCGAAGGACGTTGACGGTGTCGGCGGAGAGGACCGACGAGGTGCCCGTCAGCTCGGCGTGCTCGACCAGGCCGGCCACCTCGACGCTCGAGCCGGACCCCGACACCGTCAGGTGCTGCACGCTCGGGGTGGTGACCGTGGTGCCGGCGCCCAGGACCTCGAGGTCGGCCAGCGGCTTGGCAGTGACGGTGTTCGCGGTGCCCTCGACGACCAGCCGGGTGGCCGACGGCATGGTGACCGTGGCGCCGTCGGCGGTGACGCGTACGACACCGCAGGTGCCGCGCAGGTCGTAGGCGATGTCGTCCCAGGCGAGCACCGTCTCCTCGCCGAGCTCGCACTGCACCGGGAGCGCCAGCCCGCCGGCCTGCGCGGGTGCGGCGGCGAGGACCGGCGTCGCGAGCAGGAGCGGGGCGATGAGCAGGGTCCGCAGGGCGCTGGTTCGGGTCACGGTGTCCTCGTCCGGGTGGGGGCTGGTGCAACTGAGAGTTACATACCGAGGGTACGCACGACGACACCCCGCGACGTGGGTCGGGTCACACGCGCGGCAGCACCGTCCCGGTCGTCGGATCGCGGTCGGTGAGGCAGTAGACCTGGCCGGCGGGCGCGCGGAGCACCGTCCAGAAGTCGTGCACCGCGACGACGGTGGCCCCCAGCGCCACGTGCTGGTCGGTGTCACCGGACCGGTCGGCGGTGGCGAGGTCGGGATGCGCGCGCACCGGGCCCTCGGGCTCGTCGAGGCGCTGGAGCAGGATCCGCGGCTGCTCGGGGGCGACGAGCCGTGCGAAGCCCGACGACGACGCCTCCTCCAGCTCACGACCGGTCAGCTCGCTCCAGAAGGCCGTCTCGGTGTCCCAGTGCTCGCCAGGGATGTCGAGGCAGACCTGGTCGAGGATCGTGGCGCCGTCGCGCGCGAGCACCGGGTCGCCCTCCACCAGCGTCTGGCAGAAGACGAAGCCGCCGGGCGAGCGCATCACCTCGACGTCGTGGTAGGTCCAGGCGGTGGTCGCGCCGAGGTCGCGGGCCAGCGCGACGCTCGCCGGGCGGTCGTGGGTGTCCAGGTCGAGGTGGATCCCGGCCGGTTCGTCCACGGCCTGCAGCTTGACGTACGCCGCTCCGGTCGGCGGGAGGAGCGTGAGGAACTGCCCGTCCTCGCCACGTCGCTCGGAGGACTGCCAGCCGGTGACCGCGGCCCAGAAGTCCACGGCCTCGTCGAAGGAGGCAGCCGGGGTGTCGAGGAAGAGCTGGATCCACGGGACCATGGGCCGATCCTCACACGTCGTACAGTCACGAGATGAGTGACGTCCCGAACCTGCTCCACACCGTCCTCGACGCGGTCGACGTGCGTGCGGAGGCGGAGTTCTGGCGCCGGCTGCTCGGGCTCACCTACCGCGCCGGCGACGAGGTGCCCGACGACGGGGGCGACGACGCCGACTGGCTGGTGCTCCTCGACGCCGACGGCGGCCGCGGTCTGGCGATCCAGGAGGTCGACGCCATGACGCCCACCCGCTGGCCGGAGCCCGGACACCCGTCCGTGAGCCACCTCGACACGACCGTGGCGACGCGCGAGGAGCTCGACGTCGCCCACGAGCGGGTCCTCTCGCTGGGCGGCGAGCTCCGCCTCGACCGCACCGACGACCCCGACGAGCCGTTGCGGGCCTACGCCAGCCCCGCCGGTCACGTCTTCTGCGTCTTCGTGGCGCCGTCGGCGGACGCGTCGCGCGGCAGGTTCACCGGGACCTGCGCCTTCCGGATGATGCCGACCGACAACCTCGTCGCCGCGCCGTCCACGCTCGCCCTCGATGCCGCGGCCGGGGGCGCGCAGCTGCTGACCTACACCTGGCTGCACCCCGAGGACGGCGAGCAGGCCGGCAGCCTGCTGCTCGGCGCCCCCGCGCCGGACGGCACCGTCACCGCCGCGTGGACCGACACCTGGCACCAGCGCGACCTGACCCTGCTCACCGGCGCGACGCGCGGCCCGGCGACCACCGTCGGCTACGACTACGCGCCCGGCTGGCGCTGGGAGGTCGACGTGGTGCTCGACGCGCCGCCGGGCGTCGGGATGGTCATGCGCAACGTCGTCCCCGAGGACCAGGACGAGCCCGCAGGTGCGTACGACGTGATGCGCGCCCGCTGGACCTGAGCCTCACGCCAGGCCCAGCTCCCGCGCCTCCTCCCAGAGGTCGTCGCGCACGCTCGGGTGTGCGGCGTGCTCGATGAGGTTGTGCGCCTGCTCGCGCTCGCTCCGGCCCCACATCCACGCCACGCCCTGCTCGGTGACGACGGCTCCGTGCTGGAAGGACGTCACCGGCTCGTCCACCAGGGGCACGATCGTCGAGACGTCGGCACGCGGGTGCCAGCTGCGCAGCGCCATGAAGGCCCGGCCGCCGGGGGAGTGGCTGGCGCCGACCGTGAAGTCGGTCTGGCCGCCGAAGCCGCTGTAGATCCGGGCCCCGATCCGCGAGGCGTTGGCCTGGTCGAAGAGGTCGACCTGGAGCGCGGTGTTGATCGAGGTCATCGCCGGCTGCTGGGCGATGGCGGCAGGGGAGTTGGTGGTCTCCGTGCGCAGCATCCGCACCCGCGGGTTGTCGTCGACCCAGTCGTAGAGCTCCTGGCTGCCGAAGACGAACGACGTACGCACCGGGGTGCCGCGGTCGAGTGCGCCTGCCTTCTCGAGGGTGAGGACCCCGTCGCTGAACATCTCGGTCCAGATCCGCAGGTCGCGTCGGTCGAGGACGCCGGCGATGGTGGCGTCCGGGACCTCCCCGATGCCTGCCTGGAGCGTGGCGCCGTCACCGATCTCCGCGGCGACGCGCGAGCCGATGAGGCGGGCGTCGTCGCTGGGGGCGCGGGCGACGTGGGTGGTGAGGGCCGCGTCGACCTCGACGCCGAGGTCCACGTCCTCGATCGAGATCTCGGCGTCGCCGAAGGTCCACGGCATCCGCGGGTTGAGCTGGGCGACGACCAGGGCGCCGCGCTCGCGGGCGGCCTCGATCGCTGCGGGCAGCACGTTGACCTCCAGGCCCAGGGAGACCCGCCCGTTGTGCGGCAGCGTCGTGTGCACGACCACGACATCGGGCGCGAGGGGGCCGTGGAAGAGGCGCGGGACCATGGAGAGCCGGCACGGCACGTAGGACAGGCGCGGATGACGGCGGAAGCCCGGGCCGACGAAGGTCGTCTCCGGGACGATGCCGTCGTGCACGGGCAGGTCGCGTTGGGCGTTGAGGGCGTGCAGGCGTGCCTCGGGCAGCTCGGCCAGCACCGGGCCGAGCACGGTCACCGGCGTCGCGAAGTTGCCGCTGGTGACCACCCGCGGGGAGTGGGAGAGGGCGGCGCAGTGCTCACGCACCTCACGGACGGCCTGGTCGATCTCGACGACACGCATGGGCCCAGCGTGCCAGCCCGGAGCGCAAAACCAGTGGGACCTCCGGCCCTTCCGCCGTAGGCTGTTGGTCATCATGTGGATCCAGGACTGACCCGACTCGCGTCCGCGGCGGCGCACCAGCGCCAGAGGCCCGGCGAGTCACCCTCCTGCCCGAAGGTCGTCCCGCATGCCTGCCCGCACCCTGCTCGCCCCCCTCGTCGTCACCGGACTGTCGGTGACCTACCCCGACCGCGCGGTGCTGTCGGGGATCGACCTCGTCGCCCAGCCCGGTCGGCGCATCGGCCTCGTCGGCGAGAACGGCGTCGGGAAGTCGACCCTGCTGCGCGCCGTCGCGGGACGGCTGCCCGCCCGTGCGCGGGTTTCCGGCAGCATCGCCGCGCCCGACGACCTGGCGCTGCTCGGCCAGGAGGCGCCGTTCCGTGGCTCTGCGACGGTGGCCGGGGTCCTCGCGATGACGCTCGCCCCGCTCCGCACGGCCGTGGCCGACGTCGAGCGCCTCGCCGCTCACGTCACGACGGTCGAGGGTGCTCGGGCCTACGAGCAGGCGCTCGAGCTGGCCCTGGCCCACGACGCGTGGGACGCCGACCGACGGGCGGCGCAGGCAGCAGCCCGCCTCGGGCTCGACGGGCTCGACCCCGCACGGCCGGTGCGCACCCTGTCCGGTGGCCAGCGCACCCGCCTCGCCCTCGCCACGATCATGACGACCCGCCCGGGCTGCCTGCTGCTCGACGAGCCGACGAACCACCTCGACGACGACGCGATCGAGGTGCTCACCACCTTCCTGCGCGAGCTGCCCGGCGTGGTCCTGCTGGCCAGCCACGACCGGGTCCTGCTCGACGACGTGTGCACCGACCTCGTGGACCTCGATGCCGGCGCGCTGGGCACCGACGGCGCGGGCGGTCGACGCTTCGGAGGCGGGTGGAGCGCCTACGAAGCCGCTCGCGCCGAGGCCCGCCGCCGCTGGGAGGAGACGTACGCCGCCCAGCAGGAGGAGCTGCACCGGCTGCGCGCCGGCACCCGGATCGGCTCCGACGCGATCGCCCACGACCGTGGTCCCAGCGACGGCGACAAGTTCATCTACTCCTTCAAGGGCGGCCGGGTCGACCGGACGCTGGCACGGCGCAGGAGGGACGCGCACCGCCGCCTCGAGGAGGCCGAGCGCGACCAGGTGCGCAAGCCTCCGGCGCCGCTGGTCTTCCGCGGCGGCCTGACCACGGGTGCCGCTGGGCGGCTCGTGCACGCGCGTGACGTCGAGGTCGCCGGACGGCTCCGGCTCGATCGTCTCGTACTGGCAGCGGGGGAGCACCTGCTCGTCACGGGCGCCAACGGGTCGGGCAAGTCCACCCTGCTCGGGGTCCTGTCCGGTCGGCTCCCGCTGACGGCAGGGTCGGTCGACGTGGCCGCCCGCACGGTGCGCGAGCTGACCCAGGACCCGCAGGTCGCCGACCCGGCGCGCTCCGCGCGGGCGGCGTACGACGACGCGGTGCGCGCACTCGTCGACCCACCTCCTCTGCGCGAGCTCGGGCTGCTCCACCCGCGCGACCACCGGACCGCCGTCGGCCACCTGTCCGTGGGCCAGCGGCGCCGGCTCGCGCTGGCCGTCGCGATCGCCGCGTCGCCGGACCTGCTGCTCCTCGACGAGCCGACCAACCACGTGTCGCTGGCCCTGGCCGGTGAGCTGGAGCAGGCGCTGGCGAGGTCTCCGGGAGGGATCGTGGTCGCCTCGCACGACCGCTGGCTGCGGCGACGGTGGGAGGGACCGGAGCTGGCGTTGACGGCGTGGCCGGGCACGCTCGGCCGACGCCTCGCGGGCGTGGACACGATGCCGTCGTGACGTCGCCTCGCTGGTAGGGTCGGCGGCGGCTCGAACATCCTTTAACGATCCGTCCCGTGAGGCGGAGAAGGAGGTACGGCATGGCTCTGCCTGCCAAGAATCTGACCGCAGCGCTCCTGGTCCTCGAGGACGGGCGCACCTTCCGCGGTGAGTCCTTCGGTGCCGAGGGTGAGACCTTCGGCGAGGCGGTCTTCTCCACCGGCATGACCGGCTACCAGGAGACGCTCACCGACCCCAGCTACCACCGCCAGGTCGTCGTCATGACGGCTCCGCACGTCGGCAACACCGGGATGAACGACGAGGACCGCGAGTCCTCGCGCATCTGGGTCGCCGGCTACGTCGTCCGCGACCCTGCCCGGGTGCCGTCGAACTGGCGCAGCCAGCGCACCCTCGACGACGACCTGCGCGCCCAGGGCGTGGTCGGCATCAGCGGTGTCGACACCCGCGCGCTGACCCGCCACCTGCGCGAGCGCGGTGCGATGCGGGTCGGCATCTCCACGCTCGAGACCGATCCCGAGCGCCTGCTCGAGCGGGTGCGGGAGTCGGGGGAGATGACGGGCCTGAACCTGAGCGAGTCGGTCTCCACCGCCGAGGCGTACGTCGTCCCGGCACAGGGCACCAAGCGCTTCACGGTCGCCGCGGTCGACCTCGGCATCAAGGCCAACACCCCGCGGATGATGAGCGAGCGCGGCATCGAGGTGCACGTGCTGCCCGCTACCGCGAGCCTCGCCGACGTGCAGGCGGTCGCCCCCGACGGGTTGTTCTTCTCCAACGGCCCCGGTGACCCGGCGGCCACGACCGCGCAGGTCGAGCTCCTCCAGGGCGCGCTGCGCGCCGGCATCCCCTACTTCGGGATCTGCTTCGGCAACCAGCTCTTCGGCCGCGCGCTCGGCTTCGGCACCTACAAGCTCAAGTACGGCCACCGCGGCATCAACCAGCCGGTGATGGACCGCACCACCGGCAAGGTCGAGGTCACCGCGCACAACCACGGCTTCGCGGTCGACGCGCCGCTGGAGGGCTCGACCACCACCGAGTTCGGCGAGGCCACGGTGAGCCACGTGTGCCTCAACGACGACGTCGTCGAGGGCCTCGAGCTCCGTGACGCCTCCGGCGCGCTGACGTCCTTCTCCGTCCAGTACCACCCGGAGGCCGCCGCCGGCCCGCACGACGCGGCGTACCTCTTCGACAGGTTCAGCGAGCTCATGACCGAGCGGAAGGGGGCCTGACATGCCCAAGCGCACCGACATCAAGAGCGTGCTCGTCATCGGCTCCGGGCCGATCATCATCGGCCAGGCCTGCGAGTTCGACTACTCCGGCACCCAGGCGTGCCGGGTGCTGCGCCAGGAGGGCCTGCGGGTCGTCCTGGTCAACTCCAACCCGGCCACGATCATGACCGACCCCGAGTTCGCCGACGCGACCTACGTCGAGCCGATCACCCCGGAGTACGTCGAGAAGGTCATCGCCAAGGAGCGCCCCGACGCGCTGTTGGCGACCCTCGGCGGCCAGACCGCGCTCAACTGTGCGATGGCCCTCGACAAGGCCGGCATCCTCGAGAAGTACGGCGTCGAGCTGATCGGCGCCTCGATCGAGGCGATCGAGCGCGGCGAGAACCGGCAGCAGTTCAAGAAGATCGTCGAGCAGCTCGGCGGCGAGTCCGCCCGCAGCATGATCTGCCACTCGATGGACGACCTGCTGGCCGCCGCCGACGACCTCGGCTACCCCATGGTCGTACGCCCCTCCTTCACCATGGGCGGCACCGGCTCGGGCATGGCCTACGACGAGGCCGACCTGCGCCGCATCGGCGGCTCCGGCCTGGCGGCCAGCCCGACCACCGAGGTGCTCCTCGAGGAGTCCATCATCGGGTGGAAGGAGTACGAGCTCGAGGTCATGCGCGACAGCGCGGACAACACGGTCATCGTCTGCTCGATCGAGAACCTCGACCCGATGGGCGTGCACACCGGCGACTCGATCACGGTCGCGCCGGCCATGACGCTCACCGACCGCGAGTACCAGAAGATGCGGGACCTCGCGATCGGCATCATCCGCGCGGTGGGCGTGGACACGGGGGGCTGCAACATCCAGTACGCCGTGAACCCCGCCGACGGCCGTCTGATCGTCATCGAGATGAATCCCCGCGTCTCGCGCTCGTCGGCGCTGGCCTCCAAGGCCACCGGCTTCCCGATCGCCAAGATCGCGGCCAAGGTGGCCATCGGCTACACCCTCGACGAGATCCGCAACGACATCACCGCGCGTGAGGACGGGCAGAGCACCCCCGCCTCCTTCGAGCCCGCGCTCGACTACGTCGTGGTGAAGGTCCCGCGCTTCGCCTTCGAGAAGTTTCCCGAGGCCGACCCGACGCTGACCACGCACATGAAGTCGGTCGGCGAGGCGATGGCGATCGGTCGCAACTTCACCGAGGCGCTCCAGAAGGCCCTGCGCTCGCTGGAGAGCAAGCACGCGCCCTTCGACTGGCACAAGCACTTCGACGACGACCTCGCCTCGGAGACGACCAAGGCAGCCCTGCTCGAGGAGATCAGCGTCCCGCACGACGGCCGGCTCAAGAAGGTCATGGACGCGATCCGGGCCGGCGCGACGCCGGAGGAGATCTTCGACGCGACCGCGATCGACCCGTGGTTCGTCGACCAGCTCGCGCTCATCAACGAGGTCGCGGTGCAGCTCATCGACGCCCCCGAGCTCACGCCGGACCTGCTGCGCCTGGCCAAGCGCCACGGCTTCTCCGACGAGCAGATCGGTCGCATCCGCGGCCTGAGCGCCGACGTCGTGCGCGGTGTGCGCCACGCGCTCGGCATCCGGCCGGTCTTCAAGACCGTCGACACCTGCGCCGCCGAGTTCGCCGCCCGCACGCCCTACCACTACTCGTCCTACGACGAGGAGAGCGAGGTCCAGCCGCGTGCGGAGGGCAAGGAGGCCGTGATCATCCTGGGGTCGGGGCCCAACCGCATCGGCCAGGGCATCGAGTTCGACTACAGCTGCGTGCACGCCTCGCTGGCCCTCGGCAGCGAGGAGGGAGGCGCGGGCTACGAGACGATCATGGTCAACTGCAACCCCGAGACCGTCAGCACCGACTACGACACCTCCGACCGGCTCTACTTCGAGCCGCTCACGCTCGAGGACGTGCTGGAGATCGTCCACGCCGAGCAACAGGCCGGACCGGTGGCGGGCGTGATCTGCCAGCTCGGCGGCCAGACGCCGCTCGGCCTCGCGCACGGCCTCGCCGACGCAGGCGTGAAGATCGTCGGCACCTCGCCGGAGTCGATCCACCTCGCCGAGGAGCGCGGCGCCTTCGGCCGCGTCCTGGCCGACGCCAACCTGCCGGCGCCCAAGCACGGCACCGCGACGTCGTACCCCCAGGCGCAGCGCATCGCCCACGAGATCGGCTACCCGGTCCTGGTGCGCCCCTCCTACGTCCTGGGCGGGCGCGGCATGGAGATCGTCTACGACGACGCCGCCCTGGAGGCCTACCTGGAGAAGTACGTCGCCAACGGGCTCATCAACGAGCGCCAGCCGGTGCTGGTCGACCGCTTCCTCGACGACGCGGTGGAGATCGACGTCGACGCGCTCTTCGACGGCGAGGAGCTCTTCCTCGGCGGCGTGATGGAGCACATCGAGGAGGCCGGCATCCACTCCGGCGACTCGTCCTGCGCGCTGCCGCCGATCACGCTGGGGCGCGAGGAGATCGACCGGATCCGCCGCTCGACCGAGGCGATCGCCCGCGGGCTCGACGTCCGCGGCCTGCTCAACATCCAGTTCGCCCTGGCCTCCGACGTGCTCTACGTCCTCGAGGCCAACCCGCGTGCGTCGAGGACGGTGCCGTTCGTGTCGAAGGCGACCGCCACCCCGCTCGCCAAGGCCGCGGCCCGGGTGATGCTGGGGGAGTCGATCGCCGACCTGCGCGCGATCGGCGTCCTCCCGGCCACCGGTGACGGCGGGCACCTGCCCGACGGCTCGCCCATCGCGGTCAAGGAGGCGGTCATGCCCTTCGACCGCTTCAAGACCGCCGACGGCCGCACCGTCGACGCGCTGCTCGGTCCCGAGATGCGCTCGACCGGTGAGGTGATGGGCTTCGACGCGTTCTTCGGCACCGCCTTCGCCAAGGCCCAGGCCGCGGCCTACGGCTCGCTCCCGCTGTCGGGCAAGGTCTTCGTGTCGGTCGCCAACCGCGACAAGCGCCACATGATCTTCCCGGTCAAGCAGATCGCCGACATGGGCTTCGAGATCCTCGCCACGGCCGGCACCGCCGAGGTGCTGCGGCGCAACGGCGTCACGGCCACGGTCGTGCGCAAGCACTCCGAGGGCGAGGGCCCCGACGGCGAGCCGACCATCGTGGGTCGCATCTGGGCCCGCGAGGTCGACCTGGTCATCAACACGCCCCACGGCGCGACCAGCGGTGGCTCCCCGCGCATGGACGGCTACGACATCCGCACCGCCGCGGTGTCGACCGACATCCCCTGCATCACCACGATCCAGGGCCTCGGGGCAGCCGTGCAGGGCCTGGAGGCGATGCGGCGCGGCGACATCGGCGTGCGCTCCCTGCAGGACTGGGCCGCGCAGCTGCGCCCGTCGGCCCCGGCCGGGGAGGCGTGAGGGTGCGTCCCTACGACGTGCTCTTCGAGCGGGGCCTGACCCGCTTCGACGCCGAGCGCATCCACCACGCGGCCTTCCGGGCGATCCGGGTGGCCCGACCCGTCACGAGCAGGATCATCGGTGCTCGTCAGGAGGGTCGAGCGGGCGCGTCTGCACAGGTGCAGGCGATGGGGATCACCTTCCCGCACGCGCTCGGCCTGGCGGCCGGCTTCGACAAGAACGCGGTGGGCATCGACGGGCTGGCCGCGCTCGGCTTCGGCCACGTCGAGGTGGGCACGGTCACCGGGGAGGCGCAGCCGGGCAACCCGCAGCCGCGCCTGTTCCGGCTCACCGCCGACCGCGCGATCGTCAACCGGATGGGCTTCAACAACGACGGGGCCGAGGTCGTCGCGAAGCGCCTCGCCGCGTGGCGGGCAGCCGGCGGGTCGACGGTCCTCGGTGTGAACATCGGCAAGACCAAGGTCGTCCCCGAGGACGAGGCCGTCGGTGACTACGAGAAGTCGGCCGGGCTGCTGGCGCCCCACGCCGACTACCTCGTGGTCAACGTGTCCTCGCCCAACACCCCGGGCCTGCGCGACCTCCAGGCCGTCGAGAAGCTCGAGCCCCTGCTCGCCGCCGTACGCCGTCGCGCCGACGAGGTCAGCCCCGCGCGCCGGGTGCCGCTGCTGGTCAAGATCGCCCCGGACCTCAGCGACGACGACGTCCTCGCCGTCGCCGACCTCGCGCTCGCGAGCGGTCTCGACGGCATCATCGCCACCAACACCACGATCAGCCGCGACGGCCTCGCGAGCAGCGCGGCCGACGTGGAGCGGGTGGGTGCCGGCGGGCTGAGCGGTCGGCCGCTGACGCAGCGCTCCGAGGACGTCGTGCGTCTCCTGCGCAGTCGCGTGGGTCGCGACCTCACCCTCATCGGTGTCGGTGGCATCACGACCGTCGACGACGCCCGGCGGCGCCTCGACGCGGGCGCCGACCTCCTGCAGGCCTACACCGCCTTCGTCTACGAGGGCCCGCTGTGGCCGCGTCGGATCGTGCGGGGACTCGCCTCGGATGACTGATGCCCGTGGCTGAGGTGAGGACTCCCGTCCACGTCGAGGGGGAGGTGGTGGTGACCAAGCGCGTCGGCGCGCACCGCCACCTGACCCTCACGGCGCCGGGCGTGCCCGAGCGGTTCCGGGCGGGCAACTTCGTCGCGGTCAGCGTCCCGGGCCACGTCGCCCGCCGGGCGCTGTGGATCCACCGGGTGCGCGCCTCGAGCGCCTTCGGCCCGACCCTCGACGTGGTGCTCGAGCCTCGCGGGGAGGGCACCTCCTGGCTGGCGGCGCAGCCCGTCGGGGCAAAGGTGGCGATCACCGGTCCACTGGGACGCGCGTTCGCGCTGCCGAAGGACGCGGTCTCCTGCCTCCTCGTCGGAGAGGGCTACGCCGCCGCGCCGCTCTTCCCCCTCGCCGAGCGCCTGCGCGAGCGGGGGTGCGCGGTGTCCCTCGTGGTCTCGGCTCCGGACGAGTCCCACCTGCTGTCGGCCCTGGAGGCACGCCGGGCGGTGCGGTCCGTCACGGTCGTCACCGCGGACGGATCGGTCGGACAGCGCGGTCAGGTCGCCGACCACGTCGACGACCTGCTGCGCCGCGCCGGCGCCGACGTCGTCTACGCCGCCGGCCCCACCGACGTGCTGCGCGCCTGCGCCGCGGCCGCCGAGCGGGCAGGTGCGTGGAGCCAGGTGGCCCTGGAGTCCCCGACGCCGTGCGGCACCGGGCTGTGCCACGGCTGCCCGCTCCCGGTGGTCGGCGAGGACGGCGTGGACCGCGTCGTGCGCGCCTGCACCGAGGGTCCCGTCATCAGGGGCGACCGCGTGCGGTGGGACGCGCTGTGAGTGCGTACGTCCCCGGACCGGTCATGGTCGCCGCCGGCTGCGGTGGCACGGGTCGTGAGCTCGAGCCCTTCTCCGGCCCCGACGGCCTCGCCGGCCTCGACTTCGTCACCCGCTCGCTGACACTCGACCCGCGCGCGGGCGGCGCCGGCCCGCGTCTCGTCGAGGTGCCGGGCGGGCTGGTCAACGCCGTCGGCCTGCCCAATCCCGGTCTCGAGCACTTCCTGGCCACCGAGCTGCCGTGGCTCGTGCGGGCCGGCGCGCGGGTCCTGGTGTCCATCGCCGGCGCGACGATGGGGGAGTACGCCGACCTGGCGCGGCGCCTGAGCCGGGCCCCCGGCGTGGCCGGCCTCGAGGTCAACGTCGGCGCGCCCGACGAGGTCGGGGCCGGGCTCTTCGAGGTGCGCGAGCCCTACCACGCGGCCAGCGTCATCGCGGCGGTGCGGCGCGAGTTCCCCTCCGACCGGCCGGTGCTCGCCAAGCTGCGGCCTGACGTCTCGCGGATCGTGGAGGGCGCGCGGTCGTGCCACGAGGCGGGCGCCACGGCCGTCGTGGTCGGCAACGCTGTACCGGCCGCGTTCCCCGACGGACGGGCCGGCGGACTCAGCGGCCCCGCTGTCGGCCCCGTCGCGCTGCGCTGCGTCGCGGAGGTGCACCGGTCGCTGCCCGCGGTGCCCGTCATCGCCTGCGGCGGCGTAGGCGACCTCGCCTCCGCCCGCACCTACCTCGCCGCCGGCGCCACCGCCGTGCAGGTCGGCACCGCCCTGCTCCACGACCCGACCACCGTCGCCCGGCTGCGGGCCGACCTCGCAGCCGACCCCCAGGAGGACGCATGACCCCGTTCGGCACCCGCCTCGCCCGCGCGATCGACGAGCGCGGCCGCTTCTGCGTCGGCATCGACCCGCACGCGGCGCTGCTCGAGCAGTGGGGCCTGACCGACGACGTCGCCTCCCTGGAGCGCTTCGCGCTGACCGTCGTGGAGGCCGTGGCACCGGTGGTCAGCGTGGTGAAGCCGCAGAGCGCGTTCTACGAGCGCTTCGGCAGCCGGGGGATCGCGGTGCTCGAGCGCGTCATCGCCGAGTCCCGCGACGCCGGCGCGCTGGTGCTGCTCGACGTCAAGCGCGGCGACATCGGCTCGACCAGCCAGGCCTACGCCGACGCCTACCTCGACCCGGCCTCGCCGCTCGGCTCCGACGCGATCACCGCCAGCCCCTACCTCGGTTTCGGGTCGCTCGACCCGATGGTCGAGGCGTGCGACCGCCACGGCGGCGGGCTGTTCGTCCTGGCCCTGACCTCCAACAAGGAGGGTCCCGAGGTCCAGCACGCCGGCGCCGGTGGGCGCACGGTGGCCGGGACCGTCCTGGACCACCTCCGTGGGCTGAACGCGGGGGTCGAGCCGGTGGGCTCCTTCGGCGCGGTCGTCGGCGCCACCATCGGTGCGACCGACGAGGACCTCGACATCAACGGTCCGTTCCTCGTGCCCGGCTACGGCGCCCAGGGCGGCACGGTCGCCGACCTGCTCCTGATCTTCGGCGACTCCGCGAGGTGGGCGCTGCCCAGCTCGTCGCGTGAGGTCCTGGCTGCCGGACCCGAGGTCGCCGCACTGCGCGAGGCCGCCCTGCGCGGCACCGACGCCGTGCAAGGGTTGGGGGCGTGAGACTGCTCGCCGTGCTCCTCCTGCTCCCGCTCGCCGCGGGATGCTCCGGTGACCCGCAGGAGGACTACTGCGAGCGGGTCGAGGGACACCAGGCGGCGCTGACCGAGGTGGCCGCCTCGGAGGACATGGCGGCGATCTTCGACGCGCTCGAGGCCTACGACGACCTGGCCGAGCACGCGCCTCGCGACCTCGCGGACGACTGGGACGCCGTGGTCGACCCGCTCCACGCCCTCGAGGACGTGCTGGACGAGCACGAGGTCGACGCCACGACGTACTCCGCGGACGAGCCGCCCGCCGGCCTCGACGACGAGGCCCGGAGCGAGATCGAGACCGCCGCTCGGGCGGTCGGCTCCGAGCGGACGGTGACCGCGATGGCCGCGGTCGAGCAGCACGCGCTCGACGTCTGCGGCACGCCGCTGTCGCGCTGAGTCGGGCCTGCCTGTCGCGCAGGTCACCTCGCGGCGGCGATCGTGCGGGCGCGATTGCCTGCCCCGTCGGGACCTGACTAGATTGAGCCGAACCCACCGCCGGACCCATTCCTCGCGACCCTGAAGGACAGCTTTCGTGGCCTTGCCCCCTCTGACGCCCGAGCAGCGCCAGGCAGCCCTGGACAAGGCTGCGGCCTCCCGACGCGAGCGGGCCGAGGTGAAGAACCGCCTGAAGAACTCGGGCGGCTCGATCCTCGACGTGCTCAAGGAGGGCCAGACCAACGAGGTCATCGGCAAGATGCGGGTGGTCGAGCTCCTGCAGTCCGTGCCCGGACTCGGACGGGTGCGGGCGCGCCAGGTGATGGAGCGCCTCGGGATCGCCGAGAGCCGCCGCGTGCGCGGGCTCGGGGTCAAGCAGGTCGCCGCGCTCGAGCGCGAGTTCGGCCCCGACGCGTCGTGACCGAAGCCGCTCCCGCCGCCCCCACACGTCGTTCGCGCCTGATCGTCCTGGCCGGTCCCACCGCGGTCGGCAAGGGCACCGTCGCCGCCGCCGTGCGTGAGACCCACCCCGAGGTCTGGCTGTCGGTGTCCGCCACCACCCGCCGCCCGCGACCGGGTGAGGAGAACGGCGTCCACTACTGGTTCGTCTCCGACGAGGAGTTCGACGCCATGATCGAGAAGGGCGACCTGCTGGAGTGGGCGGTGGTCCACAAGGCCGCGCGCTACGGCACGCCCCGCGGTCCGGTCGACCTCGCCCTGGCGTCCGGCCAGCCCGCCATGCTCGAGATCGACCTGCAGGGCGCGCGCCAGGTGCGCGAGACCATGCCCGAGGCGCTCTTCGTGTTCCTGAAGCCCCCGTCGTGGGACGAGCTCGTACGCCGTCTCGTCGGTCGCGGCACCGAGACCGAGGCCGAGCGCGAGCGCCGCCTGGAGACCGCGCGCGCCGAGCTGGCGGCCGAGAGCGAGTTCGACGTGACGATCGTGAACCACGAAGTTCACGCTGCTGCCGACGAGTTGGTAGCCTTGATGGTTGGACCCGATCCGCACCGCCCGATCTGACTAGCGAGGCACCAACACCGTGGCATCTCCCACCATCGCCGCCGAGGGCGTCACCAACCCCTCGATCGACGACCTGCTCACCAAGACCGACAGCAAGTACAAGCTGGTGCTCTACAGCGCCCAGCGCGCCCGCCAGATCAACGCCTACTACTCCCAGCTCGGCGAGGGCCTGCTGGAGTACGTCGGCCCGCTCGTCGACACCCACGTGCAGGAGAAGCCGCTCTCGATCGCGCTCCGCGAGATCAACGACGACCTCCTGACCTGCGAGGACATCGACCCCGCCGCCGAGGCCGCCGCCGCCGAGGCTGCTGCCGCCGGCGACGCCACGGAGTGACGCGAGCCTCTCGATGACCGCACAGGTCGTCCTGGGGGTCTCCGGCGGGATCGCGGCCTACAAGGCCTGCGAGCTGCTGCGCCGGTTCACCGAGTCGGGGCACGACGTCACCGTCGTGCCCACGGCTGCGGCGCTGGAGTTCGTCGGGGCCCCCACTTGGGCGGCGCTGTCGGGCAAGCCGGTGTCCACCGAGGTGTGGACCGACGTGCACGCCGTGCCGCACGTGAAGATCGGACAGGCCGCCGACGTGGTCGTGGTCGCCCCGGCGACCGCGGACCTGATCGCCAAGGCCGCCCACGGCCTGGCCGACGACCTGCTCACCAACACGCTCCTCACGGCGCGCTGCCCGGTCGTCCTGGCCCCGGCGATGCACACCGAGATGTGGGAGCACCCGGCCACCCAGGCCAACGTGGCCACGCTGCGCCAGCGCGGCGTCGTCGTCGTCGAGCCGGCCGAGGGCCGGCTCACCGGCGCCGACACCGGCAAGGGCCGCCTGCCTGACCCCGCGGAGATCTTCGAGCTCGTGCGTGGCGTGCTGGAGCGCGGCGTCGCGACACCGGACCTCTCGGGGCTGAAGGTCGTCGTCTCGGCCGGCGGCACCCGGGAGTACCTCGACCCGGTGCGCTTCCTCGGCAACCGTTCCTCGGGCCTCCAGGGCTACGCCCTCGCCCGGGCGGCGGCGTCGCGCGGCGCCCACGTCACGCTGGTCAGCGCCAACGTGTCTCTGCCCGACCCGGCCGGCGTGAGCGTCGTACGGGTCGAGACGACCGACGAGCTGCGGGACGCCGTCGTGGCCGCGACCGCCACCGCGGACGCCGTGGTCATGGCTGCGGCTCCGGCGGACTTCCGTCCGACGAGCGTGAGCGACGCGAAGATCAAGAAGGCCGAGGACGGCTCGGCGCCGTCGATCGCGCTGGTGCAGAACCCCGACATCCTCGCCGAGATCTCCCACGAGCGCGCCCGCGCCGGAGCGGTCGTGGTCGGTTTCGCCGCCGAGACCGGCGACACGACCGGGTCGGTGCTCGAGCTCGGCCGCGCCAAGCTCGCCCGCAAGGGCTGCGACCTGCTCGTCGTCAACGACGTGAGCGGCGGGGCGGTCTTCGGCAGCAACGACAACGAGGCCGTGATCCTGGGCGCCGACGGCGGCGTCGTCGAGGTGCCCCACGGCAGCAAGACCGCGCTCGCTCACGTGATCTGGGACGAGGTCCTCCGGCGATTCGCCGGGTGAGACGTGCGTCCCGGATGCTGGGCAGCAGGTAGGTTTGCCCCGACTTTTCCACACGAGAATTGAGAGCACTGTGGCTGGACGCCTCTTCACCTCCGAGTCCGTGACCGAGGGTCACCCGGACAAGATCGCCGACCGGATCAGCGACTCGGTCCTCGACCACCTGATGTCCGAGGACCCCGACCGCGCCAACCTCCGCGTCGCGGTCGAGACGCTGCTCACCACCGGTCTGGTGGTCGTCGCCGGCGAGGTCCGCACCACGGCGTACGCCCCGGTCGCCGACATCGTCCGCAAGGCGATCCTCGAGATCGGCTACGACTCCTCGGACAAGGGCTTCGACGGCACCACGTGCGGCGTCCAGGTCGCCATCGGCGCCCAGTCGAGCGACATCGCCGCGGGCGTCGACGCCGGCCACGAGTCGCGCGTCGGCTCCAGCGACGACGAGCTGGACAAGCGCGGCGCGGGCGACCAGGGCCTGATGTTCGGCTACGCCTGCGACGACACGCCCGAGCTGATGCCGCTGCCGATCACGATCGCGCAGCGCCTCGCCCAGCGGCTGACCGAGGTCCGCAAGGACGGGGTGCTCGACTACCTGCGCCCCGACGGCAAGACCCAGGTCACGATCGAGTACGACGAGGACGACCGCCCGGTGCGCATCGACACCGTGGTCCTGTCCACCCAGCACGGCCCCGACATCGAGCACGCCCAGCTCGAGGCCGACATCAAGCAGCACGTCATCGACCCGGTCCTGGCGTCCTTCGACATCCCCTCCGAGGGCTACCGGATGCTGGTCAACCCGACGGGCACGTTCGTCATCGGTGGCCCGATGGGTGACGCCGGCCTGACCGGTCGCAAGATCATCGTCGACACCTACGGCGGGATGGCCCGCCACGGCGGTGGCGCCTTCTCCGGCAAGGACCCGTCGAAGGTGGACCGCTCCGCGGCCTACGCGATGCGCTGGGTCGCCAAGAACGTCGTCGCAGCGGGCCTCGCGCGGCGCTGCGAGGCGCAGGTGGCCTACGCCATCGGCAAGGCGGCTCCGGTCGGCGTCTTCATCGAGACCTTCGGCACCGGTGTCGTGAGCGACGAGCAGATCCAGGACGCGGTCCTCGAGGTCTTCGACCTGCGCCCGGCCGCGATCATCCGCGACCTCGACCTGCTCCGCCCGATCTACGCCCAGACCTCGGCCTACGGCCACTTCGGCCGCGAGCTGCCGGAGTTCACCTGGGAGTCGACCGACCGCGCCGAGAAGCTGAAGGCTGCTGCGGGGATCTGAGGGCTGTTGCAGGAGTCACCGCTGGAGCGGTGACTCCCGCGCGGATGGGGCGTTGCAACGGCCGGACCGCGCAGGACTCCGCACACCTGCCCCACCGTCGGGCGGCGCTGTCGGAGCCCGCTGACACAATCCACCGCATGAGCGATCACGAGGCCCCGGAAGCAGACATGCTCCCGGGGCTTCGTGCTGCCGTGGACGACGCTCGTGCCAAGGCTGCCGCCACCCGGCGCCGCAAGGCCGCGTCGTGGGAGCCGGCGGAGACCGATCCGGTGGCGCGGGTGCTCGTCGACATCGCGCTGGCCCACCTCGACCGTCCCTTCGACTACGCCGTGCCGCGCGCGATGGCCGACACCGCCGTCCCCGGAGCGCGGGTGAAGGTGCGGTTCGCCGGCCAGGACGTCGACGGCTTCGTGGTGGAGCGGACCAGCCAGACCGACCACACCGGCACGCTCCAGCCGCTGCGGCGCGTGGTCAGCCCCGAGCCCGTCCTCGCCCCCGAGGTCGCCGAGCTGAGCCGGACGCTCGCCCGTCGTTATGCCGGCGCCCGCTCCGACGTGCTCCGGCTGGCGGTGCCGCCGCGGCACGCGACCGCGGAGAAGGCCACGTCCGAGCCGGCGCCGTCCCCGGTCGCGCCCAGCGGCCCGTCGCGATGGGCCGAGGTCGAGCACGCCGACGCCTTCCTACGGCGCCTCGCCGCGGGAGAGTCGCCCCGCGCTGCGTGGTCGGCCGCGCCCGCCGACGACTGGCCCGCCATGCTGGCCGAGGTCGTCGCGACGGCGTACGCCGCGGGGCAGGGCGCGCTGGTGTGCGTGCCCGACGCCCGTGACGTGGCGCGGGTCGGTCCCGCGCTCGACGCACAGCTCGGCCCGGGCCACCACGTGTGCCTCACCGCCGATGCGGGGCCGTCCGCCCGCTACCGGGAGTTCCTCGCCGTCTCGCGCGGCGCCCGCCGCGTGGTCGTCGGCACCCGCGCAGCCGCCTTCGCGCCCGTGCACGACCTCGGCCTGGTCGTGGTGTGGGACGACGGCGACGACCTCCACGCCGAGCCTCGTGCCCCCTATCCCCACACACGCGACGTGCTGCTCACCCGGGCCGCCCAGCAGTCGACCGCCGTCCTGCTCGCCGGGGTGGCCCGCACCCCCGAGGTGCAGCAGCTGGTGACGTCCGGGTGGGTCCACGAGCTCTCCGTGCCGCGCCCTGAGCTCCGTCGCCGGGTCCGCGTCGAGGCGGTGCCGGGCGAGGACCGCTCGATCGGCACCCGGGTCCCACGCGCCGCCTACGACGCGCTCCGGGCCGGGCTGGCGTCGGGTCCGGTGCTGGTGCAGACCCCGCGGGCCGGCTATGCCGCGTCACTGGCGTGCGACACCTGCCGCACACCGGCGCACTGCACGGCGTGCGCGGGCCCGCTGACGATCCCCGGACCGGCGGCACCGCCACAGTGCCGGTGGTGCGGCCACGTCGAGTCCGCGTGGACGTGCCCGACCTGCCGCGGCCGGGGGCTGCGGGCCCCGGTGCGCGGAGAGGCGCGTACGGCCGAGGAGCTGGGCCGGATGTTCCCCGGCACGACGGTGCGCAGCTCCAGCGGCGAGCGGGTGCTCGACCACGTCGGGGGGGCCCACGACATCGTGGTGGCCACCGTCGGCGCGGAGCCGGTGGCGGAGGAGGGCTACGCCGCCGTCCTGCTGCTCGACACCTGGCTGACGCTGGCCCGTGACGACCTCAGGGTGGGGGAGGAGGCCCTGCGTCGCTGGCTCAACGCCGCAGCCCTCGTCCGCGCGGGCGGTCACGTGGTCGCCGTCGGTGACCCGGCCCACCCGGCGCTCCAGGCGCTCGTGCGCTGGGACCCCGCCGGGTTCGCACGCCGCGAGAGCGAGGAGCGCGCCGCCGCCCACCTGCCGCCGGCGGCGAGGATCGCGACCGTCACCGGCGAGCTGGGGGCCCTCGACGACGTGCTGCACCTGCTCGACCTCCCCGACGGCGCCGAGGTGCTGGGCCCGGTGCCGCTCGAGCACGACCCCGGGGAGCACCGCGTGGTGCTGCGGGTGCCGCGCTCGCGGGGGACGGCCCTGTCGGAGGCGCTCGGCGACCTGCAGCGCGTGCGTTCGGCCCGCAAGCTGGAGGCGGTGCGGATCCAGGTCGATCCGCTCAGCCTCTAGCGCCGATGGGACCCGGTGCGGGTCCGTCCCTAGACTTGGGTGCCTTCCGAGCACAGCTGTCCCCAGGTCCCAAGGAGTTCCGTGGCCGTCCAGCCCATCCGCCTCTTCGGCGATCCCGTGCTGCGCCAGCGCGCGATCGAGGTCGACAGCTTCGACCGCGAGCTGCGCCAGCTCGTCACCGACCTCACCGACACGATGCTGGCCGCGCCGGGCGCCGGCCTCGCTGCGCCACAGATCGGTGTCGGGCTGCGGGTCTTCACCTGGAACGTGCACGGCGAGGTCGGCCACCTCGTGAACCCGACGCTGCAGCTCTCCGACGAGACGCAGGACGGGGCTGAGGGCTGCCTGTCCCTGCCCGAGCTGACCTACGACTGCCTGCGAGCGCTGTCGGTCGTCGCCACGGGCTTCGACGTGCACGGGGAGCCGGTGCGCATCGAGGCCTCGGAGCTGCTCGCCCGCGCGATGCAGCACGAGACCGATCACCTCGACGGCATCCTCTTCATCGACAAGCTCGACACCGACGCCCGGAAGGCGGCGATGAAGGAGATCCGCGAGTCCGAGTGGTTCGGCCTCGAGCGGCCGACCGTCCGGGTCAGCCCGCACGCGACCCACGGGTTCGCCCGGTGAGGACCACCGGCCCCGTGACCCGAACCCTCCCGTCGAGCACCACCAGGAAGCAGGACTGATGCGCGTCGTCTTCGCCGGCACCCCCGAGGTCGCCGTCCCCGCGCTCGAGGCCGTCGCCGCGAGCCGCCACGAGCTCGTCGGCGTGGTCACCCGCCCCGACGCCCCGAGCGGTCGCGGTCGCAGGCTGGTCGCCAGCCCGGTCGCCCAGCGTGCCGAGGAGCTCGGCGTACCCGTCCTCAAGCCCGAGCACCCCCGCGACCCCGACTTCCAGGCAGCCCTCGCCGACCTGCGTCCCGACGCCTGCCCGGTCGTCGCCTACGGCGCTCTGCTGCCGCAGTCGGCCCTCGACATGGTGCCGCACGGCTGGATCAACCTGCACTTCTCGGTGCTGCCGTCGTGGCGCGGTGCCGCTCCCGTGCAGCACTCGCTGTGGGCCGGCGACGAGGTCACCGGCGCCACGACCTTCCGCATCGTCAAGGCGCTCGACGCCGGTCCCGTCTTCGGGGTCATGACCGAGCGGATCCGCCCCGCGGACACCGCCGGCGACCTGCTCGAGCGGCTCGCCGAGGGCGGCGCCGGCCTGCTCGTGCAGACCCTCGACGGCATCGAGGACGGCAGCCTCGAGGCCCGCGAGCAGCAGGTCGAGGGGGTGTCGTTCGCCCCGAAGATCCTCGTCGATGACGCCCGCGTCGACTGGACGCACCCGGCGGTCGGCATCGACCGGCAGGTCCGGGCCTGCACCCCCGCGCCCGGGGCGTGGACGACGTACGCAGGGGAGCGGATGAAGCTCGGTCCCGTCACGCCGACCGACCATCCGCCGCTCGCGCCCGGCGTCATCGAGGTCACCAAGAACGCGGTCCACGTCGGCACCGGCACCACGCCCGTCCGGCTGGGGCAGGTCAAGGCCTTCGGCAAGAAGGAGATGGCAGCTGCCGACTGGGCGCGCGGCGTACGCCTGGAGTCGGGAGTGCGCCTCGGCGCCGAGGAGCCGACAGGGTGAGCACCCCCGAGGACCGGCCCGCACGTCCGGAGGACATCGACGAGATCTGCGCGTCGTTGCCCGAGACCGAGCTGGGCACCTCGTGGGGCGACCGACCCACCTGGAAGGTGCCGCGCGGCGACAAGGGCAAGGGGTTCGTGCTCTACCGCGCCCCCGGCCGGACGGCGATCGACCCGGAGACCGGGGAGATGTACGACGACCTTGTGGTGATCATGACCCCCACCGAGGTCGAGAAGCACGCCCTCGTCGAGGACGCCTCGACGCCGTTCTTCACCATCGACCACTTCAAGGGCTACAACGCCGTCCTCGTCCAGCAGTCGCGGCTCGACGAGATCGGTCGCGCCGAGCTCGCGGAGGTCATCACCGACGCGTGGGCGGCGAAGGCCCCACGTGCTCTGGTCCGGGAGCACCTCGGTGAGTGAGCGCCGACGACGCCCGGTCGACCGGCCGCGCCGGGCAGCGCTCGACGTGCTCACCGCCGTACGCGTCGACGACGCCTACGCCAACCTGGTGCTGCCGCAGGTCCTGCGCAAGCACCGGCTCGAGGGCCGTGACGCCGGGCTCGCCACCGAGCTCGCCTCCGGCGCCATCCGCATGCAGGGTCTCTACGACCCGATCATCGACGCCTGCCTGACGCGGCCGAAGCTGCAGGCCGAGGTGCGCGACGTGCTGCGCCTGGGCGCGCACCAGCTGCTGTCGATGCGGGTGCCGGACCACGCGGCGATCTCCACGAGCGTCGACCTGGTCCGCGCGAGCGTGGGCCAGGGCCCCGCCGGTCTGGTCAACGCCGTGCTGCGCGCCATCAGCCGGCGCGACCTGGCCGACTGGGTGCGCGAGGTCGCACCTGACTCCGCGACCGATCCACGGGGCCACCTCGCGGTCGCGCAGTCCCACCCGCGCTGGGTCGTCGACGCGCTCGCCGAGGCGCTCGGGGACGACGGCGAGCTCGCGGACCTGCTGACGGCTGACAACGCGGCACCGCGGGTCACCCTGGCGGCTCGACCCGGGCTGGCGTCGGTGGAGGAGCTCGAGGCCGCGGGCGGCACCCGCACCCGCCTCTCGCCGTACGGGGTCGTGCTCGAGGGTGGCGACCCGTCCGGTGTCGCGGCCGTGGCCGAGGGCCGCGCCGGTGTGCAGGACGAGGGATCCCAGCTCGTCGCCCTGGCGATGGCAGACGCCCCGATCGAGGGGCGCGACGAGCGCTGGCTCGACCTGTGCGCCGGTCCCGGGGGCAAGGCGGCGCTGCTCGGCGCGCTCGCGGCCGGCCGTGGCGCCCGGCTGGTGGCGCACGAGCGTCAGCCCCACCGTGCCGCGCTGGTCGCCTCGGCGATGCGCGCCCTCCCGAAGGGATCGGTCGACGTGCTGGCGGGCGACGGCGCGCGCCCCGCGTGGCTGCCCGGAACCTTCGACCGCGTCCTGGTCGACGCCCCGTGCTCGGGCCTCGGCGCGCTGCGGCGACGTCCCGAGTCGCGCTGGCGGCGCACACCCGAGGACCTGCACCTGCTGACTGCGCTGCAGCAGGTGCTGCTCGACGTGGCGCTGGAGTCGGTGCGCCCTGGCGGGATCGTGGTCTACGCGACCTGCTCGCCCGTGCTCGCCGAGACCACCGACGTCGTGGCGGCCGTGCTCGGACGCCGCGACGACATCGACGAGATCGACCGCTTCCAGCTGTGGCCGCACCGCGAGGGCACGGACGCGATGTTCGCGGTGACCCTGCGTCGCCGCTGAGCCCACCGGTCGCGCCTCAGTCGTCCTCGAGGTGCCGCAGGTAGGACCACGGCTCCGTGAGGTAGCGCCTCCAGTGGTCGACGAGGTCGAGGTCCTCCCACGCCGCCTCGCGCAGCCCCCACGACCCGGCCTCGAGGATCCGCGCCCCGGGCATGGCCGCCAGGACGGGGGAGTGCGTCGGGCACAGGACCTGCCCGCCGCGGGCGACCACGCGCTGCAGCGTCGCGATGAGCCCGAGGGTGGAGGAGAACGACAGGGCGGCCTCCGGCTCGTCGAGGCAGAAGAAGCCCTTCCCGGTGAAGCGCGAGTCGAGCACGGCGAGGAAGGACTCGCCGTGGCTGAGCCGGTGGAACGCCACGTCCTGGGGGCCATCGGGCGGGCGCGGGTTGTCCTCGATGTAGGAGTACCACCCGTGCATCGTCTCGGCGCGCAGGAAGAAGCCCCACCGGGTCGACCCGGCGCCCCGCACCAGCTGGAGCGCGTCACCGAGCGCGGACTCCGTGGCCCGGGTCGAGTGGCGGCTGTGGGTGCTGCCGCCCTCGGGCGAGAGCCCGAAGGCGAGGGCGACGGCCTCGACGAGGGTCGACTTCCCGGAGCCGTTCTCGCCGACGAGGAACGTGACGCCCGGGTCGAGGTCGAGTCCGCCGGCGAGCACCTGCGCCACCGCGGGTATCGCTGCCGGGTAGTCCTCCGGCGCGAGGTCGTGGTCGGCCCGCGGCTCGACGCGCCGAACCGGGTGGCGCGCGACCTCCCCACCACGCATCGGCATGCCTACAACCTAGCGACCGGCATGGACGGCGGTTCGAGCCCGTCCGACGCGCATCCCAAGCGACTTCCAAGGTCTGTGCACGACGCTCTCGACATCACACGCCCACCAAAGGGTGACATCTTGGTGTCGCCGGTTCACAACGGGAGGGTTGAGCAGCATGATGGGACCAGCGCCGCGCACCGGAGGGGTGCGCCACGCAACGGGGAGCAAGGAAATCCATGCACGTGCGTAGCCTCTTGTCGGCCATGGCCGTCGTGACGATGGTGCCGCTGGCCGCCCTGGGGATGGCCCCGGCGTACGCCGACGGGTCGCGCACCCTGACCGGTCCGGTCACCGGTGACGCGGACGTCTTCATGACCTACATCGGCTGCGAGTCCCTCCACGGCCCCACCGCTGCGCCCGGCTCGCGGATCAACCTCGGTCCCTACTCCGCGCCCCTGGGACGCCGGTCCCTCGGCCTCGTGCCCGGCGGACCGGGCACCGCTTCCGGCCCCTACGTGGCCTTCGGCTCGCTCGCGGGGGTGGACACATCGGTCTCCGTGGCGGCGACCGGCGGTACCCGGGGCGTCTCCTACGTGATGGCGGTGACGCCTGACAGCCCGCCCGGCACCGCGTGGAGCGGGCGCGCGGACCTCGACGTCGCCGCAGGCTCCTGGTCGAGCGTGGCCGCCTCGTCGCTGACCTACGACTGGACGCTGGTCGACCTCACCACCCGGGCGCCCCTGGCCCAGGAGGGCCGCGCCACGACCGGCGAGCTCGCCACCCGGCACGGCGACGGGCCCGGCTTCGTGGTGACGGGCTTCGGCTGCGACGGCCGGGCCTTCAACCTCGACGCCGTGAAGGCGTCCGGCAGCACCCTCGACTTCGAGGGCGTCACCCTCACCACCACGGTCGGGGTCGACCGCGTCCAGGTCCCCGCCGGCGAGTCCGTCACCGTGACCGGCCGGGTCACCGAGGCCGGGGGACGCGCCACCGGCGACACGCTCGTGCTGGAGTCGCGCCGCCCCGGAGGTGCGTGGACGCCCGTCGGTGAGCCCGTCCTCTCCGGACCTGACGGCCTGGCCCGGGTCGACGTACCCCTCACCGAGACGACCGAGCTGCGGTGGCACCGTCCGCAGAGCCAGTACGCCGACGAGGGCTGGTCCGAGCCGGTGACCGTCACCGTCGCGCAGCCTGCCACGCCCACGGACGGCGCGAAGCAGTAGCTCGACCGCGCGGCTAGGCTCCTTGGGTCTCGGTACGCCCTGACGCGACCTCGTGCCTCGGTCGCGGGGCTAGGCTCCTTGACATGCCGTCGCCGTTCACCGAGGTCGAGGTCGACGGTCGCGTCGTCAAGGTCACCAACCCCGACCGGGTCTACTTCCCACCCCTCGACGGTGGGTCGGGGGCGACCAAGCTCGACCTGGTCGACTACTACCTCGCCGTCGGCGACGGGATCGTCAACGCGCTCTTCGAGCGCCCGTGCATGCTGCACCGCTTCCCCAAGGGCCTCGCCGGCGACAAGGTCCACCAGAAGCGGCTCCCCGCCGGGGCGCCCGACTGGGTCGAGACCGTCGAGCTGTTCTTCCCGCGCTGGAAGCGCACCGCCGACGAGCTGTGCGTGACGGAGCTCGGCAGCGTCATCTGGGCGGTGCAGATGTCCACGGTCGAGTTCCACCCGTGGAACAGCCGACGCGCCGACACCGAGAAGCCCGACGAGTGGCGCATCGACCTCGACCCGGGTCCCGACTGCGACTGGGCGACGGTCCGGCGCGTGGCGCACGTCGCTCACGAGGTGCTTGACGAGCTCGGCGCCACCGGCTTCCCCAAGACCAGCGGCGGGTCGGGGCTGCACGTCTACGTGCGGATCCCGCCCGACCACGGCTTCCAGGACGTGCGCCGAGGAGCACTGGCGTTCGCGCGCGAGGTCGAGCGGCGGGCCGGGGGAGAGGTGACCACCGCGTGGTGGCGCAAGGACCGCGACCCCGCGCAGCTCTTCGTCGACTACAACCAGAACGCCCGTGACCACACGATCGCCGCGGCCTACTCGGTGCGTGGCGTGCCCGAGGCGCGCGTCTCGGCGCCGATCCGCTGGGACGAGGTCGGCGACTGCGAGCCCGACGACTTCACGATCTTCACGATGCCCGAGCGGTTCGCGCGGATCGGCGACCTGCACGCCGACATCGACGCCCACCCCTTCGACATCGCTCCGCTGCTCGAGTGGGCCGACCGCGACGAGGCCGAGGGCGCTGCCGCGCCGCCGGAGCCGGACGAGGCGTAGGCCCACAGCCCGCGCACAGGCCGTCCTCACCGTCCTCTCACCTGCGCTGCCTACGGTCGAGGCATGCAGGAAGCACCGCACCCCGAGCCCCGCACCGACCGCGTCGCCGTCGTCATCAACACGGCCTCGCGCACCGGAGCTCGTGCCCTCCCCCTCGTCACCCGCGAGCTGGCCAGGGCGGCGGATGAGGTGCAGGTCCACCCGGCCCACGGCGGAGCGGGCCTCAGGGACGCCCTCGACGCGGCGATGGCCACGCAGCCGGACCTGCTCGTGGTGGGGGGCGGCGACGGCACGATCGGCTGCGCGGCCGGCCTGGTCGCGCACACGTCGACGACGCTCGGCGTGCTGCCGCTCGGCACCGCCAACGACTTCGCCCGCACCCTGGAGATCCCCACCGCGTTGACCGCAGCGGTGGACACCCTCCTGACCGGCAAGGTCGTCGACGTCGACCTCGGCCGCGTGGACGGGCAGGTCTACCTCAACGTCGCCTCCCTGGGACTGTCGGTCGCCGTGGCCCAACGGCTCACCCCGGGACTCAAGCGCCGCCTCGGGCGGTTCGCCTACCCGGTCGCCACCCTCGCCGCCTACCGCGGCCACCGCCCGTTCGCTGCCCGACTCGACCTCGACGACGGCTCCGTGCTCGAGCTGCGCGACCTGATGCAGGTCGCGGTCGGCAACGGCCGCCACTACGGCGGCGGGCTCACGGTGTCGCCGAACGCGTCGATCGACGACCACCTGCTCGACGTGTACGCCGTCGAGCAGGGGCGCCTGCGTGACCACGTGTCGATCGCCCGGCTGCTGCGCACCGGCCACCTCGTCGAGCACGACCGGGTCCACCACGTGACGGCCCGCCGCATCCGGCTGGTCACCGACGAGCCGATCGAGGTCAACCTCGACGGCGAGGTCGCGGCCACCACGCCCGCGACGTTCGAGGTCGACCGCAACGCCCTCCACGTCGTCGTACCCGCCCACAGCCGAGCCGCCCGGATGGACGACGCACCGAGTCCCTAGGATCGTGGGCGTGGGCATTCAGATCACTCCCAGCATCCTCAACGCCGACCTGTCGCGCCTGGCCGACGAGGTCGCCCGGATCCCGAGCGCCGACTGGGTGCACGTCGACGTGATGGACAACCACTTCGTCCCCAACCTCACGCTCGGGCTGCCGGTGATCGAGGCGCTCAGCAAGCACGCCACGCAGCCGCTCGACGCGCACCTGATGATCGAGGACGCGGACCGGTGGGCGCCGGCGTACGCCGAGGCGGGCTGCGGTTCGGTCACCTTCCACGCCGAGGCGGCGAAGGCGCCGGTGCGGCTGGCGCGTGAGATCCGGGCGCAGGGCGCCCGGGCGTCGATGGCCCTCAAGCCGGCGAGCCCGATCGAGCCCTACGAGGCGCTGCTGCCCGAGCTCGACATGGTGCTGATCATGACCGTGGAGCCCGGCTTCGGTGGCCAGAAGTTCCTGGACCTGTGCCTGCCGAAGATCCGCAGGGCTCGGGAGCTGATGCGCAAGCACGGCCTCGAGACCTGGCTCCAGGTCGACGGCGGGGTCTCGCTGGAGACGATCGAGCGTTGCGCCGAGGCCGGCGCCGACGTCTTCGTGGCGGGATCCGCGGTCTACTCCGCCGACGACCCGGACGTGATGGTGCGGAAGCTGAAGGCGAAGGCCGAGGCAGCAGCGACGTGACCCGTCCGGCGACGGTCGACGACATCCACGCCGCTGCGCGGGCGATGCCCCATGTCACCGTCTTCCGGCCCGAGAGCAATCCCGTCTACCAGGTCGGGAGCAAGTCGTTCGTCTTCTTCCGGACTCCACGCCCCGACGCGGTCGACCCGGACACGGGTGAGCGCTACGACGACGTGATCGTCCTGTGGGTCGCCTCGGAGGGCGACAAGCAGGCGCTGCTCCAGGACGACCGGCTGCCGTTCTTCACCACCCCGCACTTCGACGGTCACCCGTCGGTGCTGCTGAGGGCCTCTCGTGTCGGCGAGATGGACCACGACGAGCTGGTCGAGCTCGTGGAGGAGGCATGGCTCGCCCAGGCCTCGGCCAGGCGTGGCCAGGCGTGGCTCACGAGCCGACCTCCCACTCCGTAGGTTGGTCGCATGAGCGCCGTCGAGACCGAGTCCGTCTGGGACTACCCCCGCCCGCCCCGCGTCGACGTGAGCTCCGAGCACATCGTCGTCACGCACGGCGGCGTCGTGGTCGCCGACACCCACGCCAGCCTGCGGGTGCTGGAGACGAGCCACCCGCCGACCTACTACCTCCCGCGCGAGGCGTTCGCCGACGGCGTGCTGCGCCCGGGCGAGGGTGCGTCCTGGTGCGAGTGGAAGGGGCAGGCCGCCTACCTCGACATCGCCGTCGGCGACGAGGTCCTGCCGGCCATCGCGTGGACCTACCCGACGCCGTCGAAGGGCTTCGAGCAGCTCGTCGACCACGTCGCGCTCTACCCCGGGCGCGTCGACCGGTGCACCGTCGACGGGGAGGTCGTCGAGCCCCAGCCCGGGCACTTCTACGGCGGCTGGATCACCTCACGGGTGACCGGTCCCTTCAAGGGAGCGCCCGGCACCCTGGGTTGGTGAGCGGGGCTGGTGGGTGGGCGTGGTTAGTGCAGCCCGCGGTCGTCCGCCTGCTGGCTGCGGAGGTGGGACCCGTGCCGCGCCTGCTCGTCGACGCGTCGGCTGTCCGCCATCAGGGTCTCGCCCTCGAGCTCCTCGGCGCGCGACTGCACCCGCTCGAGACGGTGGGCCCAGGTGTCGCAGTCCCGTGCCACGTCGTCGAGGCGGGCTGACGGGACCACGATGGCGTCGCCGTCGGTGGTGAGGCCGGGCTCCATGGCAGCGAGGCCGGAGACCTCGTAGGCCGTCAGCGCGCGCGTCAACCGGATCCTGACCGGATAGGTGTCACGGTCCACGTCGGCCGGGTCGACCGCCAGCTCGACGATCCTGAGGTCCGTGTGGTGGCGTCGTACGGATGCCATGGTTCCCCCTTCGCCGGGAACGGCCCGTCCGTTCCCGTCCTCCCCAGTCGACCACACGTCGGGAGGCGATGGCCATGGCTGCGGCGCCCCCGGCTCACGTCCGGCCCGGTGCGGGTCAGCCGGCGAAGAGGGTCAGCCGCTGGCGGATGATCTTGCGGCGCAGCACCACGCGGCGCTTGCCGTCGTGGCCGATCCGGAGCCGGTCGAGCTCCCAGCCGCCGTGCTCGGCCCGGTCGACGAGCAGGCGCGTCACGACGTTGCGCGAGAAGTCCTGCGGGAGCACGAGCGTCTCGTACTCCCACTCGATGCCGCGCCCGGGGGGACGGCGCTGGATCCTGGCCATGTGGTCTTCTCCCGTCTGCTCGGGGGGATCGGTCAGTCGGCGGACACGTCGTCGAGGGCGGCGACGATCTCGGGGGGCAGTGTCAGCTCCTCGACCCCGAGCACGCTGTCGAGCTGGGCGGCGGTGCGGGCGCCGACGATCGGCGCGGTGACGCCGGGACGGTCGCGCACCCACGCCAGCGACACCTCCAGCGGCGACCACCCGAGGCCGTCGGCGGCGCGCACGACGGCCTCCACGATGCCGCGACCGCGGTCGTCGAGGTAGGCGCCGACGAACCGCGCGAAGTGCTCGGTGGCCGCGCGGGAGTCCGAGGGCGTGCCGGTGCGGTACTTGCCGGTGAGCACGCCGCGGCCGAGGGGCGACCACGGCAGGACGCCGAGGCCGAGCGCCTGCGCGGCGGGCAGCACCTCGTGCTCGACCTGCCGGTTCAGCAGGGAGTACTCGACCTGGGTGGACGCGAGCGGCGTACGCCCGGGGAAGGCGCGCTGCCACGTCGCGGCCTGCGCGGTCTGCCACCCGGTGTAGTTGGAGATGCCGACGTAGGACGCCCGGCCCGACGACACCGCGAGCTCGAGCGCGGACAGGGTCTCCTCGACCGGCGTCTCGTCGGTCCACACGTGCACCTGCCACAGGTCGACGTGGTCGACGCGAAGGCGCGCGAGCGACGCGTCGAGCGTGGTCAGCAGCGTGCCGCGCGAGGTGTCGGTGACCCGCTCACCCGTACGCCGCGAGATGCCGGCCTTCGTGGCCAGCACGACCTCCTCGCGGGAGACCACGTCGCCGATCAGCGTGCCGATCAGCTCCTCGCTGGCGCCGTCGCCGTAGCCGGCGGCGGTGTCGAGCAGGGTCCCCCCGGCCTCGGCGAAGGCGATGAGCTGGTCACGCGCCTCGTGCTCGTCGGTGTCGCGACCCCAGGTCATGGTGCCGAGGCCCAGACGGGAGACCTTGAGCCCGGTGGCGCCGACGGATCGCTGCTGCATGGAGGTGAGAGTAGCCACGGGGCCTACGCCGGCGGGCGGTGACTCGCCCGTAGGCTCACGCCCTGTGATCGATCTCCTCAAGGCAGTGGTCCTCGGCATCATCCAGGGACTGACCGAGTTCCTGCCGATCTCGAGCAGCGCCCACCTGCGTATCTTCCCCGAGCTCTTCGGGTGGGGCGATCCGGGAGCAGCCTTCACCGCGGTGATCCAGATCGGCACCGAGCTCGCGGTGCTCATCTACTTCCGCAAGGACATCTGGCGCATCGGCAGCGCGTGGGTGCGCTCGCTCTTCCAGCCGGAGTACCGCGGCACGATTGACGCGCGGATGGGGTGGTACATCATCGTCGGCTCGCTGCCGATCGTGGTGCTGGGCGTGCTGCTGAAGGACATCATCGAGGACGACTTCCGCAACCTCTGGATCATCGGCACGATGCTGATCGTGATGGGCATCGTGCTCGGCGTCGCCGACCGCGTCGGCCGCACCGACCGCCCGCTCGGCAAGCTCACGATGAGGGATGCGGTCCTCATGGGCGCCGCGCAGGCCATGGCCCTGATCCCCGGGGTCTCGCGGTCCGGCGCGACGATCTCGATGGGCCGCTTCCTCGGCTTCGAGCGCGAGGCCGCCACGCGGTTCGCCTTCCTCCTCGCCATCCCGGCGGTCGTGGGCGCGGGACTCTTCCAGCTCAACGAGATCCCCGACGGCGACAACGCCTACGGCTGGGGACCGACGATCGCGGCCACGGTGGTGTCGTTCCTCGTCGGCTACGCCGCCATCGCCTGGCTGCTGCGCTACGTCAGCACGCGTTCCTACACGCCGTTCGTGGTCTACCGGATCCTGCTGGGCGCCGGCACGCTCATCCTGCTCGGTGCAGGCGTGCTGACCGCCTGAACGTGTCGAGCAGCAGGCCCAGCGCCACCAGCTGGGTGAGCGCGACGACCACGACCAGCGCCACCAGCGAGCGCTCGTAGAGCCAGCCGGCGCCCACGCCACCGATGATGGCCAGCAGGCCCTGGATCCCCGCGAACACGCCGTACGCCGTCGCGCGCCGTGGTGCCTCGACGAGGTCGGCCACCACGGCCTTGACCGTCGAGTCCTGCACGCCCTGGGCGACGCCCCACGCGAGGACGCCGGCGAGCACCGCCACCAGCGCCGACCCGAGCGCCAGGGCGGGGACCAGGGCCACGAGGAACGGCACGAGGAGCAGCACACGAGGGCCGGCGCGGTCGTACACAGCGCCGACGACCAGGGCCGCAACGGCTTCGACCCCCATCGCGGCGGCGTAGAGGACCGGGACGGCGGCGACCGGCAGCAGCCCCTCCACCGTCAGGTGGTAGCCGATGATGCCGAAGGTGACGAGCGCCCCGGTGGTCAGCGACGCGGCGACGGCATAGCGGAAGAAGTCGCCCGAGAGCCCGGCCCCGACGGCCTCGGCCCACCACCCTCGTCGTTCGCTGGCACTCGGACGCGGTGGGGCGGGCTTGGCGTCGTACACCCCCGGGTCGGGCACCCGGCGCCGCAGCGCGACGAGCAGCACCATCGCGATCGCCCCCGGAACGGCGAGGACCGCCATCCCGGCCCAGAGCGAGCTGATCGCCACCACACCCGCGACCACCAGTGGACCTGCGAACGCACCGACCTGGTCGAGGGCCTTGTGGACGCCGAACCCGCGCCCGCGCCCGACCCCGCTCGCCGCCTGGGCCAGCAGCGCGGACTTCGAGGGTGAGCGGACGGCCTTGCCGAGCCGCTCGAGCAGGATCATGGTCGTGGCGAAGCCGAGGCCAGCGACGCCGAGCCGAGGGGCGATCGCGAGGAGCGGCACGCAGATCGCGGTCAGCCCGTAGCCGACGATCGTCAGCGTCCAGTAGCGCCCGGTCCGATCCGCGAACGGGCCGAAGGCCAGCCGCAGCACGAGCGCCACCGCCTCGCCGGCACCGGTGACGAGGCCGACGACGACCGCCGAGGCCCCGAGGGCAGCGAGCAGCGGTCCGTAGACCGAGCGGGCGCCCTCGTAGACCATGTCGGCGGCCAGGCTGACGAAGCCGAACCACCACACCACGCGCCAGGCCGTCGGGGACGGACGGGTCACAGCCACCCGGAGTTCTTGAACAGGGCGAAGAGCCCGGCCGCGACCCCGGCCATCAGCGCCATCGCGAAGGGGTAGCCGTAGGTCCAGTGCAGCTCGGGCATGTGCTCGAAGTTCATGCCGTAGATCCCGGCGATCAGGGTGGGCACGACGACAAGGGCGGCGCCGGCGGAGATCTTGCGCATGTCCTCGTTCTGCTGCACCGAGATCCGGGCCAGGTGACCGTCGAAGGCCGTCGACAGCAGGATGTCGAGGCTGTCGATCACCTCCGAGACCCGCTGGAGGTGGTCGGAGACGTCGCGGAAGTAGGTCGCGGTCTCGGCGGTGATCGGGATGGGCGTGCGGATCGTCGGGACCGTGTCGGAGTGCGTCGAGAACTTTCGCATCGGCTCGCGCAGCGGCATCACCGCGCGGCGCACCTCAGCGATCTCGCGCTTGAGGACGTAGATGCGGGTCGAGTCGTCGGTGCGGGCGGGGGAGAAGACCGACTCCTCCACCTCGTCGACGTCCTCCTCCAGCGCCGCACCGACCCGCTCGTACTCGTCGACGACGCGGTCGCAGATGGCGTACATGACCCCCATCGGGCCGTGCTCGAGCACCTGCGCGCGCTCCTCGAGGTCCTTGCGCGAGTCGGCGAGGTCGATCCCCTCGCCGTGACGGACGGTCACCACGAAGTCGGCGCCGACGAACATGTTGATCTCGCCGGTCTCGACCGCGTCCTCCTCGTCGACGTACCAGAGCGTCTTGAGCACCAGGAAGAGCGTGTCGCCGTAGTGCTCGAGCTTCGGGCGCTGGTGGGAGTCACCTGCGTCCTCGACCGCCAGCGGGTGCAGGTCGAAGGTGTCGGCGATGAGCTGGAGCTCGTCGGGGCTGGGGTCGTGGATGCCGATCCACTGGAAGTCGCCCGGCGCGCACGGGACTCGCGCGTGGCCCAGGCTCTGGTCGCCCTCGCCGAGCGGCACCCGCTTGCCCCGGTGGTAGAGGGCGTTGTCCACGATCACGCGGTCAGGCTAGTCCTACCCCGCCTTGGCTAGGGTCGTCTGGTGGCTACCGTCATCCTCGTCCGACACGGTCGTTCGACCGCCAACGCGACCGGCGTCCTGGCCGGTCGCCTGCCCGGCGTGCACCTCGACGACACCGGCGTGGAGCAGGCCGTCGCGGTCGGCGAGCGACTGGCAGGCGTACGCCTCTCCGCAGCCGTCACGAGCCCGCTCGAACGCTGCCGCGAGACGTGCCGCGAGGTCACCCGGCCCCAGGCCACGCCGCTGCGGCCCAGCACCGACAAGCAGCTCTCCGAGTGCGACTACGGCGAGTGGCAGGGCCGGGCGTTGAAGGACCTCGCCAAGGAGAAGCTCTGGAAGACCGTCCAGACGCAGCCGTCGGCCGCGACGTTCCCGGGCGGGGAGTCGATGCGTGCCATGCAGGACCGCGCGGTCGCCGCGATCCGCCGTCACGACGCGCGGATCTCGGCCGAGCACGGCGACGACGCCGTCTGGTTGGCGGTGAGCCACGGTGACGTCATCAAGTCGATCCTCGCCGACGCCCTCGGCACCCATCTCGACCTCTTCCAGCGCATCCACGTCGACCCCGCGTCGGTGTCGATCGTGCGTTACACCGACTCGCGCCCCTTCGTGCTCGGCACCAACACCCATGCCGGCGACCTGTCGTGGCTGACGCCGCCGAAGAAGTCCCGGCGACGCCGCAGCAGCGACGCTGCGGTCGGCGGCGGCGCGGGCCCGCAGGCCACCCCCGAGACCCAGACAGCGACGTCCTAGGGTGAGTGACATGCCCGTCGTGCACCGCTTCGACCCGCCCGAGCGCTTCGTCGCCGGCACCGTTGGCGAGCCCGGCCAGCGCACCTTCTTCCTGCAGGCCCGGGAGGGCACCCGGCTGGTCAGCGTGTCGCTGGAGAAGCAGCAGGTGGCGGCCCTCGCCGAGCGCATCGACGAGCTCCTCGACGAGCTCATGCGCGCGGCCGGAGGCGAGCTCCTGATCCCTGCGATCGCTCCGCGCGACATGGTGGACGGCCAGCCGCTGGAGCAGCCGATCGAGGAGGAGTTCCGCGCCGGCACCATGACGCTCTCGTGGGACGGCACCGACGAGCGCGTGGTGATCGAGGTGTTCCCGTTCACCGAGGCCGCCGTCGTGTCGCCCGAGCAGCTCCAGGAGGACCTCGAGGACCTGCTCGAGCCCGAGCCGGAGGAGATCTTCCTCGTCCGCATCACCGCCGCTGCCGCCCGATCCTTCGTGGAGCGGTCCCGGTCCGTGATCGGTGCCGGTCGGCCGGACTGCCCCTTCTGTGGCGAGCCCGTGGACCCCGACGGCCACCTGTGCGTGCGCGCCAACGGCTTCCGGCGCCGTGACCCCTGATCTGCCCGAGGGCTTCCCGACCGGGGAGCTGACGCTCCACGGGCGCGTCCTGCCCGCCTCCAACGCCACCTTCGTCGGTGAGCTCGACGGGGTCCGCGTGGTCTACAAGCCAGTCGCGGGGGAGCGCCCGCTGTGGGACTTCCCCGACCACACCCTCGCGGCGCGCGAGGTCGCGTCGTACGCCGTGTCGCAGGCCCTCGGCTGGGACATCGTGCCGCCCACCGTCCTCGGCGACGGACCGCACGGCCCGGGCATGGTGCAGCTGTGGCGCGACGAGGACGAGGGCCAGGCGCCCGTCGACATCGTCGCCGAGGGCGAGCTGCCCGACGGCTACCGCCACGTCTTCGACGGCCTGGACGCCCACGACCAGCCGGTCGCCCTGGTCCACGAGGACACCGCCGCTCTGCGGCGGATGGCGCTCTTCGACGTGGTGGTCAACAACGCCGACCGCAAGGGCGGCCACGTCCTGCCGATGCCCGACGGCCACCGCCACGGCGTCGACCACGGGCTGACCTTCCACCTCGAGCACAAGCTGCGCACGGTGCTCTGGGGCTGGGTCGGCGAGCCGATCACCGACGACGAGGCCTCCGGGCTGCGGCGCCTCGCCGCAGCGCTCGAGGGGTCGCTCGGTGCGACCCTCACCGACCTTCTGGCCGAGGCCGAGGTGGCGATGACCGTGAGCCGCGTCGAGCGGCTGCTGGCCCGCGGCGAGTTCCCGGGCCCTGCCGCGTCGTCGTACCCCGTCATCCCCTGGCCGCCGTTCTGAGACGGGCAGCGTCGACCGAAGCACGAGGTCGGCGTGTGGGCCCGGCCAGATCGAGTAGCCCCGGCGGCTGAGGAACCAAGCCGCGACGAGGGCGTACCGAGATCTCCTCGAGACGGCCCCGTGGCGGCGCGGCCTTCACGACCGGCCGATAGGCTGCGCCGCATGCGTGCCTGGTCGTCCCCCGACGTTCCCCGACTGCCCGTGACGGGCCCGGTGGTGCGCGTGCATGACACCGCCACCGGCTCCCTCGTCGAAACCCGTCCCGAGGGTCCGGCCCGCCTCTACGTCTGCGGGATCACGCCCTACGACGCGACCCACATGGGCCACGCCGCGACCTACGTCGGCTTCGACCTGCTCCACCGGGCGTGGCGCAACGCCGGGCACGACGTGACCTACGTCCAGAACGTCACCGACGTCGACGACCCGCTCCTCGAGCGCGCCGAGAAGGTCAAGGTGGACTGGGTCGAGCTGGCCGAGCGCGAGACCCAGCTCTTCCGCGACGACATGGAGGCGCTGCGGGTCCTGCCGCCGGCGCACTACATCGGCGCCGTCGAGTCGATCCCGCAGGTCATCACGCTGATCGAGCGCCTCGACGAGGCGGGTGCGGTCTACCGCGTCGACGACGACCTCTACTTCTCTGTGACCGCCGACGCGGACTTCGGGTCGGTCTCCCACCTGGACCGCGAGACCATGCTGCAGATCTTCCCCGAGCGCGGCGGCGACCCCGACCGTGCAGGCAAGAAGGACCCGCTCGACTGCCTGCTGTGGCGCGCCGAGCGACCGGGCGAGCCCTCGTGGGACAGCCCGTGGGGCCCGGGGCGTCCCGGCTGGCACATCGAGTGCACCGCGATCGCCCTCGACCACCTCGGCACCGCCTTCGACGTGCAGGGCGGCGGGAGCGACCTGGTCTTCCCGCACCACGAGATGTCGGCCGGCCACGGCCAGGTCGCACACCCCGGCGAGCGGTTCGCCCGCGCCTACGCGCACGCCGGGATGGTCGCCTATGACGGCGAGAAGATGTCGAAGTCCAAGGGCAACCTCGTGTTCGTGTCCGCGCTGCGGATGAGCGAGGTCGACCCGATGGCGATCCGGCTCGTGCTGCTGCGCCACCACTACCGCAGCGACTGGGAGTGGACCGACGACCAGCTCTGGGACGCCGTCGACACCCTCGCCACCTGGCGCCGCGCGCTGGCCCTCGGTGCCGGCGCCGATGCCGCTCCGGTCGTGGAGCGAGTCCTGTCCGCCCTGGCCGACGACCTCGACGCCCCGACCGCGGTGGCCGCCGTGCAGGAGTGGGTCGAGGCCACCCTCGGCACCACCGGGCTCGCCGAGACCTCCGACCGCGAGCCGGCGGCGACCATCCACCGCCTGCTCGACGCGGCGCTGGGCCTGTCGCTCTGACGTACGCCCCGCGCGGCGGTGCGTGAGCCACGTCCTGACGCGTCAGGACGTGTCCTGCTCACCGCTGGCCAGCGTGTCGGCGTACGCCGAGCCGAGCGGCGGTGCGTGAGCCACCCGAGCGACGTGAGCGATGTGGGTGACGCACCGCCCACGTGGCCGGCGAGCGCTGCTCAGTCGGTGTCGCGGCGCTTGAGGTAGCGCTCGAACTCCCGCGCGATCGCCTCGCCGCTGGCCTCGGGCAGGTCGGCGGTGTCGCGGGTCTCCTCGAGCGCACGGACGTAGTCGGCGACGTCCTCGTCCTCCGCCGCGAGCTCGTCGACGCCGCGCTCCCACGCCTTGGCGTCCTCGACGAGGTCGCCCAGCGGCATCGGCGCCTCCAGCAGCTCCTCGAGCTGGCCGAGCAGCGCGAGGGTGGCCTTGGGGCACGGCGGCTGCGCGACGTAGTGGGGGACCGCGGCCCAGTAGGAGACGGCCGGGATGTCGAGCTGGGTGCACGCGTCGTTGAAGACGCCGACGATGCCGGTGGGCCCCTCGTAGCTCGACTGCTCGATGTTGAGCCGGTCCACCAGCTCGGGCTCGGTCGCGGTGCCGCTGACGGGGATGGGCCGCGTGTGGGGGCTGTCGGCGAGCAGTGCGCCGAGCGTGACCACGAGCTCGGCGCCGAGGTCGTCACAGGCAGCGAGCAGCTCGGCGCAGAACTGGCGCCACTTCATGTTGGGCTCGATCCCGCGCACGAGGATGACGTCGCGGTCCAGCTCGGCGGGGCGCGCCACCGCGATGCGGGTCGTGGGCCAGGTGAGCCGGCGGTGACCGTTGTGGTCGGTGGCGATGATCGGGCGGTTGACCTGGAAGTCGTAGAACTCCTCGGGGTCGATCGCGCCGATGACCTCGGCCTTCCACTCCTCGATGAGGTGGTCGACGAGGCCGGACGCCGCGTCGGCCGCGTCGTTCCACCCCTCGAAGGCGGCGATCACCACGGGGGAGACCAGGTCCTGAACGTCGTCGAACTCGATCACCGCCCCAGCCTAGGGCGCGCCGCCCAGCCTGCCCTCGTGATTTCGTCGGCCGTGTCGCCGAGTGCCACCATGTGGGAACCCGGTCCGTCTGTCGGACGACGTTCCTAGGCTGGTCCTTCGCCGGCAAGAGGAAGGCTCCACGTGAACCCGCAGCACCGCCCCGACGCCACCGACGCCCTCGCGGCGATCCTGAGCGAGCGGATCATGGTGCTGGACGGTGCGATGGGGACGGCCATCCAGCGCGACCGGCCCGACGAGGCCGGCTACCGGGGCGAGCGCTTCGCCGACCACCCGAGCGACCTGGTCGGCAACAACGACCTGCTGACGCTCACGCAGCCGCACATCATCCGGACGATCCACGAGGAGTACCTCCGCGCGGGCGCCGACATCATCGAGACGAACACCTTCAACGCCAACGCGGTCTCGCTCGCCGACTACGGCCTCGAGGAGCTGGCCTACGAGCTCAACCTCGAGTCCGCTCGCCTCGCCCGCGCGGCCGCCGACGCGGTCGCCACCGACGACCGCCCGCGCTGGGTCGCCGGAGCGCTCGGCCCCACGACGCGTACGGCCTCGATCTCGCCCGACGTCAACGACCCGGGCGCGCGCAACGTCAGCTTCGACCAGCTCGCCGAGGCCTACCTCGTCGCCGCGCGTGGCCTCGTCGACGGCGGCGCGGACCTGCTGATGATCGAGACGATCTTCGACACCCTCAACGCCAAGGCGGCGATCTTCGCCGTCGAGACGCTCTTCGAGGAGCAGGAGCGTCGCTGGCCGGTCATCATCTCCGGCACGATCACCGATGCCTCCGGTCGTACGCTCTCAGGCCAGGTCACCGAGGCGTTCTGGGACTCCGTACGCCACGCGCGTCCGCTGGCCGTCGGCCTCAACTGCGCGCTGGGCGCGCGCGACATGCGCCCCTACGTCGCCGAGCTCTCGCGCCTCGCGGACTCCTTCGTCTCGGTCTACCCCAACGCCGGGCTGCCCAACGCGTTCGGCGAGTACGACGAGACGCCCGACCAGACGGCGTCGGTCCTGGCCGAGTTCGCCGCGGCCGGATTCCTCAACCTCGTCGGCGGCTGTTGCGGCACCACACCGGACCACATCGCTGCCATCGCGGGCGCCGTCGACGGCAAGGAGCGGCGCGAGCCGGTGCCGCACGAGTCGGTCATGCGCCTGTCGGGCCTCGAGCCGCTGACCATCACCGACGAGAGCCTCTTCGTCAACGTGGGCGAGCGCACCAACATCACCGGCTCGGCGCGCTTCCGCAAGCTCATCAAGGACGGCGACTACGACACCGCAGTCAGCGTCGCCGCCCAGCAGGTCGAGGCCGGCGCGCAGGTCATCGACGTCAACATGGACGAGGGCATGATCGACGGCGTCGCCGCGATGGACCGCTTCCTCAAGCTGGTCGCCTCCGAGCCCGACATCAGCCGGGTCCCGGTGATGGTCGACTCCTCGAAGTGGGAGGTCATCGAGGCAGGCCTCAAGTGCGTCCAGGGCAAGGCCATCGTCAACTCGATCTCGATGAAGGAGGGTGAGGAGGCCTTCCGCCGCCACGCCCGCCTGTGCCGCAAGTACGGCGCCGCCGTCGTGGTCATGGCGTTCGACGAGGACGGCCAGGCCGACAACCTCGAGCGCCGCAAGGCGATCTGCGAGCGGGCCTACCGGATCCTCGTCGACGAGGTCGGCTTCCCTCCCGAGGACATCATCTTCGACCCCAACGTCTTCGCGGTCGCGACGGGCATCGAGGAGCACGCGACCTACGGCCAGGACTTCATCGAGGCCACGCGCTGGATCAAGCAGAACCTGCCCGGCGCCAAGGTCAGCGGCGGCATCTCCAACGTGTCCTTCTCCTTCCGCGGCAACAACCCGGTCCGCGAGGCGATCCACGCGGTCTTCCTCTTCCACGCGATCCGGGCCGGCCTCGACATGGGCATCGTCAACGCCGGCGCCCTCGTGGTCTACGACGAGGTCGACGCCGAGCTGCGCGAGCGCATCGAGGACGTCGTGCTCAACCGCCGTCCGGACGCTGCGGAGCGGCTCCTCGAGATCGCCGAGGCCCACAACCGTTCGGCCGAGGCCGAGGAGGTCACCGAGGACGAGTGGCGCGCCCTGCCCATCGGCGAGCGCATCACCCACGCTCTCGTGAAGGGCATCGACGCGCACGTCGAGTCCGACACCGAGATCCTGCGCGGGGAGATCGCCGAGCGTGGCGGCCGCCCGATCGAGGTGATCGAGGGACCGCTCATGGACGGCATGAACGTCGTCGGCGACCTCTTCGGCGCCGGCAAGATGTTCCTGCCCCAGGTCGTCAAGAGCGCCCGCGTGATGAAGAAGGCCGTCGCCTACCTCATCCCCTTCATCGAGCAGGAGAAGCTCGACAACCCCGAGCTCGCGACCGCCAAGGACACCAACGGCACGATCGTCATGGCCACGGTCAAGGGCGACGTGCACGACATCGGCAAGAACATCGTCGGCGTGGTGCTCCAGTGCAACAACTACGAGGTGATCGACCTCGGGGTGATGGTGCCGGCGCAGAAGATCCTCGACACCGCCACCGAGGTGGGCGCCGACATCATCGGCCTCTCCGGCCTCATCACGCCCTCGCTCGACGAGATGGTCAACTTCGCCACCGAGATGCAGCGCCAGGGCCTCACGATCCCGCTGCTGATCGGCGGAGCCACCACGTCGCGTGCCCACACCGCGGTCAAGGTCGACCCGAAGTACGACGGCCCGGTCGTCTGGGTCAAGGACGCCTCGCGCTCGGTGCCCACCGCTGCGGCGCTGCTCCACGAGACCGGCCGCGCCAAGCTGATGGCCGACGTCAAGGCCGACTTCGACTCGCTGCGCACGCGCCACTCCGCGAAGAACGACCGACCCATGGTCACGCTCGAGCAGGCGCGCGCCAATGCGACCCCGATCGACTGGAGCGACTACCAGCCACCGCAGCCGGACCAGCTGCGCAGCGGCCAGCGCATCCGGGTGCTGCGCGACCACGACCTGTCGGTGCTGCGCCCCTACATCGACTGGCAGCCGTTCTTCAACGCCTGGGAGATGAAGGGCGCCTTCCCCGACATCCTCAACAACCCGAGCTCGGGTCCCGCGGCGCGCAAGCTGTACGACGACGCGCAGGCGATGCTCGACCAGATGATCGAGGAGAGGTGGATCCGCGCCCACGGCGTGGTCGGCTTCTTCCCGGCCAGCTCGGTGGGCGACGACGTCGAGCTCTACCTCGACGACGACCGGAGCCAGGTGCACGCCCGGCTGCACCACCTGCGCCAGCAGGGCCAGCACCGTGACGGCGTACCCAACCGCTCGTTGGCCGACTTCGTCGCGCCGAAGGACAGCGGGCTGCCGGACCACGTCGGTGCCTTCGCGGTGACCGCCGGTGACGGCGTGACCGAGCGGGTGGAGGCCTTCCGCGCCGAGCTCGACGACTACAACGCGATCCTGCTGGAGTCGCTGGCCGACCGGCTGGCCGAGGCGTTCGCCGAGCACCTGCACGAGCTGGTCCGCAAGGAGATGTGGGGCTACGCGCCCGACGAGCAGCTCGACAACGTGGGGCTCATCAAGGAGCAGTACGACGGCATCCGCCCCGCGCCCGGCTACCCGGCGTGCCCCGAGCACACCGAGAAGCAGACGCTGTGGGAGCTGCTCGACGTCGAGGAGCACACCGGCATCAAGCTCACCGAGTCGATGGCGATGTGGCCCGGCGCGTCCGTGAGCGGCTTCTACTACTCCCACCCGCAGTCGCAGTACTTCGTCGTGGGCCGTGTCGGCCGCGACCAGGTCGCCGACTACGCCGAGCGCAAGGGCTGGACCCTCGCCGAGGCCGAGCGGTGGCTCTCGCCGAACCTCGGCTACGACCCGGAGGACTGAGGTCGGGCCGGCCCGCCTACTCCGCTTCCTCGGACAGGAGCGCCAGCACGGAGTCCATCGCGTCGAGCTCCTCCACGCTGACGGTGTTCGGGTCGTCGTCCAGCGAGTTCTCCGAGACCAGGTCGGCGTGCTGGTACCAGCGGGTTGGCCCCATGGCGAAGGTGTCGACCCCGCAGATGAGGACGTTGTCATAGGGGGTGGACTGGATCGCGATGGGGCACAGGTCGGTGAACGCAGCCGCCGCGTCCTCGGCTGTCGAGACATCCGCCATCACGGTGAGCGGCGACTCGGACGTGGCGGGCGCCATCCCGTAGGGCGCGACGACCATCGTGGTGCTGGGGAGCGCAGTGCCGTTGTCGTTGTACCAGCAGATCGGGTAGTTCTGCGCCAGGTCGCCATCGTCGAAGGGCTCCCTGAGGTCCACCTGGTTGTAGGTGCCGGGGTCCAGACCTTCCGCGGCCTCGAGCGCCCGTGCGTCGATCGTGCACTCCGACGGCTGGTCGACGGGCGGCGAGCCGAAGGCGGCCACCCCTCCGACCCCACCAGCGCCGGCGTCGCCGGTCCGGCCACCGGCGCCACCGGAGCAGCCGCTGAGCACGAGCACGGCCAGGACGGTCGTGCAGGTCACGATCTTCATGGCGGCAGCCACTTCTCTGGGAGGACGGATGCGTGGAGGCTAGCCGTGCAGGATGACCGTCGCGGGCGCTCTCAGGCATCCCCCGGCGTGAAACCAGATGGCCACCACCTGCCCGTTCTCGCGTCATCGGGGGTTCTCTCGTGGCGTCCGCGAACGCCTAGGCTTTCCGCGCGAGCACCCGCCGCACGATCACTGGAGGACACCCTGACCAGCACCACGTCCGGCGAGACGCCTGACCTCTCCGCAGCCCGCCTGCCCGCCGCAGTCCTGTGGGACATGGACGGGACCCTCGTCGACACGGAGCCCTACTGGGTCGCCACCGAGTTCGCGATGGCCGAGAAGTACGGCGGCACCTGGTCGCACGAGCACGCGATGAACCTCGTCGGCAACGCGCTGCTCGACTCGGCCGACTACATCCGCGCGCACATGGGCATCGACCGGACCCGGGAGGAGATCGTCGAGGAGCTGCTCGACGGCGTCGTCGCGCGGGTCGAGGAGAGCGTGCCGTGGCGTCCGGGGGCGCAGGAGCTGCTCGCCGACCTCGTCCGGCGCGGGGTGCCGTGCGCCCTCGTGACGATGTCGTGGCAGCGCTTCGTGGACCCGATCCTGGCGCAGCTGCCCTCCGACACCTTCGACAGCGTGGTGACCGGCGACCGGGTGGAGCACGGCAAGCCGCACCCCGAGCCCTACCTGACGGCTGCGGCCGACCTGGGCCTGACGCCCGAGGACTGCGTGGCGATCGAGGACTCGAACACCGGGGCGACGTCCGCGGCCGCGGCCGGGTGCACCGTGCTCTGCGTGCCCAACCACGTGCCGATGCAGGAGGGTGAGCGCCGGGTCTTCGTCGAGACGCTGGCCGATCTGGACACCGATTCCCTCGCCGCGCTGGCCGGCCAACGCGTCAGGGCGACCGTGACACGACCGTGACCGTGGCGGTGTGGCCCGGGTCACGTTCGGCGGTCTAGGGTTCTGGCCATCCCCAGAACGCATATCGGACGGAAGGATCTCGGATGTCCCCGAAACGCAGCGTGGCATCACTCACCGCGGCGCTCATCGCAGCCGCCACCCTCGCGAGCTGTGCGGAGAGCGATCGCGACGACAGCAGCAGCGGAGGCGGTGACGACGGGACGTTCGTCTTCGGTGCCGCCGGTGCTCCCGAGATGTTCGACCCCTTCTACGCCACCGACGGGGAGACCTTCCGCATTACCCGCCAGATGTTCGAGGGCCTCCTCGGCATCGAGCCCGGCAGCGCCGAGGTCGTGCCGGAGCTCGCGACGGAGTGGGAGTCCAACGAGGAGGGCACCGAGTGGACCTTCACGCTCCGCGACGACGTGACATTCCACGACGGCGAGCCCTTCAACGCCGAGGCCGTCTGCTACAACTTCGAGCGGATGTTCGACCAGAACGACGCCGGGCAGACCGCCGGCGAGTACTGGGGCTACGTGATGGGTGCCTTCTCCAACGACGCCGAGAACTCGCTCTACCAGGGCTGTGAGGCCACCGACGAGTTCGAGGCCGTCATCTCGACCAGCGGGCCCACCTCCGGCTTCCCGACGATGCTGACCCTCGAGTCGCTGTCGATGCAGTCGCCCAAGGCGCTCGAGGAGGGTGACGCCAACGGCATCGCCGCCGAGGGCGAGGGCTTCAGCTTCCCGGCATACGCCGACAACCCGGTCGGCACCGGCCCCTTCACCTTCGGTGAGTACGACGAGGCCAACGGCTCGATCACGCTCGAGCGCAACGACGACTACTGGGGCGACACCGCTCAGGTCAGCGAGATCGTCTTCCGGGTCATCCCCGACGAGAGCACGCGGCGCCAGGAGCTCGAGGCCGGCAGCATCAACGGTTACGACCTGCCGAACCCGGTCGACTGGGCCGGTCTGACGGACGACGGCAACTCGGTGGAGATCCGCGACCCGTTCAACATCCTCTACCTCGGCCTGAACCCCGAGGCGAACCCGCAGCTGAAGGACCTCAAGGTCCGGCAGGCGATCTACCACGCCCTCAACCGCGAGCAGCTCGTGCAGACGCAGCTGCCCGAGGGCGCCGCGGTCGCCACGCAGTTCATGCCGGACACGGTGAGCGGCTACAACACCGAGCTCGAGCCCTACCCCTACGACCCGGAGGAGGCCAGGAGACTGCTGGCCGAGGCCGGCGCCGAGGACCTGACGCTCGACTTCGCCTACCCGACCGAGGTCAGCCGGCCCTACATGCCGGACCCGCAGAAGATCTACGAGGCGCTGCGCACCGACCTCGAGGCGGTCGGCATCACGGTCAACGTCAAGACCGCGTCCTGGAACGGCGGCTACCTCGACAACGTGTCCGGCGAGCCGGGCAAGTACGACGCCTACATCCTGGGGTGGACCGGTGACTACGACTCGGCCTACAACTTCATCGGCACGTTCTTCGGCAACCTGAAGGACAACGACTTCGGCACCGACGTCATGCCGTGGGGCAAGCAGCTGGCCGACGACCTCAAGGCCGCGGACGCCATCGTCGACGAGGACGAGCGCGGCGCCGCCTGGGAGGAGATCAACCGCCAGATCATGGAGGAGTACCTCCCGGGCCTGCCGATCAGCCACTCGCCGCCCGCCCTGGTGGTCGGCCCCGGCGTCGACGGGGTGGTCCCCAGCCCGCTGACGGCCGAGGAGTTCGACACCGTCTCCGTCGGCGGTGAGTGAGGCACCCACCGCCCCGTGACACGTGAGGTGTGAGTCAGGGGGTCGTCCTGTCCGGGCGACCCCCTGACCCGCACGTGGCTGAGGAGAAGAATGCTTCGTTTCGTCGTACGACGCCTGCTGCAGATGGTGGGCGTCCTGCTCGTCCTGTCGTTGCTCGTCTTCGTCTGGCTGCGCTCGCTGCCGGGCGGGCCGGTGTCCGCCCTGCTCGGCGAGCGCCAGACCGAGGCGCGCCGGGAGGCGCTGGAGCAGGCCCTCGGCCTCGACCAGCCGCTCCCCGTCCAGTACGTGCGCTTCATGCAGCGCGCGTTCCAGGGGGACTTCGGCGTGTCCACGCAGGTGCTCCCGGGCGAGGACGCGCTGGACATCTTCCTGACCCGGCTGCCGGCCACGCTGGAGCTGTCGTTCTTCGCACTCCTCATCGCCATCGCCCTCGGCATCCCGCTCGGCTACGTCGCAGCGCGGCGCAAGGGCACCACCCTCGACACCACCAGCGTGATCTTCTCGCTGGTCGGTGTGGCGGTCCCGGTCTTCTTCACCGCCTTCCTGCTGAAGTACTTCTTCGCCGTCGAGTGGAACCTGCTCCCCGTCTCCGGACGACAGAGCATCGGCCTCGACGCGACCCGGGTGACGGGGCTCTTCGTGCTCGACGGGATCCTCACCCGCGAGTGGGACGCGGCCTGGGACGCGCTGAAGCACCTCGTGCTGCCGTCGCTGGCCCTGGCGACGATCCCGTTCGCGGTGGTCTTCCGCATCACCCGGGCCTCGGTGCTCGACGTGATGGACGAGGACTACGTGCGCACCGCGGAGGCGAAGGGGCTCACCGCCCGGGTCATCCGCGGACGGCACGTGCTGCGCAACGCCATGCTCCCCGTCGTCACCACCGTCGGCCTGCAGGTCGGCGCGCTCCTGTCCGGAGCCGTCCTCACCGAGACCGTCTTCTCGTGGCGGGGGGTCGGCCAGGCCCTCGCCGAGGGATTCCTGCAGAAGGACTACCCCGTGCTCCAGGTCCTGATCATGGCCGCGGCCGCGATCTACGTCATCGTCAACCTGCTCGTGGACATCACCTACGCCCTCATCGACCCACGGATCAGGACGAGGTGAGGTCATCGTGAACGACGACAACCAGACTCCCGGCCCTCCGGCGCCCGAGCGCTCCACCTACGCCTCGCGGCGCAAGGACCGCATCGACGCGCTCTCCTCTGCCTCGGCCGACGAGGAGGGCGGCGTGTCCCTCATCGTGAGCGCCTGGCGCAGGCTGCGCCGCAACCCCGTCTTCCTCGTGGGGCTCGCCATCACGATCGTCTTCATCGTGCTGGCCGTCACGTCACCGTGGCTGGCACCCTGGGACCCGGCGGCGCGCCCACTGCTCGACGACATCCGACCCCAGTCGAACCCGGTCCCCGGCCCCGAGCCCGGCCACCCGCTCGGCGGGGACGACAAGGGCCGCGACCTGCTGTCCCGCCTCCTCGTCGGCAGCCAGCAGACGCTGATCGTGGGGGTGTTCGCGACGCTCTTCGGTCTCATCGGCGGCGTCACGCTGGGCACCATCGCCGGCGCCTTCGGCGGCTGGACCGACTCGGTGGTGATGCGCGTCGTCGACGTGATGCTGTCCATCCCGTCGCTCCTGCTGGCGTTCACCATCGCGGCCCTGGCCAGCAGCCCGAGCCAGTGGACGCTCATCATCGCCATCGCGGCCGTCCAGGTGCCCATCTTCGCGCGCCTGCTGCGCGGCTCGATGCTCGGCCAGCGCGCCAGCGACCACGTCCTCGCGGCGCGGTCGCTGGGTGTCAAGCCGCACGCGATCGTGTTCCGCCACATGCTCCCCAACGCCCTGGGCCCGGTCATCGTGCAGGCCACCCTCGTGCTGGCGGTCGCCATCATCGACGCGGCAGCGCTGTCCTTCCTCGGCCTCGGCAACCCCGACGACCGCCGGCCCGAGTGGGGACAGATGCTCGGCGCCGCCCAGCCCTACCTCGGGCAGGCGCCGCACCTGGCGTTCTACCCGGCCGCCTGCATCATCGTGGTCGCGCTGGGGTTCACGCTGATGGGCGAGTCGCTGCGTGAGGCCCTCGACCCCAAGACCAGGAGGTGAGTGCGATGAGCACCCAACGACTCCAGCCCGGGGCCCACCCCGGCGAGCCGCTGCTCTCGGTGCGCGACCTGCGCGTGACGTTCGGTCGCCGGGGCGAGGAGCCCTTCCGCGCGGTCGACGGCGTCAGCTTCGACGTACGCCCTGGACAGACCGTCGGGCTGGTCGGCGAGTCGGGGTGCGGCAAGTCCGTCACGTCGCTCGCGATCATGGGCTTGCTGCCCAGCCGCGGCAACACCGTCGAGGGCACGGCCGTCTTCGACGGCGAGGACCTGCTGTCGCTGCCGGCCTCCGCGATGCGCGACCGGCGCGGCGCCGACATCGCGATGATCTTCCAGGACCCCCTGTCGTCGCTGAACCCCGTCATCCAGATCGGTCGGCAGGTGACCGAGGTGATGGAGCGTCACCAGGGCCTGAGCCGCAAGGAGGCGATGCCGAAGGCAGCCGACCTGCTCGAGCGCGTCGGCATCCCCGACCCGCGCGCACGACTGTCCAACTACCCCCACCAGCTCAGCGGCGGCATGCGTCAACGGGCCCTCATCGCGATGGCCCTGGCCTGCCAGCCGCGACTCCTGATCGCCGACGAGCCCACCACGGCTCTCGACGTCACCATCCAGGCCCAGATCCTCGCCCTCCTCAAGGAGCTCGTGGTCGACACCGGCACGGCGCTGGTGATGATCACCCACGACCTCGGTGTCGTGGCCGGGCTCTGCGACGAGGTCAACGTGCTCTACGGCGGCAAGATCGTCGAGCGGGGCGACCGGCACGGCCTGTTCGCCCGGCCCCGGCACCCCTACACCGTCGGCCTGCTCGACTCGATCCCGCGGCTCGACGCCGAGCGAGGCGAGGCGCTGTCGCCGATCCCGGGCTCCGTGGCCGACAACCTGCCGTGGGACTCCGCCTGCGCGTTCGCCCCGCGCTGCTCCCACGCGCTCGACGTCTGCGTCGAGAAGACTCCCGAGTGGGACGGCGACGACGTGGTCGGACTGCGCTGCTTCAACCCGATGGGGGTGTCCCGATGAGCGGGTCGACAGGGCTCGACACAGCCGATGCGCGGCCCACGGCTGCGCCCGGTGATGTGCTGGTCGAGGTGCGCGGCCTCGAGGTCCACTTCCCGATCAAGAGCGGGATCATCTTCGACCGCACGGTGGGCCACGTCCGCGCGGTCGACGGCGTGGACCTGACCATCCACCGCGGAGAGACCTACGGCCTGGTGGGGGAGTCGGGCTGCGGCAAGTCCACCCTGGGCAAGGCGATCCTGAACCTCGAGCCCCCGACGGCCGGATCGGTCGTCTTCGACGGCGTGGACATCGCCTCGCTCAAGGGCGAGGACCTGCGCACCGAGCGCAAGCGGTTCCAGATGGTCTTCCAGGACCCGATGTCGAGCCTGGACCCGCGGCAGACGGTGGAGGCGCTCCTGCTGGAGGGCATCCGTGCCCACGGCCTGGACACCGACAAGTCGGCCACCCACGCCCGGCTCCGCGAGCTCATGTCGGCGGTCGGGCTCCCGCCGGCCGGCCTCAAGAAGTACCCGCACGAGTTCTCCGGCGGTCAACGACAGCGCATCGGCATCGCACGTGCGCTCTCCGTCGGTCCCGACCTGATCGTGGCCGACGAGCCAGTGAGCGCCCTCGACGTCTCGATCCAGGCGCAGGTGATCAACCTCCTCCAGGACCTCCAGGAGGAGCTCGGCCTCACCTACCTCGTCGTCGCGCACGACCTCGCCGTGGTGCGCCACATCAGCGACCGCATCGGAGTGATGTACCTCGGCGGCCTCGTGGAGGAGTCCGAGGCGGGCGAGCTCTACGACGTGCCGCTCCACCCCTACACGCGTGCGCTGATGTCCGCGGTCCCGGTGCCCGACCCGACCATCGAGGACACACGCCAGCAGATCCTGCTCACCGGCGACCTTCCCTCGCCGGCGAACCCGCCCACGGGGTGCCGTTTCCACACCCGCTGCCCCTGGCGCCAGGAGACGCGGTGCGACACCGATCGGCCCGAGCTGCGCGTGGTGGACGTCCCGGGCAGCACCTCCACCCACCGCGTGGCATGCCACTTCGCCGAGCAGATCGCGCAGGGTGAGATCGAGCGCCACGAGGTCGAGCCGGAGCCGGTCGGCGACTTCTCGTGGGGCGCTCCGCGCGACGACGGCTCGCCCTTCCTGGCTCCCGACGGCCCGCCGGTGCCCTAGCTGCCCCCCGTCCTGGCCCCGGATGGACGTCATACGAAGGCGTACGGATGGGTGCGGGTTCGTATGACGCAGGGCGGGCTCACGCGCGGTACGCCGATCAGGTGGCGGTCAGTCGTCCGACTCGTCGGTCGAGGCGTCCGCAGGCACGGTCGCGCGCTCGGGGAGCGGCGGGACTGTCCCGCCCTTGGTCGGGCAGAACCGGTGGTAGGAGCACCAGTCGCACAGGCGCGACGGGCTGGGCTGCCAGTCGCCGGTCTCGTGGGCGAGCTGGATCGCGGTCCAGACGGCCTCGACCTTGCGCTCGGTGGCGCGCAGGTCGTCCTCGTCGGGCTCGTAGCGCAGGATCTCGCCGTTGCCGAGGTAGACCAGCTGGAGCACCGACGGAACGACGCCGCGCAGGCGCCAGATGACCAGGGCGTAGAACTTCATCTGGAAGAGCGCCTTGGCCTCGTAGCCCACCCCCGGGGAGCGTCCCGACTTGTAGTCGGTGATGCGGATCCGGCCGTCGGGCGCGACGTCGACGCGGTCGACGAACCCGCGCAGCAGGAGCCGGGAGTCGAGGAGGGCCTCGACGTAGAGCTCGCGATCGGCCGGCTCGAGGCGACGCGGGTCCTCGAGGTCGAAGTAGCGGGCGAGGACGGTGCGGCACGACGAGAGCCACGCGGCCAGGTCGGGGCCCTCGTCGCCGAACATCCCCGCGAGCGCCGGCTCGGCCTCCAACAGCGCCTCCCAGGTCGGCTCGAGCATGTCGGCGGCTGCCTCGGGAGTCCGGCCGGCGGCCGGCAGGTCGAAGAGGTCCTCGAGCACCTTGTGCACCACGGTCCCGCGCACCGCGTCGGGCGACGGATCCTCGGGCAGGCGGTCGATCGTGCGGAAGCGGTACATCAGTGGGCAGGCCATGAAGTCGCCGGCCCGGCTGGGCGACAGCGCCCCGAGGACCTCGACGCCGTCCACGGGCGTGGAGACGCGCTGGGCGGGGGAGTCTGCGGTGGGGATCGTCATGGCGCGGCTCACCCTAGGCGAGGCGTACGACACCACTCCCGGCGCGCGCGCCGCCATGGGCGGCGTTGGCTAGGGTCGTGGTGTGCCCGAACCGACTGAACCGGCCCCGCCACAGGGGTCCTCGCGCCCCGCTCCGCGCCCACCGGGCACGTGGCGGATCGGGTCGATCGTCGGCATCGACGTGCTCATCACGAGCTCGTGGCTCATCGTCGCGCTCCTGATCTCGCTGACCTTCGCCCCGCGCATCGAGCAGGTGCAGCCCGGCCTGGGCTTCTGGAAGTACGTCGCCGGCTTCGTCTTCGCCGTCGTGCTTTACCTCTCCGTCCTGCTCCACGAGGCCTCGCACGCGGTCGTCGCGAAGCGGCTGGGCTACGGCGTCAACTCCATCACGCTGCACTTCCTCGGCGGCATGACCGAGATCGACGGGCAGTCGCGCCGGCCCCGCCACGAGTTCTGGATCGCGGTGGTGGGCCCGCTCACCTCCATCGGGGTCGGGATCGCCGCCGCGGCGCTGTGGTTCGTGGTCCCCGACGGACTGGTCCGTGCCGCCGTGCAGGGCCTGGCAGGAGCCAACCTCATCATCGGCGTCCTCAACCTCGTGCCCGGCCTCCCGCTCGACGGCGGCCGCGTCCTGAAGGCGGCGGTCTGGGGTGCGTCGGGCAACCAGCACCGCGCCACGATCGTCGCCGGCTGGGGCGGCCGCCTGACCGCGCTGGCGCTGCTCGCCTGGCCGGTCGTGATGGAGCCGCTGACCGGCGAGCAGCCCACCATCCTCGACGTCGTCCTGGTCTTCATCCTCGGCCTCTTCCTGTGGACCGGGGCCACCGCCGCGATGGCGCACGCCCGGCTCCGCGAGCGCCTGCCCGCCCTCGTCGCGCGCCCCCTTGCCCGGCGTACGCTCACCGTCCCCGCCGACCTGCCGCTCGCCGAGGCCGTGCGCCGCGCCCAGGACGCGCAGGCCGGCAGCATCGTCACGGTCGGCAACGACGGCTCCCCGATGGGCATCGTGAGCGAGGCCGCGGTCACGGCGATGCCGGAGGAGCGCCGCCCCTGGGTGCCGGTCTCGACCGTCGCCCGAGCCCTCGAGGACGGACTCACGCTCCCCGCCACCGTCGCGGGCGAGGACCTGATCCTCGCGATCAGTCGACGTCCGGCCGAGGAGTACCTCCTCGTCGAGGAGGACGGTCACATCTACGGCGTGCTGTCGACCGCCGACGTCGACCGCGCCTTCCGCGAGAACGCCCGCCGCTGAGCCCGCCGCCCGGTGCGCGCACGTCGCCGCCGGATGGGTGGATCGGGCTCGGGCGCACTAGTCTGCGCGCCATGCCCGAGACCTCTCCCGACGTCCCCGCCGAGGCCTGGTCCGGCGTCCACCGCGGCCCCCTGCGTGAGGGGGAGTGGGTGCGGCTGACCGACCAGAAGGGGCGCAAGCACAACTTCGAGCTGGTCGCGGGGAAGCGTTTCTTCTCCAACAAGGGCCACCTCGACCACGACGAGATGATCGGCCGCGACGAGGGCTTCACCCTCACCTCGTCGGCCGGCGGGCAGTACCTCGTGTTCCGCCCGCTGCTCAACGAGTTCGTCGTCTCCATGCCACGCGGCGCGGCCGTGGTCTACCCCAAGGACGCCGCCCAGATCGTCGCGCTCGCCGACATCTACCCCGGCGCGCGCGTCGTCGAGGCCGGCGCCGGGTCGGGCGCACTCACCTGCTCCCTCCTGCGCGCCGTCGGCCCGTGGGGCCGGGTGACGTCCTACGAGCTGCGCGAGGAGTTCGCCGACGTCGCCCGGCGCAACGTCAACCAGTTCTTCTCCGCGCCCGACGGCCAGAGCCACCCGGCGTGGGACCTGCGCCTCGGCGACCTCAAGGAGGGCCTGCCCGGGCTCGGCAGCCAGGTCGACCGCATCATCCTCGACATGCTCGACCCGTGGAACTGCGTCGACGTCGTGGCCGACGCCCTCGTGCCGGGCGGCATCGTCTGCGCCTACGTCGCCACCACGACCCAGCTCTCCCGCGTCGTCGAGACCCTGCGTGTCCACGGCGGCTTCACCGAGCCCCAGCCGTGGGAGTCGCTCGTGCGCGACTGGCACGTCGAGGGCCTCGCGGTGCGACCGGGCCACAAGATGATCGGCCACACCGCATTCCTGGTCACCGCACGGCGCATGGCGCCGGGGGAGAAGCCCCCGCGCAAGACCCGTCGACCCGCACCCGGGGCGTACGGGCCCGACTACACCGGGCCGCGTCCGGCCGACATCCCGCCGGTCGTGGTCACGGACAGCGACGCCGACATCGAGGCATGAGCGGGGTCGAGGTCGTCGAGCACTCGCCGCGCTGGGCCGATGACTTCGAGGAGGTCGCCGCGGTCCTGCGCGAGGCGCTGGCCGATGTCCGGTCCGCCGTCGTCGAGCACGTCGGGTCGACGTCGGTCCCGGGCCTGGCCGCCAAGCCGATCATCGACGTCGACGTGATCGTGGACCCGGCCGACGTGGCTGCTGCCGTCGCCGCGCTCGAGTCCGTGGGCTACGTCCACCGCGGTGACCTCGGCGTGTCAGGCCGCGAGGCCTTCCGCGCCCCCGGACCGCCGCGGCGCAACGTCTACGTCTGCACCGCCGGCACCGCCAACGTCCGCAACCACCTCGCGGTGCGCGACGTGCTGCGCGCGCGGGCCGACCTGCGTGAGGCGTACGCCGCCGCGAAGCTCGCGCTGGCCGCGGACCCGGGCATGGACATCGACACCTACATCGCCGGCAAGTCGGCGGTCCTGCAGCAGGTGCTCGAGGCCTCGGACCGCTTCAGCGACGAGGAGCTCCTCCCGATCCGCCGACTCAACGGAGCCTGAGCCGCGGGTGGTCGGGCCCACCCCGGCAAACCGGTGACCAACACGGCGAGACATTCACTTCCGTCCCTCCAGTCAGTGGGTAGTGTCACTGGACAGGAGGTGCGAGATGTCCGAGCCCACCCGAGAGCAGCTGGCCACGCAGGTGCGCTACCTGGAGGCCGAGGTCATGGACCTGCGCCGTCGTGTCGAGGACGCGCCGGGGCAGTCCCGCGGCCTCGAGAGCCGCCTGGCCGACGCGCAGCGGTCCCTCGCCGCGGTGTCCAGCCAGAACGAGCGCCTCGCGCAGACGCTGCGCGACGCCCGTGACCAGATCACCACGCTGAAGGAGGAGGTCGACCGCCTGGCGCAGCCGCCGGCGGGCTTCGGCACCTTCCTCGGCCGCAACGACGACGATTCCGTCGACGTCTTCACCGGCGGTCGCAAGCTGCGCGTGAGCGTCAGCCCGGCGGTGGAGCTCGACGGCCTCGTGCGTGGCCAGGAGGTCATGCTCAACGAGGCGCTCAACGTCGTCGCCGCACTCGACTTCGAGCAGGTCGGCGAGGTCGTGATGCTCAAGGAGATCCTCGCCGACGGCGAGCGCGCGCTGGTCATCGCCAACGCCGACGAGGAGCGGGTCGTACGCCTGGCCGAGCCGTTGCGCGCCGAGGACGTCACCATCCGCGCCGGCGACTCGCTGCTGCTCGACACCCGCGCCGGCTACGTCTACGAGGTCGTGCCGAAGTCGGAGGTCGAGGAGCTGGTGCTGGAGGAGGTGCCCGACATCGACTACACCCAGATCGGCGGCCTCACCACCCAGATCGACGCCATCCGCGACGCCGTCGAGCTGCCCTACCTGCACCCCGAGCTCTTCAAGGACCACGAGCTGAAGCCGCCGAAGGGCGTGCTCCTCTACGGCCCGCCCGGCTGCGGCAAGACGCTGATCGCCAAGGCGGTGGCCAACTCCCTGGCCAAGAAGGTCGCCGAGCGCACGGGGGCGTCGGGGAAGTCCTACTTCCTCAACATCAAGGGCCCCGAGCTGCTCAACAAGTACGTCGGCGAGACCGAGCGCCACATCCGGCTGGTGTTCCAGCGGGCGCGGGAGAAGGCGTCGCTCGGCACCCCGGTGATCGTGTTCTTCGACGAGATGGACTCGCTCTTCCGCACCCGCGGCTCGGGCGTCTCCTCCGACGTGGAGAACACGATCGTCCCCCAGCTGCTGAGCGAGATCGACGGTGTCGAGGCGCTGGAGAACGTCCTGGTGATCGGTGCCTCGAACCGCGAGGACATGATCGACCCCGCGATCCTGCGACCTGGCCGGCTCGACGTGAAGATCAAGATCGAGCGTCCGGACGCCGAGTCCGCGCGCGACATCTTCTCCAAGTACCTCACGCCGACGCTGCCGCTGCACGCCGACGACCTCGCGGAGTTCGGCCAGGACCGCACCGCGACCGTCAACGCGATGATCCGCGCGACGGTGGAGCGGATGTACACCGAGACCGACGAGAACCGCTTCCTGGAGGTGACCTACGCCAACGGCGACAAGGAGGTCCTCTACTTCAAGGACTTCAACTCCGGAGCGATGATCCAGAACATCGTCGACCGCGCGAAGAAGATGGCGATCAAGGACTTCCTCGACAGCGACCTCAACCCGGCGCAGCGCGGCCTGCGGGTCCAGCACATGCTCCAGGCGTGCGTGGACGAGTTCAAGGAGAACGAGGACCTTCCCAACACGACCAACCCCGACGACTGGGCGCGGATCTCGGGCAAGAAGGGCGAGCGCATCGTCTTCATCCGCACGCTCATCACCGGCAAGCAGGGCACCGAGCCGGGGCGGTCGATCGACACGGTCGCCAACACCGGCCAGTACCTGTGAGCGCTGGGTGAACCGCGAGGACGACCTCGGCCACGGCGACATCGAGGCCGCCCTGGCCACCCGCCGCGAGCTCGGCGCCCGCTACGACGCCGAGCTCGTCGACGGTTTCGCCGAGCGCATCGAGCGCGCGGTCGAGCGGCGGGTGTCGGAGGAGGTCGCGCTGCGTCAGCGGCGTACGGCGGGTGCGGAGGGCGGCCGGCTCCGGCAGTTCGTCCTCGGGGTCATCTCGCTCGGGGTCGGCGTGCCGGTGACGATCGTGCCGATGGTCGCCACCGACAACGGCCTCCCCGCCGTCGTGGTCGCGTGGCTGGGCATTGCCGCGGTCAACGCCGCGCACGCGTCCGCCGTGAACGGTCGGCGCGTCGAGCGCGACTGACGCTGCGACACGCTGACCCGACACCCCTCGGGAGGGGGTGCGGTCGGCCGGCTGCCGCTAGGTTGGCCAGATGCGAACCATTCTGATCATCGTCGTCGTCGTCCTCATCGTCCTCTTCCTCGCCGGCTACCTGCGTCGCGGTCGCTGACCCACCGAGCCCTGTTCGCGGCTCAGCCGGCCACCAGCCGGTAGCCGTAGGTCCACGGCCGGGACACGGCCGGCCCGGGCAGGTACGCCTGCTCGACCTCCTCGACACGCCATCCCGCGCCCTCCACGAGGGCCGGGATGTCGCGCGTCAGGTGGCAGCCACCGGCGACAGCACGCTGCAACGGTTCCAGCCGGCGTTGCCAGCGGCGCACGGACTCCTCCGGCGCGAGCCCGTGCTCGAGCGCATGGAGCCGACCACCGGGTCGCACCACCCGACGCGCCTCCCGCAGTGCGAGGAGCGGGTCCGGGATCGTGCACAGGCTGAACGTGACAAGCGCGTGGTCGTGCGAGTCGTCCGCGAGGTCGAGGTGCTGCCCGTCGAGGCCGCCGCGCTCGATCCGCACGTCGGTGCGCTCGCGCCGTCGCTCGGAAATCTCCCAGCCCACGTCGGACGGCTCGACGGCGGTGACCGACGTGACGTCGGGCGGGTACCACCGGACGTTGAGCCCGCTCCCGAAGCCGAGCTCCAGGACGCGCCCCGACAGGCCCGTGCACGTGACCTCGCGGAGCTCGCCGACCTCGTGGCCGCGCAGGCTCCAGTCGGTCAGTCGCGGCACCACGCGCTCGTCCCAGACCCGTAGGCTCATGTCATGAGCGTACGACGCGTGATGGGCACGGAGGTCGAGTACGGCATCTCGGTCCAGGGCCAGCCCACGGCCAACCCGATGGTGGCCTCGTCTCAGGTCGTCAACGCCTACGCCAGCTCGACGGCGAAGGCGCGCCGGGCCCGCTGGGACTTCGAGGAGGAGTCGCCGCTGCGCGACGCCCGCGGCTTCGACATGGCCCGCCAGGTCGCCGACCCCACGCAGCTCACCGACGAGGACCTGGGGCTGGCCAACGTCATCCTCACCAACGGCGCGCGCCTCTACGTCGACCACGCGCACCCCGAGTACTCCTCGCCCGAGGTGACCACCCCGCTCGACGTGGTGCGGTGGGAGAAGGCGGGGGAGCAGGTGATGCTGGACGCCTCCCGGATGGCCGCCCAGGTCCCCGGCACCGCGCCGATCCTGCTCTACAAGAACAACACCGACAACAAGGGCGCCTCCTACGGTGCCCACGAGAACTACCTCATGCGGCGCTCGACGCAGTTCGCCGAGATCGTGCGACACCTGACTCCCTTCTTCGTCTCCCGCCAGGTCGTGACCGGTGCGGGCCGCGTCGGCATCGGACAGGACGGCCGCGACACGACACCGGATCACGGCTTCCAGGTCAGCCAGCGCTCGGACTACTTCGAGGTCGAGGTCGGGCTCGAGACCACGCTGAAGCGGCCCATCATCAACACCCGCGACGAGCCGCACGCCGACCCCGCGGTCTACCGCCGCCTCCACGTCATCCTCGGCGACGCCAACCTCGCCGAGATCTCCATCTACCTCAAGGTCGGCACCACGTCGCTGGTCCTGGCGATGATCGAGGACGGGTTCATCGACCGCGACCTCAGCGTCGAGGGTGCGGTCCGCTCCCTGCGCGAGGTGTCCCACGACCCCACGCTGAAGCACCTCCTCACCCTGCGCGACGGTCGGCGGCTCACGGCCGTGCAGCTGCAGATGGAGTACCTCGAGCTGGCCCGCAAGTACGTCGAGGACCGCTACGGCGTGGACGCCGACGACCAGACCGTCGACGTGCTGGCGCGCTGGGAGTCGGTCCTGGACCGCCTCGAGCGTGACCCGATGGAGTGCGCCGAGGAGCTCGACTGGGTGGCCAAGCTCAAGCTGCTCCAGCAGTACCGCGACCGCGACCACCTCGACTGGGACGACGCCAAGCTGCACCTCATCGACCTGCAGTACGCCGACGTACGTCCCGACAAGGGCCTCTACCACCGCCTCGCGGGCGCGGGCCGGATCCGTCGGCTGCTCGACGACGCGACGATCGAGGCCGCCATGCACGACCCGCCGGTCGACACCCGCGCCTACTTCCGCGGCCGCTGCCTCGACAAGTACGCCGACTCGGTGGCCGCCGCGTCGTGGGACTCGGTCATCTTCGACCTCCCGGGGCGCGAGTCCCTCCAGCGGGTGCCGACCATCGACCCCCTCCGCGGCACCCGCGCCCACGTCGGTGAGCTGATCGACCGCAGCGACTCGGCGCAGGCGCTGGTCGCGGCGATCACGCGCTGACGTCGAGCCCGAGGGGCCTGCTCGGACGGCGCGAGCGACTCGCGCAGGTCCGCCGAGGGCGAACGTCCTTGTGGCGTCGGTGCGAGTGGATAGGGTCGAGCCATGGCCCAGGAGCAGAAGCAACCGCGCAGGTCCTCCCAGGACGAGACGACGACCGAGGAGGTCGCCGAGACGGACGTCGCCGAGCGCAAGGAGATGATCGACGAGGACGTCGACGCGATCCTCGACGAGATCGACGAGGTCCTGGAGTCCAACGCCGAGGACTTCGTGAAGTCGTTCATCCAGAAGGGCGGCCAGTGAGCACCGACTCCCGCCTGCCCGCGTCCTTCATGACCCCGGGCACCTCGAGCTTCGCCGACTTCCTCGGCATCGAGGCCCCCGACCTCCTGCCGTCGCGCCGCGCGGTCCCGGCGGGCAACGCCGCCGACCTCGCCCCCCACGGCACGACCATCGTGGCCGCCACGTTCGACGACGGCGTGGTGATGGCGGGCGACCGTCGCGCCACGATGGGCAACATCATCGCCCAGCGCGACATCCAGAAGGTCTTCCCCGCCGACGAGTACTCCGTGGTCGGCATCGCCGGCACGGCCGGCCTCGCGGTCGAGATGGTGCGGCTGTTCCAGACCGAGCTCGAGCACTACGAGAAGATCGAGGGAAGCACGCTGTCGATGGACGGCAAGGCCAACCGCCTCGCCGCCCTGATCCGTGCCAACCTCGGCATGGCCATGCAGGGCCTCGCCGTCGTCCCGCTCTTCGCCGGCTACGACCTCGCCGCCGACCAGGGCCGCATCTTCAGCTACGACGTGACCGGCGGCCGCTACGAGGAGACCGCCTTCCACTCCGTCGGCTCAGGATCGCTGTTCGCCCGCGGATCGCTGAAGAAGCTCTACCGCGACGACTTCAACGCCGAGGAGGCCGTCACCGCGGTCATCCAGGCGCTCTACGACGCCGCCGACGACGACTCCGCCACCGGCGGCCCCGACATCACCCGCCGGATTTTCCCGGTGGTCCACGTGATCACCCCCGACGGCGGGCGCCGGATGCCCGACGACGAGGTGTCCGTGATCGCCGACCGCATCCTGGCCTCCCGCATGCAGCGCCCCGACGGCCCCGCCGCGGCGCTGACCTGAGCTGACGTAGGAGTCACCCTTCCATGAGCATGCCGTTCTACGTCTCGCCCGAGCAGATGATGAAGGACCGCGCCGACTTCGCCCGCAAGGGCATCGCCCGCGGGCGCTCGGTCGTCGCCCTCCAGTACGCCGACGGCGTCCTGTTCGTCTCGGAGAACCCGTCGCAGGCGCTGCACAAGGTCAGCGAGATCTACGACCGCATCGCCTTCGCGGCGGTCGGTCGCTACAACGAGTTCGAGAACCTCCGCATCGCCGGCGTACGCCTCGCCGACATGCGCGGCTACGCCTACGACCGGCGTGACGTGACCGGGCGCGGCCTGGCCAACGCCTACGCCCAGACGCTCGGCACGATCTTCTCCTCCGGCGGCGAGAAGCCCTACGAGGTGGAGATCTTCGTCGCCGAGATCGGTGACACCCCGGCCGACGACCAGCTCTACCGCCTCACCTACGACGGCCAGGTCGCCGACGAGCACGGCTTCGCGGTCATGGGCGGCGCGGCCGACGTCGTCGCCGGTCACCTCAAGGAGCACTACACCGCCGGCGCCTCGCTCGACGACGCCATCCGCGTCGCTGTGGCCGCCCTCGGGCACAGCGAGAGCGACGACCGCGTGATCCCCACCGGCGACCTCGAGGTCGCCGTGCTCGACCGCACCCGCACCCAGCCGCGCAAGTTCCTGCGGCTGCGCGAGACCCGCCTGGTCGAGGTGCTCGGCCGCCGCGGCGTCGAGGAGCCCGACGAGGCCTCGCCCGAGGACGCGCTGGCCGGGTCCGGCCCGCGCCACCCGGGCCAGGACGACCCCAAGGACCCGACCGACCAGGTCTCGGGAGCGACGCCACCCCTCGAGGACCCGGTGACCGGTGAACCGCCGGTCGCACCGCCCGTGGCCCCACCGGTGGCCCCGACCGACGGTCCGGGCACCCCGCCGACGGGGCCCGGCCAGGTCTGACCGGGCGCTCCCAGAGCCGGGACGCCGCTCAGCGCAGGTAGAGCCCCGGCCACTCGGCCGTCGCGACGGTCGGGATGCCGCTGAGTCGTCGCCGGTAGCGCACGAGCGACCCGAAGTCCTCCAGGGCGCTCCACAACCGCTGGTGCGCCGCCCAGGGGAGGGGCCCGGGCGGGCGTACGTCGCCGTGCGGGCCGAACTCGTGCCACGCGGGACCGAAGCCGACCCATGCCGGGGTCCACCCGGCTGCGTCGTCCCACTCGCCGCGCCGCTGCTCGACCATCCGCCGACGGAGCTGGCTCTCCAGCCTGGCCCCGTCGACGACGACGGGCGCGGTCCGCACCGGCCACAGCCACAGGTCGTCGGTCATCACCCGGAGCTCGAGGTCCTCGACCGTGCCAGGCTCGACCAGGACGGTCGCGACGAGGTGGCGGGGTCCCATGGAGGAACGCTCACCCGGCCGGGGCCGCCGAGTCAAGGGTGAGGTCAGGAGCCGGTGGGGTGGGGCTCCTGGGCGCGCGACGCGTCCTTGTCACGCCGCTCGGCGACGCTCATCGCGAGGGACAGGCCTGCAGCCGCGACGCCCATCCACACCCGCGGACGGCGTACGCCCCTGGTGGCCAGGGTGCGCTCCGCCCAGCTGTCGGCCGCCTCGCTGCCGCGGCTCAGCCCGGCGACCAGCGCTCCCAGGCCCAGCACGACGCCGGCCGTGGCCGCGGGGCTGAGGGGAGTCCGAGGCTCCTCCCGGGTGCTGTCCTCCGGGGCGAGGAGGTCGGGCCGGCGGGCAGCAAGACCGGCCGCGGCGCCCGCCAGCGCTCCCAGCCCGCCGTGCAGCGACCAGCGCGCGGTCCGGGACCACCGCTCCATCGGCCACCGGGTGGTCACCACCCCGGTGGCCACGGCGACTGCGACCTGTGCGGGCCAGGAGTCGAGGGCGGTCGGGTGCGACGGTCCAGGCATCTCGTCCATGACTGCAACCTAGGCGGTCGGGGCAACGGCGGCTCGCCGGGTGGGATTCGGCGCCGGATGCCGCACCGGACGTGGTGCCCGGTCCTAGGGTGGGCCCATGGACCGGCGCATCTTCGGCATCGAGAACGAGTACGGCGTCACGTGCACGTTCAAGGGGCAGCGCCGGCTGAGCCCCGACGAGGTCGCGCGCTACCTCTTCCGCAAGGTCGTCAGCTGGGGTCGCTCGTCCAACGTCTTCCTGCGCAACGGGGCACGGCTCTACCTCGACGTCGGCAGCCACCCCGAGTACGCCACGCCCGAGTGCGACGACATCGTCGACCTCGTCACCCACGACAAGGCCGGGGAGCGCATCCTCGAGGGCCTGCTCCTCGACGCCGAGAACCGGCTGCACGAGGAAGGCATCGCCGGCGACATCTACCTGTTCAAGAACAACACCGACTCCGCCGGCAACTCCTACGGCTGCCACGAGAACTACCTCGTCGGCCGCGCGGGGGAGTTCAGCCGCCTCGCCGACATCCTCATCCCGTTCCTCGTCACCCGCCAGATCGTCGTCGGGGCCGGCAAGGTCGTGATGACCCCGCGCGGTGCGTCGTACAGCGTGAGCCAGCGCGCCGAGCACATCTGGGAGGGCGTCAGCAGCGCCACCACCCGCAGCCGGCCCATCATCAACACCCGTGACGAGCCGCACGCCGACGCCGAGCGCTTCCGCCGCCTCCACGTGATCGTCGGCGACTCCAACATGAGCGAGACGACCACGATGCTCAAGGTGGCCTCGTGCGACCTCGTGCTGCGGATGATCGAGGAGGGGGTGGTGATGCGCGACCTCACCATGGAGAACCCGATCCGCGCCATCCGCGAGATCAGCCACGACCCGACCGGGCGGCGCAAGGTCCGCCTGGCCAACGGTCGTGAGGCGAGCGCCCTGGAGATCCAGGCCGAGTACCTCGGCAAGGCACGCGACTTCGTCGACCGCCGCCAGATCTCCACGCCGACGATCGAGCGGGCGCTCGACCTGTGGGAGCGCGGGCTCAAGGCCGTGGAGTCCGACGACCTCGGCCTGGTGGACCGCGAGATCGACTGGGTGATCAAGTACAAGCTGATCGAGCGCTACCGCGCCAAGCACGGTCTCTCGCTCGGCGACGCGCGCATCGCGCAGCTCGACCTCGCCTACCACGACATCCACCGCGGCCGCGGCCTCTACTACCTGCTCGAGAAGCGCGGGGCGGTGGCGCGGGTGACCACCGACCTCAAGGTCTTCGAGGCCAAGAGCGTCCCGCCGCAGAACACGCGCGCCCGGCTGCGCGGCGAGTTCATCCGCAAGGCGCAGGAGCGCCGCCGCGACTTCACCGTCGACTGGGTGCACCTCAAGCTCAACGACCAGGCGCAGCGCACCGTGCTGTGCAAGGACCCCTTCAAGGCGTACGACGAGCGGGTCCAGAGGCTGATCGACGGGATGTGACCTGCACCCGTCGTGCACAGCCGCGGTGCGGCGCCACCACGGGTGGGACCTGCTGGATAGGGTGTCCGGGCAACGCCGACCGATCGATTAGGTGAACCTGTGTCTCGTGTACGTTCCGCTGCCGTCAGCGGTGTCCTCGTCCTCAGCATGCTCGGCCTCGCCGCGTGCGGTTCCGACTCCAGCGACGCCGAGGAGGGAGGCGCTCCGCTGAGCTCGGTGACCATCGAGGGCAAGCAGGGCGAGGCTCCCAAGGTGACCTTCGACGGACGCCTCGACGGCTCCGAGGAGGAGAAGGACGTCCTGGTCGAGGGCGACGGCGAGACCGTCGCCGACGGTGACACCGTCGAGGCCAACTGGTGGATCGGCAACGGCTTCACCGAGGAGGAGGCGCAGAACACCTTCGAGCAGGGCACCCAGGAGGTCGAGCTCTCCGAGGACGTGCTGCCCTTCCTGCGCGAGACGATGATCGGCAGCACCGTCGGTGACCGCATCGTGCTGCTGACCTCCGCCGAGCAGGCCTTCGGCGAGCTCGGCAACCCCAGCATCGGCATCGGCAACAAGGACTCCGTCCTCGCCGTCGTCGACATCCTCGGTCGCTCCGAGACCGTGCCGCCCGAGCCGGCGCTCGACGGCCCGCAGGGCGAGGACAAGAAGCCCGCCGGGTGGGCGCCCACGCTCATCGAGGAGGACGGTGTCGTCACCGGCCTGGACTTCAGCACCGCCCACGAGCCGACCGGCGAGCTGATCGCCACCACCCTCGTCAAGGGTGACGGCGCCAAGGTCAAGTCCGGCGACACCCTGACCGTCGACTACCTCGGCCAGGTCTACAACGCCGACGAGCCCTTCGACGAGTCCTACAGCGCCCAGCCGGCCGAGTTCCCGATCGGCGTCGGCCAGGTCATCGCCGGGTGGGACGAGCGCCTGGTGGGCCGCACCGTCGGCTCGCGGGTGATCCTCGAGATCCCGCCGGCCAAGGGCTACCCCGAGGGCAACCCCGACGCGGGCATCGAGAAGACCGACACGCTGTTCTTCGTCGTCGACATCCTCGGCGTCTCCTGACCCGACTCCGGGTCCACACACCGCCAGCGGACAGAGGGGGAGCAGCGGATGGCGCAGCCTCGAGCCGAGCGCTTGATGAACCTGCACATCCTGCTGCTGGGCGCGCGGCGCTTCATCACCAAGGACGCGATCCGCGAGGCGTGCTATCCCGAGCACGCCCGCGGACCGGCCGGTGACGAGGCGTTCGAGCGGGCCTTCGAGCGCGACAAGGACGCCTTGCGGCAGATCGGCGCCGTGATCGAGGTCGGCAGTGCCGACGCGTTCTTCGACGACGAGATCGGCTACCGCATCCCGACCGAGCAGACCTCGCTGCCCGAGATCCGCTTCGAGTCCGACGAGGCCGCGGTGCTGGGCCTGGCGGCGCAGGTCTGGCAGCAGGCGACCCTCGCCAAGGCGACCGGGCGCGCGCTGGCCAAGCTCAAGGGCCAGGGCGTCGAGATCGACCCGTCCCGCCTCGAGGTGGTCGCGCCGGCGATCACCGCCGACGAGCCGGCCTTCGAGCCGCTGTGGGACGCGGTCGGCAAGCGTCGCCAGGTCAGCTTCCCCTACCAGCGCGCCGACGAGACCGAGCCGACCACCCGCCGGATCCAGCCGTGGGGCCTCGCGCGCTCCTCTGGACGCTGGTACGTCGTCGGCCTCGACGTCGACCGCGGGGCCGAGCGGGTCTTCCGACTCTCGCGCATCGTGGGTCCGGTCCGTGCCACCGGCAAGTCCGGGGCGTACGACGTCCCCGCCGGCACCGACGTACGCGCTCTCGCCCGGCGCCTGTCGCCGTCGTTCCCCTCCGTGCGGGCCCAGGTCCGGGTCCGGCAGGGCACCGGGGTGGGCCTGCGGCGGCGCGCGGAGGCCGCGACCGCGATGACGGACCGTCCCGGGTGGGACCTGCTCGTGGTCGAGGGACCGGTGCACGAGCTCTCCGACGAGGTGCTGACCTACGGCGCCGATGTCGTCGTCGAAGGGCCCGAGGTGTTGCGCGACGACGTCGTGGCCCGGCTGCGCGCGGTGGCGGGGGAGGTCCGGTGACACTCCAACCCGGCGACACCGCACCCGACCAGGTCGCCCGCCTGCTCGCCCTGGTGCCCTACCTGCTCGCGCGCGGCGAGGTGCGCCTCGACGACGCCGCGGCCCACTTCGGCACCGACGCCGACCAGATCGAGCGCGACCTGCGGCTGCTCTTCATGACCGGCCTCTCGCCCGGGCTCCCCGGGGACCTCATCGAGGTTGACCTCGACGCGCTCGAGGGCGACCGGGTCATCCGTGTCGACAACGCCGACTACCTCGCCCGTCCGGTGCGGTTCTCGCCGGCGGAGGCCACCGCACTCGTGGTGGCGCTGCGCACGATGGTCGAGGCGGCACCCGACGAGGCCAGCGACGTCATCGAGCGCACGCTCGCCAAGCTGGAGCAGGCCGCCGGCCAGGACGGTGAGGAGCTGCTGCGGCTCCACGTCGCCCCCACCCCGCTGGAGACCAGCGCGGTCGTGCCGGTGCTCGAGTCCGCCGTGCGGCACGGCCGCCAGGTCGAGATCACCTACCACGTCCCCTCCCGCGACGAGGAGTCACGACGCGTCGTCGACCCCCGTGGGCTCGCCCGCGTCGAGGACCTGCTCTACCTCGACGCGTGGTGCCACACCGCGCAGGGGGACCGGGCCTTCCGGGTCGACCGGATCCTCGACGCCACCGAGCTCGACACTCCCGTCGCCGACCCGGGCGCTCGCCCGCGGGACCTGACCGGCGGCTGGTTCACCGACGCCGAGACCACCACCGTCACGCTGCGCCTGGCCCCGCCCGCGCGCTGGGTCATGGAGTACTACCAGGTGCGCGCGCAGCGCCCCGGTCCCGACGACACGGTGGACGTCGACCTCGAGGTCGCGAGCGAGCAGTGGGTGCGGTCGCTGCTCCTGCGCCTGGCGCCCCACGCCACCGTGCTGGCCCCCGCCCACCACGCCGCAGCAATCTCTGCGTCCGCGCGTGCGGCGCTCAGCCACTATCAGGCGGACGGCGTAGACTTCACCTGACGTGGCTACGATGCGTCCGCACGAGACCGAGAACGACCCCGAGAACGACGGAGTGACCTCATGATCAACCCCATGGTCGGCATGCCGCAGGGTCTGGAGTGGCTGGTGATCCTCGCGATCGTCGTGCTCGTCTTCGGCGCGGCCAAGCTCCCCGACCTCGCCCGCAGCTCCGGTCAGGCGCTGCGCATCTTCAAGACCGAGACCAAGGGCCTGCGCGACGACAAGGACGACGTCGACGAGCAGAAGACGCCCGAGCAGCTCGAGATCGAGCACCGCGACCAGACGCAGGCCCCGGCGCACAACGAGGCCTCGGGCGAGGTGCTGCGCGAGCGGCGCGACGACACGACCGCCTGACCCGGGTGAGGATCTCCGGCCTCATCGGTCTGTTCAGGGGACCGTCGCCCGAGGCCGTCGGACCCGACGGTCGGATGGCGCTCGCCGACCACTTCCGCGAGTTCCGTGCGCGGCTGCTGCGGGTCATGCTGGTCTTCACGGTCGCGCTCGTGGTCGCCCTGGTGTTCCGCAACGCCCTGCTCGACCTCGTCGTCGGCCCCTACGAGGCAGCGCAGGCCACCCTCCCGGAGGGCACCACCAACGCCACCACCCGCGGGGCCGGTGGCGGGCTGCTGCTCTGGCTCACGCTGTGCGGGTTCGCCGCCGGGATCGTGACGGCGCCCTACTGGCTCTACCAGATCTGGGCGTTCGTGCTGCCCGGGCTCTACGCGCAGGAGCGCCGGATGAGCCGCATCTTCGCGGGAGTCGCCGGCCCGCTGTTCATCTCCGGCGTGGTCCTCGGCTACGTCACGCTGCAGGTCGCGCTGGAGGTGTTGATCGGGTTCAACCCGGACAACGTCACCAACCTCATCGACTTCAACGACTACCTGCAGTTCTTCACCCGGACGTTGTTCGTCTTCGGCCTCGCCTTCAACATCCCGGTCTTCGTCGTGCTGCTCAACTTCGCCGGCGTGGTGAAGGGCGCCTCGCTCAAGGCCTACCGGCCCTGGATCGTCATCGGCACCTTCATCTTCGCCGCCGTGGCGACGCCGTCCGCGGACCCCTTCACGATGACCCTGATGGCCGTGCCGATGGTGGTGCTGTTCTTCCTCTCCGAGGCCATCGCCCGGTTCAACGACCGTCGGCGCGCCCGCAAGGCCCCCAACGCCGGGCTGGGCCCCGACGAGCTGTCCGCCATCTGATCCGGCTCTGAGAGGCTGGACCCATGCAGGCCGAGATCACCGACGTCGACCCGTTCGACCTGCCCGACTGGCTGGGCACTCACGACGTGGTGTGGCGCGCCGACCAGGGCCTGCGGACCGGCCACCTGGTCCGCGGTCGCCTGACGGCGGACGCCGACACCCTCGAGATCCCCTGCGATCTCCTGGCCGTCGACGAGGCCTACCCCGAGCCCGTCGTCGACGACGCGGGCCGGCTGCGCGTGCACCAGGCCTGGCGGCACGGCCAGGTCGTCATCGGCGAGCTCGACTCCCGGCTCGTCCTCGCGGTGCCTGGCACCCGCTTCGGCCCCGAGCTCGTCCTGGACGCACTCGGACGGCTGGCCCGCGCCGTGGGCGCACACGCCGAGCGCTACGCCGCCCTGCTGCGCCTCGGTGCCTAGCACCGGGGGATAGGGTCGCGCTCATGCACGACCCCTCCTCACCCGACTCGGTCCGGGGCCGCGAGATCGCGCTGCTGACGAACCCCACGTCGGGCCGGGGCAGGGGCGCCCGGCACCGTGACGTGGCGCTCGCGCGCCTGCGGGAGAGCGGGTTCGTGGTGCGCAACCTCCAGGGCCGCGACGCCGACGAGGCGGCCGACCTGGCGGCCGCCTGCGTGGCGGACGGGGTCGAGGCGCTCGTGGTGTGCGGCGGCGACGGGCTGGTGCACCTGGGCGTGCAGGCGGTCGCCGGGACCGGCGTACCCCTCGGCCTGGTCCCCAGCGGCACCGGCAACGACTTCGCGCGCTACCTCGACCTCCCGCGCACCGACCCCGTGGCCGCGGCCGACAGGATCATCGCGTCGCGCACGCGCACCATCGACCTCGCCCGCAGCGGCGACCGCTGGTTCGTCACCGTCCTGGCGGCCGGCTTCGACGCCATCGTCAACGAGCGCGCCAACGCCATTACGTGGCCCCACGGCCAGATGCGCTACAACCTCGCCACGCTGGCCGAGCTGCGCACCTTCCGCCCGATCCACTACGTCCTCCAGCTCGACGGCGAGACCGTCGAGCACGACGCCATGCTGGTGGCGGTCGGCAACGGCCCGTCCTTCGGCGGCGGCCTGCGGATCACCGAGGGCGCGTTGCTCGACGACGGCATGCTGGACGTCGTGGTCATCACCGAGATGAGCAAGTCCAAGCTGGTCCGGTCCTACCCGCGCCTGTTCACCGGTCGCATCGACGGCGTCGCGGAGTACGTCCACCGGCGGGTCCGCTCGGTCACCGTCGCCGCGCCCGGCATCGTGTCGTACGCCGACGGCGAGCGCTTCGGCCCGCTGCCCCTCACCGTCGAGTGCGTCCCAGGCGCCCTGGAGGTCATCGCATGAGCACCCCGTCCGAGGACCAGCAGACTCCGGCCGAGCGCTATGCGGCGTTCCGGCGCGAGCAGTCCTTCCCGATGCTCAAGGACTTCTCCGGCCTCTACGGCTTCGAGCTCGACGACTTCCAGGTGCGGGCCTGCCAGGAGATCGAGCAGGGGCGCGGGGTGCTGGTCGCGGCGCCCACCGGGTCCGGCAAGACCATCGTCGGCGAGTTCGCCATCCACCTCGCCCTGCAGACCGGTCGCAAGGCGTTCTACACCACGCCCATCAAGGCCCTGTCGAACCAGAAGTACCACGACCTGGTCAAGCGCTACGGCGCCGACAACGTCGGGCTGCTGACCGGCGACAACGTCATCAACGGCGAGGCGCCCGTGGTCGTGATGACCACCGAGGTGCTGCGCAACATGCTCTACGCGAGCTCGCGCACCCTGCTGGGCCTGGGCTACGTCGTCATGGACGAGGTGCACTACCTCGCCGACCGCATGCGCGGCGCGGTCTGGGAGGAGGTCATCATCCACCTCCCGGAGTCGGTGACCCTGGTGTCGCTGTCGGCGACCGTGTCCAACGCCGAGGAGTTCGGCGAGTGGCTGGCCACCGTGCGCGGCGAGACCTCCACGATCCTGGAGGAGAAGCGGCCGGTGCCGCTGTTCCAGCACGTCATGGTGGGACGTCGGCTGCTCGACCTCTTCGCCTCGTCCGACGTCGACGCGAGCGCCGGATTCGTCAAGGAGGGCGCCCCGGTCAACGAGGAGCTCACCCGCATCGCCCGTGACGACTGGGCCAGCACCCGCCTCATGCGCGACCGCCGCTCGCCGCGCAAGGGCAAGCCCGGCTCGTCGAAGAACCCGCGATCCGTCGGCAACGGCCGTCGCGTGTGGATCCCGAGCCGGGTGGACGTCGTCGAGCGGCTGGACCGCGAGGGGCTGCTCCCGGCGATCGTGTTCATCTTCAGCCGAGCCGGGTGCGACGCGTCGGTGAGCCAGCTCGTCCAGGCCAACGTACGGCTCACGACGGCGGCCGAGCGCGACGAGATCTTCGCCCGGGTCGAGGAGGCGTCGCGCTCGCTGCCCGAGGAGGACCTCCACGTCCTGGGCTACCACGAGTTCCTCGACGGCCTCACGCGCGGCATCGCCGCCCACCACGCCGGCCTGCTGCCGGCCTTCAAGCAGGTGGTCGAGGAGCTGTTCCAGGAGGGGCTGGTCAAGGTGGTCTTCGCCACCGAGACCCTCGCGCTCGGCATCAACATGCCCGCCCGCACCGTCGTCATCGAGAAGCTGTCCAAGTGGAACGGCGAGAGCCACGCCAACCTCACGCCGGGGGAGTACACCCAGCTCACCGGGCGAGCGGGCCGACGTGGCCTCGACATCGAGGGCCACGGCGTCGTGCTCTACCAGCCCGGCATGAACCCGGGTGAGGTCGCGGGCCTGGCCTCGACGCGTACGTATCCGCTCCGTTCGTCGTTCCGCCCGTCCTACAACATGGCCGTGAACCTCGTGCACCAGTTCGGCCGGGCGCGCTCGCGCGAGCTGCTGGAGCAGTCCTTCGCCCAGTTCCAGGCCGACAAGGCCGTGGTCGGGCTGGCGCGGCAGGTGCACAAGGCGGAGGAGGCGCTCGACGGCTATCGCGAGGCGGCGACCTGCCACGTCGGCGACTTCATGGAGTACGCCGCCATGCGCCGCCGCATCTCCGAGCTCGAGAAGGGTGCCTCCCGCGAGCGCCGTCAGGACCGCCGCGGCGAGGCGGCCGCGTCCCTGGGCAAGCTGCGACCCGGTGACGTCATCCAGGTGCCCGCCGGCAAGTTCAGCGGGCTCGCCGTCGTCGTCGACCCCGGCGTCTCCGGCGACGAGCCGCGGCCCTACGTCGTGACCGCCGACCGTCAGGCACGTCGGCTGGCGATGATGGACTTCCCCGTGCCGGTGCAGTCGATCGGCCGGCTCCGGATCCCGAAGTCGTTCAACGGTCGCAACCCGGGCCAGCGCCGCGAGCTCGCCAACGCGCTGCGCTCGCGCGCCGACTCCTTCGACGCGCCCGGCCCTCGGCGTACGAAGCAGGACTCCTTCAGCGACACGCCCACCGATCGCGAGATCGGACGGCTGCGCGCCGAGCTGAAGTCCCACCCGTGCCACCAGTGCCCCGAGCGCGAGGACCACTCGCGGTGGGCCGAGCGGTACTTCAAGCTCGAGCGCGACACCGAGACCCTCAAGCGTCGTGTGGACAACCGCACCAACACCGTCGCGCGGACCTTCGACCGCGTGTGCGACGTCCTCACCGCGCTCGGCTACCTCGACGGCGACAAGGTGACCGAGCGGGGCTCGCACCTGCGACGGATCTACACCGACATGGACCTCGTCGCCGCCGAGGCGATCCGGGCCGGGGTGCTCGACGAGCTCGCGCCCTCCGAGCTCGCCGCAGTGCTCTCGGCGCTGGTCTTCGAGGCACGCCGGGCCGACGACGCCACGTCGCCCAAGATGCCCGGGGGCCAGGTGCGTCCGGTCCTGGCCGAGGTCGTACGCCTCTGGGCCCAGCTCGACGCCCTGGAGCGCGACCACAAGCTCGACTTCCTCCGCGAGCCCGACATGGGTTTCGCCTGGGCGGCCTGGCGCTGGGCCGAGGGCGACGACCTCGACGACGTCCTGCAGGTCACCGGCCTGTCGGCGGGCGACTTCGTGCGCTGGATGAAGCAGCTGCTCGACCTCTGCGGCCAGGTGGCCGACGCGGCCGGGGACACGGACCTGCGCGCAACGGCGCGGGCCACGGCCAAGCTGCTCAAGCGCGGCGTCATCGCCTACAGCGTGCTGGCGGAGTGACCGGGAGACCGCGCGGCAACCGGATGGCCGATCGGAGCGTCTCCCCTCGCAGGAACGTGTGACTTCAGGAGGCTCCATGCGAAGGTTCATCGTCGGCGTCGTTGCTGCGTTGCTGTTCCCACTTCCGGGCGTCGTCGTCGGGCAGCCCGCCGCGGCAGCCCCGGGGACGGCCCCGACGCCGCGTGTGAAGGACGTCGAGAGCTCCTACGGTGCCGCAGCGGTGCGACTCGCGCCGCGACAGGGCGTCGTCATCGCGTTCCGGGCCAGGCGTGGCGACCAGGTGATGCTCGATGTGAGCAGTCGCCGTGACCGTGCTGCTCCGTGCTCGTTCACGCAGTCGATCGTCGACTCGCGGGGCCGTCGGGCTGCCGAGGTCGGTCGGTCCACGTCCGCGCGGATCATGCGGGTGCGCAGCACCGGTCGTGTCGAGCTGGGCTTCCGCGGCGTGTGCGCTCACGCCCCAGGTCAGGAGGCGCATCCGGTGAGCGTCCGGCTGGTCAAGGTCCGCATGCGCGACGTGGCACGCGACGGCAGCACGGCGGTGCGTGCCGCCCGACCGGGATACCTCGACGTCGCGCGGGTCCGCGTCGCCCGCGACGGACGAGACACCCTCACCCTGCGCGCCGGCGACGGCACGGTGCAGCAGGTCCAACGGAGTCTCGTCGTCATCGGCGACCGGGTCTTCAACGACTCTCTCGTCGGCGCGGTCTCGGTCGAGGCCGGCCAGCGGTACCTCCTGCCGCGGCGCAGTCCCCGGCTCTCACCGGGAATGCGTGTCGGGCTGGTCGTGCCACGGGCGGGCTTCGCGGAGTCCTTGCAGGCGAGGGAGCACCGCATCGAGCTCGACGGGCCGGCCGTGACGCTCCAGGCCGAGCCCGGGCGCGAGCACCTGCTGGTCTACGCCGCCACCGCGGAGGATCGTCCCTACATCCTTCCGCTCGGCGTCCCGGACAACTCGGGAGACCTCGGCGATCCGTCGTGGTGGCCGTGGCGCACGTACACCGGCTTCGCCGATCCCGATGACCCGTCGCTCCGCCGGACGATCGTGGCCAGTGACCGCGAAGGAGCCGGTCCCGAAGCCCTGCAGGTGCGGGTGCGCCGCACAGTGCGCGTCCCGGACCTCGTGGTGGGAGGGCCTCCCGTCACGTTCTCCTCCGTGGACCCGGGCACGCGCTTCGTCGCGACGATCCCTGCCCCTGCTGTCGGTGCGGCACGCCTGAGTGCCACCGACGTGTCGACCACGGGACGGTGGCAGACCTGGGTGCCGCCGGTCGTGTGCCCGCGGGACTGCATGTACCCGGGTCTGTCCGCCGGCCCCGACGCGCTGACTGCCGACGGCTACTTCTCCAGCGCCGCGTCCCACGAGCTGCAGTTCACCTTCGCGCCGGGCGCGACCGGCAGTGTGACCCTGGCACTCACCGCGGTCCGCTAGGCATCGCGTCGTCGGTGGCGTGTGGAAGGCTGCCGCCATGGCCACAGGCGACCGTCTTCTGCTCCTCGACACCGCTTCGCTCTACTTCCGCGCGTTCTTCGGGGTGCCGGACTCGGTGAAGGCACCCGACGGGACGCCCGTGAACGCTGTGCGCGGCCTGATGGACTTCATCAGCCGGCTGGTGGGGGAGTACGACCCCACGCACCTGGCCTGCTGCTGGGACGACGACTGGCGCCCGCAGTGGCGCGTCGACCTCATCCCGTCCTACAAGGCCCACCGCGTCGTGGCCGAGGTCCCGGGACCGCGGCCCGACGTCGAGGAGGTGCCCGACCCGCTCGAGGCGCAGATCCCGATCATCATCTCGGTCCTGGAGGCCTACGGCATCCCTGTCGTGGGCCACCCCGAGATGGAGGCCGACGACGTGATCGGCACGCTCGCCACCGACGCCGGCATGGCGGTCGACATCGTCACCGGTGACCGCGACCTCTTCCAGCTGGTCGACGACGACGCCGGGGTCCGCGTCCTCTATGTCGCCCGCGGGGTCAGCAAGCACGAGCGCGTCGACAACGCGTGGGTCCGCGCCAAGTACGGCGTCGACGCCCACCAGTACGCCGACCTCGCGACCCTGCGCGGCGATGCCTCCGACGGCCTCCCCGGAGTCGCCGGGGTGGGGGACAAGACCGCTGCCACCCTGCTGGGACGCTTCGGCGACATCGAGTCCATCGTCGCGGCGGCACACGATCCCGACTCCGACATGGGCCCCGGACCGCGCGGCAAGATCAAGTCCGCCGCCGACTACCTGGCCGTGGCACCCGAGGTGGTCGCCGTACGCCGTGACCTCGATCTCGGATCGCCCGACCTCACCCGCCCGCGCACCCCGGTCGACCACGCTGCGTTGGTGGCGCTGGACGAGCGGTGGGGGCTCGGCTCGTCAGCCGTGCGCCTGGTGGAGGCGCTGTCCGGCTCGCACTAGGGTGAGCGGCGTGAGCTCTCCCGAGGTCGAGTCCAAGGACCGTCAGATCCTGGCCCTGCTGGCCGCCGACGGCCGTATGTCGTACACCGACCTCGGCAAGGCGACCGACCTGTCCACCTCGGCGGTGCACCAGCGCGTGAAGCGTCTCGAGCAGCGCGGGCTGATCAAGGGCTACGGCGCAACCGTCGACCACGACCAGCTCGGGCGCCCGCTCACCGCCTTCATCTCGATCACCCCCATCGACCCCTCGCAGCCCGACGACTACCCCGAGCGGCTGGTGGGCATCAAGGAGATCGAGTCCTGCTGGTCGGTCGCGGGGGAGGAGTCCTACATCCTCAAGATCCGCGTCGCCACCCCCCTCGCGCTCGAGGAGCTCCTCGCCCGGATCCGCGGCGCTGCCAGCGTCTCGACGCGGACGACGATCGTGCTCTCCACGCCGTACGAGAACCGTACGGTCGACTGAGCCGGTCGTCGCCCTGCTGCATGAGTCACCGCTTCAGCGGTGATTCCCGCGCGGACCGGCCGTTGCAACGGCCTGCTCGCGCGAGAGTTGGCCAGTCGATGGGACTGGAGTGGTCCGTGGGATCGACGCCAGGCTTCATGCCGCCGTCGCTCGCTTGGCCAGGATCGCGCGGATGCGACGCGCAAGCTCGCGTGGGTCCTCCAAGTCGGCCCAGCCGATCCGGATGCAGATCCAACCGGTCTCCTGGCAGATTCGCTCCTCACGCCGCTTCTCGCGCATGAGGTAGTCGCCGAGGGTCTCCCCGGGACGTCGGTGGATCTCGTACTTGATGCGTCCGTCGAACTCGAGGAACACCGCGTGCTTGGGCCAGAGGAAGTCCACCCGTCCGAGCAGCCTCCCGAGCGCGTCGTGGACGTCGACCTGCGGCACCGGCAGCGGGACGCCTTCGCGGTGGAGCAGGTACAGCGTGCGGCTCTCGGCGATGCTCGACAGCCGCGCGTCCGCGAGCCCGAGGGCAATGCGTACGCCGAGGGTGTTGGGCCAGTGCTCCGACTGCGACGCGACGACGCGCACTTCGTCAAGGGTCGTCCTTCCAGCGTGCAGCAGCGCATTGAGGAGGCAGAAGCCCAGCTCGCCGTCGGTCGTGGTGAGCACCTCGACCGCGGTCCTGGCCGGCGTCGACACCGGGACGCCGTGACGGACAGTGAGGTGCTCGAGGTGGAGTGCGCCGGAGTGGTGGACGATGCCGGCTTCACGGCGACCGGAGATGCCATCGGTCCTGGTGAGAGCAACGTCGTCGAGGTCGAGTCGCCACAGGGACACGATGTGCTCCGCCATCGCTGACTGATGCGTGAGCACGCTGCTGGGGTGTGCGGTGCGCAGCACCGCCCTGGCTCGGGCACGGTGCCGATCCCTGTCGTCGTCCAGGCTGCGCCAGCGCGCTGCGTCGACGTAGGCGCCGTACCTGAGGCGATGGATCAGACCGCTGCGGACGGCGCGCGCGATGTCACGGTCGGTCCAACCGCCTGCGACGAGCTCGCGTCGAAGCTTGACGTCGTGCAGTCCAATCGGGAACTCGCTGTCGTTGTCCATGACGGGAGACTGGGGTCGCCGTCGGACAACCGACCACCCACCGTGGCGGCCGCTGTGGAGAACGCGGTGCAGCCGCCACCTGTGGACGGTGATTGGCTCACCTGCTCCACGGTCCGGACAGCCAGGTTGGGGGAGTCTTGCGCTGTTGGGGCGTTGCATCACCCCAACAGCGCGGGGGTCACCGCTTCAGCGGTGACTCCCACACAACCCGGGAAGCCCCGGCCCTCACCAAGCCTGGAGCGCCGCCGTACGCCGCGACGCCTCGGCCATCTCCGCAGCCTTCAGCGAGGCCTCGTCGAGGCGCCCGTGCTCCTCCCACCACTGCTGGCCGGACTCGGGCAGCGTGTGGATCGGGTCGTAGTACTCGTAGAAGCGGGACAGGGCCTCGGCGTCGTCGGCCTCGATGGACGTGCGGTAGTTCTTGGTCCAGAAGGAGATGCCGTGCTCGGTGTCGTAGTCGGCGTTCTGGTGCACCCAGCGCTTCCCGACGAACGGCACGTCGCACACGATCCGTGGCGTCGCGAAGCCCGGGAGGTAGCCCATGATGTGGTGCTGCAGGCGCTGCGCGTCGGCGAGTGAGACCCGCCAGTGCTCCGAGAACGGGATCATGTCGCACATGTAGAAGTAGTAGGGCATGATCTGCGCGCCGTCGAGCAGGCGGAAGCACAGGTCGAGCAGCGCGTGCGGGTCGGCGTTGACGCCGTTGAGCAGGACGCCCTGGTTGCGTACGTCGCGCAGGCCGGCGTCGAGCATCGCACGGGTCGCCTCGGCGACGATCGGCGTGACGGAGGCCGCGTGGTTGGCGTGGGTGTGCATCGCGAGCGAGACGCCGCGCGAGCGGGCGATCGAGGCGACGCGACCGACGCCCTCGACCACGTCGGGCTGCAGCCAGTGCTGCGGCAGGCCGATGAGCGCCTTGGTGGCGAGGCGGATGTCGCGGATGTTGTCGACCTCCATGACCGACATGAGGAACGCCTCGAGGCGGGGCCACGGCATGTTCGCCACGTCGCCGCCGGAGACCACGACGTCGCGCACCGACGGCGTGCGACGCAGGTAGTCGAGCATGTCGCCGAGGCGGTCGTTGGGCTTGCCGGCGAACTTCAGCTTCTCGATCGCAGGCGTCGAGTTGCCGACGAGGTCCATGCGGGTGCAGTGGCCGCAGTACTGCGGGCAGGTCGGCAGCAGCTCCGCGAGCACCTTGGTGGGGTAGCGGTGGGTGAGGCCCTCGGTCGCCCACATGTCGTGCTCGTGGAGCGAGTCGCGCGCGGCGTGCGGGTGCGAGGGCCAGTCGGTGCGCCGGTCGCTGAACACCGGGATCATGTAGTGGCGGATCGGGTCGGCGTAGAACGCCTCCGTGAGCGACCCCGGACCGGCAGGAGACACGGTGGGGACCATCGTGTTCATCATCTGCGGCGGCACGAGCATCGACATCGTCGCCCGCTCGGCCTGGTCGCGCTCGAGGTCGGCGTAGAACCGGTCGTCGACCAGGTCGCCCATCAGCTCGCGCAGCTGCTTGACGTTCTTGATGCAGTGGGCGCGCTGCCACTGGACCGACGCCCACTCCTCGGCGGTGACGCCCGCCCAGCCGGGGAAGCGCGTCCAGTCGGGCTCGACGAGCTCGACCCGCTGGTAGGGGTAGGGCTGTCCGTTGGCGAGGCCTGGCCCGAGGTGGGTGGCGGTCTCGATGCTCATGAGATCTCCTTGGTGCCGACCCGAGCGGGTCGTGACGGTGCCGTGCGGCGCGCCGGTTGTGTGGTCGGCGACACATCTGGGAGAGTACGTGGAGAACATGCGGCGAGTCCAATGCTACGCCGCAAGATTTGCGGCCGAACTGCTGGAACATAGAAGGATGCACCGCATGACCCCCTCCTCGGACCTCCAGACCGGCCGGCGTGCCGGCGATCCGACCGGCCTGCACCGCGTCCTCGACGACGCCGTCGTGCTGCCCCAGGCCGCCCAGCGCCTCGACACCCGGAGCGAGCTGTGGCCCGACGAGGTCCGCGTGCGGGTCGAGCGGCTCAACCTCGACGCCGCGTCGTTCCGCCAGCTCGAGCGGGCGCACACCAAGTACGGCGAGACCAGCGGCGACGGCGTACGCGCCGAGGTGCTCGACATCGTCGCCACCCGCGGCAAGATGCAGAACCCGGTCACCGGGTCCGGCGGGATGCTCGTCGGCACCGTCGAGGAGGTGGGCCCCGAGTCGCCCCTGGGCCTGGCGGTCGGCGACCGCGTCGCCACCCTGATCAGCCTGACGCTGACCCCGCTCGTCATCGAGGACGGCCTCGCGCGCTGGGACGGACGCAGCGAGCAGGTGCCGTGCGACGGCTACGCGATCCTCTTCGGCCGCTCGATCGCCGCCGTCATCCCCGACGACCTCGACCCCGCCCTCTCGCTCAGCGTGATGGACGTGTGCGGCGCACCCGCCCTCACGGCCCGCGTCGTGGAGGAGTACGCCGCCCGCGGCAGGGCGCCGGTCGTCGCCGTCATCGGCGGAGCGGGCAAGTCGGGCTCCCTGAGCCTCGCCGCCGCACGCGCCGCAGGCGCGGCCCGCACCATCGGTGTGGTGCCCCACCAGGGCGAGCACGACCTCCTCGCCGGTGCCGGGCTGGCCGACGCCGTGACGATCGCCGACGCCCACGACCCGATCGCGCTGCGCGAGGCGGTCACCGCCGCCGGCGGCCCGGCCGACGTCACCGTGGTGTGCGTCGACGTCCCCGGCTGCGAGGGAGGCGCGATCCTCGCCACCGCCGAGGGCGGCACCGTCATCTTCTTCTCCATGGCCACCAGCTTCAGCGCCGCCGCGCTGGGCGCGGAGGGCCTGGCCGCCGACGTGCGGATGCTCGTCGGCAACGGCTACGTCCCCGGCCACGCGGCGTACGCCATGGAGCTGCTGCGCGCCGACGCCGGCGTCCGTGCCCTCTTCGAGCGGAGGCTGTGATGGCGACCCGCAGGCCCGCCAGCCAGCTCGGCATCGACCGCGCCGACGTCCGCCGTGCCCGCACGCTCGCACGCCAGGTCGGCAAGCCGATCGTCGACCTCGCCACCCGCCACACCACCGTGTCGGTGGAGCGGGCCACGCTGCGCCTGGCCGGCCTCGGCGGCGCCGATCCCGACGGCACCCCGTGGGTCAACCGGCTCACCGACGCCGTGCGCGCCGACGTCGGCCTCGAGCACGGGGTCAGCCTGCCCGTGTGGGACGCGCTGCTGCGCGGGGAGGGCGAGGACCTCCTCGCCCTCGCCCAGAAGGCGGCCGCCGGTTCGGTCACCTTCCGCGTGCCCGAGGGCAGGGACGCCACGCGCGCACGGACGGCCTCGCGCAAGGCGGTCGGCGCCGGCATCAAGCAGATCGACCGCGAGCGCGTCGCCCGCGAGAAGATGATCGCGAAGGTCGGGGACGCCCCCAGCAAGCCGTGGATCTACCTCATCGTCGCCACCGGCGACATCCACGAGGACATCCCGCAGGCGCAGGCCGCGGCCCGCGAGGGCGCCGACGTGATCGCGGTGATCCGCTCGACGGGCCAGTCGCTGCTCGACTTCGTGCCCGAGGGCGCGACCCGCGAGGGCTTCGCCGGCACCTATGCCACCCAGGAGAACTTCCGCCTGATGCGCGCGGCGCTCGACGAGACGTCGAAGGAGCTCGGCCGCTACGTCCGGCTCACCAACTACGCCTCCGGCCTGTGCATGCCGGAGATCGCCGCGCTGGCCGGTCTCGAGCGCCTCGACATGATGCTCAACGACTCGATGTACGGCATCCTCTTCCGCGACATCAACCCGATCCGGACGTTCGTCGACCAGCGCTTCAGCCGTCAGGTCCACGCCCGCGCCGGCATCATCATCAACACCGGCGAGGACAACTACCTCACGACCGCCGACGCCGTCGAGGCGGCGCACACGGTGACCACCAGCCAGCTGCTCAACGAGTACTTCGCCAAGGAGGCCGGTCTCGAGGACTGGCAGCTCGGCCTGGGCCACGCCTTCGAGATCGACCCGGAGGTGCCCGACTCGTTCCGCCTCGAGCTGGCCCACGCGATGCTCGCCCGCGAGCTGTTCCCGGACGCGCCGCTCAAGTGGATGCCGCCCACCCGCCACATGACCGGCGACATCTTCAAGGGCTACCTCCTCGACGGCTTCTTCAACCTCGTCGGGGCGCTCACCGGCCAGGGCATCCTGCTCGTCGGGATGATGACCGAGGCCGTCGTCACGCCGTGGATCTCCGACCGCGACCTCGCGCTGCAGAACGTCCGCTACGTCATGAACGCTGCGGGCAACCTCCGCGAGGACTTCCGGCCCGCTCCCGACGGCTTCATCGCCCGGCGCGCCCGCGAGGTGCTCGGCGAGGCGATCGGGCTGCTCCAGGAGATCAAGGACGACACCGACTCCGCCGGCGACCCGCCGCTGCTGGCCGCGATCGCCGACGGCACCTTCGGCCTGATGAAGCGGCCTGCCGACAAGGGCAGGGGCCTCGACGGCGTGGCGAGGAAGGCCCGCGACTACTACAACCCGGCCACCGAGATCCTCGAGGGGGACGCGTGAGTCTGATGCGACCGTACGGCGACACCACCGGCGACGGGATGGTGCAGCTGTCGTTCACGCTGCCGATCGAGCACTCCAAGGTCGCCGAGGGCGCCGCGGTCCAGCTCGCCAACAAGATGGGCATGGACCCCGCGCTCGTCGTGCACGCCAAGCCGATGGGGGAGGGCTTCACCTTCTTCGTCGTCTACGGCCGGGTCAACCACCTCGTCGACCCCAGCACGGTCGAGGTCGTCGAGCGCGACTACCCGCTGCTCACGCCGAAGGAGGCCAACGCCTCGATCAAGCGCTCGCTGCGGCGCCGGCTCACGGTGGTGGGGGCGTGCATCGGCACCGACGCGCACACCGTCGGCATCGACGCGATCCTCAACATCAAGGGGTTCGCGGGGGAGAAGGGCCTGGAGTACTACCGCGAGATCAAGGTCGTGAACCTCGGTGCCCAGGTCTCCGTCCCGCAGCTCGTCGAGGCCGCGCGTGAGGAGAAGGCCGACGCGGTGCTCGTCTCGCAGGTCGTCACCCAGCGCGACGCGCACCTGCTCAACACCCGCGAGATGTCTGCGGCCTTCCGCGAGGCCTATCCCGCGGCCAGGCGCCCGCTGCTGGTCGTGGGTGGTCCCCGCTTCGACGAGACGATGGCCGACGAGCTCGGCGTCGACCGTGTCTTCAGCCGCGGCACGACGCCCGGCGAGGTGGCTTCCTTCATCGTCCATCGGCTCACCCAGGAGAAGGCCTCATGAGCGACACCCGCCCCGCCGGGGACCGCGTCGGCACGGTGGTCACCCACCGCCGCTACGTCCCCTACTCCCACGCCCACTACGCCGGCAACCTCGTCGACGGCGCCTACAGCCTCGGGCTCTTCGGCGACGTCGCCACCGAGATGTGCATCGTCCTCGACGGCGACGAGGGCCTCTTCGCCTCCTACTCCGACGTCCAGTTCAAGGCTCCGGTGCGTGCCGGTGACGTCCTGGAGATCACCGCGACCCTCGTCCGGGAGGGGACCCGGAGCCGGGTGATGCACTTCGCCGTGCACGTGGTCGGACGGGGCGCCCCGACCGAGGCCGCGCCCGGCGCCGCCGAGGTCCTCGATCCGCCGGTCGTGGCCACCACCGCCACGGGGACCGTCGTCGTACCTCCCGCGATGCACTAGTCGTCGGCGTGTCACGGCACGACACGCCGACACAGGTGAAATTTTCTGGGGGACTTCCGAGCGACCACACCTCGCTGACCTGCGAAAACACGCGTTCTGGCTGGTCAGGCGCGTGTTGACACTCCGCGGCTGCGGAGAGAGGGTCTCCGGGTCCGCCTGTGCAGCTCGTGGGTGGCGCCTTCGACACCGGGAGGTCCGACGTGGGGTACGCGAAGCCAGCGATGCCTTCCGTCCGGCGTCCCGTCGACAGCGCCCCGCGAGGGCCGGATGCGGGAGGGACCACGGGGCCTTAGACAACTTCGCGCGATCGCCAGCCAGCCGGTCGCGCGTTGGTCCGAAGCCCCTGCGTCCCTCCCGCTCCGCTGCAGGTGCGCAGCCGTCGGCTACGGTCTGGGGCGTGCCGCAGCGCTGCCTCCTCGCCCTCGTGGGCGGACTCGTGCTGGCAGCGGCGTTCGAGCCGATCGCCTGGTCCTGGCTCATGCCGCCGGCGATCGCGGCACTGGTCTTCTCGGTGCGCGGCCTGCGCGCGCGGCGTGCCTGGCTCCCGAGCCTGCTGTTCGGCATCACGTTCACCTACGCGGTGATGGTGTGGATGCGGTCGGTCGGCACCGACGCCTGGATCGCCATGTGCGCCCTGGAGGCGTCGTTCTTCGTGCCGCTGGGCATCGGGCTGTCCTGGAGCCTCCGACAGCGTGGGTGGCCCGTGTGGGCCGCCCTGTGGTGGGTCGGTGTCGAGACCTGGCGCAGCGGCTTCCCGTTCAGCGGGATGCCCTTCGGTCGCCTCGTCTACGCGACCGCGGACACTCCCTGGGCCGACGCGATCCCGTGGATCGGGATGACCGCGGTGAGCTTCCTCGTCGCTCTCACGGGAACGATGCTCGCGTGGCTGCTGATCGGTCTGCGGACGCCCACGCGCACGACGTACGCCGCGATCGGCGCCCTCATCGTGGTGACGTTCGCCCCGGTGCTCGTCACCGTCCCGGTGCAGGAGACCGGCACCGCGACCGTCGCCGCCGTGCAGGGCAACATCCCAGGTGACGGGACCGACATCGTCGCGGTCAACCGGGAGGTCACCGACAACCACGTGAGGGCCACCCAGCAGCTCGCCGAGGACGTCGCCGACGGGCTGGTCCCCGCACCCGACTTCGTGGTGTGGCCGGAGAACTCCACGGCGGTCGATCCCTTCACCGACGAGCGAGCCCGTGACGGGATCGAGTCCGCCACCGAGGCGGTCGGCGTGCCGGTCCTCGTCGGCGCGATCGCGGACGACCCGCTCGACGACACGCAGGTCCTCAACCAGGGGATCGTCTTCGAGCCGGGACTGGGCAGCGCCGACCGCTACACCAAGCGGCACCCCGTGCCGTACGGCGAGTACATCCCGTTCCGGGGCAGCCTGATCCCCGACACCTACGGCCAGCTCCGGCTGGTCCCTCGCGACATGGTCCGCGGCACCAGCCTCGTCCCGATCCGGATCGGGGACCTGCTGGTGGCCGACGCGATCTGCTTCGACGTCGCCTACGACGAGGGGATCTCCGGACAGGTCGCCCGGGGCGCCGAGCTGGTGACGGTGCAGACGAGCAACGTGCTCTTCAGCAGGACGGCCCAGCTCGACCAGCAGTTCGAGATCAGCCGGCTGCGCGCCCTGGAGACGGGCCGCTGGGTGGTGGTGGCCGCGATCAACGGCATCTCCGGCGTCGTACGCCCCGACGGGACGGTCGTCGCATCGGCGCCTGCGCGCACCCAGGAGGTCCTGGTGGAGACCGTGAGCCTCAGCACCACGATCACCCCCGCCGTACGACTCGGGGTCTGGCCGGCGAGGTTCACCCTCGTGTTCCTCGTCGTGCACACGCTCGCGGCCCTGATCGCCTATCGTCGGGGCCGACGGAGCGACCGCGCCGTCGCACCGTCACCGGGACGAGGTCAGCAGGCGTGAGTGTCGAGGGGCTCGGCAGGGTCGTGATGGTCATCCCGACCTACAACGAGTCGGAGAACATCGAGTGGATCGTCGAGCGCCTGCGCCGTGCCCACCCGGGCGTGGACGTGATGGTGGTCGACGACAACAGCCCCGACGGCACCGGTGACCTCGCCGACGCCCTCGCCCGCCGCGATCCCGCGATCAGCGTGGTGCACCGCACGGAGAAGGCCGGGCTCGGCGCTGCCTACCTCAACGGCTTCGACGTCGCGCTGCACGCCGGCTACGACGTCATCGGCGAGATGGACGCCGACGGCTCCCACCAGCCCGAGCAGCTGCACCGCCTCCTCGACGCCCTGCACACCGCGGACCTGGTCATCGGCTCGCGCTACGTGCCCGGCGGCTCCGTGGTCAACTGGCCCCTCCAGCGGCTGCTGCTCTCGCGCGGCGGCAACCTCTACGTCCGGCTCCTGCTCGGCATGCGCGTCAAGGACGCCACCGCCGGCTTCCGCCTGTTCCGGCGCACGACCCTCGAGGCGATCGACCTTGAGTCCGTGCTGTCTACTGGATACGTGTTCCAGACCGACCTCGCCTACCGCACGGTCTCGCGCGGCCTCCGGGTCACCGAGGTGCCGATCGAGTTCATCGAGCGCGTGCGCGGTGACTCCAAGATGAGCGGTCAGGTGGCCAGCGAGTCCCTGAAGAAGATCACCCGCTGGGGCCTGTCCGAGCGCCGCGCCCGCCTGCACCGGAGCAGGGTCGACGCGTGAGCCAGCCGCTGGGACCCCGCGCCACCCCGCGTCGTCGCCGCCGGTGGCTGCGCCCTGTGCTGGCGCTCGCGTTCGTGGTCATCCCGCTCGCCGAGATCTGGGCGATCCTCCAGGTCGGCCAGCTGGTGGGCCCCTGGTGGACGATCGTGCTGCTGGTGCTCGACAGCATGGTGGGTGCGTGGCTGATCAAGCGCGAGGGCGGGCGGGCCTGGCTGGCACTGCGCGAGGCGCTCCAGGGTGGGCGGATGCCGGCCCGCGAGATCGCGGACGGTGCGCTGATCCTCATCGGCGGCACGTTGATGCTGAGCCCGGGCTTCCTGCTCGACCTGCTCGGGATCCTGCTGATCCTGCCGTTCACCCGACCAATCGCGCGCCGGCTGCTGACCTCGGTCGTGGAGCGTCGCCTCGTCGTCGTACCGGGCGCGGGCCTCGGGGGCTTCCCGGGGGCACCGGGCTGGGACGCACGACGCCCCGGACCGGGGGCCGAGGGGCCGGTGGTCCGGGGCGACGTGGTCGACTAGCTGCCGTACGGCCTAGGAGACCCGCTTCTTGCGGTTGGCACGGTGCAGGTGCGCCGGGCCGATCTCTCCGCCGCGGAGCAGGTCGAGCCGCTCCTTGAGGATGTCCTCGAGCTCCTTCTCCGAGCGACGCTCCAGGAGCATGTCCCAGTGCGTGCGAGCCGGCTTCTCGACCTTCTCCTCGGGGAGGATGCCCGCCGTGCTCAGCGCCTCGGCGCCGCAGCGCGGGCACTCCCACACGGCCGGGATGTCGGCCTCGACCGACATCGTGACCTCGAACTCATGGCCCTGCTTGCAGGCATAACCGACCTGCTGACGAGCCGCGAACTCGATCCCGCGCTCGTCCTCGAAACTCTGGCCGCCGAGCCTCGCGCCACGCAGTGTGCGCTCCGCCACCGTGCCCACCTCCAGTTGGGTTGCTGACACCCGTTGAATTGTGTACCGGGTTGTTAGGGGGACGAACAGGACCGCGGTCCGTGACGCCGCTCGTGGCGACGGGGCTCGCCCCTCTGTGATCTTTCAACCGTAGCGGGGCCGCCACAATTCCGTGGATTCATGGTGTCGGAACCCACGCTCACGCATGAGTGACTTCACCCCCAGGGGTGCAGGTGGTCGCGGTTACGCGCAGATCCGAGGGGGCGACGCCCTCAGATGACGGCGGGCAGGTCGTTCCCGGCGTCGCGGATTCCACGCTCGGTGTCGACGCGGGTCAGCAGGAGGCCGCCGATGACGAAGAACGCGATGAGGGCGAAGATCGCCGGCCGGTAGGAGTCGGTCACCGCCAGCACGATGCCGAAGGTCGCGGTGCCGAACCAGGACGTCCCGCGGTCCATCGCGTGGTAGAAGCTGAAGTACTCCGCCTCCTTGCCGCGGGGGATCAGCAGCGAGAAGTAGGACCGCGCGAGCGCCTGGCAGCCGCCGAGGACGACACCGATCGCGGCGCCGAGGATCAGGAAGAACGGCACGTTGCCCGCCGGCAGGAAGAGCGCCACGGTCACGATGACGCACCAGATCGCGAGGCCGAGGAGGATCGAGCGCTTGGCGCCGATGCGACCGGCCAGCCGGCCGAAGATCAGCGCACCGCCGAACGCGACGAACTGCACCATCAGGATCGTCGCGATGAGGATGGTCTGGGAGTGCCCGAGCTCCTCGGAGCCGTAGACCGACGCCGAGGCGATGACGGTCTGGATGCCGTCGTTGAAGAACAGGTAGGCGACCAGGAAGGTGAGCGCCATCGGGTATTTGCGCATGTCGCGCAGGGTGGCGGCCAGCTGGCCGAAGCTGCGGCGCAGGGCGTTGCCCTCGACCTGCTCCACGTCGACCGGGGTGTGGTTGCGCAGCCGCAGGAACGGGATGAGCGTGAACCCGGCCCACCACACGGCTGCCGACAGCATGCACAACCGCGCGGCCAGTCCCTCGTCGAGGCCCAGGGACTCGTGCCCGAGGTAGACGGCGAGGTTGATGACCAGCAGCAGGCCGCCGCCGAGGTAGCCGAACGCCCAGCCCCGCGACGACACCCGGTCGCGGTCGTCCTCGTCGGAGATCAACGGGAGGATCGAGTCGTTCACGACCCCGGCGGCACCGAAGAACAGGTTGCCGAACACGATGCCGACCGCGGCCAGCAGCCAGTTGTCACCGGTGGCGAAGAAGATCAGGGAGGCGAAGTAGGCGCCGGTCCACGCGAGCGTCGCGAGCAGCCGCTTCTTGTTCGCCACGCGGTCGGCGTACGCCCCGAGCGGGGGCAGGACGATCGCCGACAGGATCGTGGAGACCGTGATCAGCCAGAAGAAGAGCGAGTCGGGAGGCAGGGAGACCGACCCGACCTCGAACCGGCCGTCCTCGCCGCCGACGGCGTTCTCGGCCAGGCTGATGAAGTAGGGCCCGAAGAAGACGGTGCCGATGGTGGTCGTGTAGGCGCTGTTGGCCCAGTCGTACCAGTACCAGGCCTTCTGCTCCCGCGCCTGCTCCAGGGGCTCCAGGTTCGCGATGCCGCCCTCGACCTTGCTCATGCCTGATCCTCCATGCCGTCCGGGCGACCCTCGTCGGGGCCGTGCCACTGTCCGCGGGCGCGGAGCACGTCCCTGAGTATGTCCGTGCGATCGGTCATGATGCCGTCGACACCACGGTCGAGGAGGGTGTTCATCTCAACTGGGTCGTCGATCGTCCACACGTGGACCTGGACGCCGGCGGCGTGCGCACGGCGTACGAGCCCGGCGGAGGCCACCAGGAGCCGGCCCTGCCGGTGCGGCACCTGGAGCGCCACCGGTCGTCCGCGGGTGAGCACCCGCGCCAGCCGGGCACTGGGGGAGAGGACGAAGACGGCCACCTCGAGCGGGTGCGCCGACGTGGCGACCCGCCGGGCGGTGCGGCGCCGGAACGCCTCCATCCGCCGGGCCGAGAAGGAGCCCACCAGGATCCGGTCCCAGGCGTCGCGCTCCTCGATGAACGCGGCCAGCGACTCGACCGCGCCCTCGGACTTGAGGTCGATGTTGAACCTCGCGTCGGGGAAGGCGTCGAAGAGCTCACCCAGCGTCGGCACCGGCTCCGAGCCGCCGATGAGCGCGCGCTGGACCTCGGCGTAGGACGAGGTGGCGATGTTGCCGGTGCGGTCGGTGACGCGGTCGAGCACGGTGTCGTGGAAGGCGAGCAGCACGCCGTCGCTCGTCACGTGGACGTCGGTCTCGAGGTAGGTGTAGCCGAGGGCCACCGCGTGCCGGAAGGCCGCGAGCGTGTTCTCCAGGCCTTCGATCTCGGGGTGGTAGGCACCGCCACGGTGGGCGAAGGCAAGGGGACGGGGCGAGTCGAGGTAGCCCGTGGCGGGCGTGTGCGGCGCGGTCACGCGGTAAGTATGGGGTTCGGGAGTACCGTCGGGGGATGGAGAGCATGACCTGTCCCCGATGCGATGCCGAGATGGACGAGCGCACCCTCGGCGAGGCCACCATCCACCAGTGCCCCGAGGGTCACGGCGTCTTCCTCTCGCGCGCCGACCTGGGCGTGCTGGTCGAGGCAGAGACCGACTGGCACCGCAACGCCGGTCAGCACACCGCCCCGATGCCGCGGATCACCGCCGACATGACGGCGCCGCCGTCCGTCGGCAAGCAGTCGCGCGCCTGGGTGGAGACGCTTTTCAGCTGAGCGTCGCCGTCTCGCACTCCTCGATGGTCGAGTAGCCGAGCGCAACCCCTCGCTGGTCGAGTAGCCGAGCGAGGAACGAGCGAGGCGTATCGAGACCCACCTCCCGGGTGAGATCTCGGTACGGCCTTGCGCGACCTCGTTCCTCGGTCGCGGGCCTACTCGATCTGGCCACGCGACGCCGTGCGCGCCAGCGCGCACGGCTGCGTGTCTCACTGGGTGTGTCCCTATTGACGACGTCGGATGCCGGATCCGTTGATGCCCGTGCCCGCGGCTAGTTGCTGGCGCTCTTGACCGCTTGCGTGGCGAACTCGCTGATCCGCGCTGCCACCTCCGAGTCGAGCCCTGCACAGAGAGCGTCAAGATCGTCGACCAGAAACGACTGCGCCCCACACCAGTCGGACTTCACGACGACACCGTCGACGCACCAGTGCGCGTTGGTCGGACGTCCGGCCACAACGAGCTGGATGCGCTCGGCGTCCACCGTGGAGCCGTTCAGCAGCTCCGTAGCCTCGATCCCGCGCCTGTGCATCTGCGCCGTCTGAGGGTCGCCCTCGGGCTCGCTCTCATCGAACTGGAGGTAGGACACGGTGTCCGCCTTGCCGCCGAGCATCTGCGTCAGGATCAGGTGCTCGCCGTAGGCACCGATCGCGTCGGAGAGGGCCGGCGCCGGCGTGCCGTCCACGTGGACGGTGCCGTCGGCGTCCCGCGTGCCTGAGCGCTGGCTCTCTGAGCTGGGCGAGTCGTACGTGAACCGTCTCCACCGTCGGACATCACCGTCGTGATCGACGACATGGTCCACGAGGTAGAGGGGAGCGTCCTCGCCCATCCGGAACACGGTGCGCGTCCGCAGGCTCCGCGGCTCCATGTGGCGAAGGATGGCGCCGCAGCGTCCGACATCACCGTCGACGAAGGCGTGGTACTCGGTCTTCACAGGGGTTCTCCTCGGAGGTGTCGGATGGCGACGCCGCTTGATCGAGCTACCACTGAACTGTTCCACAGGACTCAGACATGAAACCCGGCCGAGCCGCGATGTGTGCGGGCCGCAAGGCGGTCAGGCTGCAAGCGCGACTGGGTGCTGGCGGGCTCGTTCCCGGGAAAGGTGTCGCAACGTGGTGGCGATGCAGGCGACCTGGAGCCAGCCCGTTGCTGAGGTGGTGGTGTTCTCGAACGACTTCGCCAGCCGGCGCGAGCGGCCGAGGCGGCCGTGGGCGACCTCGACGCGCCAGGCGTGTCGGATGGGTCGGAAGACCGGCTGCTTGTCGTCCCACCCGACGCGGCGGACCTCGAGGTCGTGGTCCCGGCCGAGGTCCCTGGCGGCGGCCCCGGTGACTCCGCGGTCCACCAGGACAAGCTCGAGCCGGTCGGTGACGCCCTGCTGGGTCAGGTGCTCCAACATGAGGTCGCTGGCCCGGTTCTCGTGGGTCGAGGCGGGCACGACTATCGCGGCCACCGGAAGGCCGGTGACGTCGACGGCCACGACGCGCTTGGCGCCCTTGGTGCGGCCGTAGGGGCCGCCTCGGTCGTGGAACGTGAACCCGCCGTTCGAGGCGCCGCGGGCCAGGTGGGTGTCGATGACGACCATAGAAGGCGTCTGCTCCGCCCTTCCGTCCTGCCGGCGCGCGGCTGCGTGCAGCACCGTCAGGGCCTGCGCCCAGGTGCCATTGCGTGACCAGCGGCGGAACTGCGACCAGACCCGGGTCCAAGGGCCGAACGACTCCGGGAGGTAGCGCCACTGGCAACCGGTCTGAGCGATGTACAGCATCGCGTCCACCACGCTCCGCAGGTCATCGGCGTGCCTGCGACCGCGCTTGCCCGGCGCGTTGAACACGGGCTCAAGCAGGTCCCACTGCTCATCGGTCAGATCACTTGGATACGGCATGCCCCGCACGGTGCCTTCGCGACTCACCCAGCCAATAGGGACACACCCAGTCAGATGTCCCGGAAGGTCTCGATGTTCGCGCCGAGCTCGTTGAGCCGCTCGGCGAGGTCCTCGTAGCCGCGGTGGATGACGTACGTCGAGCGCAGCACGCTGCGGCCCTTCGACGCGAGCATCGCGATCAGCAGCACGACCGCGGGGCGCAGTGCCGGCGGGCACACGATCTCGGCGCCGGAGAAGTGCGTCGGGCCCTCGACGAGCACCCGGTGCGGGTCCAGCAGCTTGACCTGCGCGCCGAGCTTGTTGAGCTCGGTGAGGTAGATGGCGCGGTTCTCGTAGACCCAGTCGTGCAGCAGCGTCTGCCCGTCCGCGACGGCTGCGATGACGGCGAAGAACGGCAGGTTGTCGATGTTGAGGCCCGGGAACGGCATCGGGTGGATCTTGTCGAGAGGCGCGCAGAGGTCGGAGGCGTAGGTCGTGAGGTCGACCAGGCGGGTCTCGCCGTTGTTGGCGACGTACTCGTCCGAGCGCTCGTAGCGGAAGCCCATCTCCTCGAGCGTGGCGAGCTCGATCTCGAGGAACTCGATCGGCACCCGTCGGATGGTGATCTCGGACTTCGTCACGATGGCCGCCGCGAGCAGCGACATCGCCTCGATCGGGTCCTCGGAGGGGGAGTAGTCGACGTCGACGTCGATCGACGTACGGCCGGTGATGCGCAGCGTGGTGGTGCCGATGCCGTCGACCTCGACGCCCAGCTTGCGCAGGTAGAAGCAGAGGTCCTGGACCATGTAGTTGGACGAGGCGTTGCGGATCACGGTCGTGCCCGGGTGGAGCGCGGCGGCCATGAGCGCGTTCTCGGTCACCGTGTCGCCGCGCTCGGTCAGCACGATCGGGCGCTCGGGCTCGATGGTCCGGTTCACGCTGGCGTGGTAGCTGCCGTCGCTCGCCTTCACGTCGAGGCCGAAGGGCCGCAGCGCGGACATGTGCGGCTCGACGGTGCGCTCGCCGAGGTTGCAGCCACCGGCGTAGGGCAGGTCGAACTCGTCGTAGCGGTGCAGCAGCGGGCCCAGGAACATGATCACCGAGCGGGTGCGCCGGGCGGCGGCCTCGTCGATCGCGGCGAGGTTGAGCTCGGCCGGCGGGATGATCTCGAGGTCGTTGTCGTCGTTGAGCCAGCGGGTCGCGACGCCGAGCGAGTTGAGCACCTCGAGCAGCCGGTTGACCTCCTCGATGCGCGCGACCTTGCGCAGCGTCGTACGCCCCTTGTTGAGCAGGGAGGCGCACAGCAGCGCGACGCCCGCGTTCTTCGAGGTCTTCACGTCGATCGCCCCGGACAGGGTCGTGGGGCCGTCCACGCGCAGGTGCGTGGGGCCGGCGCCGAGCGCCACGATCTCGGAGTCGAGCGCCGCGCCGATGCGGGCGAGCATCTCGAGCGAGAGGTTCTGGTGGCCCTTCTCGATCCGGTTGATCGCGCTCTGGCTGGTGCCGAGCAGCTCGGCCAGCTGGTGCTGGGTGAGACCCCGGTGCTTGCGCGCGTCACGGATGAGGTTGCCGATGCGACCCTTGTAGTCAGCCATGCCGACAACGGTATCTCAGATATGAGATAACGCCACTCCGCCGGGCCCTGCAGGGGTGTGGGCGGGTGTGGTGCTGCGTGGCAGGATCGCCGCCATGCGAGCAACCACCATCCACGCCCCCGGCGACATCCGCTTCGAGGAGGTGCCCGACCCCCGGATCGAGGCGCCCACCGACGCGATCGTCAAGGTGGTCGCCGGCTGCATCTGCGGCTCCGACCTCTGGCCCTACCGCGGACACAACGACATCGACGCGGGCTCCACCATCGGCCACGAGTGCGTGGGCGTGGTGGAGGAGGTCGGCTCGGACGTCGAGGACGTGCGCGTCGGTGACTTCGTGGTCGTGCCGTTCTGCCACAGCGACAACACCTGCGTCCACTGCCGCGCCGGCGTCCAGTCGGCCTGCACCCAGCTCGGCTTCACCACGAGCGGGCAGGGGGAGTACGCCCGGGTGACCCAGGCCGACGGCAGCCTCGTCGCGACCGACGGGATGCCCGACGAGGCGCTCATCCCCTCGCTGCTCGCCCTCACCGACGTGATGGCCACCGGCTGGCACGCGGCCGTCGCCGCCGGCGTACGCCCCGGTGGCACCGCGGTCGTCGTCGGCGACGGAGCCGTGGGCCTGTGCGGCGTGCTCGCCGCCTCGCAGATGGGCGCCGGGCGCGTGATCGCGATGTCGCGCCACGAGTCGCGCCAGGAGATCGCCAAGGCGTTCGGTGCCACCGATGTGGTGGCCGAGCGCGGCGAGGAGGGCGAGGCGATCATCGCCGAGCTGACGCAGGGCGTCGGCGCGGACGCGGTGCTGGAGTGCGTCGGCACCGACGGCGCGATGAAGACGGCCTTCGCCGTGGCCCGGCCGGGCTCCACGGTCGGCTTCGTCGGCGTGCCGCACGGCGTCGAGCTGCCGGTGCGACGGATGTTCCAGAAGAACGTCGGGCTGGCCGGCGGCATGGCGCCCGTGCGCCGCTACCTGCCGGACCTGCTCGAGCGCGTCCTGTCGGGCAGCATCGACCCCGGTCGCGTCTTCGACCTGACGCTGCCGATGGCGGAGGCGGCCGAGGGCTACCGCGCGATGGACGAGCGCCGCGCGACCAAGGTCCTCCTCCAGCCGTGAGCGCCTCGGACGCCCCCCTGGTCCTCGGCCCGCTCCTGCGCCACGTCGACGAGACGTCCGCCGCGGTGTGGGTCGAGACCCGCGACCGCGGGACGGTCACCGTCACCCGCGGCGCCGCGTCGGCCAGCGCGCCGACCTTCACCGTCCACGGGCACCACTACGCCCTGGTCTGCCTCGAGGACCTCGAGCCGGGCAGCACCGGGACCTACTCGGTCGCCATCGACGGTGAACCGGTCTGGCCCGAGCCGTCCTCGCCGTTCCCCGCGCCGGTCATCGCCACGCTGGAGTCCGGACGTCCGCTCCGGCTGGCGTTCGGCTCGTGCCGCACGTCGGTCTCCCACGACGAGAAGGGCAACCGCACCCACGGCGTCGACGCCATGCGCGCGTGGGCGCTCGAGCTCGCCGGCCAGGTCGCCCCGGTCGACCCGGAGGACGCGGACCTCGACCCGACCCGGATGCCCGACCTGGTGCTCTTCCTCGGCGACCAGGTCTACGCCGACGAGACGACCGAGGCGATGCGCGAGTTCATCAGCGCGCGGCGCGACATCGAGCAGGCGCCGTGGACCGAGCTCAAGGACTACGAGGAGTACGCCCACCTCTACGCGCTCGCGTGGTCCGACCCCGCCAACCGGTGGCTCCTGTCGACCGTGCCGAGCGCGATGATCTTCGACGACCACGACATCCGCGACGACTGGAACACCTCGCAGGAGTGGCGGCGCGAGATGGAGGCCACCTCGTGGTGGCACGGGCGCATCGTCGCCGGCCTCGGGTCCTACTGGGTCTACCAGCACCTCGGCAACATGTCGCCGCAGGAGCGCGCCCAGGACGAGGTCTGGGCGAAGGTGGTCGCCCACTCCGGTGACGACGAGCTCGACCTCGGTGAGGTGCTCGACGCCTTCGCGGAGCGCGTCGACCAGCACCCGCGGACCTACCGCTGGAGCTACGTCCGCGAGTTCGACACCCAGGCCCGGCTCGTCGTCGTGGACTCGCGGGCCGCTCGTGAGCTCGACCCCGACGCCCGCGCGCTGCTCGACCCCGACGAGGCGGCCTGGCTCGACGAGCAGCTGCGCGGTGGCGTCGACCACCTGCTCATCGGCACGTCGCTGCCCTTCATGCTCGCGCGCGGGCTGCACCACCTCGAGGCCTTCAGCGAGGCCCTCGCCGACGGCGCCTGGGGCGAGCGCGGCGGTCGCGCGGGGGAGTGGCTGCGCCAGCTCGTCGACCTCGAGCACTGGGGCGCGTTCCAGAAGAGCTTCCAGGAGGTGGCACACCAGGTGATGGAGGTGGCCGCGGGCGAGCGCGGGCCCGCGCCGTCGACGGTGACCTTCCTGTCCGGCGACGTGCACCACAGCTACGTCAGCGAGGCCAAGCCGCTGCGGCACGGCCCGCCGATGCGCTCCACGATCCTCCAGGCAGTCTGTTCACCCATCCGCAACCCGTTGTCGCGCAACATGCGGTTCGCCACCGCGGTGCTGTCCTACGGCGTCGCCGGCCCGGTGGGCCGGCTGGCGTCGAAGTCGGCGCGGGTGCCGGACGCGCCGCTCACCTGGCGCTACGCCGAGGGTCCGTGGTTCGACAACAACCTCGCGTGCCTCCAGCTCGACGGGCCCAGCCTGCGCATGTGGTGGGTCACCGGCGAGGTGATCGACGACCACGAGCGTCCCCGGCTGGCCAAGGTCGCGAGCTACGCCCTGGACGAGGACGGCCGCCCGCCCGCCCACGAGCGGGTGCACCAGCGGTTCCGCCGCGGGATGAAGCGCCGGCTGCACGCGAAGGTCGTCGACCGGGTCAAGCAGCGCTGACGGCGCCCTGGACTGCGCCCGCGGTCAGACCGTGCTGAGGAGCCGGTCGCGGCCCTCGGCGCAGCTGCACGTGTCGGAGCACGGCAGGTAGGTGTGGCGTCCGTGCCCGCACCCCGTGCAGGGCAGGTCGTGCGACAGGTGGTCCGTGGTGGTCTCGACGGTGTCCCACATGGTCTGGCTCCTTCCCGCTTCCGGGTGGCGGGGACATCGGTTGCCCCACATCCTTGTGACGTCGAGAGTGACATCCGATGACGCCGTTCGAGGCCCAACACCCGCCGGTTTACCCGATCTGGCACGTGAATGACCCGATCGGGCCATGCCCGGGTGGCCCGGCCGCGCACGCAGCGGCGGCGGTGCGCGCACCCTAGGATCACGCCATGGGTGGGGTGCACGAGCTGACGCGGCAGCAGGCCCGGCGCGTCGCCGTACGCGCCCAGCTGCTCGACGCGCACCGGCCCGACGACGTCCTCGACACGATCCGGCACCTCGGCTTCCTGCAGGTGGACCTGACGGCTGTGGTGGCCCAGCACGCCGACCTCGCGCTGTGGACCCGACTCGGCGCCGCCTACGACACCGACGACCTCGACGAGCTGGTCGGCAACGGGGCGGTCGTCGAGGTGCAGGGCCTGCTCCGACCGGGGGAGGACGTCGCGCTCCTGCGCGCCGACATGGACGCCTGGCCGGGGGAGCCGCCGGTCAAGCCGTGGCAGGACGACCTCGCGGACTGGGTGGCGGCCAACGACGGGTGCCGCCTCGACGTGCTGGCGTACCTGCGCTCGGAGGGCCCCACACCCGCCCGCGACCTGCCGGACACCTGTGAGGTGCCGTGGCGCTCGACCGGCTGGACCGACAACAAGAACGTCATGAAGCTCCTCGAGTGCCTCGAGGCACGCGGGGAGGTCGCGGTCGCCTCACGCGAGGGCCGCGAACGCAGGTGGGACCTCGCCGAGCGGGTCCACCCCGGCGACCCGACGGTGCCCGCCGAGGAGGCCCACCGCACCCTCGCCGGGCGGCGGCTCCGCGCCCTCGGTCTGGCCCGACCCCGGGCGCTGGAGGCCTGGCACGAGCCGTACGCCGTCCGGGACGTGGGCGAGGCCGCCCGCGTCGAGGGCACCCGCGGCCAGTGGCGCGTCGATCCCGCGCTGCTGGACGACGCCGACGGCGACGGCTTCGAGGGGCGTACGGCGGTCCTCTCCCCGCTCGACCGGTTGGTCTTCGACCGCAAGCGGATGACGGACCTCTTCGGCTTCGACTACCAGCTCGAGATGTACAAGCCGGTCGAGGCACGGCGCTGGGGCTACTGGGCCATGCCCGTGCTCGACGGCGACGAGCTGGTCGGCAAGGTCGACGCGACCGCCGACCGCGAGGCCGGCGTGCTCGCCGTGGACGCGGTGCACGAGGACGGCGACTGGTCGGCCGCTCGTCGGACGCGCGTGGACACGGAGATCGGGGCGCTGGGGGAGTGGCTCGGGCTCCAGGTCGTCCGGGCCTGACGCGGGACCGTCAGGCGCCGATGCCCAGCGCGGCGGCGAGGCCCTCGGGGTCCGCCACCGACAGCGTGGCGCCGGGGTGCGCGATCGAGGCGGTCGGGTCGATGGACGGCACCGGCTCGTGGAAGGACAGGCACAGCGCGCGGTCTCCGTTGCTGGTCATCGAGATCCCGCGGTCGCTGAGCGACAGGTGCGGGGGACCGGCGGTCTTCACCCAGGAGAACCCGCCGGTGACCTCGGCGGAGGCGATGTTGCTGCGCGGGGTGACCAGGCGCCACGGGCCGTAGCGGACGAAGAGCCACTCGGGCCCGACCTCGACGGTCGAGGTCCGCGGGGTGATGCCGAAGGCGCGCCCGGCGACGGCGTACGACGTCGCGAAGGCGAAGTCGAAGGACTGCACCTGCTCGACGGGGTCGCCGTCGCTGCCGCCGGGAGTGCCGGCCACGAGTCGGCGCAGGGCCATCGCGGCGGGGACGCGATAGGGCTGCGCCACAGCGGCCGAGCGCCCCGGGACACGCAGCACCGCGCGGGAGCCGTCGGGAGCGGGCAGCACGTGGTGGTCCATGCCCACCTGGACGGGCCCACGTCCCACCTGCCAGGACCACGAGCGCTCGGCGTGGTCGACGTGGGTGACGGTGAAGTCGACCGTCAGGCCGGCCGGGCCGTGCACGCGACCGGTCGTGCCGGTCGTCAGCACCGTGTCGGAGGCCTCGACCGAGCTGATCTGCGGTGCCCAGGTGGGCCAGAGCTCGGGGGTGGTGAAGAGCCGCCACGCCTCACCGGCGCCAGCAGGTCCGTGCGCATCGACCAGCACGGATCAGAGGCTGACGGTGTCGTTGTCGCCCATGTCGGGCGTGTGCCGGCCGACGAGGCCCTTGGCGAGCTCGACGGCGGCCTTCACCTTGCCGGGCGACTCCCAGTACTCCGCGGTGGCGCCGTCGATCTCGAGGAGCACGTTGGAGGCGTCGTCGGGTCCGCCCGACATGAAGGCGCCGGCCGACGCGTCCCACAGCTCCTGCAGCTTCGCCCGGTCCTCGCTGACGCGGGCGGTGCCCGAGAGCGAGACCCAACCGGCGTCGCTGGAGTAGGACACGTTGACGCGGGGGTCGGCCTCGATGGCGCGCACCTTGTCGGTGTCGCGCTCGGTGAGGAACCAGGTGGTTCCGGGCTGCTCGAAGTCCTGCGTCCCCATCGGCGTGGACACGAGCGCGCCCTCGGGGCTCACGTAGGTCAGCACCGCGATGCGGGTGTCCTCCATGATCCGGGCGACGGTCTCGAGCTGGTCGTCGTGTGAGGTCATGCCACGACCATGGCACGCCGCACCCGACGCAGGCCTCATCCTGCGGGGCGTGCGCTGTCACATCACTGCCGCCCGGGGCGTCGTGCTGGCAGGATGACCGGCAGCCGCCGGGCGGGAGGCCGCGGCGCGCAGACAGGGGAGATCAGCACGCATGAGCACCACACACCCGGCCGACGACCACGACCTGATCCGGGTCGAGGGAGCGCGCGAGAACAACCTCAAGGACGTCACCGTCGAGCTGCCCAAGCGGCGCCTGACGGTCTTCACCGGCGTGTCCGGGTCGGGCAAGAGCTCGCTGGTCTTCGCCACCATCGCGGCCGAGTCGCAGCGGATGATCAACGAGACCTACAGCGCCTTCGTCCAGGGCTTCATGCCGTCGCTGGCCCGTCCCGACGTCGACCACCTCGAGGGACTGACGACCGCGATCATCGTGGACCAGGAGCGCATGGGCGCCAACCCGCGCTCGACCGTCGGCACGGCCACCGACGCCAACGCGATGCTGCGGATCCTGTTCAGTCGCCTCGGCGACCCCTACGTCGGTCCGCCGACGGCGTACTCCTTCAACGTCCCCACCCGCAAGGCCAGCGGGATGATGACCACGGAGAAGGGCGGCCGCACCGAACGCAGGATCGCCAAGCAGGAGGTCTACCTCGGCGGCATGTGCCCGCGCTGCGAGGGCATGGGCAAGGTCAACGACATCGACCTGACCGCGCTCTACGACGCTGAGAAGTCGCTCGCCGACGGGGCGCTCACGGTGCCCGGCTACTCGATGGACGGGTGGTACGGCCGGCTCTTCGAGGGCATGGGCCTGCCGATGGACAAGCCGATCCGGTCCTTCACCAAGAAGCAGCTCGAGACGATGCTGTGGTCGGAGCCGACCAAGATCAAGGTCGAGGGTGTCAACCTCACGTTCAACGGCATCATCCCGCAGATCCAGAAGTCGATGCTGTCCAAGGACCCCGAGGCGATGCAGCCGCACGTGCGCCGCTTCGTGGACCGCGCGGTCACCTTCCAGACCTGTCCCGACTGCGAGGGCACGCGGCTCACGCCCGAGGCACGGCGGTCGAAGATCGGGGGGAAGTCCATCGCGGACCTGTGCGAGATGCAGATCAGCGACCTCGCGGACTGGGTCCGGGCCCTCGACGAGCCGTCGGTCGCCCCTCTGCTCAAGGGCCTGCAGCACCTGCTCGACTCGTTCTCCGAGATCGGCCTGGGCTACCTCTCGCTCGACCGCCCGGCCGGCACGCTGTCGGGCGGGGAGGCGCAGCGCACGAAGATGATCCGTCACCTCGGGTCCTCGCTCACCGACGTCACCTACGTCTTCGACGAGCCCACCATCGGCCTGCACCCGCACGACATCGAGCGGATGAACAACCTCCTGCTCCAGCTGCGCGACAAGGGCAACACCGTGCTGGTGGTGGAGCACAAGCCCGAGACCATCGCGATCGCCGACCACGTCGTCGACATCGGGCCGGCCGCGGGCGCGGCGGGCGGGACGATCTGCTTCGAGGGCGACGTGGAGGGGCTGCGCGGCAGCGACACCGTCACCGGCCGGCACCTCGACGACCGGGCCCGGCTCAAGGACACGGTGCGCCCCGCGACCGGTGCGATGGAGGTCCGCGGCGCCTCGACGCACAACCTCCGTGACGTGGACGTGGACGTGCCCCTGGGCGTGCTGACGGTCGTCACGGGGGTCGCCGGGTCCGGCAAGAGCTCGCTGATCCACGGGTCGCTGGCCGGCCGCGACGAGGTCATCGTGATCGACCAGGGCGCCATCAAGGGCTCGCGGCGCAGCAACCCGGCGACGTACACCGGCCTGCTCGAGCCCATCCGCAAGGCCTTCGCGAAGGCCAACGGCGTGAAGCCGGCCCTCTTCAGCGCCAACTCCGAGGGCGCGTGCCCGACCTGCAACGGCGCGGGCGTGATCTTCACCGAGCTCGGTCCGATGGCCACCGTCGAGTCGCCCTGCGAGGAGTGCGAGGGCCGGCGCTTCAAGGCGGAGGTGCTCGAGCACACGCTCGGCGGCAAGGACATCGCCGAGGTGCACGAGATGTCGGTGGTCGCCGCGCTGGAGCACTTCAGCGAGGGCGAGGCACGGATCCCGGCGGCGGTGAAGATCCTCGAGCGGCTCGCGGACGTCGGGCTGGGCTACGTCACGCTCGGCCAGCCCCTGACGACGCTGTCGGGCGGCGAGCGCCAGCGCCTGAAGCTCGCCACGCAGATGGGGGAGAAGGGCGACGTCTACATCCTCGACGAGCCCACGACCGGCCTCCACCTCGCCGACGTGGCCAACCTGCTCGGGCTGCTGGACCGCCTCGTCGACTCCGGGAAGTCGGTCATCGTCATCGAGCACCACCAGGCGGTGATGGCGCACGCCGACTGGATCATCGACCTCGGGCCGGGTGCGGGGCACGACGGCGGCACCATCGTCTTCGAGGGCCCTCCGGCAGAGATGGTCGCGGCGGCGGACCCGACGCTGACCGGCAAGCACCTCGCGGCGTACGTCGGCGCCTGAGGCCGCGGTCGGATCAGGCCTGGCAGACCGGGCACCAGAACAGCCGCCGGGCGGCGATCTGCGCGTCGAGCACCGGGGTCCCGCAGATCCGGCAGGGCAGCCCGGCCCGTCCGTAGACGTAGTGCGAGTCGACCCGACGTGGTCGGCCCGCCGGACGCTCCCGGTCCTCGGGCAGGGTGGTCACGATGCGCCCGGCGCGCACGCCCGCCCGCAGGAGCACCACCAGGTCGTCCCACAGCAGCCGCAGGGTCCCGTCGTCGTGCTCACGGCCCGGGCGGTAGGGATCGAGGCGCTGGCGGAACAGGGCCTCGGCGCGGTAGACGTTGCCCACCCCAGCGACGACCGACTGGTCCATGAGCAGGGTGGCGATCGGAGCGCGGCTGCGCAGCACGCGGGCCACGAACGCGTCGGCGTCGGGACGTCGACGCAGGGGATCGGGACCGAGCCGCGCCAGCACCAGCGCGCGCTCGGCGTCGGTCATCACCTCGCAGGCGGTCGGTCCGCGCAGCTCGAGCCAGTGCTCGGTGCCGATGATCCGCAGTCGCAGGGCTCCGCGCGGCTCGGGCGCGGGACGGGTTCCGTCGCGGAACTTCCCGTAGAGGCCGAGGTGCACGTGCAGCCAGAGGTCGTCGTAGCGGTGGAACAGGTGCTTGCCCCAGGCGTCGGTCGCGTCGAGGACGCGGCCGTCGAGCAGGCGCGCGCCGTCGTCGAAGCGCCCCTGTGGGCTGTCGACCGCGACGGGCTGGCCGACCAGCAGCCTGGCGTGGCGGCGGGCGAGTCGGTGGATGGTGTGTCCCTCTGGCACTCCGCGATCGTGACCGACGGGTCCAACCGGGCGGCTCGCCGGCACCTGCGAGCATGGGGGACATGAGCCCGCACAGCCTCCGCGAGACCATCGCCTCCCGCCCCGTCGTCCTCGACGGGGGACTCGCGACGCTGCTCGAGCGGCACGGCCACGACCTGTCGAGCGACCTGTGGTCGGCGCGCCTGCTGCGCGACGACCCCGCCGCGATCGAGGCGGCCCACCGGGAGTTCTTCGCCGCGGGTGCCGAGGTGGCGACGACCGCGTCCTACCAGGTCTCCTTCGAGGGCTTCGGCGCCGCGGGCGCCGACCGTGACGAGGTCGAGACCCTCCTGCGCCGGAGCGTCGCGTTGGCCGCCGCGGCCCGCGATGCCGCGGCCCCGGACGGGTGGGTCGCCGCGTCCGTGGGGCCGTACGGCGCCGTGCTCGCGGACGGGTCGGAGTACCGCGGCGACTACGACCTCGACGTCGACGGCCTGCGGGCCTTCCACCGACCCCGGCTCGACGTGCTCGCCTCGACCGTGGGGGAGGGCGCCGACGTGCTGGCGGTGGAGACGATCCCGTGCCTGGCCGAGGTCGAGGCCGTGCTGGCCGAGCTCGACGGCACGGGCATCCCGGCGTGGCTGTCCCTCTCCGCCGCGGACGGACGCACCCGGGCGGGGGAGCCGCTCGAGGAGGCGTTCGCGATGGCGGCCGACGTCGCCGAGGTGCTGGCGGTCGGGGTCAACTGCACGACTCCGGCCGACGCCCGCGACGCCGTCCAGCTCGCCGGCTCCCACGGCGCCGCGGTGGTCTACCCCAACTCCGGACAGTCGTGGAACGCCGAGACCCGCGAGTGGGAGGGACGCTCGGCCTTCACCGCCCAGGACGTCAAGGCATGGGTGGTCTCGGGCGCCCGGCTCGTCGGCGGCTGCTGCCGCGTCGGGCCCGACGACGTCACGGCCCTGCGGGCGACGCTGGAGGCGTGAGGTGCCCGACCGTTTCGCCGACGCCGTCGCCTCGATGCCGATCCTGCAGGCCATGGGCATCCGTCTCGTCGACGTGGGCCCGGGCCGCGCGGTCGCCGACCTGCCGGCCGAGCCCAACGTCAACCACTTCGGCGTGACCTACGCCGGATCGCTGTTCAGCGTCGCGGAGATGCTCGGCGGCGTGCTCAGCCTGGCGACCTTCGACCTCGACCCGGACGGCGAGCTCGCAGGTTTCGTGCCGCTCGTCAAGGAGTCGACCATCCGGTTCCGGCGGCCCGCACTGGGCGTCGTACGTGCCTCGGCGAGCTTGTCCGAGGACGAGGCGGCGCGGGTGCGCCGCGACGCGCTGGCGACCGGCAAGGGGGAGTTCGTGCTGGAGGCGACGCTGACCGACGAGCAGGGCGAGGTCGTCGCAACGACCGTCGGGACCTACCAGGTGCGGCGCCTCTGATGCGGCGCTGCCGGCTGCACGTGATGGGTGCCAGCGGATCGGGCACGACGACGCTGGCGCGCACGCTCGCGTCGTGGTGGTCGGTCCCGCACGCGGACGCCGACGACTACTTCTGGGTGCCCACCGACCCGCCGTACGCCGAGAAGCGCCCTGAGCCCGACCGGATCGCCCTCATGCGGCAGGTGTTCGTCCCGCGCGAGGCGTGGGTGCTGTCGGGCTCGATGCTGGGCTGGGGCGAGGAGGTCGTCGCCGAGTGCGACGCAGTGGTGTTCCTGCGGCTCGACCCCGCCGAGCGCATGCGCCGGCTGCACGCCCGCGAGGAGCTGCGCCGGGAGGGACGCACCTTCGACCCGGACGCCTGGGAGGAGTTCCTCACCTGGGCGAGCGGCTACGACGACCCGGAGTTCACCGGCCGGAGCCTCTGGGCCCACGAGGAGTGGCTCGCCGAGGTGGGACGGCCCGTGCTGACGCTCGACAGCGCCGCACCTCCGGACGAGCTGCGCGCCGCGGTGCTGGCCTGGGAGCCGAGCTGACGCGGCACGCTCAGCCGAGGGGAGTCCGCTCCGAGCACGAGGCGATCCCGAGCCACGTGTGCCGGTTGCCCCACCAGCACCAGCCGACCTTGGGTGAGTCCCTGCGCTCGCGCCCGTCACGACCGGTGCCGTTGCTGATCCACAGCGCGGGCGTGCGGGCGTCGTAGGTCCCGTTGGCCTTGCGCAGCCGGGACCCGATGGTCATGAAGCACCGGTTGCGCTCGAGCACGTCCGGGTCCTGGAGGACCCAGTGGATGCCCTCGACGAGGGTGAGCGGTGATCGGCCCGCCGCCAGGATCTCGGGCAGGCACTCCCCGGGGCTCCGGTTCGCGTGCTCGTCGCCGCGGGTGGGCTCGCTGACCACGTACGGCGCCGGAGGCAGGGGAGCAGCGTCGGTGGCGTCGAAGGCGTCCACGTCCGTCATGTCCTCGACCACGAAGCCGGGCCGCTCGCCCCGGGTCATCAGCGGGGCGAGCGCGGAGGGCGGCGCCGAGGTGACGAGCAGGCCGTCGACAGACTTCGCGGCGGCGGCTCGCAGCTGGTCGGCAGTCACACCGGCGTGCTCGTGCACACCGAGGGAGATGAGTCGGTCGGCCTGGACGGTGGGGCTGGGCAGCATGGGTTCCTCTCGACGTGCAACGGGCGAGTGTCCAACGCACCGTGCGTCGCGGGGGTTCCCGTGGCAGGGTCGTACGCATGCCGACACCGGCCCGCTTCGTCCTCCACGACCATCGCAAGCCGTCGCCCCACTTCGACCTGCGGCTCGAGGAGGACGGCGTGCTGCGCAGCTGGGCGGTGCCGAAGGGACTGCCGGACGACCCGGCGCGCGACCGGCTGGCCATCGCCGTCGACGACCACGCGCTCGACCACGTCGACTTCGAGGACGAGCACAAGTCCGTCGCGGACACCGGCACGTGGCAGGAGCACGACCGCGACGAGCGTCGGCTCGTGTTCTCGCTGCACGGACGCGAGGGCGTACGCCGCTACGCGCTGATCCACACCGGAGGCACGCAGTGGCTGTTGCACCTGACCAAGGACCAAACCGTCAACGTGGGTTGACAGATGCTCGGTCGTCAATCAAGATTGACGACATGAGAACAGCCGTGGACGCCGAGGACCCGGGGGAGGAGAGCCCCCTGGCGGAGCTGATGCAGATCGCGCGCGCCAAGCACGAGCTCGCCGCGGCCGAGGCGGTGGCCGTCCGCCGCGCCCGGATCCACGGCTACAGCTGGGCGGAGATCGGAACCATGCTGGGCGTCAGCAAGCAGGCCATGCACAAGAAGTACGGCAAGTTCGCGTGAGCCCGGCGCCAGACCGCAGCTGGCTCGACCTGCTGCGCACGCAGGCCGAGCGGTTCGCCCAGGTCGTCGAGCACGGCGACCCGGCCCGGGAGGTCATCTCGTGCCCGGGATGGACGCTGCGCGACCTGACCGACCACCTCGGTGGCGTGCACCAGTGGGCCGCCCATGCTGTCGTCGAGGGCGACCCGAGCCTCGAGCCCGAACCGGCACCTCGCGCAGACGCCACCGGACTGGCCGCCTGGTACCGCCGTTGCGCCACGACCCTCGTCGACGTCCTCGCGGCTCGACCGGCGGAGGCACCCGCGTGGACCCTGGATCGTGACGACAGGACCGCCGGCTTCTGGCGACGGCGCCAGGTCCACGAGGTCACGATGCACCTCTGGGACGCCGAGCACGCCCTGGGCAGGGCGCAGCCGATCGAGCCGGAGCTCGCCTGGGACGGCGTGGCGGAGGTCGTCGACATCCTGTATCCGCGTCAGGTGCGGCTGGGGCGTACGTCAGCCCTGACGACCGCCGTCCGGCTCACGCCATCGGACCTCGACGAGAGCATCGTGATCGGCGACGGGGATCCCGTCGACGTCGTAGCCCCGGCAGAGGTCCTCCTGCGAACCCTGTGGCACCGCAACACGCACGACGAGGTGGAGCCACGCTCGATCGAGCTGCTGTCCGGGGCGTTGACACCATGAGCGCAGCCACGGGCGGGCTCAGCGCGTGAACACATCGCCGATAACTGACATTATGTCAGATACTAGTCTGCGTATCGCATCAGATGAATCAGCTGCGCGGGCCCGCTCCACCTTTCCCGCCTGCATCTACGAAAACGCCGCTGACCTGCGAAAACACTGCAGAGCCAGACCTGCTAGTGACGCCGGCGGGCACTTGTGTCGGCCGAAGCCGTCCGCCCTAGGGGCCGAGCGACACGCCGTTGACCTGCGCAAACACGCCTTTCGTCTCATTGAATGCATCATTGAATCACTGGATGTAACGCGATCTGAGGGAGTATCTGATGCAGATTGACGGCTCAGGGCGAGTCCAACTTGTGCAGTCGATGCCGGTCCTACGGCCCGACGAGCAGGTGCTCCAGCTGATGCTCGACGGCTGGCGCAATCAGCAGCTGTCCCGCAATCTTCGGTTCGCCACCATCGAGCAGCGGCTCCGTTGCGTCCAGCGGTTTCTCCACCATGTCAACGAGGATCCGTGGAACTGGACGCCGGCGATGGTCGAGGAGTTCTCCGCCGACCTGCGCATGGTCAAGCACGTGTCTCACTCCACGCTCCGCGGCTATCACTCCGCACTCCGCGCGTTCACCAGCTACATCAGCAACCCCGATTACGGCTGGGACCGGATCTGCGAATCGTACTTCGGCACACACCCTGCCCAGGTCTTCTTCGACTGGAACACCGCTCCCCACGTCCAGGAGTACGACGGTCGTCCTACGAAGCGTCCCTACACTCGCGACGAGCTGAGCGCGCTGTTCGATCACGCCGACGACGAGGTAGAGCGCATCGGCAAGTCCGGCCGCAAGGGCTGGCAGCCTGCCTACCGGGACGCGGTCATGATGAAGATCGCCTACGCCTACGGGCTCCGGTTCAACGAGCTGCGCCATCTTCAGACCGTCGACTTCGCCCGCAATCCACACGCACGCGAGTTCGGCGCCTTCGGCGTCTGCAAGGTCCGCTACGGCAAGGCGCGACGAGCCTCCCCGCACAAAGGGCGCAGCGTGCTCACGGTGTGGCGATGGACCCCAGGCATCCTGGAGGACTGGCTAGCCAACGGCCGCGGCGAGCCAGGCACCCTCGACCTGTTTCCCAGCGAGCGCGGCGGCCTGGTCGTCGAGTCGACCCTGATCAGACGCGTACGCCGATACTGCGACGAGCTCGGCTTCTCCGACGGCCTCGACCTCCACTCCTTCCGGCGCTCGTACGCCACCCACCTCCTCGAGGACGGCTGGGACCCGCGGTTCGTTCAGGACCAGATGGGCCACGAGCACGCGACGACCACCGGGATCTACCAGTTCGTCACCGACGAGTTCCGACGCTCCACCCTCAGAAGCGCGCTGGACCGTACGGTGACCGAAGCCATGCAACGCAGGACCGAGGACGGCACACCATGAAACGCAAGGTCGACTACACCTGGCGACTGGCCGAGCTGATGGCGGCCCGGGGCCTGCACAACACCACCGACCTGATTCCCCTGTTAGCCGAACGCGACATCACCCTGTCGCGACCGCAGGTCTACCGTCTGGTCAACCAGCGCCCGGAGCGGATGTCGCTCCAGGTCGTGGCTGCCCTGTGCGACATCTTCGACTGCACTCCAGCGGACCTGCTCACCACCACAGCGGCCGATGTACGCGTCCGCAAGACCGCCACGGCTTCCCCGGCGAACGTCGTCTCCCTCGACCGCACCGTACGGCCCCGCCGCGCAAACATCCTCGACGAGTAGACCCTAGGAGCCGCGATGGATCCGAAGCCCCTCGGCCTCTCGCCTCGCACCACCGTGCGCGGCCGACCGCGCACGACGAGCACCCGCGACGACCCCTGCGCGCGCTGCGGGCGAAACATTCCGCGCCTTGCGAAGCAGTGGCCAGAAGGCCGGCTCTGCAACATCTGCTACTCCGACGCCATCCACACCCGCGGCACCTGCCCCGAGTGCCTCCAAGACCGGCTGCTTCCCGGCCCACCCAACGCCGACGGGCATCCGATCTGCTCGACCTGCGCGCGCATCCCGTATGACTTCCACTGCGAACGCTGCGACGTCGAGTCCGGACACCACCGCGGCCGGCTCTGCGCGCGATGCGCACTGCGCGATGACCTCCATGAGCTGCTCGGCGGTGAGCCGAGCGCCCCTGCACTGGTCGGGCTCGTCGACGCCCTATGCGCTTCGGACCGCCCGGAGTCAATCTTCGTCTGGAAACGCTCATCCAAGGTTCAAGAACTGATCCGCGGGCTGGGCGACGGCACCATCCCGGTATCGCACGAAGGTCTCGACGCCGTGCCCGGTAAGCACTCCGAGCATCTGCGTGCGCTGCTGCAGCACCACGGACTGCTCCCCCAGCGCGACCCCTACCTTCCGCGCTTCGAGCAGTGGATCGACGACACGCTCGACGGACTCCCCCACGAGGTGCGCCAACCTGTCCAGCACTTCGCCACCTGGCACCACCTCCGACGGATCCGCGCCAAAGCGGCGGCGGGCGCGTGCACTCGTGGCCCGGTCCACTCGGCCAAGCAGGAGATCACCGAAACGGTAAAGTTCCTCGTGTGGCTCCACGAGACCCACCGGCGCACCACCGCCACCTGCACGCAGCAAGACGTCGACGAGTGGCTAGCCACCGGACCGACCACGCGCAGCGCGATCAGGACATTCTTCGTGGTCGCCAAGAAGGCACGCCTAGATACGAGGGTGGCTGTTCAGCACCGATCAGCCAGGAGCAGCCCGTCCGTTAGCCAGGACCAGCGCCTCGCCTGGATCCACGAACTCCTGACCGGCACCAGTGAGTCACTCCCCTACCGCGTCGCAGCGATGCTGCTGCTGCTGTACGCCCAGCCCCTGGTCAAGGTCGTCACCCTCCGGACCAGCATCGTCGACGACGGTGACACCGGCATGAGCATCACCCTCGGCGCACGCCCGACCGACGTCCCGGAACCTTTCGCCTCTGTGCTGCGCGAGCACCTCGCTGCCCGCCCAAACCTCCGCACCGGGGCCGGGCCCGACAGCCCGTGGCTCTTCCCCAGCACACTCGCTGGTCGGCACCTCCACCCCAACACCGTGATGGACCGGCTCCGCGACCTCGGCGTCGACCTCCTCGGGGCCCGCAACCGCGCCATCGGCGAACTCGTCCTCGAATGCCCACCCTCCCTCGTCGCCGAGGCCCTCGGCTACAGCCCGTCGGTCGCCTTCCTCCACGCCGACAAATCTGCTGAACCCTGGGCTCGGTACGCAGGTCGCTCCATAAAGTAGCGCCAATGATTCTCGGCAGTGGCCATCTGAATGATGACCACGCGGGACCCAGTTGTGACGATCTAGTTCTAATGAAGCATATACGCCGCTGCACCGTGGGTGTACGTTGCCGGAACGGGAGTGCATCGGCCCTCCTGATGACTCTCGGGAGATAGTAATGAAGAGACTTTTGCGTGCCCTCGGGCTTGCCCTCACGGCTGCTTTGATTCCAGCGTCGGCATGGGCCTACAACGTCACATCAGATGACGGCGATGGCGAGATGTTTGTGACCGGGTACGGGGACCAGTCATTCTCCTCGTCCGGCGATCTCCGCTCCCGCACCGGGAACAACGTCTACTACCGGGGCATCGTCATTTACAACTCCTACACCGACTACACCTGCGATCGCATCACGTCGAACACGAGTTCGGCGACCTACGTGGCGAAGAGCGGGTCTTGCACGCAGTTCACGCCGATTCCGCCGAGCGCCGACGCGGCGGGTTGGAAGGTTTGCCGGGACCGTACCGGCTTGCCCGATGGATGCGGACCTCAGACGCGACAGAACTTCTGACGTCACTCGCCGGAGTTGACGACACAGTATCCGCGCCAGGCCGACGGCGTTCTCGCCGTCGGCCTGGCCGCTGTCACACACACATACGGGTCAGTACAGGCACTTCAGGACGTGACGCTGGACCTACATTCGGGCACCACAGTGCTCCTGGGTCGTAACGGCGCGGGGAAGTCAACGCTTTGCCGCATGCTTACCGGAATCGAGCGCCCCGATGCCGGCAGGCTCGTCCGTAATGGGCAAGAACTGACCCGCGCCGAGGATTGGCGGGCCCACCATGCAGACACCGGCTGGCTGCCGCAGCATTTGGCCGCACCCCTGTCGATGAGAGTCGAGCACTACTTGCGATACGCGTCCTGGCTAAAGCGCGTGACGCCGACCGACGTCGAAATGCGAGTCGATGAATCGCTACGCCGGACTGACCTTGCCGACCAACGTGCACGGCGCCTCGGTCAACTATCTGGCGGGATGTTGCGTCGCGCAGGAATTGCGCAAGCGGTCGTGCACGAGCCTCGCCTGCTCGTGCTGGACGAGCCCACCGTGGGACTCGATCCTGAGCAACGAGCAAGATTTCATGACATCGTGCGCACCTTGGCAGCAGATCGCATCGTGTTCATCTCGACCCATCTGCTTGAGGATGTCGAGGCGTTCCCAGGTCGGGTCGTCGTGCTCAACCACGGCACGGTGTGTTACGACGCCACCACAGAGGAGCTCGCCGAGCGGGGCCGTCGCGTCCGCCGTGAGGGCGCGGATGCGAGCAGGTCCGAGCAGGGTGTGGACTCCGGGTACGACGGCTCGCCTCACATAGACCTGCGCGCCGGCTTCTTGGACGTGCTGGCTGCGTCCGACCGCCGTCTGAACGCCACACATCCACGTCAAGAAAATGACCGGCCAGGCGAGGATTCGAGCCGCACCTTTGGGCAGCCTGATGCCTAGGCCCCTATTCCTCGAGATACCGCCACGGATGGGACTACTAGGCGCCTTAGGTGTTGCCTTCTGTCTGTCCATCGCATACGCGGGCCGATGGGATCAATGGTTAGGTTTGTGGACCGAGACCCAAAAGCACACTGGCACTGCCTTCATCTTCGCCTTGCCCGCGGCTGCGGCGGTCGGGGCGTTCCTAGGCGCAACCACAGCGCGCAACGGCATGGATTCGATGCGCCAGGCAGCGGGACGCAACCCGTTGCAGGTTCAAGCACGCGCCGTGCTTGAACCTGCTGCCTGGACCACCGTCGGTTACCTGCTCGGCGTAACGCCGGGCTTGGTTGCAACTTCCTTCATCTCTGAGTACGGCCGACCCGCCTTCTTGCCCGTACTCGCTCAGGTCGCCTGCATATGCGCCGTAACCATCATTGGTCAGGTCGCTGGTTCGAGACTGCCTTGGTACCTAGGTGCCCCAATCTGCGCCTTGGCCGTCTACCTCATGCTCGGATTCCTTTCCTTCAATGCCGACTCCATTCTTCTGGCGATCACTCCCATCGACGAAAGGCGGGTGACGTTCCAACCTGTGCTTGCGTGGGTACTAGGGCTGCAAACATTGTTCTGGCTGACAGTCGCACTGCATGTCTTAATGCGAAGGGTGGGCGCGAAAAGAGTCGCCACGGCTGCCCTCATCGCTGCTGGACTGATAGCAACGCCACTCTTGGCCATCACACCAGAGACCAGAGGGGTGGACCTTGCCGCAACAGAGCTGCGCTGCGAGGTGGCGTCGGGTGCGTCCACAGAGGCGACCGACTCTCCGGTAATCAAGTCTTTGGCGCCCTCCTTGTGCCTGCCCCGCGGAAAGGAGGTCGTACGCAGACAACTTGGCCCTGAACTTCACCTCGCGACACAACTTCTCGCCGGCCTGCTGCCGAAAGTGACCTACGTTGACGACGAGGCGGCAGGCATCTCCGCAGAGATCAATCGGAACATAGAAGAGATCACCTCACGAGAAGAAGCCCTCGACGCCGACGTCGTTTCCTTGTCACAAGCCAGCGACATCAGCGCCTACGCCTACATTGACACCGATCAAGTCCACTACGGTCTCGTGGCCTACTTCATCCCACGGGTCGTGGCGTCTACCGCGTCCGCCGGTGCGACGGAGAGGGGTTCAGAAGTTGCCGACTTGCGCCCACTGGCCTCGCCGACTGACGTCCTCTGGCGTTGGTACCTCACCGAGGCCGGCGCCAAGACTGACGGGTCCGGCCCATTCGGTGGACCAACACTCGACCCGCGGTTCCTCAACTACGACAGCCACGAGTCTGATCTCGCGTTCTTTTCCAACCTTGACGCCGAGGCACGCGCGGACTGGTTCCATGAGCACGCGGACCAGATCCGGACCGGATCGCTCACTTGGGAGGCTTTCGAACACTGATGACGACCGCACGGCACGACCGGGTCCCCACGACGGCGCCCTGGCGTCACTACAGAATGGTCAGCGCCTGGGCCGCAGCTCACGCACTGACATGGCGCTGGTGCGGTGCGGTGCTGGTGGCCTGGGCGGCTGTGAGCCTATTTGCCGCCATCACCGTTCCAATCAAGTACCCCTACGAAGCGTTGGGAACCGTTGTCGACTCGGGCGTCGTCGCAGGCATCGTAATACCCGTCATAGTTAGCTGCACGGCCTTGTATGAGGGCCCACGAGACCTGATCGGGTCGGCTGCGCGCAGGCTGATCGTTCCCCGGATTGCGCTGGTTTCGGGCATCTACGTCCTCACATCCGTTGCTGCTGCGGTCACCGCCGTCATCGCATCTCTGCCGGTGGTCATTGTCACGGTCGACGCCATGTTGTTCGTGGCCCTCTGCGCTCTGGGCGTCAGCCTGCTCGGCGTGGGGCTGGGCTGGCTCTTGCCAGTTGTCTTCGCCTTCGTCTTCAGCGCTCCCGGTCTTGTCCCTTGGGAATACAACGTCATCTACCAGCGGGACGTGTCCAATGCGTACCTTGCGCTCGTAGCAGGCGCGCTCATCGCAGGCGCGGCCGCCTACGCCTCGCAAGGCTCCCGAGATCGAATCGTTGACCGGTCAGTGCAGGGCTGACAGCATCAGTTTCCTTCTACGACGATCTGCGGGCCCGTCCATGAGCCGTCCTGGCGCTTGGAGTGGCTGCCCATGGCCGCACTGGCCGACGTGCGTCCGACCAGAGCCGCCAGCCCCGGATTGAAGGTCGATGCGGCGAGACTTGATACGCAGGGTGTCCAGTAGTGCAGATCGAGCCGCCCTCCCACCGCTTGCCACGAACTACAACGGTGTCGGCCGTCCCCTACGGTGGACGCATGGCTGACATCCCGACGTACGCCCTCAACGACGGCACCACCATCCCCGCGATCGGCTTCGGCACGTACCCACTGCGGGGCGAGGCCGGCACCGGCGCGATCCTGAGCGCGCTCGAGGCGGGCTACCGGTTGCTCGACACCGCGGTGAACTACGAGAACGAGTTCGAGGTCGGTGAGGCACTGCGGCGCTCCGGGCTCGCTCGTGACGAGGTGCTCGTGGCCAGCAAGATCCCCGGTCGTCACCACGGCTACGACGACGCCATCGCGTCGGTGCGCGGATCTCTCGAGCGTCTCGGCCTCGATCACACCGACCTGCACCTCATCCACTGGCCGAACCCCAGCCAGGGGAAGTACGTCGAGGCGTGGCGCGCGCTGGTGCAGCTGCAGAAGGACGGCCTGGTCCGCTCGATCGGCGTCTCGAACTTCACCGAGGAGCACCTCGCCCGCATCATCGACGACACCGGCGTCACGCCCGCGGTCAACCAGGTCGAGCTGCACCCGCGCTTCCCGCAGGACCGGATGCGCGAGGTCCACGAGCGCCTCGGCATCCGCACCGAGGCGTGGAGCCCGATGGGCAAGCGTCGCGCCCCGCTCGACGAGGACGCCGTCACCTCCGCGGCGCGCGCCCACGACGTCTCCCCCGGCCAGGTCATCCTGCGCTGGCACGTCCAGCTCGGTTCGCTGCCGATCCCCAAGTCGGCCGACGCCACGCGCCAGGCCGAGAACCTCGACGTCTTCGGATTCGAGCTCACCTCCGCCGAGGTGGCTGCCATCACCGCCCTCGGGGAGGACGACGGGCGCCTGTTCGGCGGCGACCCCGACACCCACGAGGAGATGTGAGGCGCGGCTCGTTACGATCGCCCGCATGTCGAAGCGACCCGCACTGAAGCGTCCTGCCGCCGTCCTGGCGTGCCTGTCCGTCCTCGTCCTCGCCGGATGCGGTGACAGCGGCGACGACACCGCGTCGGACCCGGCCGGCGGCTCGGAGGCGTCCTCGGAGACCACGGCCTCCGGCGAGACGACCACGTGCGAGTACCCCGAGGACGGCCGCGAGGCCGCCCGCGAGGTCGAGGCGCCGGACGCCGAGGCGCAGGCCGAGGGCACGATCGCTGCGACCATCGCGACCAACTTCGGCGACATCGGCCTCACCCTCGACGCCGCGAGCGCGCCGTGCACGGTCAACTCGTTCGTGTCGCTGGCCGAGCAGGGGTTCTACGACGACACCCCGTGCCCGCGCATCGGCGACATGGAGGGCTTCGGCATCCTCCAGTGCGGCGACCCGACCGGCACCGGTGCGGGCGGTGCGGGCTATTCCTTCGCCGACGAGCTGAGCGGCGACGAGACCTACCCCGCCGGCACGCTGGCCATGGCCAACGCCGGACCCGACACCAACGGCTCGCAGTTCTTCCTCGTCTTCCGCGACTCGGAGTTCCCGCCGAGCTACAACGTCTTCGGCACGATCGACGATGCCGGCCTCGAGGTGCTCGACGAGATCGCCGCGGTGGGCAACGACAACGCCAACCCCGCCGGCGGCGGCGCCCCCAACGAGGACGTCACCATCGAGTCGGTCACGGTCGGCTGACGGGCTCCTCCGGGGCCAGGTCGTCGTAGACGACGTCCTGGCCCAGCTGCACGGTCCGCGAGACCGTGCACAGGCGGTCGCGGGACATCGCGATGGCCGACTGCACCCGGTCGCGTGCCGCGTCGCCGTCGGGTCCTTCGGGGAACTCCACCTCGAAGGACACCCGGAGCCCGGTCAGGTGGTTGCCGTGCTCGTCGCGCACCTTCTCCCCCTCGGCCCGTACGTCGAAGCGGGTGCTCGTCGTCCGCTTGTGGGTGATCGCCTCCACGTCGAGCGCGCTGCAACCGGCGATGGCGGCCAGCAGGAGCTCGACCGGCGTGAAGTCGGGGTCCTCTCCCCCGGTGCCGAAGAAGGTCTCCCCACCACGGGCGTTGGTGGCCTTGAAGCGGGCCGGGCCGATGCGGGTGATGTCGACGCTGCGCAGGGTCTCGTCCGTCATGCAGGACACCCTGCCAGAGGGGGGTTCTGGCAGGGTGTCGGTGGCCGCGACGTCACGTCTGGCGTGCCGCGCGGCCGGACGTCCGACGTGGGGTCGGACGCAGGTCGCGCCGGGTCAGCGTGGGGCGCGACGCACGGCGCGACGGGCGCGGCGCTCCTCACGTCGGGCGATCTCCACGCTCCGCAGGAGGGCACGGTCCTCCACCGAGTGGGCCCGTGCGTCGACGAGGCTCAGGGCGAGGTGCAGCTGCGAGATCATGGGGATCTGTCCTTCCGAGGGCATCCGGCCCTCCACGTGATGAGCAGTGAATGTAAGATCTAGTCGCGCCGTTGCGACTCTTACATCGTAGGGATCGCGCGAGTTGGTCGCTGCATCGCGGACGGGGTGATCTCGACCACCTGCCGACGACTGGTCGCGACCGCCCTGCGGCTAGGGTCGACGGGTGGTGAGCGAGCGCGTCAGACGTCCCGGTCCCTCGGTCCGGACCCGGGTCGTGGAGCACTTCCCCGAGCGTGAGGTCCCCCGCGAGGACCGGCTCATCACCGAGGAGCCGCTCGAGATCCGCGTACGCGCCGGGGCCCTCCCGCCACGCCGCGCCTGGGTCACGATGCGCACGCCGGGCCACGACTTCGAGCTCGCGGCCGGCTGGCTGGTGCACGAGGGGGTCGCCGACCCCGGTGCGCTCACGCAGGTGGCCTACTGCACCGACACCGACCTGGCTCCCGAGCAGGAGTTCAACGTCGTCACCGTGACGCTCACCGATGCCGCGGACCTCCCGCACCGGCACTCGTCCGCCTCCGCCGGGTCATCGGCCTGCGGGGTCTGCGGCAAGGACAGCGTCGAGGACGCGCTCACCGCTCGTACGGCGGCGCCGTGGCGCGGACCGCGCCCCGACGCCGACGTCGTACGACGCCTGCCCGACGCGCTGCGCGAGCGCCAGACCCTCTTCGAGCGCACCGGCGGGGTGCATGCGGCGGGGCTCGCAGATGCTGACGGCACGCTGCTGGTCGTGCGCGAGGACGTGGGCCGCCACAACGCGGTCGACAAGGTCGTGGGCGCCCGGGTGCTGGCCGGCGAGCCGGCGGCCGCCGCGTGCCTCGTGCTCAGCGGACGGGTCGGCTTCGAGCTGGTCCAGAAGGCCGCCGCCAGCGGCATCGGATCCATCGTCGCGGTCGGTGCGCCCACCAGCCTGGCGGCCCGCCTGGCCCAGGACGCGGGCATCGACCTGTGGGGATTCACCTCCCCGGGGCGCTCGGTCCGCTACTGCTGAGCACCCTCGCGCGGCGTGGTGGCCCGCCGCTGTCGGTGCGGCGTTCTACGGTCGTCACGTGCGCATCCTCCACACCTCCGACTGGCACCTCGGGAGGTCCTTCCACCGCGAGGACCTCCTCGGGCACCAAGGTGTGTTCGTCGACCACCTGCTCGAGGTCGTGGAGACGGAGAAGGTCGACGTCGTGGTGGTCTCCGGCGACGTCTACGACCGCGCGCTCCCCCATGTCGACGCGGTCGCGCTCGCGGACGAGGCCTTCGCCCGGCTCGCCGCGTCCCGCGCCAAGGTCGTCGTCAGCAGCGGCAACCACGACAGTGCCCAGCGCCTCGGCTTCGGCTCCCGCCTGATGGACGCCGCGGGCGTCTTCGTCCGCACCAGCGCCGCCTCCGTCGGCAGCCCCGTCGTGCTCAAGGACCGGCACGGTGACGTCGCGATCCACGCGATCCCCTTCCTCGACCCGTCCGCCCTCCTCGAGCCGTGGTCGCTGGGCCACCGCAGCCACGAGGCGGCGCTGGCCGAGGCGATGACCCGCGTACGCCGCGACCTGGCCGCGCGCACGAAGACCCGCTCGGTGGTGCTGGCGCACGCGTTCGTCGCCGGCGCTACTCCGTCGGAGTCCGAGCGCGACATCAGCGTGGGCGGTGTCTCCCGGGTGTCGACCAGCACCTTCGACGGCATCGACTACACCGCGCTGGGCCACCTCCACGGCCCCCACGTGCTGTCCGACGCGTTGCGCTACTCCGGCTCGCCGCTGGCCTACTCCTTCTCCGAGGCCGACCAGGTCAAGGGCAGCTGGTTGGTCGAGCTCAACGCCAAGGGCTTCGCCTCGGCGCGGTGGATCGACGCCCCGGTCCCGCGTCGGCTGTCGCGCATCAGCGGCTCGCTCGCCGACCTCCTCGCGGACCGGTCGCTGGCCGACCGTGAGCAGGACTGGGTCCAGGCCACCCTCACCGACGTGCCGCGCCCCGCGCGCGCGATGGAGCAGCTGCGACGACGCTTCCCCCACACGCTCGTGCTGCAGTTCCCTGCACCGGTGATCGACGTGCAGGCCCCCGGTCGTCCCGCTCCCGGCACGAGCGACCACGCCATCGCGCTCGACTTCGTCCGCCACGTGCGCGGTGTGGAGACCACACCTGCTGAGTCGGCGCTGCTCCAGGACGCCTTCGACGCCTGCTGCCACGACCCTGAGCTCGACGTCCTCGTCGGTGCGAGCGTCGGCGGCGACGAGGCCGGGGGTGGGTCCGCATGAGGCTGCACCAGCTCGAGGTGGTGGCGTTCGGACCGTTCGCGGAGAAGGCCCGCGTCGACTTCGACGCCCTCTCCGACGCCGGGCTGTTCCTGCTCAGCGGCCCCACGGGCGCCGGCAAGTCCAGCATCCTCGACGCCGTGTGCTTCGCCCTCTACGGCGACGTCCCCGGCGACCGCTCGGCCGCCAAGCGGCTGCGCTCCGACCACGCCGCCGCCGACGTCGCTCCGCGGGTCGTCCTCGAGGCGACGCTGTCGGGCCGTCGCTTCAGGATCGACCGCTCCCCCGCCTGGACGCGACCCAAGCGTCGCGGCCAGGGCACCACCACGGAGCAGGCCCGCGTCGTCATCTCCGAGCGCCGGGCAGGCGACGACGGCGCCGACGAGTGGCACCCCCTCAGCACCCGCCTCGACGAGACCGGGCACCTCGTGACCCGCCTCGTCGGCATGACGCTCCCCCAGTTCTGCCAGGTCGCCCTGCTGCCGCAGGGCAGGTTCCAGGCCTTCCTGCGGGCGCGCTCGGAGGAGCGCCACGCCCTGCTCCAGCAGGTGTTCCAGACCGGGCGCTTCGACCGCACCGAGCGCTGGCTGCGCGATCGGCGGATCGAGCTGCGCCGCGCGGGCGACACCCACCACCGGGCGGTCGCGGACCTCGTCAGCCGGGTGAGCGAGGTCGCCGACGACCATGCTCCGGACGACTGGTCGGCCGACCCGACCGCGCTCCAGGACTGGCTGCGCGCGCTGAGCGAGGCGGCGGTCACCGCGTCGGTGGAGCAGGCGATCGCCGTGGAGAACGCCTCCGCGGAGGAGGTGGCCGCGTCCGAGGCGTCCGCGGCCGGCATCGAGCTGGCGGGACTTCGTGCGACGTACGCCGCCGCCCGCCGCGCCCACGCCGCCCTCGAGGCTGCCGCACCAGAGCATGCGAGCCGGCGGCGACGCGTCGACAAGGCGCAGCGCGCCGGTGCGGTCCGCCCTCTCCACGACCTCGCGATCCAGGCGCGACGCGACGTCGACGACCTCGCGCAGCAGTCCACTGAGGCGCGTGAGCGCCTGCGCGAGCTGCTGGCGCAGGAGTCCCTCGACGACCAGCAGGTGGCGGACCACAGGCGTTCCGCGGCCCAGGCCCTCACCGACATCGCCCGCGTCCGCCCCCTCCAGCGCCAGGCCGTGGACGTCGCCCGCCAGCTGGCCCGGGTGGAGCGGGTGCGCGAGGAGTCCGCGGCCCGGCTGCGACAGCTGCAGGAGCGTGCCGACGAGGTGCCCGCCGCGCTCGAGCAGGCGCTCGTGCCGCTGGGCGCCGCCCAGGAGTCGGTGACCACGGCCGAGGCCCTCTCCCGCGACCTCGAGGTGCTCCGTGTCCGGGTGCGCGCCGCCCGCTCGGCGGAGTCGATCGGCGCGCAGCTCGTCACGGCGGAGGTCGCCCTCGCAGAGGCCGCGCAGACCAGGCTCCTCGCGCGCGAGACCCTCGTGGAGATCCGCGAGCAGCGGCTCGACGGCATGGCTGCCGAGATCGCCGGCAAGCTGGCCGTGGGTGCGTGCTGCCCGGTGTGCGGATCGGCAGATCACCCGTCGCTCGCCTCACCCGCCCCCGGTGCGCCCGACGAGGCAGCCGAGCGCGACGCCCGGCGCGAGGTCGACGACCTCGAGGTCGTGGTCGAGGCCCACGCCCAGCAGGTGCGTGGCCTGGAGTCCCAGCTCGCCGCCGCTCTCGCAGAGTCGGGCGACTCCGTCGAGCAGCTGCTGGTCGAGGAGGAGTCCACGCTCGCGCGCCTGGACCGTTCGCGTGCCGACGCAGCACTCCTCCCCTCCCTCCAGGCACGCGTCGACTCGCTGCGCGCCGAGCAGGACGCTCTCGTGGCCGACCGCGAGGAGCTCGTCGCCGCCTCTGCGCAGCACGACACCGAGGCGGCAGTCCTCGCCTCCCGGCTCGAGGCCCTGCACGAGCAGGTGGCCGCCGTGGTGCCCGACGCCGACGACGCCCACGGGCAGGACCGGGTCGACCTCGACGCCCTCGCCGCCTTCCACCAGCAGGTCGAGTCACTGGCGCAACGCATCGGGGACCTCACCGCCGAGCTCTCCCGCGCCGACGCCACCGCCACGAGCACCCAGCATGCGGCTGACGAGCTGGCCGCGCGCGCGGGGTTCGACTCGTCCGCTGCGGCCTCCGCGTCCTGGCTGTCCGACGAGGACGTGGCCGAGCTCCAGCGGCTCATCGAGCGCCACGAGCGCGAGGGCGCCCGGGTCACCGAGCTCCTGGCCGACGAGGACCTCCTGCGCTCCGCGACGGCCGATCCGCCCGACCTGGAGGCGCTGGCCCTGGCCCACCACCGCGCCAAGGAGGCGGCCGCCGCGGCACGCCACCGCGACATGAGCCTGCGCGACCGCGGACGTCGCCTGCGCGGCCTCGCCGACGACGTGGAGGCGGCCCTCGCGGCATGGGCCCCCGTGCGCGACGACCTCGACCTGGTCACCGACATGGCCGCGATGGTCGAGGGCAAGCACCCCGACAACCGCCTGCAGATGCGACTGTCCGCCTACGTCCTGGCGCACCGCCTCAGCCAGGTCGTCGAGGCCGCCAACCTGCGGCTGTCCACGATGAGCGACCAGCGCTACTCCCTCGTCCACACCGGGCAGCGCGGTGCGGGCGAGACGCGTGGCGGCCTGAGCCTGGTCGTGCGCGACGACTGGACCGGTGACGACCGCGACCCCGCGACCCTGTCCGGCGGGGAGACCTTCGTGGTCTCGCTCGCCCTCGCCCTCGGGCTGGCCGACGTGATCACCGAGGAGGCCGGCGGCACCGACCTCGAGACCCTCTTCGTCGACGAGGGCTTCGGCTCGCTCGACTCCGAGACCCTCGAGGACGTCATGGACACCCTCGACACGCTCCGTGACGGCGGCCGGGTGGTCGGCGTGGTGAGCCACGTGCCCGAGCTCCAGACGCGCATCCCCACCCAGCTGCGCGTGCACCGCGGCCGCACCGGCAGCCGTACGACGCTGGAGCTGGCCTGAGCCGTTCGTCGCGCCGGCCGGGGCTCGGATAGGTTCGCTCCCATGAGTGCGCCCGGGCTCGACCCGACCTTCAGCGAACTGCCGCACCGCCGCCTCGGCGACGTCGCCCTGGCCAGGGCCCAGGAGCTCGGTGCGACCCACGCGGACTTCCGCTTCGAGCGCAACCGCTATCAGTACCTCGGTGCGCGCGACGGCACCCTCCAGACCGCCAGCGACGCCGAGGACCTCGGCTTCGCGGTGCGCGTGGTCCACGGCGGCGCCTGGGGCTTCGCCTCGGGAGTGGTGCTGACCGACGACGAGGCACGACGCCTGGCCGACACCGCCGTCGCCGTGGCGCGCGTGGCCGCGGCGATGACCACGACTCCCGTCGAGCTGGCCCCCGAGCCGGTGCACGACGACGTCACCTGGGTCTCCGGCTACGACGTCAACCCGCTCGACGTCCCCACCCGCGAGAAGGCCGACCTGCTCGTCGACTGGACCGAGCGCCTGCGGGCGAGCAGCGCGGTCGCCCACGCGACCGCCTTCCTGCAGCAGGTGCAGGAGAACAAGTACTACGCCGACCTGTCCGGCACCCGCACCACGCAGCAGCGCGTACGCCTCCAGCCCGGCTTCGAGGCCACCGGCGAGGACGCGGAGACCGGCCTCTTCGACTCGATGGCCTCCATCGCCCCGCCGGTCGGCCGCGGCTGGGAGTACCTCTCCGGCGAGCACTGGGACTGGGACGCCGAGCTCGCCGAGGTCCCCGACCTGCTCGCCGAGAAGCTCAGGGCGCCGAGCGTCGAGGCCGGCTCGTACGACCTGGTGGTCGACCCGTCCAACCTCTGGCTCACGATCCACGAGTCCATCGGCCACGCCACGGAGCTCGACCGCGCGCTGGGCTACGAGGCCAACTACGCCGGCACGTCGTTCGCCACCTACGACAAGCTCGGCACGCTGCAGTACGGCTCCCCGGTGATGAACGTCCGCGGCGACCGCACCCAGGAGCACGGCCTGGCCACGGTCGGCTTCGACGACGAGGGGGTGCAGACGCAAGGCTGGGACATCGTCCGCGACGGCGTCCTCGTCGGCTACCAGCTCGACCGCTCGATGGGGCACCTGAAGCCGGAGCTCAACGAGGGCCGCTCCAACGGCTGCGCCTACGCCGACTCCCCCGGGCACATCCCGATCCAGCGGATGGCCAACGTGTCACTGATGCCCGGCACCGACGACCTCACCACCGACGACCTCGTCTCGCGCGTCGAGCGCGGCATCTACGTCGTCGGCGACAAGTCGTGGTCGATCGACATGCAGCGCTTCAACTTCCAGTTCACCGGCCAACGGTTCTACAAGATCACCGACGGCCAGCTCGACGGCATGCTCCGCGACGTCGCCTACCAGGCCACCACGACGGACTTCTGGGGCTCCATGGAGGCCGTCGGCGGGCCCGACACGTGGGAGCTGCACGGCGCGTTCAACTGCGGCAAGGCACAGCCGGGCCAGGTGGCGGCAGTGAGCCACGGCTGTCCGTCGGCGCTGTTCCGCGGGGTCAACATCCTGAACACCATCGACGAGGCAGGCCACTGATGAGGACCACCGCACAGGAGCTCGTCGAGCACGCGCTCGCGACCTCGACCGCCGACGACTGCATCGCCATCGTCCGCGACGTCACCAGCGCCAACCTGCGCTGGGCCAACAACACGCTGACCACCAACGGCGTGATGACCGAGGTCTCGGTCACCGTGATCAGCTTCGCCTCCGTCGTCGGCGGCATCGCGACCGGCTCGGTCTCCGGCAGCGCCTCCACCACCGACCAGGTCACCTCACTCGTGCAGGGCGCCGACGCCGCCGCGCGGGCCGGCTCCCCCGCCGAGGACGCCGGCGAGCTGGTCGCCGACCTGACCTCCCCCCTGTGGGACCTGGAGCCGGAGACCACCGACGTCGGCGTCTACGACGCCTTCGCACCCGCCCTGGGCGAGGCGTTCCGCGAGGCGAGCGCGGAGGACCGCCTGCTCTACGGCTTCGTCAACCACGACGTCGCCACGACCTACCTCGGCTCCACCCGGGGACTTCGGCTGCGCCACGTGCAGCCCACCGGCCACTACGCCTGCACCGGCAAGGACACCTCGCTGACCCGCAGCGCCTGGACGGGCGGCGCGACCCGCGACTTCCGCGACGTGGACGCTGCAGCGATGGCCGACACGGTCGCGCAGCGCCTGCGGTGGGCCGAGCGCCGCATCGACCTGCCGGCCGGGCGCTACGACACGATCCTGCCGCCGTCCTCGGTCGCCGACCTGATGATCGACGCCTACTGGGGCGCCGGCGCCCGCGTGGCCCACGAGGGTGAGTCCGTCTACAGCCGCCGTGGTGGCGGCACCCGCATCGGCGACAAGGTCGCCGCCCCGGGAGTCAACCTGTTCTCGGACCCCACCCACCCCGGTCTGGAGTGCGCGCCGTTCGTCATCGCGGGCGCCTCCGACAACACCGACTCCGTGTTCGACAACGGCCTGCTCCTCGAGCGCACCGACTGGATCCGCGACGGGCTGCTCACCGGTCTGCTCCAGACCCGTCACTCAGCTGCCATGACGGGCCAGCCCGTCACACCGATGATCGACAACCTCGTCCTCGAGATCGGCGACGGCGCGGGCTCCGTGCACGACATGGTGTCGGGCGTGCAGCGCGGCCTGCTGCTCACCTGCCTGTGGTACATCCGCGAGGTCGACCCGCAGACCATGCTCCTCACCGGCCTGACCCGCGACGGCGTCTACGTCGTCGAGGACGGCGAGATCGTCGGCGCCGCCAACAACTTCCGCTGGAACGAGAGCCCGGTCGACCTGCTCAACCGCTTCAGCGCGGCCACCGAGTCCGTGCCGAGCTTCAGCCGTGAGTGGGGCGACGACTACTTCTCCCGCACTGCCACCCCGGCCCTGCGGATCCCGGACTTCAACATGTCGAGCGTGTCGCAGGGCGTCTGAGGTCAGCGTCTGAGCTCGGCGTCTGGGGTCACCGACGCGGGTGGCCGCCGGGGATCTCCACCTCGGGGTCGTAGGGCACCCGCGTGTAGACGAAGGTCGCGCACTCGAGGTGGCGGATCGTGCCGTCCGCACGGCGTACGACGTCCAGCCGCTCGCCGCGGTGGTAGCCCGTGACACCGACCAACCTGCCGTCGACGACCTCGAAACGGTCGGTGACGACGTTGCCGCGCGCCATGGCCCGCAGCTCGAGGCCGTCGTTGTGCCAGCGCACGTCGTAGGCCGTGTTGCCCCAGAACCACACACCTGGAACGCCCCGCACGGTGCCCGGCAGTGAACGCGTGGGGCGCCACGGCGCCGGTCGGGACTCCTCGGCGTCGGGGTCGCCCTCGATGAGCGAGACGGCGAGCTCGCGCGGGTCGATGCCCGTCGTGGCGTTGGTCAGCACCACCGCGCCGATGCCGCTGTCGGGGTCGACGTGCAGCGCCGCCATGAAGCCCGGCATCGAGCCGTTGTGCCCCACGAGGCGCCCACCGGGGTGCAGTCCCAGCATCAGCCCGAGGCCGTAGTCGTCGGTCACGGGCCGCTGCATCTCCGCCAGGGACGTGTCGGCGAGGACGTCGGGGCGTGCGCCGCCCAGCAGCTGGCCCCAGGTGACGAGGTCGGCCAGGGTCGACCACAGCTGCCCGGCGGGCGCCATGGCGCCGGTGTCGGTCAGTGGCTCGTGCACCCGGATGCCGGTGAAGTGGTCGACGCTCCAGCCGGGCTGTGCGCCCGGACGGGGCAGGTACGACGTCGCGCGCATCTCCAGCGGTCGGAGCAGCCTCTCGGCCACGAGCACCCGCCACGGGGCGCCGAGGCGGCGGGCCACCACCTCGCCGAGCAGGCCGTAGCCGAGGTTGGAGTAGTGGAACCACTCCCCCGCACCCGCGACCCTGCCCCCGCCGTCGTTGGCAGCGGCGAGTGCGACGAAGTCTGTGCCGCGGGTGCGCTCCCACCACGGACCCCGAGGCTCGCTCTGCATGCCGGAGGTGTGCGCCAGCAGGTCGCGGACGGCCACCTCGCCGTAGCCGACGTCGCCGAGGTGGTCACCCAGCCGGTCGTCGAGGTCGAGCAGACCGGCGTCGCGCGCCTGCAGCACCAGCACGGCCGTCATCGTCTTGGTGATGGAACCGATCCGGTACTGCCCGTCGAGCCCCGGCGCGTCGCCGGCACCTCCGGCCCACACCGCGCCGTAGCGGTCGAAGACGGCGCCGACCACCGACGTCAGCCGGCCCTCGGCCTGCGCGACGTCGAGGAGGCGCTGCCGTTGATCGCTCACGCGGCTGACCCTACGACGTACGCCTCACCTGCGGGTCAGTCCTGCTCGAACGCCTCCGGCGGAGGGCAGGCGCACACGAGGTTGCGGTCGCCGTAGGCCTGGTCGATGCGGGCGACCGGCGGCCAGTACTTGTCGGGGTCGATGCCCTGCGGGAAGACGCCGACCTCGCGCGAGTAGCTGCGGTCCCACTCCCCGACGAGCGCTCGCGCCGTGTGGGGGGCGTGCCGCAGCGGTGAGTCCTCCGGCGTCCACTCCCCCGCCTCGACGCGGGCGATCTCTCCGCGGATCGCGATCATCGCGTCGCAGAACCGGTCGATCTCGGCCAGGTCCTCGGACTCGGTCGGCTCGACCATCAGCGTGCCGGCGACCGGGAACGACATGGTCGGGGCGTGGAAGCCGTAGTCGACCAGGCGCTTGGCCACGTCGTCCACCGTGACGCCGCTCGCCTTCGTGATGCCTCGCAGGTCGAGGATGCACTCGTGCGCGACGAGGTCGCCGTGCCCGCGGTAGAGCACCGGGAAGTGGTCGTTCAGCCGGTGGGCGATGTAGTTGGCCGAGAGCACCGCCACGGCCGTCGCGCGGGTCAGGCCCTCGGCTCCCATCATCCGGATGTAGGCCCAGGTGATCGGCAGGATCCCGGCCGAGCCGTAGGGCGCGGCACTGATCGGGCCGATGCCTTCGCGCTTGGCCGACTCGGGGTGCCACGCGTGGGACGGCAGGTACGGCGCGAGGTGGGCGCGCACGGCGACGGGGCCGACGCCGGGGCCGCCGCCACCGTGCGGGATGCAGAAGGTCTTGTGGAGGTTGAGGTGCGACACGTCGCCACCGAACTCACCGGGCCGCGCGTAGCCGAGCAGCGCGTTGAGGTTGGCGCCGTCGACGTAGACCTGGCCACCGTGGTCGTGCACGATCTTGCACAGGTCGGTGATGGAATCCTCGTAGGCCCCGTGGGTCGAGGGGTAGGTGACCATGATCGCGGCGAGCGTGTCGGCGTGCTGCTCGCACTTGGCGAGCAGGTCGTCGAGGTCGACCGAACCGTCGTCGGAGGCCTTGACGACGACGACCTTCATCCCCGCCATCACCGCCGACGCGGCGTTGGTGCCGTGCGCGGACGAGGGGATCAGGCAGATGTCACGGGCCGTGTCGCCGTTCGCGTGGTGGTAGCCGCGGATCGCGAGCAGGCCGGCCAGCTCGCCCTGCGAGCCGGCGTTGGGCTGCACCGAGACCTTGTCGTAGCCGGTGACCTCGGCCAGCCAGCCCTCCACGTCGTCGACCAGCTCGCGGTAGCCGGTGGCGTCCTGCGCCGGGGCGAAGGGGTGCAGGTCCGCGAAGCCGGGCAGGCTCACCGGCTCCATCTCGGTCGTCGCGTTGAGCTTCATCGTGCACGAGCCCAGCGGGATCATCCCGCGGTCCAGCGCATAGTCACGCCCCGACAGCCGGGCGAGGTAGCGCAGCATCTGCGTCTCGCTGTGGTGGGAGTTGAAGACCTCGTGGGTCAGGAACTCGGTGGTGCGCTGCAGGTCGCTCGGCAGCCCCGCGGCCGTCTCGTCGCCGCTCGCCGGGACCCCGAAGGCGCGCAGCACGGCGGACACCGTCGACGGGCTGGTGCGCTCGGAGGTGGAGACACCGACGTGGTCGGCGTCGATCAGCCGCAGGTGCAGGCCCACGGTCCGCGCCGCCGCGACGACATCGTTGGCCCGGCCGGGCACGGCGACGGTGAGCGTGTCGAACCACGTGTCGTTGACGACCTCGGCGCCACCGGCGCGCAGCGCTCCGGCGATCCGGTCGGCGTGGTCGTGGGTGCGCTGTGCGATCCGGCGCAGACCCTCGGGACCGTGGTAGACGGCGTACATCGACGCCACCACGGCCAGCAGCACCTGCGCGGTGCAGATGTTGGAGGTGGCCTTGTCGCGGCGGATGTGCTGCTCACGGGTCTGGAGGGCGAGGCGGTAGGCCCGTCGGCCCTCGGCGTCGACCGAGACGCCGACGAGGCGCCCGGGCAGGTGGCGCTCGAGGCCGGCGGACACCGACATGAAGCCGGCGTGCGGCCCGCCGTAGAAGAGGGGTACGCCGAAGCGCTGCGAAGAGCCCACGACGACGTCCGCACCCATGGTGCCGGGCGCCTCGAGCAGGGCCAGCGACAGGATGTCGGCCGCGACCACGGCCAGGCCGCCGCGCTCCTGCACGGCGTCGATCACCGGTCGGGGGTCCACCACCGCGCCGGACGCGCCGGGGTACTGGACCAGGACGCCGCTGACCGGGCCCTCGGGCAGGCCGGCCGCGAGGTCCGCGACGACGACCTCGATGCCCATCCCCTCGGCCCGGGTGCGCACGACGTCGATGGTCTGCGGGAGGGCGTCGGCGTCCACGACGAAGGGGCCGGTGGCGTTGCGCTGCGCACGGCGTACGAGCGTCATGGCCTCGGCCGCGGCGGTGCCCTCGTCGAGCAGCGACGCGTTGGCCGTCGGCAGCCCGGTGAGGTCCGCCACCACGGTCTGGAAGTTGAGCAGCGCCTCGAGGCGTCCCTGGGAGATCTCGGGCTGGTAGGGCGTGTAGGCGGTGTACCAGGACGGGTCCTCGAGCACGTTGCGTCGGATCACCGCCGGGGTGATCGTCGCGTGGTAGCCCAGGCCGATCATGGCCTCGGCGGGACGGTTCTGCGAGGCGAGCGTGCGCAACGCCCGCGCGGTGGCCTCCTCGTCGAGCGGGTCCGGCAGGTCGAGCGAGGCAGCGGTGCGGATCCCACCGGGGACCGCCGACGTCATCAGCGCCTCGAGCGACTCGTGCCCGACGGCCTCGAGCATGTGCGCGACTCCGGCGTCGTCGGGGCCGATGTGGCGGGCGACGAACTCACCGAGGGAGGTCGCGTCGCTGGGGGTGGGGGTGGCGTCCGGCACGGGGGCTCCCTGAGGTCGCTTCAGTGGGGCCTCCCCCTCTGTCGGCCCGGTGGCCTCCAGAGTGCCAACCCGTGCGGTCCGGGTGCCTGAGAGGTTCCGGGGAGGAATTGCCCCTTCGGCGCACACCGGCCGGTCCGTGGACCAGCCGTGGTGACTCTCCCGCACGGGATGTCGGCGAGCAGCAGTCTAACCCGGTCCGCCGACAGGCCCATGCCGAAGGTGGGGTAGATGAGCGAGGCCGCCCGGTCGTCCGGGCGGCCTCGTCGGAGGGTCGTGGGGTGTGGGTCAGCCGGTCTGGCGGGCCGCGCGACGCGCGGCGAGCTCGTCGCCGGCGACCGGGGCGGCGGGTTCGCCGGCGGTGCGCTCGCTGGGCAGCTCGGCGAGCGTGCCCTCGATCTCGCGCCAGACGCCGCCGATGGCGATGCCGAAGACGCCCTGACCGCCCTGGAGCAGGTCGATGACCTCGTCGTTGCTGGTGCACTCGTAGACCGAGGCGCCGTCGCTCATCAGGGTGACGCGGGTCAGGTCGTCGGTGCCGCGCTCACGCAGGTGCGCGGTCGCCGTACGGATCTGCTGGAGCGAGATCCCGGCGTCGAGCAGACGCTTGACAACCTTGAGGATCAGGATGTCGCGGAAGGAGTAGAGGCGCTGTGAGCCGGACCCGGCCGCGCCGCGCACGCTCGGCTCGACGAGGCCGGTGCGGGCCCAGTAGTCGAGCTGGCGGTAGGTGATCCCGGCGGCGTTGCAGGCGGTGGGACCGCGGTAGCCGGTGTCGCTGGGCAGCGGTGAGACGTCGTCACCGAAGAGCAGTCCCTGCTCCTCGGCAGCCTCGGCGGCCTCTGCCGCAGCCTTGATCCTGGCGGCGTCGGCGCCCTGCTCGTTCTCGTTGCTAGCCACAGTGACCCTCCAGGTCAGTTCCTCCGCTGAGCGGTAACTCCTGGGGGAAGGGCCCGCCCGGAGCCGACCGGGGTCGACAACCACAACGGTGGAGTTACAACAGAGACAGTTCAAGGTAAGCCCGCGAGTTCGGCTTGTCCATCCACCGCGCGGCGTGTCGCAACCCTCAACCTCAGGTTGAGGGTCAGGGTCGAGGCGCAGCCAGGCAGCCCGTCACGGCGCTTCCTCGAAGTCGTCGGGTGAGACATGGTCGAGGAACTCGCGGAACCGCTCGACCTCGTCCTCCTGCTCTGCGGGCACCGCGAGGCCGGCCTCCTCCAGCACGGCCTCGGCGCACACGATCCGGGTCCCGGTGCGCAGCGCGAGGGCGATCGAGTCCGACGGACGGGCCCCGACCTCCGCGCCACCGTCGAACACCAGCTGGGCGAAGAAGATCCCGTCCTGCATGTCGACGATGCGCACCTCCTCGAGGCGCTGGCCCGTGGCCTCGAGCACGTCGCGCATCAGGTCGTGCGTCAACGGGCGCGGCGGCGTGACCCCCTGCTGCGCGAAGGCGATAGCCGTGGCCTCGACGGCTCCGATCCAGATCGGGAGGTACCGCTCGCCCGTGACCTCGCGCAGGAGCACGATCGGCTGGTTGGAGGGCATCTCGACGCGGACTCCGACGACGTCCATTTCGCGCATGTCCCCCACCCTACTCAGGTCGCCTGACCCGGTCGGGGCGGGATCAACCGCGGTCGAGACCGACCTTGACCAGCGTGGCGTGGAGGCGTACGGAGAGCGCCGCGATCTCGGAGGTGGCGTCCTCGGCGCGACCGCGGGCGGCCGCGTCGCGACCGCGGGCCAGGGGCGCGACGACCTGCTGGACCAGTCCGACCTCGCGGTCGGCGGCGGTCTTGAAGGCGCGCAGGTGCCGCGGCTCGAAGCCGAAGCCGGCGAGCTCACGGGCGGTCTGCGCCACCACGAGGGCGTCGCTGTCGAAGTGGCCCGTCCCGGTGCGCGCGCTCACCAGGCCGTACTGCTCGAGCTGGGAGAGCAGCTCCTCGGAGATGTCAGCGACCTTGAGCAGCTCGCGGCGCGAGAGCCGCAGGTCGCTGGTGCGCCGGAACGACTCCGGGCTGGGCAGGCCGTCGGAGCTGAGCGCCACCTTCGGCACGGTCGGCACGACCGACTCGATGGCCGGCGGCTCGAGGCCCCGGTCGATGGCGTCGAGGTGGTCGCCGATCACCTTGAGCGGGAGGTAGTGGTCGCGCTGCATGAGCAGGATGTAGCGCAGCCGGGCGACGTCGTCGCCGGAGAACTTCCGGTAGCCGGCCGCGGTGCGCTCCGGCTTGACCAGACCCTGGTCCTCCAGGAAGCGGATCTTCGGGATCGTCACCCCGGGGAAGTCGGGGCGGAGCTGGTCGAGGACCTGCCCGATGTTGAAGCGGGCGCCGCGACTCGATGCCGAGGGCGTCGGGGCACTCACGGATCAGCTGTTCGGGTGGGAGGAGAAGAACACCAGGCGGTACTTGCCGATCTGGACCTCGTCGCCGTCGTTCAGCTCGACGGAGTCGATGCGGTCACGGTTGACGTAGGTGCCGTTGAGGCTGCCCACGTCGCTGACGGTGTAGCCGGCGCCGGAGCGACGGAACTCGGCGTGCCGTCGCGACACGGTCACGTCGTCGAGGAAGATCTCGCTGTCGGGGTGGCGCCCCGCGCCGACCACGTCGGTGTCGAGGAGGAAGCGGCTGCCGGCGCTGGGGCCGCGCTGCACGACCAGCAGCGCGTGGCCCTCGGGGAGGGCGTCGACGGCTGCGGCGTCCACCGGGCTCAGCTGACGGTCCGAGGACTCGCGCTGGTCGGGCACGCCGAAGGTGATCGTCGCGGTGGACTCGACCGGGCTGGACCCGGTGTCTTCCCCGACGAGCAGCTTGGTGCCGCACTGGGCACAGAAGCGGGCATCGTCAGGGTTCTGCTTGCCACAGGCGGTGCAGAACGGCATGGGGGCTCCTCGACGGATCGACGCTCAACCCTCAGCCGAGGGTTGAGGTTGACGGTTGTTCCGAACCTATCAGCCCCGCGATGGCGCGCGGGACCGATCAGGGACGGCGGCGGCGGATCGGCGTACGACTCAGCCTGCGAGGCTGGCCTGGTAGGCGGCGGAGTCCATCAGGCCCTCGATCTGGGAGGCGTCGCCGACGCTCACCTCGAACAGCCAGCCGGCCTCGTAGGGATCGCTGTTGACCAGCTCGGGGGTGGCGTCGAGCGAGGAGTTCACTGCGACGACCTCGCCGGTGACCGGTGCGTAGATGTCGCTGACCGACTTGGTCGACTCGAGCTCCCCGCAGGTCTCCCCCGCCGTCACCGCGTCGCCGACCTGCGGCAGCGAGACGTAGACGATGTCGCCGAGCGCGTCCTGCGCGAAGTCGGTGATGCCGACACGCACGGAGCCCTCGGCGTCGCCGGGGGTGCGCACCCACTCGTGCTCGCTGGTGTACTTCAGGTTCTCCGGATACACGTGGGACTCCTCGAGCTGTCTGGTGCTGGATGCCGGTTCGGGTGCCGCGGCGGACTGCCCGGCAGGCTACTGGCCCGCGCTGAACTCCGCATAGTCAGGTCGGGTCGGCTCCCTGACGCTGGTGATGTCGACCTGCTCGAGGTCCTCGATGCGCACCGTGGCGCCGTCGAGGGTCTGCAGCGTCTCCACCGGGCCCGAGGAGAACGTCAGCGCGGTGCGCAGGTTGGCGGTGTCGCCGATCACCTCGAGGACGTAGGGCGGCTCGAGCAGCTGGTCGTCGAGCTCGATGCCGCCGATCGCGTCCTCGAAGGAGCTGTCGGCGCCGAGCCGGATGGAGTCGTTCATCTCCATCGCCTCCGCGCCCGCCGTGCGCAGCTCCTGCACTGTGTCCAGCAGGGAGCCCACGCTCACGCGGGTCGTCGACTCCGTGATCGTCACCCGCAGGCCCGGCCCGGTGACCGGCACCAGTCCGGCGATGATGTTGAGGGTGCGCACCCGCTGCTCGGCCTCGTCGAGGGCCGCGGAGCGTCGCGTGCTCTCGTCGCGCAGCTCGTCACGGCGGCTCTCGAGTCGCTCGACCTCCCGGCGGGCCCGTTCGGCGGTGCCGGTCAGGCCGTCGAGCACCTGGATCAGCTCGCTCTCGCGGAGCCCGGAGTAGGTGTCGTTCGTCTGGGTGTCCCTCACCTGCACGACGACGGCGAACCCCAGGACCGCGAGCAGCACCGCCACCACCGCCTGACGGCGTGAGGGACGAGTCAGCGCGCCCCGCAGCCGGTCGCGCCCCGGGTCGGGGTCCACGTCCTTCCGCTTCGGGGCAGGCTCCTGCTCAGGCATGGAAGACGTGTCTCCGGATGGCGGCGACGTTGGAGAAGATGCGGATGCCGAGCACGACGACCACGCCCGTGGTCAGCTGGGCGCCCACGCCGAGCTGGTCGCCGAGGTAGACGATCGCGGCAGCGATCACCACGTTGCTGACGAACGACACCACGAAGACCTTGTCGTCGAAGATCCCGTCGAGATAGGCCCGCAGCCCACCGAAGACGGCGTCGAGCGCAGCCACCACCGCGATGGGGAGGTAGTTCTGCAGGCTCAGTGGCACGTCGGGGGCGAACACCAGCCCCGCGAGGATGCCGATGAGCAGGCCAAGGGCGGCTATCACGGCGCGCTCCCCCCTCCATCCTGTACGCCGTCCGGGTCGGCGTTGAGCTCGATCACATCACGCAGCTCGCGATCGCGCGCAGCGGGCAGGCGGATGTCGTCGACATTCTCGGCCTCGTAGACGAATCCGTAGAAGCTCACGCGATTGAACCACTCCCGCCCCTGGCTCGTCTGGAGCAGGCGCGCTTGGAGGGTCTGCGGGTCGCCGATGGCCGAGACGACGTACGGCGGGTTGACCGGGCGACCGTTGACGTGGATCGCTCGAAGGGTGTTGCGGATCCCGCCCAGGAGGTTGATCCGCTGGTCGTTGACGGCGATCGCCTCCGCGCCCGCCTCGAAGAGCCCGTCCACCAGGAACGCCAGGTCCTCGTCGCGGATCTCGTCGTTGACGTCGACGTCGGGGCGGTTCTCCACCGTGAGACGCACACCCGGCCCGCGGGCGGCGGAGAAGCCGGTGACCAGCTCGACGCGTCGCAGCCGCGACTGGATGTCGTCGAGCTGGCCCTGGGTGCGGGTGCTGCTGACGGCCGTCTCGGCGTTGGACCGGGTCAGCTCCCCCACCTGTCCCTGGAGGGCGTCGAGGGTGTCGCTGCGACGCTCGATCTGCTCGATCAGGGCCGCCCGGCTGAGCTCGTCGACGGGTGCCTGCCGGTCCGTCTGCGCCGCGACGACGGCGGTCATCACGCCGAGCAGCGCGACGGCCGCGATGCTGGTCCAGTGCGGGCGCTGGCGTCCGGAGGCGGGCTCGAGGCCTGCCGCGGCGCGCTTCTGCGCGACGTGGGCGTAGTCCTCGTCCATCGACCGCGCGGTGATCAGGGACAGCAACGGCGTGGTGACGTGGTCGGGCAGGGGCCGCGTCGCCTCCTGGGTGGTCCGTCCGACGGGCAGGCGCGGCTCAGCCATGGTCGGTCGCCGGCGACGTACGCCGTGGTGTGTCGCGCAGGAGCGTGCGCACCTGCCAGGCGTAGAGCACCCCGGCCCACCAGTAGAGACCGATCCCCCACCAGGCGAACGCCCAGCCGAAGTTGCGCGCGAGCGTGGCGACCACGCCGTCGCCCTCGCCGAGGAGGAGCAGGGGGAACGCGTAGAGCAGGTTGAAGGTGGCCGCCTTGCCGAGGAAGTGCACCGGCAGTGCGGAGAAGCCCCGGGTGCGCAGGATCGGCACCAGGCCCCACAGGAGGAGGTCGCGCAGCGGCAGCGCGAGCGCCACCCACCACGGGATGATGTCGCGCATGTAGAGCCCGACGACGACCGCGAGGATGTAGAGGCGGTCCGCGACCGGGTCGAGGATCTCCCCGAGCCGGGAGTACTGGTTGAGCCGGCGCGCCAGCCAGCCGTCGAGGAAGTCCGTGAAGCCCGCCACCATCAGCACGACGAGCGCGATCGCGTCCGCCTCGGGTCCGAGCACCAACCAGAGGAACAGGGGTACACCGGCGAGCCGCACCACACTGACGATGTTGGGCACGGTCCAGACGCGGGACGCTTCCTCGGACACGCTCAGACCCTATCCAGCACTCAGGTGGCGTCGACGGTGGACACGTCGTGGTGCGCGGCGTCGCGGATCTCGCCGACCAGCTCCTCGAGGACGTCCTCCAGCGTGACGAGCCCGATGACCTGACCGTCGCGCTGCACCACCCGCGCCATGTGCGCGCCCTTGGCCTGCAGGCTCTCGAGCGCGTCGTGGAGCAGGTCGTCGGGGTGGACAGAGGCGAAGGGGCGGATCCACTTGTCCTCGATGACCCGCGATCGCTTGTCGTCGTCGGACTCGAGCGCGTCCTTGATGTGGAGGTAGCCCAGCAGCGTGCCGTCCGTGGCGGCGACCGGGAAGCGGCTGAAGCCGGTCGCGGCGCACACGGCCTCGACGTCGGCGACCGTCGAGCCGGGCGCCACGGTCGCGAGGCCGTCGGGCGTCATGACGATCGAGGCCACCGACTTCTCGGTGAAGCCGAGGGCGCCGGCGAGGCGGTCGTACTCGTCGGCCTCGATCATGCCCTCACCACGCGACTCCTCGACCAGCGCCGCGACCTCCTCGCGCGTGAAGCTCGAGTGGACCTCGTCCTTGGGCTCGATGCGCAGCAGGCGCAGCACCGCGTTGGCGACCATGTTCATGCCGGCGATGACCGGTCGGAGCACCGTCACGATCACCATCATCGGCGGGCTCAGCACCATCGCGGCGCGGTCGGCGCCGGCGAGGGCGATGTTCTTCGGGACCATCTCGCCCAGGACGACGTGGAGGTAGACGACGATCGACATCGCCACGACGAAGGAGACCGGGTGCAGCAGGTCGTCGGGCACCCGCGCCGCGTGGAACAGGGGCTCCAGCAGGTGGGCGACGGCCGGCTCACCGATGGCGCCGAGGCCCAGCGAGCAGACAGTGATGCCGAGCTGGGCGCCGGCCATGACGAGCGAGACGTTCTCCATCGCGCGGAGCGTGGTGCGTGCCGCGCGCGAGCCCTCCTGGGCCCGCGGCTCGATCTGGCTGCGCCGGGCGGCGAGCAGCGCGAACTCGGAGCCCACGAAGAAGGCGTTGAGCGCGAGCAGGACGACGGCGAGGCCGACGCCGAAGAGGTCACTGTTCATCGGAGGCCCCCTGCTGGGTCGCCAGCTCCGCGGTGTGGACGACGCGGAGCTCGATGCGGTCGATGCGCAGTCCGTCCATCCGCTCCACGGTGAGCGTCACCAGCCGCTCCCGCGGCTCGTGCGGCTCGCTGCGGTCGGGCACGGGCAGCTCGACGCGGTCGCCGGGCGCTGGGATCTTGCCGAGCTCGCGCATCACCAGGCCCGCGACCGTGTCGTAGTCCTCGTGGTCGGGGAGCTCGACGTCGGTGACGTCCTCGACCTCGTCGGGACGCAGCAGGCCCGACAGGGTCCAGCTGCCGTCGCGGCGCTGGCGGATGCGCGCGCCGAGGCGGTCGTGCTCGTCGGAGATGTCGCCGACGATCTCCTCGACGACGTCCTCGAGGGTCACGATCCCGGCGTGGCCGCCGTACTCGTCGAGCACGATGGCCATCTGGAACCCGTCCTGGCGCAGCAGGGCGAGGAGCGGGTCGAGTCGCAGGCTGTCGGGCACGACGACCGGACGCACCATCACGTGCTTGATCCGCGTCGTGGCGCGCTCGTGGACGGGCACCGCGACGGCGTGCTTGACGTGCACGGTCCCGACGACCGCGTCCTCCGCGTCGAGGACCGGGAAGCGGGAGTGACCGGTCTGGCGCGCCAGCTCGATGATCGATGACACCCGGTCGCCGTCCTCCACCGTGGTGGTGCGCACCCGGGGCGTCATGATCTCGCCCGCGGTGCGGGTGCCGAACTCGACCGAGCGCTCCATGAGCTCTGCGGTGTCGGCGTCCAGGGTGCCCTGGTCGGCCGAGCGCTGCACGAGGGATGCCAGCTCCTGGGAGCTGCGCGCGGAGCGCAGCTCCTCCTGGGGCTCGATGCCGAGGCGCCGCACGATCGAGTTGGCCGAGCCGTTCAGCACCCGGATCGGACGCTTGGTGAGGGCGGTGAAGCCGCGCATGAAGCCCTGCGTGGTGCGGGCGGTCTGCAGCGGGCGTGCGATGGCGATGTTCTTGGGCACCATCTCGCCGAAGATCATCGTCACCACCGTGCCGAGCGCCAGGCCCAGGGCCAGCGATAGCGGCGTGACCACCGAGTCAGGGGTGCCGGCGGCGGCGAGGGGGCCGTCGATGAGGTCGGAGATCGCGGGCTCGGCGAGGAAGCCGATCGCGAGGTTGGTGACCGTGATGCCGACCTGGGCGCCGGAGAGCTGCGTCGACAGCGACCGCAGGGCCAGCTGGACGCCACGCGCACCCTCGTCGCCCTCGGCGGCGGCGCGTTCGACGCTCGGCCTGTCCACGGTGACGAAGGAGAACTCAGCGGCCACGAAGAGGCCGCAGGCGGCCACGAGGGCCAGCGACAGAAGGAGCAGGAGAAGGGGGGTCACGACGCGCACCGGTCATTCAGTGCGGTCGTGCGGGGACTTTGACTGTCGTCCATGGTCGGCGCGTGGGTTCCTTCGGGGCAGTGGCATCGGCGTCGGCGAGTCCCCAGACTAGCGGCCGGAACCGGCTTCGCCCCAGTCGTCGTGTCGCTTTGGGGAGGCACCCCCGCCCGCCCTAGTCTGACCCCCACACGTGGGGCGAGACACAGGGCCGAGACGGTCCCGGCGGGGGAATGACACAGATGCGTTCGTGGGCACAGTCGGTGACGGCTGCACTCCTGGTGGTGCTCGTCGCCACCCTCGCCACCGTGACGGCATCCGACGGCGACGCGCGTGGCTCCGAGTCGGTGCGGATGGTCCAGACGACGCAGGCGCCGGGACAGGCCGCTGCACGGCCCAACATCGTGTTCGTCCTCACCGACGACATGCGCGACGACGACCTCGACCACATGCCGATCACGCGCCGCCTCCTCGCGGACGAGGGCATGGAGTTCACCGACGCGATCTCCCCGCACCCGCTGTGCTGCCCGGCCCGGGCGCAGCTCGCCACTGGGCAGTACGCGCAGAACAACGGCGTGCAGCACAACCGTGGCGTCCACGGAGGCTTCAGCGCGCTCGACCCCACCCAGGAGGCCAGCTCGTGGTTCCGTGACAGCGGCTACCGCACGGGATTCGTGGGCAAGTTCCTCAACGGCTACCACCCCGGCGACGTACGCCCTGCCGGCTGGACGCACTGGAACGCCCTCACCCGAGGCGTCTACGACTACGTCGACTTCACGATGAGCGGGGACGGTGACCCCGAGCGCTTCACCGACAGCTACGTCACGACGGTGATCGATGAGCGCACCAACGCCGACATCCGCGAGTTCGCCGCCAGCGGCGACCCGTTCGTCGTCTACGCCTGGCACCTGGCACCCCACTACCGGATCGCGGCCGAGGGTGGTCGCGGGCTGCCCCCCGCCGAGCCGCAGGACCGGGACCTGTTCACCGACGAACGTCCCTCGGCCTTCGACTCCCCCTCCTTCGACGAGGCCGACGTGAGCGACCAGCCGGCCTACCTGCGGCGCCTCGCCCCCGTCTCCCGCGAGGAGGTGGCGCGGGAGAACACCGCCCGCCTCCGCTCGCTCCAGTCCGTCGACCGCGCTGTCGGCTCGCTGGTGCAGACCCTCGAGGAGCAGGGCGTCCTCGACGACACCTACGTGGTGTTCACCTCCGACAACGGCTACTCCCTCGGCGAGCACCGCTTCGTCGGCAAGGACGTACTCACCGACGAGGCTCTCCAGGTGCCGCTGCTGGTGCGCGGACCCGGCATCGAGCCGGGCTCGACCTCCTCGCTGCCGGTGACCCTCGTCGACCTGCCCGCCACCTTCGCCGCGCTGACCGACGTGGCGCCGCAGTGGCTCGTCGACGGCACCTCGCTCGCGCCGACGCTGCGCGGCGAGCAGCAGCTCTTCCGCGACACCACGCTCATCCAGACCGGGCGCACCCTCGGGGACGGCTGGTCGCACCGCGGCGTGCGGACCGATCGCTACCTCTACGGCACGGACGGCGTCGACGGGTTCCTCTACGACCGGCTCCTCGACCCGGACGAGACCGTCAACCTCATCGACGACCCCGACTACGCCGAGGTGCAGGCCGCGCTCGAGCGGCGACGCGCCGACCTGGTCGGCTGCGCGGGCTGGACCTGCAACCAGGTCTTCGGCCCCTTGCCCGATCCGTCATCCTGACCGACGTGCCCGAGGCCCTCCACCCGGTAGTCGCGCAGGTCCTGCCCGTCGCGGTCTTCCTCCTCGCGATCACGGTCACGGCCGAGATCGCCCAGCTGGCCGGCGTCTTCGACGTCGCCGCCCACGCGATGGCGAGGCGCGCCCGCCACCGGGTGCTGCTCCTGTGGCTGACCTTCGCCGCCCTCGCCGTGGCCTGCACGATCGTGCTCAGCCTCGACACGACCGCGGTCCTGCTCACGCCTGTCGGTCTCGCGATCGCCCAGCAGACCGGCATCGCACCGATGCCCTTCGCCCTGACGACCCTCTGGATCGCCAACACCGGCTCGCTGCTCCTCCCGGTCTCCAACCTCACCAACCTGCTCGCCGTGCACCGCTTCGAGGACCTCGGCGCCGACCACGGCGACTACGTCCGCACGGCCGCGCTGCCCGCCGTGACCGCGATCGTCGTGACGCTGGTGCTGATCGCGGTGCTGCAGCGCCGCTCGCTGCGCGGGACGTACGCCGTCGACCCGCCCGCTGCGCCGCACGATCGCGTTCTGCTGGTCGTCGCTGCGGTCACCTGCCTGGCCATCGGCCCGCTGTTCGCGGTCGGGCTCGAGCCGGCGGCCGTGTCGGTGGCGTCGGCCACCGTGCTGCTCGCCGCACTCCTCTGGCGCGCTCCGGGACTGCTGCGCGAGGTCCGGGCCCCGTGGCTGATGACCGGAGCGTTCCTGGTCGTCGCCGGACTGCTGCGTGCCGCCCAGTCCGAGGGCCTGCTCGACTGGCTCGCACCGGCTGTGGGCGCCGGCGTACGACCCCTCGACCTGCTCCACCTCTCCGGGGCGTCCGCAGTGGGGGCCAACCTGGTCAACAACCTGCCGGCCTACCTGCTGGTCGAGCCGGCCGCCGCGGACGACGTACGCCGCCTCGTCGCCACGCTCGTCGGCGTCAACGCCGGCGCACTCGTCACCCCGTGGGCGTCGCTCGCCACGTTGCTGTGGCTCCAACGGTGCCGCTCTGCCGGGCTGCAGGTGCCGCTGCTGAGGCTCGCCGGATGGGGCGCGTTGTGCGCGACGCTCTGCGTCACCGCCGCCACGCTCACCATCCGGTGACGACCCGGATACTGGTGCGGTGACGATCACCCGCGACGACGTCCTGGCCGCCCGCGAACGGATCGACGGGCGGGTGCGCCGCACTCCCCTGCTGGCACCGTCGGCCTCCGACGACCTGTGGCTCAAGTGCGAGTTCCTCCAGCACTGCGGCGTCTTCAAGACCCGCGGCGCCTTCAACCGCCAGCTCGCGGCGATCGAGCGCGGTGAGCTCGGCGACGCCGGTGTGGTGGTGGCGTCCGGGGGCAACGCAGGTCTGGCGCAGGCGTACGCCGCGCGCGAGCTCGGCGTCCGCGCGACCGTGTTCGTCCCGGAGACCGCGCCGGTGGTGAAGGTCGAGCGCATCCGCCGCTACGGCGCCGACGTGCGCCTGGCCGGCCGCGAGTACGCCGAGGCACAGCAGGCCGCCCTGGACTTCGCCCGCGAGCACGGGGCGGCGTACGCCCACGCCTACGACCAGCCCGAGGTGGCTGCCGGTGCCGGCACCCTCGCCGAGGAGGTGCTCGACGACGAGCCGGGCATCGACACCCTGGTGGTCGCAGTGGGAGGTGGCGGGCTCTACGCGGGTGTCGCCGCCTCGGTCCGCGGGAGGGCGCGGGTCGTCGCCGTCGAGCCGCGACGGATCCCCACGCTCCACGACGCCATCGCGGCCGGCCACCCCGTCGACGTCGAGGTGTCCGGCATCGCCGCCGACTCTCTGGGAGCCCGCCGCGTCGGCGACCTGGCGCTGGCTGCGGCCCGACTCGAGGCCCCGGTGTCGGTGCTGGTGGACGACGACCACATCGTCGCCGCGCGCGACGACCTCTGGCAGCGCCACCGCATCGCCTCCGAGCACGGCGCCGCCGCAGCGCTGGCGGCGTTGCTCTCGGGCGCCTACGTTCCGGCTCCCGGCGAGCGGGTGGCGGTGGTGGTGTGCGGCGCCAACACGGACCTCACCTCGCTGGCGTGAGCCGCAGGGTCAGTCGTTCTCCCAGTACGGCCCCGGGCGGTAGGGGTCCGGCTCGATGGTGACGACGGGTCGGCGGACCGTCCGCCAGACCGTGCGCGTGGCACCGTCGTCGCCGACGACCTTGCGCGCGACCCGGAAGTTCACGTACGTCGTGGTGTAGGCGTTGCGCGAGTTGCGCTTGTTCCTCCACTGGTAGTTGAAGTTCCCGACGTACTTGCGGGTCAGCTTCTTGCCACGGATAGTCATCCGGACCTCGTCGTTGCCCGGGCTGAGGCTCGCCCAGTTGGCCGACCCGGTCACGACCATGTGCGTGTCGGGGTTGCCGTTGTAGTTGCCCTGGATCGCGACGTACTTCTGGTGGCTGTAGACGGACAGGATCAGGTCGTCCTTGCCGTCCTTGTTGAGGTCGTAGTCGTCGTCGGGGTTGAAGTCCAGCCCGGTCGACCGCAGCGGGATCCGCCCGCGCGCCGTCGGAGCGCCGATGACCCGCTTGGTGTGATAGCCGATGAGGCCGTACATCACGCGCACCTTGCAACCCTCGGCCCACTTCTGCCGGATCGCAGCGGCGAGGTAGTCCCCGCGGTTGCCGCGCATCGTGTGCATCGACACCGCGATACGGCTCCGCGTCTGGCCGCCGGCGCCGTCCGGGGTCAGGCACTGCACCTTGCCGAGAGTGTCGAGCACGAGGTCGTTCCGCGGTCCCGACGGCTTGGGGTAGGCCCAGACCGTGTGCTTGTCGACCGAGTCGTCGCACGCCACGCCGTTGGCGGGCGTGCCGCAGAAGAACTGCGGCGGCTGCCGGGTGTCGTAGTCCTTGCGCATGTCGTTGAAGAGCCCGACGAACTGCCGGAACAGCTCGTGGTCACCGGAGGTGAAGTAGAGGTCGTTCCACTGGTGCTTGTCGGCGTTGAGCATCAGGTTGGCCGACCCGACGGCGATGACGTCCTTCGACCGGCCCGCCCGGGAGAACGAGTAGAACTTCGTGTGCATGTTGTTGTACTGGTTCTGCTTGCTGCGGCACCCGGCGGTGCACCGGTAGATGAAGCTCGAGCGGTAGCGCCTGGCGCCGATCTCCTTGCGGACTGCCCGCATCGCCCGGGTGTACTGGTGGTCGTTGAGGATCATCTGCACCTTCACGCCTCGCCGGTGGGCGGCGATGAGGGCGTTGGCGACCGGCATCCGGTCGAAGGAGTAGACCGCGATCCGGATCGTCGAGCCCTTGCGGGTGTGCTTGATCGTGTCGATGACCTTCCGCTCGATGCGGAACCAGCCCTTCTTGCGGCGCGGGTCGTTGAAGAACGGGCCCTGCGGCGCCTTCCACCGCTTGCGGTCCAGCTTCGCCGCCACGGAGGTCGCAGCGACCGTGCGCGGCTGGGCGCCCGCCACCGCACCACTGCTCGCGGCATCGGCGGCCGTCGCGGAGGGCGCCGCCGACAGCGGGGCCCCCAGCACCAGGCACAGGGACAGCAGGACCAACGATCTCGACACGAATTCAGCCTTCCGGTCGCCGTGGTGGGCGACGTTCGTCAACAGGGATGCACTACCACTGTCAATGACGCCCCCCGGACACACAAAGTTGTCGGCGATGCGGGACCCCTGCACGTGGGCCGTGTCACGGAGCCCGCCGCCTCAAGAACACCGCGTCACTGACCACCGTGCGACTACCGGCATCCGGCGAGCAGCCTGGCCACCATGGCGTGGGCGTCCTCGCGGTCGTAGCCGGGCCCGAGGAGGCAGAGGTTGCCCACGGGGACCGATGGGTCCAGCCTGGTCCAGGTTCGGCGAAGAGGCTGCGGCCGCGCAGAAGGCCCCGCTCACGCACAAGGGCTGACCGTCGAGCGCCTAGCCGAGGCTGTCGAGGCTGTCGAGGACCGTGACGCGCCCTCCCTCGCCCGGGTCGGGGTCGGGGAGGACCGACTCAGGGTCGACGACGTAGACGTCATGACCGTCCAGTGTGAGACGGCGCGCGACTTCGAGCAGCATGCGTCGTGCGACGTCGTCGAGCGAGTGGACCATCGTGAGGTCGAGCGCCAGCCCCGCCGCTGCGGGCTCGCTCGCCACAGCCTCCCGGACGACTCGTTCGGCGCCGGCGAACCGGATCCCGCCCTGCAGCTCGAGGACCCGGATCGCGTCCGGTCCCGACCCGACGACGTGGTTGGACCGTACGACCGAGCGCGCCTGCGGCGGAACCTCCATCAGGTGCATGCCCATGTCGGCGGAGAACCGCTCGAACAGGGACACCCCGCGGACGCTGGTCCCGTGCGCGTCCAGGCGAGGTGAGAACGTCGCGATGCCGATCTGGCCCGGCAGGGCTCCGATCAGACCGCCGGCCACGCCGCTCTTGGCCGGTATCCCGACCTGGGTGGCCCAGTCCCCTGCGGCGTCGTACATCCCGCAGGTGGCCATGACGCTCAGGACCTGCCGGACCGCGGCCTGCGAGACGACACGCTCGCCCGAGTGAGGGTTCACCCCGCCGTTCGCGAGGGTGGCCGCCATCATCGCCAGGTCGCGCGCGGTGACGAGCACCGAGCACTGGCGGGTGTAGCCGGCGACGACGGCGCCGGGGTCCTCGTCGAGGATCCCGTGGCTGCGCAGCAGGTGCGCGATCGCGAGGTTGCGGTGGGCGTGCTGGAGCTCGGAGGCGCAGACCGCCGCGTCGACCTCCAGCTGTCGTCCGGCGAACGCCGAGAGACCCGCCACCACGCGCTCGAGGCGCTCGCCCGGGTCCAGGTCCGGCGACCCGGCGAGCGCGTGCGTCGTGATCGCACCGGCGTTGATCATCGGGTTGAGCGGGCGACCGGAGCCACCTTCGAGCGAGATCTCGTTGAACGCCTCTCCCGACGGCTCCACGCCGACCTTGGCCAGGACGGGTCCGAAGCCGCGGTCGGTGAGAGCCAGGGCGTAGGCAAACGGCTTGGAGATCGACTGGATGGTGAACTCGGTATCGACGTCGCCGGCGCCGTAGACCTCTCCGTCGACGGTGGCGAACGCCGCACCCAGGCGGTCCGGATCGGCAGCCGCGAGCTCGGGGATGTATCCCGCCGGCGCACCGGAGGTGTCCGGCGCGACGCCCGCGAGCGCCTCGGTCAGGTAGTCGGGGATCATCGACCTCACGGCTGGCTTCCTCTCGGGTGGCGTCGGGCGAAGTCCCAGACGATGGCGCTGACGTCCGGACCAGCGTGATCGGTGAACAGCCCCTCGCCGGACGGGCCGGGCCAGACGTGCCCCATGCCCTCGACCAGGTAGGACTCGACCAGCGACGCGCCCCCGCGGGTGGTGAGGGTGGTGTGCACGTAGCCGTGCTCGTCCCCGTCACCCGGGACCCTCACGGTCTCCTCGGCGACGCGCAGGCTGTCGTTGGCGAGACCGTCGTCGACGAGGTCGCCCACGACGGTCCACTGCTCGACCAGCCGGGTGGCGACGAGCGGCGGCACGACCTCGTCGTCCTGGCCCTGGACGACGAGCAGCGGCACCTGTCGTGCCCGGTCCCCCATCTGGGCCCACGCCTGGTGCGCGGTGTAGTCCGGAGGTGTCGCGTCGGGGTCGTCGGGGTCCACCTGGTTCAGCCCGTACTCACCACCCGCCACCGACGTCGCGGTCGCGAAGACGTCGGGATGGGTCGCAGCGAGGATCACGGCCGTGCCCGCACCGGACGATGCACCGGCGACGTGCACCTGCTGCGGGTCCGCGCCGTACGTCTCCACGACCTCGCGGGCGACACCGGCGAGGAGCGCGGGCTCGCCGGCGTGGCGGTGCTGCTCACGAGGGTCCGCGGAGTTCCAGCAGTTGAGGGCACTGCGGAACAGGCGCTGCGTCGGGTAGACGACGATGAAGCCTTCCCGGTCGGCGAGTGCGTTGAGCTGCGTCGTGGACTTCATCGAGTTCCACCCGTAGCCGCTCATCCCGCAGCCGTGGATCGCCATGATCACCGGGAGCGGGGTCGTCCCGTCGTACAGCGGCGGGAGGTGGACCTGGTAGCGCTGGGACCCGAGCTCGCTGGTGTGGACGTGGTTGTGATCGCCCTCGTCCAGCCACCACGGCATCCCGTGGTGGAAGACCGCAGTGGCGACTCCGGCCACGGCCACGAGAGCCGCCACTGCACCGATCACGATCCTGGTCCGGGTCCTCATGGCTGCTACCGCTTGCCGCCGATCCGTCCGAGGTGGGTGCTCGTGAACGAGTCCGGCAGCTTCAGGCCGTAGCCGAGGGCACGATCGACGCCGACGTGGAAGGCCCACGCGCAGGCGAGGATTCCGGCCGTGGTCGACGCGGCCGAGGACACCGGCTCGAGGGCGAGCGCGGCGAGTGCAGCCAGGGCCGGGCACGCGTAGTTGTGGACGGCGTTGTACGTCGTGGCACCGGCCGCGGTCGACCGCAGGTAACCCAGCATCGACAGGTCGAAGGCGAGGAACGCGGCGAGCACCATCCACCACCACTCCGGATACACGGCCACGACCACGGCGAGGGCGGCGAGGGCCACCGCCCCCGCCTCCACTCGCTGGGTCACACGGACCTGACTGGCCATCGGTCAGCCCAGGAACGCGCGGAGCGCCGCGTTCACGTCGTCGGCGTGGGTCCAGAGCAGCCCGTGGGGGGCGCCCTCGACCTCGACGTAGGTCGCGTGGGGCAGCAGCGTGCGGAACCGCCGGGCCGTGGCGTCGATGGGCAGGATGTTGTCCGCGGTGCCGTGGAGGATCAGCGTCGGCAGGTCGGCGGCGCGGACCGCCTCGGTGTCGTCGCGGAAGTCCTCAATCCAGCTCGGGACGACGGCGTACGCCGCCACGGGGGCGCTGGAGACGGCGGTGTTCCAGTTGGCCCGGACGACGTCCTCGCTGATCCTCGATCCGAGCGTCTCGTCGAGGTTGTAGAAGTCGCGGTAGAACTGGGTGAACCAGGCGTAGCGGTCCGCCCTGGCCGTCGCCGCGATGTCGTCGAAGACCTTCTGCGGCACGCCGTCGGGGTTGTCGTCGCGCTGCACGAGGAACGGTTCGAGCGACGCCAGGAAGGCGAGCTTGGCGACCCGCTCGGTGCCGAACCTCGCGACGTAGCGGGCGAGCTCTCCGGTGCCCATCGAGAATCCGACCAGCACGACGTCGCGCAGGTCGAGGGTCTCCAGCAGGGTGTTCAGGTCGGCGGCGAAGGTGTCGTAGTCGTAGCCGCTGCCGACCTTGGACGAGCTCCCGAACCCGCGGCGGTCGTAGGTGATGACCCGGTGTCCCTGGGCCAGCAGGTCGCGCGTCTGGCGCTCCCAGCTGTGACCGTTCAGCGGATATCCGTGGATCAGGACGACCGGCTGCCCGGCGCCCTGGTCCTCGTAGTAGATGTCGATCGGGGTGGAGTTCTCTTCTCCGACGGTGATGAATCCCATGACATGGTTCCTTTCCTGGTGGTGGGGTGTTGCGGTCATTGGTGCGCGCGACGGCTCATCGACGCGGTTCCCAGCGGAACAGGCGGACAGCCAGGGCGACGGAGACAGCCACCCACCCCAGCGTCGTGGCCAGGAGGGGAAGCGAGTCGAGCAGGGGAACGCCGCCGTTCCAGGCGTTGACGACCATCTCGGTGGCAGATCCGCCGGGGAGCAGTCTCTTGAGCCGGGCAAGGTCCTCCGTGCCGGTGATGCCCACCCAGCTGGCCACGGCGATGACCGACAGGCTCACCGGCAGGGTGGTCACCTGCGCGTGCTCGGGAGAGTTCGTCAGCCCCACGGTGGCCAGGGCCAGGGCAACCATCATGGCCGTGGTCGCAAGGACCGCCACCGCGAGCAGCGGGACCTGCGCCGGCCGGGTGGTCACCGTTCCCAGCACGACCAGGATCACGACCACCTGGACGAGCGCGATGACGGTGGCCGGAAGCACCAGTCCGGCGAGGATGCCGGCGTCGCCGGCCGCGGTGGAGCGCAGGCGCTTGAGGAAGAGGTTCTGCCGGCGTGACGCGAGAGTGGTCACCGCGGTGGTGTAGAGACCGAAGGCCAGCACGGTGAACATCACGATCGCCGCGATGTAGCCGAGGCTGCCCAGGTCGGAGAACCGTTCGTGCTCGTAGACGAAGTAGCCACTGATGGCGACCGGTATGACGAGGCCGGTGACCAGGACGAGCCGGTTCCGGAAGATCTGGGTCATCTCGCTGCGAGCGATGGCCAGCATGGTCGAGGTTCCTTTCGTGTGCGGCGCCGTGGTCCGGTCGGGTCGTGGTTCAGGTGGCGTCGAGGGCGCGGAAGACGTCGTCCAGGCGGGTCGGTCCGGCCTGCAGCTTCTCCAGCTCCACGCCGTGCTCGTGTGCCCATGCCAGGAGGCGGTGGAGGTCGTCCTGGAGGTGGAAGGTCTCGATGTGGAAGGCCCCGTTGCGTGACCCGATCGTCGGCGGCTCGGGGGCGCCGGGAGGCAGCCCGAAGGTGATGACCGACGGGAGGGTCTGGGTGAGCTCCGCGACCGTGCCCTCGCGATGGAGCCTGCCCTCATGCATGACGCCGATGCGGTCGGCCCGCTCCTGCGCCTCCTCCAGGTAGTGCGTGGTGAGGACGACCGTGGACCCGTCCTCCCGCAGCCGGTCCACCGCATCCCAGAGCGCGTCGCGGGACTGGATGTCCAGCCCCGTGGTGGGCTCGTCGAGGATCACCAGCTCCGGCCCGCCGTACACAGCAGTGGCGAAGTCCAGACGACGCTTCTCGCCACCGGAGAGCTGGGCGACGATCGTGCTCGCCTTGCGGGTGAGAGCCACGACGTCGAGCACCCGGTCGGTGGTGTCGTCCCGTCCGCTCAGGGAGCCGATCAGGGCGACCGACTCCTCCACGGTCAGGTCCGGGGAGAAGCCGCTCTCCTGCAGCATGATGCCCATGCGCGGTCGGATGGCCTGGCGGTCCCGGGGGCTCGCGCCGAAGATCTGCACCGTGCCGGACGTGGCCGGCCGGTGACCTTCGACGACCTCCAGGGTGGAGGTCTTGCCGGCTCCGTTCGTCCCGAGCAGGGCGTAGAGCTCCCCGCGGCGGACCTGGAAGGACACGTCACGGACGGCGGTGAAGTCGCCGTAGGTGACGGTCAGTCCGTCGACGTCGATGACAGAAGAGTCGGGCATCAGGTCGTTCCTTGGTCGTCTTGGTGAGCGCGGGCACGGGTGGCGAGCCGCTCCTCGGCCGGGGAGCCCCCGCCCCCCGGGCCGAGGAGGTCCGGCAGCCCGGTCAGCCCCGGTTGCTGCCGTGTCATCAGGCTCGCCCACGTCGCACCCGGCTCGCGTCGGTAGAAATCCCGGTGCCGTACCCTGTAGCCGCCTCTGTGACCTGTCTCCGAGCTGCGAGCCCAGTCCTGACAGCGGCCGATCGCATCAGTGACAGTCACCTAGTCCGATGGGACGGAGAAGGAGCGCCGGTGGAGCTCGTGGGCCGAGACGCCGAGCGCGCGTCCGTCGATCACCTGCTTGCCGAGGCCCGAGCCGGGCGGAGTGGCTCGCTCACGGTGCTGGGCGAGGCCGGCATCGGAAAGACAGCGCTGCTCGAGCACGCACGTCAGGAGGCGGCCCGGTCGGGGTTCAGGGTCGAGGGCGCGATCGGCCTCCAGTCCGAGACCCAGTTCGCCTTCGGGGCTCTTCACCAGCTGTGCACGTCGCTCCTCGGACACCTCGATGCGTTGCCGGAGCCGCAGCGGATCGCCCTGCGAACAGCGTTCGGGGAGCAGGCTGGAGTGGCTCCGGATCGTTTCCTGGTCGGGTTGGCCGTCCTCAACCTGCTGTCCGAGGCCGCCGAGGAGCAGCCGCTGCTGTGCATCGTCGATGACGCCCACTGGCTGGACGAGGCGTCTGGGCAGGTGGTGGCATTCGTCGCCCGTCGGGTCGAAGCGGAGCGGCTGGCGCTGTTGCTGTGCGCACGCGATCCCTCGGACGACGGTGACCTCCGCTCGTACGACGGACTGCCCGAGCTCCGCCTCGATGGCCTGGGTGACAGCGACGCCCGGTCGCTGCTGACTGCTGCCGTGCGGACACCGCTCGACGACGACGTGCGCGACCGGATCGTCGCGGAGGCGCGCGGCAACCCTCTCGCCCTGCTCGAGCTGCCCGGCAGCGCTCGACCGGGACAGCTGGCGGGCGGCTTCGAGCTGCCCCATGCGCTGAGCGTGCCTCGCCGCATCGAGGAGATGTTCCACCAACGCTCCCGGGACCTGCCGTCCGAGACCCAGCTGCTCCTGCTGCTCGCGTCTGCCGACCCAACCGGCGACGCTGCCCTCCTGTGGCGCGCCGCCGAGACCCTCGGGGTCGAGCCCGACGCAGCCGAGTCCGCGGAGAGGGCGGGGTTGCTGAAGATCGACAGCCGGGTCCGCTTCCGCCACCCGCTGGTGCGCTCCGCGGTCTACGGGGCCTGCTCGGAACCGGACCGTCGACGGGTGCACGGCGCACTGGCCGCTGCCACCGACCCACGCTTCGACCCTGACCGACACGCATGGCACCGTGCGCAGGCGGTGCGGGGCGTCGACGAGGGGGCTGCCGCCGACCTCGAACGCTCGGCCGGACGTGCGCGGGCCCGAGGCGGCCTCGCAGCCGCGAGCGCGTTCCTGCAGCGTGCCGTCGAGCTGACCCCGGACCCCGCCGTTCGTTCTCGGCGGACTCTGGATGCCGCTCAGACCATGCATGTCGCAGGAGCCGCCGGGGCTGCCCTGGAGCTTCTGACCGGTGCGGCGGCTCAGCCGGTGGACGACCTGCTACGCGCCCGGATGCAACACCTGCGGGCCAAGATCGCGTTCCACGTCACGCAGGGCAGCGAGGCGCCGGACATGCTCCTCGATGCGGCCAGGGCGCTGGCCCCGCTGGACGCGTCGCTGTCGCGCGAGACCTACCTCGAGGCGCTCGACGCGGCGATCGTGCTCGGCGGCCCTGCTCACCCGCGCACAGCGCTGCGCGTGGCCGAGGCCGCTCGACACGCCCCGCCTCCCCCCGGGCCGGCGACGCAAGCAGACCTGTTGCTCGACGGGTTGGTGACGACGTTCACCCAGGGCTATGAGGCGGGTGCGCCGAGCATGCGCCGAGCAGTGCAGGCCTTCGACCACGAGCCGCCTCGCGGGCACGTCGCGAGCATGCTCGATGGACACCGCTGGCTGTGGCTCGGCAGCCGCGTCGCCGTGGCGCTGTTCGACGACGACCTGGCGTTCCGGCTCAACAGCCGCAACGTCACTCTCAGGCGTGACGCCGGAGCGCTGGCCGCCCTTCCCGTCGCGTTGATCAACCTGTGCACCAACCACCTGCTTGAGGGTGACTTCGCGCGTGCCGAGGAGGTGGCCGCCGAGGAGGTGGCGATCACGAGGGCGATGGGTGCGGTGCCGCTGGCCTTCTCGACGCTCACCCTCGCCGCTTGGCGGGGGCGCGACGCCGAGACAGCCGCACTCCGTGCCTCCTACACCCAGCGCGCCGACGGACCGCGTACCGGCACGGCGGACACCTGGGTCGAGTACGCGTGGGCGGTGCTCCACAACGGTCTCGGGGACTACGGGGCGGCGATGGATGCTGCCGCCCTGGCGTGCGAGACCGACGAGCTGCCGCAGAGCAACTGCGCCCTGCCGGAGCTGGTCGAGGCGGCCGTGCGCGCCGGCCGTCCGGCGGTGGCAAGCGACGCGGTCGACGAGCTCGACTCGCGGGCGCGCGCGAGCGGCACCCCCTGGGGACGCGGGATCGCCGCGCGCTCGAGGGCGCTCATCAGCACCGGGTCCGCCACGGAGGATTACTACCGGGAGGCCATCGAGCTGCTGGGCTCCTGCCGCATCGTCACCCACCTCGCCCGCACTCACCTCGTCTACGGCGAGTGGCTGCGCCGCGAAGGCCGCCGTCAGGACGCCCGCGAACAGCTCCGCACCGCGTACGAGCTCCTGTCGGGCATGGGCGCTGAGGCGTTCGCCGCACGAGCCGCCCGCGAGCTGCGTGCCACAGGCGAGCACCCGCGCAAACGGTCCGCGCAACCCACCGACGCCCTGACGCCCCACGAGGTGCAGATCGCCCGTCTCGTCGCCACCGGCGCGACGTCGCGTGAAGTGGCCGCCCAGCTGTTCCTCAGTCCGCGCACCATCGAGGCCCACCTGCGCAACATCTTCCGCAAGCTCGGCATCACCTCTCGTCGCCAGCTCAAGGATCTGCACCTCACCTGACCCCGCGGGCGCAGCGCCAACACCTACTCCGTCACCGGCGCCCTCGGCACTCGGCACTCGGTGACGTTCACCGACGCGAAGGCCCCGTCCGCCGTAGCAACATCGAGACGTTGCAACCCGCCGAGCCCGCCCCACAGAAGGGTCTTCCATGTCGACCGACGTGACCGTGACCAACAACCGAGACCGGCAGCGCTACGAGGCCGTCGTCGACACGGCGACGCTCGCTGGGTTCGTCGAGTACCAGGACACCAGCGAGCTGGTCGTGCTGACCCACACAGAGGTCGGCACGACCTACGAGGGCAAGGGAATCGGCAGCGCGCTGGCCCGCGCCGCGCTCGATGACGTGCGCGAGCGCCGGTTGAAGGCGTTGGTGATCTGCCCGTTCATCCTCGGCTGGCTCCGCATCCACCCCGACTACCAGGACCTGCTCTTCAACGCGCCCCCGTCCAGGGTCAGCGACTAGGAGCCACGATGCCGAAGCCACCAGCGGACGGCGCACCTGCGCCCCGGTTCGACGGCCTGAGGGCCGTCTTCGTGAACGCGACCCTCAAGCCCTCGCCGGAGCCCAGCAACACCGACGGACTGATGCGGGTCAGCACTCGCATCATGGAGCAGCACGGCGTCGCGGTCGAGGTCGTCCGCGCGGTCGACCACGACATCGCGACCGGCCTGCGACCCGACATGACCGACCACGGCGCGCAGACCGACGACTGGCCCGCGATCTTCGAGAAGATCATGGACGCGGACATCCTGGTGCTCGCCGGGCCGATCTGGCTGGGTGACAACAGCTCGGTGATGCGACGAGTCATCGAACGGCTCTACGGCTGCTCGGGGGTTCTCAACGAGGCCGGACAGTACGCCTACTACGGCCGGGTCGGCGGTTGCGTCATCACCGGGAACGAGGACGGCATCAAGCACTGCGCCATGAACGTGCTCTACAGCCTCCAGCACCTCGGCTTCACCATCCCGCCACAGGCGGATGCCGGCTGGATCGGGACGGTCGGACCCGGCCCGTCCTACCTCGACCCCGGGTCCGGCGGCCCGGACAACGACTTCACCAACCGCAACACCACCTTCATGACCTACAACCTGATGCACCTCGCCGCGCTGCTGCGCGCCGCAGGGGGCATCCCCGCGTACGGGAACCGGCGCAGCGAGTGGGACGCAGGCTGCGCACCGGACCAACCCAACCCCGAGCACCGGTAGACCCTGCCGAGAAGGAGAGCACGTGACGACGCACCTCAGCCCACAACAGCCATGGCCCCGGCTGCGGGTCGACGACTGGACCGAGACCCGCGACACCGTGCACATGTGGACCCAGATCGTCGGCAAGGTCCGGCTCTCGCAGGCCCCGCTGCTCAACCACTGGTGGCAGGTCACGCTCTACGTCAGCCCCCGCGGGATGACCACTGGCCCGATCCCCCACCGCGGCGGGCTCTTCGACCTCGAGCTCGACTTCGTCGAGCACCAGCTCAGGATCCGCAGCAGCGGCGGCGGCGAACGTCGCGTCGGTCTGTCGTCACGCCCCGTGGCCGACTTCTACCGCGAGACCATGAGCGCGCTCGAGACACTGGGGATCGAGACGACGATCGACGCCCGCCCCAACGAGGTGCAACCGGCGATCCCCTTCGCCGAGGACCACCACAACACGACCTACGACCGCGACGCGGCGCAGCTCTTCTGGCGCCAGCTCGTGGACGCCGACCGGGTGCTGGGCGAGTTCCGCTCCCACTTCGTCGGGAAGGTCAGCCCCGTCCACTTCTTCTGGGGCGCGATGGACCTGGCATGCACCCGCTTCTCCGGACGTCCGGCCCCGGCACACCCCGGCGGTGCGCCCAACTGCGGGGACTGGGTCATGGTCGAGGGGTACTCCCGCGAGCTGAGCAGTGCCGGGTTCTGGCCCGGCGGTGGCGAGGAGGGTGCCTTCTACGCCTACGCCTACCCGGAGCCGGACGGCTTCGCCGACCACCCCGTCGGTCCGGACGCGGCCTACTACAGCGTCGAGAACCGCCAGTTCCTGCTGCCGTACGAGGCGGTGGCGGAGTCCGAGAACCCCGACCGGGACGTGGCAGAGTTCCTGCACACCACCTACCGCGCGGCCGCTGACCTCGGTGGCTGGGACCGGCAGAGCCTGGAGGACGACCCGCACCGGTGGCCGCAACACCGCTTCGGGACGACTACGAGAGGGAGCGACCATGGGTGAGCTGGACGGCAGGACGGCGGTCGTCACCGGAGGCAACGGCGGGATCGGCCCGGCGACGGCCGTACAGCTGGCGGAGAAGGGGTCCCACGTCTTCGTGATCGGCCGTGGCGCGGCCGGGGTCGAGGCCGCCGTCGAGACCATCGGAGCAGACCGCGCGACCGGCATCGTCGGGGACGTCTCGACACCCGAGGACCTGGATCGGCTCTACGACGCGGTCAGCGCCCGTGGGAAGGGGGTGGACGTCCTTGTGGCGAACGCGGGGATCGGCGAGGTCGCGACACTAGAGGAGACCACGGCGGCGCACTTCGACCGCATGTTCGCGGTCAACGTCCGGGGCACGGTCCTGACCGTGCAGAAGGCGTTGCCGCTGCTCAACGACAGAGCCTCGGTGGTGCTGGTCGGATCGACGGCCGCAGAGCGTGGGATGGAGGGTTTCGGCGCCTACGCCGCGTCCAAGGCAGCGGTGCGCTCCTTCGCCCGGACGTGGTCCGCGGAGCTGAAGACCCGCGGCATCCGGGTCAACGCCATCTCACCGGCATGGATCGAGACCCCGGGCGGAACCGTAGCGTTCGGTGACGAGGAAGCCGCACGTGCCATGAGGGCCCACGTCGCCGCGACGGTGCCCAAGGGACGCATGGGCCGCCCCGAGGAGGCCGCCGCCGTGGTGACCTTCCTGGCCAGCGACCGCAGCAGCTACGTGGTCGGCGCGAACTTCTACGTCGACGGCGGCGAGAACCAGACATGAGTGGGCGAGCCGCAGTCCCGCGCCGAGTCCCCCGGGAACGCTCGTGGCGGTGACCCCGGTCGGACCCGTCCTGAGGGTCGTCGCCATCAGCGTCGTCCTGGGAGCCGCGACGTCGTGGGCGCAGGGCTTCCTGCCGGACGCGTGGGCGCCGTTGGCCAACTCCCCGTCCGGATGGGCTGCCATGACGGCACTGGTGGTCATGGCCTCGAGGCCCACGCTGCGGTGGGGAGCCGTGCTCGGCGCGGTCAGCTTCGTCTGCCTCGTCCTGGGCTACACCCTCGGCTCTGAGCTGCGAGGTCTCGCCTACGATCCCACGCTGTGGGGCGCGATCGGGCTGGTCACCGGGCCTGGCATCGGAGCCGCCGCCGCGGGAACGGCCAGCACGCGCTCCGTGCCCGTCGCCCTCGGCTCCGGGGTCCTGGCCGGCGTGCTGGTCGCCGACGGGATCTACGGCCTCACGGTCGTGGCGGACACCACGAGCCCGGTCTACTGGACCACCGTCCTCGTGGTGGGCCTCGTCGTCGTCCTTGCGACCCCACTGCGACTTCGCTCACTGCCACCGACGGCGATCATGGTCGTCACGTTCCTCGCCACGACCGCAGCACTGACCGGGGGTTCGGCGTGGTTGAACGACCGGGGCTAGGGCTGTCGCGACAGGCGGCCCTCTACGTCGGCTGACAGGGCGGCGAGCAGCCCGGAGAGCGTGTCGCGCGCCGAGGCCGGCAGTCGGTTGATGCGCTCGACCGGGAAGTCGAACGCGGCCCGGGCGGCAGCGTCGAGCTCGGTACCGGCGGGGGTGATGACGACCTCACGCGAGCGGCGGTCGACAGCGCCGGCCTGACGGCGGACCAATCCCTTCGACTCCAGTCGTGTGACGAGCTGCGTGACGTTGGAGGCGTCGCAGAGCAACGTGGTCGCGATGTCACCCATCGTGCACGGGCCGTCGGCGACGGCCTTGAGCAGGCAGGCCTGCGCACTGCTCAGGCCGACGGACCGGGCCGCCTGCTCGTACGCCGCGTCGTAGGCGTAGACGAACTCCCACAGCTGCTGCGCTATCTGGTCGGTCGATCTCGTCACCTCGACAGGTTACTTGATTCGATAAAGCATGTGTGCTTCGGTGAAGGTGCTTGATCCAATCAATCAATTCGCCCGGGGCGTCGAGGTCCCGGGTGCCCCATCGAAGGAGCCCCTCGTGACCCACGTGCTCATCACCGGCGTCCGCGCGAAGACCGGAGCTCCCCTGGCACACCTGCTCGCGAAAGAGCCCCACGTCCGCGTCCGCGGGGGCAGTGCTGATCCGGCGTCGGTCGACATGCCCGGCGTCACGCCGGTTCGCTTCTCGTGGGACGACCCCACGAGCTGGGCGAGCGCTGCTGACGGTGTCGATGCCGTGTTCGTCGTTCGCCCCGACCGCGCCGACGCACCCCAGCTCATCAGCGAGCTGATCGCCGGGACACCGCCGCACACCCACGTCGTGCTGCTATCGGAGCTCGATGGAGGCTACTTCGGGCCGGACGACTGGGCCCCGCGCGTCGAGCGGGCGGTGCAGGAAAGCGGTCGCGCCTGGACGATCCTGCGTCCGGGGTGGTTCTCCCAGGTCTTCGCCGACGAGCGCTTCATGCTCGACGACATCCGCTCCGGCAGGCTGCCCTTCCCCTCCGCTGGCCAGCGGATCGCCTGGATCGACGCTCGGGACATCGCCGCCGTTGCAGCCCGGGCCCTGCTGGATCCGGCGTTCCACGCCCGCACGCTCGACATCACCGGACCTGAGGCGTTGACCCTCGACGAGACCGCCTCCGTCCTCGCGGTGGCACTCGGAAGGCCGGTGGAGTACATCGACCTCCCGATGGAACAGGCGCTGGCCGGACGCGAGGGTTTCGACCGTGAGAACGACTTCGGCACCTACGACCGGATCCGCCGCGGAATGGTCGCGGTCGTGGACGGCACCGTGCAGGAGGTCCTGGGCCGTCCGGCCCGGACGTTCGCCGAGTTCGCGAACGACACGTTCGCACGAGAAGGGCCCTGACCTGCAGGTGCAGATCAGGGCCAGGGCCTTGCTCGTTCGGTCGGGCTGACAGGATTTGAACCTGCGACCCCCTGACCCCCAGTCAGGTGCGCTACCAAGCTGCGCTACAGCCCGAACGCTCCCGGCACGAGGCCTGCGGAGCGGTCCGAACACTACCGCAGGCCCCGCGCAGCCACGGAATCGCCCCGCCCATCGGCCCGGACGACGGTGGGCGCGTAGTCCCTTGGGGCCATTTGCCCGGCTTTCCCACCCCGCCGCCCGTTTCGCGCAACAGGATGAATCGTCAACCGTGGGGGTTCACATGTCATCACTGCCGCGCCGAGTCGGCATCGTCTGTGTCGTCGTCGTCACGACGGTGTGCCTGGCTGCCGTGCCGGCGGAGGCCGCGCCGGAGACCTCGGTGCGTGAGGGCGCGCAGGCCGAGGCGCTCGAGCAGGCCATCGAGGTCCAGGAGCAGCTCCGCGAGCGCCAGCTGTCGCTGCTGACGCTCAACCGCCGCGCCGACGCGCGGGACCGGGCGCTGCTCGGTCGCAAGGCCGTGCTCGCGACGTACGGCTACCACGGAGACCCCGAGCGGGTCCGCGCCGTGCTGCCGCTGGCGTCGTACCGGCTGTCCGCGGGCTACGGCCTCACCGGTCCCCTGTGGGAGGCCGAGCACGGCGGCCAGGACTTCAGCGCGTCGCTGGGCGAGCCGATCGTCGCCATCGCTGCGGGGACCGTCACCGAGGTGGCGTACGCCGGTCCCTACGGCCTGCGCACCATCGTGACGCTCCCCGACGGCACCGAGGTCTGGTACTGCCACCAGGCCGAGTCGTCGGTGTACGCCGGCCAGGTGGTCGACGTCGCCGAGCAGATCGGCACCGTGGGCTCGACGGGCAACTCCACCGGCCCGCACCTCCACCTCGAGGTGCGACCCGGCGCCGCCGGACCGACGGACCCGCTCGCCTGGCTCCGCGCCGAAGGGGTCATCCCCTGAGCGCTGCGGCCGTCAGCGCTTGCGCTTCTCGCGCGGCTTCTGGTTGATGATGATCGGGGTGCCGACGAAGCCGAACTCCTCGCGCAGGCGTCGCTCGATGAACCGCTCGTAGGCGGCGTCGAGCTTGCCGCTGGTGAAGAGCACGAAGGTCGGCGGCGCGGTCGAGGGCTGGGTGGCGAAGAGGATCTTCGGCTGCTTGCCGCTGCGCACGGGGTGCGGGTGCTCGGCGACCAGGCGGCCCAGGAACGTGTTGAGGGCACCGGTGCCGATGCGCGTCTCCCAGCCCTCGAGCGCCTTCTCGATCGCCGGGACCAGCCGGTCGACGTGCCAGCCGGTGCGAGCGGTGAAGTTGATGCGCGGCGCCCACTTCAGCTGCACGAGGTCGCGCTCGATCTCGCGCTCGAGGTAGTGGCGGCGCTCCTCGTCGACGAGGTCCCACTTGTTGAAGGAGATCACCATGGCGCGGCCCGCGTCGCGGATCGTCTGGATGATGCGCATGTCCTGCTCGGACACGGTCTGGCTGGCGTCGAGCACCAGCACGGCGACCTCGGCGCGGTCGATCGCGGTCGTGGTGCGCAGGGAGGCGTAGTACTCGTGGCCCGACGCCTGGTTGACGCGCTTGCGGATGCCGGCGGTGTCGATGAAGCGCCAGGTGCGGTCACCGAGGGTGATCAGCTCGTCCACCGGGTCCACGGTCGTGCCGGCGGCGTTGTCGACGACGACGCGGTCCTCCTTGGCCAGCATGTTGAGCAAGGAGGACTTGCCCACGTTGGGCTTGCCGACGATCGCGATGCGCCGCGGCCCGCCGACCTCGTCGAAGGCCTGCGCCGGGGTCTCCGGGAGCGCGGCGAGGATGGCGTCGAGCATGTCGCCGGAGCCGCGACCGTGCAGTGCGGAGACCGCCCACGGCTCCCCCAGCCCGAGGTTCCACAGCCCGTAGACCTCGGCCTCGGTGCGGGCGTCGTCGACCTTGTTGGCGGCCAGCACGACCGGCTTGCCGGAGGCACGCAGGATCCGTACGACGGCCTCGTCGGCGTCGGTGATGCCCACGGTCGCGTCGACCACGAAGAGCACGGCGTCGGCCAGGGAGACCGCGACCTCGGCCTGGCCGGCGATCCGCTCCGCGAGGCCGCGGGCGTCGGGGTCCCAGCCACCGGTGTCGACGACGGTGAAGGCGCGGCCGGCCCAGTTGGCGTCGTAGTAGACGCGGTCGCGGGTCACGCCGGGGCGGTCCTCGACCACGGCCTCGCGACGGCCGATGATGCGGTTGACGAGGGTGGACTTGCCCACGTTGGGCCGCCCCACCACGGCCAGGATCGGGGTCGGACCGCTGTCGGCCTCGACGCTCTCGACGTCGTAGTCACTCATGCGTGATCACAGCTCTCTCATGCTTCGACGAGCCCGGATTCGGGGTCGTCCTCGGATTGTCCCGCAGGTGAGGGCTCGGACAACGATCGGCGCGTCTGCGAGAGGGCGCTGTCCAGCTCGGACAGCAGGTGCTCCCGCAACAACGCCGCCGTGGCACCCACCTGTTCCCGGGTGCGCGGCCAGGGCTGGTGTGGCGTGCACCACGGACGCCCGAAGACCACGTCGACGGCCTCGCCGCGGGCCGGCAGCGAGCTGCCGGGCGCCCCGCGGGTGCCGGTGAAGGTGACCGGCACGACCGGGGCACCCGTGACCATCGCGAGGTAGGCGGCACCGGGATGGCAGCGGTCGAACCTGCCGCTGCTGCGGGTTCCCTCGGGGAAGATGCCGACCACTCCCCCGTCGCGCAGCACTCGCAGCGACGACCGGACCGCGCCGGGATCGGCGTGGAGGCGGTCCAGCGGGATCTGGCCGGTGCGGCGCAGGAATCCGCCGAGCCGCCCGTCGAACATCTCGCGCTTGGTCAGCGCGTGCACGGGGCGCGGCGACAGCACGGCCAGCAGCGGGCCGTCGACGATGCCGACGTGGTTGGCGGCGAGGATCACGCCGCCGACGGCGGGCACGCGCTCGGCGTGGTGCACCGCGACCCGGAAGCGGCGCCGGACCAGCCAGCCCGACACCGGACGCAGCGCGCGGAGCATCCGGGTGGGCGGGTGCTCCGCACTGCTCGCGGGGAGGTCGATCCTGCTCACGTACGCTCCGCCGCGGCCTGCTCGGCGAGCGCGACGATGCGGTCGATGACCTCGGGGAGCGTGAGGTGCGTGCTGTCCACGTGGACGGCTCCCTCGGCCATGGTCAGCGGGGCGGTCGCGCGCCCGGAGTCGATGCGGTCTCGCTCGAGGAGCGACTGCTGGGTGGTGGCCACGTCGGTGCCGCCCTGCTCGGCTGCACGGCGTACGGCGCGGGCGTCGGGGTCGGCGCTGAGGTAGACCTTCACCTCGGCCCCGGGCCACACGACCGAGCCGATGTCGCGGCCCTCGACGACGATGCCGCCGTCGCCGATGACCTCGCGCTGGAGCTCGAGCAGCAGGGCCCGCACCTCGGGGACGGCGCTCACCGGGCTGACGGCCGCGGTCACGTCCTCGCCCCGGATCTCGATCGAGACGTCGGTGCCGTCGACCGTGATGGTCGGGGCCAGCGGGTCGGTGCCGGACTCGATGCGCGGACGACCGGCGGCAGCCGCCACGGCCTGCACGTCGCGTACGTCGACGCCCTCGCGCAGCAGCCACCAGGTCATCGCGCGGAACATCGCACCGGTGTCGAGGTAGCGCAGGGCGAGGCGCTCGGCCACGCCGCGCGAGGTGCTCGACTTGCCCGATCCGGACGTGCCGTCGACGGCGATGACGAGGGACGGTGTCTCGGCGCTGCTCACGGGCGAGAAGATTACCGGTGAGTCGTCCACCCGCGGGATTCGAGAGCGGCGAGCAGGTGCTCGGCACGGCCCTGGTCGACCACCAGCTCGGTGAGTCCCACCGGACGTCCCGGGTCGTGGTCGATGTGCACGTCCTCGATGTTGACCCCGATCTCGCCGGCGTCGCCGAAGAGCCGTGCCAGCTCGCCGGGGTGGTCGGGCACGGAGACGAAGACCGACCGGGTGGGGCGCGCCGGACCGCCGTGCTTGCCCGGGATCGCCGCCGTGCCCGCGTTGCCGCGCGCGAGGATCTCGACGAGGTCGGGTCCGGCGTCGTCCGCGACCGCCGTCATCAGGGCGTCCAGGTCGGCACGCACCTCGCCGAGCAGGTCGAGCACCGCCCCTGCGTTGGCCTCCAGGATCTGCTGCCACAGCGCCGGGTCGCTCGCCGCGACGCGGGTCACGTCGCGCACACCCTGCCCGGACAGGGCCAGGTGCTCCTCGGGGGCGGCAGCGAGCCGCCCGGCGACGAGGACGGCTGCGAGGTGTGGCAGGTGGGAGATGCGCGCGACCGCGCGGTCGTGCTCGTCGGGCGCCATCAGCCGGGGCGAGGCCCCGCACTCCAGCACCAGCGACTCCACCAGGCCCACCGCGTCGGGGTCGGCGGCGTCGTGGGGCGTGATGGCCCAGGGGCGCCCGTCGAAGAGCGCGGCGCTCGCCGCGAGGGGGCCGGAGCGCTCGCTGCCTGCCATCGGGTGCGACCCGACGTAGCGCGCGAGGTCCGCCGGCCGGACTCGGCCCGCGATCGCGGCGAGCGGCGCCGCCTTCACGCTGCCGACGTCGGTCACCACCGCGTCGGAGCGCCCAAGCGCCGCCACGATGGCGTCGGGGATGGCTGCCGGGGGCACCGCGACCACGACGAGCTGGGGACGCTCGTGCGACGACGCAGCCCGCCCCGCACCGAGCCCCGAGGCGGTGCGGAGGTTCTCCGCGGACGTGTCGCGCAGCACCACGTCGAGGCCGAGGCGCCGACAGACCAGTGCGATCGAGGCGCCGATCAGACCGGCCCCGACGACCTCCACCGGACCGGTGAGGGCCGGGAGAGGCCGCTCAGTCATGGCTCGTGGTGCGGGTGAGGTCACGTCGCAGGTTGGCGGCCCCGTGGAGGTAGACGTGCGTGACGTCCGAGCGCGGCAGGTCGGTGTCGACGTGCGCCATCAGCCGGACCACGCGGGGCATCGACCCCTCGATCTCGAGCTCCCGCGCGCACACCAGCGGGACGTCGGAGAAGCCCAGCTGCCGTGCGGCGTACGCCGGGAACTCGCTGGTGAGGTCGCTGGTGGCCGTGAAGATGATCGAGATGAAGTCGTCCACCTCGAGCTCGTTGGCCTCCATCACGTCCGTCACGAGCTCGGCCACCCGCGCGAGCATGTGCTCGCGGGTGTCCTCCTCGAGCTGCGTCGCGCCCCTCACTGCCCTCACTGCCACGGGAGAACCCTAACGGCGCGGAGCCTCAGAGCTGCGCGCTGTCCATCAGCTCGCCCAGCTCGGCCACCGTGAGCTCGCGCATCTCCCCCGACCGCAGCCGGGACAGCGTCACCGGGCCGATCTGGGTGCGGGTGAGGCGGCGCACCGGGTGGCCGACGTGGTCGAGCAGCCGGCGCACGATGCGGTTGCGGCCCTCGTGGATGGTGAGCTCGACGATCGACCGGTTGCTGCCCTCGCGTCGGGGGTCGCCGCCGAGCACGCGCGCCGCGCTGACCGTGACCGGGCCGTCGTCGAGCTCGACGCCGGCGAGGAGCTGGCGCACGGTGCGGACGTGCACCTCGCCCTCGACCTCGGCGACGTAGGTCTTGTCGACCTCGTGGGAGGGGTGGGCGAGGTGCTGGGCGAAGTCACCGTCGTTGGTCAGGATGATCAGGCCCTCGGTGTCGGTGTCGAGCCGGCCGACGTGGAAGAGCCGCTCGGGACGGTCGGCCACCAGGTCGCCGAGGGTGCGGCGGCCCTCCGGGTCGGACATCGTCGACACGACGCCGCGCGGCTTGTTGAGGACCAGGTAGACCTTGTCGCTGATCGGCGGGAGCCGCTTGCCCTCCACGCGCACGACCGCGGTGCGCGGGTCGACCTTGGTGCCGAGGCGGGTGACCACCTCGCCGTCGACCTCGACGAGCCCGTCGAGCATCAGCTCCTCGCACTTGCGACGGCTCGCGACGCCCGACTGGGCGAGCAGCTTCTGCAGGCGGATCAGCCCGTCCTCGTCGGTCTCGGGGCGCTGCGAGCTGGGCTGGTCGTTGTCGGGGGCGTCGTGGGGCTTCATGAGATCTCGGTCCCGCCGTCGGGCTCGGTGCCGGCGCCGCTGTGCGGCGAGGCATGGGTGGGGAGTACGCCGGCCGGGGCAGGCTGCGACTCGGGTGTGCTCTCCGGCGCGGGGTCCGCAGGCGGGGCGTCGAGGCCGGCGACGCTCGCGAGCTCGTCCTCGAGGTCGTCCATGTCGGGGAGGTACGGCGCCAACTCCGGCAGGTCCTCGAGCGAGGTGATGCCGATGCGCTCGAGGAAGTAGGACGTCGTGCGGTAGAGGTTGGCGCCGCTCTGCTCGTCCTGGCCGGCCTCCTCGACCAGCCCGCGGGTGAGCAGCGTGCGCATGACGCCGTCGACGTTGACACCGCGGATCGCCGAGACGCGGGCGCGCGACACCGGCTGCTTGTAGGCCACGACCGACAGCGTCTCGAGCGCCGCCTGGGTGAGCCTGGCCTGCTGGCCCTCGAGCACGAAGGACTCGACGACCGCGGCGTACTCCGGGCGGGAGTAGAAGCGCCAGCCTCCGGCCACGGACCGCAGGTCGAAGCCCCGGCCCTGCTCGGCGTACTCGGCGGCGAGGGCGTGCAGGGCAGCCTGCACGTCGGCGACGGGGTGCCCCACCACCGAGGCGAGGCGCACCTCGTCGAGCGGCTCGTCGGAGACCATGAGGATCGCCTCGAGCGCGGGCCGCAGCTCGGCGACGGCGACCTCGAGGGTCTCCACGTCGCCCGGCGCGGTCGCGGGGTGCTTGCTCACTGGTCCTCCTGGGGGTCCGGGGCCGGGACGTCCGACACGTGGTCGTCGGTCCCGGTGCCGCCATCTTCGTCGGGCGGCGGGGCGCCGTCGAATTCGTCGTGGATCTCCACGTCCCCGTCCTCCGCACCGGTCCATCGCACGGTGAGCTCGCCCAGCGGTGTGACCTGGTCGAAGGACACCGCTCCCTCGCGGAAGAGCTCGAGGAGCGAGAGGAAGCGCGCGACGGTCGTCAACCGGTCCGGCGAGTCGCCGCACAGCGCGCGGAAGGTCATCGTGCCGCTGCGCCGCAGCCGGTCGACGACCAGCTGCGCCTGCTCGCGCACGCTGACCCTGGCGGCGTGGATGTGGTGCAGCGACACCTCCAGCACGGGCTTGGGCTCCATCGCCTTGGCCGCGAGCTGGGCGAACTGGTCGAGACCGATCCCGATGAGGACCTCGGGCAGCAGGGTGGCGAAGCGCTCCTCGAGCCCGACCGCGCGCGGGTGGCTGCGCGACTCCGAGGCGATGCGCTCCTCGAGAACCGACGCGACGAGCTTGAACGCGCGGTACTGCATCAGTCGCGCGAAGAGCAGGTCGCGCGCCTCGAGGAGCGCGAGGTCCTCCTCGTCCTCGACGTCGCCCTGCGGGAGCAGGCGCGCCGCCTTGAGGTCGAGCAGGGTCGCGGCGACCACGAGGAAGGACGTCGTCTGCTCGAGGTCCCAGGCGCCGCCGAGGTTCTTGACGTGCGCGATGAACTCGTCGGTGACCTGCGAGAGCGCGACCTCGGTGATGTCGAGCTTGTGCTTGGCGATCAGGCCGAGCAGCAGGTCGAAGGGCCCCTCGAAGTTGTCCAGGCGTACGGCGAACGCCGGTGTCTCGCTCCCCGGCTCGGCGAGGTCGGTGGCGCCGCTCACTCGTCCAGCAGTCGCTGGACCAGCGGGCTGTCGGCGCCCTGCGTCTCGAGGTCGGCCAGCACCAGGGCCAGCGCCTCGCGGACCAGGCGACCGCGGTCGACCGCGAGGCCGTGCTCGCGGCGCAGGGTGAGCCGGGCGTGCTCGATGTCGAGGAGCTCGTCGGCGGTGACGTAGACGGTCATCTTCTCGTCGTGGCGGATCCGCCCGCTCGGACGCTTGGGACCGGCCTCGGCCTCGTCGGCGACCGCACGCACCCGGCGCGGGCGCTCGGCGGCGGCCTTCTCGGCGTCGGACGTCGGCCGGAACAGGTCGTCCGCGGCCGGCATGCTCACTCGGCGGGCCACCGGGTGAGCACCTCCCTCGCGAGCTGGCGGTAGGCGTCGGCACCGGTCGACGACGAGGCGTACGACGTGATCGGCTCCCCGGCGACGGTGGCGTCGGAGAACTTCACCGTGCGCCGGATGACGGTGTGGAAGACGGTGTCGCCCCACGCCGAGACCAGGCGCTCCATCACCTCGCGGCTGTGGAGGGTGCGCCCGTCGAACATCGTGCCGAGGACGCCGTCGATCTCGAGCTTGGGGTTCAGGCGCTCGCGGACCTTGTCGATCGTGGTCTTCAGCAGCGCCACGCCGCGGAGCGCGAAGTACTCGCACTCGAGCGGGACGATGACGCCGTCGGAGGCGGTCAGGGCGTTGACCGTCAGCAGGCCGAGCGAGGGCTGGCAGTCGATGAGGATGACGTCGTAGTGCTCGAGCGCAGGTGCCAGCACGCGCTGGAGGGTCTGCTCGCGCGCCACCTCGTGCACCAGCTGCACCTCGGCGGCCGACAGGTCGATGTTGGACGGCAGGAGGTCCATGCCCTCGATGCCGGAGGGCACCACGACCTCGTCGAGGGTGGTCTCGCGGTCCATCAGCAGGTTGTAGATGGTGGCGTCCATCTCGTGGGGGTTGAGCCCCAGGCCCACCGACAGCGACCCCTGCGGGTCGAAGTCGACGAGCAGCACCTTGCGGCCGAACTCGGCCAGCGACGCGCCGAGGTTGATCGTGGTGGTGGTTTTGCCGACGCCGCCCTTCTGGTTGCACATCGACACCACGCGCGCGCCGCCGTGACCGGTCAGCGGTGCCGGGTCCGGGAAGACCGGCATCGGACGCCCCGTGGGACCGAGCGGCACCACGGCGGACGGCTGGGGGTCCGCTTCGGCGATCGGTCGTTCGAAGGGGATCGGCTGGGTCACGTCGTACTCGTCTCGAGAGGGAGGGGCGGGTTGCTGCGGCTGCGGTGGTCGGACGAGAGGAGGCATCTCGGAGGCACTGCTGCCGAAGTCCTGACCGGGACGTCCCGCACCGCTCATGTCCGGCTCCTCCACACGTCGACCTGGGCTTCGATTGGATCACGCCGAAGGCCCCGAACTTTGTCGACACGTCGACAGTTCCGAGAACGGCTCGGCGCGACTCTAGGTGCGCCCCCGACACCTCACAACACCGGGACCCGGTCCCACAGGCGGTGGACCAGATCTGTGCACGGAGCCACGGTCCCCTGCACAGGCGGAGGCGGCCTGTGCACAAACCTGTGCGATCTTCCCGAGGCCCCTCGAGGGCCGGTTCAGAGGTCGCCGAGACGCCGCATCGCGACCGTCGCCAGCACCAGCTCGCCGGCGCTGTCGGTGGCGTCGCAGTCGACGACGGCCTCGATCACCCAGTCGTGGTCACCCTCGGGGTCGTGGATCGTCTGGCGTACGTCGCGCAGCCGGGCCTCGGTGCCCTCCTCGGCCCCCACCGGCTCGCCGGTGCGCTCCTCCCCCACGACAAGGAGGTCCGGGCCGCGGGCGTCGGCGTCGGTGAGCACCCGGTCGTGCTCGGCGTAGTAGGCCTCGAGAGCCTCGTCCCACACCGACCGGCCGACGACGACCTGTCGCGGCGGGTCGGTGCGGTCGGCCGCGGCCCGCTCGAGGCGGACGAGGACGTCGAGGTCGTCGCGGGAGACGGCGTCGACGCGTGCCCACATCGCGTTGCGCAGCATGACCCGGAAGGGTCGCTCCTGCCGGGTGAGGGGGCGCGGCGGGGGTGGCGGCTCGTGGTGCGAGACGGCGCCCGGCACGTGCGCCGGGTCCGACAGCGCCTCCCACTCGTCGAGCAGGGAGGAGTCGGTCTGGCGCACCGTCTCCCCCAGCCACTCGATCACGTCCTCCACCTCGGGAGCGCGGTGCGCCTCGGGCACCGAGTGGCGCAGCGTCCGATAGGCGTCGGTGAGGTAGCGCAGCACCAGGCCCTCGGAGCGGGCGAGCTGGTAGCGGCCGACGAAGTCGGTGAACCCCATCCCGTTCTCCCACATCTCCCGCACCACCGACTTCGGTCCCAGTGCGTCGTCGGGGAGCCAGGGGTGGGTCTGTTGGTAGGTCGCGTAGAGCGCCTCGAGCAGCTCGCGCAGCGGTTGCGGCCAGGTGATCTCCTCGAGCAGCGCCATCCGCTCGTCGTACTCCAGGCCGTCGGCCTTCATCTCCCCGATCGCCTCGCCACGCGCCGCGTGCTGCTGGGCCATCAGGATCTGGCGCGGCGCCTCGAGCACCGATTCGACGATCGAGACGACGTCGAGGCCGTAGGTCTCCGACTCGGGGTCGAGCACGTCGAAGGCAGCCAGCGCGAAGTGTGCGAGCGGCTGGTTGATGGCGAAGTCCTCGGGCAGGTCGACGGCCAGCACGTAGCGGCGCCCGAAGCGGTCCACCTCGGGCAGCCGGGTGACGATGCCCGTCCGCACCAGCGAGCGCGTCAGGCGCAGGGCTCGTCGCGCCAGCCGGAGCCGGGCGCGCGGCTCCTCGTGGTTGTCGGTGACGAGGCGACGCATCACCGCGAAGGCGTCCTCCTCGCGCGACACCACGTTGACGAGCATCGAGTTGTCGACCTTCATCCTGCTGCTGAGGCGCTCGGGCACGCCCGCGACGAGCTTGTCGAAGGTCTGCTCGGTCCACACCACGGTGCCCTCGGGTGCCTTCTTGAGCTGGGCCTTGGACTTCTTCTTGCCGGCCGCGACCCGCGCGGCCGACTTGGCCTTGGCCTGCTCGTTCTCGATGACGAAGTCCGGCGCCTGTACGACGACGTAGCCGGCCGTGTCGTAGCCCGCGCGGCCGGCGCGGCCGGCGATCTGCTGGAACTCCCGCGTCCGCAGCACCCGCTGCTTGGTGCCGTCGAACTTGGCCAGCCCGGTGAAGAGCACGGTGCGGATCGGGACGTTGATGCCCACGCCGAGCGTGTCGGTGCCGCAGATGACCCGGAGAAGCCCGGCCTGCGCGAGCGTCTCGACGAGCCGGCGGTACTTCGGCAGCATGCCCGCGTGGTGGACCCCGATGCCGCTGCGCACCATCCGCGACAGCGTCTTGCCGAAGCCCGCGCCGAAGCGGAAACCACCGATGCGCTCGGCGATCGCGTCCTTGTCGATCTTCAGTCCTCCGCCGCTGGCCGCGAGGCGGGACTTGAGCAGGTTGGTCGCGTGCTCGACGGCGGCCGCCTGGGTGAAGTGGACGACGTAGACGGGGTCCTGGCCCGTCGTCACGAGCTCCTCGAGGGTGTCGTCGAGCGGCTCCATCGACCAGCGGAAGCTCAGCGGCACGGGTCGTTCGGCGTCGTCCACGACCGCGGTGTCGCGGCCGGTGCGCCGCTCGAGGTCCTCGACGAAGAAGGAGACGTCGCCCAGGGTGGCCGACATCAGCAGGAACTGGGCGTCGACGAGCTCCAGCAGCGGCACCTGCCAGGCCCAGCCGCGGTCGTGCTCGGAGTAGAAGTGGAACTCGTCCATCACCACGAGGCCGACGTCCGCGCCGCGGCCCTCGCGCAGCGCGATGTTGGCGAGGACCTCGGCGGTGCAGCAGATGATCGGGGCGTCGGGGTTGACCGCGGCATCGCCTGTCAGCATCCCGACGTTGTCGGCGCCGAAGACCTCGATGAGGGCGAAGAACTTCTCGCTCACCAGCGCCTTGATGGGTGCGGTGTAGAAGCTGACCTTGTCCTGGGCGAGCGCCGCCACGTGGGCGCCGATGGCGACCAGCGACTTCCCCGACCCGGTGGGCGTCGCGAGGATGACGTGGTTGCCGCCGAGCAGCTCGATGACCGCCTCGTCCTGGTGCGGGTAGAGGTCCAGCCCCTGGTCGACCACCCAGCCGGTGAAGGCGTCGTAGACGGCGTCCGGGTCGGCGCCCGTCGGCACCCGGGTGTCGAGGCGTACGGCGTCCGGCATGCGTCGATCCAACCACCTGCGCCCCGGCCGGCGGGGGCCGGAGGCGGTCAGTCCCGCGCGCGGGGGTGTGCGGTCGCGAAGACCTCGCGCAGGTTGTCCACCGTGACGAGCGTGTAGACCTGCGTCGTGGTCACCGAGGCGTGGCCCAGCAGCTCCTGCACCACGCGCACGTCCGCTCCCCCGTCGAGCAGGTGCGTGGCGAAGGAGTGGCGCATCGTGTGCGGGGAGACCGAGGCGGTCACGCCGGCCCGCTCGGCGGCCTTCACCAGCACCGCCCACGCGCTCTGGCGCGAGAGCCGCCCGCCTCGCGAGTTGAGGAACAGGGCGGGACCGCCTCGGCCGGTGCCGACGAGCTCGGGCCGCGCGCGGGCTACGTACGCCTCCACCGCGTCGCGGGCATAGCCACCCACCGGGACCAGCCGCTCCTTGCCGCCCTTGCCGCGCAGCAGGACCGTGCCGTCCACCTGGTCGAGGTCGTCGACGTCGAGGCCCACCGCCTCGGAGATCCGCGCGCCCGTGCCGTAGAGCACCTCCAGGAGTGCGCGGTCACGCAGGGCGAGCACCGTGTCGGGTGCGCCCGCCGCCTCCAGGATGGCCTCCACGTCCGACAGCGGCAGCGCCTTGGGCAGCCGCTTGGCCGGGGTGGGGGGCTTCACCGCCGCCGCCGGGTCCGCGAGCGCGAGCCCGTCGGAGACGGCGAACTTGTGGAAGCCGCGGACGGCCACGACGGTGCGCGCGGCCGAGGTCGCGCTCAGCGGCGGGTGGGCGTCGCTGCCCTCGCGCAGGCTGACCAGGAACGCGGCCACCGTGGCCTCGGTGATCGCGTCCAGGCCGTCGATGCCCTCGCGGGTCAGGAACTCGTCGTAGCGCCCCAGGTCACGCCGGTAGGAGCTGAGCGTGTTGGCGGCCAGCCCGCGCTCGACCGCGAGGTGGTCGAGGTAGGTGCGCACCGCCCGCCGCAGCGTGACCCCAGGGCTCACGCCAGGACGCTGTCGAGGCCCACCGAGTCGAGGCCGACGGCGGCGCCGACCGGCGCGTTGGTGAGCTGCCCGTCGTGGGTGTTGAGGCCCAGCGCCAGGCTCGGGTCGTCGCGCAGGGCCTGCACCCAGCCCTTGTCGGCCAGCGCGACGGCGTAGGGCAGGGTCGCGTTGGTCAGGGCGTACGTCGAGGTGTTGGGCACCGCGCCGGGCATGTTGGCCACGCAGTAGAAGACCGAGTCGTGGACCTCGTAGGTCGGATCGTCGTGCGTGGTGGCGTGGGAGTCCTCGAAGCAGCCGCCCTGGTCGATCGCGATGTCGACGAGCACCGAGCCCGGCTTCATCCGTGAGACCAGCTCGTTGCTGACCAGCTTGGGCGCCGCCGCGCCGGGGATCAGCACCGCGCCGATCACCATGTCGGCCTCCATCACCTGCTGCTCGATCGCGAGCTTGGAGGAGGCGAGGCCGTGCACCCGGTTGTTGTAGCGCCAGAACGACATCCGCAGCTTGTCGAGGTCGGTGTCGAGGAGCGTCACGTCCGCGCCCATGCCGAGCGCGATGTTGGCGGCGTTCTGGCCGGAGACGCCGGCACCGATGATGACGACCTTGGCGTTGGCCACGCCGCCGACGCCGCCCATGAGGACGCCGCGGCCTCCGTTGGCCTTCATGAGCGAGTACGCCCCGACCTGGGGCGCGAGGCAGCCCGCGACCTCCGACATCGGGTAGAGCAGCGGCAGGCCGCCGGACGGCAGCTGCACGGTCTCGTAGGCGATCGCGGTGACCTTGCGCGCCATCAGCTCCTCGGTCAGGGGCTTGTCGGCGGCGAGGTGGAGGTAGGTGAAGAGGGTCTGGCCCTCCCGCATCCGGTGGTACTCCTCGGCGACGGGCTCCTTGACCTTGAGGATCATGTCGGCGCTGCCCCACACGTCGTCGGCCGTGTCCAGCATCGTGGCACCGGCGGCGACGTACTCCTCGTCGGGGATCTGGGACCCCTGGCCGGCGGACTTCTCGACCACGACGTCGTGACCGTGCTGGACCAGCTCGTGCACGCCGATCGGGGTCAGGGCCACGCGGTATTCGCGGTTCTTGACTTCCTTGGGTACGCCGACCTTCATGCCTAGCTCCTCATGGTCCGGGGGCGCACGACTGTGTGTCGCCCCTCACAGCGGGAGCGAGACTACTCCCGCGGGAGGTCAGTGCGCCTCCAGGGTCCCCCGCTGCCGGAGCACCTCGTAGGCGAGCACGGCCTGGGCGAGCGGACCCTGCCGGACCCTGCCCTGCAGCACCGCCTCGAGCAGGTCCGTGACGGGGGTCCAGAAGACCTCCATCTCGGCCTCCTCGTGCCGCATCTCGAAGTCGCCGCGAGGCGCGTGCGAGAGCCCGCGCGCGAGGAAGATGTCGTGGACCTCGTCGCTGATCCCTGCGCTGGACCACGTGCTCAGCAGCAGCCGCCAGTCGCTCGCCTCGAGCTCGACCTCCTCGCGCAGCTCACGTTTCGCCGTCTCGACGGGGGGCTCGTCCGCGGCGTCGCGCAGGCCGGCCGGCAGCTCGACGAACTCGTGGCCGCTGGTGTGCCGGTACTGCCGCAGGCACCTGACCCGCTCGTGCTCGTCGACGGCCATCACGATCACCGCGCCCGGGTGCTCGAGGCTGATCCGGCTGAACTGCTCGGGGTGCCCGGGACGGGTGATGACGTCCTCACGCAGCGCCACCACCCAGTCGTCGCGGTGGAGGTAGCGGCTGGAGACCACGGGCCAGGACATCGGCCGGTCCGCGGGCAGCTCGGCAGGAGGAGTTGCGGGCCGGGCGCCGGTCGGGGTGTCCATGACCCGCACGCTAGCGCGGATGGACACAGTGAGTACGGTCACCCTCATGACGTTGTCGACGCTCACCAAGCACGAAGCAGCCACCCGTTCGGGCCTCCTCGACGTCCAGCGCTACGACATCGCGGTGGACATGACGGGCCTGCTGGAGGGCGAGGTCTTCGCCTCGGTCAGCACCATCACCTTCACCTGCACCGAGCCCGGCGCATCGACCTTCGTCGACGTCGCGATGGACGTCGCGCGCGCGACCCTGAACGGTGAGGACCTCGACGTCACGACGGTCGCCGACGGGCGGCTGCCCCTGCCCTCCCTGGCCGCCGACAACGTCCTGGTGGTCGAGGCCAGCACCACCAACACCGCGACCGGCGAGGGCATCCTCCGCACGGTCGACCCGACCGACAAGCTCGTCTACGTCTGGACCAGCCTCGAGCCCGACGAGGCGCGCCGGGTGTGGGCGTGCTTCGACCAGCCCGACCTCAAGGCGCCGCACCGCTTCGTCGTCACCGCGCCCTCCTCGTGGCTGGTGACCTCGAACGGTGCCCCGGAGTCGGTCGAGGACGCCGACTCCTCCGACACGCGGACCTGGACGTTCCCCGACACCCCGCGCCTGTCGACGTACGTCGTCGTGGTCAACGCAGGCCCCTTCCACGAGGTGCGCCGCCAGCACGACGGCTACGACCTCGGCTTCTACTGCCGCCAGTCGCTCGTGCCGATCCTCGAGCGCGACCTCGACGAGATGGTCACCCTCACGCGTCAGGGCCTGGCGTTCTTCGGCGAACGCTTCGGATACCCGTTCCCGCAGGAGCGCTACGACCAGGTGTTCGTGCCCAACCTCGGCGGTGCGATGGAGAACTGGGGCTGCGTCACCTACGGCGACGGCCAGCTCTTCCGCACGCCCCCGACCCACGCGCAGCGCGCGGTCCGCGCCGAGTTCATCTTCCACGAGATGGCGCACATGTGGTTCGGCGACCTGGTGACCATGCAGTGGTGGGACGATCTCTGGCTCAACGAGGCGTTCGCGTCGTGGGCGGCCAACTGGGGCATGGCCGGCTCCAGCGAGTTCACCGACCAGTGGGCGACCTTCCTGGCGGTGTCCAAGCGCACCGCCTACGAGATGGACATGAGCCCGGCGCGCCACCCGATCCGCAGCGACGTGCCGGACGTCTCGGCCGCGATGTCGAACTTCGACGCGATCACCTACGTCAAGGGCCAGAGCGTGCTGCACCAGCTCGTGGCCTTCATCGGCGAGGACGCCTTCGTCGAGGGCCTGCGCGACTACTTCAGCCGCTACGCCTTCTCCAACACGCGTCTCGACGACCTGATGGACTGCTACTCCCGCGCCTCCGGGCGCGACCTGTCCGCCTGGACCAAGGCCTGGCTCGACGAGGCCGGCACCGACGTCATCTCGCTGGTCGACAACGAGCTGGTGGTCGAGACGACCGACGGGCAGGAGCCGCGCCCGCACCGGCTCGACATCGCGGTCTTCGACACATCCGGCGACACCCTCGCGCCCGTGGGTCGGTCCTCGCACGAGGTCGACGGCCTGCGCACCCCCGTGCAGCTCCCCCCAGGTGACCTGCGCCTGGTCAACGCCGGCGACTACACCTTCGCAGCGATCAAGCCGGACGCCACCTCGCTGGAGCACATGCTGCACCGCATCGACCAGCTCGACGACCCGCTCGACCGGGCGCTCGTGGCAGCCACGGCAGGACAGTTGCTGCTGCTCGGCGACGTCGCGCCGCGCGACGTCGCCGCCGCTCTCACGACCGCGCTGCGGGCCGAGACCAGCCCCGCGCTGATCGAGCCCTTCCTCAGCCAGGCCCTGCTCGTCGCCGACCGCTGGGCCCCCGCTGCCGAGTCGCCCGACCTGCTCCGCGGGCTCGCCGACGCCGTCGTCGGTCTGGTCGACGTGCCGGACGCCCGCCAGGCGGCGCTGCGGACGTTGGCCGCCTCCGCCTCGACCGACGACCACTGGTCGGTCCTGGAGGCCGCCGCCGAGAAGGCCACCGACCTCGACCTCGCCTGGCGCATGGCCGTACGCCGCTCCGAGCTCGGCGACTACGACGAGGACCGCGTCGCGCGCCTGCTCGAGGCCGACCCCGACCCCGACGCCGGCATGCGCCGCCTCGCGGTCCTCGCCGCGCGGCCCGACCTCGAGGCCAAGGAGGAGGTCTGGCAGGCCTTCTTCGTCGACTACACCGTCCCGGCGAGCCGCGAGACGCTCGTGCTCGGCTCGACCTTCTGGCGCCCCGGCCAGGCCGAGCTGCTCGCGCCGTTCACCCACCGCTACCTCGAGGAGCTGCACACGCTCAAGGGCGGCCTGCTCAACCAGGGCCTGACGATCCGCGCGATGTACCCCCTCGGTGCAGGCGACGCGGACTTCCTCGCCGCCGCCGAGGCGGCCGCCGACGACACCAGCCTGATGGCGTACGCCCGCAACCAGCTGCGCTCGAACTCGTTCGTGCTCGGACGGATCCTGCAGGCCCGCCAGCTCTGATCGGGCACTTCCTCGCGCTCAGGCGCGTCGACCGGGCACTTCCTCGCGCTCGATCGCCTGCGCGAGGCGCAGGATCTCGTCGACGACCTGACCCACTGGTGCCGTGGCGTCGACGAGCGTGCCGTCCGACGGGGTGTCCTCGCCACTGCGGTGCACCCGGAGGACCAGCTCACGCTGCTGCCGGGTCCCGCCGAACTCGTCCGCGCCGCGCGCCGCCAGCCTGCTCACCAGGGTCTCGGCATCCACGGTCAGCACGAACACCTCGTCGAACACGTCGATGAACCGTGGGAAGTTCCGGGACCCGCCGCAGAAGAAGGTCAGGCGGTGACTGCGGTCGGCCGCCAGCGCGCGTACGTCGTCCACGCGCCACACGTGGTGCTCATGGACCGGCTCACTCGACGTCGGCTCGCCGGTGACGGGATCCCCTTGGTAGGCCAGGTCGGTGTCACCGTTCACGGCGTGGTGGCCGCGTCGACGCAGCTCGAGGCACACCGACGTCTTGCCGGTGCCCGAGACGCCTTCGACCAGGAAGTTCCGCACGCCCACGCCGGCAGGCTACCGACTGGGCGTGCGGCCCCTGCTCAGTCCTCCGCGTCGTCCTTGCGGCGCAGCCCCGACTCGTCGAGCGGGAACCGCTCGGAGCGCTGCCGCTCGATCGCCGCACCGACCAGACCGGCGAACAGCGGGTGCGGGCGGGTGGGGCGCGAGCGCAGCTCGGGGTGCGCCTGGGTCGCCACGTAGTAGGGGTGCACGTCGGCAGGGAGCTCGACGAACTCCACCAGGCCCAGCTCGGGGTTGATCCCGGAGAAGACGAGGCCAGCCTCGGCGAGGGTCTCGCGGTAGGCGTCGTTGAACTCGTAGCGGTGGCGGTGGCGCTCCTCGATCACGTCCGCGCCGTACGCCGCCCGCACGACGCTGCCCTCGAGGAGCTCGGCCTTCTGCAGGCCCAGCCGCATCGTGCCGCCGAGGTCACCGGCACCGTCGACGAACTTCTTCTGCTCCTCGATCGTGGAGATCACCGGCTCGACCGTGTCGGGGTCGAACTCGGTCGACCCGGCCTTCGTCAGGCCGGCGACGTCGCGGGCGTACTCGATCACCATGCACTGCAGGCCGAGGCACAGGCCGAGGGTGGGGATGCCGTGGGTGCGGGTGTAGCGCAGCGCGCCGAGCTTGCCCTCGATGCCGCGCACGCCGAAGCCGCCCGGCACCAGCACCGCGTCGACGTCGCCGAGCTGCTTGGCAGCACCCGCGTCGGTCTCGCACAGGTCGGAGGCGACCCAGCGGATGTTGACCTTGGCCTCGTGGGCGAAGCCGCCGGCACGCAGAGCCTCGCTCACCGAGAGGTAGGCGTCCGGCAGGTCGATGTACTTGCCGACCAGCGCGACCGTGACCTCCTCCGAGGGGTGGTGCACGCGACGCAGCAGGTCGTCCCACGTCGTCCAGTCGACGTCGCGGAACGGCAGGTCGAGACGGCGTACGACGTAGGCGTCGAGGCCCTCGCGGTGGAGCACCTTCGGGATGTCGTAGATCGACGGGGCGTCGGCCGCCGTGACCACGGCGTCGTCGTCGACGTCGCACATCAGCGCGATCTTGCGCTTGATACTGTCGGGCAGCTCGCGGTCGGCGCGGCACACGATCGCGTCGGGCTGGATGCCGATGGAGCGCAGGGCGGCCACCGAGTGCTGCGTGGGCTTGGTCTTCAGCTCGCCCGACGGCCCGATGTAGGGCACGAGCGAGACGTGGATGAAGAAGCAGTTGTCGCGACCGATCTCGTGCCGCGTCTGCCGGGCGGCCTCGAGGAACGGCAACGACTCGATGTCGCCGACGGTCCCGCCGATCTCGGTGATCACCACGTCGATCTCCGGTCCGCCCATCGCGAGGATGCGGTCCTTGATCTCGTTGGTGATGTGCGGGATCACCTGCACCGTGTCGCCGAGGTAGTCCCCGCGGCGCTCCTTGGCGATCACCGTGGAGTAGACCTGACCGGTCGTCACGTTGGCGATCTGGTTGAGGTCGGTGTCGAGGAAGCGCTCGTAGTGGCCGATGTCCAGATCGGTCTCGGCGCCGTCGTTGGTGACGAACACCTCCCCGTGCTGGAAGGGGTTCATCGTGCCTGGATCGACGTTCAGGTAGGGGTCCAGCTTCTGCATCGTCACGCGGAGACCGCGCGACTTCAGCAGCTGGCCCAGGCTGGAGGCGGTGAGCCCCTTGCCGAGGGAGGAGGCGACGCCTCCAGTGACGAAAACGTGCTTGGTCGGCGTACGGCTCTTCACGGGCTTCGATCCTACCCGAGTGGGACGGGACCGTCGGCACCCGACGCACCGAAGGCGCCGCCGGGTGTGGTGAGCGAGCGCTGGAGGGTCATGATCGCGGTGACCCGGCCGGCAGCGGTGTCGATGCCGTCCACGCTCGCGACCGCGGCGGCGGCAGGGTCGGCGCGCAGCCTTCCGAGCTGGCCCTCTCCCCCGTCCGCGGTCGCGCCGGCGACGACGACACCCGCGGCCTGGACCGCGAGACCCTCCACCAGACCGGCGAGCACGGCGTCGGCACCCTCGTCACTGGCGTCGGTGCCCAGCACCAGGAGCACCAACGGGGCGCGACGCTCGACGTCTGCCTGCTCGGCCATGAGGCCGGCGCCGCTGACGGCGTCGAGCACGGCCCGCGCCTTCCCGCTCACGTCCTGGCCCTCGGCCTCCTTGGTGGCGATCGCGAGGCCGAGCAGCTGGCCGATCCGGTCGTACGTCGACGCGTCGGCGGTCACGTCGTCGGTGGCCTGCTGGGTCAGCAGCTGGCTGCCGAGGGTGTCGACCAGCGACTTCTGGTCGGGGTCCAGGAGGTCCGCGCCCAGGTCGTAGCGCGCGCTCACGGTGCCACCGGCGGCGCCGACCTGCTCGGTCAGCGCGGTCACGAGCTGCTCGTCCGCGCCGGGGACGGTCACGACCGCTACCGACCGGTCTGCGAGCCGCCCGGCGAGGACCGGGGGTGCGAGCGTGGAGACGAAGCGCTCGGAGTAGTCAGCCTTGCCGCCGTCTTCGGCCGGTCCGGCGTCGTCGCGGCTCGCAGCCGTCACCGTGGTGCCCACGTCGGACAGTGGCCCACCCCCGAGGACGATGCCGGCGGCGAGTGCCAGGAAGACGGCGACGATGGTCAGGACGTGGTGACGCAGGGTGATCACGGGAGGATTCCTCGGACGTTGTCGATCAGGTCGGTGGTGCTGCTCGTGACGGCCGGCGCGAGGTCGTCGACCCACTGCTGGCCGACGGGAGTGACGGACACCGCGGCGGCCACGGCGAGCACGCCGGCGACCAGCGCACCGACGAGGTGCCGTGGTCGTACGGCTCCGTCGTAGAGCTGCGGGACGGCGCTCGCGTCGACGAGGTCGGGTCCGACCTTGAGCCGGGTCAGGAAGGTGCTCGCCAGACCGGCGCGCCGGCGGTCGAGGAACTCGTCGAGCGTGGCATGCATGCCGACGCCGACGATGAGCGAGGCCTCGCGGGCCGACGCGAGGAGCAGGGCCGCGTCCTCGGCGGTGGCGGTGGTCTCGAACCGCAACGGTCGGATGCCGAGCCGTTCGAGCTGCTCGGTCGCGCTGCGTGGCGCACCGCGCTCGACCAGGACGACGACGTCGCGGGCCTTGCGGAGCACCGCAGCGCTCGGCAGGTCGTCGGCGCCGCTGACGACCACGACGTCGGGACGGTGGCCGGCCTCGACGAGGGCGTCCGCGCCGTGGTCCACGCCGACGAGGACGGGGCGCTGCTCGCGCACGAAGGGCCTGATGCCGCGCAGCTCGTCCTGCCAGCCGTGGGAGCGCACGGTGACGACCACGGGTCGTCCGGCCATGTCGGTCGCGGTCCGCGGCACACCGTGGCCGTGGAGGAGCAGGTCCTGCTCGCGGCGCAGGAACTCGGTGCTGTTGTGGGTGAAGCTCTCCAGCTGGGCACTCAGCCCGCTCCGGGCGCGCCCCATCTCGGAGCGGACCAGCTCCGCCGTCACCTCGCGACCGGTCGCGACGAGCGTGTCGCCCGCGTGGACGACGCCTGCGTCGATGCGGACGCCGGTGCCGTCCCTGAGCCGGTCGAAGACCTCCGGGCCCGCCTCGTCGACCACGAGGACGCCGGCCTCGACCAGCCGCTCGGGTCCGAGGTTGGGGAAGCGGCCCGACACCATGGGACCGCTGTTCACCACGGCGACGACCCCGGCGTCGATCAACGCCTGCGCGGTGTCGCGATCCATGTCGAGGTGGTCGAGCACCGCGACGTCACCGACGTGCAGCCGGCCGAGCAGGCTGGCCGTGCGCCGGTGGATCCTGGCCGGACCGTGGACACCGGGAAGAGAGGGGGCTGGGCGGGAGCGCACTGCGAACTTCATGACCGCGCCATGCTCTCAGCCGCGACCCTGCCCTTCAGGGAGGCACGCCCGGTCGGGCGCGGCGGCGGCGAGCAGCTCGCGGGCATGCGCGCGGGCGCTCTCGGAGTCCTCCACCCCGGCCAGCATCCGCGACAGCTCACGCTCGCGCTCGTCCTCGTCGAGGGTGACCAGGCCGGAGGTGGTGACCGAGCCGTCGCTGGACTTGTGCACGACCACGTGGCGGTCGGCGTACGCCGCCACCTGCGGCAGGTGGGTGACCACGAGGACCTGCGAGGAGTGGGCCAGCGCAGCGAGGCGGCGCCCCACCTCGATGGCGGCCTTGCCGCCCACGCCGGCGTCGACCTCGTCGAAGACGAAGGTCGGCACCGAGCCCGTCTCGGCCAGCGACACCTCGAGGGCGAGCATGACGCGCGACAGCTCACCGCCGGAGGCTCCCTTGTGCAGCGGCCGCGGGTCGGCGCCGGTGTTGGCGGCGAGCAGGAACTCCACCTCGTCCACGCCGGAGGAGGTCGCGCGCAGCCAACGACCGTCCACGTCCAGCACCGGTCCGGACGGGACGGCGGGCGCCGCCACCTCGGACTGCGTCACTGCGATGCTCACGACCGCGTGCGGCATGGCCAGCGAGGTGAGCTCGTCGCTGACGGCCCTGCCGAGGCGCACCGCCGCCTTCGTGCGCTGCTTGCTGAGCTTCGAGGCGAGCTCACCCAGCTCTGCGCGCAGGCGGTCGCGGCGCGCCTCCAGCTCCGCGATGCTGCCGTCGGCGTCCTCGAGGTCCAGCAGCCGCTTGGCGCCGTCCTCGGCCCACGCGAGCACCTCGTCGATGGTCTCGCCGTACTTGCGGGTCAGGGCGGTCAGCGCTGCCCGGCGTTCGGACACGTGCGCGAGCCGCGACGGGTCGGTCTCCAGGCTCGAGGCGTACGACGCCACGTCACCCGCGACGTCGACCAGCAGGTGACCGAGCTCGGCGATGCGGTCGGCGAGCTCCCCCGCGGTCGCGTCGTGCTCACGGACCCCGTCGAGGGCCTGACGGGCAGCGCTCGTGGTGGCCAGCGCATCGGGCGCGCCGTCCTCGCTCGAGAGCGCCTCGCGGGCGGTCTCGGCCGCGGTGCGAAGCGTGTCGGCGAACCCGAGCCGCGTCTCCTCGGCAGCGAGCTCCAGGTCCTCACCGGGCCTCGGGTCGACCGCCTCGACCTCGCCGAGCCCGAAGCGGAGCTGGTCGGCCTCGCGGGCGCGCTCGCGGGCCGAACCGATCACCTCGGCGAGGGTGCGTTCGGTCGCAGCGAGCTCCGCATAGCGCCCGGCGTAGTCGGCTGCGGTCCTCGCGAGCGCGTCGCCGGCGAACCGGTCGAGCGAGGCGCGCTGCGCGCCGGACTTCAGCAGGCGGTGCTGGTCGGACTGGCCGTGCACCGCGACGAGCGGCTCGGCGATCTCGGCGAGCGTGGTGACGGGCACCGATGCCCCGCCGACCCAGGCGCGCGAACGTCCCTGCGCCGCGACGTTGCGAGCCAGCACGACACGGTCGTCCTCGACGACTCCCCCGGACTCCTCGACCGCCTGCCGGAAGCCGGCCAGGTCGCCGGTCGACACCACTCCCTCGACCCTCGCCTGCCCGGTCCCGGAGCGTACGGCGCCGGGGTCCGCGCGGCCGCCGAGCAGCAGCCCGAGGGCGGTCACGACCATGGTCTTGCCCGCTCCGGTCTCACCGGTGATGACCGTCAGGCCGGGCCCGAGCTCGAGCGTCGAGGAGTCGATGACGCCCAGCGAGCTGATCCGCAGCTCCTCAAGCATCGTGGTCACCGCCGTCACGGCGACGACGCTCCGCCGCACCTCGCCAACCCTCGACCGGCAGCCCGAACTTCGCCACCAGCCGATCGGTGAACGGCGCCTGGTGCAGGCGGACCAGGCGCACCGGGCGGGCGCCACGACGCACCTCGATGCGGGCGCCCGGCGGGAGGTCCACGGTCCGTCGGCCGTCGCACCACAGCACGCCCGAGCCCTCGGTGTTGGCCAGCACCTCGACCGCGAGCACCGACGTGGGCGCCACCACCATGGGCCGAGCGAAGAGCGCGTGCGCGCTCAGCGGAACCATCAGCAGCGCCTCGACCTCGGGCCAGACGACCGGTCCGCCGGCACTGAAGTTGTAGGCGGTCGAACCCGTGGGGGTCGCGCACACCACGCCGTCGCAGCCCCAGCGCGACAGAGGGCGGTCGTCGACCTCGACGACCACCTCCAGCATGCGCTCGCGTGCCGCCTTCTCCACGCTGGCCTCGTTGAGGGCGAAGGTCGAGAACAGGGTGTCCTGCCCGACCTTGACGCGCACGTCCAGCGTCAGCCGGTCCTCGGCGGTGTAGTTGCGCTCGACGATCGCTGCGATCGTGGACTCGACGTCCTCCTGCTCGGCCTCGGCGAGGAACCCGACGTGGCCGAGGTTGACGCCGAGCAGCGGCGTGCTCGTCTCGTGGGTCAGCTCGGCCGCGCGCAGGATCGAGCCGTCGCCGCCGATGACCAGGACCAGCTCGCAGCCCTCGCCGGGCACGTGGTCGGGCAGGGTCGTCTCGACCAGGCCGTCCGCGTCGGCGAGCCCGAGGTCGGCCGCCTCGTCCGCCAGGAGCCGTACGGCGATCCCGTGCTCGGTCAGCTGCTGCACACATGCACGAGCGACGTCACGCACGTCCGCCCGTCCTGTGTGGGCCAGCACCAGCACGCGGCGTACAGGGCTCTCGGCGGTCACGGGACCACCCTCTCACCCGCCACCCCCAGTGACGCGGCGCGCTGCACCTCCGCCGTGATGTCGTCCGCGCCGATCGCTGCCGGACCGTGGCGCAGCAGCAGGAAGAACTCGACGTTGCCCGACGGCCCGGGTAGCGGGCTGACCGTCACGGCGACGGCGCCCCAGCCGCGCGCGGCCGCGAGGTCCGCGATCGCGGTCACCGCCTCGGCACGCAGGCCGAGGTCGCGCACGACGCCGCCCTTGCCGACGCGCTCCTTGCCGACCTCGAACTGTGGCTTCACCATCAGCGCCAGCTCACCGTCGCTGCGGGTCACCGACAGCAACGGGTCGAGCACCAGCGCCAGGGAGATGAACGACAGGTCCCCGACGACGAGGTCCACCGGGTCGCCGATGACGTCGAGGGTCAGCTCGCGGATGTTGGTCCGGTCGTGCACCTGCACGCGCTCGTCGCTCTGCAAGGACCAGGCCAGCTGGCCGTAGCCGACGTCGACAGCGACCACCTCACGCGCGCCCGCCCTCAGCAGCACGTCGGTGAAGCCACCGGTCGAGGCTCCGGCATCGAGGCACCGCTTGCCCTCCACGCCCACGCCGTGGGCCGCGAAGGCCTCGAGCGCTCCCGCGAGCTTGTGCCCGCCGCGCGAGACGTAGTCGACCGACGTCGGGTCCTCGCGCACCACGAGGGCCACGTCCGTGGTCACCCCGGTCGCTGGCTTGGTCGCCACCGCGCCGGAGACCGTCACGCGCCCGGCCGCCACCAGCTCGCTGGCGTGCTCGCGCGAACGAGCCAGGCCGCGGCGGACGAGCTCCTGGTCCAGGCGAAGTCGTCGTGGGGGCACGGGTGTCAGGAGCCCTGTTCGTGGTCGGGCTGACCCGCCGAATCGGGCTGTGCGTCGAGGGCGCGACGCAGCTGCTCGTGCGCCTGCTCGAAGACCCGCACGTGCTCGCTCAGCGGTGATCCGACGACTGCGGCGACGTCGCCCAGGACCCGGTCCACGGCGTCGACACCGGTCGGCTCGTAGGTAGGTGCCTCGCGGTGGGCGACGCCCTCGACGCGCTCGTCCGGGGCGTTCGCGCCCGGCTCGTACGCCGCGGTGCCGCGCTGCTCGTCCATGGGTGCGACCCTACTCGGCGCCGAGGCGCCGGGCCGGTCCGGGCGGCGCCGTGTCGGTGACGTCGGCAGGCTCGCCGGCCTCGTCCAGGTGGAGCCAGCACGCCGTCGCGGCCACGCGCCACCAGTCGGCGTCGCTCCCCGTGCCCTCGACCTCCAGCCGTCCGCCCACCACGGCGCCGGACCAGCCGCCCAGGTCAGCTCGACTCCCGTCGACCGCGGGAGCAGGATGGGGCTCGAACAGCCCTCCCAGGTCGGGTGAGATGTAGGTCGGTCGCAGCTCCGGGCTCGCCGCGGCGAGCTCGTCCAGCCAGGTCACCCCGGTCAGCACCAGCAGCGAAGGTGCGCCGATCGCGTGGGCGCCCTCGATGTCGGTGTCGAGCCGGTCCCCGACCATGAGGGGCCGGTCCCCGCCGACGCGGAGGACGGTCTCCTCCATCAGCGGCTTCTCGGGCTTGCCTGCCACGGTGGCCTCGACGCCGGCGAAGCCGGTGATCGTCTGCACCAGTACGCCGTGGCCGGGGGCCAGGCCGTAGGCGGTGAGGATGGTCATGTCGGCGTTGCTCGCCACGTAGGGCAGTCCGTCGCGGACCAGGCTGGCGACACGCATGATGTCGCGCCACCGGACGTCAGGTCCGTAGCCGCTGGCGACCGCGACGGCACCGTCCGGATCCTCGACCGGCTCCAGGCCCGCCTCGAGGAGCGCCGCACGGAGACCGGCTCCTCCGAGCATGAGGATCCTGGCGCCTTCACCGTGGGCATCCGCGAGCACGCGGGCGGCTGCCTGGGCAGACGTCACCACGTCGGTCGGCTCTGCATGCACCCCCATCCCGACGAGCTTCTCCGACACCTGGCCGGGGGTGCGGGCGGCGTTGTTGGTCACGAACGCGACGTGCCGACCGCTGGCACGGATCCGGTCGACCTTCTCCGCGACGCCCTCGATGACATCGGTCCCGACGTAGACCACGCCGTCGAGGTCGAACATCACCAGGTCATGCGCGTCCACGATCGGAGTCCTGCACTCCTCGAGCATGCTGCACCCCTCTCCGGGCTGTGACGAGCGTCCCCCTACGATGCTCCGATGGAACTCGCCAGCGTCGTGCCGCCGTACGTCGCGACGCCTCTCGAGCTCCTGCCGTTCCGTGCGGTGATGCTGGCGCCCGAGCGGGTGGGGGATCCCGCGTCGGCCCGAGCGCTGGCGCGACCCTATCGCGACGTCGCGGCCCGTCTGGAGCAGTGGATCGAGCAGGGTCGCGCCACGGCCGACACCGCACCCGCGATCTATCTCCACGAGTACACCGTCGGTGGCCTGACGGTGCGCGGCCTCGTCGGAGCGCTGTCGATGTCGCGTCGGGCCGAGACCTTCGACGAGCGCGCCGTGTGGCCGCACGAGGCCATCCACCCCGAGCAAGCCGGTGAGCTGGCCGACCGGATGCTGCAGATGGACCTGAACCCTGCCCCGATCCTCCTGGTGCACCACGGTCGGCCCGAGCTGCGGGAGATCGTCACGTCCGTCAGTCGCAGCGCACCCGACTGGCGCTACCTCGACCGCACCGGCCAGCGTCAGCGCATCTGGGCCATCCGCGATCCCGAGACCATCGCAGCGATCGCCGGCCTCCTCGCGTCGACGCGCTGCCTCCTCGCCGATGGGCACCACCGGTATGCCGCCTACCTGCGCCTGCAGGAGGAGCACGCCGGTACGGCGTGGGACACGGGCCTGGCCATGCTGGTCGACCAGGACGACACTCCCCTGTTCCTCGGAGCCATCCACCGCAGCTTTCCGGGCACCACGCTCGTCGACCTCCTCGACGCCGCGCGCGCCGCGGGCGCACATGTCACTCCTCATGAGCGCCACCTCGCCTTGCTCGCCCTCGACAGCACGCACTGCGTGCTGACCAACGGTGAGTCCTGGCACGTGGTGGCACCGCCGGCCCATCCCCAGGACGCCCCCGTCTCCTGGTTGCACGAGGCCGTGCTTCCGCGCCTGAGCCGACCGGACGTCCGCGTGGTGCACCACCACAACGTCGACGAAGCACTGGCTGCAGCGGGCCCGGCTGCACCGGCCGCCCTCCTGCCCAGCCCTGACTTCGACCAGGTGCGCGCCATCGTCGAGTCCGGCGGCCTCCTCCCGGAGAAGGCCACGTCGTTCCAGCCCAAGCCCAGCCTGGGTGTGCTCATGCGCCCGGTGACCGGCGGATGATCCGACCGGCCGATGCCTCGACCTCCACTCGCGAGCGGGTCGCCCCACCTGCCTGGTAGAACCGGCACCGTACGGCGCCCTCGATCTCCACGAGGTCACCTACCCGCCAGCTGAGCACACTGCGCCGCACGCGGGCGGTCCATGCGGCGCAGGGCACCGAGTCCACTCGTCGGCCGGTGGCCGCGCCGGCTCTGGGCACCGACACCCGGAACGTGATCACGGCATCACCACTCGGCAGCTCCACCGTCGTGGGCATGTTGGTGAGTCGACCCACCAGTCGTACGTCGTTGATCGCGACATCGATGTCGCCTGGGTCCTTGGTCTGTGTCTTGGTCACAGTGCACCTCCTGCGACCACACCATTCCGCGGCCGACCGACAACGAGTCAGCGATGGCGCCACCCCTGTGGACAGGCACTCGAAAGGACCGTCTGTGGACACCACGTGGCCCACGATCACCACACTCCGGGACGCCCTTCGACGTCCGGAAACGCAAAAGTGGGGCCACCCGAAGGTGACCCCACTTTCACAATGTATGTCCGGCGGCGTCCTACTCTCCCACAACCTCTCGGTTGCAGTACCATCGGCGCTGAAAGGCTTAACTTCCGGGTTCGGTATGGGACCGGGTGTTTCCCGTTTCGCTATGGCCGCCGTAACTCTTTC